>Ga0209163_1000225_pt1 | contig 134099 bp, 112 predicted proteins | sample MTBAKSrepl2MetaG_FD_187457 | JGI IMG/M metagenome (GOLD analysis project Ga0209163, IMG submission 187457) | Enrichment culture microbial communities om Arthur Kill intertidal strait, New Jersey, USA, that are MTBE-degrading - MTBE-AKS2 (Arthur... | ecosystem: Environmental > Aquatic > Marine...
GGTCAGCCCCGGCGCCGACGCGGTGATGTGCCTCTCCTGCCACTATTCCCACGCCGGTCCCTATGACGACATGCTCAGGTGGGACTACACCACCATGGTTGCCGGCGGCGGCACCACCTCGCCCAGCGGCTGCTTTGCCTGCCATACCACCAAGGATTGAACCTCCCCGGCCGGGCGCGGAGGAATGACGCCGCGCCGGGGAGGAACACCCCGGTCGCCGCATCTCCCGCCTCTTTCGATAAAGGACGGCCGCGAGCCTCCCGGTCCGGTCACATCATATTTCCGCTTCCCGAAAACGCAGGGCCTGGCGGTCCTTGACCGAGAGAATCGGCTCCCCGGCCAGCGGCCAGTCGATGTGCAGGTCCGGGTCGTTCCAGACGATGGCGCGTTCGTGCTCCGGCGCATAGAACTCCGTTGCCAGATAGAAGAGGTCGGCGACATCGGAGAGAACGAGAAAACCGTGGGCAAATCCCTCGGGTATCCAGAACTGGAGCTTGTTCTCCTCGGACAGGCGGACCCCGGTCCATTGCCCGAAGGTGGGTGATCCCCTGCGGATGTCCACGGCCACATCGTAGACTTCGCCCCGCAGCACCCGGACCAGCTTGCCCTGGGGACAACTCACCTGGTAGTGCAGCCCGCGCAGGACATTACGCACCGACCGGGAATGATTGTGCTGGACGAAATTGGGGCTGAATCCGGCCAGCTCCTCCCACCGCCGCTGGTTGAAGCTCTCGAAGAAAAAACCGCGCTCGTCGGTGAAAACCCTGGGCTCGATGATCAGCGCGTCCGGAATGTTGGTGGCAATTACCTTCATTGTTGTCTCCTTTGTCCCTGCAGTTCGTCCCGGCCGCCGTACATGCGCCGGTAGTACTCCTGGTAGGAACCGTCGATAACCGCAGCAAGCCACTCCCGGTTGGCGAGATACCAGTCGACGGTCTGTTCCATGCCCTGCTCAAACGTCACTTTCGGTGACCAGCCGAGTTCGGCGGCGATTTTCCCGGCATCAATGGCGTAGCGGCGGTCATGCCCGGGCCTGTCCCGGACAAAGGTGATCAGCGACCGGCGGGGCCGGGCGGACGGCAGCAGACCCGCCTTCCGGTCAAGAATATCACAGAGCAGACCGACGACCTCCAGGTTCTTCTTTTCGTTGCGGCCGCCGATATTATACGATTCTCCCGGCCGCCCGTGCTCCACAACCTGCAATATGGCCTCGCAATGATCCAGAACGTACAGCCAGTCACGCACATTGCCGCCGTCCCCGTACACGGGGAGCTCCCTGCCGTGCAGGCCGTTATTGATGATCAGCGGTATCAGCTTCTCGGGAAACTGGTAGGGACCGTAATTATTCGAACAGTTGGTAATCAGCACCGGCAGGCCGTAGGTATGATAATATGCCCGGGCCAGGTGGTCGGAAGAGGCCTTGCTGGCCGAATAGGGCGACCGGGGATCGTAGCGGGTCGATTCGGTGAAATATCCCGTGTCGCCCAGGGAGCCGAACACCTCGTCGGTGCTGACATGCAGGAAACGGCAACTGTCCGCCCGGCCGGGGGGGCCGGCTTCGATCCAGTGCTTCCTGGCCGCTTCGAGCAGGGTGTAGGTTCCGACAATATTGGTGCGGATAAATTCGGCCGGACCGGCGATGGAGCGATCGACATGGGACTCGGCGGCAAAATGGACGACGGTATCGAATCTGTAGCGGTCAAAAAGTGCGTCGATCAGATCCTGATCGCAGATATCCCCCTTGACGAAATGATACCCGGGGGTCTCCGCCACATCCGCCAGACTGGCGAGATTGCCGGCATAGGTGAGCTTGTCGAGATTGATCACCCGCCACCGCTCCCGCGTCCCGAGAAGGAGCCGGACAAAATTCACCCCTATGAAACCGCAGCCGCCGGTAACCAGAACTGTTCTCTGCATTCCTCTCTTCCACCTGTTTTTTCTTTGCTTCATGTTGTTCCGGGCGGATATCCCGCGCGGGATATCCGCCCCACCCGGCTTGGAGCCGTTGCGTTCCGGTCCCCCGGAGGCCTTGCCGCCCATGCCGAAGGCAAGGTACTATAAAAACAGTCGGACCCCCTGTCAAACATGGAATATTCTTTTTCCGCCCAGCGGTTGGAGCCGGGCCCGCCCCGCCCGCTCCCGCATCGGCCGGCTGCTTGATTGTGTGGACAAAGGGGAATATTTCGGGTAAAAATATGAATTTGTCGCATTCAGGCATTTCCGTTCAGACAACGGCTCATCAATATATGAAATCGTACCCCCCGGTCATACTCATTATCCTCCTCTTCCTCTTTTCCGCCCTGCCCTCCTCTGCCTGGGCAAAGGACGAAAAGCCGTATCTGGCGGACATCCTCCTCACATCGTCCCAGACGGACCTGCTGCTTTTCTGTACAATACAAAACAGTTTCATGGCCGATATGATCAAAGGCGTGCAAAACGGCATCCCCGTCACCTTTACCTTTCTGGTCAAACTGGAAAAAATAAATAAAAACTGGCCTGATTCAACTTTGGGGGAAATGACCATACACCATACACTCGCCTATGACCCCATCAAGCAGAGATACTCGGTGTCCCTGTCGGAACGGACCACCGGGGCGATGGTGACGGATTCCATCGATAGGGCCATGGAGGTGATGGCGGAGCTGAACGGCATCAAGATCATACCCCTCGCCGAACTCGAGCCCGACAAGCCGTACGCCCTGCACGTCAAGGCGGTCCTGGCCGAAAAAACCCTGCCCCTGAACCTGCACTACATTGTCCCCTTTATTTCCCTGTGGAATTTCGAGACCGACTGGAGAACCATAGAATTCACCTACTGATCGGTATGCTTACTCCCCAGCAGCGCCAGAAAAAAAGACAGTACATCCGCTATGTCATTATTTTCTGCTGTGTACTGATACCCGTTTTCGCCCTCCTGCAGCGGTACCTGCTCAAAGGCACCTTCACCCTTCCCCTCAGCAGCACGATTCTCATCTTTGCCCTTATCAACATCAACGGCCTGCTGCTCCTGCTCATGCTCTATCTTGTGCTGCGCAACCTGGTCGAGCTCATATTCGAACGCAGGCATAAGATCATCGGCAGCAAGCTGCGCACCCGGCTGGTCGTTTCCTTCATTTCCCTCTCCTTCGTGCCCACGGCGCTGTTGTTCATCATCGCCCTGAGTTTTGTCTCCACTTCCATGGACTACTGGTTCAACACCAATGTCGAGGATTCCCTGCAGTCCTCCCTCAAACTTGCCCAGACTGTCTATCACGAAACCGAACTGGAGGCGGAAAATATCGGCATGCGCATCGGCACTGCCATGGAGGAGAACAGAAGGTATTTGAACCCGGTGACCGTGGAACACTTCTTTGCCAAGATCGTCAAAGATCCGCCTCCCGGTTCTCCCGATGCCCTGACCCTGATGGACAGTACCCCACAGGAGGTTGTTTCGCTGCGGGGGGACCGCCTCCTTACCGTCGCCCTGCCCGACGTTCCCACCGAGGCCCTGCGCCTGGCCAGAGATAAAGGGCGGCCGGAAACCATCACCCAGGACACCGGGGTCGGCGAACTTGTCCGTTCCATTGCCCCCGTTCTTGGCAAGAATGGGCAGGACAGCTACTTCCTGATCACTTCGGTTCTTATCCCCTCGGAACAGCTTGTCCGGATGAAATCGATATCCGACGGCATCAACGACTACCGCCAGCTGGTGATGCTCAAGGCCCCGATCAAGCTCAGCCTCATCATCATGCTGATCATCATCACCCTGCTCATCCTTTTCGGGGCGATCTGGTTCGGATTTTACATCGCCCACGGACTCACAGGACCAATCAAGAAGCTTGCGGACGCGACGCGCCGGGTCGCCGAGGGCGAACTCGATTTTCAACTGGAAAAGGAATCGGACGATGAAATGGGACTGCTGGTCGACTCCTTCAACCGCATGACCGCCGACCTGTCCGCCAGCAACAGAAACCTCGCCGAAGCCCATGAAGCCCTCAAGCAGAGCAATATCATCTCCGAACAGCGCCGCCACTACATGGAAACCCTGCTCAGGAATGTCACGGCCGGCGTCATCGCCATCAATGAACACAATGAAATCACCACGATCAATAAATTTGCCGAGGAGTTGCTGCGCATCAACCCGGCCGATTTTCTCAACAAGGATTTTCACGACGTCCTCAGCCGGCCCCACGTCGCCATCCTCAGCGGTTTTTTCAAGGAGCTGCATGAATCCGGAAAACAAACCATCGAACGCCACCTGCGGCTGACCATCCGCAAGGGTGAGACCTTTTCCCTGCTGGTGAACATCACCCGGCTGATGGATGAATCGCGCCATATCGGCTATGTCATTGTCTTCGACAACCTGACGAAACTGGAAAAGGCCCAGCGGCTCGCCGCCTGGCAGGAAGTCGCCCGGCGCATCGCCCATGAGATCAAGAATCCCCTCACTCCCATCCAGCTTTCCGCCCAGCGCCTGCGAAAACGGTACCTCGACAAGATCACCGAAGACCGGGATGTTTTTGACCAGTGCACCACCACCATCGTCAACCAGGTCGAGGAAATCAAGCGGCTGGTCAGTGAATTCTCCGATTTCGCCCGCATGCCCCAGGTAAAGAAAAAAACAAGCAATCTCGTCTCCATCGCCGAGGACATTTTCATCCTCTACCGGGAAGCCCACAAGCACATCGTCTTCACCCTGGACTGCCGGGAGCCCGTCCCCGACTTCTCCTTTGATCCGGTCCAGATAAAGCGCATTCTCATCAACCTGCTCGACAACGCGGTTTCGGTGCTCCCCGAGGGCGGGGAGATCACCCTCTCCCTGTATATCAACACAGCGGAACATACCGTGGTCATGGAGCTTGCCGATACCGGCCCGGGCATCCAGGACAATATCAAACTCCGTCTTTTCGAGCCCTACTTCTCCACCAAGAAATCGGGCACCGGTCTGGGGCTGGCCATCGCCCGGACCATCGTCACGGAGCACAACGGCTCCATCCGGGTGCGGGACAACCACCCACGGGGAGCGGTATTTATCGTTGAGCTCCCCCTTGATAGCTGATATGATGAAAATTTATGAAACATGCTGCACGGGAGAAAGCGCGCTCCCCCTTCCCCCTGATGGACGCAAATGGCCAATACGCTGCTGATCATTGATGACGAGGAGTCCATCCGGGAATCCCTGTCGGGCATACTTGGCGATGAAGGGTTTGCCACCCTGACGGCGTCCTCGGCCGAGGAGGGCCTGGAACTGCTGGACCAGAAGGATGTGGACCTGATCCTCCTTGACATCTGGATGCCGGGCATGGACGGCCTGGAAGCCCTCAAGGCCATCAAAAACCGGTTCGACATGCCGATCATCATGATTTCCGGCCACGGCACCATAGAAACCGCCGTGCAGGCGACCAGGATGGGCGCCTTTGATTTCATCGAAAAGCCCCTTTCCTACGACAAGACCATATTGTCCATCAACAAGGGCCTCCATGTTGCCCGGCTTGAGAAAGAAAACCGGATACTGCGGGACAGGACTCCTCCCCATCCGGACCTGACCGGCAATTCCCCGGCTATCCGGCTGCTGCGGGAACAGATAGAACGGGTTGCGCCCACCGACGCCTCGGTGCTGATCAGGGGCGGACACGGAACAGGCAAGGAGCTTGTCGCCCAGACCATCCACTACAAGTCGGCGCGGAAAGACCGGCCCATGGTTGAAGTCAACTGTGCCGCCCTGCCGGAGGAATTGATAGAATCCGAACTCTTCGGCCATGAAAAAGGGGCCTTCACCGGGGCCACCGAGCGGCGGCAGGGGAAATTCGATCTGGCCGACGGCGGGACGATTTTTCTCGATGAAATCGGCGATATGAGCCTCAAAAGTCAGGCCAAGGTCCTGCGCATTCTTCAGGAACAGAAATTCGAGCGGGTCGGCGGCAGCAGGACCATCCAGGTCGATGTCCGCATCCTCGCCGCGACCAACAAGAATCTGGAGGAGGCCATCGAAAAGGACCTGTTCCGGGCGGACCTCTTCTACAGGCTGAATGTCGTCCCCATCCTGGTGCCGGACCTGAAGGACCGCATTGAGGATATCCCTCTCCTTGTCCAGGATTTCCTCCAGCAGTTCAGCCGAAAAGGGTTGGGCAGCAAAAAAATTTCCCCCGATGCCATCCATACCCTGATGCAGCACTCCTGGCCGGGCAATGTTCGTGAACTGCGCAACCTCGTGGAACGGCTCATCATCATGATTCCCAACGACACCATCACCAGGGAAGACATTACCCTGTTTCTCGGGGCCAACGGGAACATGTCGTTCCCGGCCCCCGAGGGAGGCCGGTACGTCCACCTGGAGTACAGGGAAGCCAAAAGACAGTTTGAGTACGATTACCTGCGGAGCAAGCTGCTCCAGTACCACGGCAATATTTCCCAGACCGCCGAACGGATAGGCATGGAGCGGAGCCATTTACATAAGAAGGTCAAAGCACTGAACATTGAACTCTACAAGGAGTAAAATCATGGTCTTTCCGGAATACCGTCCCCGCCGGATGCGGCAGAACGAAACCCTGCGGGCGCTGATCAGGGAAACCCGTCTTGTTCCCGAACAGATGATCTATCCCCTTTTTGTCATGCCCGGCAAGGGAAAGCGCGAACCGATACCTTCCATGCCCGGCATCAACCGGATTTCCGTCGATCAGCTCGGCAAAGAGGCCAAGGAGTGTCTGGCGGCGGGCATTGGGTCAGTCATTCTCTTCGGACTCCCCGAAAAAAAGGACCCCATGGGCTCCGGCGCCCATGCCAAGGACGGGATCGTGCAGCGGGCGATACGGGAATTAAAGAACAAGGCGCCGCAATTGAATGTGGTGACGGATGTCTGCCTGTGCGAATATACCGACCACGGCCATTGCGGATGCCTGATCGGCAACAACGTCGACAACGACACCACCCTGGAACTCCTTGCCCGGACAGCCCTGTCGCATGCCCAGGCCGGCGCCGACATGGTGGCCCCCTCGGACATGATGGACGGCCGGGTTGCCGAAATCCGCAGCGCCCTGGATGAAAACGACTACCACATGATCCCCATCATGTCGTACGCGGTCAAATACGCCTCGGCCTTTTACGGACCGTTCAGGGATGCGGCGGACTGCGCGCCCCAGTTCGGCGACCGCCGCAGCTACCAGATGGATCCGGCCAACAGCCGCGAGGCCCTGCGGGAAGCAACCCTGGACGTTGAGGAAGGGGCGGATATCCTCATGGTCAAACCGGCGGTGGCCTACCTGGACATCATCAGCCGTCTGCACGATGAGTTCGACCTGCCCATCGCCGCCTACCACGTCAGCGGTGAGTATGCGATGATCAAGGCGGCGGCGGAAAAGGGATGGATCGACGGAGACCGGGTCATGGCCGAGACCCTGCTGTCCATCCGGCGGGCCGGGGCCGACATCATTCTCACCTATTTCGCCAAGGACATGGGGAGGCTGCTGCTCAACTCCTGATCCCCGGCTCCTTGACCGGCACCATGGTGCCGGGCGCGGAGAACCTGAACCAGCCGTAAACCGCCAGCATCGATCCGGCCGCGTCGGCGGCCAGGTCCGCCCAACCGGCGGTGCGGCCCGGAATGAAGGACTGGTGGAATTCGTCGGCCAGGCCGTGCAGAAGACAGAAAACCATGACCGCGAGTCCAACCCCCAGGGTCCGGCGCCGGCGGGTTCCAGGGGGAAAAGCGTAGACCGCTGTGCCGGCAAGGACCCCGTAGGCAAGGGCATGGAGGAGCTTATCGATCCCGGGAACCCGGGGAAGCTGGATATCCGATCCGGTCTGGTGGGACAGCAAAAAAATTGTCCCCATGACCAGGATCACGGGGACAAAACGGAGCAAACGGTGCCCGGTTTTCATGGCCGCGGCCGTCAGCCCGTGGCCTGACCCGGCGGCGGGGTGTCGAGATGGACCCGGCTCAGCTGCTCGGCCGAATACTTCTTCCTGATTCTTCTCACGGCGGCGTGAACCCGCTTGACCGGAGCATCTTCAAGGCAGGTTTCGCGTTTATCCGCATAGGACGTCAGATAGAATCTGCGGTCGCGGATTCCGAAGGTATGGCTCCAATTGATGGCAATCGTTTCCGGGTTCTCGTCGATCTCGACCTCCGCCGGCTCCCCGGCCGCGGCCACCTGGACGGCGTCGGATTCGGCGACCTCCAGCAGCCACGCATCCCCGGCCCGGTTTGCCCATAAGACGAACACTCCCAGTTCCAGGACCGTTTCCCGGCCCTCCCGGGCAGCCTGACGGATGCGGTCGATCTCGGCAGCCAGGGACAACTTCAACCGCCGCATCGGCGACACTGGGCCGCCGGCGGGTTGCTGCCGGAGACAGCAATGCTTATACTTTCTGCCGCTTCCGCAGGGGCAGAGCTCGTTGCGTCCTATTTTTCCCATCCTCTCTCCCGCGGTTGCAGATCTTTTTTCACCTGTCCCTTACGAACACTTGCTGTAGCCGCAATCGTAACACACCTCGCAGCCTTCTTCAAACACCAGCTTGCCGGAACACTCCGGACAGGTGGAGGAAAACCCGCGGTGGGTGCCGGCCATGAACGATTTGAGCAGCTTGCCGAGCTGGGCCGGCAGGTCAAGCATATGTCCGCTGGAACGGTCGAGCTGCTTGATAACCTCGTCCATGGGGATCTGATAGCGGAGCGCCAGGGATACCAGGCGGCAGGTCGTGGTCCACATGGTCGACTTGTCCTTCAAGTCCACCCTGTTGTCAAAGGGGAATTTGGCGAACACCTCCATGGGATTCTCATCATCATCAAAACAGACGATGAGGTAGATCGTGTTCTGGTTGGCGTCCTTGAGGCGGTACCGTTTGGCGCTCAGGACGTCGGGGAGTTTCTTCTTCTGGACCATTCCCTGGCTGCTGACGACCGCCGACTTGCCCTCGGCGTCGCCGGCGACGTTCAATACCTGCGAATCCCTGGAGCCGTCCCGATACACGGTCAGTCCCTTGCAGCCGAGCTTGAATCCCAGCTCATAACTGAAGCGTACATCCTCTCTGGTGGCGGTGGCCGGCAGGTTGATGGTTTTGCTGATGGAGCTGTCCACCCCGCTCTTTTGCAGGGTCCCCTGCATCCTGATATGGTTCTCGGGCATAATGTCCTGGGCCGTGCAGAATATCTCCTGCCAGTGCAGGGGAATTTCCCGATGACCGATGACGGTGCCGCTGTCGGCCACCTTTTTCATCAACTCCTCTGAATAAAACCCTTCGCGCCGGGCAACCCGCTCGAAATGCTTGTTGATCATCAGCAGCCTGTCCCCGTCCATCACGTTTTTCACCATGACGATTGAATAATAGGGCTCGCAGCCCGAGGCGCAATCGGCGATCATGGAAACCGTGCCGGTCGGCTGGATCGAAGTCAGGGCGGCGTTTCGGCGGGGGGGGTAGTGATTGTACTCCGGATCGTAGGCCGGAAAAGGACCTTTGACCTTGGCCACGGCTATGGACGCCTTTTCCGCCTCATCCCTGATAAACCGCATCACCTTGGCGGCGCTTTCCCTGCCCTCCTCACTGCCGTAGGGATGCTCGAGACGGATCAGCATGTCGTGCAGGCCCATGATGCCGAGACCGATCTTCCTGGTCTTCTGGGTCATTCGGGCGATTTCCGGAATGGGGAACCGATTGCAGTCTATGACGTTATCGAGGAAACGGACCGCAAGGTGAACCGTGCGGGCCAGCCTGGACCAGTCGATGTCCCCGTCGACGACGTAATGATCAAGGTTGATGGAGCCGAGGTTGCAGCTCTCGTAGGGAAGCAGCCATTGCTCTCCGCAGGGATTGGTCGCTTCGAATTCACCAAGCTGGGGAGTCGCGTTATCGCGGTTGGCGGCGTCGATGAAGAGGACCCCCGGCTCCCCGTTGTGCCAGGCGCGATCGACAATCTTTTTGAAAACCAGTTGCGCGTCCAGGCTCTGAACCACCCTGCCGGTGGAAGGATCAACCAGATCGTAGTCCTGGCCGGTTTGCACCGCTTCCATGAACCGGTCGGTGATGGCCACGCTGAAGTTGAAATTGGTGAAACGGGTCTGATCCTCCTTGGCCGAAATGAAATCGAGAATATCGGGATGATCAACCCGCAGCACGCCCATGTTGGCGCCCCGCCGTTTGCCACCCTGCTTGATGGTCTCGGTCGCCGCGTCGAAGACCGCGGCAAAACTGAGCGGGCCGGAGGCCACGCCCTGGGTCGACTGAACGGCGGAATTTTTCGGCCGCAGCCGGGAAAAAGAATATCCGGTTCCCCCTCCGGTCTTGTGCACCAGAGCCCCGTTGTGGATGGATGTGAATATCCCGTCCATGGAATCCTCAATGGGCAGCACGAAGCAGGCGGAGAGCTGGCCGAGGTCGGTGCCGGCGTTCATGAGACAGGGGGAGTTGGGCAGGAAATCGAGATGATAGATCATATTGAAAAAAGTGTCCCGCAGCGTTTCATATTCTTCGCTTTCCCGGTCCACGTCGGCCACGGCGTCGGCTACCCGGCGGCACAGGGACTCCCAGTTCTCCAAGGGACGTCCGGCGGAGTCCTTGAGATAGTACCGCCGCTCCAGGACCGTTTCCGCGGCCTTTGTCAATTTCGGCCTGCTCATCTTCTTCGTCATTTTCCCCTCCCCTCCCAGTGTGATTGCATTGCGTGATCTCCATCGTTCTTCAGTGCGACGGAACAGTAATTCTCCTTCCCGATTGGTGCCGGACAGATTTCTTATATCACAATATGTAGCGCCACATCAAGACAAAAGAACAACATGTTGTACAGTTGCAGCCTCCCGCTTCACACAGAAATTCAAGGAGTTCGCTTGCCGCTCTTCATCGCCGGCCAGAAAAAAAATGGGCGGGAGGAGACATCATGATTACAATAGACCGAAAGCAATAATGCAACACCGCCCGGCGGGGAAATCCGCGGTGGTGATCAGTTCGCGGCCCGGTACTCTTCCCGGGCGGCACCAGATGAGGAGACGATCATGAAAATGACCTGCATGAGCTGCAAATATTTCAGACTGGAAAATCCCGAAGGCGGATTCTGCAAGGAGCCGGGCAAGGCATCGGCGCCGAAAACCCCGGTGCGCGGCGACGAGACGTGCGGGAAATGGGCCGACTGCGGCCAGCAGTATTACATCCGGCTGGGGTGGATCAAGGCGTACAGGGCCAGGGAGTCCGGCCAAAATACCCCGTGAGCAGGGGGGCGGAAGAGGCCTTGAGGCCCGGCCGAAACGCCTAAACTGACGTCTTTTTCAGGCCAAGCAGTTCATACGTCTTCAACCCCGCTATCGTCGCGGTCAATTCACGCAGTTCAAGGGCCGACTGCGCCGCCCGGGAAGTTGTTTCGGCTATGACAATGGAGTTTGGCACCGGCTTGGTGATTTCCTGCAGCCTGAAGACATTATTGACCGTGTCGCCGATCACCGTGTAATCCATTTTCATTTCAAAGCCGATGTTGCCGACCACGGCCTCCCCGGTATACACACTGATGCCGATCTGAACCGGTTCGTGCAGCAGTTCCTCGACATATTCGCTGTTGATGGCCCGGACCGCCTCCTTCATTTCCACCGCGGCGGCAAGTGCGTTGTCGGCGTCCATCGAGGTTGCGACAGGCGCGCCGAACAACGCCAGGAAACCGTCGCCGAGATACTTGTCGACAATGCCGTGATGCTTGAAAACAATGCCCCCCATGACGGAGAAAAAATAATTCAACAGGGCGACGCTCTTCTGGGGGCCGATCTTTCTGGCAATGCCCGAGAAGCCCCGAATATCGATATTCAGCAGGGTGAGGGTCTTGAATTCATCGATCAGCGATTTTCCCGTTGTCGAGTCCCGGATGATCTTGTCGACCACTTCCTTGGGCACGAACTTCTGGAACATCGCCCTGATTCCGCGCTCCTGTTCGGCCATGGAAACCGTTTCCTTGTACAGACGGGCATTTTCCAGGGCAATGCTCACCGAGGTGGCAATGGACTGCAGCACATCCCTGTCATCCTCGGTGAACTCGCCGTCAAGTTTATTCAACACCTCGATAACGCCGACAACCTTACCCTGGGAGATCATCGGCACACACAGGGCCGACCGGGTCCTGAATCCCGTTATTTCATCAATCTTGGAATCAAAATGAATTGAAGCGGCCGCGTCATTGGCAAGGATCGGTTCCCCCCGGGAAGCAACCGCGCCGGAAATTCCCTGCCCCAGGGCCAGGCGAATCTTCTGCAGGCTCAACAGGTCGATCTGAAACGAGACGGCAAATTCCAGCTCCGCCTCCTTGACCAGGGCGAGAAAACCCGCTTCCACCTTCATGAGGGTACGGATCATGTCCATGGTGTATTTCAGCACCTGGCTCATGTCAAAGGTGGAAGAGGCCAGCGCCCTGCCGATCTGTTTGATGGCGATCAACTCCTGGTTTCTCTTGACGATTGAAGCCAGCAGGTTGTTTTCGTCAATGGCGAACGAAACGATATGGGCGATTCCCTCGACAATCTCAAAGCTTTTCTGGAATCCGTCGCTCTGCCGGGCATACAGTATCATTACCCCGGTTACCTTGCCCCTTGTTGTCAACGGGGCGAGAAGACCGTTTTTCAGGCCCGGCACAATGAGTTTTTCATCGATTTTATCCCGGACCGCATCCAGATCATCGATGATCATGATCGACTCTTTCTGCATCACCTGCTCGAAGATGGAGCCCGGCAGCGCTACCTGATCGCCGGCGGCGACCCTGACTGCCTCGTTGGCCATATAATCAAGAACCTTGAGGCTTTCTTCATCCTTGTCATGCCGCACCAGCAGAACCGCAACCTCAAAGGGAACAACTCCCTGCACTTCGCTCAGAATGCTTTGCAGCAGTTCGCTGTCGCGCAGGCTGGAGTTCAAGGCCTTGAAAATTCTTTTCAGCGCGGTCCGGTTCTTCTGGTCCAATTCATATTCACTGATCAGGCGGAGGTTTTCGTACGTGAAGGCGGCATTGCTCAGCAGCGGGGTCAATGATTCGACATCCGACTCGGTGAACACCTTGTCATCATGTTCCCGGGAGATCGTCAACACGCCGATGACATCCTTGATGGTCTTGATGGGCATGATCACGAACGATTTGGTCCCGTAGTGGAGCCTGTTGGCCCGGCCGAAGCGGCTTTCCCGTTCAATATCCTCGACAATGAGGGGGCTCTTGTTGATCACGGCGTATTTGGCAATGGAGGTGTCGAAATTGATCCGGTCATCCATTTTCACGCGCTCCCCGAGGCCGATGCTGGCCTTGACGACAAACGATTTGCCCTCGCTCCTGTCAAGGATGAGGACCGATCCCATGTCCGCCCCGGTGAGCATCAGGGCCCGTTCCAGGGTAACATACAGGATTTCCCAGGGATCCAGGGTCACGTAGCAGATATCCGAGAGTTCCTTGAGGATGGAAACCTGTGATGTCCTGCGCATCAGTTGTTCCGAACTGACGCGGAGTTTGGTTTCTATGGCATTGAATGATTGCAGGATCTGCTGCAATTCATTCTGATCTTCGTCAATTTCTCCGACAGCGAGATCCTGGGCTATTTTCTCCTTCACCACCTTGGAAATATTCACAATATCATCAAAAATCCTCCGCAGGAGGTGAAAACCGACAAAAATATACAGCAGGCCGATGACTATAAAAATCTTGGTATACTCCTCCTGGAGGAATCCGTACCTGTAGCCGAAATAAAAAAATCCGGTGCACGGGAACAGCAGCATGAGGATAAAAATAACATTCAGCCGGTAATACAATTTCCTGTTGCCGGGGGAGCGTTTGCTGGAGGCATTCAGTTTTATCATTTTTTCATTCTATAAAAGCGTATGAGGCTGTTCCCGGACTGTAAAGGAAACCTCGCTCGGGGGACGGATGGCGGGAGATGTCCATCACTCTGATCAATCGTTCACCCGGCTGGGAAACAGCGGGGAGCGGCTGACCGGGCACGGAATCACGGAAAATTTTCAGGAAAAAAGATAGTACAGGAGACATATGATCAACGGAACAATTCCCTCCCAGTGCAACTGGGGGTCAGGAAATTCCATGAGATAGAGCTGGGCCAGATACAATCCCGCGACAACAAATACCGCCGAGACAATAATGTTTATCAGGTACGACTTGCCATACTTATCCATCCCTTCCTCTCCTCACTGGAATTCAGTCCGGCCGGACCTCGATCTTGCGGTAATTGTATATAAATACCAATTAAGCATGATTAATTCCATATTTCAAGGGAATACCTTGCGGAATCATGGCTTTGGGGCTCAGTTTGCCGCCTTGAGAAAAATGTTTCACGGGTGCGGGGCCGGGGGCGCCGGCCGGAGATTACTGCAGGGAGGGAAAAGGCTGGAACTGGCGGATCAGCTGATGCGCACCGCTTCAATATGCTTTGTGCTCACGCCAATAAATTTATGGGGCAGTTCAATGACCCTTTGGTACCAGTTGCCATTCTTCCTGTATACTTCAGTCAATTTGACCTGAGTGAGAGGAATAAAGCGGTCATTTGATTTCTTTTTGAAAAGACCGTAGAACGATCCGGTCATATTATAAAAGGAATTGGCAACCTCAGTGGTGATGATGTTCACTGTCTGCACTTTCTCCTGGGTCTTCTGGACCATGGTCGCCGCTCTCATCTTTTCCATCTCGTCGGCGATCGTCTCCTGGTCATCATAAAACAGGATTATTTCTGATATCCTGATCTGGAGATGGTCGAAGCGAACGCATGCCGTCAAACCCTCTATCCGCAACTGGACATCATGCATGAGAATCGCATTTTCGAAACATTTTTCGCTCGGATCCCGCCAATAAATACTGCCGCTGTTCATTAAATCCGTTGTCCTCAAGGAGGAATTGGGGATGTCGACATTTCCCACAAATCTTTTCCCCAGGGAGGTAACAACAACAATTTTTCTTTCCGCCGCCAAGATCCACCGCCTTATTCATGCAAGGAAGAAATTCACACCGGCCCGGAAGCAAAACCCGGGGCCTGTTTTCTCTCAGGTTCTCCTGATCATCGGCCCGGATTCAACTTCCGGAGGCCGGCATCGATGCCGGTTTGAATGCCGGATGAAGCATAACTGATGTATGTTACGGGAAATAATGTGAAAAAAAAAGGAAAATTCAACCTTCGACCGGGAAACCGGGATTGAACGCAGGAAATTTTTTCCGGGTTTGCCGAAAGTTGGGACGCGACGTGTCTGCCGCTGGAAAGAAGAAATGCAGCGGCACTATTCTTTCCCAATGTCCGATGAAACGGTGTTCCCTCGCGGCAGGTAATTTTCAGTGCAGCCGTATAAGATGAAGCGGTTTGAAAAAAAGTTTATTTTTCAGGCTGGCACAATTTGCGCTTCTTCAGCACTTCCTCAACTTCCTCGTGAGAAAGAATGGTGTTGTCATTATTATATAAATAGACGAGACAATCCCGGCACATACCATAATGACATTGAAAACCGTTATTTTCCTCCACCCACTCCCAGCAGGTGCTCCCATTTTTTCGCATGGGACACAATATTGTGTCATCACAGTGCATGATCTCCCAACAGGAAAGTTTCTTCCGCGACTTCATGCCAGTCCCTCTCCTTAGAGTTTTGCTTTCCACCCGGCCATTGCCAGGAATAATTCACATTCTATTTGTATTAAAACACTTCTTAAATACAGGCGCAACTGGATAAATTGTCGCAGTTGAGCTTTTCTCGAAGGGAGTGTACAGTATGCGGCCTGTACGACCCGTGCGGTCGGACAGAACGTGAATCCCGGGACATGATCCCGTTTGCCGGACAGGAAAAAAAGAAAGGGGGGGAATGCATGAACAATCCACGGATCGAATGGATTCGGAAAGAGGGTCGCAGGTGTCTGCAATTTCATTTTCACGGGAAATTTTCGGAAACAGAAGCCCGCACCGCCGTGGAAGAATGGCGGCAGATCATTGCCGCCGCTCCCGAGGAACAAGTAATCCTCATCTGGAACTGCCTGGAAATGAATGATTACGATCAGCAGGCCAGGACTCTGTGGCAGAACGCCTGCAAGGAAATGAAAAACAGGATCGAGGTAATCTGGGTCATTACCAATTCGATCCTGATCAGAATGGGGGCCTCCGTCATTTCCGTGTTCAGTTCGCTGAAAATAAAGGTGGTTGGTTCGGAAAAGGAGATCCGGATCTGACGCCCGGCGGGCGGGTGCGGGAGTTGGGACGAATTTCCGCTGAAGACCATAGAGCAGAAAGCCGTAACAAACCGTTACGGCTTTCTGCTTATCTCTGGCGGGGCCGACGAGACTCGAACTCGCGACCTCCGGCGTGACAGGCCGGCGTTCTAACCAACTGAACTACGACCCCAGAGTATGTTTTGCCTGGTGGGCGGAACAGGGCTCGAACCTGTGACCCTCGGCTTGTAAGGCCGATGCTCTCCCAGCTGAGCTATCCGCCCGTTCACAACGTGTGCTGGTATTTATCAGGATAACCGCGCTCCGTCAAGAAAAAAGCGGCAGGCGGGGACCTTCATGCGGTTGCCGGCAGGTCTTCCGCCGCTGTCGGTGCGCCGGCTGAGACCTGTTCTTAATGGGCGGGGGTGTTGTGCGACGATACCGTGATGTCCTTGTAAATGGACTCCAGGGGTATGTCCTTGAACAACTCTTCCCCTTCCCTCACCAGCAGTGCCTTCTGGAGCACTTCATCGACGTGGTTGACCAGATCGATGGTCAGACTGTTGCGGATTTTCGCCGGTACTTCCTTGAGGTCGCGTTCATTTTCCCGGGGCAGAAGAACATGGGTAATGTTGCCCCGCCTGGCCGCCAGAAGCTTCTCGGTCAGACCGCCGATGGGCAGGATCCTGCCCCGCAGGGTGATTTCCCCCGTCATGGCAATACACCGGTTCACGGGTATCTTCAGCAGGGCCGAGACGATGCTGGTCGCCATCGTGATTCCGGCTGACGGACCATCCTTGGGAATGGCGCCTTCAGGCACGTGAATGTGCAGGTCGATCTTCTGGTAAAAGTCCGGATCCAGTCCCAGCCGCATGGCCCGGGAGCGGACATACGACATTGCCGCCTGGGCGGATTCCTGCATCACATCCCCGAGCTTGCCGGTGACCGTCAGCTTCCCGGAACCAGGCATCAGGGTCGATTCTATCTGCAGGAGCTCTCCCCCCACCTCGGTCCAGGCCATGCCCGTGGCAAGGCCGATGGCGTCCTGTTCCTCGGCCAGCCCGAAACGGTATCTGGCCGCTCCCAGATAACGCCCGATCGCTTGCTTCGATATCCGGTATGTTCGGCCGGGCTGATCCTTCTTGAGACGGTCCCGGGCGACCTTGCGGCAGATCGAAGCAATGGTGCGCTCAAGATTGCGGACGCCCGCCTCGCGGGTATACCGGCGAACGATTTCCAGGAGGGCCTGGTCGCTGAACTGGATATCCCCGGGCTGGAAGCCATTGACTTCCAGCTGTTTCGGGACCAGAAATCCGTCGGCAATGCGCAGCTTTTCTTCTTCGGTATAGCCGCTGAGCTTGATGATCTCCATTCTGTCCTGCAAGGGCAGCGGAATGCCGTGCAGGCTGTTTGCCGTAGTAATGAAGAAGACCTCGGACAGATCGTAATCCAGATCCAGGTAGTGATCATTGAAGGAGAAGTTCTGTTCGGGATCCAGGACTTCCAGCAGGGCGGCGGAGGGATCACCGCGGAAATCCATGCTCATCTTGTCGACTTCGTCCAGGCAGAAAACGGGATTGATCACCTCCGCCCGCTGCATCGACAGGATGATTTTTCCGGGCATTGCACCGATGTAGGTCCGCCGGTGTCCGCGTATTTCGGCTTCGTCACGAACCCCGCCCAGGGACAGGCGGATAAACTTGCGGTCCATTGCCCGGGCGATGGACCGGCAGATCGACGTTTTTCCCACCCCGGGCGGGCCCACCAGGCAGAGTATCGGTCCCTTGATCTTCTTGACCTGAGCCTGAACGGCCAGATACTCGAGAATCCTCTCCTTGGTCTTTTTCAGGCCGTAGTGATCTTCCTCGAGGACCTGTTCGGCCCTGTTGATGTCTATGGTGGAGGCGGTTTTTTCGGTCCAGGGCAGACTGACGATGGCGTCGATGTAATTGCGGACCACCGTGGTTTCGGCGGACATCGGCGGCATCTGCTTGAGTTTTTTCAGTTCCTTGCCCACCTTTTCCCGGACCGGATCAGGGAGTTTCTTCCTGGCGATGATCTCCTCCAGTTCGGCGATGTCATCCGCCCCTTCTCCCTGGCCCATCTCTTCCTGGATGGCCTTGATTTTTTCTCCCAGGTAGTAGTTGCGCTGGGCGTCGGCCATTTTCTTCTTGACCTTGGCCTGGATGGTCTTTTCGAGCTCGGAGAGCTCGGCTTCCCGATATATCGCCTCCATGAGCAGAGCGATCCGGTCGGGCAGCGAGACCTTCTCCAGTATTTCCTGCTTCTGTCCTGTCTTCAGAGAAAGATGGGAAGCTACCGTGTCGGCCAGTCGAGTGATGTTTTCCAGGCCGGCAATGGAGGTGAGGATTTCCTTGGGAATTTTCTTGTTGGTCCGGGAGAATTCCTCGAAAAGGCGGTACAATTCCCTGCCGTACGCTTCGATTTCCGGTCCTTCCGTATGAATGTCGGGCAATTCCTCGACTTCGACGGAGAAAAAGGAATCGAACTCGGTCAGGCCGGTTATCCTGGCCCTGCGTTTGCCTTCGACCAGAGCCTTGATGGTTCCGTCGGGCAGCCGCAGCAGCTGCATGACCGTGGCAAGGGTTCCGATTTCATAGAGATGCTCCCGGCCCGGATCGTCGATGCTGTCATCCTTCTGGGTGACCAGAAATATCATCGATCTGTTTTCCATCGCGTTTTCCAGGGCGGCAATGGATTTTTTCCTTCCCACCACGAGGGGGGCGACCATTCCCGGGAAAATGACGATGTCCCGCAGGGGCATCAGGGGATATCTTTTCGCAGTAGATTCTCTCATGCTTGACTCAGGCGCTTTTCTTGGCCTCCTGGCTTTCATACAGAATAACAGGATACTCACCGTTGGTGATGACCTGTTCATTGATGACGCATTCCGTCACATTCTCCTCGGAGGGGAGTTCGAACATGACCTCAAGCATTGCCTCTTCCATGACCGAACGCAGCCCCCGGGCGCCGGACTTCCTTTTCAGGGCCTTGGCCGCGATTGCCTGCAGGGCGCCGGTGGTGAAACGCAGAGTTATGCCCTCATATTCAAACAATTTCTGATACTGCCTGGTCAAGGCGTTTCTCGGTTCCTGAAGAATGCGGACCAGGTCGTCCTCGGTCAGTTCATTCATGGTGGCTATGACCGGCAGCCTGCCGACCAGTTCGGGAATAAGGCCGAACTTGAGGAGATCCTCGGGTTGAATTTCGGCGATGATTTCCCCGAATTCCTTCTTGGTGGCCGCGACAACCTCGGCGCCGAAGCCGATGGACTTGGTGCCCGACCGGCGCTTGATGACCGCGTCCAGGCCGACAAAGGCGCCGCCGCAGATGAAGAGGATATTCTGGGTATTGATCCGCACCAGTTCCTGCTGGGGATGTTTGCGGCCGCCCTTGGGGGGAACGGAGGCCATCGTTCCTTCGATGATTTTCAGAAGCGCCTGCTGCACGCCCTCGCCGGAGACATCCCGGGTGAGGGAGGGACTGTCGGACTTGCGGGCGATCTTGTCAATCTCATCAATATAGATAATTCCCTTTTCCGCCATTTCAATGTCATAATCGGCGGCCTGCAGCAGGTTGACCAGAATATTCTCCACGTCCTCACCCACATAGCCCGCCTCGGTCAGTGTCGTGGCATCGGCGATGGTGAAGGGAACATTGAGGATCCTGGCCAATGTCTGGGCCATAAGGGTTTTACCGCTGCCGGTGGGGCCGATGAGGATGATATTGCTCTTCTGCAGTTCCACGTCTCCCGGCTGTCCCGATTCACTTGACTCGATCCGCTTGTAATGGTTGTGAACGGCGACGGACAGGACCTTCTTGGCGAACTCCTGGCCGATGACATACTCGTTCAGGTAGGCGTAGATTTCCTTGGGCTTGAGGACATTCAACCGACCGGCTCCCGCCTTGCCGGCTTCCACCGAATCCTGGACGATCTCATTGCAGAGTTCGATGCATTCATCGCAGATATAGACATTGGGACCGGCAACCAGCTTGTTGACCTCGTCCTGGTTCTTTCCGCAGAATGAGCAGGAGCAGGAAATCATCTGATCGGAACGAAAATCATCTTTCATTTCTTTTTCTCGCTTTCTGTCTGTTCACGGCTGACGAGAACCCTATCCACTATGCCGTATTTACAGGCTTCTTCGGCATTCATGAAGAAATCCCGCTCCGTATCGGCCTGGACCTTCTTCAGCGGCTTGCCGGTATGTTTGGCCAGGATCCGGTTGAGGTCGGCGCGCAGCCTGAGAATTTCCCGGGCATGGATGTCGATATCGGTCGCCTGCCCCTGAAATCCGCCCATGGGCTGATGAATCATGATCCTGGCATTGGGGAGGGTAAACCTTTTCCCGGCCGTACCGGCGGCCAGCAGAAATGCCCCCATGGACGCGGCCTGCCCCATGCACAGGGTGGCGATGTCGCACCGGACATACTGCATGGTGTCGTATATGGCCAGTCCCGCGGTAACGGAACCTCCGGGCGAATTGATATAAAAGGTGATGTCCTTTCCCGGATCATCGGCCTCCAGAAACAGCAACTGGGCAATGATCAGGCTGGAAATCTCATCGGTCACCGGGGTGCCGAGAAATACGATCCGCTCCTTGAGCAGCCGCGAATAAATATCAAAGGCCCGTTCCCCCCTGGGGCTCTGTTCAATAACGATGGGAACCAGGTTCATGGTGAATCTCCTAGCAAAACTTTCTCCTGAACGGCACGAGCCGCTTCCCGCCACGGGAGATCTTTCTCCCGGGGCCTCCTGTCCGCGAATCGGCGACCGGCATGAGGATTACGGCTGGTTGCCGGTCCCTTCCGCATCAGCGGAGGCAGGGGGGGCATCGATCAGCTTGGCGTGCTCACGAAGGAAGTGCAGAATTTTTTCGTTGAGCAATTCATTGATGAAAGGCAGTATCTCCTCGCGCCTTTTGAAAAACTGCTTCACCTCGGCAACGGTCATATTGTACTGATCGGCGATGCGTTTGTAGCCCCGTTCTATATCTTCGTCATTTATCTGAATATTTTCAAGCTCGGCAATCTTTTTTAAAATAAAATCTCCGCGCACGCGCCTTTCGGCGACCTCCCGATTCCTGGCGGCAAGCTCGTCCCGGTTCAGGCCGGCGGACTCCAGGGTCAATCCGCTCCGCTGCAGGTTGCCCTCGGTCTGTTTGATCATCTCTTCAATCTCGTACCGGACAAGCCGTTCCGGCACGGCAAAGCGGTTCTGCTCGAGAAGCTTCTGCATGACCCTGTCGTCCAGGTCCCCTTCCAGGGCGGCTTCCTTCTGCTTCAGGATCTCGTTCCTGATCCCGTTTCTGAGGTCATCGATCGTCGCATAGTCCTTATTGACATCCTTGGCGAATTCATCATCGACCGCGGGCTTGAGCCGCTGCTTCACTCCCTTGACATCGACCTTGAACTCAACTTTTTTGCCGGCCAGAATCGGGTTGGGATATTCCGGAGGGAATTCAACTTCGTACAGTGTCTTGTCACCTTTTTTCAGGCCGATGAGCTTCTCCTCAAACTCGTCGCCCAGGCTACCGGCGCCGACGTCGACGGAATAATCTTCATTGTGGACCTCCTTCATGACCTTGCCTTCATGAAAACCCTGGAAATCGACAATCGCCACATCATCCCTGCATATCGCATAATCGTCGTCGGCACTGCGGAGTACGCTGTGCTGGCGGCGCAGCTGCTCGATTTTCGCCTCCACCTCGGCATCGGTGGCCTCTACAACCGGTTTTTCTATTTCCAGTCCTTTATATTCCTGCACCTCGACCACGGGTTTGACATCAACCTCCGCCACATAGACAAAGGTACCGTCCTCCCTGAAGGTATGCTCCTTGATCTCGGGGTGGACGACCGCATCCAGCTTTTCCTTTTCAACGGCATCAAAATAGGTCGCCTGCACCAGTTTTTCCCCCACTTCGGCTTCGACCCGGTCGCGAAAATTCTTCTGCAGCACCGACAGCGGCACCTTGCCGCGGCGAAAACCCTTGAGGCTGATTTCCCTGTTCAGCTTGCTATAGGCCTTGTCCAGTTCCTTTTTCACCTCATCCTTGGGAAGGGTTATGGAAAGTTTTTTCGTCAGATCACTGACATTTTCTACGACAACATCCATGGGGTGCATTCCTTTTTACCGTTTCGCCCGCAGGCAGCTTAAAATAGTGAGGTTGTTTTTTTCGGATACAGCATCGTCTAACGGCTGGTGCGAGAGGGGGGAGTTGAACCCCCACGCACGCAGTGCGCTAGATCCTAAGTCTAGTGCGTCTACCGGTTCCGCCACTCTCGCGCTAAACTGAAACAAATAACATCTGCGGCCGCATTCGTCAAGCAGTACCCGTGGGGACCGGAAATTTTTACAAAGAAATTCGGATAGTTGGAAAAAGACCGGGCAACGGAAAAGTACGGAGAGGCTGACCCGCCCCGGGTTCTCGGGCCAACCGGATCATTTTCATCTTCTCCCGTCGTCCGGCGCAGTGCCGGGGTCTCGGCCGCCACGCCGATTATCGGTTTGTGCGGACGGGAGCGGCGTTCAGGAGGCTCCCTCAAGATGCATCCTGGAAATATCGCCAACCCTGAGGACAAGCTGTCCGAGAGCCGTCAGCAGATTAAGACGGTTGCGGCGGACGGCCTCGTCCTCGGTCATGACCATGACCTGGTCAAAAAACCTGTCCACCGGCTCCTTCATCTGCAGCATGACCGCAAGGGCCTGGTCATACTGCCGTTTTTCCAGGAAGGGCGCGGCCGCCGACTTGACCGCGAGAAACGTCGAATGCAGTTCCTTTTCGGCGTCATCGGCCAACAACCGTTCATCAATGATTGTCTCCCTGTTCTCCTTGATGATGTTTCTGATCCGCTTGAACGAACCGGCCAGAACCGTGAACTCCTCCCGGGCCCTGATGGCTTCAAGCCCCCGGACACGGGCCATGCAGTCCGCCACATCATCAAAACCGACGGAGGTCGCCGCCGCCACGACCTCGGGCCTGGTTCCGGAAGCGATGACATCGTTCTCAAAACGGAGGCGGATGAAGTCCATTATCTGTTCCGCCGCGCCCGGGGCGATTTCCACAGAGGAGCGATACCCGTCGAGGGCCCGTCCAACCAGATCGGTCAGTGAGAGGTGCACCCGGTGATGCAGCAGGATATGCAGCAGACCGAGGGCCTGCCTCCGGAGTCCGAAGGGATCGGTGGTCCCCGTCGGCTTTTCCCCGATGGCAAAGCATCCGGCCAGGGTGTCAAGCCGGTCGGCCATGCCGACAATGGCCCCGACCCGGCCGGCCGGCAGCTCCCCGCCGGCCCGGACAGGTTTGTAATGTTCATGAACGGCGTCGGCGACCTCCGCCGTTTCGTCGTCCAGGGAAGCGTACTCCCTGCCGATTATCCCCTGCAGGGAAGGAAATTCTCCCACCATTTCGGTTAACAGGTCGCATTTGGCCAGCATGGCCGCCCGGGCGACAGGTTCTTCGCGGGACGGATCAATCAGTCCGGCAATCCAGCGGGCCAGGGCCGCCACCCGTTCGGATTTTTCCAGCATTGTTCCCAGTCGATGGTGGAAGACGATGCCGGCCAGATCGGGATACCGGTCGCCCAGTTTTCGTTTTTTATCCTCGCGGAAAAAAAACAGGGCGTCCTCCAATCGTGCCCGGAGGACACGTTGATGCCCGCTCGCGGCCAGGTCGAGATCTTCGACCTGGGTGTTGTTCACCGCCACGAACAGGGGCAGCAGACCGCCGTCGCTCCCGGCCACCGGAAAATACTTCTGATGTTCGCGCATGGAGGTGATGAGCACTTCGCGGGGCAATTCAAGAAACCGGGCGTCAAAACGGCCGCATATCCCCCAGGGCATTTCAACGAGATTGGTCACCGTATCGATCAGTTCCTCGTCCAGGACGGGAACGGCTCCGGCCTCTCCGGACCGCTGCTCGACCGCCGTCCTGACCTGCCGGACCACTGCCTCCCGCCGTTCTTCCGGTTCAACCAGGACCCGCCGCTCCCGGAGCAGATCGATATAGTGACGACAGCTCCCCACCCTGACGGGCTCCGGCGCCATGAACCGGTGCCCGCAGGTCACTGTTCCGGCCCGCAGGCCATCAATGGCCAGTTCCAGCGGTTCTCCGTCGTACAGCGCCAGCAGCCACTGAATGGGCCGGGCGAAGGTGATGGTTCCCTCGCCCCAGCGCATGGACTTGGGAAAGGGAATGGTTCGGATGAGGGTGGCCAGGAGATCGGGCAGGAGGTCCCGGGTGTAGCGGCCCTTGACCTGTTCAACGGCCACCAGATATTCCCCCCTGGGCGTGACGGCGACCTTCAGCTCTTCAACGGCAACACCCCGTGACCGGGCAAAACCCGCGGCCGCCCGGGTAGGATTCCCCGCTTCATCGAAACCAGCCTTTGCGGCGGGGCCGATGTGTTCAACGACCCGGTCAGGCTGCTTTTCCTGCAGATCGTACACCGCCATGGCGAGACGGCGCGGGGTGCCCATGGTCTTGATTTCTCCATGCACCAGCCCCAGCTCGCGAAAAAGGTTGCCGGCGTTTTCCCGGATAAACTGCAGCGCCGGCTGAATATATCCCGCCGGTATCTCCTCGGTTCCTATTTCAAAAAGCAATTCACTCATGATCGCGCGCTCTTTCCCTTCCCTTCAATGCCCGGCCTGCCTCCCCCTTCAAGGGAAGCAAAGGTCGCATACCCTGCCGCCAGATTTTCCACCACCACGTTGAACCAGGAAATCGCCGGATCACTTGCAATAACCCGGCCCAGGTTCCTGGTCATTGCCTCCACCGAACCGGGACGGTCAGAATCAGCCGTGATGCCCTGTTCGACCAAGCCGATCAGGTCCTCAATCCAGATAAACCTGTTGAACCGGACGCTCACCCTGACCGTTCCCCACCGGCCCAGCGAGCCGGGCAGAACCCCGGGTCGGCTCACCGCGGTCGGCGAAAAAACCGGCACTGTTATCTCCATCACCAGGTCGTCGGTCTCCTGGAGAGTGCCGTGCATCCTGCATTCAATGCGCTCCGTGCCAATGGGGGACTGCCCGCGCTGGAGAAAATACGGAAACTGAATTTCCATGTGGGCCGCTTCAGCGTTGAGCCGGTCCTTCATCTCCTGCAGGATGCGATGAAAACTCTTCAGGTTGATCTCGCCGTGAAACCGGTTGAGAATTTCAATGAACCGGCTCATATGCGTTCCCTTGAAACGGTGCGGCAGGTTTACGTACATGTTGACCGTGGCCACTGTCTTCTGGATCCGTCTGGCCTTGTCCAGGACCGTGACCGGGTAGGATATCCTCCTGACGCCGACCTTGCGGATATTGATCCGTCGATCGTCGCGTAAATTCTGGATGTCTTTCATGACAGGGAGCGGCAGCCGCCCGGAGATGGATAACACCCGTGCATCAACAAGCCCCCTCCAGCGGGCTCCCGCAGCCGCCCCGGGAACCGGGAAGCCTGCCGGCGCGTCTTTTCCGTGCTTATTCCAGGTGCTTGCGGACGGCGTTTTTCAGCTCATCCATGTTGGCGGACTTGACAATGTACTCTTCCGATGCCCAGGAGCCGAAATCCTGCTTATACTCCTGATAGGCGGAGCTGAGGATTACCGGAAGATTGGGGTTGATCTCCTTCATGCGGCGCAGCACTTCAATGCCGTTCATGCCGGGCATATTGATGTCAAGAATGACCAGGTCGGGAGGCTCCTGGCTGAACTTTTCCAGGGCCTCTTCGCCGTTGTAGGCGGCAATCACTTCATACCCATCCTCTTCGAACTCCTCCCGGTACAACAGTTGAATGCCTTCCTCGTCATCAACCAGAAGTATGCGTTTCCTGTCCAAATGTCCCTCCTATAATGCTTCCCGCAGATACTTGCACGTATCCTCCGGCGGCATTGGGTTGATATAGAAACCCGAGCCCCACTCAAAACCCGCTATGCTGGTCAGCTTGGGCACTATTTCAAAGTGCCAGTGATAGTGTTCCAGGGGAGCTGATCGCAGGGGCTGGGTATGCAGAACGAAATTGTACGGTACGTTGGGGATGCACGCGTCCAGACGCCGCATGCTTTCAGAGAAAATATTTACCAGACGTTCGAGGGATTCCTCCGACTGATCCGTATAGGACGAACTGTGCTGCTTGGGAAGTATCCACATCTCAAAAGGCGAACGGGGAGCGAAGGGCGTCAGGCAGACAAACCTGTCGTTCTGGCAGACCAGGCGGATATCCTGCTGCAGCTCCTGGCGGATGATGTCGCAGTAGATGCACCTGTCTTTGTACTTGTAATAGGACAGGGTCCCCTCCAGTTCCGAGGTGACCATGCGCGGCAGGATCGGCAGGGCGACCAGCTGCGAGTGCGGATGCTCAAGCGAGGCGCCGGCGGCGCGGCCGTAATTTTTGAAAACCATCACGTACAGGAATCGGGGGTCCCGGGAAAGATCGAGAATGCGGTTCTTGAATGCCTTGAAGACCAGAATCATCTGTTCGGGGGGAAGATAGACGAAGCGGTCCTCATGCCCCGGGCTCTCAACGACGACTTCATGGGCGCCGATGCCGTTCATCCGGTCGTAAAGCCCCTCGCCTTCTTTCAGCAGTTCGCCTTCGATGACAAGGGCCGGAAACTTGTTGGGGACGACCCGTAACTGCCAGCCGGCGGAATTGGGGGGCAAGCCGGGTTCCCTGCCCAGGACCATGACCTCACTGGGAGTGGTCTTTTCATTGCCCGGGCAAAGGGGGCAGAAGCCTCCCGTCGATTTGAACTCTTCAATGACAAAATCTGTCGGCCGCTGGCTGCGCTCCTTGGAGATGATGATCCAGCGTCCGAGGATCGGATCTTTTCGTAATTCGGGCATGGCAAGCTACCTGCCCTGCGCTTTTTCGCGCTGTTCCTGTTTTGTCTTGCAGTCTATGCAGTATTTTGCCACCGGGCGGGCTTCAAGCCTCTTCTCGGCAATATCCTCGCCGCAGCTATCGCAGATCCCATAGGTGCCCTCATCGATGCGGGCCAGGGCCTCCTCGATCTTGTTCATCAGCTTCCGCTCCCGGTCCCTGATCCGCAGCTCGAAGTTCCTGTCAGATTCCACCGTCGCCCTGTCATTGGGATCCGGGATGTTTCCGGTCTGGGTGGTCATGTCGGTGAGCGTCTGCTCAACATCACTGATAATTTTCGCCCTCATCTCTTCAAGCTGTGCCTTGAATTTCTTGAGCTGCTCGTCATTCATATCATTCTCCGCTCTGCAGATACTATCCGCCTGTCTTTGTTCCCTGTTTCTGTTGCTGTTCCCTGACATACTTTCCGCTTTTCCCGCCGCTTTTTTCCAGCAGCCGGATATCGGCAATCACCATGTTTTTATCCACCGCCTTGCACATGTCATACAAGGTCAGGGCCGCAACGGCAACGGCTGTCAGAGCCTCCATTTCAACTCCGGTCCTGCCGTTGATGCCCACCGTGGCCCGAATGGCAACGGAACGGCCGTCCTCCTCAAAAGAAAAATCAATATCCACCCTGTTCACCGCCAGCGGGTGGCAGAGGGGAATCAGACTGTCAACTTTTTTGGCCGCCATTATGCCCGCGATCCGGGCGACTCCGAGCGCATCACCCTTGGCGGCCCGCCCTTCCCGAACCATGCGCCAGGTTTCCGGCGCCATAATCACTCTGCCGGCGGCAACGGCCAGCCGACTGGTGGTGTCTTTCCCGCTTATGTCGACCATCCGGGCATTACCGGCAGCGTCAAAATGGGTGAATTCCTGCTGCTCCCTCATTGGTTACGCATCTCCGGCATGCTGCTTTTTGTCGGTCTGGGAAAAGTGACTGTGAAAGAGACGGGAAAAAAAACCCTCCTCCTGGCTCTCGCTGCTCTGTTCGGCAAATTCCCTGAGCAGGGTTTTCTGCTGTTTGGTGAGTTTAGTGGGAGTTTGCACCTGCACCTCGACGATCATGTCTCCAGGACTTTTGCCCCGCAATCCCGCGACTCCCTGATGCTTCAGGGTAAAATGCTCACCGGGCTGGGTGCCGGCGGGGATTTTCAGCTTGGCGCTCCCGTGGATGGTCGGCACCTCAACCTCGCATCCCAGGGCGGCCTTGACCATGGAAACGGGGTAGCGGAGATAGATGTTCTGCCCCTCGCGTTGAAAATATTCATGGGGCCGGACATAAATAACAACATACAGGTCGCCGGACGGTCCGCCCCGGCGTCCCCCTTCCCCTTCACCCCGCAGGCGCATCCTGGCTCCGGTATCAACCCCGGCCGGAATCTTGATGGACACCCTCTTGGTCTTGTTGACCAGCCCCTGGCCGTGACAATCATTGCAGGGATCAGTGATGATCTGGCCCGAGCCGCCGCACTGGGGACAGGTTGAGCTGACCTGAAAAAAACCCTGGGAACGGATGACCTGGCCCCGGCCGTGACAGGTAGGGCACATCTGGGGTTTATACCCGGGACGCAGTCCGCTTCCTTCGCAGGTCCAGCATGTTTCCCGCTTGGTCAGTTCAACTTCGCGGGTAACGCCATGCACCGCGTCCATGAAGGAGATTTCCATGTCATAGCGCAGGTCGTCACCGGGAATCGGCCCATTGGGATTGCGCTGCCGGCTGCGGCCGCCGAACCCGAAGAGATCACCGAACAGATCGTTGATGCTGGAAAAAATATCATCGGCGGTGCCCGGCCCCCTGTACCCCGTGTTCTTCAGCCCCTGATGTCCATAGGCGTCGTATATCCTTCTTTTCTGGACGTCACTGAGAACTTCATACGCCTCCGCCGCTTCCTTGAACTTGGCTTCGGCTTCGCCGTCACCGGGGTTACGGTCGGGATGGTACTTCATGGCCAGCTTCCGGTAGGCCTTCTTGATCTCATCCATACCGGCTTCCCTGGGCACGCCAAGAACTTCGTAATAATCCCTGCTCATCTTCTCGGACATCTATGGCAAAAATTTGTTCCCTTCCTGAAAATGGGATTCAGGGGGAATCAGTCCTCGTCTTCATGGGGGCGTTCGGCTTCCGCGGCCTCGGCGGCTGCGGCGGCTCCAGCCTTGCGGGACTTCGGCAGTTCGTGAATGTTGTCAAAAGTCACCTTGCCGGCGGCTATTTCACGGAGAGTCATAACGATCTCCTTGTTTTTGCCCTTGACCAGAAAGGGTTCGCCTTCGCGATGCTGACGTATGCGTTCAACAGCAAGGTGCACCAGGGCAAAACGGTTGTCGTCACCCACCTGGGCGAGACAATCTTCAACAGTTATACGCGCCATAATCCAATACCTCCATTGGTCAAAAATCTTATCCTGCAGTCATTTGTCCCCGCCGGTTCACTTCCGGAAGGCAGAAAGGATGCCCGGTTATCTGCCGGCAAAGGGGTTCTTCAGCAGCAGCGTCTCCTCACGGTCCGGCCCGACAGAGACTATGATCGGCTCGACCCCGGTCACGTCCTCGATCCGGCGGACATAATTCCTGGCATTGACCGGCAGGTCATCGAAGCTGCGGACATTGCTGATATCTTCGTTCCAGCCGTCCATTTCTTCATAAACCGGCTCAATCCGAGCCGTCTGGCGAATATTGCCGGGCATGCTGGTGAAATCCCTTCCATCGACCTCATACCTGCGGGCGATCTTCAGTTTCGGCTGACCGCTCAATACATCGAGCTTGGTAATGGCCAGACCGGTCAGGCCGTTGAGGCGAACGGCGTCGCTGGCAACGACTGCGTCAAGCCAGCCGCAGCGGCGCCGGCGTCCGGTGGTGGCGCCGAATTCTCCGCCCCTGGCCTGCAGAGCGTCGCCTATGGGATCGCCTTCAGGCAGCTCGGTGGGGAACGGTCCGGCCCCGACCCGGGTCGTGTATGCCTTGAGTATGCCCACAACCGCATCGATGTGGACCGGTCCGAAACCACTGCCGATACAGGCATTGCCGGCAATGGTGTTGGAAGAGGTGACAAACGGGTAGGTTCCGTGATCAATGTCGAGCTGCGTCCCCTGGGCGCCTTCAAAAAGGATGTTGCGCCCCTCCCGCCGGGCCGCATCCAGGGCCAGGGACACATTTTTTATATACGGGGCAAATTTCCGGGCATAGCCCTCAAATTCCTTTCTGATCGCGTCAAAGGATACCGGTTCCACGCCGAACTTCCGGGTCAGCAGAAAATTCTTCTCCTCCACATTGGCCCGGAGCTTGTCGTTGAACAGGTCCGGATCGAGCATTTCCCCGGCCTTGATGCCGCAACGGCCGACCTTGTCCATGTAGCAGGGGCCGATCCCCCGTCCGGTGGTCCCGATCTTCTTTGAAGTGCTCAGTGAGGATTCCCGCGCCAGGTCGAGACTCTTATGGTACGGCATGATCAGGTGAGCGTTTTCGCTGATCATCAGCCGTTCCGGGGTAATGGCAAAGCCCTGCCCGGCCAGTTCGCTGATCTCCTGGAGCAGCACCTCCGGATCGATAATGACTCCGTTGCCTATCATGCAGGTCTTCTCTTCATAGAGAATTCCCGAAGGAATAATATGAAAAATATACTTCCTGCCGCCGACGACCAGAGTGTGTCCCGCGTTGTTTCCTCCCTGAAAACGGACAATGCAATCCGCATAACGGGTCAGAAGATCAACGATCTTGCCCTTGCCCTCGTCTCCCCATTGGGTGCCGACCACCACCACACTGGCCATGAACATCTCCCGGATGTGAAAATAAACAAAAGAAAAGGCAGATCACCCTTTCCTGGAAGAGTAATCCTGCCCTTAAACCGAATAAATATAGCTGACGGGGTTTAAAAAGTCAAACATTGCTGTTCGAGATGGGGAGAAAACAGGGATTGCTCCGCCGGAAAGGGTACCAGGGGCGAAGCATCGCCGGGCGGGAAAAGCAGGATGAACATGCTTCCGGCCTCTTGATTTTCCAGCGGGATGACGATATTTTTTCACTTTTTTCCCAAACAGGATATACTCCCGTGCACCCGCGTCCGGAGAATACCCTCCGGAGGCGCAGACTAACCTCCGCCAAGGGAACAGCGCATGGAACTGCTTCTCTCCCCCGAGGCATGGATAGCGCTTGTCACCCTGACGCTGCTTGAAATCGTTCTCGGGGTGGACAACATTATTTTCATCGCCCTCCTGGCCGGCCGCCTGCCGCCCCATCAGCAGGCCAGAGGCAGGGCCATCGGGCTGTTCATGGCCATGTTCATGCGCATTGCCCTGCTCTTTTCCATTTCCCTGGTCATGCGGCTCACCGAGCCCCTGCTGGAGGTGTTCGGCCGGGAAATCTCGGGCAGCGACCTGATTCTTATTGCCGGGGGACTGTTTCTCATCTTTAAAAGCACTGTGGAAATCGACGCCAGCCTCGAGGGTAGTGAAGAAAAACGGCTCAAACCGGGAAAAGCGAAAGCGACCTTCTTGATGATTATCGGCCAGATCATGGTCTTCGACATAGTCTTCTCCCTTGACTCCGTCATTACCGCCATCGGCCTGGCCGACCATCTGGCGATCATGATCGCGGCGATCATGATCGCGGTCGGCTTCATGATCTTCCTGTCCGGAGCGGTAAGCAGATTTGTCGAGGATCACCCGACCTTCAAGATCCTGGCGCTGAGCTTCCTGCTGCTGATCGGCACAACCCTGGTCGCCGAAGGGCTCGGTCTGCACATCTCCAAAGGCTATATCTACTTTGCCATGGCCTTTTCGGTTTTTGTGGAAATACTCAACATGAAGCTGCACAAGCGGACCATTGAGCCGGTCAAGCTCCGTGCTCCCAGACAGAACGTCAGAATAAACGACCTGCACCCCCCAAATGAGCGAATTTGACGTCATCGTTATCGGCGGCGGCCCCGGAGGGCTGTCCTGTGCGGCAATCCTGGGAGCCTCCGGCGCCAAGGTCCTTGTCCTTGAACGAAAAAAACAGATCGGCCGCAAGGTCTGCGCCGGCGGCATAACCTGGGAAGGACTCATTCAACGGATACCGGAACGCCTGATTGAGAGGACCTTCACGGAGCAGCTGATCTTCTCCAACTGGCAGAAAATCCGGCTGCGCAGGAAAAACCCCATCATCGCCACGGTCAACAGGGAATCGCTGGGACAGTGGATGGCCGAACAGGCCATCCGGGCCGGGGCCCAGGTCAGAACGGGGTGCAGCGCCAGGGAGATAAACGACCGCTCGGTTACCTGCACCGATGAGCGGGGCAACACCTTCACCGCCCGTTTCGATCATCTGATCGGGGCCGACGGCAGCACCTCGGCGGTGCGCCGCTTCCTCAACATTCCCACCCGCAGAATCGGCGTCGGCATGAACTATCAGGTCCAGGGCCGCTACGAAAGCATGGAATGGCACCTCAACACCAGATTGTTCAAAAACGGCTACGGCTGGATTTTTCCCCACCAGGAATCCCTCTCCATAGGAGCCTACCGGCCCCAGAGCGGCATCCCTCCGGTCCGCTTCAAGAAAAGCCTGGTCACCTGGGCGGAGACCAGGGGTTTCCGCCTCGAGAATGTGCAGCCCCAGGCGGAACTGATCAATTTTGATTACCGGGGATTCCAGTTCGACAACAAATGGCTGATCGGTGATGCCGCGGGACTGGCCTCGGGTCTGACCGGCGAGGGTATCTACCCGGCGATTGTTTCCGGCGAGGCGGTGGCCAGGAAAATCATCGATCCCGCCTACCCGGCGGTCGAAATCGGGAGCCTGGCCGCCAAGCAGACAAAACACCTGAAAATAGTCGACCTTTCCGGCGGCAACACGGCCCTCTGCACCCTGCTGATGGAAACCCTGCTTTTTCTTCTGCGACTGCGGCTCATCAATTTTCAGAAGCAGTTGGCGATGTAACATGCTGTCCGGTTCCCTCCATCGCCGCCGGTCGGGAGGCCGGCGGGGCAGGCAGGCAGGTCTGGGTGGAAGGCCCGGTCAGGGATCCGTCCCCGGCGGGTCGCTCCATGGGTGGACCGGCCGGATTGCGCTGATCCTGCTGGCCGCGATCGTGCTGGCGGCTCCGGGATGCTCCCGGATACAGCACAAGCCCGCTGCCGACGACGGACACCCTGACCTGAGCTCCAGCTTCACCAACGGCCCGCGGGGCTACTACGACCGGGGCAGGTCCCTGGCCGCTGACGGGTTGCACGCGCAGGCCGTTGCGGATTTCCGGCGGGCCATCGAGGAAAGCCCAAAAGATCAGTGGGACAGTACGACTTTCGGCCCGATCGGTTATTTTCCCCATCGTGAACTCGGCATCCTGTATTTTCAGCGCCGGGAGTACGACAAGGCTATCGCCGAACTGGAACACTCCATGGACAGCGCCCCCAGCGCCAGGGCCCGCTATTATCTCAACAAGGCCAGGGCTGCCAGGATAGAGCGATATGCAATGGACCGGACCGCGCCCGTACTGAATCTCGAATCCTCCTCCACCGTCGAGATCACCAACAGTCTGACGAAAGTGGTGAGAGGAGTGGCCGTGGACGACACCTTCCTCGCCGCCGTCACCGTTGCAGACCAGCCCGTGGCCATGGAATCCGCCTCCGGGAAAAAAATATTCCGTGCCGAAGTCCCCCTCATTGAAGGGGAGAACAGGATCAGGGTCGCCGCCTCCGATCTCGCCGGCAGAACGACGGAAAACCACCTGACCGTTTATTCCGACCGGCAGGGGCCGGTGATTGAAATCGAGGAACTTGTCGTCCGCAACAACCTGGTGACCCTTCAGGGCAATGTCAATGACAACATGGAGGTGGCGTTCCTGCGCATCAATAACGAGCGGTGGCCCATTACCGGACAGGCAAGGGGGTACGGATTCAGGCTGGTCCTCCCCGATGGGACAATCACCATTGTCGCCGGCGACCCGGCGGGCAACAGCACCCGGGCTGTAGTCAGGGAACACGCGTCCGACCCGGTGCCGGCCGGAGATCTTCTTCATGACAAGGAAGCGGATACCTCCCCCGCCTCCGCCGCGGGCAAAGATCATCCCGGCCTCAAGCCGCCGCCTGGATCCCCCGGGTCTGACGTTGAGCCCCCGTATATCAGGATATTGTCACCCGGCCCCGGCGAAAAAACGCATGGAGAATCGATTCTGCTCGAGGGTATGGTGAGCGACGCCTCCCTGCCGATCTATATAAGCGTCAACGGCGAGTTCGTGCCGAACCGCAAAGGCCGTAAGGTGTTCTTCTCGCGGCTGATCCACCTCGCCCCCGGGACGAATACCATCCGCATCGTCGCCGCCGACGAACTGGGCAACAAGGCCGGGAGAACCCTCCAGGTTCATCGCCTGGTCCCTTCATACCGGAGGCTGGAAGCGAGGATGGCCGTCGCCGTGCTCCCCTTCGGCCTGCAGCCTGGACCAGCCACCCCGCCGGGTGCCGTTCGGGACCTGCTCATGGACGCCTTCTCTGCCCAGGGCCGCTTCCGAACCGTGGAACAGGCGAAAATCGACGCCGTGTTCCCCGTCCCGGCGTGGAGCGGGGACCTGCCGTTGACTCCCGTCCTGGCGGGCCGGCTCGGCAAAAGAGTCGGGGCGCAGGCCGTGCTGACCGGCTGGGTTCTGGAGTACCCGGGAGCGGTGGAAATCCTCGGCCGGCTCATTGATGCGGAAACCGGGACAATCCTTGCGGACAACGATGTGTTCGGCGAGATCAGCGAGACGGAGTCCCTCGACGACCTGGTTGACGAACTGGCGCGCAAATTCAGGCGTGAGATCCCGCTGGCGGAAGGCTCCCTGCTCGAAATCGGCAGCAGCGAGGTGATAATCGACGCCGGCCCCGACAACCGCGTCAAGCCCGCCATGCAGTTCATCTGCTATCGGGAAATCCCCCCGGTCCCCCATCCGGTAACCGGTCAGCCCATGGTTCCCGAACCTCTGACCCTCGCCGTGCTCAAGGTGGTGGAGGTTGACGGGAATTTTTGCCGGGCCGTGGTGGTGAGTGGCGATCTCTCCCATCTGATGGCTTCCGACAAGGTGATTGCCTTATAGCTTGATACCGACCTGATGAGCCAATCCCGCCTCGGACAATCGGGTCAGTCCGGCCGCCGCGCAGGACAGCGGCAACCGCCGGCGCCCGGAGTCCAGATTGATAATGATTCCCTTTTTTTGGCGGCAGGGAAAGAAATTGGTTGGTAGCAAGGCAATTCAGGTATTATTATACAATAAATAGTTTCGCAGGCAGACGGCAACGCGGTTATCGACGCCGCCCAATCACGGGACTCCATGCGGGCAATCAGAGAATCGTTTCCCGCCGGCATTCGGAGCGGTCACTCCTGGATAAAGGATAATTCATGAATAGCAGAGTAAAAATACTGGTATATAATGCTCTTTTTCTTCTTTTCTGCGTCGGCCTGTTCCTGTTTCTGTGGTATGCCCCGCCTGAAACAACGGCCCGGCTGCCGCACGACCCCGATCATGAACGGTTCATGACCATGAAGAAAAAAGAGGCGGAAAAATTCTGCATCGAATGCCACGGCGCGGAAGGGGTTTCCCCCCTGCCGGAAGATCATCCGCCCAAATACCGGTGCCTCTTCTGCCACAAACGCGAATGAACCGGCAATTCTGCAAATAAGGCGAACATCATGTGGACCTCGAAAGACGTGTACTATGTATCCGGCTCCACGGCCCTCCTTGCCGAGGACATGGGGCAGGCGCTGCTCTGTCAGTTTCAGGAGATCAGCTTCCACGAGGAAAAACTCCCGTTCATCAAAACCACGGCCGCGGCGGAAAAAGCACTCGCCCATATCCTGGAGCAGTCCGGCGGCAGAAGGCCCCTGGTCTTCTGCACCATTCTCGACAGTCAGATCCGAAAAATCTTCGATTCCCCGGAGGTTGAATTTTTTGACGTGTTCGGGCGCCTCCTGGACCAGCTGGAGATCTGCCTGGAGTCAAAAGCCTTGCGGGTGCCCGGGTCATCCCGGGCCATTGATGACATGACCCTTGCCAAAAGGGTGGAGGCCATCCATTTTTCCATAGAACACGATGACGGCACCCGGACCCGGGAATATGATGAAGCAGAGGTGATTCTGCTGGGGGTCTCCCGGTCCGGCAAAACTCCGGTCAGCGTTTACCTGGCAACGCACATGGGAATAAAGGCGGCCAATTTTCCCCTCACCACCGACGATCTCAACAGTTACGAACTGCCGCCGGAAATCATCCGCAACCGCAAGAAGGTAGTGGGCCTCACATCCACCCCGCAGCTGCTGCATAAAATCAGGGAGCAGCGCTACAGCGGCAGTTCCTATGCCAGTATCGCCACCTGCGCCAACGAGCTCAACCAGGCAAAACAGATTTTTCTCAAATACTCCATTCCCGTTGTCGGCACCGACGGCAAATCCATTGAGGAGACCGCGGTCCAGGTGACCCAGCTTGTCGATATTCCAAAAAAACAGTGGCGCTCCATCCTGTAGGTTTTTGCCGGGGAACACTCTATGGAATGGCTTGACCGAATCCCCTTTGCAATCCTTGTCGCCGCCGCCCTGCTCATCGGCCTGGCCCCTATTTACCCGGAACCGCATATGGTGGAGAAATTCCGCATGCTGGTCAACGGGACCCTGCGGAGGCCCATTGACATCTTTGATCTTTTTTTTCATCTTTTTCCTCTGATCCTGCTGATCGCGAAATTGCTCAGAAAAACCGCGGCAAATTGACTTTGCGCCAGACAGGAATTGACCGGGGCCCACAAGTTGACTACAATGAAAGGCAGACATCCGGGGCGGACGGGGAGCCGTCGGCCTCCGACACGCTCAAGCCCGGACCGGGCGCCGCTCAGCCGGATCTTCCTGCCGATCGCCGCCCTATTTTTCCTGCTTGGAATAGATACTGCCAGAGCGGAGGGAACAGTGCCTGATCTGCATAAACTTGACCGCCCGGAAATTCTCCGGTTCATATTTTATCCCCGCCCAACGGCAAGAACCCCGCCGCCCCCCGGTGCCCAGGACATCGATTTTTCCGTGGCCGACGACGTCCGGATCGGCTGCCGCCTGCATCGGGCCGAAAAGGACCAGCCGGTCATACTCTACTTTCACGGCAACGGCGAGACGGTTGCCGATTATGATGATATCGGGCCTTTCTATGCCGGTCAGAATCTCAACCTGCTCATCTGCGACTACCGGGGATACGGCTGGAGCGGGGGAACTCCCTCGGTCGGGGGCATGATCAGCGACGGCCGCGCCATCTACCGGGAAGCCAGGGAATGGCTGGCGCAGAACGGCTGGGCAGGCAGCTTCCTGGTCATGGGACGGTCGCTCGGCAGCGCCAGCGCCATTGACCTGGCGGCTGAACACAATGCCGAAATTGACGGACTGATCATTGAAAGCGGATTCGCCGAAACAGTCCCCCTGGCCGCAAACCTGGGGGTCGACCTGACCGCCATGGGACTGACGGAGGAGGACGGCTTCAACAACATCCGTAAAATCGAATCGGTCACCAAGCCGATCCTGATCCTGCACGGTCAGCGCGACACCCTTATCCCCCTGGGGCAGGCTCAGAAGCTCCACGCCGCCGCCGGCGCCAAATACAAGGAACTGCAGATTGTCCCCGGAGCGGATCATAATTCCGTGATCATGACGGGGGGCAGGCTGTACTTTGAAACGATCAGGCGGTTCGCGGACAAGGCCGCCGGCGCCGAACAGCCCCGCCGGCGGGGAAACCGGTAGACAGGCAAACAAGGCGTTCAGCAGATATGGTTGGAAAACGGAAGGATTACCTTTCCTGGGACGAATACTTCATGGCGGTCGCGCTTCTTTCCGGCCAGCGTTCCAAGGACCCCAACACCCAGGTAGGGGCCTGCGTCGCCAACTCCCAGAACAAAATCGTCGGCGTGGGGTATAACGGTTTTCCCTGGGGATGTTCCGATGATGAGCTGCCCTGGGACAGGGAGGGCAACTTTCTGGACACCAAATACCCCTACGTCTGCCATGCCGAGCTGAACGCCGTCCTGAATTCCATAACCGCCGATCTCCGCGATTCCCGGATATACGTGGTGCTTTTCCCCTGCAACGAGTGCACCAAGGTCATCATCCAGTCCGGCATTCAGGAGATCATCTACCTCTCCGACAAATACAAGGACACCGACCTGGTCCGGGCCTCGAAGATCATGCTCGACCAGGCCCGCATACCTTACCGCCGCTTCGTTCCGGAACGGAAATCCATCCTGCTCAGCTTTTACTCGTGAAGCAGGGCCCGGGAATCAGGTTCCCCTGCTTCCCGCTTCCTTCTTCCTGCTCCATCTTCAGAATCGCCAGTCGAGAAAGCGGGAGTCCTCCAGCGGTTCAACGATCATCTTGCTTGCGTTCCCCGCCTGCCGGACCCGGACTTCCGCCCGGCTTCCTCTCCCCTCTTTCTTGCCTCCGAAGCGGACGACCAGGCCGGCCGCCAGCCTGCATAGCTCGTCTCCGGCCGGCTGATCAAGGGACAAAGGGGGGCGCCGCGCCAGTCCGGTCGGACCCGGCCGCTCCGTCATGGTCAGCACCCAGTCTTCTTCGTCCGCCAGAGTCTGTATTCTATCGTTTTCCTGTTGATTGCGGCCGAGGATGAACCAGTGTCCCCCGGGGAGATGGAACTGGCGGCCAAGCAGGAGCAGACGGATGTCGTTTTCCCTCAGCCGGCCGTTTCCCGAGGCGAACCGGTCGCGGTAGTACCTGTCAATCCTCCCGCCCAGATTGGGATCGGTCAGGATGCAGCCGCCGGCCGGAGCTGGATATTCCCTGATCCCGAATTCCTCCGCCAGCTCCATTTGCCGGCGCCGGCCCCGGCCGGTAAAATCGAGCAGCCTCTCCCTGTCAACCACCCCTTCCCGCTCCGGCTTTGTTTCCGGCAGCCTCTTGGCGCACAGGGGGCGAAGGAGAATATCCTCGCAGCCGCTTTCCCTTTCAATGACCCGCAAAGTGTCACGCCGCTGCGACATGGGGCGCTGCCCCAGCACTTCGCCGGTGATCAGGAACGCAGCACCGGCATCGGCCATCATTTTCCGCGCCCTGGTCAACATGAAAATCTTGCAGTCGACGCAGGGGTTGAAATTTTTGCCGAACCCGTACTTGGGATTTTTGAGCAGCTCCATATACTCCAGGCCGCAGTCGACAACCTGCACCGTGATGCCGTATTTCCGCAGTATTTCCGCGCAGTACTCCTCCCGGCGCGCCAGGAGGTGATCGTCAAAAAAGGGCGTGACGAATTTCAGCGCCAAGACAGTGATGCCCTGGGCCTGGATCATCCTGCAGGCCAGGATGGAGTCCAGCCCCCCGGAAAAAAGACCGATCGCGGCGTCCCGGCTCACGATGCCGGCCTCCCGCTCCTGCCCCCCGCCAGTTCCCTGGCATAGGCTATGGTCTGACCGGTGAGATTGTCGCCCCCGAGCATCCTCGCCAGTTCCATGACCCTTTCCTCCTTGTGCAGCAGATTGATGAGCGAGACGGTGCGGCCGTTGACGACGGATTTGGTGACCATGAAATGTTCATCGGCCCGGGCCGCGATCTGGGGCAGGTGGGTGATGCAGATGACCTGGTGATGGGAGGAGAGCTCGACGATCTTCCTGGCCACCGCTTCGGCGGCCTGGCCGCCTATCCCCGCGTCAACCTCGTCAAACACGACGGTTTCGACCCGGTCCCGGCGGGCCAGGATGCATTTCATGGCCAGCATCAGGCGGGAAAGCTCCCCGCCGGAAGCTATTCTGGCCAGCGGTTTGGCGGGTTCGCCGGGATTGGCGGAAAAAAGAAATTCCACCTGGTCCCGGCCGGTGTGCTGCAGGGCGTCCAGGTCCATCGCCGCCGGGACATCCAGGGCAACCTCAAAAACAGCATGGGAAAAGCCGAGGGACTGGAGCTCTTCGGCCATGGCCTCGTTGAGTTTTCGCCCCGCGGCGGCGCGGCGGCGGGAAAGTTCGCCGGCTTTGTCCAGGACTTCCCGGTTGAGGACCTCCAGCCGGCGGCTGATGTCGACGATTTCCCTTTCCATGCCGTCCAGTGCCGTCAGCTCGGTTTCGGCCCGGCGGCCGTAGTCAATGACACTTTCAAGGGTCGGACCATATTTGCGCTGCAATTGCTTGAACAGGGCCAGCCGCTCGTTCAGCTCTTCCAGCCGCTGCTGATTACCGGGGATGGCTTCCAGATAATCCTTCAGGGTAAGCTCGAAATCCTCGATTTCATAGCAGGAGGAGACAATCCGCTCCGCCAGGGGCTGCAACCCCTTGTCAAGGGAAGCGGCCTGCTCGATGTCCTTGCGGATCGCCGCAATGCTCTCGAGCACGCCGGTCCGCAGCAGCTCCAGACTTCGCCCCGCCAGTTCCCCCAGAACGGCGGAGGATTTCAGCCGGTCGCGCTCCTCAACCAGGGCGGCGTCCTCGCCGGGAACCAGCCGCGCTCTGCTGATCTCGTCGAGCTGAAAGGCCAGAAATTCCCGCCGCTGCTCCTTGTCCTCCTCCTTTTGCCGGAGGAGATGCAATTTCGCGGCAAGCTGCTGTCTTTGGTTGTACAGTTCCGCATATTTGCCGCGCAAATCCCATAATTCACCGAACGTGTCAAGAAAATCAAGGTGCCGCCGGGTCACCAGCAACTGCTGATGGTCGTGCTGGGAGGCGATGTTGACAAGATTTTCCGTTATATCGCCAACCAGGCCGGCGGTCACCAGCCGGTCATTGACATAAAACCTGCTGCGGCCGTTGCGATGAAAAATCCTCCTGATAATGCATTCCCCATCCTGTTCGATTTCCTGTTCATCCAGCAGCTGGAGCAGATCGGCATGGTGCGGCGGAAAAGTAAACAGGCCTTCAACTGTAGCCTGGTCCCTGTCGCTGCGGATCCAGGATGCCGCTCCCCTTCCGCCGGCGAGCAGATGCAGGGCCTGGAGAATGATGGACTTGCCCGCGCCCGTTTCACCGGTCAACACTGCCAGTCCGCCGTGCCCTCCGGTGAAATCCAGCTGGAGTGAATCAATCAGCGCCATGTTCTGAATGCGCAGTTCACGCAGCATGATTCCGCCCCGCCTTCACCACCACATGCCCCCCGGCCCGCATGGAGAAAGAATAATGTCCTTGACGGTCCAGACGGCAACAGGTATCTTTTGCATTATCCTCGAAAATACGCAGCCCCGCAACGGTATCGGCCAGGTATCGCAGCGGACAGCAATGGAACAGCATGCCGCAGTCATTTGATCTCAGCGCCAGCCTCGAGGACTATATCGAGGCCATATACAACATCATCGCCGAGAAACAGACAGCCCGCAGCAAGGATATCGCCGCCCGCCTCGATGTCAGCGGCGCATCGGTTACCGAAGCCCTGCGCTCCCTGGCCAGAAAAGGACTTATCAACTATGCGCCGTACGAGGCCATCACGCTGACGAACAACGGCCGCAAAGCGGCCCTGGACGTGATCCGGCGGCACAATGCCCTCAAACAGTTTTTTGTCGAGGTGCTCGGCATCGACGAGGAAACGGCGGAACAGGGAGCCTGCAGGGTTGAGCATGCGGCCCCCCAGGCGATTATCGACCGGATCATACATTTCATCAATTTCCTGGAATCCCGGCCGGAGGAAAGCCGAAGGCTTGTGGAAAACTTCCTTGCCTTCAGCCGGCGGAATTTGACGCCCAAATAACTCCCGCCGCTCCCGGCACGGCCTGAACGGCTTCCCCAAACCCGATTCCCCTCCTCTTCAGCGGAGCCGGGAGAGGATATCTTCCGCGTCGGGGAAACGACCCGCTTCCCGCTTGGAGAAAACCACCCGGCCGTCCACCCTGACATCAAATATGCCGTTTGATCCGGCGATCAGCTCCACGTCGACATCCTGTCCCAACTCTTTTTTCAGCTCCTCCTCCAGACCGGAGGCCCGGGGCCTGTAACTTCATCTGCTGCAATATTCGATGGATATTTTCATGCCCTCCCTCCTTTTTCGGCATCCCGTCAGGCATGCCGCCAATCTTCCCGCACCATCATATCATATCAACTGTACGGTGCAACGGTTGAACGGCCGGGGGGCCATTTTTCCGGCCCGCCCGGGAAGTTTTTATTTCCATGGGTACCGGCAGCCGGTATAATGCAGGGGGTTCCGCCCGCGGCTCCCTGTTCCGCAAACCTGTACAGCGAGTGTCCGACAATGCCGGTTTACGAATATACAGCCCTTGACAAGGCCGGAAAAAAGCTGAAAGGAATAATCGACGCCGACAGTCAGGCAGCCGCCCGGCAGAAAATCAGGCACGCGGGCAACTACCCGGTGGATATTCGCGAATCCGAACCCGCCTCACGAAAAAAAGCGGAACGCATGGCCCTGACCCTCCCCCTCTTCCAGCGGGTCAAACAGCAGGAAATCCATGTCGCAACGAGACAACTGGCAACCCTCCTCGGTGCGGGCATTCCGCTGGTGCCGGCCCTGAACGGCCTCATCCAGCAGACTTCCAATCAGACCCTGAAAAAAATCATCGCCCAGCTCAAGGATTCCGTGAACGAAGGGAACTCCTTCAGCTCGGCCCTGGGTGAACATCCGGCCCTTTTTTCCAAGATCTACGTCAATATGGTCAAAGCGGGCGAGGCCTCCGGTTCCCTTGATATTGTCCTGGATCAGCTCGCCGAATTCGGTGAAAATCAGCAGGCGCTGAAATCCCGGGTCAGCGTCGCCCTCATCTATCCCGTTATTCTCTCCCTGGTCGGCATAGTGATCCTCTTTCTCCTGCTGACCCTCGTCGTCCCGAATATTACCGAGGTATTTGCCGAATCCCAGGAAGCCCTGCCCCTGCCGACGATCATCCTGATCAACGTGAGTAATTTCCTCGGCAGATACTGGTGGCTGCTGGCGCTGGCGCTGGCCGGCATCCTCCTGGCCATCCGCTTTGCCATTCAACTGCCGAAAGGGCGAAGAATCTGGGACCGCTTCAAACTGACCTTTCCCCTGCTCGGAGACCTGAACATCAGGATCGCCGGGGCCCGGGTCGGGCGCTCCCTGGGCAGCCTCCTGCAATCGGGCGTTCCGCTTGTGACGTCGCTGAAAATAGTCCAGAACATCTTCAACAATGTCCTGCTGGCCGAGGTCATTGACGCGGCCACAGAGGAACTGGAAAAGGGAGGATCACTTTCGCGGACGCTCCGGGACAGCAGATGGTTCATGCCGATGATGGTGCAGATGATCGCCGTGGGCGAGCAGAGCGGCACCCTGGAATCGATGCTCTTCAAGGTCGCGGACAGCTACGAAAAAGAAGTTGAAACCAAAATCAAGGCCTTGACTTCCCTCATCGAACCCTTCATGATCCTGTTCATGGGGGTGATGATGCTCTTTATCGTCCTCTCCATTCTGCTGCCGATTTTCGAGATGAATCAGCTGATCAGATGAGGCCGATCTCCGGGGAAACACCGGGGTCAGGTCACCCGGTACACCTCCTCGATGGTGGTCAGCCCGGCCATCACCTTTTGCAGGCCGTCCTGGCGCAGGGTGATCATTTCGCCGCTGGACAGGGCCATGCGCTGGATCTGGTTCGAATCGGACGTTGTCAGAATAAAATTTTTCAGGTCATCATTCATCACCATCAGCTCAAAGATGCCGATCCGCCCCTGGTAGCCGGTATTCAGGCATTCGTTGCATCCCTTGCTCCTGAATAACGGTCTGTCCCCCAGATCCTCGGGCAGCAGCCCGACCTGGGCAAGATATTCCCTGCCCGGCACAAACTCTTCCGAACAATGCCTGCAAATCTTGCGGACCAGCCGCTGGGCCAGGATCGCGTTGACCGACGAGGAAACAAGGAACGACTCCACTCCCATGTCGATCAGCCTGGTCACGGCGCTGGCGGCATCGTTGGTGTGCAGGGTGGAAAAAACCAGGTGGCCGGTCAAGGCCGACTGGATGGCAATTTCGGCGGTTTCCAGGTCCCTGATTTCGCCGACCAGGATGATATCAGGGTCCTGCCGGACGATTGTCCGCAGGCCGTTGGCAAAGGTGAGGTCGATCTTCGGGTTGACCTGGACCTGACTGATCCCCTTGATCTGGTACTCGACCGGATCCTCGATGGTGATGATGTTGATATCGGGCTTATTGAGGATGCTCAAGGCCGAATACAGGGTGGTCGTCTTGCCGCTGCCGGTGGGCCCGGTGACCAGAATAATGCCGTGCGGGGCCTTGATCAGCTTGAGGAAGATGTTCAGGTCCCTTTGCGACATGCCAAGGTCCGGGAGGGACAGCAGGACATTGGACTTGTCCAGCAGCCGCATGACCACCCGCTCCCCAAAGGAAGTAGGAAGGGTGGAAACCCGTATGTCCACATTGCGGTCGGCGATGCGGATTTCTATCCTCCCGTCCTGGGGCAGCCGCTTTTCCGCGATATCAAGCTTGGCCATTATTTTGATCCGGGACACCAGCTTGGATTTGACGCGGGTCGGAGGGGTGTACATGTCGTAGAGGATGCCGTCGACCCGTTTGCGGATCTTGACCATATCCTGGTACGGCTCAATGTGGATGTCACTGGCATTGTCGCGAACAGCCTGGGCCAGCATCAGGTTGACCAGCTTGATGACCGGGGCGTCGCTGGTATCGTCGAGCAGATCGGCGGTTTCCTCGATTTCGGAAATGATCGCTTCCGGGTCTTCGACATCCATGTCCTGCATGACCTGGTCCGCCCGGTTCTGGCTGCTGCGGTCGTAACAGTGGTTGATTGCCTTGAAAATTTCCTCCTGCGGCGCCAGGACCATTTTCATCCCTTCCCAGTTGAGAATCCGCTGCAGGTCGTCAACCTGTTGAAAGTGGAGGGGTTCGGCCAGGGCGATATAGGATTCGGCCGGGGTCGCCACCGGAATCATTTTGAACTTCCGCAGGAACTGGATCGGGACCCGGGAGGTGAAAAACGGGTCGGGATTGGGCGGCAGTTCGGTGACCAGGGGCAGACCGCACTGGAGGCTGCGGGCCTTATGGAGGTCCCCAGGGCTGAGATGCTTCTGCTGGACAAGGATTTCCCCGATCCTGCCCCCTTTTTCCTGCTGCAGAACAAGCGCCTGGGCGACTGCCTCCGGCGTCACCCCGAATGATTCGACCAGCAGCTGTCCCAGCAATTTCATTGCCTGGATTCCTGGAGCGGCGGCTGGGCGGAGGGTTCCTCCAGGGGCGGCTGTTGCAGGGGCGGCTGTTCGCCGAGCCGCTGCAGGTGTTCGGCCGCCATTTCCTGGATTTCCCTGAACTGGCGGGCCGCCTGTTTGTCCTCTTCAAGTTCGGCCGGGAGCTCCAGTCCGCCGATCTTGCGATAGAGTTCGGCCGCCGCGGCCGGATTTCCCTCCAGTTCGCTGATCACCCCGAGATTGAGCATGGCGTAGGGATAATTCGGTTCGATTATCAGGGCCTGCTCAAAGTACTGGCGGGCCCGCAGGTAATCCTTTTCCTGCAGCTTCTTGAAGCCGAGGTCGGCCAGGGCCACTGCGTGCTCGGGTTTTGCCTGATAGCTGAATTTCCAGTCGACGAGGTCGCTGGAGCCTTCCTTGACAAGTTCCATGACATCCCGCTTCTGGTAGTACAGTGATGCCAGTTCGGCCGGGTTCTCCACGATATGGGGAGTGATGAAGATAAAGAGATTGGTTTTCTCCTGGCTGTTGTTGCGGGTTTTGAACAGCCAGCCCAGCAGGGGGATGTCGCCGAGCAGCGGCACCTTGAATTCCCCGGTTGACATGGACTGGTCGATGATGCCGCCGATGACGATGGTTTCCTTGTTGTGCACGACCACGGTGGTGTTCGCGGTCCGTTTCAGGGTTATCGGCGTGCCCGATGTATCGTTCTGGTCCCTGAGCTTGATGACCTCGACGCCGATCTCGAGCCGGACCAGGTCCGACTGGTTGACCTGGGGCAGGATGTTGAGGGTCGTGGCCACGTCCTTGTACTCGTAGTTGGTGTAGTCCTGCTGGGCGGCCGTGGTGTTGGCGCTCGTGATATAGGGGACGTTCTGGCCGACCTTGATCTCCGCCTCCTTGTTGTCCGTGGTCAGGATCTGCGGCGCGGCGATGATGTCGACATCGTTGTCATCCTTGTAGGCCTTGACGACCGCTCCGAGGTTGGGGAACAGGACGTTGCCGATCTCCACCCCCTGTTTGATCACGCCCACGGTAAAGCCGGCGGGCAGGACCGGCGATTCACCGGTCAGGCTGCCGGGGCCCTGCAGCTGGCTGAAGGGAGCGTTCCGCGTACCGCTGAACCCGGTGAACAGTCTGCCGGTGTCATCGGCAAAGGTTCCCGCCCCGCCCCACTGTACGCCTATTTCAAACGACTTGCTGACGCTCACTTCCATGATCAGCGCTTCGATATAGACCATCCGCCGGGGGATGTCGAGTTTCTGGATCACTTCCTCCAACACCATGTATTCGTCGCGCTGGGCGGTGATGATCAGTGAATTTGTTTCGATATCGGCCATCACCTTCACATCCTTGGAAATGGGAGGGGCAGACGCCTTGGCCGCCGCATCGCCGGCCCCGGCCTGCTCATCCGGCAGGTTGGTCAGCACCTTGACCATTTCCTCGGCATTGGCGTGCTGCAGGTAATACACCTGGATTTTCCCCGTTCCCTTGGGCGCTTCGCTGTCGATCTGGGCCAGCAGGTCATGCACTTTCTGGATGTCGGACTTTGAGGCGAAGACGATCAGCGAGTTGGTCTGCTCATAGGCCATAACCTGAACCGACTGCACGCGCTGGCGCTGCTGCGGCGTCGCAGTACGCATGAACAACTGGCTCACCGCCTTGGCGACATTTTCGGCCGAAGCGTAGTTGAGAGGGATGACCACCAGTTCCTCTCCCACGGAAGGAACATCCACCGCCTCGATGATTTCGCGCAGCCGGGTTATGTTGGACAGGAAGTCGGTGATGATGAGCATGCCCGAATTGGTATGGGCAATAACCACGCTTGTTTTCGACACCAGCGGAGCCAGCAGCCTTTTGACCTCTTCCGGGTCGGTATGGGTCAGGGGGATCAACTGGGTGACCACTTTGTCCTCGTACAGCAGCGCCTCCTGTTCCCGAATGGTCTCAATGCTTTTTGATCTGGCCTGGACAGAGGGTATGATCTTGATGACCGATCCGCTCGGTACCGTGGTGAATCCATGGACCTCGAGAACGGACTCGAACACGTGATAGGCGTCCTCCTCGGATATCCTGGTGGGCGAAAGAATGGTCACCTTGCCCTTGACGGTCCTGTCGACAATGAAGTTCTTGCCGGTCAACTCGCTGATATACTTGATGAACAGGTTGATATCGACATCATTGAAATCAATGGTGACATATCTGCTTGCCGGGCCTTCCGTCTCCTGGGCGCCGGCGCGGACGGGCCCCATGAGCAATGTAATCAGCCCTGCGCCGATACAGAGCATGACCAGGGAACCGAGGGCACCGGTCAGGCGTTTCCACCTCAATAAGCTGCTGCAAACTGTTCGTGCGTTCATTGATCCTTGACTCTTCTCCACCTGTATTCATCCGGCCCATTCGGTCCCGGATTGCTTCCTGTTCTGCAGGAGAAATTCAGCCCCCCATTTCCACCGTCAATACTCCGATGATCCCGGGGTTCCGGGCCCGACCCTTGCCGGCCGCCGGTAGGGGCGGGGCCGGACGGGGGGAGCGCCCCGGGTCGGCACTTCCGGCGTAATCTGTTCAGCCGGCTCGGGAACCTCGCCTGCTTCGGGCTGTTCCAAAACTTCCGGCGGCGCTTCCTCCTGCACCACCTCCTCCTGAATGACCTCCTGCGGAACGACAGGTTCAGGAGGCAGTTCCGGTTCGACAGGCTCCTGGTAGTATTCGGAGGGGGGCGGCTCATAGGCCGGTCCTCCCCCCTCCCGGTCGGCCAGGGTCAGCTCTTCATCGACTCCGTTGACGTGCAGTATCACCCGGCCGCGTTCAATGGCCTTGATCAGGGCGCCCTGAACCGTGTCGCCGACCTGGTAGATGTCCTGCTGTTTTTTCAGGTCGTCGGCGATAATGGCCCTGGCATCGGGTTCATCGCCGGATACCGTGCCCATCAGGGAAACCTTGAGCTTGGTGGGCTCGATCTCTTCGGGTTCTTCTTCCACCGTTTCTTCAGCTTCCAGCGTCTCGATGTTGGCCTGGAATATGTTTCTGGCGACTATTATCGTATAATCATCCGGCTTTCGCAATATTTCCGTCTTCTCCTCCGTCTCCACCGGCACCGCCGCGGTTTCAGCCGGCTCCGGCAGGACCAGAAGCTTTTCCTCCAGACGCCCGTACCATATCTTCACCCCCCCATAGACGAGGACGAAAATCAGTGCCAGTTTGATGATGACCCGCAACACCTTTACCGCGCGCCCCCCTGAATTATTCCGTCTATCACTCCGGATGTCCCTTCAAAGGCTATGCCGGGCTCCAGGAGGGTGCCGCTGACCGCGAAGGAAAGCCTGTTCTCCTTCAGCTGGTTCCTGATCAGGGCAAGGGCCGTCCGGTCCTTTATGCCGCCGAGCAGTTCGGGGCGCGGCTCCAGGGAGCCGTTTACCTTGATTTCGCTCAGCCCGGGCGGATTCGCCAGGGTAACGGTCCCGGCATATTCGGCTGCCAGCATTTTCGACTCGACGTCACCCTGCTCCAGGGTGACGACGCCGTCACGGAGATTGAATACGGTGCGCATCCTGCTGAAAGTCAGCTGGGGAAGACCGAAAAACGGCTGGTACAGGTCGATGTGCCCGTCGCTGACAACCAGGTCCGCCTGCCCCTCGAGTTGGGAAAGATTGCCCCACGCCCCTTGGACGCTGAACCGGCCTGACACGATCCCGGCCGCCTTCCTGTTCATTTTCCGCCAGATTTCATCAAGCCCGGTCAGATCGAGGTTTTCAAGGTGTCCTTCGCCCCGGACCAGGCCGTCCGCCGGATGATACTCCCCGTTTCCCCGCACCGTGCCGTCAAGGAAACGGAGCTGATAGCGGACCGGAATCCTTTCCCCCATGGTGAGCAGCCCTTGGACAGCGGGCGTTACTTTCAATTCATCGATCAGAATCAGGGGCTCGCCACCGTTTTCCCCCTCCCTGAACCGGACGCCCGAGGCAACGATACTCAACGGCCAGGCCTTGTGCAAACCGGCTATTTCCCAGCGTGCATCGGTCCCGGCGGCGTTCATGCCGGCCTGCAGCCGGACGCGGACCTTATCAACCGGGAAAAGGAACCAGAGCAGGACGACAAGGACCACGAGGGTATACAGCAGGTATCCCAGGGATGATAACAGCCAGCCGGCAAATCGCTTCATCTCGCCACCGTTTCCGTTTTACGCACCTTCGGTGCTCCGGTCCAGGCTGACGACCTGCATGATTACATCCAGGGCGCCTTTCCGCTGGGTATTCTCCTGGATCGAAATCCTCTTCAGCGCCACGATTTTTTCGGGCGCCTCAACGAGGATGAGGAAATCAACCAGCTGTTTCAACGTTACTTCCTGCAGCTTCATTTCCACCAGTGTTTCCCTGAATGGTCCCTCACCTGCCGTGGTCGACGGACGCATGTAAGCGATATTCTGCTTGATTTCACTTTTGGCGGCCATCTGTTCGAGGAAGGAAAACAGGCTGAAATTCGCTTCCCGGCTGCCCAACTGGTCCAGCAGGGCATTGGCCTTGCCGTGCAGTTCGCGGTAGCGGGCCTGCAGGTCCCGCATCTGGACCAGCGCCTCTTCCCTGGTTTCGATGCCGCGCCGCAACTGGCTCCGCTTGTCCAGCAGGGGGAAGATTCCCAGCTGAAAAACAAAAAATATCAGCAATACGGTACCGCCGGCGGCAAGCACCATGCGGTCCCGCCGGGAAACCTTGATCATGAAATGCCTCCGATCTGCAGTTTGAGCTCAAAACGAATCTTCCCGCTGTCCTTGTCGGCCGCCGCCGACACGATATTGACATCGGAAAACAGGGGCGACTTCCGCAGGTTGCCCTGTATTATGTTGACATTATTAAAGGTATCCGTGGTTCCCCTGAGCTGGACGGTATCCTGGTCAATGACCAGGCGGGAGACATGGATCTCTATCGCCTCGGGAATACGGCCGGAAATATCAGCCAACAGGTTCAGGGTCCTTTTCTCGCCGGAAAAGACCGGAGTGGCAATGGCCGGGGCCTGGACATCCCGAACGTTGGCCTGCATCTGGGCCAGGGGGTCGACTATCCGGGTCGCCTCGGGAAAGGTTTCCCTGTACAGCTGGTTCATTCGTTCCCCGGCGGCATCATAGCTGGTCCTCAGGTCATGATAATCAAAGCCGAGCCAGGCCAGGGTCGCGGCAATGAGCACCACGGCCAGGGAAGCGGCGGCGGCCATCTGTCTGCGGGTGGCGAAAAGCAGCCTCTCAGGGGCGAATTCATCCTTGCGGAAGTTCATCGCCTGTTTCTTCTGGATGCCTCGCAGGGCGAGGGCAAGGGCATGGTCCAGCAAGGCGGGCTCCCACTGTTCCGCCACCGCGCCGTCGAGTTGCACGCCGGCACCATCCCGCAGATCGCTGGCGATGACCTCATGGCCGATCGCCTCCTGGAGCAGTTCCCTGAACCGCCGCTCCTGGGCCATGCTGCCGCTCATGACCACCAGATCCGGGAAAGAGTCGACGGCGCCGTTGGCCCTGGAAAAAGCGATGGTGCGCTCGATATCCTCACCGAGGGAGACGATGCTTTGTTTCGCCTCGCCATAATCGACAATGGTTGCCAGGCCGTTGCGGAAGGAAAACGGCGCCTGGATGAACATTCTCTCCGGATAGGGAAGCCGGCGGATAAAGGCCACCCGGCCGTTGCGCGTCAGCACCATGTTGACGGAATGGACCCCGGCGTCCAGCAGGAGAAAGCTGGAGGGCAGTTTGCCGTTTTTGAGAAGGTGTTCGGCAAGGGCGACGTTGCGGAGGGTGACGCTCCGGGGAATTATGCCGTGCAGCCGCAGATTTTCCAGGTCCTGGCCCAGCCTTGCCTTTTCGACCGCCGCGACCAGAATACCGGTGCTGCTTTCAACGGTGCCGGTGGCGATATACTCAATGATCTGGTCGCCGACGGGGGTGAGAAGCTGGTCCTCGAGCTCCAGGGGCAGAACCTGGTCGATTTTCTTCCGTTCGAGGAACGGCACGGTCAGGTTGCGCAGGCTGACCCCATCCAGGGAAATCCCGCAGGCGCATCTGCCGCCCTTCCAGGCCAGCTTGTCCAGCAGGACGGACAATACATCGCCCAGCATTCTTCTGTCGGCAAGCTCCGCATGGCCGCAGGCGGTTATCCTTCTGTCCTGCCCGCTCCCCTGGACGACCACGGCGGCGATGTAGTCATCGCTGATGTCAAGCCCGAGTATTTCGCGCTTCATCCATTCCTACCTGACTTCCCACGAAAGAAGATTCTGGGTCCCGTCGTCATTGCGCAACAGAACGCCTTTCCCGGTCCGGACGATCCGGTTGTGCTCCACGGATGTCGTCACGGTAAAATAATGGCTGGCAACCGTCAGCAGCCCCTCGGCCAGGTTCAGGTCCTCGCTCAGGCCGATCACCTCTCTATACCACAGGGGATTGGCCAGCAGTTCCCGGTTTCCGGGGTCCTCTCTGAACTCGATCAAATCCTGGGCCATACGGTCGTCCATGGTGTCGGCAAGGGAGAGAAGGACCTCGGCCGGCGCGGTATTGATATTGATTTTACCGTCCCGGCCGTATACCGTCAAAAATTGCGCAATGCCGGCACGCTCCTCATTACCATAAAATATGTCCGGTGTCATTCCTCGAATAAGCAACAGTTCCTCGAGGTGCTGCACCGCACCGTTGCGCGCTGCATACGGCGGGGACAGTCCCTGGTAATATCCGCTTTCCGCGCCCTTTTCGCGTTCGTCGTCATCGAGGTCGATCCAGTCACGGATGGCGTCAATCAGGGCTTCGGCCCTGTCGCTGTCCTCTACGGCGAACAGGCCGGACGTCAGAAACCGCATCCATACCCTGTGCTGGGCTTCCTCCTCAAGCTTTCTCCTTGCCGGGTCCTGTTCGGTGGAGACCAGGGCGTTGACCTGCAGCCGGCCCGATTGATCGGCAACCGCAACCTCCACCCGGTCCCCCTCCCCCAGCAGCATGGTAACGGCTTCCGGATCCAGGGTGTTCCACAGATCCTGCAGAGAATCAAAACCGTTTTCCTTTTGATCGGCCGCCAGGGCGGCCCGGGCAAGGTCGAGGCCGGACCTGTTCAGCGCGTCGAACACAACGCTGTCCCGCAGGTTGACCGAAGCCTGCATCTGCAGGTTGACGGAGGAAAACAGCTGCACGGTCAGGGCGATCATGAAGCTGACGGCAAGCAGGGTCAGTACCAGAGCGACTCCTGCCTCCCGGGTCTTACGCGCTTTCCGCATTGATCAGCCCGACGGGGAGAAGGATTTTCGTCATGAACTCAAGACTGGTCTCGTTTTCCCTGTCCAACCAGAAGTCGAGGGTACATTGCACCGCCACCGGTAATTTCCGCAGGGACAGATCGTCCTGATCCTCTGCAACCGTGCTCCAGGTCTCATGTTCTTCCCCGGTCTCGTCAAAATAGGTACAACGCATCGACCGCAGCCTGTCGCTCAGCATATATCCGCTCTCCGGAACCTCGCCCCCGTATTCCGGCCCGGATTCCGGCATCGGTGCAGTCCCCAGCAGACGGTCTTCCCGCACCAGGACCATCTCGTCCCCGTCGTTGTCGCCGGGCACCATTTTGTAGGAAATATGGGCGATGCCGGGATAATCGTACTGGGGATCAAAAACGACATGGGCCGTGGAGGTGAAGGAAAGAGCGGCCGCGGGGCGGCCGTCGATCTCTCCATTTTCGCCGATGAACTCGAAGCCGTCGACCAGCAGCGCCGAAGCCAGGTCCTCGCTGATCCGCTGCAGGGCGACCTGGGCCCGGAAGTATATTTCTCCCTGCTCGCGGGTTGCTTCAATCACCCGGAGGCTGCCCGACAGGGAAATGGCCACCATGGAAAAGACCATTGCCAGCACCAGCAGGGCCAGCATGATCTCCAGCAGGGTCATTGCCCGGCTGCACCGCAGAATGCGCATCCACCGGTTAGTGCCGATCACTGGCTCTCCGCCTCCGGTTTGCGCATGACAAGGGTCCTGACCACATATGCCTGCCGCCCCTCCTCGCTTAGCGTTATCGTGAGCTCAACCAGCTTCAGCAGCTCCCCTGATCCGGGAATGCCCGTTTCATCATCGTATACATCCCGGACCTCGGTCCTCCACCAGTAGGCCGGGTTGGTTTCCTCAAAATTTCCTGTTTCGGAATAGACATCATCGAAGTCGGCCATGGCAAGTTCGGCCAGCTTCTGCTGGGCCAGGAGGGCCGCATCCACATTGAAGCGGGAATCGCCGGCGACGGAAACGCTTTGCGACTGCGAACCGATGAGGGTGACAAAAGCGATGGCGATGATCGCCACCGCCACCAGGACCTCGAGAAAGGTGAACCCGGAACTGTTCAAGGCCGGAAGGATCGGCCTTGTCACCGTAGCCCGGCCTTCATTGTCCCGCATGTTCCGTCCGCTCCCTTTTTTTCTGCCCCGCCAGGAAACCGAGGATCGCCTCTGCTATTCTCGGCCCGGCCCGGCCGTCTCCGTAGGGGTTGATCGCCCGGCTCATGGCGGCATAATGGCGGGGATCGGCAAGCAGCCTTGAGACCGCATGCACTATCCGTTCACGGGAACTGCCCGCCAGCAGGACCGTTCCCGCCTCGACCGCCTCGGGGCGCTCGGTGGTCTCCCGCATGACCACCACCGGTTTTCCCAGCGACGGAGCCTCCTCCTGTATGCCGCCCGAATCGGTCAGGACCAGGTGGCACTGCATCAGAAGATAGACGAACTGCAGGTAGTCAAGCGGTTCGATCAGGCGCAGGTTGACCCGGCCGGAGGAACGCAGTATCTGATCGACCGGATCGAGGACATTGGGATTGAGGTGAACCGGGTAGACAAAATCCACCTCCGGCCATGCCCCGGCCAGATCGACCAGGGCCCTGCATATTTCCACCATGCCCCGGCCGAAATTCTCCCTCCGGTGCCCGGTGATGACGACAAGGCGCCTTCCCTCCCCGAGCCAGGGAAAAGAAAGGTTTAGGGCCTGCCGCAGCCCGCTGTCGGACCTGATCCGGTCCCGGATCTGAAACAGGGCGTCGATTACCGTGTTGCCGGTAACGGCAATCCTCTCGTCGTTCACCCCTTCCCGCAGCAGGTTGCGCCGGGCCGCCTCGGTGGGAGCAAAATGGAGGTCGGCCAGGACACCTGTCAGCCGCCGGTTCATTTCCTCGGGAAAAGGCCGGTACTTGTCCCCGGTGCGCAGCCCCGCTTCAACGTGCCCCACGGCCGTCCGGCCGTAATACGCCGCCAGGGACGCGGCCATCGTGGTTGTGGTGTCGCCGTGGACCAGCACCAGGTCCGGCCCCTCCCCGGCGACAACCGCCTGCAGTTCCCGGATAAGCGCCGCGGTGAGACTGTACAGATCCTGGTCCGCGCGCATGATGTCGAGGTCATAATCAGGGACAATACCGAACAGGTGCAGCACCTGATCAAGCATCTGGCGATGCTGGGCGGTCACGCAGACCTTGAGAAGGATGCGCTCCCCGTGTTGCCGCAGCGATTGAATGACCGGCGCCATTTTGATGGCTTCGGGGCGAGTTCCGAAAATGCAGAGCACTCGAGGGTGATCCAATGCTTCCTCCGGGATCGGTCGAAATGGTCAGGGGTCCTTCCGGGGCAGAAAACAGCCGGCGGGGGGAGCTTTGCTCCGCAGACCCTTTCCGCGGGCTTCCCTTTTCCCCAGTATACCCGAAAAGTCCGGGCCCACCACTGGAAAAACAGGGGCGGCAGCCACTCCGCCGGACCCCGCGATACCGGGGTGCCGGGCAGTTTATCCCTGCCGTTCTCCCTGCCCGGCGCGGCGCCGGATCGCCTTACCGCCGAGCCGGAGCAGTTGATCAACCGCCGCGGCCACCGTCCAGTCGGGGTACGGTACCCAGGTGCTCAGCGAGTCGTCCCGGAAGCGCTGCATGATATTGTCCACCGCATCGGCCACGGCTTCCGGCTGATCCGCCGGGACCGGAAAATTGCCGCTGTTCAGGAGCATATCCCTCAATTCGTCATTATGATGCACAAGGCCGAGGATCGGCCGACCGCTCAGCAGATATTCGTACACTTTGGAAGGAATGGTTTCCGTCGAGAAGAATATCGTATTCTGGATCAGCAGCAGACAGTCGGTTTTCTGCATGGCGGCAAGCGCCTGGCGGCGGGTCAGGATCCCATGATCGGCCACGATGGCCCCCAGTCCGAACTGTTTGATCGCCCGCCGCGACCCTCCGTCCAGGGAGCCGTAGATGTCAATCCGGATCCTGTCCGCATCGATCCGGTCGCTGTCAAGCAGCAGGCGCACCGCCTGCAGAAACACCACCAGGTTCCTGGTTCCGTTGAGGGTGCCGAAATGGGCGAAATGACACCGGTGCCCTTTAGCATAGAGGCCGCTCTGGAACATGGCCGGTTCAGCGCCCGGATAGATCACGGTTCCGCATTCCGGCATCCCGGTCCGGCTCCCCGAGTTGGCGCGGGCGGCCTCGGCCAGGAATATGAACGCATCCGCCTTCCGGCAGATCCGCGTCTCCAGCCAGCTGTACACCTTGAGCACGGTCTTCCCTCTCCGCCAGTCCCGGTCATGCACCAGGGGATCCTGGGTCTCCGCCAGCCAGGGCAGGCCGGTCAGGCCGCTGATAATATCAGCGGCCACATGGGCCGATGCCGTCCCCCCGGTCGAATAAATCACCTCGGGCCGGAAGCGACGGCAGAGGAAGTAGCCCCGGATGGAGGTGAGGAAGAACCAGGACCATTCACTCTCCAGGTTGATGATGAGCTTTTCGAGCAGATAAAAGGGAAGCACCGGCAGCAGCAGGATTGTCTCCACCAGTTTGAACTGCCATCTTTTCGGCAAACGCTTGCGCAGATAATGGCGCAGTTCAAAGCGGATGCCCGAGGGGGCAATGGACAGGCAGCGGAAATGGGGAAAGTGTTGGGAACGGCCGCCGATGGTTCCTGTCAGCAGCACCGGGGTGATGCCCCGCTCACGGAGGATGGGCAGTCTGTCATCGATGTGCTGGGCGCAGGCCGAGCCGTCGATGTTTGCCCGGTAAGACAGAATAAGCCAGTATCGTTTGTCCATATTCTTAGCCTACGCGATCTGTGCGCGGCCGCTTTCCGTTTTATACAGCACGCCGCTGAACAGAGAAAAAAGAAATCCCGTTTCAAAAACAAGCAGATAGGACTCGCTCATCATTATCAGGAGAAAAAGAACCGGCAGCGCCAGCCGCATCCGCTGCAGCCCGTCCCTTGTCACAAAGGCCTGCCTGACCTGGACGGCAAACACGGCCAGCAGGGAAACCAGGCCGACCAGCCCCAGATGGGAGAGAACGAGAACATACTGGTTGTGGGGGTTGTCGGTGACCAGCATGCCTGGGCTCCGCCGGGCGTTCACCTCCGCATACGCCTGTTTGAAGTCGCCGGTCCCGACCCCGATGAGCGGATTCTCCCTGATGATTTCCCAGGAATTCCGCCAGAACAGAAGGCGCATGCCGATCGATGTCCCCGGGTCGGTTTTGCAGGCCGCGGCTTCGGACCAGGCCGCGTTCACCCGCTGCTGAAAGGTCGGACTGAGATTGTACTGGGCGGTGAACAGGACGGGAATGACAATCGCCGCCCAGAACAGGCCCTTGAGCAGATTCCAGTTGAAATACTGGAGCAGCAGCAGAACGATCATGGCAAAAAATGCTGCCTGTCCCGCCCTGCCCTCGGTTATGAACATATTCATGGCCATTGCCCCGGCCAGAAGGACCAAACCGATCCGCCCGGCCCTGCCCGCTCCGCCCCACAGGATCTCATGCACCACCAGATAAAACCCGAAGGCCAGCATGGGATTATACACCACGTGGAATACCTTTCTGGTCGGATGCTCCCTTGTGACCCCGCCGTAATGGTACAGTTCAAACCAGGCCAGATAGGTCAGCACCATGGCGGCGGTCAGGCCGGCCAGAAAAAAATAGATGTTCCGCCGCCGGTGCTCCGGCCGGACCATGGTGAGAAACAGCGGCATCAGGAAAAGTTTCCACTGTTTGTCGATGATCTCCACAGCGGAGCTTTTATCCCCACTCCAGGCAATGCCCAGGATGTACAGCAGTAAAAAGATAATCAGGGCAAGGCTGACCTTGTTACCGATCATTTCCTTGAATTTACGAGCATAATCGCCTTCTATGGCCCAGGCGGCGGCGATGAGCAGCGCCAGCACGGTAACCGCCGCGGTGGACAGGGGCAGGCTCATGGCCAGCAGGGGCATGAGCCAGGAATTGACCCGGGCGGCAGCGACTGAAGCTTGTTGTTTCATGATCCGTCCATCACGTCATTTTGCGGCACCCGTGCGGTCCAGCCGGTGCAGCTCCACCCCCCGCGACGGGTCTCCGCCTCAAGGGAAGTTTATTCCATCTGCGTCCGCCGGAGGCGCAATTCCGAACCGCGCATAGATCCGCAGCAGATTGTCGATCATTGCCCGCAGCCCATAGCGGGCAGCCAGCGCCCGTCTCTGCGCCTCCACCGCCTGCCCGTCGCCCCGCGGTACGGAGCTCAGGTACAGCAATCCCTCCTTCGCCGACGCCACGTCGTCATACTCGATGAGACGGTAATTCCGAACGCTTGTCAGGGGCTCCAGAAGGGAGGGAGTCCTGCAGACCAGCAGCGGCAGGCCGTAGAGCAGGCCCTGGATGAATGACTGGGCAATGCCTTCCGTATCCCTGGAAGAGAAAAACAGGATATCAAAGGCGGAAAAGAAATCCTCCGGCCGTTCCTGGTGGCCGGCGAAAATTAACCTGTCCCCGAGTCCCCGGCTGTCCGCCTCGGCCTGCAGGAGGGGCAGATCCTGGCCGCCCCCCACCAGCATGAACCTGTATTCCTTCGGCATCTCGGCGGCTGTCTTGATGATGAAGATGTGCCCCTTGTACTCGCGCAGAAAACCGACGTTGCCGACCAGGATTTCCCCTTCGCCGATGTCGTAGCGCTCCCGGATCTCCCTGCGCTTGGCCATGGAAAAGCGGAAGCGTTCCTCATCGACTCCGGTGGGCTGGACCACGATCTTTTCGGCGGCAACCCCCTGTTCGATCAACCCCTCCCGGATGGCTTCACTGCAGGCCAGGATGACATGGGGGAAAAATGTGTAGCTGAAGGTGGAGGAAACCGGCGACAGAACATGCCGGGTACGGACGATAAGCGGCACTCCGCACATTCTGGCCACGGCGCCGGCCATCCAACTGTCTTCGGAGGAATGGGTGTTGACGACGGCCGGCCGCAGTGTTCTGAAGGCCGCGGCCAGCCTTCTCCAGGACGGAAGGTGAAACTTGGAGTTGAATTCCACCGGGTAAACCGTCAGTCCCTCCGCCGCTCCACGGCGGGCAAGTTCGCTTTCCGCCGGGACGAGCAGGCGGCAGCGAAAGCCGAGGCGCCGCATTTCCCTGAGTTCCGTCAAGGTTCGTATTTCCTGCCCTCCAAAACTGCGCGACCAGTCGGTATGGAGGATCAGGGGAGCTTTGGAGGGTGTCATGTTCAATCTGAAACTTTCCTTCGCATATGATATATCCGGCCGACACCGGCCGGACCGTCCATTTACTGCATGTTGTGGAGAATCCGATATTCGCCCCCCAAAGCGAGCAGTTCATCATGGGTGCCCTCCTCAACGATCCTGCCCTCTTTCATCACGATGATTCTGTCGGCGTTCTTGATGGTGGACAGGCGGTGGGCAATGACGATGGTGGTGCGGTGCTGCATCAGATTTTCCAGCGCCTTCTGGACCTGGCGTTCCGACTCCGTATCCAGGGACGAGGTGGCCTCATCGAGTATCAGGATGGGCGTATCCTTCAACAGGGCCCGGGCGATGGAAACCCGCTGCCGCTCGCCCCCGGACAGCCTTGCCCCGGACTCGCCGATCACCGTGTCGAACCCCATGGGGAGCTCCTCAATAAAATCAATAGCATAGGCGGCACGGGCCGCTTCGATGACCTCTTCCCGCGTACAGCCTTCCCGTCCATAGGCGATGTTGTTATAGACGGTATCGTTGAACAGGATCGTCTGCTGGGTGACCATGGCTATCTGCCGGCGCAGCGATTTCAGGGTGACATCCCGGACATCCCGGCCGTCCACCCGCACCGCTCCCTCCCTGACATCATAAAAACGGGGAATCAGGTTGGACAGGGTTGTTTTACCGCTGCCGCTGGGGCCGACCACGGCCAGGATTTCCCCCTTCCGCACCCGCAGGTTGATCCCGTGCAGAACCGGTTCTTCCCTGCCATAGGCAAAAACGGCATCGGCAAACTCGATTTCCCGGGCAAAGGGCTGCAGTTCTTCCGCCTGCTCCTTCTCGACAATATCCGAACGGATGTCCAGCAGGGAAAAAATACGGTTGGCGGCCGCCATCCCGGTCTGAATGGTGGAATTGATCTTGCTGACTCCCTTGATCGGCTCATACAGCATGATCAGGGCGGTGAGAAACGATATGAAGGAACCGGGAGTCGAGTTGCCCTGCAGGACCTGGTAGCCGCCGAACCAGATGATCAGGGCCATGGCCAGTCCCCCTATCACCTCTATGAGCGGGTGGGAGAAGCTCCGGTACCAGTTTTCCTTCATCAGGATGTTGAAGATTTCGTCAATTTTTCTGCCGAAGCGCAATTTTTCATAGTGCTCCATGCAGAAGGCCTTGACAATGCGGGCTCCGGCAATGGTTTCATGCAGGATGCCCGAGGCCTCGCCGAGGGTTTCCTGGTAGCTGGTGCTGACCTGGCGGAACCGCCTGCCGAAATAGACAATGGGGATGGAGGCAAGGGGAAGAAAAAGCATGGAGAGGGTGGCCAGCCGCCAGTCCATGTAAAAAATAACCCCGATGAGGCCGACAACCGAGAGGGCGTCCCGCAGTATCCGGATCAGGGCACTGGACACCGCTCCTTGAAGCAGGGCGACGTCATTGATGATTCGGGAGGTCAGGCTGCCGGTGGAATGCCTGTAAAAAAAATTCAACGACAGGGAATGGATATGTTCGTAGATCCCGTTTCGCAGGTCGCGGATGACGCACTGGCCGACCCATTCGAGGATGTAGGAGTAGATGAAGTAAAAGACACCCTTGACGCAGAAAATAGCCAGCAGGGCCAGGGGAAGGATCTTCAGCAGGAGTTCGTTTTTGTCGACGAATATGTCGTCGACGACATATTTGACCATATAGGCCTGTGCCGCCTGAAACCCGGCGACAACGACCATTGCCGCCATGGCGATGATCAACTTTTTCGAATAGGGCCGGATGACCTGGAAAAGCCTGAAGAGGATCTCTTTATTCGTCATATTGTCTTGAACCGTCGCGGCTTCCAGGGGAGATAATGCGCTGGCTGACTTCAATCTTCCGCACTGTTGTCCATCCCTGAACCATCGGGTACGGGGGAAAAGGTAATCATGCAGTACTAAAGGAAAGGCCGCGGTTTGTCAAGGCAAGAACCTTGCCGGCGGGAGCGGAACCGGGCAGGAGAAAATGAAGGCCGGAACCAGGGCCGGTCCGCCGGAATGATTCCGCCGGCGCGGGGCATGACGGGGATACCTGCGGCTCTCTTTACCGGCCCGGCTCATGGCCGGGCCGACAGGGGAAGAGGGACATTCAGAGCAGCACGCCGTCGTAATTTCCCGTCAATACAGGCAGGTTTCCACCCCGCCGGCTGAAGCGGGCAATAAACTCCATCATGTTTTTTTTGCAATTTCCCTCGCTGAAATCGATCACCAGGTAGTCCAGCCCCAGGAGGGCAAGTTCCCGGCTCCATTCCAGCAGGGAAAACGGCACGACGGAACGGGCCGAGGTCACTCCTGCCCCGCGGTCAAGGACAAACACCTCGCCCCTGGGGCTGACAAACCGCCTGCCGTACTGAAAACGGCGGTCATCCAGCCTGGCGGTGAACAGGGAGGGCCTGCCGTACACATACAGCCCGATGCGGCAGCCGCCTTCACCCCCGGTCCTTGGGGAACTGTTCCGGAATCCGGCCAGAGCCAGGGCCAGATTTTCCCGGTCCGTCTCAATGGAGAACTGCAGGCCGGCGAAACCCAGCTCATGCAGGCAGTGCAGGCTCATGCTGTTGAGGATGTTGAAGGTATAGTCCCCATGCAGCCTGACCTGTCCCGGCGCGGCGGCGAGGCAGTCACGGAAGAATCTTCTCTGGGTCCAGTGGCCAAGCTGAAAATCGGTACATCCTCCCTCGATGAGCACGGCAAGGGAAGATGCGTACCAGGAGATCTCCTCTTCGGCGATGACGGGAGGAAGGCGCCAGACAATACTGGAAAGCCTGGACCGTGATGTATCCGACATCCTGGCCGCCAGAGCGATATTTTCACGGGTCATCGGCAGGATATACCGCTCCGGCGCAACAGGCAGCCGTTGCCGCATATCCTGGAAGGAACGGACCTGAGCCCACCACCGGTACCCTGGTGAACCTGGACTGCGTTTTGGGCCGGCCGGGCCGGCGGATTCCCGTCCGGTCTTCCCCATCTCCCGCAGAATCCGTTCCACCTTCCGGGGATCCGGCCGCGGCTCCGTCCTCCCGTGTCCCCCGGCCCTTCCGACGGGCACCGGCTGTTCCTTCCCCAAACCGCCGACATCGACCCTGAACAGGCTCCCCTGGAAGGACTTGCGCTTTCCCGGCAACAGGTCCTGCTCGACGATGATGGTGACCTGCTGTCCCGCCGATCCTCGCCGAACGGTGCGATTTCCGGCCTTGAGCGAGCGGAGGGTGAAGCTGGCCCGTTCCCCCGACCGTTCATCGTGCAGCCGCAGCCGGTCGCCAAGCGTGATTTCCCGGCGCAGATTCACGGTCAGGACCGACCGAACCCCTGCCCCGCCCCGGGAGAAGGTGTCCAGCTTCCCCACCTTGCCGACCATGATTCCTATGTTGCCTGACAGATGAGGAGACACCGCCTCGCCGGGATGAAGGTCCAGAAAAAAACCGGTGGACCGTCTCCGCCCCATGGCCTCGTCCAGGAGCTGATGCACTTCATCCAGCAGGGCCTTTTCCGGGGTGCCCCGGGAATGGGCGTCCAGCAGCAGCCGGTAGGCCCGAACAGTTTTGCGGACATATTCCGCGCTCTTCATCCGCCCCTCGATCTTCAGACTGGCCACGCCCGCCTGCTTCAGCCTTGGCAGGAGATCAATGCCGCACAAATCGTTCATGGAGAAGAGATACCCACCGTCCTTTCCCGCTGTTCCCCCCCGGCGGATTCCGACATTCTTCTTCTGCCAGGAATACCGGCGGCGGCACGGCTGGACGCACCTGCCCCGCAGGCTGCTTTTTCCCCCGTGCAGACTGCTGAACAGGCACAACCCGGAAAAACTGAAGCACATCGCCCCATGGACAAAAACCTCGAGTTCAGCGGTCGTCCGGCGGCGGATCATCTCAATTTCCCCGATGGTCAACTCCCTCGCCAGGACAATCCGCTGCATGCCCATGCCGGCAAGTTCGGCCGCCCCCAGGGAATTATGGGCCGCCATCAGGGTGCTGGCATGCAGCCGCAGGTCGGAAAAATGACGCCGGGCCAGCCTGATCAGTCCCATATCCTGAACGATGAGAGCGTCGGGCCGCATTGCTTCAAGGCCGGCCAGCTCTTCCACGGCCATGGGCAGCTCGTTTTCCTTGACCAGGCTGTTCATGGCGACGTAGAGGCGGGCTTTGCTCCGGTGGGCCCGGCGGATCATGGCGTCGACTTCGGCCAGGGAGAAATCGCGGGTCAGGGCCCGGGCATTGAGTCCCGGCGCACCGACATACACCGCGTCGGCTCCTTCCTCGAGGGCCGCCTCAAAGGCCGCAAACGAACCGGCCGGGGCCAGCAGTTCCATGTATGAAGGATTGGTTGTCCGGTTGGTCATGGGAAAGGAATCGTTGCCGGCGGAAACCGGACAAAAATAAGGTGGCAGAGAGGACGATGACCGATCAATGTTTGTCGTCACCCCGATTCAAGGGCGGATTCGAGGAAGGAACCGGCAGGATGAAATAAAAGTTGTTGCCCTCCCTGGTGGGTTCATACCCGACCCGGCCGCCATGCAGTTCTATAACGTGTTTTATGAACGAGAGGCCGTGGCCGGTGCCCGGGATGTTTTCGGTGCCGGCCCCCCGCACTCCTTCCTCGAAAAGTTTTTCCGCCACGGCCGGGTCGATGTGGGGGCCGGTGGTGAACACGTTGAATTTGATGCCCTGCTTGCCTTTTTCCGGGAAATCATCGACCAGCTCGCGGCCGTACGCTACTGCTTTGCGGGGCCGGCCGTCGTGGTCGATGATTTCCGCGGCATACTTGGCGGCATTGGAAAAAAGGTTGGCATAGACCTGGGCGAGCAGGCCCACGTCGACCAGGATCTCAAATTCCTCTTCAAGCATGTTCAAGGGGCGGTCTATGTCAACCTTGGCCAGCCGCAGACGGCTGGCGTAATGTTCGAGCTGGGGCAGGATTATCTCCTTTTCCACAAAACACTTTCTCGGCCGCAGAACAAGGTGCCCCTTCTTAAAGTGCTCCCGCCGGAACAAACTTTCCAGGAAAAGACTGATATTGGCATGGTGCTTCACCAGATCGGAATGATAGGCCATCATTTCCGACTGGATCGTTTCGCTGTGGCGCCGGCATTCTTCAAGCTGCTCCCGGTCTTCGGCGTCTACTTCAAGACCACTGAGGGCATCCCGTATCTCGCGGATTTCAAGAATTTTCTTCTTCAGCTGGTTAAAAATATGCTTGAAGTACATATTGGGGATAATGATGTTGTGCTCAATATCCATAACCAGGGAATTGATGAACTTGAGGTGTTCGATGTTCTGCTGGGCGATCAGCTTGTTGTACAGGTTGTAGCCGATCCGGTTGCAATATTTCTGATAAAAGAATTTATCACTCGGCGTCAGGTTCTCGAGCTGTTTCACCTCCAGCATTCCGAAAATTTTATTGCTCCCGGCGATGCCTTCACGTTTGAACCAGTTTTCCCCGGTCGGGTCCTCGGCCGGGGTATGGAAAATTGATCTGCTGTAAATGGGAACAATATAGGACGATTCCGTTTCGTACGATTCGCTCTGCAGGTGGATGGAGGGCGGGGCCGGTTCAGGTTGCGGATACAGGCCCTCGTCGGTGTCGCAGATGAGCTGCAGTGCTCCTTTTTTCTCGTCAAATAAATAAAGCGCGCAGGGAACGGACTTCATCTGCAGGGGAACGGCGACGCAGATCCGGTAAAAATCGTCCAGGGAATCGTATTCCTGGCCCAGGTCGAAAAAAGCCTTGAGAAAATCATTATACCGGGGGCTGAAGTTGTATTCATCGTAACTCTGTATCTTTTCCCTGACCCGCCGGCAGATGGGGGCGAGATTCTGGGGACATCGAGGCGGGGAGCCTGCCCCGCCGCTTACGGCTTTATCCATGGACCGGCCTGGCCTCTGTTGTAGCCTGCATCGTTATTTTTCGTGAATGACGACTTCATCCTGCCCGCCGCTTTCCTCCAGCAGAACGTCGACCCGCTCATTGGCTCCGGCCATGACCGCCATGCCGACATAATCGGGCTGGATCGGCAGCTCGCGTCCTCCCCGATCGACAAGCACCGCCAGTTGCACCGAAGCCGGCCTGCCGTAGTCCATGAGCGCATCCATTGCCGCCCTGATGGTGCGTCCCGTGAAGACGACATCATCGACCAGGATCACGCGCTGCTGCTCCAGGGAAAAACCGATATCCGTCTTGCGGACAATGGGGTTCTGGGAGATAAGGCTCCAGTCATCACGGTAGAGGGTGATGTCAAGACTGCCGATCAACACCTCTCCCTGTTCCCGCACGTTTATCTTCCACCGGATCCGTTCCGCCAGATACACCCCGCCGGTATGAATGCCGATGATGGCCAGGTTGTCAACCCCGTGGTTCCGCTCCAGGATTTCAAGGCTCAACCGGTCCAGACTGCGGTCGATGTCCGCGGCGGTCATAATAACTTTGGTCATGGCGTCTGCATCCTCTTCCAGAAATAATCAATCCCCTTGTCGTCAACCAGATTGATCGCCTCGGGATATGCCTCGCATTCGGCGGCAAAAACCCTGGCAGCAATGTCATCGGGGGTATCATCATCCTCGAGGGCCACGCATTTCTGGACAATGATGGGCCCCTCATCGTACACCTCATTGGCAAAATGGACCGTGCAGCCGCTGACCTTGCACCCTCTGGCCCGTACCGCTTCATGCACATGGTGGCCGTAAAAGCCCGCGCCGCAGAAAGCGGGGATCAGGGAAGGGTGGATGTTGAGGACATTGCGCCGCAGGCCGGCCGGCGGCGTATACAGCTTGAGGTACCCGGCCAGGACAATCAGGTTGACGTCGTACCGGGCTATGATTTCATTGGTTGCCCGGGAGTCGGGGGCGTGAAAAGCCGGATATCCGTACCTGGCCGCTTTTTCCAGCCCCAGGGCGCCGGCCCGGTTGGAAATCACCACCTCGACGGCCGCGCGCAGGGTGCCATCGTTGATCCGGTCATGAAAATTGTCCAGCGTCCTGCCGCTGCCGGAGAGGAGCACGGCCATCTTCTGCATGCCTACGCCCCCTGAAAATACGGGTTCGATGCCGCGTCGACCTGGCTCAGCCAGGCGGCAATTGCCGTATCATAGGCCGACGTCAGCTTGAAGACCTTGACCGCCAGCTCAAAACGCGTAGTCAGGGCGGTATTGCCGTTCCGCCTGATTTCCCCGATTACCCTGTCGTAATCGGCGGGATCGACGATGACGGTGACATCGTGGAAATTCTTGGCCGCGGCCCGCAGCAGGGTCGGCCCGCCGATATCTATATTCTCAACGGCATCGGCAAGGGTGCAGTCCGGGCGGGCAACGGTTTTTTCAAAGGCGTACAGGTTGACGGCCACGATGTCAATGGGCCGGATGCCGTGCCTGGCGCATTGCTCCCGGTGGTCGGGATTTTCCCGCTGATTGAGGATTCCGCCGTGAATGAGGGGATGAAGGGTTTTCACCCGCCCGTCGAGCATTTCCGGAAACCCGGTGAATTCGGCAACATCGGTCACGGCGATACCGCTCTTCCTCATTTTCGCGGCGGTGCCCCCCGTGGAAAGGATCTCCACGCCAAGTTCGACCAGGGCCCCGGCAAAAGCCTCTATGCCCGATTTGTCGGTCAGACTGATCAATGCCCGCTCAACTTTCCTCATTTCTTCCTCCTGCGCACTGCATCATGAATTGCGGTTAATCTTTCAATATGAATTTCCGTATTTTCCTTCGATCCCGCTTGTCGGGCCTCCGTGACGGAGGAGCGCCGGAAGGTTCAGCCAGGCGTCTTGTCCGGGCCTGCAGCTCACGGCGCTGAATACTCTCCTCGGTCTCCCGGTAGAGGGACCTGGCCACCACCGCCGGCCCCCTCCGGGAACGCAGTTCCAGGACAACTACATCAAATTCCTCGGCCCCCCGACGGATGCGCAGTCCGTCGCCGACCTGGACCGTTTTGGCCGGTTTGACCCGGTTGCCGTTGACATGGACATGCCCCCCGATCACCGCCTTGGAGGCCAGCGACCGGGTCTTGAAAAACCGGGCCGCCCACAACCACTTGTCCAGTCTGACTGTCTGTTCCGCCGTCATTGTATAAACAGTGTATGGGTATTATCAAATTTGTGCAAAGTACCATACTTTTATTCTTCCATCAAACAAGATAACCGGAGAGCGGGACAAAAGGGCGGATACGGCATGCCCGTTGACAGAGCGCACCCCTCCGTTTACAGTTGGCGGTGTCGGAGAATCATCGCTTTTCTCAACCCGGAGGCATGTCCTTGCCATGAAACTGCAGAGTGTCGGCATAAAGGATTTCACCTGCCCCATCAGCATCAGGGAAAAATCTGGCTCCCTGCAGCAAACGGTGGCCACCATCTCGATGAAGGCGGCAATGCCCCACCATCAGAGGGAAAACTGCGTTTCCGTCCTGGTCCAGGCCCTCGCCCGATACCGGGAAGAAATCAGCGCCTCCGTCTTTCCCCGGCTTCAGGCCGAAGTTCTCAGGCAACTGCAGGCGGAAGAGGCCGAGCTGGAAATGACCTTTCCCTACTTCATTGCCAAGCAGGCGCCGGTAACCCTGACCACGAGTCTGATGGAGTATGAGTGCGGCCTCACGGGAAGGATAAACAGGGCGGGAGAGGAAGAACTGCTTCTTTCGGTCAGTGTTCCCGTCACGACCCTTTGTCCCTGTTCCAAGGAAATCAGTCAGGCGGGAGCGCACAACCAGCGGGCCGAGGTCAGGCTGACTGTCAGGCCGTTGCGCTTTATCTGGCTCGAGGATCTGATCTCCCTGGTTGAGCGCTGCGGATCATGCCAGCTCTATGCCCTGCTGAAGAGACCGGATGAAAAATTCGTTACCGAACAGGCCTACGCCAATCCGATGTTTGTCGAGGATGTGGTCCGAATGGTTTCCCAGCAGGCGCAGGCCCGTGACGACATTGCCTGGTTCACCGTCAGCGTGGAAAGCTTTGAGTCGATCCATAAACACAGCGCCTACGCCTACGTTGACAGCCGCGACCTCGTCTAGGTGATGCCCTTCACAGGCTTTCCGGACCGGCAGAGGGAGCAGCCCGGCCGCGCCGGGGGTCATGCCTATTTCTTCCGGTCAAGCAGCAGCAGGTTTATAGCCGACATCAATTGGGCGTTGGGAGGAACGATCCCGAACCGGACACTCAATTCCGGGGTGAAATCACTTTCCGCCTGGGCATTATACGCGGTCATGGCAAAATACAACAGGCCATTCAGCCCATAGACGGTGCACAGCGGCGCCTCTCCGTATAAATTCTGGCACTGGAAATCGGCGGCGGAGAGGTCCCGGCAGTTGGCATCGGTCCCGTCATCAAGGCATCGCTTGGCTTCGGCGAAGTCGATGTAATAGTCGTAGGTAAAATTGGTCTTGAGGGTCTGGTTGAGGGTGTACCTGCTTTCAGAGCCGTAATACAGCCGATAGCCGATCACATTGTCCTCGGGCGGATTGGCCAGCCAGGAGAAGCTTGCTTTTTCGGCGGCATGCGCGGCTGCAGCTCCTCCGCCGGCCAGGAGGAAAAACAGCGCGGCGGCAAGGACCGGGAAAATCCGGGAAGGAGTTGGTCCCTCCGTCGCCTGGCTCGGAAAAGTATTCATAATGTCCTGCAGATATATCTCTTCGCTGGAAGCGGTATTTTTGCCCTGTTCGGCGTCAATGGCATATCCCCTTAATTAACGCACTTTTCGTGCCACAATTACAACAAAATTGTCCATCCCGGAATGAACTCCCTGTTGCAATTTCTTTTCTGTTTAATACTCTATAGTTACAAGAAAAAAGGGCGGGGCCGGGCCTTTCCGGTTCCATGGATTCATCGGCAGGAAACCCTGCTCCGAACCGCTTGGGGGCACGCAGAATGTCACTTTTCCAAGACATGACAACATGTTGATATTACACAACATGTTAAAAAAGGGGGGCAGAATTGTCTCATCGTGGAGACAAAATTTGGCCGGGAGGCCTCTCCGTTCGGGCTGTTACTTGAACAGCGCCGGGACAATATGGTGCCGGTTCAGCAGCTTATAGAAGTCGGTGCGGTTCCGGTTCGCAATGCGCGCGGCCTGCGAGACATTGCCCCTGGTCATCTTCATGAGCTTGATGAGATATTGCTGTTCAAACTCGCGGCGCGCTTCGGCCAGGGTGGAGACTTTTTTCTGATGTTGCTTAATTGCGTCATGCAGAAGATTTGCCGTGATAAGCGGAGAGGTGGCCAGGGCGTAGGCGTTTTCAATGACATTATACAACTGGCGGACGTTGCCGGGCCAGGCGGCATTGACCAGGATCTGCATCGCTTCGGGGGTAATCTTCTTGACCGGCTTGTCGCCGCCGCCCGACAGAATGTCTATGAAATATTCGGCCAGCAGGGGGATGTCCTCCTTGCGTTCGTGCAGGGGCGGCAGTTCAAGACTGACGACGTTGAGCCGGTAAAACAGATCCTGTCGGAACTGCTTGTTCTCCACCGCTTCTTCCAGGTTCCGGTGGGTTGCCGAAATTATCCGGACATCCACGGGGACCGGGGTCGTGCTGCCCACCGGCCGTACCTGTCTTTCCTGCAGCACACGCAGCAGCTTGACCTGCAGGTGCATGGGCATGTCGCCGATTTCATCGAGAAAAAGCGTCCCATGGTGGGCGGACTGGAAAAGACCGAAATAGCTTTTCAAGGCCCCGGTAAATGACCCTTTTGCATGCCCGAACAGCTCGGATTCGAGAAGGGTCTCCGGGATGGCCGTGCAGTTGACCGGGATAAACGGCCCCTTCCTGCGGCTGCTGGCCCTGTGGATGGCGATGGCCAGCAGTTCCTTGCCGGTCCCGCTTTCTCCCCTGATCAGCACGGTCGAATCCGTATCCGCCACCAGCTTCGCCCGGGACAGCAATTCCTCCATCACGGCGCTGCGGGAAATAATGTCGCTGCGCCACTCATCCTCATCGTCGCGCACCGGCGCGCCCCCCATGGAAAACCTGAGCGCCTTTTCCGTCTCGCGGATGAGCTCCTTGCCGTCTATGGGTTTGGTGAGAAAGGAAAAAACGCCCTGCCGGGTCGCCTCGACCGCCTCGGGGATGGAGCCGTGCGCCGTGATGATGATGACCGGAATGGACTTGTTCCGTTCGCGGATAGCCTCAAAAAGAGCCATGCCGTCAATTCCCGGCATCCGCAGGTCGGTCAGGACGACCTCCGGATTGAATACGGACAGTTTGGCCAGCGCTTCCTCCCCGCTGAGAGCCGTTTCGACCTCATAACCGCTGCTTTCCAGCCGCAGTTTCCACAAACTGAGCAGATCAGCCTCATCATCGACAAGAAGGACGCGGTAGTGTTTTTGTGTCATGGTTTATCAGTCTCCCTGCTCTTGATAATATGTTCGATATTTTTCAACTGTTCTATCTGATTCTGCAGTTCGATGTTTTTGAGTTCGACCTGCTCAAGGCTGCCCTGCAGCAAAGCAAGCTGCTCCTGCAGCTCCTTCTTCTCGCCCAGGAGTGTCTGCCGGGCGCTCCATCCGTTTCTGACCTCCTCGTCAAGGCGCCCCAACAGCAGCCGGAGGCCGAGCATATCATTGCCCGCATCGGGATGATCGCGCAGATACCGGTCAAACACCTCGAGTCCCCGCCTGAACTGATCCACGTCGGCATGCGCATTCAAGCTCAGGCAGACAAAACGAAGGGAGTCCAGGTCGGCCCCCTGTTCGGTGGCGGATTCCGCCGTGGCAAACCGGCGGTCAAATTCCTGGCGGTCCATATCCAGGGAATCCTGCAGACAGGAAAGAATATAGTAGCCGCTGAACGAACGGAAAACGATTACGGGGTCCAGGATTTCTTTCTCCTCGGACCGGTACTGCTTCGGCTGCACGCAGCCGCCCAGGGCCGCCAGCCAGATAAGCAGTATCCCGCACCATATCCCGTATCGCTTCATATTCCGCTTCATGCTCCCAGCGGCAGAGTCACGGCAAACCGGGCCCCCCCTCCGCCGCGAAGCAAACGGATGGAGCCGCCGTGATACTGCACATATTCCCTGCTGATGGCCAAACCCAGGCCCGAGCCTTTGACCACCGAGCGCTCCGATTCACTGCCTTGAAAAAACGGCGAAAAAATCCGTGAGCGCTCTTCCTCTCTGATACCCGGCCCACTGTCCTCGACAAGAAAGAGCGCGTTTTTCCCGGCGCCCTTCAGGGTGATCCGAATGAATCCCCCGTCGGGGGTAAACTTGACCCCATTGGACACCAGGTTGTCAAACACCGTCTTCAACTGCTTTCTGTTGCCGTTCACCGTCAGCGGCGTGGTGTGCATATCGAGCCTGATTTCTCTTGCCAGGATGGCATTGCGGTGATCGGTCACCACTTCCTCCAGGAGTTCATCCAACCTGATGCTCTTTTTTTCCAGGGGCATGTTCCGGGCCCTGGCCATATTGAAATTCAGAATATTTTCGATAAGCTTCTGCAGTTTCGTGCAATTGCTGTCCAGGATCCGGACAACCTCCTTCTGGCTGTCGTTCATCGGCCCCACAAGCTCGTCCCTGAGAAGACCCGCCCCTTCCTTGATCGAGGCCAGCGGAGTTTTCAGGTCGTGGGAAATGTGAGCGATCAACTTGACTTTCTCCATATCAAGCTTTGCCAGACGTTTGCGCAGCCAGTCCAGTTTTTCTCCCAGCGCTTCCAGATCCTTGGGACCCGATACGGCAATGGGGGTGGCGAAATCTCCGGTGCCGAGGAGTTCGATGCTTTTATCGATCTGCCGCACCGGCCTGAAAATGAGTATCATAAACACGATGCCGAACAGGATGGTAAAAGAGATCAGCCCCGAAGTCTGCCAGATCAGTTTTTTCTTGCCCTGGCTGACCTGCAGCTTCAACGCCTCGACCTCATTCAGCATCAACTGATTGGATAATCTTACCAGAGATAGGGCAAGGTTTCCAATCTCCTCATACATGGACAGCACGTACTCCCGTTCTTTCTTGTGCTGCTCGGGATCACCGGCGACCCTGTTCAAGACCGCAATGATGTAGTTTTCCCTTGCCTGCAGTTCGTCGATCAGCCCGCCGAACTGATCGGCGCCGTCCAAATGGGCGAAGAATTCAAGGATGTTGGCGATTTCTTCATGGGTCTTGTTCACCTCCTCGAGCTGGGCGGGATCTCCCAGCACATTGTACTGCCTTGCCTTGCGCTCCTCATCCCTGAGCAGGTCGGCCACCTTCCTGCTTCTGGTGACGCTGTCAACGGAGCTGTACACGGCCGCCACACTCTGGCGGGTCAGGCCTTCCAGCAGTTGCACCGAACTGAACAGCCCGGCAAGGAGAGGCAGACAGACAAAGAAAAAGGCTGAAAGCAGCAGGGTAAAAAAGGAATGGGGTCGGAAAAATTTCATCCCTTGTCACCAGTCCGGACGTGATGGATCATGCCGGGTCGATCGAGTTGCCGGACAATCCAGGGCCCGGCAAGGGGAACCTCCTTTCTGGAGAGGTTCGGACAGGCGGTCCGGAGAGTTGCCGCCCAACAGGGGGACTTCTCCGGGCGGCGCCAATCGGGCAGAGCATCCCCAACCCGTCCCCAGCCGTTCCGCACCGGCGCGGTCAGGCCTCCCGGTCAATTCCCCCCAGGCACAGATACTTGATTTCGAGATACTCCTCGATCCCGTATTTGGAGCCCTCCCTGCCGAAGCCGGACTCCTTGACGCCGCCGAACGGGGCCGATTCAGCCGACATGATGCCGGTATTGATGCCCACCATTCCGTATTCCAATCCTTCGGCAACACGCCATATGCGGCTGACGTCCCGGCTGAAGAAATACGAAGCCAGCCCGTAGGGGGTGTCGTTGGCCAGGGCGACGGCTTCTTCTTCCGTCGCAAAGGAAAAGAGCGGGGCAACCGGACCGAATGTCTCTTCCCGGCTGATTTTCATCTCCGGGGTTACGTCCAGGAGGACGGTCGGTTCAAAAAAGAAGCCGGCACCCTCCACCCGCTTGCCGCCGCAGGCTATGGTGGCTCCCTTGTCCACCGCATCCCTTATCTGCTCCTCAACCTTCCTTACCGCCTGCAAATCGATCAGCGGCCCCTGGTTCACCCCCTCCTCAAAGCCGGCCCCCACCTTGAGCTGCGTTGTCACGGCCCGCACCAGCCTGTCGGCAAACTCCCGGTAAATGGTCTTCTGGATGATCAGCCGGTTGGCGCAGACACACGTCTGGCCGCTGTTCCTGTACTTGGAGGCCATCGCCTCGGCAACCGCCGTGTCAATGTCGGCGTCATCAAAGACGATGAAGGGGGCATGCCCGCCGAGTTCCAGGGAAACCCGCTTGACCGTCGCGGCGCAGGCCTGCATCAGCTTCTTGCCGATTTCGGTGGAGCCGGTGAAACTGAGCTTGCGGACAACCGGATTTTCGGTCAATTCCGCGCCGATCTCTGCCGCCGGACCGCAGACAACGTTGAAGACCCCCGCCGGGAAGCCGGCTTCCTCTCCAAGGCGGGCAAGGGCCAGGGCCGAAAAGGGGGTCCGGGCCGCCGGCTTGACGACAACCGTACAGCCGGCAGCGAGAGCGGGAGCGGCTTTCCTGGTGATCATCGCCGAGGGAAAATTCCACGGAGTTATCGCGGCGCAGACCCCGAGGGGCTCTTTCAGGACTATTATCCGCTTGCCGGGCTGTCCCATGGGGATCGTGTCGCCGTAGACCCTCTTGCCCTCTTCGGCAAACCATTCCACGAACGATGCCGCATAGGCGATCTCGCTCCGTGATTCGGCCAGCGGCTTGCCCTGCTCCATGGTCATGATAACCGCCAGGTCCTCCTGGTGCCGGATGATCAGATCATACCAGCGCCGCATTATCCGCGCCCTCTCCCTGGCGGTCAGCCGGCGCCACAGGGGATATGATTTCTCCGCCGCCCGGACCGCGGTCCGGGTTTCCTCCCGGCCGCAAGCAGGCACCCGGCCGATGATTTCGCCGCTGGCGGGATTGCGCACCTCGATGGTTTCGCCGCTGGCGGCGCCAATCCACCTCCCGTCCACGAAACAGAACTGTCTGAACAGATCGGGCTGATGCAGCTGCATCAAAGACTCCTTGTCGTCAAAAACATTTCCCCAGCCTTCCCTCGGCAATCCGCAGCGGCGGGCGGCAGGGTGCTTCACTTTGAAAAATATCTGCGAACCGGGAAAAATTACTTAACGGGACAGCAGTTTTTTTCATGCATCACAACAGCACTAATTTACCATGATGCAATTCCTTTTCAAGGGTATCTTCCGTCGAACCTGTCTTTCCCTGCCGGCGGGGGGCAATTTCTCACTCCCGCCCATGCATGGCGGAACGGTTGTTGAGCAGTTGAAAATACAATAATCCATCCGGCGGGGACCGGCCCGAAACATCGTATCCATGAGGGATTTCATCAATGGAAGCGCAACCGTATATCCTGATCGGCGGAAAATTCCCCATCGTTTCTGTTTCCATCCGCCGGAAAAAAGAGTATAGTCAAATGCGCAACAAGAATTTGACTTCTTGCCGCCGCTGCCTCCCCGGACTCCTCAAACCGGGCCCGGCCCTGCCGAGGGTGCGCAGCAGCGAATCCCGCATTGCTTTTTCATGCACGGGAAGGGGGGCGGCACGGCCGTGAAGGGAATGAGACACCATGATAACCGAACTCCGTCGTTCTAAACGGTTCGCTGATTTTCTGCCCATTACCCTTTCCGCTGTTTCCGGCCCGGACAACAAAGTCGTTGCCGGTCCCTTTTCCGGAAGAATCATCGACATCTCCCGGCATGGCGCCTGCCTGCTGATGACGCAGGTGCTCCTGAAAACATACCATGTCTTCCACTCCACCCTGAAGGAGGAAGCCAACTACCTCCTCCTGCGCATCAACATCCCCCCGGACCTCGTCAATTTTACCATGCCGGCCATGCCGGTCTGGATGGGTCCGTATGTCCTCGACGAAATCAAGGTATTCAGAATGGGGGTCGAATTCCTGACGGGCCCGGAAGGGGAACTGGTGCAGCGGCTCGAGAAGGTCATGCAGAAAAAGCAGTCGGAAAGGGACGACCTCTGGAATTCCGTTTCCCATCCCTACCTGCAGAAGCATCGGGAAGAATAGCCCCTCTGCCCCGGCGGATCGCCCGCTCCGGACAGGCTCCCCGCGCCATGCCGTTCAGACGAAGAATAATTTCTCCCGGTCGACGGAATAGACCGGAATCAGTTTATGGACCCCGCGGAGCCGCATGGAGCCTACTTCGGAGAGGGCAAAATCCTCCCGCACATCCTCCATCACTTCCCGGGTAACATGAATGCCGCCCGCCGGGGAAGAGGACGCGATGCGCTGGGCGACATTCACCGGAGCGCCGATGACGGTGTAGTCAAAACGCTGGTGCGAACCGACATTGCCGAGAAACACTTCCCCGCAGGTTACCCCGATGGCGATGTCAATGATGCTGAAATCCTCGCGGCGCGCCACCCAGCGGAGCCGCAGTCGCTCAAACTGCTGCTGTATGTCGATGGCGGCCCGGACCGCGGCCAGGTTCTGATTGTCCAGCTCAATGGGAGCGCCGAAAATCGCCAGCACCGCGTCTCCCATGAATTTGTCCACCGTGCCCCGGCTGCGGAAAACCGTTTCCGTAAAGATCTGGAAGAATTCATTGAGAAAGGAACGCAGCTCCTTGAGGGTCAGCCGCTGAACCAGGGAGGTCGACTCCCTGATGTCGGCAAAGAAAATCGTTACCTTCTTGATCTCGCCGAGCCCGACCAGGTCTTTGCCGCTGGAGATGAGCAGATCGGCAACCTCGGGAGCAAAATACTGCTGCAGGATGGTGCGCATGCGGGTCTTCTCTTCCAGAATGGCCCGGAAACGGACATTGGCGAGAGCCATGGCCGCCTGGCTGCATACCACGGCGAGCATCTCGATGTCGGCCTCGCTGAACCTGGCGTCCTCGCTTGACTGGCTGATGTTGAGCACACCGAGAATCTCGCCCCGCATCGTGATGGGGAACGAAACCGCCGCGGTGATTTCCTGGCGCTTGAGAAGGGGGGCGAAAATCGACCGGTTCTGCGACCCCTTGTTGAGGATGACCGGTTTTCCCCTCTGGTACACCCACCCCGCGACCTGGTCCCCCGGACGCAGACGGATCGCCCGGGCCAATTCGGGATCAAGCCCCTTGGCGGCGACGATGCGCAGACACCCCTCGTCTTCCCTGAACCACATGACCGATATGCGGGATGCCTTGGTCACCTCCGAGACAATGTTGACCAGCCCGTCAAACACATCCTGCTCGGTGGCCGCGGCAAGAAAATGTTCGCCGAAGCTGTAGAGGGGCAGCAGGGTCTTCAGCCGGGTCTCTTCCTCCCGGTGGCTTGCGGATTCCATGGCCCGGTACATCCGCTGCAGCAGCTTGACCGGATCAACCGGCTTCTCGAGCAGTCCGGTGAATCCGGCATCAAGGGCCTTGCGCAGAAGGTCCTCGCCGGCCCTGCCGGTCAGCAGAAACCCGGCCAGCCAGGGCCTGTGCCTGCGCAGCCCGGCAAACAGCTCGCAGCCGCTGTGACCGGGAAACTCCTCCTCGATGATGACGAGATGAACGTCGTTGTCGAGACAGGCCGAGACCAGTTCCCGGGGGTCCGTACAGGTCAGGACGTCATGCTCGATCAGCGCTTCCCGGATGTCGCGGATGTCGCTTTCATCGGGGGCAACCAGCAGAATATTGCTCAATTTCATGGAATGTATGGAGAAAATCGAGTTACTTTATTATGTTACTCTACCATCATGGAGATGCCGGCGCAAGGAATTGCACTTATGCGGCGCCCCCGGGGGTTCGGCTCTCTCTTGACTCTCAGCCGCTTTATGCCAATAGTACACTACTGCGATGCATGCACCCCTAGATTCCAGCACCCCTTTGGCTGAACGCATCCGCCCCCGTTCCCTGGAGGAATTTGCCGGACAGGAGCACCTGGTCGGCCCCGGGCGGCTGCTGCATCAGCTGATCCAGACCCGCAGGCTGCCCTCCCTGCTCCTCTGGGGTCCGCCCGGCTCGGGCAAGACGACGCTGGCGACCATTCTCGCCCAGGCCGTTGACGCCCACTTTGTTTTCTTTTCCGCGGTTCTTTCCGGGGTCAAGGAAATCCGGCAGATCGTCGAGGAGGCCCGCCGCAAGCGCGAACAGGACATTGACACCGTTCTCTTTGTCGATGAAATCCACCGGTTCAACAAAAGCCAGCAGGATGCCTTTCTCCCTCATGTTGAAAGCGGCCTGCTGACCCTGATCGGCGCAACCACCGAAAATCCGTCGTTCAACGTTATCGCCCCCCTGTTGTCGCGCTGCCAGACCCTGGTCCTGGAACCCCTCGCCCCGGAACATATCAGGTCCATCCTGCTGCGGGCCCTCCGTGATTCTGACCGCGGCCTGGGCGCCTATAATTTTTCCATTGACGATGAAGGACTTGACGCCCTGGTCCGCCATGCCGACGGGGACAGCCGGCGGGGGCTGAACTGTCTGGAGACGGCAGCCGTACTCGCCGTTGAAGCAAACAGGAAGGACAATAACGATCAGCCGCGCATCACCGCCGAACTCGTGGCCGAGGCGGCTCAGCACCGCACCCTCCGGTATGACGCGGGGGGAGAGGAGCATTACAACCAGATCTCGGCCCTGCATAAAAGCCTGCGGGACAGCGACCCCGACGGAGCCGTCTACTGGCTGGCCCGGATGCTGGAAGCGGGAGAAGATCCCCTGTATATCGCCCGCCGCCTCATCCGTTTCGCCTCCGAGGACATCGGCAACGCGGACCCCAACGCCCTGCACCTTGCCTTGAACTGCAGGGCCGCCTACCATCTGCTCGGCTCCCCCGAAGGGGAGCTTGCCCTGCTGCAGGCCGCGGTCTACCTGGCCACCGCCCCCAAAAGCAATGCCTTGTACGCGGCGGGCAACAAGGTCCGCCAGGATATCGCCGCAACCGGGGCACTCCCCGTTCCCCTCCACCTGCGGAACGCCCCGACCAGGCTGATGAAGGACATCGGCTACGGCAGAAACTATCAGTACGCCCATGACAACCGCGACGCCCTCGTGGACCAGGAGCACCTGCCCCCGGAACTGAAGGGCCGAACCTATTATGAACCGACAAACCGCGGATACGAGGCGACCATCCGCGACCGCCTGATGAAATGGCGGAAAATTCTTCAGCAACGGGCCAATGAATATGAACGGAAAAAATCCTGACACTTCCCGGAGCGGACCAGGCACCCTGCTGCTTCTTGTTGCAATGCTGCTGGTGCTGCTTCGCCCTGCCGCGGGTTTGGGCAATGAATTCATCCTGCTCTACTCCAATGACAACCGGGGGGAGACCGAGCCCTGCGGCTGAAGCTCGAATCAACTGGGCGGTCTGTCCAGAAAAGCATACATGATCGAGCAGATCCGGAACGAATCGGACAAGCCTGTCCTGCTGCTCGATGCCGGCGGCCTGCTCTTCGAGCGGCCGATGATTCCCGAGCCCCTCCTCGAGGCCAGAAAAATGCAGGCAGCCGGCATCATCGAGGCCATGGGGGTGATGCAGTATGCCGCCGTGGGAATCGCGGCCCAGGATCTTGCCGTCGGGCTCAACTTTCTGGCCCGGCGGAACGGGACGCCTGCTCTTCCCTGGGTGTCCGCCAACCTGGAGAGCGAGACGGTCCCGAAGGGGACCATTCAACCCTTCATCCTCACCCGGGTTGCCGAAATCTCCATCGCCGTGATCGGCCTCACCGATGATCAGATCAATACCGTCCCCCTGTCGGGACCGAAGGATTTCCGGATCCTGCCCTGGCCCGACGTTCTCGCCGATACCTTGAAGAAGGTCAGGGGAAAAGCCGACATGATCATCCTGCTCTCCAGCTATCCCGAAGAGGCCAACCGCCGGATCGCCGAAGAGTTCGAGGAGATCAACCTTATCGTCCAATCCGGCACCTCCACGGCCGCCAAGCCCCCCAGACTGTTCGGCAATGCCCTCATCACCCAGGTCAGCAGCAGGGGACAATATCTCGGCAGAATGGACATCAATTGGCAGCCGTCCTCCCTGCAATGGGGCCAGGCTGCATTGCGGCGACACAAGGAAGCGAAGGACCGTCTCGACCGCATCAGCTGGCGCCTGGGGCGGATGGAAAAACGACTGGAGCAGCGGGAAAGGATGGAGAACCCGGACTACCTGCAGCTTCTGGCGGACAAGGAGCGGACAGCCGAGGAAATAAGCCGGCTGGAGGGGCAGGCCCGGCCGGAACAGGACCAATCCTCATCGTACACCGGAAATTTTATCGCCCTCAAGGTATCGCTGCCGGAAGACCCCGGGGTCGGCAAGATTGTCCTGCAGACCAGGGATGCGGTGAACAGCACCCACAGGAAAATCCTGGAGGAGGCAAAACGGACGGGCAATGTCCCGGCCTCCGGGCCGGAGTCAGCCATGGCCGGGTGGCAGGCCTGCCGCTCCTGTCATCCCGAACAAACGCTGTTCTGGCAGCAGACCAAACATGCCGGGGCCTGGCATACCCTGGAAAAGGCTCGGCAGCAATTTAACCAGGACTGTCTCGTCTGTCATGTGACCCTGCCGACCTACGACCTGGAAACGGTCGTCAGGGACAACCTGCTGGCCGGCCTGCCCCCGGAGCTCAGGGGCGTGGGCTGTGAAGCATGCCACGGACCGGGAAAGCGCCATGCGGAAAAGCCGGAGGAATTCAAGCCCCGCCGGCCGGATGCATCAACCTGCCTCCAGTGCCACACGCCCGAGCACGATCCCAATTTCGTCCATGAGGAGAAGGTCGGCATCATCCGCTGCCCCGCCGCGGGCCACTAAATGAAAAGGGCGGCCCGAGGCCGCCCTTCCGTCATTCTGCTGGAGGCTGAAAATATCAGAGCCCGAAGGCCTTTTGCAGATTGGGAATGGTCTGCTTTTTGCGGCTCATCATCCCCTCGATCCACATGGAATTGCCCTGCAGCTTGGCGTTGAAAGCTCCCTCGATCAGGGCCGGCTCGTCGGAGGCAACCATCAGGTCGGTTCCTTCCTTGACAACGTCGGTGAGCATGAGCAGAACGGTGTGGCGGCCGCCGGCCTTCTTTTCCTGCATGGCCTTGTACAGGTCGTCACGCATGGAGGCGACCTGATCCAGGGTGGCGAGTTCCAGCTGGCCGACGCCGACCTTCTTGCCTTTCATGTCGAAGTCCTTGTAGTCGCGGTCCAGCAGTTCCATTGCCGGCACGCCCTCGACGGCGCTTTTGGCCTTCAGCATTTCCATGAAGAGCGCATCGGTATCGGTAACGCCGGAGATGGCTTTCAGTTCCGCCACCGCCTTTTTATCGGCATCGGTGCAGGTGGGCGACTTGAAATTGACGGTGTCGCTGAGAATGGCAGCCATCATCATGCCGGCTACGTTCGGCTTAATGGCGACTCCTTCCAGATCATAGAGGACCTTGAGGACCGTTCCGGTACAGCCCACCGGCATGGCCCAGAAGAAAATCGGATTGTTGGTGGTGACATCCCCGATCTTGTGATGATCGACAATGGCAACGACCTCACCCTGGCTCAGATTGTCCGGCGCCTGGGCAAGATCACTGTGGTCGACAAGGGCAATTTTCTTGCCGGTGGCATCCGTCAACGACTCGGGAACGGCGGCGCCGAATCGCTTCAGCACGGTTTCCGTTTCCGGATTCGGCTTGCCCTGAATACACGGGATATAATCCTCTCCCTTGGCTTTCATCAATTCCGCATAGGCGATGGCAGCGGTAACTGAATCCGTATCAGGACTTTTGTGACCCACGACGTAAACTGGCATGATTCGTTCCTCCTTTTGTTTGAGAGTAAACCGGAAACCGAAGAGGTACCCCGCGCAACAGGGACAGGGTTTCCGTCAACACAATCTTCAGACCCATGTCATTAAATTTGAATATTTAGTCGGTTCACCTGTGAGCGTCAAGAGGAAATGCATAAACCGTATACTCGCCCCGGCATCCACCGCCCATGATGTGTCGTCGGGCCCGGGCGCATTTTCGCCCCAAGCGCTTTTTTCTTTTCCATTCCGTCCATTGTTCTGCTACATTTGAGTAAACAGGGTATAATCTTGCGCGGCACCACCTGCCGGCAAAAAAAACCGCCGGACCGCGCAGGCGCTTCGCCGGGCTGCAGCCCGCGGCGGCTCCCTGATCCGCCGGCCGTTCGCCGCCGGTTTTTCCTAGATGCACGGGTAACTTCAACCTCAGCGGGCGATCATGTCGAACCAGGAAAACAGACCCTCTCCCCGCCGCCGGGAAAAGAAGACCAATCCCCTGCGGCCGGTTCTCATCTTTTTTGTCCTTATCGGGCTGGGCATAGGGGCGGCCTTGCTGTTCTTTCCTTTCACAGACCGGCAGCCCGCCGAGCCGGTCCCCCCGGAACCGGAGCGTCAGGCCCCCTCCGCCGTCGAGACCCCGCTCCTTCCCGCGGAACAGCCGGAGGAGTCCGCTCCTGCTCCAGACCGGGACTTCCTGCCGCCGTCCGAGGCTGACGTTGCCGAACCCGAAGCGGCGCAGCCGTCGGAGGAGGAACTCCTGGCGGACCGGTGCGCCACGCTGGCGGGCCGGCTCAACGGTTTTTTCGATCATCTCGACAAGCGGGAATACATTCAGGCCTTTCCCATGGACAAGCCGTCCCGGGAATATTTCATTGCCCTGGCCTACCGGCTGCTTGACAACCCGCCCATTGTGACACGGGAATCGGACGATCTCTACACCATCCTGAAGAACATGGCGCACTTTTTCCGCATTATCGGCAAGGACAATATACTGCTGATCAAAATGATCCTGGACAGGGAGCGTGACAAGATAGAGGATGTGGCCGCCGATATCTACCTCTGGTCGACCAGTGACGGGTGCGATCGGGAGTTGTTCGGTTTTTCGCCGGAACTCGCCGATATGTATGAGTATGCGGGATTTTTTCTCAACACCATGGGGGGAAGATCATATCTTTTTCGGCGGGATTCACGGTCTCGGCTGGTGGTCAACTACTACTCGGTTCTGCTTCTCGACCTGGCCAATGAAAAGGGAATCAACCGCCACGGACTGGACATAGCCCAGGTTCTCCCCCGGCTCATCGAGGAAGTCGAATCCTCGAACAGGTTGATTTACAAGGAAAACTATCTCGACCAGCTCTACTCCCTGGAGGAAAGGTACCAGTAACGATCAGCCCCAGGGGGCTCCGGGCCGGAACGAACCCTCCCGGAGCGTCAAGGTCCCAACGGTCTCTGCCTCTGCTCGGCCCGGTCAGCCGGCCCCGGTCGATTTACTCCCTGCTGCCGCCGAAAAACCTGAGCAGCATCAGGAACAGGTTGATAAAGTCCAGATACAGGGCCAGGGCGCCGATGATGGCCCCCCTCCGAATGGCCGCCTCCCCTTGCTCCATTATGCCCTGCTCGCCCATGTTCTTGAGCTTCTGCACGTCCCAGGCGGTCAAGCCGACGAACACCAGAACGCCGATGACCGAGATCGTCCAGTACAGGGCGGAACTCTTCAGAAAGATGTTGACGATGGAAGCCAGGATGATGCCGATCAGGCCCATGAACATGAACGAACCCATGGCCGACAGGTCCCGTTTGGTGATCAGGCCGTACACCGCCATGGCCCCGAACATGCCGGCGGTGATGAAAAACGTCCCGGCAATGGAGGCCGAGGTGTAGGCGAGAAAAATAGCCGACAGGGTCAGCCCGTTCAGGAACGAGTAGCCGATGAACAGTCCGGTGGCCGTGCCGGGCTGCATCTTGTCGATTCGGGCCGACAGGTAAAAGACGATGCCAAGTTCAGCGAGGATAAGAACAAAAAAGAGAGGGGTGGCGACTATGGCCATGGCCAGCCCGGAGTGGGCGGTCAGAAAGGCCACGATGCCTGTCAGGCCGAGACCGAGTGCCATCCAGTTGAACACCTTGGCAAGGAAAACCGTGGAGGCCTCCTGCCGGACTTGCGCCATGGTCAACGAGCTGGTACCGTACTGTGCATTCATTATCCGTTCTCCTTAACTGCTGTTGCGGGTTTGTTTTTGTTTTCCGTATTGTAATCATTCCAGCCGGGAAGGCAACAAAATCAGGAAGCGAAGTTATGAAAATAGCGATAAGCGGCAAAGGCGGCGTCGGCAAAACCACCATTATGGCCCTGGCTGCCAGGGAGTTTCAACGCCTGGGCAGGGACGTGCTCATCATCGACGCCGATCCGAGTCCGCATATGGCCCAGACCCTGGGCATCAGCCCGGAGGGTATAACGCCGCTCGCTGAAATGACCGGGCTGCTGGCCGAACGGGCGGGAAAGACCCCCGGCTCCCCCTATTATCAGCTCAATCCGCAGGTCAATGACCTGCTCGAGCGGTTCATGATCCGCCGCGGCGGCTACCGGCTCATGGTTCTGGGGGCCATTCAGAAGGCCGAGGCGGGCTGCGCCTGCCCGGAAAACCAGGTCCTGCGCAAGATGCTGCAAAAAATGCTCCTCGGTGACAACGATGTCGTTCTGCTTGACATGGAAGCGGGCGTCGAGCATCTCGGCCGGGGAACCGTCGCCGGCGTCGATCACCTGCTGATCGTGGTCATCCCTTCCAGGTCGAGCATCCGGACCGGGTTGAAAATACGGAAACTGGCCGAAGAGGCCCGGATCAACCATGTCGCTTTTGTCGGCAACCTGATTGGTGGTGAGGAAGACAGGCAGTTCCTCAGGGAAAACCTGGGGATCGATCCCCTGGTCTGCTTTCCGGAATCACCGCTCATCAGGAGAGCGGAACGGACCGAACAGCCCCTTGTGGCCATCGAGGACGCACTGAACGATGCCCCCGCCGAACTGGTGCGCAAGCTCATCGCCACCCCGCAGCCCTGACGGCGGCGGGGGGAGAAGATTCAATAGGCCCCCTTGCCGGTAAAGACGCACCAGACGGTTTTGGCGATGATCTTGATGTCGTACCAGAGGGAATAGTTCAGAATATACCAGTCATCCAGTTCAATGCGCTCCTGGTAGTCCTTCATGTCAGCGCGCATCGTGACCTGCCAGGGCCCGGTTATTCCCGGCTTCATGGAGCAGTAGCGGCCCGCGCTTTCCCGATCCTTGAGCTTGTAGTACTCCTCGAGCTCCCGGCCGACGATGGGCCGGGCGCCGACCACGCTCATCTCCCCTTTCAGGACATTGATGAACTGGGGGAATTCATCCAGGCTGGTACGGCGGAGAAAGCGGCCGACCCGGGTAATCCGCGGGTCGTTTTTCAGCTTGTAGGTCTTGTCCCACTCCTCGCGCAGCCGGGGGTCCGCGGCCAGAATTTCCTCCAGCCGCTTATCCGCATCGACAACCATGGTCCGGAATTTCAGACACTGGAACTCCCTGCCGCTGGTGGTTATCCTCCTGTGGGCGTAAAAAACCGGCCCCCTGCTGTCAAGCTTGATAAGCAGGGCGATGAGCAGCAGGAGGGGGAAGAAGGTCACCAGCACCAGGGAGGAAAAGACCACGTCGAAAAAACGCTTCCAGCTGCTGTAGGGGTTGAAGCTGAGCACCAGCATATCGCCGAGGGACTGGATCTCCGCGTGGTGGAGGCCGTAGATATACAGATCGGGCACCAGGAAGATCTGGGCGCCGAGGTCGCGGCATTCCCCGAGGATCTTGAATATTTTCCGCTCGGCCCGCATGGGCAGGGCGATATAGACATAATCAATATCATGCGCCCGCAGATAGGGAGCGATATCGTCGATCCTGCCCAGCAGTGGTTTTTTCAGCCGTTCCAGGTTCTCCTGCGATTCAATTTTATCGTCAAAACAGCCGACCACCTCGATGCCCGCCCACGGAATGGCCTCCAGCTGCTGCATGGTTCTCATTCCCAGGTCTCCTGCCCCGGCAATGACGGCATGGCGGATATTCTTTCCCTGGGAGCGGAAATACCGGAGCAGCTTGCGAACAAGGAGATGGGAGACAAAGATCAGCAGGGGGGAGAGAAAGGACCAGACCATGAAGACGGCCCGGGAATAGGCTTCGGAGATCTTGAAAATGAAGAAGTAAAACAACAGGATGCCGACAACGGTTGCCCAGGCCTTGAGTATGACGAAAAACTCCCGGTAGTACTTCCAGCCCCGCCAGGACCTGTACAATTGAAAGTACTGAAAACTGAGGAAGCAGGCGACGAAGATGACGACCAGGAACCACGAATAGTAGGTACTCCAGGGAACATTGTACAGCCGGACCAGCAACCACAGAAACCCGCAGACCAGCGAACAGTCGATGATGTGCAGTATTCTGTAGATGAAGGAAGTGCGTTCCCGCAGGTTCCAGGATAGGGCGGGAGACATTATGCTCCTTTACCGGCCGGTCCGGACCACCACCGCCTGTTCATGCTGCACAGCGCCGCCAGGCGGGGGGGCAGCGCCGTGTATCGTTTCCCCAGATTATAGGCGAGAAATTTCATGCTGTTTCGCCAGAGACCGGCCGGCAGCCGCAGGAAATTCTTTTCCCGCATCAGGAAGGAAAGCTCGGAGAACACATAATTCCGCCCCTCACCGGCCGGAGTGCCGAAATCCCGCAGCAGTTCACGATGCCGGGCATGAACCACGCCGATGTCAAAATAGCGCCTGAATTCCTGCCAGGTCGAATAATTGTGCGAATGCCATACTTTTGCGGTCGCGGCGTAGAACACACAATATCCGCTGCGCAGAAGTTTTGCCACTGTAAAGGTGTCTTCGCCGAACAGCAGTCCTTCTTCGAAAAAGCCGACCGCGGCGAGGGTCTCTTTGCGATAGGCCGCGAAGGAATTGGAGATAAAGGCGGTCCTGAAGCCGAATCGGTGCCGATCCTCCCAGCAGCGGCAGGCCGGCTTTTCCGGATAGTTGAACAACCGCAGATGCCGGGCGAAACATGTTGCGTCGGGGAAGGGCAGCTGCCGGCCGTACACGGCGGCTACCCGGGGGTCGCCGAAGGGTTCCATCAGATTTTCCAGGGCATGGCTGTCCACCGGCACTGCATCCTGGGTCATGAACAGGAGGAAATCGCCCGACGCTCTCCTGGCCGCCATGGTTCTCGTCCCGCCATGGTCAAATTCCCGCGGCGGAACAGTCAGGACCGTGGCGCCGTATTGCCCGGCCAGGTCCGGGGTCCCGTCATCCGACCCCGAATCCACCACAAGCAGCTCCTCCGGGACGACGGTCTGTGCCCGCAGGGACGCAAGGAGGCTGCCGAAGCGTCTGCCGCCGTTCAGGGTGGGGATGATGATGGAGATGGAGGTGGTGTTCATGACCGCCCCGCTTACATCCGCAGCAGGCCCGCGGCGGCGTATTTCGCCAGGGCCCAGAGAATATAGGGGGAAGGATGCCGCTGATAGAGAAGCACCTCGTTGCGCGCCGACATGGTGCGGGCCGCCCGGCTCATCCGACTCCGCCGGCGCTGCCAGCCCCGGCCGTGCAAGGCGGCAACCACCGGTTCATACCAGATCGTCCAGCCTGCCTTGCGTACCCTGAGGCACAGTTCGATATCCTCCTTATACATGAAAAACGCGGGATCAAAGACGGCCCGGCCGGCAAGCAGGACATCTTCCAGGGCTTTTATCCGGCAGAACATCAGGGCCCCGCAGGCAGCGGGGACCTCCTCCGGAATTGAGTACTGCCCCCGGTCGACATCCCCCTGCCCCCGGTCAAACCATCTGCCGTACCATTTCCTGAAGACACCCGTTGAATCGAGGCGGCCGGTGGCCTGCCGGCCGCCGACATCATAGCCCAGGAGACGGCCGGTCAGGATGCCGACGGCCGGGTTTCCCGCCATCGACTCCGCCGCCCGTTGAATGCACTGGTGGTGCGGCACCGTATCGGGATTGAGAAAAAGGACATGGTCGACGCCGCCAAGCCGGCTGAACCCCGCGTTGTTGGCCGCGGCAAAGCCGATGTTTGCCGGAAACTGCAGCACCCCGACGCCGAACTTTTTTTCCGCCGCCTGCAGGTACGAGGTCTCCGCCGACCCCGAATCCACCACCCAAACAGCATCCGGCGGCGTGCTCTGGCCGGCCAGCGACGAAAGGCAGGGTTCCAGGACGGCCGCCGAGTTATGGGTGACGATGATGACCGCGGTTGACGCCATGCTCCCGCCCTTCACACCCGTAAAAAAAGCCGGGCATACAGCTTCAGCATTCCGTTCCCCTTGCCCTGGGACTGCCGGCGGCGCATGATGGAATCAATAACGTCCTGCTCCGCCTCGAGGACGCGCCGGATGAGTTCCCTGTCGCTGATGCCCCGGGCGGCAAGCGTTGTTTTTCTTTTTGCCAGCACCGGACCGATGTTGCCGAAAAAACCGGCGATGCCGGCCGCGTAGCCGCCGAGTTGCCCCTTTTTGATCACGAAAAGCAGCCAGAAAAACTGGTATATCAGAATGGGAGCCAGAAACCTGATAAAAAAAGACCAGGGGTAATTTTTCAACAACAGAAAAAAATTGTTGCGGGTGGAAAGCCGGACGGTAAAGGAATTGATCCGGGATCCGCTGGTGGCGCTGCCGATGTGGAACACCCGGGCGGCAGGGACATAGCGGCACGTGAACCCGGCCCGGTTGGCCCGGAAATTGAAGTCGACATCCTCCAGGTAGGCAAAATAATCTTCATCGAACAGACCCACCCGGTCAAACATGGCCCGGCGGTACAGGGCCGCACCGCCGCAGGCCCCGAAAACCCGGCGTGACCGGTTATACACCTCGCTGTCGCGCTCCATGGTCCCCAGGCGATAGCCCACCCCGCCCCGCAGGAATCCGTCCCCGGCTCCGTCCAGGATTTCGCGCTGATGGAAGCTGAGCATCTTGGGGGCAAAAAAATCGTCGTCGCTGCCCGCGGCGGCCGCCGCCAGTTTCGCGAGGCAGTCCGGCGCCAGTTCCGTATCATTGTTGAGGAGGAAAATCAGGGGGGCTTCGCCGGCCGCAATGCCGGCATTGACGGCGGCGCTGAATCCCCTGTTGGCATCCAGGCCGATCAGCCGGACTTCCGGAAACCCGGCGCGTATATAATCGGCACTGCCGTCAGTGGAACCGTTGTCGACAACAATGACCCGGAAGGACGTGAACGATTGATTGCAAATCGACGCCAGACAGGGGCCCAGCAACTGTTTTCCGTTCCAGGTCGGAATGACAATATCGATGTCGTGGAGAGCGGCGCGCTTCTGGTCGCTCATCCCTTCCTGCAACGCCTTGGCCGGCAGCAGCAGAACCGGTCCATACTCAGTGTCTGGGCAAGATGTCTGTTCATCGGCTCTTCAAAGGGGGAAACAGCGCACCGTCATGGACGGCGGATCACTTCCTTGACGTAATAGATCGGCTTGTTCTGCGACTCGTGATAGGTCCTGATCTGCAGTTCGGAAATGAGGCCGAAAGTGACGAACTGAATGCCGATGAAAATCAACAGGATGGCAAGCAGCAGCATGGGCCGGTCCGCGAGGGGCATGGCGTAGAGCTGACGCTGCACGACGAGGACAAACGAAATCAGGGCCCCCAGGCAGAGGGAAATCAGACCGATAAGCCCGAAGATGTGAATCGGACGGTTTGAATAGCTGAGCAGGAATTTCACGGTGATCAGGTCGAGGATGACCCTGAAAGTGCGGGAAATACCGTACTTGGACGTTCCGTGCCGCCGGGGACGGTGGTTCACCCTGACTTCGGCGATGGATATGCCGACGGCGCTGGCGATGGCCGGAATGAACCGATGCATTTCGCCGTACAACTTGATATTCTCGACCACATACTTTCTGAATGCCTTCAGCGTGCAGCCGTAATCATGGAGCTTGACTCCCGTTATCCAGGATATGAGACGGTTGGCGATCATGGAAGGCAGCCGGCGGCTCCAGAAGGGATCCTGCCGCTTGAACCGCCAGCCGGCCACTACGTCGTTGCCCTCATTGATTTTATCCAGAAGCTTCGGAATATCAGCCGGATCGTTCTGCAGGTCCCCGTCCATGGTGACGATGACATCGCCGCATGAATAGTCGAACCCGGCCGACATTGCGGCTGTCTGCCCGAAATTCCTTCTGAAGTTGACGACCACCACGTGCGGATCTGCGGCGCTGATCTCCCTGATCAGTTCAGTCGTCCGGTCGGAGCTGCCGTCATTGACAAAAAGAATTTCATAGGACCGGTCGGCCATCACCGTAATGAGTTCCCGGTACAGTTCCCGAACGTTGTCCTCTTCATTATACAGGGGAACAACTATGGAGACATCAACTTGTTTGTCCATTACATTTATCCATGATCGCCGCTGTCTTGACAAAGTGGGAAATCGAAAAAAAATGAAAGTCCGTCAATGACGGCATGGAAGAAAGGCCCCTTACGATTGTCCAAGCAGCAGGTACATCCAGGATTTAGGTAAATTTCTCCGATAATAATCCATGAAATATTCATACCACTCCCCGGCCATCACCTGGAAACCATATTCATTGGGGTGCAGCTTGTCTCCATAACAGCCGTACGGGTAGACATAGTTCCACCAGTCAGGTTCCATCCTCGCATACAAATCAACCAGTATGACTTCCTTCTCGGCCGCCAGCATGCGAATGTATTCGTTCATCCCCTCGATATCCTTCCATTCATACCGGGGATCCGGGGTTATGGTGGCAAGAAACGGCACTATTCCCCGCGCAAGGGCTTTATCAATCATAACGCTGAGATTGAAATATATCGTTTCAAAGGAAGACTGAAATCCCAAATCATTCGTCCCTTCCAGGATGAGAATATACCCTGCCTCCCTGTTGCATTCGTCGTCCAGGACTTCATCAATCCTGTTGACGCCGTCATCCGTCGTTTCTCCCCTCCTGCCGTAATTATAAACCGGGAGGTTCAGCCCGTCCGCATCCAGCAGGAGCTGGAGTTCATTGGGGTATCCGTATCCGCCGCGCATGCCGCAGGTGACGGGGATGGGATTGCATCCCTGCGTCAGACTGTCGCCGAAGGCGATGATATTTTCGGCAAACACTGTTTCGCAGGCAAGAAAGATCACTGCGACGTTCAGCCAGAGAGCAGGAAGACCGGCCCTCAATCCTGTTGCTTCAAATTTCATATGCTGTAATCCAGAGTGTGGTAAACACCAATGTCCGTACAGACTAATCTGATCTGCAATAAGGGGCTGTCATGATCAGCCCCTTATTCTTGTACAGACTGACTCCGTAGACCCATGTCAGAGCGGCATGCCGGCGGAATGACAAAATACTTCAGGTACGGCTCGAAGCTGCGTTGACAAGGTAGGCGTGCGTTGCCGGCCCATCACCTCAATTCGGAAACCGCGGTATCTGCGAAACCCGGACAGCCCGTTTCCCCTCCCTGTCATTTATGAAGAGCGCCGCCTGATTCGGGTCCTGAACCATATCCTGAACAGCAACCAATTCTTCCTGCAACAGTTCTGTCCCGCGCAGGGCGTTCGCTATCTTCTCCCTGTCCTCCGCCTGCCACATCCTGCCGTCCCATACCTGGTAAACAGGCATATATCCGCCGTCGGCAAAAGTTTTCCAGGACAAAATCACCCCGCCGGAAGCATCGTTCAAGAGTGCGGGGCGCAGATCCGGGACATCGTTCATTTCATGGGCTCTTGCGGGAGGGCTCCATGCGCCTGCCGACCAGCGGCTCCAATAGATGTCCTCGAACCTTGCCTCCGGACTTCTTCCCTCCCACGCTATCCAGGGAGTATTTCCCCGGTCGAGGATAATTGACGCCGCACCATTGCTCGCAAGCCCCGTGGGTATTTTTTCAGGATGCCTCCATCCTGATCCGTTGAAAAAAGTGTATACGAGAAAACTTCCCCCGCTGTCCTTTATGCTCCACACGACCCAGATTTTCCCGTCATCACCGGAACCGACGGAAGGAGAAAAGGCCGCCTCCGGACCCTGGCTGAGCTGCAGGGGGGCCGTCCAGCCGTTCTTTTCGCAACTGCTGTAATAAACCTGCCATCCCCGGCCATAATCCGCCGACCAGACAAGTTTCAGCTCCCCTTCCATGGTCGCGCTCCCGGCGCTATCGGCGATGAAGAGTGGGCTCCAGGCGAAAACCAGCGTCAAAAGAGGCAGGAACGCAGGTCGAAAGGTATGAAATATCGTCATCCGCATACACTTGTAATGAATTGCCGGCAAATCTTCAGCAGGGGAGCATCAGGGTCCTCACCGATTGACATCGTGTTTTCCGCCATTCGACCGCCGGGAAGTCTCAAGCCCTCAAAACTTCGATCTCGGGTTCAACAGCAACAGGTTCGACCCTTGAGTGGGAGTCGATTGATGTACGACCGGGGCCTGGGCGGCCAGGTTGGTGGAAGGCACTTTCCAGTTGAGCATGACAATATTGCTGCGTTCCCGGACATTCGGGGAAACATGGTTCCGCGCCGTGCCGCTGACCATGAATCCGTACAGCTCGCCTGTCCTCGGAGTGAAATTGGTCAACGGATCTTTCTTGATATGATCGCCGTTCACCGCATACAGTCCTTTGACGGTCTGGCCGAAACGCAGCCACTCCCAGGTGGCCGCATACCAGTTGTTGTTGCGGTAGACGAAAATCCAGGGGTTGGCGTTCAATTCTCCCGGCCAGGTGCGGGCCTTGTCGTAGTCGAGGGTAATATGAGAAGATGAGATGGTCACACAGCGGAGGTTGGCGGTCTGTTTCCAGGAGGAAACGTCGGCATCCAGCCAGATCACGTTGCTCAAGTCATCGGCGATGGGCGGCGGGGCCTGGGCATGGAGACCGGAGCCCGACATGCCGCAGAGAAACAGGACCAGTGAAAACAGACCAATACGTATCGTGTTCTTCAATCTCATCAGACTCTCCCGGAAAAATTGATTTTGACAATGGCTGTCTTGACAGAAGGCTGCTTTACCGTCTCCCTCCCCGGACTGCCGCCGGGAAGTCATCCCCGAGGCGACAAAAAAGCATAAAAAAAATAATTGTATTCATAAAGTACATTGTCGCAAATATCAACTTTAATTTTCCATACTTGCGAAGAACATGCCTTCATGAACCGCGTTTTTCCCTCATCCCCGGAAACCGGCTTCGCCCGCCTTGTTACTCCCGCAGGAAAATATCGGGCCAGCAGTCATTGCCCGTATGATAGGTCAGGCGCACCGCCTCTGTCCAGGAGGAACCGATCCGCCAGAGAAAAATTTCATAATCGGCCGTATCGTGTTCATGCCCTTCGCGGCTGGCGCCATAAACCAGGAACCGGCCGTCATTGGAAACCCGGGGAAAATATTCGTGACTGTATTCACCGGGGGCGTCAAACCAGAGTTCTCTCTGGAACCCGTCGGGATCAATCCTGTAGACGGCGTTCTGTTTTCTTCCGCCATGGTCAATCGCATACAGATATGCATCCCCGGGTCCCCAGCTCAACTGACAGCCGCCGCCCACGCTCCTGACGTTTCCCTCCGAATCGATAACCGCGGTTTCCCTCCTGCCCTCCCTCAGGGTTGCGGCAAGCAGCGTGCCGTCTTCGCTGACCATCGGGGTCTGCAGGATCACCGAACCAGGCACCTGTACATTCACGCCTGAATGGAACAACACTTTCTCCGCCCCTGAGCGAAGATCAATTTCAACCACCTGGTTGCCTTCCCGCTGGAAATAGACCTTGCCGCCGTCAGCCGACCATGTCGGGACATTGCCGTTTTCGGCGACAAGCGTTTCGGCGCCGCTTTCCAGGTCCAGCAGATATATGTCCCAGGCATAATAATTCCGCTGGGAAACCCAGGGCTGCCGTGACCGGGCAAACACGATCCGCCTGCCGTCAGGGGCAATGCGGGGATAATATTCCGTATGCGGATGGGTTGTCAGGCGGACAATCTCCCTGCCGGGCAGGGTCAGTTTAAGAATATCGTGATTGCCGAACCTGTTGGAACTCCAGACGACAAACCCCTCTGCTTCGTCCAGGAAGTTTTCGCTCAGCCCCTCGTTCCGCTCAACCGGGACGACCTCCCCACTGTCCGGGGCAACCAGGGAACCCTGTTTCTGCAGGCCCTTTATCTGCACGGCAAGAAAGAGCATGCCTCCGCAAAAAAGGAAGAATGAGATCAGCAGGTAGCGCTTATTGAGCACAAAAAAAGAAGCGCCTTTTTTCAGGTAGAGCGAACCGGTCCTGACCAGAAAAGTGATCAGGGCGATGCCGCCAAGGGTGTAATCGACCATCTGGCTCAATATGTGAAGACCCAGCATGATGACCAGGGAGGCGGACTGGCTCGCGCCCAGGGCAACCATGGCAAGCATGCCCGTCGCTTCATAGGTGCCGAAGCTCATGAACGTCGGAACCGGCAGACTGGCGCCGGCCTCCGCGCTGACCAGCGCGATCAGGACGGAAACCGGATGGGTTGAGATGTCGGCGAAATGGGTGGCGACAACTCCGAAAAACAGGCAATACAGCCCAAGATATTTACTCAGACGGATACCCAGCGAAAGAACGAGCAACCGGCCGAGAATTCCTGCTTTTCTTGTCTGCTGCAGCGCGGTCGCCGTTTTCCGCAGCAATGAGACCATCCTGCCGGCAAACCCCCTGCTGCCCCAGGAGGTACGGGCGACACGTGTCGCAAAATATTCCAGAACCGGAAAAAGAAAGAGCAGGAGCACGGCGATGACCACGATCAACATCCCCAATACCCCGACCACCCAGAGCTGCAGGCCGATTGTCAGCAGTTGATAGAGGATTATCCCCGCGACCATAACGCTCAGGGCCATTAAATCGAAGACAAAACTGACGGCCAGGGAAGACAGGCAGGACTGGGCGCTGACCGAATATCCCCGGTTGAGCATGGCGATGTAGCTCAATTCTCCCAGCCTGGCAGGAAGCATGTCGACAAACATATTGCGGCTGACCGTCACCAGAAACAGATGAAAAAAACCGGGAGGGGCGGGTTCGGATGCTTTCAGCAGCAGGCCGTAGCGAAACGCCCCCAGCACCGATCGCACCAGTACCGCGGCGCAATACAGCACAACCATCAGCAGGGGAACGCCGGCCAGGGCGGCAACCAGCGACGGCCATACGGAAGGTTCAGTCGAAGACGTGGCGGCATGAATCAATACGGCAATGAGCATGCCGGAAACTCCGGCGGAGAGAAGAATATGTGAAAAATATGTGCTGAAAGCGGTCTTATTCATTGAACATCAATCCTTGCAGAGAACATATAGGATTACACGACACGGTCAGCGGTTTTCTTCGGCGCCAACGTCCGGACAAGATACAGCAGCCCCCCGATCATTGAGTAGCACAGGGTCATGGCGAGAAACAGCAGGGCAAGCGATCTGGTCTCCAGATCAGTCATCCCTGCCAGGCCGAAGAAATAGACATAACCGACATCCCGGACCCCTATGCCGTAAATGGATATCGGCAGGGCCTCCATCAGGGTAATCAGCGGGACGAAGGCGCCGAAATACATGAAAGGAACAGCTATATGCAGGGAAAGCGCCATGAGGTACACCGCCAGGATCATAAGAAACTGAAAGATGAAGGAAATGAGCATGACCCGCCTGACAGTCCCCCGCTCCGAGCCGTACCGGGAAAACGTTGCAAAAAACTTCTCCACGATGCGCACAAGGGCCGGAAAACGGTCCAGACAGGTTATGCGCAGCACCCAGTGCACCGGTTTCCTCTTCCATACCATATACAGGGCGGCAAGGAGCAGCAGCAGCAGTCCAAGGGGCAGGAGGACAACCATGAAATTCCCCATCCTGGGCGCCGCCAGCAATGCGGAGATGAGACTGAGACAGACAAGGGCGAAGAATCCGGTCAGGCGATCAGCAAGAACGGAGGCGACGGATTTTACCGTCTGCCTGCTTTTTTGGGCGACATCGTAAATTCTGTATGAATCTCCCCCGATATTCGAGGGGAGAAATACATTGAAAAACCCGCCGATAAGGTAGCTGACCACAAGCTTCCGCAGAGGAATATCAACGCCGTCGCTCATGAGGAGGAGCCGCCACTTGAGGGCGCTGAAGGTCGTGTTGGCCAACAGAATGAAAAAAACCAGCATGAGCAGGGGAAAATTGCACCCGGCAAATAGGGACAGAATCTTTTCCAGGGGCGTTTGCTGATAAAGCAGAAAAAAGAGGGTACCGCTGACGAGAAATTTGAAAAGAAAAAAAAGGACTTTTCCTGACTTCACCTGTCACCTGTATCCATATCAGTTGGGGTCTGTTCTGTGTTTCACGACTTTTGCCGGCACCCCCGCGCATACGCCGTATTCGGGAATGGACCGTGTCACAACCGCCCCGGCGGCGACAACCGAGCCTCTGCCGAGGACCACTCCCCCCAGAACAGTCACCTTGCCGCCGAGCCAGACATCCTCCCTGATCTCCACCCCGCCGTCGTTTCGAATCCCCTGCTTGCGGATCGGGATGTCCAGCCGGTCGAAATTGTAGCTCCCCCCTCCGATAACAAGACATCCCTGGCCCAATATGCAATCCCTGCCGATAACCACCGGGCACCTGTTCGTCGATTGTATAATGGTTTGCGCATTAATACCCGTATTTTCGCCAATCGTTATCGAGCCGTCCTTGCAGGAAAGCATGACCTGATTCGACATGATGACATTCCTGCCGATACGGATGGTTGCATCGGCGTCCGAGGATCTGCCGTCAAGGACACAGTTTTCACTGATAACGACGTTATCGTCGAGGCGGATCCGGTGCGGATGGCGTACCACTATCCCCCCCGCGAACACCGCGCCTCTGCCGCACGAACCAAACATTCTCGGCCAGAAAATTTTTCTGAGCGCGATTCCCAACGCCCCCGGAAACCCGCCGAGGAACATGCACCATTCGTAATACAGCAGACCGGGGAATGATCGGGAGCCGACCACTGTTTCCTGATATCTGCTGAGGGCAGATCCCCTGCCGGTAACAGCATCGTGTGTTTTTTTCATTACCTGCTTTTCCTGCTGACCGTTAATCCTGTTCCAGCCCGGGCGGCCCCGGCACAGCGATGGCAACGGGGTCGCTGCCTCAGGGAACATGTCCCCCTGCATTGGCGCCCTTGTGATCACAGGCAGTTGGCATACATGGCAACGTCATACAGGCCGACAAAAACAAAACTGTATACTGACAGGATGAACATGGTGATCAGCAGGGGCTGGAAGAGGGTTCTCGGCAGTAGACGTTCCGTTTTATACAATAAAATCGAAAAAATGGCTATAATGGGAAGAAAATATCTGCCCTGGGCCTGGAAATTGTCTGTCCAGGCAAGATAGAGAGCAGCGGCGACAAGCACGAGGGAAGAGAAAAGTGAGATGCCCAGCAGAGTATTGCCGGACAGCCCCCCCCTGGCACATATCCAGACGATGATGATGCCCATAAACAGCACGCCGCAGATTCTCACCAGGTCATAATAGGCATATTGAGCGGTAATGGCTGTATAGCCGTAGACACCGAATGAGGTCCAGAAAGACTTCTCCGGCCATCTGTCGATCTGAATGAAATATTTCAGCGTTGTTCCCCGTTCCTTCATCTGCAGGTGGGCATGTTTTCGCTGGAGCGGGGTACTCGGCTTGAACAGTTCATGGGCGAAATTTTCTCTGGCTTCCAGCAATTTCTGCTCTTTTTCAAAATCATTCACCGCATAATCAACGACTCGGAAGATCCCGAACAGCGACACGCCAATGACTGCAATCACCCCTATCCTGACAATATTTTCTTTGTGCAGGGGGAATTTCTCAAAAATTACTTTCCAGACAAAGTAGAGAAAGAGATACAAATAGAAGAAATAATAATTCTGCTTCAACAGAAGCAGCAGCGCAAACAGGAAACCCAATGCCACTGCGTAAGGAAAAGTCCTGCCTCCGCTTCTGTTTGCAACGTACCCGTGAAACATGGAGTTCGGCACCGCGAGTTGATAACCGGCGAGCAATGCAATGAACAGCGCGAAGCCGTCTGAATTGAAATAGCTGAAAACATACCAGATTTGAGGCGATATCAAGAGCGGCAGAGCCATGAGCCTGAAATCGCTGCTGCCCATGGCAAAAACCATTAAACCCGCAAGGAGCAGGAGGTTGAACAAGCGAAGCGTCAGATAGGGATCGAAGTGGAACGGTTCCAGAATCTTCATGAATTTCCCGGCAATCAGATAGACTATCTCGCCGGAATGCAGGCGGGACACCCCGTAAACACTGTACGTGTTGCTTATTTCCGGGGAGCCGATCCTGGGCGGCAGATTGTGATCCTGATAATATTCAGCCGCGGCTACATGAACATATTCATCAGGGTGCATGTTGTTCTTGCTGATAAAAGCCATGACGGCCGCGAGGGTCACGACAACAACGATCAGGTAGGGAATATAGTTGTACCCGGCAAACACCGAGGAAGGAAGAAAGGCAAGGCACAGCACCAGCAGAAAAATAAAAATGATCCTGGGCACCTCAGACAGGATATCGGGCTTGGGGGACAAAGGCGGCAGCGAAAACAGCAGTTGGGGATCGGTCCCCGCCGGCACAATGGTAATGCCTTCTTCCTCCAGTATAACCTCCTCAACATCTTCGAGGACTTCAAGCTGTGCGAGGTCCTCCCTGCCCTGCAATGTTATCGGCGAATAACCTTGTTGGCCGATACGGACCTCCTTGAGGGTTACCTGGGCAGGTTTTTCGTCGGAGGGATCTATGCGAATGGAGTCAATCCTCGCAAGGTCCCCGATCCGGAGACTGTAGTGCTGCCGGCCCGGTTTCAAGACTATCCGGGCCATTCTTTTTTCCGTAAACGGCTCCCCCTCTTGAACCCAGTAAATTTTCAGGGTGGTTCTGGCGTCAGTCCTGACAGACAGGTCCACGACCGCCTTCCTGACAATCTGAAAATGGAAGAGGCCCGAGAGCAGCGCTCCCAGCAGCAACAACAAAAGGCACTTCCTGGTCGTGGTCATTTCTTCAAACCCATTCTTGCCGTTTTCTTCTTTTGCATAGATTTTTCAATCATAGTATACAGCATGGGATTCGCCGCATTGCTTGTCCCATTACCGGTGCAGGCAGAACCGGAAAACGAGTCCCCCCGGCGAACCGCCATGACTTCAGGCCGACAGGAAAGCCTGGGCAAGGTAGGGGGACCGGGTGCGCCGGCGGAGATAATGTATCCTGTTTGCCCTGACACCTTTTCCCACCCGGCCCGGAGGCGTTCACCCCACCGGAAGCGGGATCATGCATGCACCCATCAAATTTTACAAATTACTTCATTTTTTTGGCCATGACAATAAGCGAGAGACATATAATGCCGAATTTACGTAAATTTTTCCTCCAGGAACCATCCCTCGAATATTCCGGCACCCATTTTACCGATCAGCGCAAATTCTATGTTCTGTCCATGGTGGTTTTCATGGCCGCCCTGTTCATCCGTTCATGGGAGAACATTCTCCATCCCAGCCTGTACATGGAAGATGCAGGCCATTATTTCAACGTCTATTACGGCGGGACCCGTTCCTTTTCCTATGCTGTTTTTCATCATCCAAACGGCTATTTCAATATCTTGAACAATGTTGCGGCCTGGGCCGTCGCCATGCTTGATGTCAGGTTGCAGCCGATTCTTTATCAAGTATTTTCCTTAACCATGGGCATTGCGACCGCATTGGGAATTCTTTTCACAGGACTTATCCGGAACCGTTTCATGATCTTGGCCGCCCCCATTGTCCTGGGACTGTCAGGGATGAACCATATATTTTACTACAACTCATTAACGTTCCAGATGTACAATGTCGTCACCTTATTATTATTGATAATTTTATCCACCACGACGCGATCAAAAGTTCATCCAATAATGTACCCTGTTTCAGCATTACTGATTTGGTCAGGTCCCTATTCAGTTGTAGCCCTGCCGATATCGTTTCTCCTGATTTTTCTTTGCAGAAATTTTCAGAGGACCCTTTTTTATATCTGGATAATTGTTGTTGTTGCCATGTATTCATTCTCCGTGAGGGAGAATACCATCCAGATGAACAACATCTTCAATGAGCACTTCCGGAGCTGGGCGTATGAAGTGTTTGTCGACAGAATACTTTTCCTTGATCTTCTGGATAAAGTATCCGTAATCCATGTCGCCCTTTTATCCTTAGCCATTCTCTCTGCATTATATTTATTACGCAAGGATTCTTTCTATATTAAAATCTCTATTATAATTGCTGCCATTATAACAGGATCTCTTGCGCCGTTCTTCCTCAGCATCAAATCAATTCTTTACGGGACTGTTTTTCCCTGCCATATTTATATTTCCCAGTTTTTCTGGCTGGCCTTTATTCTTTTCACCTTTGACAGATTATTTGCACAATTCCGTCCCCATGTTTTCGTTCAAGCCGGCGTTCTGACAGCGTTCCTGCTGCTGGTCGCCGCCGACAATAACCGTCATCCCGAGAAAGGACAAATAGATATCCTGCCCGCAATCCCTGCCTTTGTGCGGACCATCCACCTGGTTGAGCAGCTCGGGCTTGATGAGCGGAACCAATATGTCATTCTGAGAACCGATAACCTGAAACCGCCCTTTCTCTCGCCCATGGTGCGGGTCGGAAGCCTGCGTAAAGATGCCCGGCGGCTCAAAAGGAAGGATCTCGATCTTCCCTCCGGCAGTAAGTTTATTGTTGAATAGGCTCGTCCGGCGCGGCTCCCTCGCCGATTTCCGACTGTCTTTCCCTGGAGACCCGGATAGCCTTGGCCAGGAGGTATTCAAGCGAATATTTCGGTTTGACGTAGATGAGCAGTTGATAACTGAAAAGCGAAGGGCGCAGCCTGATACAGGCCAGGTGAATTTTCGCAAGAACAGGGGCGATGCGTTTCGATGCAATGAACTGATTGTAGGGAATCGGCACGCCGAGGGTTTTTTCGCAGTCAAATCCGTTCTGAGAGAACAGCTTTTTCAAGGTCCGCAGCGTAAAAAGACGAAAATGACGGAGGCTGAGGATTCCTTTCCTGGTATAGGAGAACCTGCCGAAAAGCAGCAGGAGCCGGGTCACGATGAAACCGATATTCCCCACTGCCATAACAATCTGTACGTCGGGATGCAACCGGCAGAGTTCCCGCAGCTTCTCAACGAGTCTTTCCGGCTGCTGGGCCAGGTCCGTATCATCGATCATCACCAGATAGTCGATATCCTTGCAGTCCTGCAGGTCGGATTGCAGAATTCCCCGGCGCTCCACCGTCACACTGTGCCCCATTTCCCGCAGTGCGGAGAGAAAATGACTGCTCGGGTCCCCCAGAACGTAGATCCTTGAATTTTGCCTGATATCACCCATAATGAGCGATTCAGCCGAAAACTGTTCCCATGACTGCGAACCGTCGGACTGATCGGGTATACAATCAAACTTCCGATCATAAAAGATATGATATTTCTGCACCCTGGCGTGCAAAGTGGTGAGAAACACATCCCAGGCATATTTCAAACCGTTGACATGACAAATTTCCTCGCCGTAAAAAGTCGGAATGGGCAGCTCCCTGATCTTCTGCCCCGCAAAGACCAGTTGGATAATAATCTCCGTATCAAAATGAAAGTCGTTGCTGTTCAGCTCGAAGGGGATTTTCGCCAGGGCCTGGGTGGAATAGAGCCTGTATCCGCTGTGGAACTCGCTGAGATTGGTCCGCAGAAGTAGATTCTGATACCGGGTCAGGATCTTGTTGCCGACGAATTTATAAAATGGCATGCCTCCCTTCAGGGCGGCATAGCCCTCCATCATTCTTGATCCGAAAACCGCATCCGCCTCTCCTTTTGCCAGCGAACCAACAAGCTCAGGAAGACATTCGGGTGCGTACTGACCGTCGCCGTGGACCAAGGCAACCCAGTCAAAATCATTTTTTATCGCATAATGAAATCCTATCTTCTGATTCCCGCCATAACCCTGATTAACAGGATTGAAAAGAACGGTCATGGTGAACGGGATGACACCAGCCCGTCTGATCGTTTCACTGCGAAAAAACGTCTCGTCCTGGGACGAGTCGTCGATAATAAGCACTTCGACTTCATATGAATCCGAGAGGCTTACGGGAATCCGTTTCAGCACGCTCTCAATGGTCCGTTCGGCGTTGTAGGCAACGATAAATATGAGAAGCCGCCCCTTTTTGCGTCCACGCCCCGGATTGATCTCACTGTTTTCTTCTTGCTCTGTCATGCTCGTTATCCAGATTTCATTCTAATTGGGATTCAGGTTTCAGCCGTTGCAAAGATACTGCGATGAACGGCGAGATTTTTCGGCTCAACCTCCGCCAGAAAGGGAGACGGGAACCCCGAGTTTATACGTCGAGGTCCGATCTCACCTCGATGGACCTGCAATCAAGGGCATTTTTTTTGTGCAAGGAGAAGATGGTCATACTTGCGGCCGGTTCCAGCGGCGCCTCCAGAAAAAGCACATTATCACCGGGAGCAATGTCGTGCACGGATTTGACGATCTGCCCGCCGTCGCTGTCCAAGAAGCCGATCGCCACTTTCCCCGGCCCATCGCTGTGCAGTTCCAGTTTCACCAGGCGAACCTCTTCGGCTTTCACCGGCTTCGTATCGGGCAGGCCCACCTCCCAGATACTCCGCCCATCCTGACTTTTCTCGACAAAACTCTCTGAATCCGCCTGAAAAAGGACATTCTCCCCGCAGTCGCGAAACTTCCCCCTGAGATAACTTTTCCGCAAACCTGGAGGATTCTGCGGCGGAGGCCGCAGAATAAACATATTGAGGATTTCCTGCACCACAATATCAGGTTTCTCATGGCGGAAAATCCTGTCGGGAAAGTTGACTATGGTCCGGTAATTCAGTACCCGTTGAGCGTTTGCGCTGAAGAAATACACACATTTTTCCATGAATGAATCCCCAAGCAGGAGAATCGATTGTATGGGGGCCTTCGGGTTGAGGAGCAGGGGAATATTCATGGCCGTCCCGTCCTCGGCGTAAATCGGCCGCTCGGGAGGATAGACATCGTAAATTCCCCCTGGCGGAATATCCAGGGCATGGTCATAGAGGCCGCCCGGCTTCGGAACCAGGGTGATGTAATGTTCATTCCTGTACAGGGAAGGCGGCAGGCCCAGCATATACATGAAACGCTCATGGACCCAGTGTTCGTCGATTTTCAGTTCAAAATCATCGAGTTCGGGCCGGTGGAATGCATACCGGGGGAAAAAGCCGCTCATCCTGTCAATCATCGCCTTGTAGACGACAAATGCCCCGTAAAAATTCCAGTGAAAATCCGTTTTGTAAAAAAGAAGCGGATACGGCCTTTCCGCCTTTGCCTCGAGCAAGGGAGGCAGCAAGTCCACGAAATGAACATCGGCGTGGTTTTGCAGAAAACCTGACAGCTGTTCGTACCTGGTGACCCCTTTTTTCACTCTCTGCAGGCGGGCCGGGAGATATTCGGGATAGACGAAGGCCTTGGTCGGCGCCAGGACAAAAACATACTCAATTCCCTGCTCCCTGAGCCAGTAGCTCCGCTCCTCGAGAACTCTTTTCCATTGCCGCAGCTCGTTTTCGGAAAAAGGTATCTGCCCCATGTAATCGGCAATATTGTCAAAACTTTCCGTAACTCCTTTCTCGACCTTTCTTGCCCCCCAGCCTTCAAAGTAAAAACCGTCCCTGCCGACGGCGATGTTGGTATTGGGCGATATGCCCAAACCAAACACCTTGATAAAGGCTTCGAGCTGGATGAATGCATCCGGCAGCTTGAAATGCTCCTCGGCATGCTGCTCGTATTTTGCGGGAAAGGATCTGGCCAGGGCGAGGATTTTTCTTCCCGGCGCCTCCTGCTCCGCCGAAATGGAGGAGGCTACTTCCTGTATGCTTTTCCCCACCCGGGAATATTGGGAGAGGAGAGGATAAAACAGGACTCCCAGGAAAATGAGGCAGAGAAAAAGACCTCCGCCTCCCCGGGGCGTCGTAAAAGAAATGGGCCGGTTCAGACGCGAGGCGACGATCAGGCTGGCGAGAGTTATGAGGGCAAGCCGGATGGAGAGGCTCTCCCACTCGCCGGCCTGAAAATCGGCGACAATCTTGTCCGGTACGCACAGGAGGAGAAATCCTCCACCCAGCACGGCAAAGAAGACAAAACCTGCCAACCCTTGTTTCAGTACTCCGGTGACCTGCGGCATTTCCCCTAAAACCTGAAGTAGAGAAAGGGATTATAAGAGCCCCGCATGATATTGGCGATGGCATACAGGAAGACGAAGAGGAAAAAGCAGATGCCTGTCACCGAACCAATGCCCCCGGCCAGCTTGCCGGAAAGTGAAGGTGCGGCCGGCAGCCGTCCCCTTACCCGTTTTTCAATTTGCGTATACACCGGGGCGGAAAAAATAATCCCAATGGCAAGCACCAGATAAAATTCGTTGTTGAGGTGCAGAAAAATCTGCGAATTGTACAGCGGGGGAGTGGAGAAGTCGACCATGGCCCGCAGGTAGCCCAGGGCATGGGCAAACGTTTCCGCCCGAAAAATAACCCAGCCGATTATGACAACCATCATTGTATAGATGTGCTGCAGTGGCCTGGGAAGACGCTCGAGCAGGAATTTCACCGGAACCGTTCTTTCCAGCACGAGAAAAAGCCCGTGATACAGACCCCATACTATGAAGGTCCAACTGGCGCCATGCCACAGCCCACAGAGAAAAAAGACGATCACCAGGTTCAGGTATGTCCTGGAAGGTCCTTTCCGGTTGCCGCCAAGAGAAATGTACAGATAATCCCTGAACCACGAGGACAGGGAAATATGCCATCGCCGCCAGAACTCCCGTATCGAACGGGAAATATAGGGATAATTGAAATTCTCCAGGAAGCGGAAACCGAACATCCGGCCAAGTCCGATGGCCATGTCCGAATACCCTGAAAAATCGTAGTATATCTGCAGGGTATAGGAAACGGCCCCCACCCAGGCCAGGCCGACGGGGACCCTGTCGGGCGGCAGGGAAAAAATATAATCCGCCGTTTCGCCGAGAACATTGGCCACCAGAACCTTTTTCCCCAGGCCGATGATGAATCTCCGCACCCCGTAACTGAAATCGTCGATCCCGGTCGCGCGCCGGGTGATCTGGGAAGAGATGTCGTGATAGCGGACAATCGGGCCGGCAATGAGCTGGGGGAACAAGGAAATATACAGGGCTATGTTGACGGGATTTTTCTGCACCCGGGCATCGCCGCGATAGACGTCAATGACGTAGGACATCGCCTGGAAGGTGAAAAAGGAAATCCCGATGGGGAGATGGACCTCCGGGAAGATCACCGGTTCGAGCTGCAGCCGCGCCAGGATGCCATTCAGATTCTCAACGATGAAGTTGGCATATTTAAAAAAGCCGAGCAGGCCGAGATTGGCGGCCAATGCCCCGATCAGAGCGCTCTTACCGCTTTTTCCATCTTTCCGCGCCCTGTCGATCAGCAGGCCGAAGACATAATTGGCCGTGATGGAAAAAAGCATTAGCAGGACGAAAATATTTTCGCCCCAGGCATAAAAGATCAGGCTGGCAACAAGAAGGACGAGATTCCTGACGCTCCTGCCGGCGAGAAGATAGGCCAGCAGGGTTAAAGGAAGGACCTGAAACAGAAAAATTGTTGAGCTAAAAACCATAGACGACGGGACAACTGTCCTGCACCGATTTGCCGGCTGCTGCCGGGCAACACCAATGGTTTCCGGATGAGATCATGCCGCTTGCAGACCCGTGATCAGAACCTAAAGGTATCCTTCCGCCCTGTACCAGGCGGCCGTTCTCTTCAGCCCCTCGTCAAGAGAGATGGTCGGCGCGTAGCCCAGGTCCCTCCTGGCCTTGCTGATGTCAAATGCCCGGTTCTGCCTGTACCAGTCCACCCGGCGGGGAAAAATGGGAGGTTTGATGTGGAACGGCTTGCAGACTTTTTCACAGACATGTCCGGCAATGATGAGCGGCCAGAGGGGATAATGCGGAATCCTGACCTGGACTCCCAGCGCTTTGGCCGTTCTCCGGACCAGGTCTTCAATTTCGACATACTCCTCGTCGGCGATCAGATACGCTTCCCCGTCCCCTTTCCCTTCCTCCTGGGCCAGGAGGAAAGCGTCGACCAGGTGGTCAATATAGAGGGGATGATACAGCGTTTTTCCGCTGCCGAACATGGGAAACCTTCCCCCGGCGACTCTTTTGAAAATCATATAGAACCGCTCGGGGTCCCCGGGTCCGTAAATGGCCGCGGGCCTCAGGATGACCGAAGTCAACCCTTTGCGGTGATACTCCAGGACGACGGGCTCGGCATCATACTTTGTCTGCTGATAGTAATCGGCGGCATTTATCGGCGCGTTCTCGTCACCGGGCGGGTTGTCCACATTGCCGTGAACACCGCAGGTCGAGCAATAAATGAAACGCCTCACCCCGGCTGCCCCGGCCGCCTCCAGGACGTTGCGGGTCCCTTCGACATTCACCTCCCGGTAATAGCTGTTGGGGACATCCAGTTCCCGGAAAGCCGCGGCCAGATGGTGCACAACTTCCACCCCCTGCACGCACCGGCGGACAACGTCCTTGTCCGTGACCGAACCGATGACGACCTCCGCGCCCCAGGCACGCAGCTCCTCGGTTTTCAACCCTTCCTGGTAATCAAGGGCGACAACCTGGTGCCCCTGCTCAAGCAGTCTTTTCACCAGGGCCTTGCCCGTAAAGCCGGTCCCCCCGGTTACCAATATCTTCATTTTCACCTCTAAAAATTAATTTGGTCCCGTACAAATAAAATCAAACGCCTCACCGGAAAAACCGATTATGCCAGATGGCCGTATTGATGAGCGCCCATAAAATATGGTTGTGATTCTGCTTCTGACTGCAATGCTCCTCGATAAGGAGATTGACGTAGCCGACATCCAGGCTTTCGCGGATAATCGGCGAATCATTGAGCAATTCCTGCATATACCCTTTCAATCCGTCCCGCAATAAATGCTTGACCGGCAGGCTGTATCCCTGTTTTCCCCTGTTGACGACACTGTCGGGAAGGAGATCGGCCAGGGCGGCGCGAAAGATATGTTTTGTCCGCATTCCCTTTAATTTCCAGTCACCGGGAAGCGCGGCGAGAAATTCAACCAGCACGTGATCGAGCAGCGGCACCCGGATTTCGAGGGAACTGGCCATGCTCATCCTATCCACCTTCATGAGCACGCTGTCCGTCATCATGAACCGCATATCCAGGTAGATCTCCCGGTTTACCTGGTCTTCGGCGTCGCATTTCCCGGAATACTCCCGCACCCGGCGGAAGGGGTCCCGGTTGATCCGGGCTTTCATCATTTCAGAAAACAGATTCCGCTCCAGGCCGTCGTTCAGAAAATACTGCCACCGCAGATGACTGCCGGATGGATCAAGATTGGCTCCCTCGACGAACCGTTTGAGCATGTTGATCATTCCTTTCTTCTGCGGCTGATCAGGAAGCCCGGCAGCGAGACGGCCGATCAGTTGTCTGCGGACGGCAGGCGGCAGCAGCCGGAACCAGTTGTTGATCCGGCTGGCCTTGAAACGGTCATATCCGGCATAGCTTTCATCCGCCCCCTCTCCCGACAGGCAGACCGTCACATGCTCCCTTGCCTGCTTGCAGAGCAGATACAGGGGCACGGTCGAGAGATCGGTCATCGGTTCATCAAGATGCCAGAGCACTTTTTCGACATACGCCGGAGAGAGATCATCAAGCATGAGAACCTGATGCTCCGTGCCGCAATGGCGGGCGACAATCTCGGCGTAATCCAGTTCGCTGAAACTCTTGTCTTTATACCCGATGGTAAACGTCCTGAGCGGTCCGTTGATATGCTTTCGCATCAGGGCGACGATGCAGCTGGAATCCAGGCCGCCTGAAAGAAAAACGCCAAGCGGCACATCGCTGACCAGGTGACTGCTGACCGCCTGATCAAGGAGCGCTTTCTGCCGCTCAACCGCCTCTGCGAAGGAAAGGGACGGCTCCCGGGGTTTGAAGCTTAAATCCCAGTACTCCCTGACTTTGATGGAGCCATTCTCATGGACGAGAAGATGCCCTGCCGGCAGCTTGTAGATGCCGCTGAACATGGTCTCGGGCGCCGGCACGAATTCAAAGCCGAGATAGTCATACAGGGCCTGATAGTTGACGCGCCGCTCCACTGACGGATGCTGCAGGATAGCCTTGATTTCCGAGGCAAAGATCAATTTTCCGCCGGTAAAAGAGTAGTACAGCGGCTTGATGCCCACGCGGTCCCGCACCAGAAAGAGCTTTTTCCTGTTCAGGTCATACAGCCCATAGGCGAACATGCCGCGCAGCCGGTGAACGGAATCGATCCCGTATTCCTCGTAGGCATGGAGGATGACCTCTGAATCGGATCGGCTGGCAAAGACGTGGCCCTTCTGCTGCAGTTCGCGGCGCAATTCCTGGAAATTGTAAATTTCTCCATTAAAAACCAGACAGATCGATTGATCCTCATTGAACATCGGCTGCCGGCCGTTCTCACTCAGGTCAATGATGGAGAGGCGCCTGTGGGCAAGGGACATCCCGTCGCAACAGAATATTCCCTCCTGGTCAGGACCGCGATGAACCAGCTGACCGGCCATCTTCCTGGCCAATGTCTCATCGTTCCAGTTGAATCCGCTTATGCCGCACATTATTTCAAGCCAGCTGTTTTCAAGAAATCAACGAGGAGGGGAAACCGACACCGGAGTTTTCATCAAAAAGATTGAAGAGATCGAACCTACATTATTTTCAGCGGTGAGGCAAGAACTAAACCATGCGGCCGATTTTCACCGGCCTTTTGCCGCGAGTGTGGAATATCTGTCCATAAGTTTCTGTTGAACGGCTGCCATTGAGTGGTTTGTCCGGGCGAGCTCCCGGTTTCTTCTTCCTTTCTGCAGGGCATCATCCGGGCTGTCAAGCGCTTTGGCAACCGCTGCAATATACGCTTCCGGGGTGAGGGTCTCCGCAAAGAATCCGGTATCGGACAAGATCCTCCTGTTGTTGTCGGTGGGGAAGCAAACAATAGGCAGGCCGGCGGCCATGTAATGAAGAATCTTGCCGCTGGCTTCACCAGCATCATCGCTTTTCGGCTCCAGGGCCAGATCCGCGACCGCCAGCCAGAAAGGCAGCTCGTCGTACCGCACCTGTCCCGGAAGCAGACAGATATTTTCCAGACTATTCTCCCTGATGAAATCCCTGGTGTCCTCCAGGGGATAGCCGACCAGCAGCCAGAAAAGATCATGCCGCCGGCTGGACAATATCCGCATTGCCTCCCACACATGGTGAATTCCTTTGCCGGGAAGCAAAGATCCCGTATACAGAAGTATCTTTTTAGCCCCCGGGATATGGAATTTCCTTTTCCACAGATCCCGGTCACGTTCCGTAAAAAAATCATCGGGCACCACATCCTGGAGAAGCCGAACCTTATCCGGTTTGATCCCGAAATCCCTGACAAGCAGCCGGCAGCTCGCCTCGGATGAGCAGAAAAAGAAGTCCGGCAATCTGCAGATAATCCGTTCAATGTGATGAAATAACTTGAGGACGGCGGGGAACGATCGAAAAGCTCCGTAGGCCGCCAGCTCACCGGCGAGACTGCCCTGCATATCCATTATCAGGGGGAGCCGCCGCCAGAAAAGCAGGATGCGCACGGACCAGCCGATCAGGGCACCCTCGTGGAGATGGGCATGCAATATATCCGGCCGTTCCCGCCAGACCGTCCAGAGGACCAGCAGGAAAAGAAAGGTATCGGCAATGAATCTGAATGGAGAATATCCCGCCTCCAGTTTATTGTAGCCTGGTATGCGGGGGATCCTCCGTATATCGATGCCCTCGACCCCCTTGCCGTGGTGATAGGTGCAGAGGATAATCCTGACGGACTGGCCGCGGAGCGAATATATTTCGTTGCGAATGCGGATGTGACACCCCCGATCGGCAAAAAATGGGGTCGGGGCGATATGTATGACCTTCAACGTGCGCACAGTTTCCCTGCGGGATGTTTGTCAGCGGATGGCGGGCACCGGGTTTTCCCGTCAACCCGATCGATAGCGGTACCTTTCATTAACCGCGGCTATCTGCCGCTCCCGTTCCTGGGCGTCCCAACCCAGGAGATCGCCCATGATCTCCGCGCTCCGGACCAGCGCTTCCTGTCCGGGATGCCCCGTGGTCCCCAGGCCCGTCCTCCTGAATACGACGTCTTCGAGGGTTTGGGCCATTTCCTCTGCAACGGCCAGGTACACTTCAACTTCCAGGGTAAATGCGGCGGGATGCAGTCTGGTCAGCATGTTCCTGTGCAGGCCGGTTTCGACAACATGGTCGCTTTCCGCCCCATGATACCGGATCAGGTGGCTGATGACATCCTGATCCAGGCGGGAGGAATATTTCTCCAGGCAACGGCGTCGGAATTTCTCCAGATCATCGATGTCCCCTTCACTCAGCCTGACCTCAACGGTCCGGCAGGGAGAGGACGGGGCGGGCAATTTGCCCGCGGCCAGGTTGACGGTTTTCTCGGCCACCAGGCGGGCGGTCGTATACTTGGCCCCCAGGGCGGTGACAATGCCGTCGATGGCATCGGACCTGGCGTGATCGATGATCTGGTAGTCCCCCGTCCCCTGGTAGGTGTCCTTTTTTATCTTCCTGGAAATCAGGGGGTACAGACCCGTAAAGGCGTAAAACACATCGCTTCGGGCCAGATTGAGACCCGGCACGGACCTGTTGATTTCCTCCAGAAATTCTTCGATATCCTTTTCGCTGACCCGTATGTCGTCCGGACTGCCGCTGAACGGCACATTGGTGGTCCCGATCAGGGACCGGTTGCGCCACGGAATGATGAAAAAATGACGCCCGCCCCTGGTGATCAGTCCTTCTGTCTTCTGCCTGGTCGTCAAGGCAAGGGCGTACCTGTCTTCCACCTGCCTGGCGACCAGGTGGACCCCCCGCGAAAACCCTGTTATTTCCTTTTTCAGGTGCAGGGCGGGGACGCTTCGGTTTACCGCCTGGACATAGGGACCCGCGGCATTGATGACCAGGGCGGCCCTGACCGGAAAACTCGTCCCCGTCAGGACATCTTTTACCAGGGCACCGGTGACCCGGGATCCCTCCCTCAGTAATTCGACAACCTCGGCATAATTGGCGGCCGCGGCGCCGTTATGGACGGCGGTCTTGACGAAAGCCAGAACCATCCGCTCGGAACTGTACATATGGGATTCCCACAACTCCTGCGCGCCGGTGATCCCTCCGATTCCCTGTAAAAAAGGAACACGCCGGAACAGTTCTCCGGGTTGATAAAACCGCGCCCGGGGCGGTCTTTTCCCGGAATCACGAATGAGTCCGGTCAATCCGGCACAAATCCCCCGATAGATATGCATGGCGGCCTTCAGGGCAAGGGCTCCCTGCATCACTGCTTCTTTCCTGGTCGGGATAAGGAACGGCACCCATTGGGTCAGATGCGGCGCCACATGCTGCAGAATTGCCTGTTCCCTCGCCGATTCCCGTATTTTCCACAACTGGGCTTTGGGAAGGTAGCGAATCCCGCCGTGCAGCAGCTTGGATGAAGCGGAGGATGTAAATCCGCCGAAATCTCCTTTCTCAACAAGGGCGACCGCAAGTCCGCGCAACGCTGCGTCATGGGCGATGCAGGCGCCGGTAATGCCTCCGCCGATGACAAGGACATCGAAGGTTTTGCCGCCAAGACTCTGAATATCTCTTTTCATATTGTCACAACATCCGTCAAACGAGGAAAAACAGGGCCTGCCACCGCACCGGGAGCCCCGTATCATCCGGCGCCAAACCTGCCCAGCGGCCGCCGCCTCTGCCGCCGATCAGGGGTAATACTTCCGGCATGGAGTCAAGCGTGCCGCCTACCGGGTAAAGGGTCGCTCTATGAAGGCATACGTAAAACAGGAGACAATATACGCTGCCGTGATCGTCAGGATGAACATCGGAATGCCGGTGACAAAAATTCCGGTATAATGTTCAATACCCGACCTCAGGGTCTTCATAATCACCGGGTGCAGCACATAGACGCTGAAACTGACAATACCTATGGCCCGCAGCGGTATCAGGGACAGGAGCCTGTCAAGGATGGTGTTGTCCGCCCCGATAATGCAGAATATGAATATTGCCGCGGCAATCCCGTACCATTGATAATAAGTGAGGCCGGGGATGGACTTGATCCCCCACATCGTGCCGGTCGTTCCCAGCAGAAATCCCACCAGCAGCACCAGCCCTATCCAGGAGAAGACCTGCCGGTTGACACGTTCATGCCAGACCTGATTCAATCGGGAATGCAGGTAAACGCCGTAATAGAGATAGGACGACATCATTCCGGAGAGGAAGATCCCGGCAAAAAGCAGCAGGTCCTGACGATTCATGCCGTACAGGGAGAATACTTCGCGGGTCAGGTATTTGTTCGACAGGAAGGTGAGCACGGCAAGGCCGGCTATGATCAGCCACGGCCTGCCTCGGAACAGGAGATAATTCATCGCCATGATAAAGGGAACGGAAAGATAAAAGACCATCTCCTGGTTTATCACCCAGAGGACACCGTCGCCCTGCAGGAACATGAAATGACGGAATGCCTCATCGTATCGCATGTTCATGAGGAAAATCACAGTCAGGTACGCATAATAGAGCGGAACAATCCGCCTGATGCGCCGGGAGAAGAAATGAGTCATGTATTGCAGGGACAGCGCATTCTCCGGGTGTTTGACAAAGGGTTTGGCCAGCAGGAAACCGCTCAGCGCCATGAACAGCCAAACCCCGATGGCCCCAATGCCGATCACCTGGCCGATGGTGTGATCGGCCACGATAATCAGGGCGGCAAGACCGCGCAACCCGTCGAGCGAAGTGATGTTTTTGCCGGAAGAGGGCTTCTTGCGCGTAATGTCGTACAGCGCCGGGAAGGAGGCGTAGTCGAACCGCAGGAGGAACCGGAACAGAACGGCGGCAAAAGCAAGGGCAATACCGTAGGGCACAATCAGGTTTCCCTTTATGAGGGGAGCGGTGGCGACAAGATACGGATCCTCGACCCCGGAAACAATGGCGACGTGATCCCTTTCCAGGGCCATGGATACGTCTTCCCTGCCCGGCCTGAACAGTGCATGAACGGCCTGGGCGTCGTAGTGAACGGGCTTGGCAAAGTGGCTGAGCAGAGTAATCCCGTAAATTCTGACCGTACCCGGCTGGTCGCCCGTATCGAGCCGGGTCCTGTTGACCGGGCTGTCCCCCATCTGGATGGCAACGGTTGTCCTTGCTCCCTCCTCGACCATGTCCGACTTTCTTGAATACTCCTCCTGGAAGCTGATCCTGCGGAAGGAGTTGCTGTAATAGATCTGAAATCTGTCCGGGTGGTCGAATTCCGCCTCGATCTGGATGACCGAGGCGGCAGGCCAGACGGACAGAACCACGCCCAGAAGAACAACAAAGACTCCGGCCGCGACACCAAGCGAGACCAGTGCCCTTCCGTACGACGCTGCAAAAATACGTATCCTCTCCACCGGCTACACCCCTTCCCTGTGCGTTGAATCCTCTTCAACCTTCCCCTGCCGCAGTCTCTCCCGCAACCTGTAGAGGGCGTTCAACTGCCGCTCGTACCGGATCAGGACTCCAAACAGCGGCCTGCCCAAGTAATGCAGGAGGGAGAAAATCACCAGGCACCTGAAGCCCGCGCCGCCCCGGTAATTGCCCAGGGGAAGGCAGCGGGCCAGCAGTTGGTGCCGGAACACCCGCAGAATCGGGTTCCCGGTGACGTCGCCGTTTTTATGCAGTACTGATCTGTCCATGTCGTCCGTGTGCTCCCGTTGTCCTATTCGTTGAGCCGGTCCTTGATGTGCCGCAGGAAATACCGGATCCTGAGCAGGGGGCTGAACCTGAGCACCATCGGCGACCTGTCCCACAGGGGCGGCCGGGAATTGGCGTACCTGGGCAGGGGTTTCTTTTCGCCGTGAAAATCATCCAGATGGTGCCGGTGCTTGATCTTCATGACCTCGCCGGTGGTCGGGAAGGCCAGCTTGCTGGTCAGCAGGTAGTTGAGCCAGGGCTTGTAGTCGTCGAGCGAATAGCCCAGCAGGGCCGATGCCGCCCCAAACCGGGCCGCCCCGTCGATGATTCCTTCCTGCAGGGGGGAAAAATGCCTGTCCTGCTCGTGTTCGGCCCTGCCGGTGGCGTCGTCCACCCGGCGGAACTCGAGTTCATAGCCCTTGTCGGTCAGCCGGTAGCGGTTCAGGGTCGGATGGGGCGCCCGGCACGCCTCTTCAAAGACATCCCGGGCGTAGAGAACGGAACTGCCGGCCAGGTCAAATCGGTTGCGGTCGTAGATGATCCCCTCGATATAGTTGTCCGGGGTGGCCGGATAGGGAATGCCCCGGGTCGCGCAGAACAGGAAGCCGTGGCAGCGGGGCTTGTCCGGCCGATGAGCGACGGCCTCGTACAGAAAGCGCTGGATCGTCCCCAGCCAGCCGATGTCGACGATGGCCACATCGCCCTGGGCGAAAAAACCGGCCTGCTCCAGGTAGAGCTGCAGGGCATCGTTGAAGGGCCTGACCCTGCTCCTGACCTCGGCCTGAAAGTCGTCATCCTCGAGCATCTCGTTGAAGCGCAGCCTGTTTCGGGGATCATAGCCTTCGTGGTGGGGGCTGAGGGTGGTCTCGGGGGTCAGCTTGTGCCGCTGCAGGTGGGGAAGCAGGGCATTGACGTCCAGGTCGAAGATCCGGCAGACATCCCGGAAATCGCGGTTGCCCACGGGCAGGAAGGCGATGTCGGCATTGGTCCTGGTCAGCCCCTGGTAGGCGCAGCTCGCCCCGGCCAGCGCCATCCGGCTCACATACAGATATTCCGCGGCCGGCAGCCGCCCGTCGGGAAACAGCGGCGGGGCAATCGCTTCCCACACCTTTTTGAAGGTCCACCCCTCGCGCGACAGGAAGAAGATTTTCGCTATCCGCAGGTCCCGGCAGCGTTCGGCTATCTGCTGGACCATGGCGCCGATCAGCGGTGCGAAAAAATTAAACCCTTCGATGTAGAGGGGATGCCGTTCGACGTTTTCACCCTCGAGGGGCATCATGAGCTGCTGCAGGATCCGGCCGCGCCAGAACGGCCTGCCCTGGCTGTAATTGTAGTACCGCTTGACAAGCGCCTTGCGCCATTTTTCCGACCCGTCATGCAGGACCAGGGCCCGGATGCCGAATTCCGCCGGCCGCAGCCCGTCGGAGACGGGATTGTCCCCCACATGCAGCCATGACGCCGTATCCAGCCCGTACGCATCCCGCAGGCGGACAAAACCCTTGCCCGAGGCCTTGGCCAGGAAGGTGTCGGCCGAGGACACAACCGCCTCGGCGTATTCCATCAGGCCCGCATTGGCGGCCAGCCGCTCCAGATGGGAGGCGGGCAGATAAATGTCCGAGATGATGAAAATCCGTTTGCCCTGCCCCTTCAGCTCCCGCAGCCAGTCGCCGAATTCCCGCCGCACCACCAGCATGGTCGATTCCATGGCCAGTTCATAGTCCGTCACCCGGGTCAGGAGATCCTCCTCCATCCGCTCCCCGAAAATAGTTGCCAGGGTTTCCCGCATGAACTGGGGATAGCAGGCCTCCAGGTCCTCGAACTGTTCGCCGGTCGCGCACCGATGGCGCTTCTCGATGTCGTCGCGCAGGCGCTGCACCCTGTTCCACGACCAGTTGAGCCCCGCTTCCCCCGCCAGGGCGGCAATAAACCTGGCCACCGGCAGCTTGACCAGGTCGGGATCATGAATCCGCCGGATCAGGAGGGTGTCGAACAGGTCGAACGAAATAACGGACAGCGATGCCGACCGTCTCCGTCCCTCCTCAACCAGCTTGCGTATGGAATAAAAAATTTTCACTTCGAGGCGATATTCTCCAGCCGCCGGCATGGCGGGAAACCTTCCGGACCATGGCCGGCCCGCGGGCGGCTGCCGGCCCCCGCATTGTTTTTCAACCGGTGCGGCCCAGTGTTTTTCGTATCTTGTCCCGCAGGGCAGCGGCAAGCAGCCTGGCAAGACTCCTGACTCCGGGGGACAGGTTCCCGGCCAGGGCGTTCCTCACCTCCTGCAGCTCCCGTTCGAGCTCGACGAGGCGGTCGGCCCCCGCCGCGGCAAAGGGCCTGCTCTCCTCGGGAAGCGCGGCAAGCATGTACTTGCGGATCAGCTCCCTGTCCTGCTCCCTGCCTGTGATTGCCGCCTCACTCAGGGTGTTGCCCGAATGGATCCTGTAGTAGAGCAGTTTTTCGTCGGCAAGATATCGCACTTTGCCGGGATACGCCAGCATCATCCGAAAAATGTAATCGTAGTCATGCAGGTAGCGGAGGGAGCAGAACTTCCCGACTTTCCGGACCGCCTCGGCGGTCATGAACAGGTTCGAGGTGGTCACCATGAAGTTGCCCTTGAGAAAGGCCACATACAGGTCGCCGCACTGCCGGTGGAATTCCCTGTTTTTTTGGTGCCAGACATTCCAGCCGAATTCCGGGTCGCTGAACTCCAGTCCTTCATCCGAGATGGGCACCACGTCGGTGAACAGGCAGTGGGCACCGGCGGCCTGCTGCTCGGAGATCAGCCGCAGCAGCCGGTCGGGGAAATAGACGTCGTCGGAATTGAGAATGGCCACATACTCGCCGGTTGCCAGGGACAGGCCGCGGTTGATGGTGTTGTAGGCGTCCCGGTTGTCCTGATACAGGTAGGTGAGCCTGTCGTCCCTGTAGGACTGGACCACGTCGCCGGTCCGGTCCGTTGACCCGTCGTTGATGACGATCAATTCGATATTGCGGTGGGACTGGTCCAGGACGCTCTCGACGGCGGCGCCGACAAACCGCTCATGATTGTACGCGGGGATGATGACTGAAACCTTAGGCATGGAATTCTCTATCCTGCTCCGCTGCGGAGCTTATTCGTTCTGCCGCCGTAACCGGGGTCGTGGTTGTAAATCCTTTGCCGTCTGTTGGCAATAAAAATCACCGGCTGCCTTTCTGTGCGCGGGAAACATCAATCCCCGCCGGTGATCTGCACTCCCACCGAGAATCCCCGGTTGGCGTAGCCGATATACCTGAAGGAGCATCCGGAGGCGGCGATGAACTCGCTGAAAGCCCTGTACTCGTGCTCCTGCCAGCCCGGGTAGTTGAAAAATTCGTCGAAGACAATGACCGTACCCGAAACGATCCGCGGCTGCAGGGCGGTCAGAATGGTCCTGGCCGACGAATACAGGTCGGAGTCGACATGGAGGAACGCGGCGGGCTCATCATGCGCCTCCAGGAACTTCGGCAGGGTGTCTTCAAACCAGCCCACGTGCAGTTCAACGTTGTCCCGGACCTCGGGCAGATCACCATGGCGGGCGAACTTGCCGGCCGGTACGCTGCCCCACTGTTCCGGCAGCCCTTCGAAGGAATCGAAGCCGTGCACGGTCCTGCCGGCTCTGGCGGCGATGTGGTTGATGGTCGTGCCGGAATAGACCCCGAATTCCATATACAGGCCTTCGGTCCCGACCTGGCCCAGGCAATGGCTCAGGACATCGAAGGGGGTGTCAAGCCCCCTGACGTCGCCCATGTGCTCCATGGCGAACCGGGCCGATTCCCTGACGGCGGCCCGGTAGATCTCGTCCTTGACGCTGTTGGGAATAAAGGCGTAGCTGAACTCCTCGGCCGACGGCCGGATGTTGCACTTCTTCCACACCTCCCCGCCGACCCGTTCATCACTGAGCACCGCCGCGGTCATTTCCCCAACCCCGGCGCGGACGGCGCCGTCGGCCATGGCCTGCCGCAGAAGCCCGTTCACGTGCAGCCTGACGGTCGGATCACCGAGCAGTTCCGTGGCGATGGCGCGGACATCATCCCGCACCTCCCCGTCATGGAGGGCGGTCCGGAATAACCGGACCAGCTTGCGCACAATTGCCGCCTTTATTTTCCCCAGCATACACTCCTCACATGAAGACCAGGATGATTGCCCGGATAATGTCACCCCTTGGCTCACCCACCCCGGTGGTTATGTACCCCTTTGTGCAAGCCGGCAGGCTTCAAGTTCCAAACTGCCGACTGCCGCCTGATGGCTGCCAACTTTTCAACACCCTTCTCCCGGGGGAGAAGGTGCCCCGCAGGGGCGGATGAGGGGGCCTGTCAACACCGCAAGCCGGCAGACTTCAAGTTCCAAACTGCCGACTGCCGCCTGACGGCTGCCAACTTTTCAACACCCTTCTCCCGGGGGAGAAGGTGCCCCGCAGGGGCGGATGAGGGGGCCTGTCAACACCGCAAGCCGGCAGGCTTCAAGTTCCAAACTGCCGACTGCCGCCTGATGGCTGCCAACTTTTCACCCTCCCGCATACCATTCAAGCCACTGTTCCCGGCTCATCCCGCTTTCCGCAAGGACCCGGCCGGGGTTGTAATAGGGATCGCCCCGCCGCAAAAGATCCCGCCACTTCGACTTGAAGCCGATGAACTCCTGCTCGCCGCCTCCCGTTGGCGCGTCCCGGTCGATGGGCAGCCGCTCCCCGCGGCAGAGCGGGGTATAGACGTTGCGCAGGCCCATTTCATGCAGCCGCAGACAGAAGTCGATGTCAAAAAAGAACCGGGGAAAAAGGACCTCGTCAAACCCTCCGGCCCGTTCAAACAGCTCCCGCCTGACCATGCACAGGTCAATGGGCACGGCCAGGACGTCCTGCCCGCAGTAGGCGTTGTTGCTGTCCCTGGAGGCGTATAGAAAAAAGGACCTGAACCGGTCCCAGGTCATTGCCCCCCCGGTCCCGAATCCATGGGCGGGCATCCCGACATTCTCGATACGGCCGGTCACCGCGCCCATTGCCCTGTCCGCGGAAATTTCAAGCAGGACGCTTATCCAGTCGCTGTCGCGGGGAACAAAATCAGGCGCGGCAAAGAGCAGGTGGGAGGCCCCACTCTCCAACCCCACGCGGTTCAGGACCGCCGCCGGACTCATTTCCCCGGGAACCGTCTGGATCACGACCCCGGGCGGTGCCTTCCCCTGGCGTTCCGGCGGGCCTACGGTGACAAGGCGGACGTCAAGCACCTCGCAGCCGAGCCGGGGAACCATGCGTTCCAGCCACCGGGCCGGACTGCCGCCGTTGCCCGGCATCATGACTATCAGCGTCACCGCCGGTTTTCCCGTGAGCACGCGCCGGACCCGATAAAAGAACTTCCATTCGCCGGGCTCCACCCTGGCCTTGATCCCCCGCCGCCCCAGGGCGGCTTCCAGTGCCCTCCGGCCCGCCGCGTCGGCATAGGTTTTCCGGGAATGATTAATGCTGGTCGAGGTGTCGGAGGCCCGCCAGTGGTAGAGCGGTTTTGGAATATGGACGATGCTGCCGGTCAGTTCCGTCAGCTTGAGGGCCAGATCATAATCCTGGGCCCCCTCGTATTCACCGACAAAACCTCCGGCCGCCGTGAACAGGTCTCTCCCGGCCACCAGGAAATGGGTGATGTAGTTGTGGGTCAGCAGCAGTTCAGGGTTGTAATCCGGTTTGAAAAAGGAGTCCAGACGCCTGCTTTCCAGGTTGATCAGGTCTTCATCGGTATAGACCACCTCGGCGCCCTGGTCGTTGATTGCCCGCGCCACCTCGTACAGCGCGTCAAGGCTCAGTTCATCGTCATGGTCGAGAAACCCGAGATAATCTCCTGCCGCCAGTTCCACCGCCGCGTTGGAGGCCCCGGCTATGCCCATGTTGTGTTCCAGAAACCGCACCCTGATCCGCGGGTCACGGGCCGCGTACTCCTCCAGGATCGCCCGGACGTGCGGCCTGTCGCTGCCGTCGTCAGCCAGACACAGCTCCCAGTGAGGATACGCCTGGTAGAGCACCGAGTGGATGCACCGGCGCAGCAGACGAGCATCGGTATTGTACACCGGCGTAATGACGGAGATGAGAGGTTTTTCAGCCAGTTCCGCCACTTCGGCACACGGGTAGCACCGCCTGGCAACCCCCTCTTCCTGATAATGCAGGAGAGGATGGGCGTGGGTTTCAGCATGGACCGGACAGGCGCGGGCATAGTATTCCGGATCGAACAACGGGTTGGGTCGATGCCCGAGCCGGCGGCCGATACCGTTGAAGTGCAGGAAAGCGGTCAGTTCCGATGGCCCTGCTTCCGGATGGCAGGCCAGATAATACTGCGGATCGAAAAACCGGTTGGGCCTCCGCCCCTCGCGGACTCCGTACTGCAGGTAATGGGCCAGGGGCGTCATGGCCAGCCCCGCCGCGGCCGGATTATCCTCCAGGTACCAGGCTTCGTCGAAAAAGGGCAGCGGGCCGGGATCGGTTCTGTATCCGCCGTCCAGGAAATGGGCCAGGGGATTGATGCCCCGCTTTTTCAGGTCGGGATGGGCCGCGAGGTACCCGCTGAAGTCGGTGTAGGGATTGGGCTTTTTTCCTTCCCGCCAGCCGCTGCGCAGATAGTGGCGCAACGGCGTCCTCCCCCGCCGGACACTCTCTGGATATTCCCCGGCGTACCAGGCGGAAAAGAAAAGAGGGGTCGGGTCCGCCCCCGCGCGCCATCCCTTTTCAATGTAATGCAGCAGGGGATCACCGTCCACACCCGCCGGGTTCGCCTCCCGGTAGTAGGCGCTGTCGAACAGGGGGTTGGGCTTGCGCCCCTCCCGCCATCCGGCTTCCAGATAATGAATGAGCGGATCGATGGAGCGGGGGTCGAGGCCGGGATCGCGGTCCGCGTAGTAGCGGCCGTCGAACAACCCGGAGCGGGCCAGGGTCCTGTAATGGGGATCGGTCAGGTAGAACCTGCAGGTCCGCCACCACCTTTTCACTCTGAAGTAGACTTTCCGCACAAACCGGCCGGGATCTTCCGGTCGGGCGGAGATGGTTTTTCTGTTTCCGGTCATTTTCCTGGAATCCGCCGGCCGTCGGCATAACGGCACAAGGCCTGAAGGACCCACAATACATCCGCCACTATTTCTCCTCAATGCTCCGGTGGACGACTGCCGCCGACCCGTCGCCTGCCCGGGCAACCGTACAATACGTTCCGTCCGGAACCAGCGGGCACAAATACACCGGGATCGACCCAAGCCTGGCGGACAGCGCCTGGTGGATATGGCCGTTGAATATCGCGGCAATCTTATCCTGCTGTTCTTCCAGCAGCCCGTACAGGGAATCGTCGGCCGGTATGGTCAGATTCGTCTTGTTGAACCAGGCCCCGGCTGCGAGCGTTTCAGGGGTCCGGACCGGGACATGGCTGAGCAGGATGACTTCATTCGGCGCCTCCCGGACGGTCGCCTTCAGCCAGTTCAACTCCTCGATCGTCAACACATCCCGGACATGCTCCGTTTCGGTGGGGAAAGAACCGCGCCGGACATCGAACCAGATGAAGCGGATGCCCCGCCAGTCAACAAACCCGCTTTCCGGGCCGAATACCGCGACAGCCATATCCCTGGTAACATTCCTCGCCCCGTAGTCGTGCCCGACGCCAAGGGCGTGGACGAAAGGAACGTCTGGCAGCCCGCCGCGGAGGTGGAAATAGTGCTCCACGTCTTGCCGCCAGTGTTCGGGCGATCCCGGAATGACCGTTTTGCCGGCGGAAATCGCATTGTCGACAATATCACCGATGATGAAAATTTTCTCAGGTTTATACTCGCTATTTTTAACTTTTTCAATAAAATCAAAGAACAGTCCGTTCCCCTGCTCCATGCGTCCCGCATCCGACGACACATGAATATCACTGGTGATGATGATATAGGGCTCTTCTTCGGGGTCGTGCCCGCCACAGCCCGCAGGGAGAAAAAACAAAAAAAGAGCAATGCCCCCGGCAACCAGAGGACTGCCCGGGATGATCAAGCAGAACAGGAACCGCCTTATCATGTCTTCTCGATCAGGTAATAGACGCTGCCGCGGTCTTCGGGCCGCGGGTTGCCTTTCAGCTCGTTGAAGGACTGGTCAATGATCTTCCATCCCAGACCCTGGACCAGCCGGTCAAAGGACTGCCTGGAAAACCGGGTGCCCCACGTCCATCCTGGAGCGGGCGCTTCGAAATAGTTCTCATCCGTAGTGCTCAATGAAACAACGTTGCGGATGATCAGATAGCGCTCGGCCATGGCATAGGACCGCACCAGGACTTCCCTGGGATTGGACACGTGATACAGTCCCCCGACATTGGCGACGATGGAAAAACGCCGGTCGGACTCGATCTTTTCCATATCCGCCCTGACGAAATCAACCCGGCCGAACCCCAGATATGCGCTGATCCGCCTGGCCCCGGCCAGGTGGCCGTCTGAATCGTAGTCGAATCCTGTCGCCCGGTCGGCGCCGAACTTCCTGGCAAACAGGGTAAAGTACCCGTCCGTGCAGAAAAGCTCGGCAAAGCTGACCGGGTGAACCTCAGCGGCCTTCAGCCGGGCGATGGCCATTAAAATGTACGCCAGTATCACCGGCTCCTCGGCGCGCTGGTTCTCGGCGAAACACCCATCTTTCTGCCGGGTCTTGAGCCCCAGCAGGGTGAAATCATGATCGACGGGACCCAACTGCTCGACAAAGCGCCTTTGACTTTCCGCCCCGCCGCCCAGTTTGCCGAGAATGTTTTTCACCACCGCGTTCAGGCCGGCCCCGGGCAGGGACATGTTCCTCTTCGACCTTTCCGCAAAGGCAGAAGGGTCAGGCTTCGGGGCCGCTTCTTCCCGGGCGCCCCCGGACAATTCCTCCGCCGGACTTTTTTCGCCCATCGGCGAATGAAAAAGAGCCGCCGTTGAAAAAGACAGGCCTTGGCGGGCCACTGCGGCATGAAACTGATCTTCCAGGGAAAAATAGGTTTGCAGCCCGGGCTGCAGGGGGATGTCGAGGGAGCGGAAACAGTCGCCGATGAAGTCTGCCAACCTCCGCCATCCCCTGGATCCGTTGAACCGTGACAACAGGTAGCGGTTATGATGCCCGAACCACAGCAGGGCCCTGAACAGGACGAAATCAGCATCAAAATCCCTGGAAAAACTCCATTCCAGGTCAATCACCGTGTAGGACGGGGTGGAGTCCGTGACAATGATGTTATTGGGGAGCAGATCAATAAGATCGCTCCTTCGTGCCGCCGTCCTGAATGATGTTGCCAGGTATGCCCGGTACGCCCGGAGCAGTTCGGCAAAAGACCGGCCGTTGTCATCCCTGCAGCACGCGGCAAGCCAGACGGTGGTCAGCAGGTCGCCCCGCAGGTGCGTGGTGTCGTGCGTCAACTGCGCCACATGGCCGGTCCTGTCCGGCAGGCCCGGGGAGGAGGCGATTTTCCTCTTGCGGACCAGTTCCTCCGTTTTCGGCTTCTCGGTCACCGTTCGGAAATGAACCTTTCTCCCTTCGGAGGAGAAATGGACAAAATCAAAGGGGACCGCCCTTTCCACGGCCGCCTCCTCGGCGGAGGCGACGATGAGGAACGAATTGGCAAACTCGCCGAGATAGCCGGATTCGTGCAGGGCCTTCCAGCGTAGAAATTCATCATCGGCCGCCCGCCAGCCGCTCAGGTGGTCCGTCGAGCCGATGCGCTGGAGGAGGGAATAGGCGTACGGGTCCCGGGCCAGAAAATCATCGTTGATCAGGACGCGGGGCATTTTGTAGTCCGGGAAGGGATACACAAAGGCATGCTTCCAGGACCCGCCGGATAATATCTGCTTCCACTGGCGTTTATCATAGGTCCGGACTCCCCTGTCCGCCGGGTATCCGTACAGGCCGATATCCGGTTCGCCGAAATGATCTTCTCCCGCGCCGATCCAGTATTTCAGGCCCATCCTGTTCTCGATGGCGATCACCAGGATGCCGCCCGGCTTCAGGGCCTTTTGCACAATTCCAAGAATGGCCGCCAGGGACTCTTCCGACCCCGCCCTGCCCGGCATGAACATCGCGGCATACTCCAGGACGCCGATAAGAAAAACGGCATCATACTGCTGCGCCGGGATGGTGAGGGCATTGAAATTCGTATTGATGATATGAACATTGTCGAGCCCCCGGCACCGTTGGCGGGCAAGTTCGGCCCGCGGCCGGCTGCCCTCCACGGCCTCGACCATGCACTTCTGCTCCCCCAGATAGCGGGTGACCGCCCCGCAGCCGCACCCCAGCTCCAGCACATTCTCCATGCCGTCCAGCCTCAGGGGGCGGACCAGGTTCGCCCGGGCCGGGCTCAGGTGATATTCCGAACTCCAGTCCCTGATCTTTTCCTGCAGTTGCATGGAGTCGACCGACAGATCGTCAACCGATTCGAAACAGGCCCGCAGATACTCCTCGGCCTCCGATCCCTCACTGTAATCGAAGGGCTCGGACGTTTCAGGGACCCAGACGTGTTTGCCGGCAAGCGACAGCCGGTTGTGCTGTTTAAGCGGGAACATCTTTTTTCCTGCTCAGGGTGATCCGTGCATCCAGGTCGACAACCCCGACACAGGGCCTGCGGGCCGCCACCTCAAAGGGGAGGACGTCATACCTGCGTTCGTAGACCACGTACTCGCCCTTGTCATAGCCGGCGCAGCCGACGGAGAGGATATATCCTCCGCCGCGCAGCAGCATCTTCTGGGCAAAGGACACGGTCAGCCGCTCACCCGGCTCGCAGATCCCGGTCTCCACATGATGATAGACGGTATTGGTCCCGGCAATCTCCATGCCCTGGACATCCTTGATGGTGTAGGCGATCACCGGACTGTCTATCCGACCGTGAAAAACAACGGTCAGCCGCACCTCGTACTCTTCCATCTGCTTCAGCGCCTGGACCGGCTGGCCGTCCGAGGAGTAGATCCCCACCTGTTCAATGGTGGCCTTGCCGTTGCCGTACCTGTTTTCCCCGGGATTGAGATGAAAGGACTCCTCCCCTCCTGCACCGGCCGAGGGTTTCCCGAGGTTGCAGAACACCGGTTCCGTCCGGCTGGCCTTGTGGGAGTACTCCAGCATCAGCTTGTTGTAGCGGTCAATGACTTCCTGGGGAGGACCGAACGCCTTGAGCACCCCTTTGTCAAGCAGGCACGCCCTGTCGCAGTAGCGGGTGACCAGGTCGATTGAGTGGGTGACGAAGATGATGGTGATGCCCCGCTGTTGAAACTCCCGGAACTTGGCAAAGCACTTGGCCTGAAACAGGGTGTCGCCGACGGACAGGGCCTCGTCGACGATCAGGATGTCCGGCCGGACGTTGATGGCCACGGCAAAGGCCAGGCGGACATACATGCCGCTGGAGTAGGTCTTGACCGGCTGATCGATGAACTCGCCGATGTCGGCAAAGGCGACAATGTCCCCGAAGCACTCGTCCATCTCCCGGCGGGAAAGCCCGAGGATCGAACCGTTGAGGTAGACGTTCTCCCGGCCGCTGAACTCCGGATTGAAGCCCGCCCCGAGTTCAAGCAGGGCGGCAATCCGACCGTTTTTCCATACCGTGCCGGTGGTGGGCTGGAGAATGCCGCAGATCACCTGCAGCAGGGTCGATTTGCCGCTGCCGTTGCGGCCGATGACGCCGATCGTCTCGCCCTTGCGCACCTCCAGGGAGATGCCGGACAGGGCCTGAAAGCGCTGGTGAAACTTTTTCCTGAAGGGATGAAAGGTCTCCCTGACCCGGTCAAAAGGGGACGGAAAGAGCTTGTAGACCTTGCCGAGGTCCTGGACCCTGATGGACAGCGAATCGTTCATGTCGGCCTCGACTTACAGAACATCGGCGAACTGCGGTTTGAGCTTCTGGAAAATGAGGGCCCCGGCCACCAGGACCGTCAGACTCACCCCCCAGAAATACAGGGTATACACCGGGTGGTGCCAGAACGGGACAAAGGTGATGAACGAATCCCGGTACCCCTGGATGATGTAATAGATCGGGTTGAACTTCAGGATGGCCTGAATGCGGGGGGACATCAGGTTGATATCCCAGAAGATGGGCGTCATCCAGAAGCCGACCTGGAGGATGACCCCCACCAGTTGGCCGACGTCCCGCAGGAAGACATGCAGGGCCGAGACGATCCAGGCGATGCCGAGGGCGAACACGCACAGGCCGAACAGATAATAGAGGAACTGCAGATAATAGAGGCTGAAGGCCATGCCCTGCAGGACAATCAGACCGATGAGGATGATCAGAAAAACAGTATGGGTCATCAGGCAGGAGACGATCTTCACCACCGGCAGGATCTGGGACTGAAACAGGGTCTTCTTGATCAGGTTGGCATTGTTGACGATGGAGGTGGTCGAGCCGTTGATGATGTCGGCGAAGACAAACCAGGGTGCAATACCGGCGGCCAGCCAGACCACGAAGGGTACATCGTGCATGGGCTGGGCCTTGAAGCCGACGCTGAAGACGAACCAGAACACCGCGATCATCACCAGCGGCCGGACAAAGGTCCAGATCGAACCCAGAAAGGAGCCGATGTAGTCGGAGGCCACTTCCCTTCGGGCCATGGTCCAGATCAACTGCCGCTGGCTGTGCAGCAGTCTGAGGAAATTAATAAATCTCTGCCCGATCCCCATGCGTCGTCCTATCTGCGGGCCAGGAAAAGGTAATCGACGCCGTAGCAGGCAACGGCCGTTACCCCGAACAGCGTGATCCCCCCGACCAGCCATGGATTTTCCAGCCATTGCGCCACCCGGAGATCGTGCCGGGACGCGGTTGAAAAAATAAGACCCAGCCACATGCAATAGACCAGAACTACATCTGAATTCCAGCTCGCGTAACTGAATGAAAACAGCACCAGGCCGGCAGTCAGCAGTGCCCATGCCGCCGGCGCATGGGTGGTCGAGACAGTGGCCTTGTAGATATAATGGGCGAGCAGGGCAAGCACGGAGCCGATAAAGATCAGCCCCAGCAGGCCGTGATCCATGAGCAACTGAAAGGGAAGATTATGGGTGTGCCCCCCGGGGAAGAACGGCCAATCCCCCACTTCTCCCTTGGGGATAGTCCGGTACAAAGTGCTGCTGAACCCGTATCCCAGGACCAATTCCTTGCGGATGAGCCCGGCGGTGTAGTCATACAGCTCCAGCCGGATGGTGATCGCATGGATCGCAGGAAGATACTTCTCGATAAACGGCTTGATCGGGGTAAGGAACAACCACAGCACCGGGACCCAGATCGTGCTCATCGCCGCCGCCAGGTACAGAAAATATTTCCGCCGCAGCCATGCGAGGTGAAAAACGGCGAAGACAACCATGCTGATGACCGCGGCCAGCTTGCTCGACTCGGAACTGCTCAGAAAGATCGCCGCCAGCGACAACGCCGCCACGGGAACGGCCCAGATCCTGCCCGCAATTCCCGAGCCCCAGAGCAGACATATGCTGCCCCACATCAGCAGCAGCTGCCAGATGGCGAAATTCTTATCGTGCCAGTCAGACAGGTCGGTCTGCAGGGGAGTGAGAAAAGCGAGGTTCTCCTGCACCGCAATGCCATTATGCTGGATGATATACAGCACGGACAGAAGCAGGCAGGCAGCCGCCAGCCCCCACCGCAGAACGATCCTGTCTGTTTCGGAAAGATTGAGGAGGGCCAGGACGATGAGGGACGAAAAAAGCAGCCTGAATTGCGCCGCTACCAGCCAGGAAACATTGGTATTGGTCGAGGGCGGAAAAAGAACGCTCGCCAGGGTCAGCGCCAGGTAGGACCAGAACAGGGCGATAAGCGCCGGGCGGTATCCCGGCAGCCTGACCATGCCCAGTCGGGGCAGCGCCAGGAAAAGCAGGACAAGAAAAACGAGATCCCCGTACTTGTCCTGCAGTTGCGCATTCAAAAAAACATAGGCGGTGAAAACAAAAAAAATCGCCAGGCCCGAGACCGCGGCGGCAATTTTCCGTATCACTCCGTCATTTTCCATGAACACCTTTCCCGAACGCGGCCGCATCCCCTTGCCCGGCTCCGGCCGGAACAATCGATGCGCCGCGGCAATGCGTGATCCGCCCCCCAAACTCTCTTCCCGGCTCCTTTCGTCCCCGGGGTTCCCGGCAGTGTACCATTCCTGACCAAAAAACGCATCAGCGAAGAGGCCGGCCCGCGTTTTTCACCGCGGCAAAAGGACCCGGCGGGGATGTTCAGCGGCGGAGAAGAAAAATCCGGCGACAGGGACCGGGACACCCGACAGGCCGGGGGTGCCCTTTTCACGCCCGGGAATACGTTTTTTCATGATATTCGGGCACGATGTTTTTCAGATGCTTTTTCAGCAAATCCACATCCCGGGAAATCACGGCCTGCTCCAGGCGGGCAAATTCCTCCTCCAGCCACTGCCAGTCGAACTGCCTGCAGTTGGCCAGCAGCAGTTTTTCATGGCCGGTGGGCTTGAGATCTTCACTTTCATGGAGGATTTCCTCGAACAGCTTCTCTCCCGGGCGAAGGCCCGTGTAGACGATTTGTATATCCTTGTCGGGCACCAGGCCGGAGAGGCGGATCATCTGCTGGGCCAGATCGCGAATCAGGACCGGCTCGCCCATGTCCAGAACAAATATCTCCCCTCCCTGCCCCATGGCCCCGGCCTGCAGGATCAGGCTGACTGCTTCGGGGATGGTCATGAAATAGCGGGTAATCTCGGGATGGGTCACGGTGACCGGACCGCCCGCTTCAATCTGCTTCTTAAACAGGGGGACCACCGACCCGGTCGATCCCAGCACGTTGCCGAACCTGGTGGTGATGTACCTGGTGGCGGAGCGCATCTTCAGATTCTGGCAGTAGAGCTCCGCCACCCGCTTGGTGGCCCCCATGACATTGGCTGGATTGACGGCCTTGTCGGTGGAAACCAGGACAAAGCGGTCGACGCCGTAATGGTCGGCGGCATCGGCCACCACCCTGGTGCCGAAAATATTGTTGCTGACCCCCTCGGCCGGGTTGAATTCCAGCATGGGCACATGTTTGTAGGCGGCGGCGTGAAAAACGATATGCGGCCTGAACTGTCTGAATACCCAGTTCACCCGGTCCCTGTTCTTCACGTCGCCCAGGATCGCCTCCAGGTGCAGGTCCGGGTTGTCCCGGCGCAGCTCGTACTCGATATCGTACAGATTGCTTTCCGAGTGCTCCAGTATGATGAGCCCGGCCGGATGCTGATCGGCGATCTGCCGGCACAACTCCGAACCGATGGACCCCCCGCCTCCGGTAACCAGGACATTCCGGTCGCGCAGGTACCCGGCGATGGCATCATAATCAAGGTTGACGGTTTCCCGGCCGAGGAGGTCCTCAACGGTCACGGCGCGCAGTTGGGCGGCGTCAACGGGCATGCCGGACATCTCGAAAACCGAAGGCAGGGTCTTGCACTGCACCTGTATCCGGCTGCACTCCGCCACCAGGTGCTGGAGGATTTTCCGGCCGGCGGACGGCATGGCGAGCACCACCAGTTCAGCCTCCGTGGCCCTGACTATTTCGGCAAGATCATCGGAGCCGCCGACAACCCGGATGCCGTGAATCTCCCGGTCCTGTTTGTGGGGATCATCATCGACAAAGGCCAGGACCTGGTATTCGCCGCGGTGCAGCAGGTCCCGGGCCAGCATCTCCCCGGCCCGTCCGGCCCCGACGATGACGGTCCGCTGCCCTTCCCTGGCCCGCAGGTTGAGACGGTTGTCCTTATACCAGCGGTAGGAAATCCGCGGAACGCTGAGCCCGCACACCAGCAGCAGCGGATAGAGGAACAGAACGGTGCGCGGCACCCCCTGCAGCCGGAAGAGAACCGCGTCGATGACGACAATGAGCAGGATCCCCAGGCCGACGCCCTTGATGATCCGGACCAGGTCGGGAATGGAGGCAAAGCGCCAGAGGGCGCGATACAGTCCGAAAAACCAGAAAATGACGGCCTGCACCGGTACGGCTATGATGATCAGCCGGTAGAGCGAAGGCCGGAACATGACCGGAATGGGGTCCATGTTGAAGCGCAGCCAGTAGGCCCCGATCAGCACTACCGGCACCCAGATGAGGTCATGGATGAAGGCGGACCAGCGGTTCAGCAGCAGCAGTTTAAGAAATCTTCTGGTCATATTCCCGATGATGAACCCATGAAAGACAGTTCCGCCGTCCCCCTCTCCTTGTCCGTCCTTGTCCGGCTTTGCTTCCCGGAAAAATCAGTCATTTGTCCTGCCGGCTCCGACCAGTATACAGAGTAGAACCAAAGGAGCGTACGAAAAAATGACCAGGAGCGGTGCGTAGCCGGGGTGAAACGCCGCCAGCACGGCCAGCGGAAACAAAAACAGCCAGTTTGCTCCCATATACCAGAGCGTCACCCGCCCATGCGACCCTGTCCTTCTCGCCAGGATCTGATAGGCATGGCTCCGGTGGGCCTGATAAATTTTTTCCCCCCGCATCAGCCGCACAACCAGGGTAACGGTTGCATCCGAAACGAAAGCGCCGAGCAGGATGCTCCAGGACCAGAGATTCAAACCGGTGGCCGCGGCGGTGAGAATGGCCAGTATGCCGAAACAGAAGCCGAGAAAACCGCTGCCCGCGTCTCCCATGAAAATGCCGGCCGGCGGGAGGTTCCAGACCAGGAAGCCGAGGGCGGCCGCGGCCAGGACCAGGAGCAGGGGCAGGTGATCGGCCGTTTCCCCTTTGAGCAGGAGAATGAAACCGGCCCCGAGAGCCGCCGATACCGCTTCCCCGCCGGCGATCCCGTCAATGCCGTCCATGAAGTTGTACAGGTTCAGCAGCCAGACGATCCCGACAACCAGCAGGATGCGCACGACAAAAAGAGGAACAACACCGCCGGACGAGCCGAACACCTCTTCCACCGGAAGAAAAAAATAGACCGCCGCTGCCGTGCAGGCAAAATGCAAAACGATGCGCTTGGCGGGGGAAAGCCGGTAGACATCATCCGCCAGGCCGGTCGCGGCGATGCCGAGCCCGCATGCGCCAAGACCGAGAAGGTGGGGAATGGCTGTCCCACCCCTCAGGGCAAGGTATCCGCTTCCCAGGTAAAAACCCAGCACCAGGGGCAGCCCGCCTCCCCGGGGCGTCGGCTGATCGTGGGAACTGCGCCTGTTGGGGACGTCGACAAGGCCGCAGCGCGGGGCCAGGGCCTTCAGTCCCCAGGTCCCGGCGCAGGAAACCAGGAAAACCGCATTAAGCAGGAGCAGCACGTCCAGGTTCATGGGCCTCCCGTGGAAAAAACTCTCTACCGGCCGGCAGGACAGGTTCCCAGCCGGGGATGAAAAGGTCTCGGCTGGAACCCCAGATCGGCGGCGGCGGCGGAGTGATCAAACTGCTGATCCCTGTTCATCCGCACCGCCATTTCCGTGGTCAATTCCCTGCCGGCCGGCAAAAAGCGGGCCAGGCGCACGGCCAGGGCAAAGAGCGGCAGCGGGCAATGGACGATCCGGGGCTTCCGGCCCAGGGCCGTGAAAATCCGCTCCACCATTGTCCGGTAGGATAGCACCTCTGCGCCGGAAAGCACATAGGTCCGAACCTCTCCTTGCGGGATGTTCAGGGCCGCGAGGCAGGCCGACGCGACATCATCGACGTGCACGGGCTGCCGCAATCCGCTCCCCCCGCCGAAAAGGGGAAAGAAGCCGAACCGCTTGATGAATCGGGCGATCACGGCAACATTCTTGTCCTTCCCCAGGCCGTAAATCATGGTGGGCTGGAGGATCGCAGCCGTCCGCCCCTCGCGGCGGGCCCATTCCGCCACCTCCTCCTCACCCTCCCGCAGCCGGGATGCCAGAGCCCGATCCGCGGCCGAGGGGGACTCCCTCTTGGTAAAACGGCTGGTGGAGCTCAGGGCGACGAGGCGCCGGCAGCCAAAATGCTCAAGAAGGGGAAAATGGTGGGACACAGTCCATATGGGGGCCACGTAGATCCAGTTGGGAATGGAACCGGCGACCTCCGTCGGCCCCGCAGCCAGGGAAAACATGCCCCCGCCGCCCTTTCTCGAGAAAGGGACAGGCGCGTGTCCCTCGTGCTCAAGCAGGGGAAGCAGCCGCTCGCCGACAAAGCTGGTGGCGCCGATCACCCCTGTCCGCCGCTCAGCCACTTGTATTTCCTTTCGCAAACAGCCCCCGCCCGAAAAGCCGCACGGCCGAGACGGCGAACCGCAGCCATATTCCACCCAGGATGACCCATTGGACCGGCTTCGGGTAATCGGCGGCAAAAAACTTTCTGAAAAACCGGGTCATGCCCTTGTGTTTCGACCATTCAACAAAATAGGGCCGGGAAGACGAACACCCTCCCTTGTGGTGCAGCAGCCTGGCCCGGGGAACAAACATGATCTCCCACCCCCGCTGCCGGAACCGCATGCACCAGTCGAGATCCTCGCAATGGAGAAAATATCCTTCGTCCATGGGACCGACATCCTCACAGGCCTCCCGGCTGACCATCATGCAGGCCCCGGAAACAGCATCCACCGGCACGGGATTTTCGGGCAGCGGCTCCCCATCGAGCCGGAAATCGGCAAAAACCTTCCTGTTCAGCCCGGCCAGACGCTTCAGGCCCAGGGAATTGACCAGCGATTTCCAGGGGGTCGGGACGCTCCTGCGGCAGCCGCGCTGTTCGGAGCCGTCGGGGTTGAGGATCAATCCCCCGGCCATTCCCGCCAGGGGATGCGTCCGCAGGACCTGCAGGAGGGCAGGAACGGTTGCCGGCTCGACTATGCAGTCCGGGTTGAGATACAGAAAAAATTCTCCTCTGGCACGTGCGGTTCCCTGGTTGCAGGCGGACGCAAAGCCGACGTTCCTGGTGTTTTGAATGACATGGAGAGGTTTTTTCCCTGTGTCCGCCAACCGGACCGTGTCGACGCTGTTGTCACTGGAGGCATTGTCCACCACGATTATTTCAAGATCTTCCTCGGTTGCCGCCACTGACCGCACGCAGCGGCTCAACGCGTCCCCTGCGTTATAGTTGACGATAATGACCGAAACCAAAGGGGACATGCTTTACCTTTGCGACAGGGAAAATCCGAACGGAAACACCGGTCGATTTGTTGATGCCGGGGTCACGGGCGGGGCACAAGATTTCCATTGTCCAACCGCCATTTTCGCGGATTCCGGCAGAACTCCTCGTACACCGGCAGCACTGCTTCGGCGCCGCCGTCCATGACCAGGCACCCTTTCTCCAGCCAGACGACCCGGGAGCACAGCTCACGAAGCTGACCCGGGTTGTGGGAAACAATGATGACGGTTTTGGTCCTGGCCCGCATTTCCTCCATGCGCTCATTCGCTTTTCTGCGGAAGGCGGCGTCCCCGGTGGACATGACTTCATCCAGGATGAGGATATCCGGATTGACGGCCGTGGAAACGGCAAAGCCAAGCCGGCTCCGCATGCCGGCCGAATAAATCTTGACGGGTTCGTCAAAGAAGTCGCCCAGTTCGGCGAATTCCTCTATTTCATCCATCTTCGCTTTTATTTCCCGCCGGGACAATCCCAGAATGCAGCCGCTGATCATCACATTTTCCCGGCCGGTCATGGTTGGGCGAAAACCGATGCCCAAGGCAAGGAGCTGCACCCTGCCGTTCACCGTCACTGTGCCGCTGTCGGGTTGCAGGGAGCCGCTGATGATCATTGAAATGGTGCTCTTGCCGGAGCCGTTCCGGCCGATCACGCCCAGGGATTCCCCCTCGTAAATGGTCAGGTTGACATCCCGCAATGCCCAGAACCCCTTATTCTTCCTGAGATGTTTATTCCTGGAGAGAAAAAAACTCGCTCTTCGCTGATAACAGAGGCTGACGTTTTGAAGCAGAACAGAGGGTCTTCTCTGCCCGCCAGGCCCTTCTTCCGCAACGGGATACCGCGGCCGGGATGTATCTCTATTTGTTTCGCTGTTCATTGAACCGGATAATTTCAATTGCGTAAAAGATCACAACATCCTGACGATCTGCGAGGACTTTCCGCGGACACAGATGAGACCCAGTTGAATCAGAAACACAGTGCAAACCGTCAAAATGAGGATATTGCCGGGCGGGAAAAATGCTCCCTCCAGGAGGACGGAACGAAAGGCGGGAACTATGATCGCCATGGGATTCAGCTGGTACACCGCGCGGACCAGTTCGGGAACTCTCTCGTTCTGCACGACAAATTCCGCCGGATAGAGGATGGGCGTCAGAAAAAAACCCATGCGCAGAACATAGTTGAGGATCTGATCGGTATCGCCCAGATAGACATGGAGAATGGAGATGAACAGACCCAGACCATAACTCACCATGGCCGTGAGGAGCATAAGGGGGAGAACCAGGAAGGTATGCAGGCCGATGGCCTTGAAATTCCACAGTAGGACGACCCCAAAACCGATGGCGGCAAAAATCAACTGCACCAGGACGGGAATCAGGAGCAGCATCGGAATGGGCAGGGCAACCTGCTTGATCAATTGCGTGTTGCCGACAATCACCTTTGTGGCGCCATTCAGGGAAGCACTGAAACATTGCCAGGCAATCAGCCCGGTCAGCACGAACAGATGATAGTTTTCCCCTCCACGCCCTAAAATAACACCAACAAAAAAATAGTATATCCCCATCATCACCAGGGGATTGATGACCCACCAGAACCAGCCGAGCCGTGTTGAAGAGACGTTGGCTTTCAGGTTTGCTTCGGTCAGGGTTAGTAAGGCGGAAGTGTTGTCCTGTATTTCGGTTATGAGTTTTTTCAAAAGGGAATCTTAGTTGAAAAATTATATGCTGTAGTTTTATTTATGCTTCTGAAATAACACAGCTATCAAGGCAGGATAATCATCAATCCAACAGCCAAACCCTGAAATTGACCATGAAAACTTCTGGTTTAAAATGTTCTTGAATAAAAAGGGAAAAGATAGCGGGTATTGGCCGAAAGCATGTAATATGATGTGATGGTCGCAAAGCTTTATATACGGCATTCTCTTTTCTGTAAAAGACAAATTAATGACCCCCGCAAAGATAAATCGTGAACAAGCGCAATGGAAATTATAGTGTTACACAAATACTCCGTCGACCGAGCATATTTTTCGCAATGCTGACATAATGAGCTGCGCGAAAAATTGTCCCGGTAATTTATTCCATTGTCGCGTGGCGCGCAAGAGCTTATCCTGGGAATAAATTTTATTATACAATCACAGCCGGCGACTTAAAAGGAAAGAAAATAAGAAGTAAAAATACACCAACAATGCTGTTGATATTGGAAATAACAATAAATCTCATATTCTGTTTTTATTGAGTATATCAAATTTATGATTTATGGTTCTTTTTTTGACAACAAAAATAAATGAATAGAGAAATAAATGCATGACACCGCTTATGAAATAGGTGGGAAATTTTTTCAAACTTATTGCACAAAACCATCAGGAAGAATTCTTGACATAGGATCGCGCAATGTTAATCAGGAGTTTAACCGCTACCACCCTTTCTGGTCAATAATATAACAGAATAACAGCACGTTAACGGGATATTTTCTGTAAGACCCCATCGACTACTTTGTAGCCGAACGCCTTGAGAATAGCAGCCTGCTTGTCGCCCGGTTTTTCGATCATCCGTTCCGGTTTCTTGCTTTTCTGCTGCCAGATGAGACAGGAGTGCAGGCGATGCATTTCGTCCATGGCTTCCCCGGCGCTCATCTCCAGACCGGCCCGCCTCAACCGCCGCTCGATCACCCGCAGATAGGTCAGGGCCACAATACATGAGAAGATGTGACAGCGGATCTTATCATCCGTCCAGTGCCGCAACGGCATCAGGCTGACCAACTCGTCATCCTTGCTTTGCCGGAAACTGTGCTCAACGGCGTATCTGTCCAGGCTGGCCCGCACTATTTCGTCTGTCGACCAGCCCATATTGTCGGTGATAAGAATATTTTTGCCGAAGCGGTCGATATAGCGGTTGATCCGGTAATGGTTCTTGCGGCAGTTCATGCGCAGCCTGCCGTCATCGTCATACAGCTCCACCGTATAAAGATCGGCCGGCAGGTGGAGCTGCAGACAGAGGTCCTTATACCGTTCCTCTATCTGTGTCTTGTTTCTCCACCCCC
>Ga0209163_1000229_pt1 | contig 132218 bp, 117 predicted proteins | sample MTBAKSrepl2MetaG_FD_187457 | JGI IMG/M metagenome (GOLD analysis project Ga0209163, IMG submission 187457) | Enrichment culture microbial communities om Arthur Kill intertidal strait, New Jersey, USA, that are MTBE-degrading - MTBE-AKS2 (Arthur... | ecosystem: Environmental > Aquatic > Marine...
TGAACCTCATGGCCCACGCCGCCGTCGTTCTCACCGACTCGGGGGGCATCCAGGAGGAAACCACCGTCCTCGACATCCCCTGCATTACGATCCGCGACACTACGGAACGGCCCATTACCCTCACGGAAGGAACGAACGTCCTCGTCCACGATGATCCGGACCGTATCGTCACCGAGGTGGACCGGGTTCTCGACGGCCACCGCCGAAAATCGAAATGCCCGGCCATCTGGGACGGCCATACGGCCGAGAGGATCGTCCGGATACTGAGCACCCATGGGACCGCCCGTTAAGAGTGAAGAAGGCGATAAAGGATTTTAAGCCCGAATTGAACAGACAATAAAGGAGGTGTCTGTATGAAGATTCGTCGTATCATCATCGTGACAGTGGTTGCGGTCCTGACGGGCTTCCTGACCTGCGGGACGGCCCTACACGCCTGCACGACCCTGCTGGTGACGAAGGGGGCGTCCGAAGACGGTTCGGTCATGGTCGCCCATTCGGACGACAGCGAGCTTTTTGATCAACGCCTGGTCTATGTGCCGGCGGCGGACCATGAGCCCGGCGCGCTTCGGCCCGTGTACTACGATGCATGCGCCCTGGGCGACAGGCCGGAGTACCATGGATACAACCTGCGCCGGTATGTCGGCACCGACCGGGGGCCGACGTACGTCGATCCGGACCAACCGCAGAGCATCCCCCTCGGCTACATCCCCCAGGTGGCCCACACCTATGCCTACTTCGACGGCAGCTACGGCATCATGAACGAACACCAGCTCATGTTCGGCGAGTGCACCGACGGAACGAAAATCCAGCCCGAACCGGTGCCGGGAAAGCTCATTTTCTACAGCGCCGAATTGAGCCGGGTGGCGGCGGAACGGTGCAAGACGGCCCGGGAAGCGGTCAAGCTCATCGGCTCCCTCATTGAGACCTATGGCTACTATGGTACGGGAGAAACGCTCCCCATCGGGGACAAGGAGGAGGGCTGGATCCTGGAAATGGCCCCCAGTCCCGAGGGGACGGGCGGCCTGTGGGTGGCCAGGAAAGTCCCCGACGGCGAGATCTTTGTTGCGGCGAACGAACTTCGGATCCGCGAGATCGATCCGGACGACCCCGGCCTGCTCTACTGCAGGAAGCTTCACGAAATCGCCAAGAAACATGGGTGGTGGAAACCGGAAGACGGCAAGATGGACTGGCTCAGCACCGTGAGTATGGGGGAGTACAGCCACCCCTATTACTCCCTTCGCCGGGTCTGGAGACTTCAGTCGCGGATCGCCCCATCCCGGAAGGAATCCCCATGGGTCGAGAACGGCCTCACGAAAGCCTACCCCTTTTCCATCAAGCCGGACAAGAAACTCGGTGTCCGGGACGTTATGAGCCTGTACCGGGATTATTATCAGGGAACCGAATTCGACCTGTCGAAGGGCCTCATGGCGGGACCTTTCGGCTGTCCCTACCGCTACCCCGGCCCCATGGACGAGTCGGGGGACACCGGCGATCCCAATGCCAGGCTGAAGGGGGCCTGGGAACGCCCGATTTCCATCTTTCGCTGCGGGTTCACCTATGTCTGCCAGGCCCGGAGCTGGCTGCCCGATCCCATCGGAGGCCTCGTCTGGTTCGGACCCGATGAACCCATGAGCACCTGCTTCGTGCCCTTCTATGTCGGGGTGACGAGGATCGCGGCGCCCTACTATACCTGCGACACCGCGGCCTTCAATCAGAAAAGCGCCTGGTGGGCCTTCAACTTCGTGGCCAACTGGGCCGCTCTCAAGTACAGCTACATGATCAAGGACATCATGGCGAAACAGGACGAGATCGAGCTGGCGGAGATCGAGGGCCTCAAGAATATGGATGAACGGGCGCTCGTCCTTTACAAGGCGAGTCCCGCCCATGCGCGCAAGCTCCTGACCGAGTACTGTGAAAACCAGGCCAACAGGGTGGTCGACGAATGGTGGAGCTTTGCCTGGAGGCTTGTGGCCCGCTACGATGACGGCTACGTCAACGAACCGGGAAAAATGGCCCAGGAGGTGGGGTACCCCGACGAGTGGTATGGAAAGTCCGACTGGTCCAAAGGCCCCATAAGCTATGAGAAACCGAAGTGAGAAACCGGGGAAGCCGGGTATCGGATTCTCGCATTTTCGGGAGAGGCGGATCTGACCCGCGGTTGACGGCGGGCTTTCCGGGGGGGAAATCGACGATCTCCCGAGCCGATGCCGGATGACCCATGACGGGATATTGAAATCCCGGTTTTTACATCGGGAAAGGGGGGGCCCGGGCCCCCCCTTTCCATTTTCAGGGCAGGTGGTTGATCAGGCTGGCCACGCAGGCGGCGCCGTAGCCGTTGTCGATGTTGACCACGGCGATCCCCGGGGCGCAGCTGTTCAGCATGGCCAGCAGGGCGGCGATGCCCCCGAAGGAGGCCCCATAGCCCACGCTCGTCGGTACGGCGATGATGGGCTTTCCTATGAGGCCGCCGATGACGCTGGGAAGGGCGCCTTCCATGCCGGCGACGGCGATGATCACCCTCGCTTCCTTGAGGATATCCAGCCGGTCGACGAGGCGGTGGATGCCCGCAACACCCACGTCAAAGACTTTTTCCACACGGTTCCCCAGCATGTCCGCCGTGATCGCCGCTTCCTCCGCCACGGGCAGATCGGAGGTGCCCGCCGTGACGATGGCGATGGATGTGCTCGTTTTCTCGATATTTTCACGGATGACCGCAATCGTCCGGGCCGAGGGGCTGTATCGGGCCTCGGGACAGACCGAGCGGACGGCTTCGTACGCTTCCGGGGTTGCCCGGGTGGCCAGGATGTTGGCATGCCTCTCAAGCATGCTTCCTGCGATTTCCCGGACCTGCTCCACGGTCTTCCCGGCGCAGTAGATGGTTTCAGGACACCCGTGGCGGAACTCCCGGTGGCTGTCCAGGACGGCGAATCCCAGGTCTTGCGAAGGCAGGTCCTTGAGAAAGCGGAGGCCCTCCTCGATGGTCAGCCGGCCGTCCCGGATGCCTTCCAGGAAGAGATGAAGTTCCCGCTCCTTATTTTTCACGATATCCCTCCACGTCCACGGTAATGCGGTCGAAACCGGATTCCTTCAATATTCCGGCCAGGGCGTCTTCCGCCGGCGCGGAAAACAACCGGGTCCGGTCTTCCCGGCGGACTTCGATCCGGGCAAGGGTTCCATGCCTGCGCACCCGTACGTCCCGGAACCCGAGGCTCAGGAGAAGATCTTCCGCCGCCTCGATCTTTTTCAATTCCTCGATATGGACTTCCGTGTCACGGGGCAGCCTCGTCAAAAGACAGGTGTCGGACTGACGGACCAGGACGTCGAGGCCGAGTTCGGACAGGGAACGCCTCACGGCGGTCTTTCCAATAGCACATTCCCGGAGGGGGCTTCGGATGGAGAGTTCTCTCAGGGCTTTCATGCCCGGGCGCCGGGCTTCGTCGTCGTCGCCGTTTGTGCCGTCGAGGACGGCGGTGAGTCCTTCGGAAAGGCTGAAATCCTTTATGGACGTCATCATGGCCTTTTTGCACAGGTAGCAGCGGTTTTCGGGATTCCGCGCCATGAATTCGGGCATGGGAAGGGAAATCCTTTTTTGCCTGATTCCGAGAAAACGGGCCAATTGTTCCGCCCCATTCCGGTCCCGGGAGAGGGTGTAGGGAAAGGCCACGGAAACGGCCGTGACTTTTTTTCCCAGGGCTTCGCGGGCCGCGTGGAGGAGAAAGGCACTGTCGGCGCCTCCGGAAAGGGCGACGGTGCAGGGACCGATTTCTTTCAGGCGCTCAAGGAGAGAAAGGTATTTGTCCTCCGCCATGGTCTCTTATGCCGACTCCCTGACGCTCCGGTAGATGTCCTCGAGGGGGACCTGGTGTTCTTCCGCGAGCCTTCTGCAGTCCTCGAATTCCGGCTTCATGCGGACTGTTTTGCCGTCTTTCTCGGCCACCTTCACCCGGACCGGGCCATAGGGGGTCGAAACCGTCCGGATGGTTCTTTCCAGGCCCCGCCTCGATGCGGCGAGTTTTCGTACGCCCAGGGTGGTGGTTTCCGCGAGGAGGAGGTCCGCCACGGTTTCTTCCAGTTCCGGACTGCAGAGAACCGTCAGGTTCACCCCGGGGCGGGATTTCTTCATGATGACGGGGGTCATGAAGACATCGAACGCCCCGGTTTTGAAAAGCCTGTCCAGGATATGTCCGTAGAATTCCGGGTTCATGTCGTCCAGGGTGCATTCCACGACCGAAAGATTCTGCCGGAAATGCCGTTCCTTTTCGCTTCCCGGGGTTGCACCCAGGACGGCCCGGAGCAGGTTGGGGATTTCCGGGTCCCGTTTTCCCAGTCCGTACCCGATTTTTTCCGGAACCATGAACGGATGGTCGGTGAACTCGTGAACCGATGCCGCGAGAATCGCCGCACCCGTCGGCGTTGTGGCCTCGTGTGGGACCCCGCCGATCCGGACCGGTATGCCTTTGAGAATTTCCAGGGTGGCCGGGGCCGGGACGGGGAAAACGCCATGTCGGCCGGTGACGGTTCCGCCGCCCAGTTCCGGCGGACCCGAGATAATTCTTTCGACTTCCATCTGTTCCAGGCACAGGGCATATCCCACGATATCGACGATGGAATCGACGGCCCCGATTTCGTGAAAATGAACATCGTCCACCGCCGTCCCGTGGACGGTCGCTTCCGCCACGGCGATGGGGTGAAAAATTTCCAGAGCGAGACGCCTGACTCCGTCCGGTAAACCGCTCTCATGGATAAGGTCCCGGATGGCCTTATAAGACCGGGATGGCGGGGTCTCGGTGGAAAGGACGACCTCGAACCGGGTCCCGGTAATTCCCCGGCGGCTTTCCCGGGTGATCCGGAGCTCATACCCGGAAAGAGGCAGGTGTTTCAGACCGGCCTCAAGGGTGGAAACGTCGGCCCCGAGGTCGATGAGGGCCCCCACGGCCATATCGCCGCTGATTCCCGCGAAGCAGTCGTAATAAAGGGTCTTCAATAGGATCCTCCGGGTTTCCTTTCTCGTTTTCCGCCGGAAAAACGACGGTGTGAGAATAGCATAAAAAAAAGGGAGTGGATAGCCGGGTCCCATGGGAATCGGATTGAAAAAGGGGTATTATATGAGTCGGCGGGGAAGGAGGACCCCTTTCTTTTTCTTGACAGGATGCCGGGAAATTATTTATCTCCCCGGCATTCTCGCCGGGGCGGACCGGTCCGTTCACAAAGACGGGCGCCGCGGCTCCTGATTTGAAGGGAAAATACCTTATGGACAGAAAAATGAACGAAGACCCTCCCGGTACTTCGGAGGGCGGAGAGGGACACCGCAGGATCACCGATTATGAGAGGATCTTTCATCCCGGACGGATCGCCATTGCCGGTGTTTCGACGGAAGGCGCCTTCAGTTACGGCGGCAGCATCCTCCTTTCTCTCCAGGCCATGGGATATGGAGGAGAGATCCTGCCCGTCAATCCCAAGGGGGGAACGTTTTCCGGTCTGGACATTCGGAAAAGCGTGGCGGAGATCCCGGGGAAAATAGATCTGGCGGTCATCGCCGTGGCCGCGGCGTCGGTGCCGGAAATTCTCGAGGCCTGCCGGAAGAAGGGGGCCGCCGGGGCGGAGATCATTTCCTCCGGGTTCAGTGAACTGGGGACCCCGGAGGGCAGGGCCCTGGAAGAGGAAATCCGGAAAATCGCAGCCCGGGGCATCCGAGTCATCGGGCCCAACTGCTTCGGCATCTATTGTCCGAAAAGCGGACTGACCTTTTTGCCGAACCCGGATCTTTCCCGGGAAAGCGGTCCGGTGGCCTTCCTGTCCCAGAGCGGCGGTATGGCGAGCGATTTTGCCAATACGGGAAAATGGATGGGGATCCGTTTCAGCAAGGTCGTCAGTTTCGGAAACGGCGTCGACCTGCGTGAAACGGAGCTTCTCCACTACCTAGGGGCGGATGGGGAGACCCGGGTCATCGCCCTGTACCTGGAAGGGGTCGAAGACGGAAGGGGGTTTTTCAGAAGAGTCCGGGAGGTGAGCCGGGAAAAGCCGGTGATTATCCTGAAGGGGGGCCTTTCCAGTGCCGGCCAGAGAGCCGCCGTCAGCCACACGGCTTCCATGGGAGGGGACAGGATCATCTGGCAGTCCGTCTTGCGCCAGGCCGGAGCCATCCAGGTCGAGGACATGAACGAAATGGCTCAGGCCTGCCTGGCCTTTTCCATGCTTCCGGCGGGGGCCTGCCGTGGGATTTCCGTCATCGGCGGGGGCGGAGCCCTGGGCATAGCCGCCTGTGATTTCGCCGAATCCTTCGGGATCGATATTCCGCCGCTTTCGGCGGAACTCAAGAGGGCCGTCGAGGCCCTGCTCCCCCGATCCGGGTCGAGCGCCGCCAACCCTATCGACGTGGCCAACCCGTATACGCCGCCGGAGACGTTGAACAGGATTCTCCGTCTTGCCGGCCGGGACGAACGTATCGATCTTCAGGTCATGATTTTTCTTTTTCATCATTTCAGGCAGCTCGCCCTGAACGCCGGCGCACCCGTCGGGGAGGTGATCCCCTTCCTGGAATTCGCCCAGGCCATGAAGGATGCCATGAAGGAAACGGGAAAACCCGTCGTGGCCGTTCTTTCGAATACCAAGAGGGGGCTTGAGGATCTGGACATGGTGGAAACGAAGGAGAAGGCCCGGCAGGCCTTCCTGAGTCTGGGTGTGCCCGTTTTCGATGAGATCCGGGAGGCCCTGAGGGCGGTGGGACATGTGAATTCCTACTATGGAAAGTGGAGCGAATGGTTAAGCGCATGAAGAGAAAAGCCGCTGTCGAAATCATCGAGAAAGCCCTCGGGGAGGGTCGAAACACCCTTTCAGAGTATGAATCGAAGCAGGTGCTGGCGGACTTCGGCATACCCGTGACCCGGGAAACTCTTGTCATGAAAAGAAAGGATGTTCGCGAGGCCGCCGGGAAAATCGGCTATCCCCTGGTTATGAAGGCCTGTTCCCCCCGAATCACGCACAAGACGGAGAAAGGTCTGATCCGTGTGGATCTCCGGAACGATGGCGAAGCTGAGGACGCATTCGATGAAATCATGAGGGGGGCGGATGGCGACGGAGAGGGGATCCTGATCCAGGAGATGGTCCGGGGGCGGCGGGAACTCGTCATGGGATTGATACGGGATTCCCAGTTCGGCCCTTGCGTCATGTTCGGCCTGGGAGGAATCTTCACGGAGATCCTCAGGGACATCACCTTTCGAAAGGCCCCCCTCGACAGGAGGGAGGCTCTGAACATGATGGGGGAAATCCGGGGCAGGGCGATCCTCGGTGCCGCCCGGGGGATGGAAGAGGCGGACAGGGACCGCCTGGCCGATATGCTCGTCCAGCTGGGCCGGATCGGGCTGGAGATCGAACGGGTGAGGGAAATCGATCTCAACCCCGTGATTCTGAGAGGGAGCGTGCCGGTGGTCGTAGACGCCCTGATGGTTCTTGAAGGGGGTTGAAAGGAAAATCGTGTGTCGTCCCGCTGTAATTCCTTTTGATGGAGCCGTCTCGGGGGGCCGACGGGGAGGAAATAACGGGTCTTCCCGGCGCGGCTCTCTTCTCTTGACTTTATAATACAACCAAATTACAAATAGTTAATGGAAAGATATTCCCGGGTTCAACACCTCTGGAAAGGAAACCGGGGTTTTTCCGCCCCGTGAAATAAATTCAGTCTCGGGAGGGAGGGCAAATGGTTTAAAACCCAAGAGGCCTGACAATCAAAACAGCTTAAATGAAATGCGCTGTAGCGCGAAGGAGGGGACACGATGTCACAGAAAGCATTTCAACCTGGAGAATGGTATCAGTACCCATTGCTCATCAAGAAACTTCTGTCTACACCGCTTGCATTCGCCCCCGACCAGGAAATTGTTTACCGGGACAAGCTCCGGATGACATACCGGACCTTGTACGAGCGGATCAACAGACTGGCAAGCGGGCTGCGGAAAATGGGAATCAAAAAGGGCGACACGATCTGCGTGTTCGACTACGACAGCAACCGATATCTGGAGTGTTTCTTCGCGATTCCCATGATGGGAGCGGTTCTGCACACCATGAACTGGCGGCTTTCGCCGGATCAGATTCTATACACCATGAACCACGCCGAGGATGACTTTGTGATCATCCACACCGATTTCCTGCCCATCCTGGAAGGAATCAGGGACAAACTCAAAACGGTTAAAAGGATCATTGTCGTCACCGACGACGGGAAGGTGCCGGAAACGAAAGTCAAGTTCGACACCGAATACGAGGAACTCCTCAAGGGGGCTTCTTCTGATTTTGATTTCGAGGATTTCGACGAGAACACGAAAGCCACGACGTTCTACACGACGGGGACGACGGGCCTGCCCAAGGGCGTCTACTTTTCCCACAGACAGCTTGTGCTTCATACGCTGAGCGGCGCCATCGCCTTCGGATGCCTCGAATCGGTGGCCAGGTTCCGCACCGATGATATTTACATGCCCCTGACCCCCATGTTCCACGCCCACGCCTGGGGAATTCCTTACATAGCGACGCTTTACGGCGTGAAACAGGTCTTCCCGGGACGTTATGAGCCGGAAATGCTCCTGAAGCTGATCTTGGGCGAGAAGGTGACCTTCTCGCATTGCGTGCCCACCATCCTGCATATGCTCGTCTCAAGTCCGGTGGCGGGGAAGGTGGATCTCTCCCGCTGGAAGGTGGTCATCGGAGGGGCGGCGCTGACGAAGGGTCTTGCGAAGATGGCCATGGATCTCAACATCCAGGTCTTTTCGGGATTCGGGATGTCCGAAACCTGTCCGATCATGACGCTTGCCACGCTTAAACCGCACATGCTGGGCTGGGAAAAGGAAAAGATAATCGATGTGGTCACCAAGACGGGTTTCCCCATACCCCTCATCGAACTGGAGGTTGTGGACCCGTCGGGGAAACCGATGCCTCACGACGGCAGGACGACGGGGGAGGTCGTGATGAGGTCCCCCTGGCTTACGGAGGGGTACTTCAAGGATGAGGAAAGGACGAAGGACCTCTGGCAGGAGGGATGGCTGCATGGCGGCGACATCGGACACATCGATTCCGAGGGGTATCTTCAGATCACGGACCGGATGAAAGACGTCATCAAAACCGGCGGCGAATGGATCTCGTCCCTTGAACTGGAAAGCCTGGCGAGCCAGCACCCGGCGGTTTCGGAGGCGGCGGCCATCGGTGTGCCGGACCCCAAGTGGGGAGAGCGGCCCATGATTGTCGCGGTACTCAAACCCGATTTCAAGGGCAAGGTGGCGCCCGACGACATCAAGGCGTTCCTCCAGAAGGCCGTTGAGGGGGGAAAGATCCCGAAATACGCGCTTCCCGGGAGGTACGTGATCGTCGATGCGATTCCCAAGACAAGCGTCGGCAAGATCAACAAGATCGCCCTGCGGGATCAGTACGGGAAATAAACGTCCGGAACGAAGGGCCGGAGGGTGAGGGCCGTGGCGTTCGTCGCTTCGGCCCGTCCGGTCCCCCCCGGGGGGGCATACGGCAGGATATCCTACGGATAATGTCGGCATGATCCGGCAAGAGGGAGTGGAAAAGACCCGTGTCCGGGTCTCGTTGAGCGAAACTTCGCGGGAAAGGAGAGGGAACATTGAAAGTGAAAGATTGCATGGCGGCTGTCACGGGCGGTGCGTCGGGCCTTGGAGAGGCCTGTGTTCGTCTTTTGTCCGGGGAAGGGGCCAGGGTCGCCATCCTGGACCTTCAGCCCGACCGGGGTGAAAAGCTCGCAGCGGAGCTGGGGAAGAATGTCGTTTTCATCAAGACCGACGTCACCGCCGAGGAGAGCACCCAGGGGGCGGTCAACCGGGTCGTCGAAGCCTTCGGCGGCATCAACACGGTCATCAACTGCGCCGGCGTGGGAGATCCCGCCAAGGTCCTGTCCAAAAAGGGCCCCATGCCCCTCTCTCTTTTCAACCGGGTCGTCCAGATCAACCTCGTCGGAACCTTCAACGTCATCCGCCTGGCCCTGGAAAAAATGGTGAAGAACCCCCCTGACGAGGAGGGGGAAAGAGGCGTCATCATCAACACGGCCTCCGCGGCGGCCTTCGACGGCCAGGTGGGCCAGCCGGCCTACAGCGCCTCCAAGGCCGGTGTCGTGGGCATGACCCTCCCTCTGGCCCGGGAATGCGCCGATTACGGGATCCGGGTCGTGACCGTCGCCCCCGGGCTTTTTAATACCCCCATGCTTGCGATTCTCCCCGAGGCGGCCCAGGAGGCCCTGGGGAAAATGGTTCCCTTTCCGCGGCGCCTGGGGCGGCCCGGGGAATACGCCATGCTCGCCCGGCACATCATCGAGAATCCCATGCTGAACGGCGAGGTCATCCGCCTGGACGGGGCGTTGCGCATGGCGGCCAAATGAAAGGGGGGAGAGAAACCATCATGACAGGAAGGAACGACATCGTCATCGTCAGTGCGGTACGGACCCCCTTCAGCCGCTTCGATTCCGCCATGGCGGACATTCCGAGCATCGACCTGGGCGTCATGGTCATGAAGGAAGCCGTGAGCCGCGCGGCCCTGAATCCCGGAGAGATCGACGAGGTCTACTACGGGAGCTGCATCCCCGCGGAACTCGCCCTGGAAACGGACGTGCCCGCCCGGCAGGCCACTCTCCTCGCCGGGTTCCCCGAGGACGCCATCTCGCTCACCCTTGACCGGGCCTGCTGCTCGTCCCTCACCACGCTGCGCCTCGGGGCGCTGGCCATGAAGGCGGGTGTCAGCCGGACCGTCCTGTCCGTGGGGTCGGAGAACATGCCGAGAACGCCTCATCTGGCGCCGGGACTGCGGCGGGGCGTCCGGATCGGTCCGATCACCCTCATCGACAACCTTTTCGAACTCGGCTACACGGCGAAAGGCTTCAAGCCCGTCGCAGTGGACGCCGGCGAAGTGGCCCTCGAATACGGCGTGACCCGGGAGATGCAGGACGCCTGGGCCCTCCGGAGCCACGAACTCTGCCTCAAGGCCTACGACGAGGGGAAGTTCAAGGTCGGGGGGGAACTCATGCCCGTCGTGATCCCGCAGAAAAAGGGAGAACCCGTCGTCATCGACCGGGACGAATCCCCCCGGAAGACGAGCCTGGAAGCCCTTTCGAGGTTGAGGACCGTCTACGGCAGCCCCACCGTCACGGCGGGGAACGCCCCGCCCATCAGCGCCGGGTCCAGCGCCATCCTCCTCATGACAAGGGAAAAGGCGGCGGAAAAAGAACTGGAGCCCCTGGCGACGGTGGTGGCCGTCGTTCCTTCCGCCACGGTTCCCCGGGACATCGCCGTCATCCCCGCCCGCACGATCCTGAAAGTTCTGCGGCAGGCGGACCTCGCCCTGGAGGATATGAAGCTCATTGAGATCAACGAGGCCTTCGCCGCCATGCCCCTCGTTTCCACGAAAATACTGGCCGACGGGAATGACGGAAAATGGAAGGAAATTCAGGAAAAGACCAACGTCAACGGCGGCGCCATCGCCCTGGGGCATCCCGTGGGCGCCAGCGCCGGCCGGATCACCATGACCCTGGCCTACGAACTGGCGAGGCGGGGCGGCGGCTATGGCGTGGCCTCCATCTGCGGGGGACTGGCCCAGGGCGAGGCGGTGATCCTCAAAGTATGACGGGTTCGCCTCTCCCGTCCCGATGCAGTGACGCCGGCCGGAGATTGACTTCATCCTCCAGACGACGGAAACCCCCGCCTTCGTCACCGTGCGGGAATCCCATGGATTCAGGCGCGGGGAGAAGGCTGAAAAACTCCGGGAAGGCCCATGAATCGGGCCGGCCTCATGGGAGGGAGGGGGAAACTCTTCGGGAAGAGATTCCACCGGTAAGAAACGGGGAAGAGAAGAATCATGGAACGGAACATCTTCAAGGAAGAACACGCCATTTTCAGGGAGGCCTTCAAAAAGTTTATGGCCAGGGAAGTGACGCCGAACCTGGAGAAGTGGGAAAAGGAGGAACTCGTCCCCCGGGATGTCTGGAAGAAGATGGGGGAGAACGGCTTCCTCTGTCCCTGGCTCGAAGAGAAATACGGCGGCCTGGGGGCGGGCTACGAGTACTCGGTCGTCGTCATGGAGGAACTCGCCTACGGCGGCGCCAGCGGTCTCATTGCGGGCCTCCACAGCGACATCATCGTCCCCTACCTCCACAGCTTCGGTTCGGAGGCGCAGAAGATGAAATGGCTTCCCGGCTGTGCCTCCGGGGACATCCTCACGGCCATCGCCATGACCGAGCCCGGCACGGGCTCCGACCTGGCGGCCATCGGGACGACCGCCGTCCGGGACGGGGACCACTACGTCGTCAACGGCCGGAAGACCTTCATCTCCATCGGCCTCCTTTCCGACCTGGTCATTCTGGTGGCCAAGACGAACCCCGGTGCCGACCCCCCCACGAGGGGCATCAGCCTCATCGTCGTGGAGGACGGGACGCCCGGTTTCACCCGGGGACGGAAACTCAGGAAGATGGGCCTCCACAGCCAGGACACGGTGGAACTTGCATTCGAGGACTGCCGGGTACCCGTTTCCAACCTTCTGGGGAAGGAGGGCCGGGGTTTCTACTACCTGATGCAGAAACTCCAGGGGGAAAGGCTGGCTGTGTCCATCATGGCCCAGGCCATGGCGGAAGCGATGCTCGACATGACTGTCCGCTACTGCCGGGAGAGGAAGGCCTTCGGCCAGCCCATCAGTTCCTTCCAGCACAACACCTTCAAAATCGTGGAGATGGCCACGGAAGTCGAGATCGGAAGGACCTACGTGGATTCCCTGATCTCGGATTTCATCGCCGGCAGGGATATCGTGAAGAAGGTTTCCATGTCCAAGGCCTGGATCTGCGAGATGGCCAACCGCGTGGCTTATCACTGTGTCCAGCTCCACGGGGGCTATGGCTACATGGAGGAATACCCCATCTGCCGCTTCGCCCGGGACATCCGGGTCTACCCCATTTTCGCCGGCACCACGGAAATCATGAAAATCATCGTGGGCCGGTTGATGGGGCTGTAAGGGCACCCCTTTCATAAACCGTCCGGGGCGGAATCCGTTCCTGATGCCGGATTTTTCGATACGATAGACCATCGTAGGTATACTGTCCCCGGAATTCTGGAATTGCGGAATTCGGGAAAAATAAACTTGATCTTTCCGAAACCTCTGTTATTCTGAAAAAAAGTATTTTCGTAACCTGACGTCCATCTTTCAACGTCAAACGGTTGAAGGGGGCGGGGGTCTCCGGTTGTCGTTCATCTCCTTTTCATAAACAGACCTTTCCCGCCGTTTATTTTCCACAGGCAATATTGAATTCTGTTTCGCAACGGTTTTTTTTAAGCAAAAAAAGGGGGGTGGATCCCATGAGAAGGCCAGGAGGGTTTTCCCTGCTTCTCGCCCTGATTCCTTTTGCCGTGCTTTTCGCATGCACGGAGGATATCGGCGAGGTCAAAGTTCAGAAGGGCGGTTTTGTCGGATCGGCGGTGTGTGCCAAATGCCATGACAAGATCGCGTCCACCTGGAAAACGACGCCCCATTCGATGGTGATACAGAAAGTGACCGGTCCGGTCGATCCCATCATCCTGGGGGATTGGGGAACCAGGCCGGACTTCGCCGTCAAGTATCCCGACGGAAACACCGTCCAGGTCAACGACCTCGGGGATCTGAAAAAGGACAGGATCATGCTGATCCACGGGGTTCTATGGAAACAGCGATACGTATACGAAAGCTGGGAGGTCCAGAAATTCCAGTGGAATATCGCCGACAATACGTGGGCGCCCTATAATTTCACTCATCCCAGGGGGCCGAACTGGAAAGAGAGCTGTTCATACTGCCATGTCACCGGCTTCCAGCATGCAGATTATTCATGGTCCGAATTGAGTGTCGGGTGCGAGGCCTGTCACGGGCCCGGCGAAAAGCACGTGAAGTCGAAAGGCATTGAACGGGCCAACACGATTTATAACCCCGCGAAACTGCCATGGCACCTGGCTTCGGACATTTGCGGCCAATGCCATACCCGCGGGAAAACCCCTGACGGAAAGTATGGGTACCCTTACGGCTTCGAAGTGGGAAAACGCCTGGTCCCAAGCATGTTCACCGTGGTGGGGTATGACGACAAGGGGGCCTGGTGGCCCTCGGGAAACGTGAAGCAGCACCGGCAGCAGCATCCCGAGTGGATCACGTCGAAACATTACCAGGCAGGGGTTTCCTGCACGGACTGCCATACCGTCCACAGCACGGCAAACCGTTTCTCCACCAGAGTGACGGGGAACAACCTGTGCCTCGGGTGTCACCCCAATGTGAGCACCGATCCCGTTTTCGGACACGCTCCCATGAGGGACGCCCCCCAGCACGGCAACTGCATCGCCTGCCACATGCCGGCCACCGGAAAGAGCGCCACTGTGGCGGATGAGAGGACCCACACATTCAGGGTCATCAAACCGAAGGTGACGATCGAACTGGGCGGTGGAGATCCCGATACCCAGCCCAATTCCTGCAACCTCTGCCACTATCACGGCGGGCACGCCCCGGCGGAACTCCAGGCTCGGCTGGATGGTACCCTGCCTCCGTTGAAATAGTCCGGGGAGGGGGGGAAACGGGTCCCTGCCCGTTTCGGTTCCACGGGAAAAAAGGGAGCGACCGGTGGGGAAAATCAACGGGGTCATCGCAGGAATCATCGTCGTTCTGGTCGGCGCAGGCGTTTTCGCGGCGGCGATCACCTACACGTCCACGCCCCGGTTCTGCTCCTCCTGCCACATCATGGAAACGCGTTATGTATCCTGGCAGAACTCGGATCATGGGGATTACACCAGCTGCCTGTCCTGTCATGCCGAACCGGGTGCCACCGGTGAAATAAAAGCCCATCTGGCAGGCAGCCGATACCTCTATTCCTTTATCCGGGGGCAGGTGAGCCGGCCCATTCTCCTGGCCGAAGTCCCGAACAAAAACTGCTACAAGTGCCATGAGCAGGCGAGGCTCAAGGAAAAACCTGCCGCAGGCGAAGTCCACGATACCTATCACAGAATCCACCTCTCCAAAGAATTGAACTGCGTCGAATGCCACGGGGGACTCGCTCACGCGACGATGGTGCCGGTAAGATCCCGCTCGGTCATGAGCCTTTGCGGCCGCTGCCACCAAAGGAGGTCCGCGGCATTTGCGGAATGCGCCTTGTGTCACCCCACCGGACCGGCCGGTCCCGCTTTTTTAAAGGTCGGGAGGGAAAGGGAATCCGGAAAAATCCTCAAGGTGTCGAAATAGAAGAACCACCCGTTTTCGCAGATGGCGGCGGTTTGCCGATCCGGTCCCGCATACCGGCGGGAGTTTTCCCGGTCGATTTATCCGTCTCTGCCGTTTCCCGGTCTTGAAATTCCGATTCGGACTGAATAAATTAAAGGGAAAGGAAGGATCGAACAAGAGAGTTGAGAACTTACTAATGGTCTCATATTTATTGAGAGAGTTAGGAGACGTCTGAGGTTGCATTGGATATCATGAACGAGGAGAAAATTCACGAACAGGACTTGTCCAGTCAATTATGAGACTTTTAGTAAAGGTCTGTTGCCGAGAAAAGGAGTGAACAAACATGGCCGAAATAAAAGTGGACGTCATCGGTGAAACCTGCCCCGTGCCCCTTGTGGAAATGAGGAAGGCGCTGCGGAAGGCCTCGCCGGGCGACGTGGTGGAAGTCACGGGATCCCATCCCGCCTCCCGGAAGGAGATTCCCATGGCCGTCGAGGCCCTGGGCCTGAATCTTTTGGAAGTGTCGGACGATGGGGGTGTCTGGCGGATCCGAATCAAGGTGTAAAGGCGGTATATGATGGCGGACAAGGCGACAATAATCGTCCACAGCGGTGAAATGGATAAAATGTACAGTGCTCTCATCGTGGCCAACGGCGCCCTTTCCATGGGCATGGAGGCCTCCCTCTATTTCACCTTCTGGGGTCTGGAGCGTCTGGTGAAAGGGAAGCTCGACAAGGGGTCCCTGTCGAAGATGAACATGCTGGGTCTCGGCCGATGGATGGTGAGGCGGCGCATGAGGGCGGTGAATGTCGTATCCCTGGAGAAGCTCATCGAGGATTTCAAGGAACTGGGCGGGAAAATCATCGCCTGCGAAATGACCATGGAGATCATGGGAATCCGGAAGGACCAGCTTCGGGAAGAATGGATCGATGAGTACGGCGCCGTGGGATCCTACATCAAGGAGGCCCGGGAATCCTCCATAACGCTGTTCATATGAATGAGGGGGAACGAATCATGAGCGGGAAAACGATTTACCTCGACAACGCAGCGGCGGCACGGATGGATGAAAGCGTTCTGGAAGCCATGCGGCCCTATTTTTTCGAGACCTATGCCGTTGCCACCTCGGAGTTCGGTTATTCCTCCGGGATCGAGGCCCGGGAGGCCCTTGATAAGGCGAGACAGGGGATCGCTTCCCGCATGATCGCCCGGAGCGACGAGATCGTCTTCACGTCCGGAGGCGCCGAATCGAGCAACATGGCCCTTAAGGGGGTCGCTCTGGCGCTGGGCGGGAAGAAGGGGAAGCACCTCATCGTGTCGGCCATCGAGGATTTCCCCGTCCTTCACAGTGCCCGGGCCCTGGAGAGGCAGGGATTCGAAATCACTTTTCTGGGCGTCGATTCCGATGGACTGGTGGACCTCGACCGGCTGCGGGAGGCCATCACCGGCGAGACGATCCTGGTCTCCATCCAGCATGCCAATCAGGAGATCGGGACGGTCCAGGACATCGCCGGGATCGGTGCGATCTGCCGGGAAAAGGAGGTTCTCTTTCATACCGACGGGACCCATACCTTCGCAAGGCTCCCCCTCCGCATGGACGAGACCCCGGCTGATCTCGTCACCCTCTCGGCCCATACCATACACGGCCCCAAGGGGGTGGGCGCTCTTTACGTCCGGCAGAAGACCCCCCTCGCCAAATGGATGGACGGCGGATTCCAGGAGTTCGATCTCCGGGGGGGCATGGAAAATATCCCCGGGGCGGTGGGATTCGCCCGGGCCGTCGAACTGACGACGGACGAGGAAACGGGACGCCTCCAGGCGATGCGGGACGTCCTCATCGACCGGATGCTCCGGGAAATCCCCGACGCGACCCTGAACGGCCATCGATGGAAAAGGCTTCCCCAGAACGCCAACATCACCTATCACTTCGTCGAAGGGGAGTCGATCACCCTTCACCTGGACATGCGGGGCATCGCCGTGAGCACGGGGTCGGCGTGCTTCAGCCGCTCCCTGGAGGCGAGCCATGTCATCATGGCCATCGGCGGGGATCATGAGAGGGCACATGGTTCCATCCGGTTCACCTTCGGGAGGTTCAACACGATGGAAGACGTCGATCTTGTCGTTCGCCAGATGGCCGACGTGGTGGAGAGGCTCCGGAAAATCAGTCCCCTCAAGCATGCGGGCGAGGAAAGGAAGGTTGAAAAATGACATTTCCATACAGTGAAAAAGTTCTGGAACATTTTCGTAATCCCCGCAATGTCGGTAAAATCGAAGATCCGGACGGAAAGTCCCTGGAGGGGAGCCCCGCCTGCGGAGACATGGTCGCCGTTTACATCAAGGTGGATCCGGAAACCCAGCGGATCAGCGACGTCAAGTTCGAGTCCTACGGGTGCGCTTCCAACATCGCCACCGGTTCGATCATCACCGAACTCGCCAAGGGCAGAACCCTCGATGAGGCGAAGAAGATCAACTGGAAACAGGCCTCCGAGGCCCTGGGAGGATTGCCCCCCATCAAAGCCCACTGCTCGGTCCTGGCGGTGGAGGGGCTCCGGTCGGCCATCCAGAATTACGAGGAGCGACACGGCCTGGTGAAGGAAAGAAAGCCGACGACGGAAGAACTGGTGAAAAAGAGGCTCAGAAAGGTCATGAACCCCCTTTCGGGTCTGGACCTGGTGCGGACCAACCTGGTCCGGGCGGTCTCGGTGGAGGACGGCATCGTCCGGATCGGGATCGACCTGCCGGAAAGCCACCAGTTCGCGGCGAACATCCGCAATGAAATCAGGGAAAAGATCGAGCCGCTCTGGGACGTCCGGCGGGTGGAGATCCGGTTCGAAGACTGACCGGGAAGCATTTTATTGCATCATCACCGGGACCCTGCCGTTTCCCGGGCCTCCTGGCGAGGCATAAAAAAACGCTTGACTTATTTAAAAAAGAATATATATTTCTTCAATCAAAAGCACTTTCGCGGCAGATAGCCGGCAGGGTGCTGTAAAGTTTGGATACAAACACCACGAAGTACGAAGAAAACCATTTGATTTTCAGCATTTCGTATTCTTCCTGTTTGTCCAAGATCCAACTTTAAGAAACCAGAAGTGGAGGAGTACCAAAATGCAGCAAGGTACGGTCAAATGGTTCAACGAGGCCAAGGGCTTCGGCTTTATCACCAGTGATGAAGGCAAGGATGTTTTTGTTCATTACAGCGCCATTCAGAGCGACGGATTCAAGGTATTGCATGAAAACCAGCGCGTGTCGTTTGAAGTCGTAGCGGGCAAGAAGGGCCCGGCGGCGGCAAACGTGAAGTCTCTGTAAGAAGAAGTCAGAATCGAAAAAAAGGCACCCCGGGCGTCAGCGCGGGGTGCCTTTTTTATTAATTCATCAATCCCCTTATCTTCTCCCGCCTTTGGAAACCAGGAGGTCTGTTCCAAAAAAATAGCGAAGAAAGAAAACCGCGCCGGTGAAGATCATCACGGGACGATTCATGTCTTTCAACCGGAGGGATTCCAGGAATTATTCGATGATCCGTCTATAATAGGGCAGGGAAAACGGGGTGGCTGAGAAAACCCGCCTATTTTCATTGGCGTATCCTACGGAAAAAGGTTAAACTGGCTTCAGCGAAACCAGCGTTCAGCCGGCATGATCCGATCACCGGACGATGAAGTCAGCAAGAATCACGGGAAGGAGTCGATACCTTATAGAAGGACCAGGCAAACATTTGAGGAGGTAAACATGGACAGAAAAGCCCTGACCTGTTGCATGATGTTGTCCTTTTTCCTTATCTTGCTTTATTCCCCCGCTGGAGGCTTTGCTGGAGACGGCAAAGCCTCGCTGCGCATATGGGGGCAGCTGTCCCCCTTCCTTTCGGGGGAGGCCGGAAACGGCACGGGCGCCCCGGATTATGCCGATGCCTTCAGCAGGGGTTTCGGCTTCGGCGGGGAGTATTCCTGGAGGTTTGGACACCGGTTCAGCGCCGTGGGCGGGCTCGGCTTCGAGCGTTACGATGGCGACATTTATGAGGATATTGCCTTCAGCGACCTTGAGATCGTTCCCGTCTATGTCGGAGGGAAAATTCATTTCATCCGGGATGCCGCCCCATGGGACCTGTATCTGAGGCTGGACGCGGGGGCCGCGTACCTTTCATCCGTCAACATCTCCTATGGAGCCTTTCACGACAGGTACTGGGATTCTTCCTGGGTCTTCCTCTTCGATGTGGGGGTGGGAACGGAATATCGCTGGAATCGTTGGGGTGTCTCCCTGGACGTCAAGGCCCGTTATCTCGGATCACCCGATACGGCCATGGACGACTTGGCGGAAGCCGACGCCTCCTGGAGCCTTCCCGTTGTCCTGGGACTCAATTATCACTTTTGATGAATCCGCAAAAAATACAGGCTGCGTTGCCTTTCATCTCCGGTCATTTCGGCGTGCCATGATGCACCTTTCATTCCTCGGGATTCGGACAACCGGCCTCCGGCGTATTTTATAAAGCCGTCCAAAACAATTATGTTATGCCTTTTTGCGATTTTATCATTTTAGAAGGGGGTCGAATATGAATACGAAATTCAGGTATACGATCAAGGTCTTCTGGCTGCCGGCCGTTCTCGTGGCCTATTTCGCCTTCTTTGCTCTGCCCGTCGCCCCTGCGGCGAACTGGGGAGACCTCGTCAAAGACAAACTCTGCATGACACTCCCCCGGACGCTGGAGGGCAAGGTCTTTCTGGATGGCCCCATATCGGGGGCCACAATCCGAATCTATGACCGCGAGGGGTTTTTCCTTAAGGAAGTGGATTCGGCAACCGGAAAGGACGGTTCTTTTTCCCTGACATGTCCGCTGCCGGAATCCTTCAAAGTGGTGACATCCGGCGGCTGGAAGGGGGGAGAACCGTTTGATCATGAGATAACCCGTTATGTCGATAAGTTTGACGAGGCGGCGTCCTATAAGGTCAATGCCATCACCACGCTTGCGGCGGCCTATCTGGACCGCCATCCCGGGATGTCCGATAAAGAGACGCGGGACGCCGTGAAACAGTTCCTGTCCCTTCCTGAATCGGTCGATCTGGGCGGGGTCATCTACAGCAGCGAGTGGTACTGCTATTACTTTTCCCACTACCTGTTCATGAAGGAAGCGAAAGCCAACCGGGGCATGGCCGCTTTTGTCGACCAGCTTGTCGATGAGATGGGGGCGGGGAAAACCAGATCTTTTTACAGCGGTGATTCCATCGGGTCGTCTTTTTTCCAGAATGCCATGGACGCCCTGCTGAAAGGCGCGGTGTCGGAACTGGGCAGCGAGGGTGCGGGATGGATCCTCGGCCTGCTCAACAAAGGCGGCGGCATAGACAGCCGTTTGGCCGAGATGAAAAGCGATCTCGAAGAGATACTGAATGACCTGGCGCAGATCATCGACGCCCTGAAGCAGCTGGCCCAGGATCTCGCCCTGGACATGAACACCGTCGAAACCTACATAGAGGGTCTGAACGCCCAGCAAGCCATCACGATGATCAAAACTCATTACGGCCCGGACGACCCGGACAGCCGGGGCGATACGAACACCCTCAAGTGGTTTTCCTTCTGTACATCCGGCGATTCCAACCCCACAACGAAAACAGAGATCAAGAATCTGGTCGACAACATCAACGGGAACTGGGACATCGAAACCCAGGTGCAGACCATTCATGACGCCATTTTCCCCGATATCGGCAATACCGACGGGCTTCTCGACCTGTGGACCAAGGATTTCCTTCTCCAGGGGCCGGTTGGCAGCGACCGGCTCATGGACTACTACAAGACCCTGGAACAGTATTTCGCGGTCCTTCTCTTTTACCAGTTCAAGGGAGCCAACCTGGTGGTGGAGGCCCTGAATTATCAGCCCGCTTCAGGGGCTCTTCAGGCGCCCTCAGGCCGATGGGAGGAAAACGGGGATACGCCGACCCCGGCGGAGAGTTATCTGACGGGCACGTTTCAACCCATGATCAAGGAGGAGACCGACCGGTTTCTGCAGTGCGTCGTCAAACTCATTGCAGACAACTGCGGGCTTTACTGGGAAAAGAATTTTCTTCCCGCCGCCGCCCGGGATATCCTGGCCAGGGCCACTTTTTTCATCATCCAGACCCTGGGCGAGGATCACTACGGACTGAGAACGGGCTTCTTCGGGACATCCAACCTGGTTCATGATATTTTGGGGTCCGGGGCTGCCGTGCAGATCTCTCCGATTGATTTCACTTTCGTCAGCGATGTTGGGGAGATGGTAGATGTCGAGATGCCTGACAGACCCTATGATTTCTGGGGGACCCTGAAAAGCCCGGATCTTGCGACGCTGCAAAGGGGTACGACCTATACCCTGCACAAGGCCGACCTGGGCCCGTGCGACACCGATCCCGCCCCTTATGTCAAGTATACGACAGACAACGACCTGTGGCCCGGACTGGGCAACGCGGCGTTGACGACCTATACGGACGAATATGTCCAGGATCCCGATGGAACGATTTTCTATGGCTATTTCCTGGCGCCGTTTCGTGTCGGGGGGAAGGAGGCGCTCATGGACGCCTCGGAGTTCAAGCGGCAATCGTATAAGGCGGACCATAGCGGGGACGTCGATGACAGTCATTCGGATTCACTGACCTCTGACGGGAAGCTGCAATTGAATCTGTCGGCGAGCAACAAATACAGCAACAGCGAATCGAGCATTACTCAGGTGTTGGAGTGGGGCCATAATTTCAAGTTCAGCGGGTCAACGTCGGTCACGGCCTATATGAACATCGCCGGAAACGTAAGCGGGAGCGTTTATTTCCATGATGGAACATATACCGGCAACGACAGCTCAATAGCGATTCATGCCGGTTTGTGGGATGTCACCCACCAGAAGCACGCCGGCTGGATCAACTACGGCAAGTCGGCCTCGGACAACGGCACGAAGCAGAACTGGAGCAAGGCATTGAACGACCAGCTGACGGTCACGCTCGAGCCGGGAGTCACCTATGAGGCTTACGCCAACGTCAGAGGATCGGGGGAAAACACCAACGGGGATTATTCGTATGCCATTCATCTGAATGCCCTCGACCATCTTTCCCTGACGTTTGTCAACCACGAGTATTGAGGCAGCCTTGCGGATACGGGGAACGGGCGCATCGATCAATCCGGATATCCGGTCATCGCCGTCATGACGGTTATGGAACCCCGTCGACGGAAACGCTGGAGGCCGTTGAAGCCTTGAACAGACCCGTCCAGAAATACGGCCGCACGACGGCGTTGACCAAGGGGAACGTCATGGCGATCGACGGCATCGTCACGGTGGGATACGGCTTGAAAACCGCTCTCTTTGTGGATCAGATCATCGTTTATTCCAGGAAGCCCTTCATCAAGGCCGGCGATTCCGGATCGCTTCCGGTCACCGATCCCGGGAAAAATCCCGTCGGGCTTCTTTTTACGGGAGACGGGACAGGAAAATACGCCTTTGCAAACCCCATCGGCGCGGTCCTGGGAGCCTTTGGCGTATCTGTCGACGGCGTTTCGTCTCCGTAGCGGGGGAATAAATCGATACGTCTTCAAAGGGGATGACGGGTTGCCGGAAAAGCCCATAGATCGGATTTTCGAAGAACAGAAGGGTGTCCTGCTCGCCATCCCCCACGTTATGGCTGTCGCCCTTGGAAGGCAAAAGGGAAATCCCTGCGTTCTCGTTTTCGTCGATTCCCGGGATCCGAAGCTCAGAAAAACGATCCTCCGGCTCCTCGAAGGGGTCCCGGTAATCATAAAGTATTCCGGGCCTGTCCGGGCCCTTTAGCTTTTCCGTTCCACGACGATCTCTTCTGACTTTCCTCTGATTCACCTGCCCGGTGTCCGAACAGACCCCGGACGCCCTTCTTACCACAGCCGGGTCATCCGGAACGGCGATCCGTCGAAGCGGGATAATTTCATGATTCAGGCCGGGTTCGAGGCAAAGATTTACCGGACCGTCCCGCCCGTTCTCCACCAGATCGAACCCCTCATCGGCTGCGGATATGAGGGCCCCTCCGATTACGGGGCATACGGCAGCCATCAGAAAGTGGTGGTGCCTGATTTCTGGAATGAACATACGGTTGCGCGGATGTTTCACCGCGGCGATGATGAGACGCCCTCCCTGTTCACCCTCTGGAGCCAGGGCGAAGGGCACCATTCTTTCCTGGGGCGGAACACGCGGGACGACCTTTTGAATCCTCCGAACAAAGGCGGGCTGGGCGTTTACGAGCCCCATCTCTTCACCCGGTGGTTTCCCGCAAACCTCTATACGGGGCCCGGCCGGTGGTAATGGATTTTACGGGCCGCCTCACTTTTACAGTCTGACATCCCTGGAGAAGCTTACGCACCCGCCACCTGTTTTGCCGGGCATAAAAGGCCGAAAGAAACGGTTATTTCCATTGGCAGAGGGGAGGAAAAAGGGGTACACTCGAACCTGGAAAAGACAGGTAAGGAGGGAGGGCTCATGAAAAGGATCCTGAAATGGACGGCATCGATCGTCGCTGTCCTGCTGATTCTGATCGTGGCGGCACTTTTTGTCATTCCACGCCTCGTCGACGTGAAGCATTACCGGCCGATGATCGAGAAACGGGTGGCGAAGATGACGGGGCGGTCCTTTACCCTCGGGGAGGACCTCCGCTTCAGCCTTTTCCCCTGGGCGGGGCTGTCCTTCACCAACCTGAAGATGGGAAATCCCCCGGGATTTGCCGAAAGCGATTTTGTGACCGTCAAGTCCTTCGACGCGAGGGTCAAACTCCTTCCTCTCCTTGTCAGGAATGTCCAGATGGAAAAGTTTGTCCTTGACGAACCTCGGATCGTCTTCATCAGGAACGAAGACGGTCGCGGAAACTGGGAATTTCACAGTGGGGAACCCTCGAAACCTTCCGCCGGTAAGCCACCGGAGGCCGCCGGAGGACCTGCCCTGCCCCTCGAATCTCTGGCCGTCGGTGAGTTCGCCGTCCGGAACGGGACGGTCGTCTGGATGGACCTGGAGAGGGGCCTGAAAAAGGAGATCACCGGAATCAATCTCGTCCTGGAAAACCTTTCCCTGGACAAACCCGTCGGGGTCCGGCTGTCGGGCCGTCTCGATGGCAGGCCCGTATCCCTGGACGGCACCGTGGGACCTGTCGGCCCGGAAGCCGGAAAGGGCGTCGTCCCCATGGACCTCACCCTGGCGGCGCTCGGTGAAATAACGGTCAAAATAATGGGGAAGGTTGAAAATCCCCCGGCCGGCCCCCGGTTCGATCTGACCGTGGAAGGGAAGGATTTTTCTCCCCGCGGGATACTGGATGCCCTGGGGCGGCCTCTTCCCGTAAATCCATCGGATCCCCGGGTCCTCCGTCGCGCCTCCCTGGCCGCCAGGATTCAGGGGGATTCCACGGCTGTCGCCATGACCAACGGGAAAATGGTCCTCGATGACACCACCATGAAATTTTCCGTGAAGGCCCGGGAATTTTCCCAACCTGATGTCGTCTTCGATCTTCACATCGATAAAATCGATCTGGATCGATACCTGCCGCCGAAAACCGAGGTCAAGCCCGGTGCTTCGGAAGGGTTGAAAGCCCGCCCCGGGACCGGCAACGTCCCCATCGATTACGGTCCCCTCCGCCGGCTGGTTCTGGAGGGACAATACAAGGTGGATGAATACAGGATAGCGGGGGCCCGGATCGAGAACCTCCTTGTCGGGATCCGCGGAAAGGGGGGGATATTCAACATCAATCCCATAACCATGAGCCTTTACGGCGGAACCGCCTCGGGTGAAAAAACGATCAATGTTCAGGGCAAATCCCCAAAAGCGGAGGTCCGTCTTTCCCTCGGCGGAGTCCAGGCGGGACCTCTCCTGAATGACGTTCTGAAGAAGGACTTCCTCGAGGGCATCGCGACGGTGGATCTGAAGCTTTCGGCGGCGGGGGACACGGCGGAGAAGATCAAAAAATCCCTGAACGGAACGGGAGAAGTGAAATTCAGCGACGGTGCCGTCAAGGGTATTGATCTCGCCTCCATGGCGAGGAACGTGAAAGCCGCTTTCGGCATGGAAACCCCGGGAGGGCCGCGTCCCCGGACGGATTTTACCGAGCTTGCCGTCCCATTCACCATCACGGACGGTCTGGTGAACATTCCCCTGGCGGCCTTGAAAGCCCCCTTCATCCGTCTCGAAGCCTCGGGGAAAGCGAACCTGGTGGACGAGACCCTGGATTTCAGGGTGGTCCCCAAGGCCGTGGCGACCATCCAGGGGCAGGGGGACGAAGGGGAACGAAAAGGCATCCTGGTGCCTCTTCTCGTTTCCGGAACTTTCGAAAAGCCTGTATTTATGCCCGATCTGAAATCGATCCTCACCCAGGAAATCGATAAGGGGCTCCTGGAGAAGGAACCGGTGAAAAGGCTGCTTGAAAATAAAGAGCTGAGACAATACGAAGAACCGGCCAAGGCGATCCTGAAGGAGTTGATGAAGAAGCCATGAAAAAGCATCCTCCAGATATCATTAAACTTGTCTTCTTTTTGATTTTAACGGTTCTCCTCTGGGCGGGATGTGCCGGGGTCGTGAAGCGCCTCGATCCTCCCCGGGTGAGCCTGGTTGACATGGGGGTTGAAAAAATCAGCCTGATGGAGACCTCTTACAGGATCGTTCTCCGGGTCATGAATCCCAACGACGGAGCCCTTCATGTCAAAGGCGTGTCCTGCGAACTCGAACTGAACGGCGAGCCTTTCGCCTCGGGGGTTGCCGCCCTGGATGTAAAGATCCCCCCCTTCGGGACGGAAACCCTCCAGGTGCCTCTTTACTCCTCCCATGTGAGCCTCTTCAGAGAGGTCCTGGGGATGCATGAGAAAGAGGAGTTCGAATACCGGCTCCGGGGGAAACTCGTGCTTGAAGGCGGAAAGATGCTGACCCCCTCCGTCTCTTTCAGTTCCGAAGGGAAATGGGCGTTGAAGACGCCCGTGGAACCCAATAAATAATCGAATTATTTAAAGGCGTCCCTCATAAAAAAGCCCCGCGCTTTTAAAGTGCGGGGCTTCGTTTTCCTTCTGATTATGATTCAGTACCGGGCGTTAAAAGGCATACATGAATTTGAACCACAGCTTGTCTCCTTCAGTCCGGTTTTCCGCCTTGAATTCGGTCTGCCACTTCAGGGCGAAACTCATGTTTTGGTAACCGTAGCTCAACTGGGGGCCGATGGCATAGACCTTTCCTTTGAATCCGTCGGGTTCCACCTTTGCGCCGTTCAGCTCATCATCCGTGGTCTGGTAATAGACATATCCTCCGATGCCCAGGGACCAACCGGCAATATGATACCCGATGGTGTAATCGAAATGAAATTCCTGTCCCGACCGGTATTCCGTGTCCGTGTTTTTCGTATTGAAATCGTACATGAATTTTCCGGAAACTTCGAATCCCTGTTCTGAGCGGTAGGTGGCGGCGATGACGGGTTCGAAGGTCCAGTAATTTCTTCCCGTGTTGGCCAGATGGTCCTTGTCGTAGGCCCCCGTGGGGACGTAGATATCCAGGCCCGCGGTGAGATGGAAGTTCGACCAGTGCCATCCGAGGATGAAAGGATTGACGATGATGTCGCCCAGGCCCCCTCGGCTGTCCCCTATACCGGGAAAGTCCACGTCCACGTGAACGACGGGAATGAAGGCGTGCATGCCCCAACTGGCCCCGAGAAAACGGTAGTTCGTCACGTGAACGAAGCGGAGCACGTCGGCTACGACATCGAGGCTGAAATCAGGGATAAACTCGTTGCCGTCCTTGTCCTTGAATTCCGTCGCGTGATACCAGGTCAGGTAGTTGAGAAAGTAGGTGCCCGGGGGTGGCAACGCCCCGGTCATGAAATCCTCGGCACCGTTGGGGTAGGCTCCCCCGCCCCCCTCGGTGGCCCGGGCCGGGCCCGCAAAGGTAAGGGCCGTCAAAACGGCGACGGTGAGTAAAAATGCAGACATGATCTCTTTTCCTGATACCCTTTTCATGATCCCTCCTCGTTGTATCTTTTCGACTGGGAATTTCCATTGAACGGGGTGATCATATCCGGCCCGGTCGTACCTGTCAATATCTGTTCCTTATGAGAAACGGGGCGGTCCGGGGAGGGGTCTTGAGCGCCCTGCCTCAGACGCGGCGGGCCGACGACCCGCAGGGAGTGTGGCAGTAAGACCATTCGGAAGACGGCGCTGCGCCCGATCGGGGAGGCACGTCCCGATACCCGTCTCGGGTGTGTTTTATCTTGCCTGGGCTAATAAACGGTTTCCCATGTGACGGAAACGACCACCTCGTTTGTCGCCGCCTTTCCCGTTGCAGGGTCGATCCCGATAATGGGGAAATTCTGAAGCCCTCCCACCCCATAAACGTTATGGCAGTCGAATGTCAGGGTGACGTCCGTCGGGGCCGTGCCGGAGGCCGGGCTCACGATGAGCCAGTTGTTCGGATTGTTCATGACCGTCGACCGGGGACAGACGGACCACTGGAGCTGCCCGCCGCCGGCGTTATTGATTCTCATGGTGGCGAACGCCTCGATACAGGGAGAAAACTCCACATTGAAATCGTGGTGAAATTCGATGAAAGACGTTTCCCCGTCGACGCTGATCACCGGGCTTTCCGCGCAGGGGTTCGGATCGCAGGTCGTGCCGGAGCCCAGGAACTCGCCGTCGCAGTCGCCGGGCATGGTGATGATGCACTCCCCGCCGGGAAGGCAGCAGGCCCCGGGCGTCCTGTCGTCGACCGTGGTGTTGATGGCGGCCGCGGCCGTATACGCCACGTTGTTCAGCGTATTGCCGTGATAGTCGACGGGAGGGGAATCGAAATACAAGACGAACGTGGCCTGATCCTTTACCCCGTCCCGGGAATAATACTGTTCGCTGAAAACGAGTTTTTCACCGATTTCCTTGCAGGCGATGCACAGGTCGTTCTTGTAGGGATTATCCTTCCATTCGACGACTTTCAGCCTGTTGCCCTCCCGGATGTTCACCCCGTCCCCCTCCGACAGGACGTCCATTCTGACTTTCCGGCTTTCATCACCGTCCATGGACAGAATAAAATTGTATGTGACGCAGAACGGGGTTTCCTCGGGTATTTCGAGCGTCTTGTTTCCGCCGGCATCGACATGGAGGATCACCCGGCCGTCGAGGTTGTCGCAGGAGATCACAACGGGTTCGACCCAGACGGGGTTGGTGATCGCCTGGTGGCTCCCCGTCATGAAGCGTCCTGTCAGGACGGGATTGGCGGCGCTCCGGCCGCTGTCCTCCGCGGCGAGGACGAACGCGGAGATTTGATCCACCTTGAACGGAAACTCCTTATCGAAATCGATATACTGGTCGCTGCTGATCCCGCTTCGAAGGACATACGGGTGATACGCCATGAGCCCGCGGTCCCCCGTCAGTATCTCCCGGCACGGACAGATGTCGTTTAATTCATTGTAATTGTTGCTCATCTTCCAGGCGGTGATGTCCACCGATTTCTCTCTCATGTCACTTGTGGAAAGAAGCCGGATGTGGTGCCGGATCTGGCCCGGTTCCGAAGGCGCCCGGATCAGCATGGTGTTCCGGCCGTCGAAATTTCCGCCTCCGCCGATTCTCCCTTCGTGATTTTCAAACCGCAGCTTTGTGTCGTGCCAGATCTGTCCCTCCGAATCGAACCGGGGGTCCCCGTCGAGGGCGAACCACAGGACCGGGCCGTCGGTGGCGCAGGTATTCCCGTCCCCGTAAGCCTCCATGGGGGTCTTCACCGGTTCTTCCGACGAAAAGACATAGGTCCGGAGCTTTCCGAAGGCGTTGTCGATGACGTACTGGGGCGGGGGGAGCTTCAGGTCGCGGATGAATCCCCCTTCTTTGAAAAGCCAGTTGAGAACGCAGTGGTCCATGAAGGCCGAGGCGATGTCCACGGTGTAATTGAAGTCGCCGTGGGCATCGGTCCCTGCGGCCAAGTAAAGCTTCCGGGGCATCTTGATCAAGTCTCCCGTACGGACATAATAGAAAGACAGGTTGGCGTATATTCTTTCGAACCAGTCCCGGATACCGCAGACCACAACGGCGTCGGGATCGAATTTTGCCTGGATTTCACTGGAATCGGCAATGGTTTCGAACTTGATGATTTCCAGGTCCCGGCCGGAAAGGACCCATCGGTCCGCCGGGCTCAACCCCGCCGTGTCGGTCGTGCCGATGCGGAAGGGATTGAAGGCGAGACGGATGGTGATCCGGTCGCCGTCCTCGTCGTAGGCGAGCCGCTTCACCCGCTGATTCCAGGCCTGCATGCCCTTGAATATAAATCCCGGATCGGAAAACTCGACCTCGTTTTTCTCCTTGTCCGTGCTGTAGCGCCATCGGCTGTCCCAGGACTCGTCGATAACGGGGTTCACCAGGGGCGATGAAACATAGCGCTGATAATCCTTAAGGGTGGCAATATCCAGAAGATTGAGATCTTCCTCCTTTGTCGTGTACCAGCCGGCGCCGGGTCCGTGGGGATGGGCGGCGTAGCTGAACGGTGGATCGGGCAGGGCGTTATAGGTGGACAGGATTCCCAGGACATGGCAGGGGTTCTTGATCGCCCAGTCCAGGGGATCCGGGATGGGCAGCCGCCCCGGATGCCAGGGGCCCGGCCACTGGGAGTCGCTTCCGTAGTGGAGCATGTGGGGGCCCGCGTAGATGTCATAATCATCGTAATTCAGGCAGATTTCCTCACCGAAGGCGGTCCCGCCCAGTTCCCGGTGAAGGTTGAATTCCAGGGAGGCATCATCCACGAGGTCAAAAGAATTCCACTCATCGGGCCGGAGTCTTTTGCCGAGATAGAAAGTGGGAAGAGGAACTTCCCCGCCGTTGTATTCCGGGCCGGAATAAAAGACGTTATGATCCGTCGTTACGACCTGATCCTCGAGGTCGGTGACCTGAATCCCCGCCCGGCCGTCGCTGTCGTCTTCGATCATGCCGATGGCGCAGGCCGCCTCGGCGGCCATGATGAGGGGGCCTCCGAAGGCTTTCTTGGCGATGTTGCTCACATCCCAGAATTCCTCCTCCGTGTGGCCCAGGAAGGAGGTGTACTCGGCGATGGTGTGAAAATGGGTGTCGAAGACCCGGTCTTTCCCGTGAAACCAGGGCAGTTCGGGACCCGTTTCGACCCTCATGGTTCTCCGGTAGGATTCGGATTTTTCGATCCACTTCTGTCGCCATCTTTCCCCGTTGCTTCGCTGGATCCGGGCGGTGTAGAAAAACTCCAGATCGGATCCGATGAAAAACCCGCTGTCCACATTCGCCATTTTATCCCTCGGAACGCGGATCACCGAGTGCAGCCCGTCCATGAAGGCATTCCGGTATTTTTCATCGAATACCTCGGCGAAGAGGTAGAAATATTGGGCCCCGTCTCCGTATATGATGTCGCCATACTCGTTGACGATGTCGAAATCCTGTCCTTTCCCGTCATGAAACTCGAACAGGGGCGGTTCCTTCGAGAAACTGTTCCGGGGCCGCCTGTTTCTCGCATCGAAGAGGATCTCCGGCCGGTCCGCGGTGAAATGATTGAGGTCCACGATCCGGATTCCCAGGATCTTGATGGCCGAAATGCTGATATCTCCGTGAGTGAATGCGAAGGTCATGTTCGGAACGGGGAATTCGGGGAAGAAATGAAGGACGGGCAGGTAGGCCCGGTTGTCCGCGAGCCTGTAAGGGGCGTCGGGGATGAATTCGAAAGGGACATCGCGGCGGTGCAGGTCGGCATAGAGGACCCTGAACCGGGCGTCGAAACTGCCGGGGCCGAAGGTGATGAAGGCCGTGTTGTCCCCGGTGGAGTCGCCGGCTTCGGTTTCCAGGTAAACGGCGGCCCCGAGAATGCCCGATATCCGATCCTCCTGCCGGATCCGCCAGGGGACGACCAGGGTCCTGCGCTCACCGGCCGTGAGTTGCACATCGGCCTGGTAGAGGATCCGGTCCCTCAGCTGAACGATGACCTCGACAGAACCGGCATCCTCGTTTCCCCTGTTTTCCAGGACGACCCGAATGTCTGTTTCCGTGTCGTTTTCCCGGGGAATGGCGCCGATATCGATGGAACGGACCGCCATGTCATGGACCGGTTCGGCCGTCACCTGAAACGTTTCCTCGATGGCATCATTCCCGGCGTCTTCGTCATCCGCCACGGTGACCACGGCCCTGAGGCGGGCCTCCCCTGTGTCCGATCCGGCGATGACAGCCGTTGTAATGGTCATGACGCCGCCGGAAGAGAGAGGGCTCAGACTCCAGGTTGAAACGGGACGATCATCGTAATAAAGCGCGACTTCTCCCTTGGACAGCGCCTTGTTGCCCCCGTTCAGGATTTCCATTTCCACGGACACGGTCTGTCCGGGGAGAGGGCAGGGGGGGGTGATCCGCAGGCCCTTGAACGTGGCATCCACCCGGTCGGAGGAGGACAACTGAACGGCCATCTCCGGATTCAGAACCCGAAGACCGTAGATATCGAAAAGGTATTTCTCGTCCGGCAGATCTCCGCTGGAAACCAGGGTCTGGCGGACCTGGTCCGGCGAAAGGGCGCCGTTTTCGGACAGGATCCTCGCGGCGGCAGCGGTCACATGAGCAGCGGCCAGAGATGTGGCGTACCGGTCCATCCGGGTTTCATCCCCGGGGAACGTTGTCATCCCATGAGCCGGGGCCAGCAGGGACGTCTGCGGCGATACGTTGGTCGAAAGGGTGAGGCGCCCGTATCCGAACAACCCTGCGACAGAGATCACCTCTTTCATCCTGGCGGGAAAACGGTCCATGGTGGCGGCATCGTTTCCCGCGGGGGCAATCAGGGTTACTCCGCTTTCGTAAGCTTTCCGGACGGCGTCGGCGACCCCGGGATCATCGACACCGGAACCGACTCCCAGGCAGATAACGGCCGCTCCGGCCTCGACGGCATGATCGACGGCCTCGGCCAGATACCGGTTTTCGGGCACCATGCCGTTGGTGTTCGCGATCTTGAGAGGCATGATCCCGAGAGGGAAGGCATTCCCCTTCAGGCTTTCATTGACAATGATCCCCGCAAGGCGCGTCCCGTGGGAGTGGTCGTCTTCCGGGGCCGCGGAGGCATCCAGGAAATTTTTCCCCTCCACCAGGTATCTCGCAAGATCCCGGTGATCCAGATCGACCCCCGTGTCCAGGAGGGCGACCACGACCCTCGGGCCGGGAGCCGTCTGGGCCGTTGTCACGCTCCCGCTTTCACAGCCCAGCGCGATCGTCATGAACGGGACGATGAGTAGAAAGAAGAAAGGAAAGGGCCTGTATTTCGGGATTTCGTCAAGGGCTTTCATGCCTTTCTCCTGTAGCCTTATCGGGTGGCATCGGCCTATATCAGGGCCCTGGAACTTCAAATCAGACAGACACGAAAGCGCCCTGATGGGGAATCACGGGCTTTTATTCCCTTTTAAAAAAACAAGTCCTCTTTTCAATACTTGAAAACAGTTTATATTTTTTCGCCAAAACTTTCAAACGGTGAAGGCGGGTGTTCCGACGGATGCCCTGTGTCCGAGGATTTCGCCACCCGTTCAAAGCCGTGTGTTGCGGATGCCGAGGCACGACATTGACAGATCCCTGCCGCCTCCCGGCTCAGGGTTCCACGGCGCTCACCCCCGCGTAGCTCCGGCTGCCCGTCTTCAGGTTGTGGTAAAGGGCGAAGGCCGCGACCCCCTGGGAGGCCTCGATCTCCAGGCTCCCGCTGGCGCAGGTGCTGCCCCCCAGGATGCCGGAAAGGAGGTACTTCCCGCTCCCGTTGGCCGGGAGAGTGTATTCGTGGTTCGCCGCCTCCGTGCCGCCGGAGCGGACGAAGGTGAGATCGACCGTGGCCGCCGAGTCGTTGGGGTTGCAGACATAGACGACGGTGTCCCAGCCGGCGTTCTGGGCCACGAAGGCGGGCCGGCCAGGGATCGGCTCGAGGCAACCCTGGTCCAGCCCTCCCCGGGCTCCATGAGGAAGGCCGTCTGGCTCCGGGGGGGGATCGACCTTTTCTGGGAATCGTAAAGCGAGCCGTCCTGTCCGATGGCGGAAATGATGACCCCGGCGTTTTCCGCGGCGCTGCCGTTTCGGAGGGCCACCCCCGTCCCGCAGAGGCTGTCCGACAGGGAATAGGGGATGTATAATACTCGCAGGTCGCGAGAATCAGCGGGACCGTTCCCCCGGGTGCCAGGACCTGGACGGGGGTGCTCCGGTTCGTCGTCGTTCCGTCGCCGAGCTGGCCGGATCCGTTATACCCCCAGGCCCAGACGGTCCCGCAGCAATAAACTCCTCCGATCCATGAATGTTCTGTCTATAACCGGAAATGGAAATAGTGCGATAAAGACGTTACCGTTGCCTGAACCTTCATCAGGATTGTTCAACCCCGCTCCCCACCCCTGTGAAAGTTAAATTATAGTACAGTCGTGAATGTCAAGTGTTTTTTACCGGGTATTCCGGGAAGATCGGGAGCTGCGGGTCTTTCTCGACCGGCTCAGGGAGGTTCCCGGATCAGGGGATAAAACGTTAAAAGGCTCCCAGCTGGAGGACCGGCAAACAGGCGATGGTCCGGAGGGATCGGGAAACACCAGCGCGCGGCCTGCGACAGGCGGACCACAGTCAACGGCCCGATGACCGGCCGCGAAAGGAAGACGGGAGCGGCGTCGTCAGTCCCCGGAGACGACCGAAATATATCTGCGCTCTATTGGGGAGTCTCAGCGGGTGGTTATGGCGGGCATCGAGGGCCGGTTCAGGGCCGTTTTTACAAAACCGCAACCAAAACCAAAACCAAAAAAAGAGGGGGTTGGGACCCCCTTGTAAGTTATTGAAATCTGGTCGGGACGGCGGGATTTGAACCCACGACCCCCTGCTCCCAAGGCAGGTGCGCTACCAGGCTGCGCTACGTCCCGACGGTTCAGGCTCTATCCGATCTCAAGTTCCCCTGCAATCTTTTTCTTCAATTGTCCCAGGGCTTTTGCACGGTGGCTCAGGCTGTTCTTGACCTCCGGGGGAAGTTCGGCCGCCGTTTTTCCGTATTCGGGCGCGAGAAACACGGGATCGTACCCGAAACCGTTCTTTCCCCTGGGAAGCGTTGTGATTTTTCCCTCCCAGGAACCTTCGAAGGCTTCAAACGTCCCGTCCGGCCGGTACAGGACGAGGACGCACCGGAATGACGCGTCCCGATGAACGGAAGGCACGTCCTTCATCTCTTCCAGGAGTTTTTCCAGGTTTGCCCGGTCTCCCGCTTTTTCCCCGGCGAAACGGGCGGAATGGATGCCCGGTTTTCCTCCCAGGGCGGCGACCTCCAGCCCCGAATCGTCGGCGACGGCCGTTTCCCCGGTGAATTCCGACACGGCTTTGGCCTTCTTCAGGGCGTTTTCAAAAAAAGTCTTCCCGTCTTCCACGACGTCGGCCATGCCGGGGTAGTCGGCGAGGGAAGAAATCTCCAGGGCCGGATCCCCGAGAAGAGCCCGCAGTTCCCTCAGTTTTCCGGGATTTTTCGTGGCGAAGACGATTTTCATGAAACGTTTCCGTTCAAGGGACAGTCCATGGCCCGTTACGGGTGGAGGGGGCCCAGGCATTCCCTCTGACGATCGATGAGGTGCGTAATTCCTTCAGCGGCGGCCTCCCGCATCCCGTCGAAGAGGTCCCGGCCGAAGGGTTCTTTTTCCGCCGTTCCCTGGATTTCGATGAACTTCCCGCTTCCCGTCATGATGAAGTTCATGTCCACGTCGGCCCGGGAATCCTCGGCGTAATCGAGATCGAGAAGAATCTCTCCCCCGACGACGCCGATGCTCAGGGCGGCGACGTAGTCCCGGACGGGAAGGTGGTCCAGGCGACCTTCCTGCCGGTAACGGCGGAGGGCATCCACCAGGGCGATGAACGATCCCGTGACGGCTGCCGTTCGCGTCCCGCCGTCGGCCTGGATAACGTCGCAGTCGATGTAGAGGGTCCGTTCCCCGAAGGCGTCGAGATCGGTGACGGCCCGGAGAGACCGGCCGATGAGCCTCTGAATTTCATGGGTCCGCCCGTCGATTCTTCCCCGGGTCGATTCCCGGAGCTTCCGGGTCGGGGTAGCCATGGGCAGCATGGCGTATTCCGCCGTAAGCCACCCTCGGCCGGTGTTTCTCAGAAAGGGCGGGGCGCCTTCCTCCAGGGAGGCCGTGCAGATGACCCGGGTGTCTCCCATTTCAATGAGAACGGACCCCCCGGGGTGGAGAAGAAAATCCCGGTGGATCGAAAGCCGCCGGATTTCATCCCATTTCCGGCCCCCGGCCCTCATTTCTTTCCTCCGGACTTATCAAAAAATTCCTTGATGGCCGAAGCGACAGCCTCGGCTATCGTCCCGGGATCGTTCCTGTCCTGAAGGCGCTTTCGGTCTTCCAGGTTCGTGGCGAAACCGATTTCCAGAAGAACGGCAGGCGTGGACGGATTTCTGAAAATGACCATGGGGGCGTCCCGGAGATTACGATTGCCCCGGGGAAAAATAGGATCGAGGTGTTTCAGGACAATGCGGCCGAAACGGTTGCTTTCGTTCAAGGCTTCATTTTTCAACATATCCCGGGCGATGGACCCGCCGTCTCCGGAAGGTTCCGCCAATCCCCCGAACCCGAGATAATAGACCTCGAAACCCGAAGCCTTCCGGTCAAACCCGGCATTCACATGAAGACTGATCAAAAGATCCGGTTTCTCCTTTTCGGCGATCTGAAGGCGGGCGGACAGGGACCGGTCCCGGTCTTCCGGACGGGTGAGAAGAACGCGGATATTCTTGTCCCTTTCCAGTGCTTTTTCAATGCCTCGCGCTATTTCCAGCGTGAAGTCCTTTTCAAGGAGGGTCCCGGAAATCCTGACCCCGGAATCGTTTCCTCCGTGTCCCGGGTCAAGAAGAACAAGGGCGGCGGCGGCGTTGATGGGGAAAAAAAGTAGAACGGTTATAAGAAATAAGCGGATATAAGGTTTACTGGCACGCCCTGTCATTTCACCCGGTCCCCGGTTAGAGTATTTTTAGAGGAAGCCTTTCTTACAGGAGTTCAGCGGTCCTGTCAATGCGTCGTACGCCGGTTGGAGGCGCCCATTTTCTTTTTCTGCGCCACGCCCCGGACCCGTTCAATGGAAAGGACGCTTTTGAGTTTTCTCAAGCTCGACGTCACCATGTTCAGCTGTTCCAGGTCGCTGACGTCGAGCTCGAAATTGCAGAGGGCATCTTCCCCCCGCATGGTTTCCACCGTGGCCGTGCTGATGTTGACACCCAGGGTGGAGAAGACGGAACTCAGCTCCGCCAGGAGTCCCTTCTTGTCCCGGCAGTGAACACGGATATGCACGGGGTAGGTCTGCTTGTGGTCCACGTTCCAGTGGACCTCGATGAGCCGGTCCGAGTCCATTTCGCGGACCTCAGGGCAGTTCACCAGGTGCACACTCACTCCCCGGCCGCGGGTGATGAACCCGATGATGTCGTCTCCCGGCAGGGGATTGCAGCATCGGGCGAAGCGGACCATGACATTGTCTATTCCCGTAATGGAAATGCCCGCGGTAGGGCTTTTACGGGTCCGCTTCCGGGCTTTTTCGAGGGCTGCCCCCGAGTCTTCCTTCGGCTGTTCTTCCGGCAGGAAGCGGTTGATGATCTGCCGGGGGGATATTTTTCCATAGCCGATGAGGGCCAGAAGATCATCGAAGGTGATAATGGAGGTTTCTTCCATGTACTTCTTCAGCTCGTCCGACTTGACAAGCTGGGTGAACTTGAGGTGATTTTTCCGGGCTTCCTTTTCAAAGATTTCCCGCCCGAGTTCGATGCTTTTTTCTCTTTCTTCCGTTTTGATCCAGGCCTTGATCTTGGAGATCGCCCGGGTCGTGACGGCATTTTTCAGCCAGTCCTTGCTCGGGTGCGCCCCGGGCTGGGTGATGATTTCGATGGTATCGCCGTTTTGCAGCTTGTATCTCAGGGGGACGATGGCCTTGTTCACCTTGGCCCCGACGCACTGGTTTCCCACGTCCGTATGAATGCTGTATGCGAAATCGAGGGGGGTCGCCCCCTGGGGGAAGGCCTTCACGTCTCCCTGAGGGGTGAAAACGTAGACCTCGTCGGGAAAGAGGGCGAGCTTGAGGTTCTGCATGAATTCCCGGGCGTCTTTCGTGTCGTGCTGAAAATCAAGGAGTTCCCGGAGTTTCTTGATCTGTTCCTCCTCGTTGCTGGACATGGAGCCGCCTTCCTTGTAACGCCAGTGGGCGGCGATCCCCTTTTCAGCCCATTCGTGCATCTCTTCCGTCCGGATCTGTATCTCCACCCGCTCCCCGTAAAGGCCGATGACCGTCGTATGAAGAGAGCGGTAGTTGTTCGCCTTGGGCATGGCGATGTAGTCTTTGAAACGGCCCGGGACGGGTTTCCAGAGGGCGTGGACGATGCTGAGAACCTCGTAGCAATCCCTCACTTTATTGGAGTGGACGATAATCCGGAAGGCGATGAGATCGTACACCTCGTCGAAATGGATGTGCTGTTCCTCCATTTTTTTGAAGATACTGTAGAAATGTTTCGCCCTTCCTTCCACATGAGCCTCGATTCCGTATTTGGCCAGCTCCTTGTAGATCATGGCTTTCACTTCTTCGGTGTACCGGTCGCGCTCCTCCTTTTTCGTGGCCACGCGGTTCATCAGGTCGGAATATTCATCGGGATGGAGATACTTGAAGGACAGATCCTCCAGCTCGATCTTCATCCAGTTGATTCCGAGGCGGTTGGCGAGGGGGGCATACAGCTCCAGCGTTTCCGTGGAGATGGCTTTCTGCTTTTCAGGAGTATGAAACTCCAGGGTCCGCATGTTGTGCACCCGGTCGGCGAGCTTGACGACGAGAATCCGGATATCCGACGACATGGCGAGCATCATCTTCCGGAAATTCTCCGCCTGCCGTTCGATCCGGCTGCCGAAGGTGATCCGGCTGATCTTGGTGAGGCCGTCCACCAGAAAAGCGGCGTCCTTTCCGAAGGCATCCCGGATCTGGTCGAGGGTGGCCAGGGTGTCTTCCACCGTGTCGTGAAGAAGGCCGGCGATGAGGGAAGCCGTGTCGAGCTTCATGTCCGCGAGGATCACCGCGACGGCGAGGGGATGAACGAGGTAGGGCTCCCCCGAAAGACGGCTTTGCCCCTTGTGGACCGTGGCGGTGAAGATATAGGCCTTTTCGATCATTTCCACGTCATGCTGGGGGAGATACTTCTGGGTTTTGTCCAGGATGTCCGTGATCCGGATCATTTTGGCCGTCTGGATTCCTGCTTCCATGGCTTATGACTCGATCCTTCGCCCTTTCCTGTCGAGGCCGGTCAAGTCGAAGTCTAACCGGTATTCCGGGGTCAGGGACAGGGAGATGCCCTGTCAGACATCAGGATCCGACCCCTCATTACGTTCAGTAGCTCTGCAACTCTTCGTCGATGGCGTTTTCCAGGTATTCCCGGACCTGGTCCAGAGGAAGAACGGCCACCTCTTTCGATCTCCGGTGGCGGACCTCCGCCTTTCCTTCCTCGATCCGCTTCGGCCCGAGGGTCACCCGCCAGGGAATTCCGATGAGATCCGCGTCCTTGAACTTCACCCCCGCCCGTTCGTCCCGGTCGTCGAAGAGAACTTCCAGGCCGCTTTTCGTCAATTCGCGGTAAATCCTTTCTCCCCCTTCCATAAGCCGCCCGTCGTTGATGTTCACCGGTGTGACCACCGCTTGAAAAGGGGCTAACGACACGGGCCAGATGATGCCTTCCCCGTCGTGGTTCTGCTCGATGCAGGCCGCGGCCGTTCGCCCGATGCCGATGCCGTAGCACCCCATGATCATGAGCTTCTCCTTGCCGTCCCGGTCGAGGAAGGTGGCCTTCATGGCCTTGCTGTATTTCGTTCCCAACTTGAACACGTGGCCCACTTCGATGCCCCGGGCGAAGCGGATTTCCCTCTTGCACCGGGGACAGGCATCCCCTTCCTTGACCATCCGGAGATCGGCGAAGGATTCCACCCGGAAATCCCGCCCGAAGTTGCAGTTCTTGATATGATAATCCTCCCGGTTCGCCCCCATGACGACGTTTTTCATGTTCATGAGGGAATAGTCGGCGACGGTGCGGCACTTGATCCCCAGGGCGCCGGCGAATCCCTTGGGCGCCCCCGTCACCTCGTTAACGATGTCGTCCGTCGCCAGTTCCACCATGTCGGCGTTGAGGAAATTCTTCAGTTTGATCTCGTTGATTTCCTCGTCGCCCCGGATCAGGGCCGCCACGGGCTTTCCGTCGCAGGCAAAGATGAGGGTTTTCACCACGTCCCGGGGGGTGACGGCGAGAAAGGCACAGACTTCCTCGATGGTCCGGACATCCGGCGTGTGAACTTCCTCCAGGGGAAGAAACGCGGCGGGGTCCGCCTTGATTTCATCGGGCCTGGGCACTTCCGCTTTTTCCAGGTTGGCGGCGTATGTGCAGGCGGTGCAGTAGACCATTCCGTCTTCTCCCGAGTCGGCGGTGACGAGAAATTCGTGGGAAAAGCTTCCCCCGATGCTCCCCGAGTCCGCCTCCACGGCCCGGAACTGCAGTCCGCAGCGGCTGAAAATACGGTTGTAAGCCTCGAACATCTTTTTGTAACTCAACTCGGCGCCCTTTTCGTCCACGTCGAAACTATAGGCGTCCTTCATCGAGAACTCCCGGCAGCGCATGACGCCGAAGCGGGGGCGGATCTCGTCCCGGAACTTCGTCTGGATCTGGTAGAGGTTCTGGGGAAGCTGCCGATAGGTCTGGACTTCGTTTTTCACAAGGTCGGTGATGACTTCCTCGTGGGTGGGGCCGATGCAGTAATCTCTCATGTTGCGATCCTTGAACCGGAGAAGCTCCTTCCCGTACATTTCCCACCGGCCCGATTCGACCCACAGTTCCGCAGGCTGGGCGGCGGGAAGAAAGACTTCCTGGGCGCCCGCCCGGTTCATCTCCTCCCGGACAATCTTCTCTACTTTCCGGATCACCCGAAGCCCGAGGGGCAGGTAGGAATAGATCCCGCTGGTGAGTTTCCGTATCATGCCTGCCCTGAGCATGAGCTGGTGGCTTGCGACCTCCGCATCCGAGGGGGTCTCACGACCCGTTGGCAAGAACATTTCCGAGTAGCGCATCATTCCTCCTTGTGTCCGGTCATTCGTTCGATTTCATCCATGAGCCCGGTGACGAAGTCCTCCTCCCGGATCTTACGGACGGCCTTTCCTTTTTTGAATAAAAGTCCCGTTCCCCGGCCGCCGGCGATCCCGATATCGGCTTCGGCGGCCTCCCCCGGCCCGTTGACGACGCATCCCATGAGAGCAATCTTGAGATAGTCCCGCCTTCCCGAAAGGCGGTTTTCCACCGCCTCGGCCAGCCCGGAGAGATCGATTTCACATCTTCCGCAGGTGGGACAGGAGATGATTTCAGGGCCTACCTTCCGGATGCCCAGGGCCCGCAGAATCCCGTAAGCCACGCGAACCTCCGGAACGGGGTCCCCCGTGACGGAAACCCGGATCGTGTCGCCAATCCCTTCATATAGCAGGATTCCAAGGCCAATGGAAGATTTGATCGTCGCCTGGAGCAGGGTTCCCGCTTCCGTCACCCCCAGGTGAAGAGGATAATCGGTTTCCCGGGACATCCGGCGGTACGCTTCGATCATGGTGGCCACCCGGGAGGACTTGAGGGAAAGCTTCACATTCGCGAATCCCGCCTCCTCGAAAGGGATGAGGTTTCTCAGGGCGCTTTCCACCAGGGCATCCGCCGTGGGACCGCCGTATTTTTCAAGAAGGTCCTTTTCCAGGGATCCGGCGTTCACGCCGATGCGGATGGCGGCCTCTCGCTGCCCGGCGTGGTGGATGATTCTCCGGATGCTATCCTTTCCGAGGTTTCCCGGATTGATACGAATCCCCTCGGCGCCTCCGTCGAGGGCCTTGAGGGCCAGGGCCTCATGAAAATGTATGTCGGCGATCAGCGGTATCCCGATTCCCTTTTTGATGGAGGGAAGGGCTTCGGCGGCTGCCATGTCCGGGACGGCCACGCGGATGATTTCACAACCCGCCTCCTCGAGCCTGCGGATCTGCGCCACCGTCGTTCTCACGTCCCGGGTGTCGGTATTCGTCATGGATTGGACGGCCACGGGGGCGTCACCGCCCACCCGGACGGGACCTATGTGGATCGATTTCGTCTTCTTCCGTATGATTTCGTCTTCGTCCAGAAGTTATTGCTCCTTTTCCCTGGAATTCAATGGGGGTTCCTGTGAAATATAGCACAAAAATCGAATAAGCATCAACAGGTTCTCCTCATTAAGCCGGAGGGGGAAGCCCTTCTTCAAACCTTTCCATGGCGGTGAGAATTTCCTCCTGCATTTCCAGGGAAGGGATCGGGGGGCGGCCGGGAGCGGTCGGAAAAGAGGCTTTGAAGGCTTTGAAAAAGACTTCCAGAGCCTCGAACATGGAAACGGGCGGGAAGGCCGCCTCGGAGAGAAATCGGATGAACTTGAAGGTTTCGAAGCCGTCGAACCACCCGTGGAACTGCCTGATGAGCTGCCGTTCGTCCTTGGCGTTCCGCCGTATTTTTCCCCAGGCCGCCGGGAAATCCCTTTCTTCGAGGAACGTGCGGACCGCGGGATGAATCTCGCCGGCTGCGGCGAGGAGGGTTTTTTCGTTTTCTGCTGGGTTTCGGCAGACGACCCGGAGCCAGGATTCGAGAAGGGAGAAAACCCGGGGATGGTAAAGGATATATTCGTCATATTTCTCTTCGAGGAAGCGAAGGACCCGCCGCCCCGTCCCAAAAGGAACTCTTCTCGACCTCCGGGGGGAGGGGTATACCGTGGTGGAGCGGATGTCGCCCACCGCCGTCACCTTCGCCAGCTTGTTCAGGAAGTAGAAATCCTCGCCGCCTTTCCGGCGGTTCATGCCCCGGACGGCCACATACGCCTCGGGCCTGAAGACCATGGTGGAGCCGACGGTATGGAAGGCATAGGGAGACCGGGCGGATTTGAGCCCCAGGACATAATAGCGGAGAAAAATCTCGTAACAGACGATGGCCCGCCTTTCTTCCGTATCGCCGGGACGGCGGTGGCGGAACCGGATGACTCCGGCACCGGGGCCCTTTTCCCGGAAGAAGTTTTGAACCGAGGGGAGATAGTCCCCCTTGACCAGAGTGTCGGCGTCGAGGCAGAAAAGAAGTCCCCTTTCCCCGTCCCGGGGCGACAGGATGTCCAGGGCCCTGTCCAGTCCTATTTTTCTGGCCAGCCCCACGCCGCCCGTCTTGTCCGGAAGCTCCCTTCCCGGAGACGATGCATCGACGACGGCGAGGTTCAACCGGCCGGGAAGGCTTGCCGCGGCGGCTTCCGCGGAAGGGTCGAGGAGCCCTCCCGGGGGGGTGTTGCCGGCCGCCAGGTCCCGGAGAATCCTCAGGGTCCTGTGATTGTCCTCCCATTGCCCCGGCCCGAGAAAATTTTTTTCCCGGTTGTTGATGACCACGAGAACGACCGTTTCCGCCAGGTCCCGGGGAGGATTCGCCGCGAGACTCTTCAGGGTGTGGAACAGGTGGGACGACTCGGCCAGGGCGGGAATGACGACGATATTCCGTGTGCCCTCCCGTGGAAGGGATAGGGCCGTCCATTTTTTATCGGCGCCGTATCGGGCGAGGTAGGTCTTTTTCATGGGATGCCGTCCGTTTCCGTTCTATACCGGGAAAGCCTGCGGAGGGCAACAGGCTTTTCCTGCTGTTCAGAGACCTTCTTGACCGCGACAATCCTCCGTGTCATGTGCCCGGGCGGGAATTCCCTCCCGGAGACAGGTGGATGATAATCAGTAATGGAAGACTCATTCATCGGGATATTGACAGCGGCAGCGGTTTGTTGCACTATCGTTTCATGTCTTTGCGAATATGAACCCGAAAAGGAGAAATCATGACCGCGAAAATCGTCTCGAATGCCGCCCCGGGAAAAAAGCGCTCCGTCCTTTCCGCTTTTTTCAACCCCGAAAGAATCCTGTTCCTGACCCTTTTCGTCCTGTCCCTCATCGGTATCGGCGTGTCCGATTTTTCCCTGAAATTCGGTTTCTGGTACTGGCTGGCCATGGTCCCCGTTTTCGGGGGCGCCAGCATCTATAATGAGTGGAAAGAAGGGAAGAAAGAAAAAGAGGGCACCAGGACACTTCTCGGCCGTCAGATTTTTCATTGGCTGGCCCTGGTGGCTGTGGTTTACCTGGTTCACGTGCTTCAGGGCACCGGGAGGATGAACCAGGAGGATGCCGGTCTCGTCCTTCTTCTGGCCCTTTCGCTCACCGTGTTCCTGGCGGGGGTTCACTTCAACTGGCGGTTCGCCGTTCTCGGCGTCGTCCTCGGGGCCGCTGTGGCGTTGGCGGCCCTGGTGGATCAGTATTTCTGGATCATGGCCATGGCGATTGTCGTGGGCGGCCTTACGGTTACTTTCTGGAAGACCAAAAACTCTAAATGACGGGGGTTCTTTTTGAAGACCGTTCTCTTTGTCTGTCAGGAAAACGCCAACCGGAGCCAGATGGCCGAGGCCTTCGCCACGGTCCACGGAAAGGATGTCCTTCAGGCCTGGAGCGCCGGGTCGAAGCCGGCCGGGAAGGTCAATCCCCGGGCTGTGAAGGCCATGGCGGAGAAGGGGTACGACCTGCGCCTCCATTCGTCGAAGGCTCTCGACGAAGTGCCCCGGGGACCCTACGACTTCGTCATTACCATGGGTTGTGGCGACGCCTGTCCCTTCGTCGCGGCACACGTCCGCGGGGACTGGGAGATTCCGGATCCCGCGGGAATGGCCCCGGAGGCTTTCAACGAGGTCAGGGACGAGATCGAAAGGAAAGTGATCGCCCTGGTGAATGAAATCCGCCGCGCAGAGCCTTATAGGATGCATCGACATCCGGGATGAACTCATGCTGGAACCGAGGGATTAGGGGTTCTTGCGCTCCGCCATCCACCCGATGAGGGGCGGAAGCCAGCAGAGATTGGCAAGGATCGTTTCCAGGGCGGTACGGACCTGGGTGGAGGGAGAAAAGCCCATAAGCCGGGCGAGGAAAAGAGCGGCGGGCGCGACAAGGAGCACGGCGAGGCCGGTCATCATGACGGGATGATGGAAATACCTCGAGACGGCTTCCCGCCATCCCGTACTCGCCTTTCGCAGGAAAAAGAGCCCCGATACGTTGGCCCCCGCCTGGTCGGACAGGGCATAGAAAAAGGGGATGTAGAACCCTTCAATTCCGTAAACATCGACACCAGTGAGGCGGCTTGCCCCGTCGATGGCCCAGGGAAGGGCCATGCCGAAGAGCTTCCCCCAGCCGTATGCCTCAGCCATGGACGAGGTTCCTCCACGGAAGCGCTTCCGGAAGGCGAAAAACCCTTCGAAAAGACTTTCGCCTTCGCCGGAAAGGGTCCGGACGACCCACTGTCCCGCTCCGCTTTTCGCAAATCCGAGATAATCGAGGAAGAATCCGAAAGCAAGGCCCCCAAGATAACCGCCCAGGGTGTAGCGGATCAGTTCGCCGAACTCCTCGCCCGGTTCCTCCCCGTGATTTTCTCTTTCTTCCATTTTCACGGCATACTCCCCGACAGGGCCTCTCACCGGCAGCGGACGAGCACGATGCCATAAGCTCCGGGTCCATGGCGGAAGGAACATTCAGGAAAAGGAGCGATGGCCCGGCAAGACGCCCGGTTTTAATTGACACAGGAGAAAAGGGTGTGTCAAGAAGTGAATGAAGATCGGTGAAATCGCCGGAGAGCGGGAGGCATGAAAGACAGGGACGTTCTTGAATTCAGAACAGGAGGCGGCTGCCTCCTCCTTTTCGGTTTTCCCTTCCTTCTCGCAGGACTGTTCATCCTCGGCGTGGCCTTCCGTCTTGTTTCCGTCGAGGGGGGACAACCGCCGTTTCTCCTTCTTTTTCTATTCGGCCTTGTTTTCGCCGCTGTCGGTTTCTTCCTCATGTTCGCCCGGGAGAAGACCGTCCTTAATCGCGGGCAGGGTCTCGTCATGAAGGGAAGGGGTTTCCTGTTCCCCTGGAAATGGAAGAGGGAGCCTCTTGACGATTTCCGGAGGGTGCTCATCCGGGGGGAGATCCGGCAGGCGGGGGAATCCTCCGATGAAACCTATTCGGTGGTCCTGGAAAGGGTTGATGCCGGAAAGGATTTCGTTATCGAAGTATCGGGCGATTACATCGCCGCCCGGCAGACGGCGGAGCGGGTGGCCCGGGTTCTCCGGTTTCCCCTCTGTGATCTTTCGTCCGGCCGGGAGGTCGTCCGGGAGCCGGACCGGCTGGACGAGCCCTTCGGCGCGCGGTTGAAAAGAACGGGCGAGACCGTGACCGTTTCCGAACCGCCCCCGGTCGTGCGGGCGGTCATTCGGGAAGACGAAAACAGGCTGTTCATGGAAATCCCCCCTCCCGGCCTCTCGGGAACGGCGGCCCTGAGGCTTGTCCCGCCGGTCCTGTTTTCTCTTTTTGCCCTTTATTTCTTCGGCGGTGTCCTTGAACTTCCCATGCCCCCTCCGGTTCGCATCGCCGTTACGGGATTCCTGGGGCTGTTCCTCGGATTCCCCGTCATCTTCGGGTTTCGGGATTTCCTGGCCCACGCCCGCCGGTCGGAACGGATGACCCTGACGGCCGACAGGATCCGTATCGACCGCCGGCGGGGTTTTCAATGGAAAACCGTGGAAATTCCCCTCGACGAAGTCGAGGACCTGTCCCTTGCGTCTCCGCCCCGTCTGGAGGGAACCCGCCTTCCCGGGGGAAAACTCCGGCTTCCGGACACGTTTCTGCAGGACGGGCGGACCTCTTCGCCTTCCCCGGGGGATCTCGGCCGGGGGGTCGTCCTCGGGGAGAAGACGGTAGCCTTTCTTTCCTGGCTTGTTAAAATATTCCCGGGACAGAAGATCGTCCTTCTGACCGATAAACGGATGGAACGTTTCGGTGAAGGACTGAGTCCCGAGGAACTGGCCTGGCTTTTCGCAAAGCTGAAGCGGTTCATGGCGGACAACGCCGGCCCTGGGAGTCTCCGCGCTCAATAGGCGGCGGCTCCGGGGACGGCCATTACGAAGGGGCGGGCATAACGATTATTATCATGGCGGGCCGTCGGAAAATGCTGAAAGCGTTTCTCCTTTTAATCATTTTTCTTCTGGCCTGTTTTCTATACGGCCTGATCAAGATCCGTTTTTTCCCGCCTTCCATACCGGAAAAGGTCTGTCATGACCCCGGGGCCGGGGAGACCCCCCCTCTCGTCCGCCATGTGTGGGAACTGTCCCGGAGGATCGGATCCCGGAGCGTTTACGAGTATGAAAAGCTGGAGGCGGCGAAAGACTATATTATCGGGACGGCCGGGTCGTGGGGATTCGATCCCGAGGTTCAGCGTTATGAATACGACGGGAGAGTTTACGCCAACATCGTGGTCACCCTGCCCGGGCGTGAGAAGGCTGATTCCTGGGTGGTCGTGGGCGCCCATTACGACACCGTCGCGGGAACCCCCGGGGCGGACGACAACGGGAGCGCCGTGGCGGTCCTCCTCGAAATGGTCCGGTCGCTCCGGGAAAGATCCTTCGACCGAACGGTGAAATTCGTCTTTTTCACCCTCGAGGAACCTCCTGTTTTCCGGTCTGAGTTCATGGGAAGCGCCGTTTTCGCCAGGGAGGCGAGAGACCGGGGACAGGACATTGAGGCCATGATCTGCCTGGAGATGCTCGGTTTCTTCGGCGACGAGAAGGGAAAGCAGTCGTTTCCCTTTCCGCTCATGAATCTTTTCTATTCCTCGACCCCGAATTTCATCGCCGTGGTGGGGAACTTGAAATCAAGGAAACTCATCCGGGCCGTGGCGGACGTTCTCAGGAAAAACAGCCCGGTTCCCGTGGAGACCCTGTGGGCTCCCTCCCTGGTTCCGGGAATCGATTTTTCCGATCACCGCTCCTTCTGGAAGATGGGATACCCGGCGGTGATGATTACCGATACGGCTTTCTATCGCAACCCCTTTTACCACACCTCCCGGGATACCCTGGAAACCCTCGATCCCCGCCGAATGGGGGAACTCCTCCCGGGACTGGTCGCCCTGGTCCGGGACCTTGCCGGGGGGGAGTGACGGCCATGCCGGGAGCGAAGAGAACTCCCGTTGAAAAACAGTCAGCGAAGGTCCCCGTCGATGGTGGCGGTCATCCGTTTCACGGGCACGTTTTTCTCGGAAAGGGCGACGGCTTCCCGGACCGCTCTTTCCAGTCCCTGGCAGCAGGGGACTTCCATGGCGCACACCGTGATGTCCCGGATATCGTTTTCCCGAAGGATACGGAGGAACTTCTCCCGGTAACCCGGCAGGTCATCGAATTTGGGGCAGCCGAGAAGGACCACCTTTCCCGGTACAAGCTCTCCGTGAAAGCGGGGAAAAGCCACGGCGGTGCAGTCCGCGGCGATCAGAAGACGGGCGTTCTCAAGGAAGGGGGCGTTGGGCGGTACCAGGCGGATCTGCACCGGCCAGTGGGAGAGACGGGAACGGGCGGATTCAGCGGGGGGGGCTTCCGGCGCCGGGGAGAGGGTCGGAAAGAGGGTTCTGACCTGGGTTGAGGGACAGTCGCAGGGAAGGGACCCTTCCCCACGGATGTCATGAATGGATGGAGAAAGGGTCGCACCGGCGGCCGGGGTTTCGTCGAACGGTTCGGCTTCCTTTTCCAGGAGGGTCAGAGCCCCCCGGGGGCATTCGCCGATGCAGGCCCCGAGGCCGTCACAATGGCCCTCGGAAACCAGCCGGGCCTTGCCGTCGATGATCGCAATCGCCCCCTCTTCACAGGCGGGGACGCAAAGGCCGCATCCGTCGCACTTTTCCTCGTCGATATGGAGAATGGTTCTCGGGATTTTCATGAGAGTGCTCCTTCAATTTATTTTTATCCTGCGGGAACCATTGTATCGACGGAACAGGAAGGATTCCTTGACTTAAGTCAAATCCCGAAAGGAGAAATCAGACCATGAAGACGGAAGGACTTCTTTCCCGGTCCGCTCTTTTCGAAAACATGCCGGAGGAGCATCTCGAAGCCCTGGCGGGAATTACGGAAAGAAAATCCTACGGCCGGGGCGAAACCGTTTTTTCCGAGGGGGATCCCGTCCGGGGTTTTTACATTGTTTCCTCCGGTCGGATCAAGATTTTCAAGCTCTCCCCCGAAGGAAAGGAGCAGACTCTCCATCTCTTCGGCGAAGGGGAACCCTTCGGGGAAATCCCCGTCTTTTCAGGAGGCAGATACCCCGCTTCCGCAACGGCCCATACGGAATCGAGGGTCCTTTTCCTTCCCCGGACCGCTTTTCTCGATCTGGTCCGGAAGGAGCCTTCCATCGCCCTGAACATGCTGGCGATCCTTTCCCGGAGGCTCCGGAGGTTCGCCGGGATGATCGAGGACCTGTCCCTCCGGGAAGTTCCCGGCCGCCTGGCGGCCCACCTCCTTACCCTCCATGACAGGAAGGGGGCGGGGCCTTCTTTCCCCCTGGAAATGCCCAAAAGGGAGCTGGCCGCCCTGCTCGGGACCATCCCGGAAACCCTTTCCAGGATCTTTGGAAAAATGCGACAGGAAAAGCTGATCCGTCTTGATGGATCGACCATCGAGATCCTTGACCGGACCCGCCTCGAAGGCATTGCCGCGGGGGAGGAAAAAATCTGACCCTTAATTTCCTCCGATGGCCTTGCGGCCTTTCGTGGCCAGGTCATATTTCATTTCCTCAACGGCCATGGTCAGGGCGATATAAACGAGATTTCCCAGGGCCACATCCTGGGGATTCCGGGCCGGGGTCATGAAACTGAAGATGCCGGCCTGGGAAGTGCCGGACATCTGCTGCGCCGACGCTTCCCGGGTATCACCCTTCCGGCTGACCTTGACTTCCCCCTTCCAGAGGCGCTTGTCCTTAAGGTCATAGACCTCCCCCACGAGGTGAATTTCCGCCGTGTGTTCGTGAAACATGGTGGGGCCGAAGAGGAAAGAGGATCCCGGGCCGAAATGGAGAACCAGGATCCGGTCCGTTCCGGAGAGAACGGACTTCCGGTCAGGAAAGACCTGGTAATTTCTGAAGATATCGGAGAATGTATAGGAGGACTGTTCGAAAAGCTCTTCTCCCACGGGGAAAACAGTCCCATATTGAGTGATGGTGAATTTTCGTGTCGGTTCATCGATGACGACGGCAAAGCGATGGGGGAACTTTTCCGGCTGCCGTTTGAAGAGGGAATAATCCTGCGGCATGACTTCCGGGTCTTTTTTGACGGGTACGACATGGGCGCATCCCGTCAGGAAGAAGAAAAGGATAAGCCCGAAAGTAACGGTAACAGCACCTGCCGATCGAATTGAAGAGACCATGGTACCCTCCCGATACTGTGCTTTTATGTTTTATATACTAAAAGTCTCATAATTAACTGGACATGTACCGCCAAATAAACAGGTGGCCATCATGAAAATATCGGAAGAGATCCACGCCGATCAGCTCCATGTTCATGATGTCAGATAGCCTCTATCGCGCTGCCTGAAAATCCCGACAAATATGAGACGATCAGTATATTTGACGGCTTGGTAAAAAATCCATAGGTTGCGTTGCCCTTCATCCCCCATCATTGCGACGTGCCGCTCGGTACGTCCCGTTCCTCGGGATTCGGGCGCCCTGCCGTGACTGGAATCCTCGCATTTTAACGCGCCTTTTACAAGTCCCGCATGACGAACCCGACATGGGCCGTCTCGATGTTCCTGAAGCCCTTTCCTCCCTTGACAATGTCAAAATCATGAGTATATTGACCACCAATAATCATAAAAGATATCAAGCTGTTTTAATATGCGGAAAGACACATTCGAGTCATCTTCTTATCCAGCGTAGAAACAAATGAAAAAATAAAATGATAAAAGGAGGTAGGGTACTGATGAAAGTGAGGCCTTTGAACGATCAGATCATCGTCGAGCGGGTGGAAAGCGAGGGAAAGACCGCGGGGGGGATCATCATCCCCGAGACGGCGAAGGAGAAACCGAGAGAAGGGAAAGTGATTGCCGCGGGCAGCGGGAAAATGAACTCCAAAGGGAAAAGGCTTCCCATGGAAGTGAAGCCCGGACAGCGGATCCTTTTCGAGCGTTATGCGGGAACGGAGATCAAAATCGACGGTGAGGACTATCTCATGATGCGAGAGGACGACGTCCTTTGCGTCGTGGAATAACTGAGGAGGAAAATGCAACATGGCAGCCAAGGAAATTAAATACGACAGTATCGCCCGGGAAAAGATTCTGAAGGGCGTGGATACTCTCGCCAACGCCGTGAAGGCCACACTGGGGCCCAAAGGGAGAAACGTGGTCATCGAAAAGACCTGGGGGGCTCCGACAATCACCAAGGACGGCGTCACTGTGGCCAAGGAAATCGAACTGGGCGATAAATTCGAGAACATGGGTGCCCAGATGGTCCGTCAGGTGGCTTCGAAAACATCGGATGTGGCGGGCGACGGGACCACTACCGCGACGATCCTGGCCCAGGCTGTTTACCGGGAAGGAGCGAAGCTGGTGGCGGCGGGATTGAATCCCATGTCCCTGAAACGAGGGATTGAGAAGTGCCTGGACGTCGTTCTGGTAGAACTGCAGAAAATTTCCAAGCCCGTGGAGGACAAGAAGCAGATCACGCAGATTGGAATCATTTCAGCGAACAACGATGCCGCCATCGGGAACATCATCTCCGAGGCCATGGAAAAAGTGGGGAAAGAAGGGGTGATTACGGTGGAGGACAACAAGGCCCTTGAAACGGTCCTCGACATGGTGGAAGGCATGCAGTTCGACCGCGGGTATACGTCCCCTTACTTCGTCACCAATCCTGAGAAGATGGAGGTGGTTTATGACGATCCCTATATCCTCATCCATGAAAAAAAGATCAGTGCCCTGAAAGACATGATTCCCCTTCTCGAGCAGATCGCCCGGACGGGAAACCCTTTTGTGATCCTGGCCGAGGATGTCGAGGGAGAAGCCCTGGCGACCCTGGTGGTGAACAAGCTCCGGGGCGTTCTCAAATGTGTCGCCGTCAAGGCCCCCGGCTTCGGAGACCGGAGGAAGGCCATGCTTGAGGACATCGGTATTCTCACCGGCGGCAAGATGATTTCCGAAGACCTGGGGATGAAGCTTGAAAAGATGTCCCTGCAGGATCTCGGCCGGTGCAAACGGGTCATCGTCACCAAGGACAACACGACGATCGTGGACGGCGCCGGGGACAAAAAGGCCATCGAGGGCCGGGTCAGCCAGCTTCGGGCCCAGATTGCAGAAAACACCTCCGACTTCGACCGCGAAAAACTTCAGGAAAGACTGGCCAAGCTCGCCGGAGGGGTGGCGATCATCAGGGTGGGTGCAGCGACGGAAATCGAGTTGAAGGAAAAGAAGGCCCGCGTGGAAGACGCTCTGAACGCCACCCGGGCGGCTGTGGAAGAAGGGATCGTTCCCGGGGGCGGCGTTGCCCTGATCCGATGCACGCCCGCCCTGGAAAAGGTCAATCTTCTGGAAGATGAAAAACCGGCCCTGTCCATCATGAAACGGGCTCTCGAAGAACCGGTGAAGCAGATCGCCAATAACGGTGGTTATGTGGGGTCCATCATCTGTGAGAAGCTGAAGGAGAAAAAAGGCGATTACGGATTCGATGCCGACAAGGGCGAATTCGTGGATATGATGAAGGCGGGGATCATTGATCCCACCAAGGTCGTGAGAACGGCTCTTCAGAACGCCTGTTCCGTCGCCTCCCTGCTTATTACTACGGAAGCGATGATCGCGGAAAAACCGAAAAAGACACCCCCCTCCATGCCTCCCGGCGGCGGGATGGGAATGCCTCCCGACATGGGTGACTTTGACTGATCGGCAACAATCCTTACGGAAGTGAAACGGATGCCCGGATGACCAGTCGGTCATCGGGGCATCCGTCGGGTTTTATGGCGACGGTTCCTGAATCTTCTTGACAAGATTCAGGAACCGTCGCCATTCCAAGGAGGAACGGATGATCCATGCTGAATCCCTGACCAAGTATTATGGAAATCTCTGTGCCGTCGACGGGATCACTTTCGACATCTCGAGAGGGGAGGTTCTGGGTCTTCTCGGACCCAACGGTGCCGGGAAGACGACGACTCTGAGGATGATCACCGGATACCTGGCCCCTTCGTCCGGGATAATACGAATCGGAGATCGGCCTCTCGGAGAAAACCTGGTGGAAACCAAGAAGACCATGGGATATCTCCCCGAATCAGCCCCCCTCTACAAGGATATGCTTGTCTTCGACTACCTCGTTTATGCCGCGGAAATCCGGGGGCTGAAAGAAGAAGAACGGCTTCCCCGGCTGAAGGAACTTGCCGGGCTGTGCGGGATCGGTGAAATCATGCACCGGACAATCGGGGAACTGTCCAGGGGCCTGAAACAGCGGGTGGGGATCGCGTATGCCATGATATCCGACCCGGAAATCCTCATCCTCGACGAGCCCACCGCCGGTCTCGATCCGAACCAGATCGTGGAGATCCGGGAGATCATCCGGGAAATCGGGAAGAAGAAGACGGTCATCCTCTCCACCCATATCCTGAGCGAGGCGGAGGCCACTTGCGACCGGATCATGATCATCGACCGTGGACGGATCGTCGCCGACGATGCCACGGAAACGCTCAAACAGGCAGCCGTCGGCCGGCCGGTCATTCACCTGGGCCTCCGCAAAATCGGCGATCCCGATGGGGTCGTGGCCCGGCTGGGTGCCCTGGCGGGGGTTGAAAAGGTCGAACTGGCGGACGAACAGGAACCGGGGGTATTCCATTTCCGCCTCTTCTGCGACCCGGCCTCGGATATCCGGGACCGTATCTACGGCAGCATCAAGGAAACGGAATGGTTCCTTACGGAATTCTACCGGGAAACCCGGACCCTGGAAGCGATCTTCAGGGAGCTGACCAAGGAGGGCTGACATGAATACATTCCATATCTTTGCCAAGGAACTCCGGGATTATTTCATCTCTCCCATCGCCTACATCGTCATTTCCGTCTTCCTTCTCGTTACGGGCTGGTTCTTCTTCACGCCCTTCTTTCTTTTCAACCAGGCGAATCTCAGGGACTTTTTCGCCCTTCTGCCCATCGTATTTTCCTTCATCGTCCCGGCCGTGACGATGCGTCTTTTTTCAGAGGAATTCAATGCGGGGTCCTACGAGATCCTGCAAACCCTGCCGGTAACCACCCGGGAAATCATTGTCGGAAAATTCATGGCCGGCGTGGCCCTCGTGGCCGCCCTTCTGATTCCGACACTGGCTTATCCGCTGACCGTTTCCTTCATAGGCGACCTCGACTGGGGTCCCGTGGCGGGAGGATACATGGGCGCCCTCTTCCTGGGATCCGCCTATGGAGCCATCGGGATCTTTGCGTCGTCCCTGACGAAGAATCAGATCATCGCTTTCATTACGGGGGCCGTGCTCTGTTTCGCCCTGACTCTGATCGACAAGATGCTTTTTTTCTTTCCCCCCGCCCTGGTCTCCTTTGTGAGCTATCTCGGGGCGGATCCCCATTTCCAGAACATTTCCAGGGGAATTCTCGATTCCCGGGACTTTCTCTATTTCTTGAGCGTCATCTTCCTCGGCCTCTACGGAACCTCCCTGGCCCTGGAAGGGAGAAAATAGGAAAGGAGTCAAGAACCGTTGAGAAGAAGACGAAGCTCTTATATCAAACTCATCCTTTACGGCATCCTGGTGGTTCTGATCAACCTGGCGGGCTTGAATCTCTTCATGCGGGCGGACCTGACGGGCAACGGCCTGTATTCCCTGTCAGAGGCCAGCCGGCGGGTGGTCTCCACCCTGTCGGAACCCCTGACCATCAAGGTATTTTTCACGAGAAACCTGCCGGCACCTTACAACAGCACGGAGCGGTACCTCCGGGACCTTCTGGAGGAATACGGAATTTACGGGAACCGGTATTTCAACTACCAGTTTTACGACATCAACCCCGAAGGGGCTTCCGGAAAGGCCAGGGAAAGTGAGGAAACGGCACAGAATTACGGAATCCATCCCCTTCAGATCCAGCATATCGAACAGGACGAGGTCAAGTTCAAAAAGGCCTACATGGGGATGATCCTCATTCACGGGGACCTGGTCGAAAAAATTCCGGCGATCACGGGATCCGAGGGTCTGGAATACCGGATCACCACGGCGATCATGAAATTGAACGACAAGATCAGCGCCCTTCTCGCTCTGAAGGGAAAGGTGTCGGTGAAGCTCTTTCTCTCTTCCTCTCTCAACCGCGTGGCACCGTACATGGGAGTGACGGAACTGCCTCAATTGCCGCGGAAGATCGAGGATATCGTCAAGTCGTTGAACGTCAAAAGCTACGATAAACTCGAATTTGCCTGTATCGATCCGGAAAAGGGTGAAGCGGAGAAGGCGGAGGCGGAAATATACAGGCTCATGAGCCTCAAGTGGCCGGCCCTGGAGGAGGGCAGAGTGGAGGCCGGACAGGGGGTCATCGGCCTCGTCATGGAATACGGCGGCAAGACGGCGGAAATCCCGATCATGAATGTGGTCCGTATTCCCATCTTCGGGACGCGATACAGCCTCATGCAACCGGATCAGGTCCGGGAACTGGTCGAGGGAAATCTCGACGGCCTGATCAACATCCATGAGAACATCGGGTACCTGGCGGATCACGGAACCCTGGAAACTCTCAGTGTTCCCGGAATGGAAAGCAAGGAGAGAAGCGGTGCGAATTTCCATGCCCTCCTTTCCCGAAACTACACGGTCAGGGAAGTCCGGTTGAAGGATGGTCCCCTGGTGGACAATATCGACTGTCTCGTTATCGCCGGCCCGAGGGATACATTTTCCGACTATGAGCTGTTTCAGATAGACCAGTTCCTCATGAAGGGGAAAAACCTGGCCCTTTTCGTCGACCCTTTCGAGGAAACATCGCCTCAGGCAAACCGTTCCCCCCAGTTCAACCCCGGCGGGACCTTCGTTCCTCTTGAAACGGGGCTGGAAAAGCTCATCGAACATTACGGCGCTTCCGTCACCCGGGCTTTCGTGCTTGATGAAAACTCCTACCGGCAGCGCATGGCCGCCCGTTTCGGCGGCGGGGAGCGGCCGGTCTATTTCGCCCCCATTATCAAAAACAGGAACATCAACCACGATCCCCCGTACATGGAAAATATCCGGGGGCTTGTCGTCATGAAGATCGCTCCCCTGGAACTGAACGAGGAGCGGCTGAAGGCCGGAGGTCTCTCGGCGACGGGGCTGTTTTCTTCCTCCGAGCGGTCCTGGACGGCGAAACAGGTTTCGAACCTGAACGCCCTTTTCATGCAAAGCCCGCCGCCGGATAAGGAGATGAAAAAATATCCCCTGGCCTGTGTTCTCCAGGGAGAATTTCCCAGTTACTTCAAAGGGAAACCCCTTCCGGAAAAAGAAATGAAAGAGACAAACGAAAACGGGAAGGAGTCATCCGGGGCCCCTTCGGCCGTTTCCGTGGAACAGCGGGGGGCGGTTATCGAACAGGGAAAACCGGGCAGGATTTTCCTCATCGGGACTTCGGAGATCCTGACCGACCAGATGGTGGACGAACAGGGTACGACCCCGAACAGCGTTTTCCTTCTGAACATTGTGGATCACCTGAACAACCGGGACGACATCGCCGTCATGCGGGGGAAGGAACAATCATTCAATCCTCTCCAGGACACGAGTGCATGGGCGAAGACGGCCGTTAAAACATTCAACATTGCAGGTCTGCCGATCCTGGTGGTTTTCTTCGGTCTTGCCGTCTGGTTCCGGAGGACTTCCCGGAAAAAGGCCATCCAGGCCCTGTTTCAGTCCGCCAGGGAGGGTTGATCATGAAACTGAAAAAGGAATACCTCATCCTGACTCTTCTCATCGCCGCCCTGGCCCTCTATCTTTTCTTCCGGGACCGGGACCTGACCCGGTATGAACTGCCGGAAGCGGCGAAAGTGGAAGGAAAGAACGTTACGGGAATCGAAATCTCCGGGGGCCGGGGAAAAGACTTCCAGGTGGTCCGGAAAGGGGAGGGATGGATCCTCTCCCCGGGAGATTACCCCGCCGACGAAAAAAAGGTTCAGAACATCCTGGATGAGATCGGAAAGTTCACCCTCACGGCCCTCGTGTCGGAATCAAAGAATTATGAACCTTATGATCTCGGCGAAGACAAGAGGATCCATGTCCGGGTCCGGGCAGGGGAGAGGGACGCCCTTCAATTCGACCTGGGGAAGGCCGTTTCCACCTACCGGCACACCTTTGCCCGGCTGGGGTCGGATCCCAGGGTGTATCATGTCCGGGGCAACCTCCGTCCCCAGTTCGATAAGACCGTTGATGACCTGAGGGACCGGAAGGTTCTTTCCTTCAACAGGGCTGAAATCAGCGAGATCGCCTTCATCACCGGGGGAAAAACGGTTACGTGGTCCCGGAAGGACCTTCCCGTGAAGGAAACCGATATGCCTGCCAGGGAAGGAGAGGAACCGGAGAAGAAAAAAGAGACCCTTTGGGTGGATGGAACGGGAAAAACGGCAGACGGGGCAAAGGTGGACGCCCTCCTCGGAAGCCTTTTCAATCTCGAATGCGAAGGTTACCTGGAAGGGAAAAAGAAGGAGGATTTCAAGGATCCTCTGTATGTTCTGGTTCTCAAGGGTCCTCAGGAACACCGCCTCAGCGTCTACCCGAAAGGCGGGGAAGGGGAAAAGGGCTGTCCCGCCGTGTCCTCCGGAAACGACTATCCATTTATGCTGCCCGACTACCGGGTGGATGCCCTGAAAACGGCTCTGGAAAAAATGACAGGCGGCAATCCTTCATGAGAAGGGACGGCCGTTGAAATGTCCATGAAAGGCGGCCAATGAGGCGGGTTTTTGTCCAGGTCTATGAAATCCAGGAACCCCGGGAGGCGGAAAACCTTCTCGGGCTGGGCGTGGACCACACGGGATCCGTCCTTCTTTCCCGGGAGACATGGAAGATCCAGGCCATCCGGGATGTGATGACCCTTCTGGAGAAGGAGGACATCAAAAGCTGCCTCATCCCCCTCTTTAACGACAGAGAAGACCTCTGCCGGGCCCTGGACTATTACGAGCCCCGGATCCTTCATTTCTGCGAAGCCCTCCCGTTTCCCGATTCAGGAAGTCCAGGGGCGCACCAGCGGCATTGGAGGCCCCTGTATGCCCTCCAGGAAGAGCTGAAACGACGTTATCCCGATCTGGAAATCATGCGTTCCATTCCCATCCCGAGACCGGGGAAAACGGGCTTCTCCCGGGCCTCGGAAGCGATCAGGCAACTTATAGAGGAATTCGCCCCGGTGAGCGACTGGTTCCTCACCGACACCCTCCTGGGGGACCATTCCAGCCAAGAATTTAACGAGGAGCCCGTGGCGGGGTACGTAGGGATCACCGGGGAAACCTGCGACTGGGACCTCGCAGCGGACCTCGTGGCGAAAAGCCCCATTCCCGTCATCCTGGCGGGAGGGATCTCCCCGGAAAACGTGTACGAGGCCATCCGGAAGGTTCGCCCCGCCGGTGTCGACAGCTGCACCCGGACCAATGCGCTGGACACCGAAGGCCGTCCTGTCCGTTTCCGGAAGGACCGGGAGAAGGTCCGTCGTCTTGTGGAAGAAGCCCGCCGGGCCGTGGCCGGGCCGTGGGGTCGGACCAATCCAAGTGCTTAATATATTAATATAATAAGCCATTTTGCATGGCTATTCCAGGCTTGGAAGATTGTTTTTGACCCCGAAAAACGGCATTTAACCGGATGCCCCTGAAGGGACAACCGCCCTGTGGACCGGCATGGCTGGAAGCCAAAAGAATCCGTGGCAGGTGCGGGAAAAATCTCTGCACCCTTAAGATCCGGTGGATCAAAGACCCACCGGATTATTTTTATTCTGGAACTATCGGCTGGAAATGCGGGTTTTTCTCGATTTGAAACGGGCCGTGCCGAAGAACGACTTTCCCGTGGAAAGAAAGGGCTGAGTACCGGCGGAACCGGGGGCTTGCCCGACCATCGGGGGAGGGCTGGAGATCTCCCGGGGCGGTGATGAAAGATTCCGCCCGCTCATTCCCGCTTTTCTCCTTCTTGCCGACCCGGTTGTGACCAGAGGGACAGGCAGGGAGTAATCGAAGTCGTCAAGGGTTCTTCTTTCGATGGCTTCCCCAAGCATTCTCTCGAGGGTCCAGACAAAGGCCCTGTCCTGAAGAGTCACGAACGTAAAGGCGGTTCCCGTCTTCTCAGCCCTTCCGGTGCGGCCGATCCGGTGGATGTATGCGTCAGCGGTATCGGGCATGTCGTAATTGACTACGTGGGATATCCGGGAAACATCGATTCCCCGGGCAGCGATATCCGTAGCCACAAGAACCTGATATTTACCGTTACGGAAACCGTCAAGAGCCTCCTGACGCTGTTTCTGCGACAGGTCTCCCTGAAGGGATGCGACAAAAAATCCGGCTTTCTTCATCTGTCTTGCCACGCGGGTTGCTCTGTCCTTGGTCCGAGTGAAAACCAGTACCGATTCGGTTTCCGTCTTTTTCAGGACCTTCATAAGAAGAGCTGTCTTCCGGTGGGATTCCACAGGGTAGATGGCATGGGAAACGGTCGATACGGGAGCGGATTCGCCGACTTGGATCGTTACGGGATCGTTAAGAATTTCCCGGGCCAGCGACCGGATGTCGTCGGGCATGGTGGCCGAGAAGAGGAGCGTCTGGCGCTCTGCCGGAATGCGTTTTATGATTTTCCGGATGTCAGGCAGAAAACCCATGTCGAACATGCGATCCGCCTCATCGATGACAAGCACTTCCAACCCGGACAGGTCGATGGCGCTCTGGCCCATGAGATCGATGAGCCGCCCGGGACAGGCCACAACGATGTCCGCGCCTGCACGGAGTTTCTTCAGCTGAGATTCGGTTTTCGTTCCCCCGTAAACCGTGACGCTTCTCACTTTCGTCTTTGCACCCAGAAGGCCTATGGACTCATGGGTCTGCTCCGCCAGTTCCCGGGTCGGTGCGATGATGAGCGCCCGGATGCGTTTCCGGGATCCTCTCATGAGACGCTCAAGGATGGGGAGAACGAAGGCGGCCGTTTTGCCCGTCCCGGTCTGCGCAAGTCCCATGAGGTCTCTGTTCTGGCGTATGATCGGGATGCACTGTGATTGAATGGGGGTGGGGTCTATGTAACCCGCTGTTTCGATACCCGATTCGATATCGGGGTGTAACTGAAATAATTTGAAATTCATTAAATGTCCTTTTCTAATGTTTGATGCGAAGGCCGGCAAAGGTAAAGCACACATGCGCCTGCTCGGCTCCCGGGGTGGGGGCTTTTCTTCTGCTTGTCGTCAGTCTTCCCGGGTTTCTTCTGATGGTTGATCCGTGAGGTCTGATGATGGACTCATGGAAGGTTCGTCGTCCTGCTTCTTCCTGTTCTGGCGCTTCGCCATTTTCTCCATGGCTTTTTGTTTCTTTTCCATTTCTTTTTTACGCTTGATGAATTGATTTTGATTTCTCCGGGCCATTGTCCTCCTCTTCATGAATGAAACGACAGGTCTTAAAAAAAACCCAGAGGCGTTTCACAGCTCTGGGTCACGAACCAAAACCGTTTCTGAAAGTGTCGTGAATATAGGTTATTTCTACGCCGATGTCAAGGAGAAACAGGAGCAAACCCCTTTCCGTCTTCTCTTCGCAGATCAGTCTCCTTAAAAAGGCAAATTCGGCCTTGAAAAGGACCTTCTAAGGCTGAAAAAGAGGTTTATTCCGGCATAATTGCTTTATATATCAAGTTTTTGGCTTGGTCCGACCCGACCCCCCCCCATTCCCCCCCATTTGACGATTTTCAGGTCGAGGACGGCGATGGCGTAAAGAACGGGAACCATAAGGAGGGTGATGAAGGTCGCCACGGTGAGTCCCCCGATCTGGGCATAGCAGAGAGGCTGCCACAGGGGACCGCCGTGAATGGCCAGGGGAAAAAGGGCGAAGACCGTTGCCGCCACGGTGATCATGACGGGCCGCAGGCGGACGATTCCCGCATCCAGGAGGGCCTGCTCCAGGGGTTCTCCTTTTTCATGCATCTCTTCGATGAAATCGAAGAGGACGATAACATGGCTGATGATGACGCCGATGAGGCTCACGATGCCGAGAAAGGCCATGAAACCGAAGGGGGCTCCCAGGAGGGCCAGGGCGGTCATTGCTCCGGCCATGCCATAGGGGATGGCGGCGAAGACGATAAAGGGTTTCACGGCGTTTTTGAACTGGATTACCAGGGCCATGAAGATGGCGAAGATGGAGATGGCCATAACCATTGCAAGCTGCCGGAACCCCTTGACCTGCTCTTCCTGCTCCCCACCGATTTCCAGGCGGTATCCCGGGGGCAGGCCTTTTGACAATTCCTTCAGGGCCGGTCCGGCTTTCCCGATGATTTCCGAGGGGAGGAACCCCCCGGCGGGAAAACAGGAAACGGTAAATGTCCGGAACTGATTCCGCCGCATGATTTTTCCCGTTTCCATGGTGTAGTCGACGGTCGAGACCTGGCGCAGCGGAACCTTCTGGGTTCCTTCCAGGGAATAGACATAAAGATTCTGGATATCCGAAAGCCGGGAGCGTTCCTGCTGGCGGAGCCGGACGAGCAGCGGGATCTGCTTGTTCCCCTCCCGGAGCATCGAGACGGGAATGCCGCTCATGCCCGCCACGGAGGACACGGCCACGTCGAGATTGCTGATCCCGGCGAGGTTTGCCCTGTCCGGATCGACCTTGAGACCGACGGTGAAACTTTCCGCCCCCCAGTCGTCCCGGATACGCTCGGCCCCTGGGATGGCCCGGAAAATATCCTTGACCTTCTCGGCGAACTGGCGGAGCGTGGGAATGTCCTCTCCGGAAAGGCGGATCGAAACGGGGATGCCGACAGGTTTGGCGTTCTCAAGCTGGCGGACATCGATGCGGGTTCCGGGAACCCCCCGGGAAAGGGCTTCCTGAAGGGGGTCGGCAAGTTTTCCCGTGTCGTGCTTGTCGTTCAACTGGAGGATGAGTTCGGCGTAATTAAGCTCCTGCTGTTCCGGCTCGACGGAGAACCAGAAGCGCGGCCCGCCGCCGCCGACAAAAGTGGTGATGGAGTGAAGGATATTCGGACCGGAGCCTTCCGTGAATCCCCGGATGACTTTTTCCGTCTCAACGGCCGAGGTGTCCGTTGACGAGAGGGTGGCATCCTCGGGAAGCCACACGTCCACGTAGGAGAGATAGCTCAGGTCCTTCGGAAAGAACTGAGTCTTCAATTGGGACATGAAAAAGCCGCCGGCGGCCAGAAAGACGAGGGACCCGGCCAGGACCTTCCAGCGATGCGCGATGGCCAGGCTTCCCATCCGGAAATAGAACCCCGTGAACCCCTTCGCCCGCCGCTCCTCCAGGGACGGCTCCGTTTTTCCGCCAGGCCGGAGGAGGTGGTATGAAATGAGGGGCGTGAAGGTGAGGGAAATGATCCAGGAGGAGATGAGGGCGCAGGTCATGACCACGGGCAGCGTGTAGAGGAACCGGCCGATGTCCCCCGATAGGATCAGGAAGGGAAGATAGGCCACGATGTTTGTCACCGTGGCGAAGAACATGGCCTTGGCGAGTTTCGTGGGGCCGATCCAGGCGGCGGCGAGGGCGGGCCTTCCCGTGGCGAGTTCCCTTTTTATGGCGTCCCCGGCGACGACGGGAACGTCGACGAGAAGTCCCAGGGCAAGGATGAGAGATCCGATGGAGATCTGCTGGAGATCGAGCCCGAGGAGGTGCATCATTCCGAAAGTCATGGCAAGGGCCAGGGGGATGGCCGCCGCCAGGAGCAGGGCGGAACGCCATTCCCAGAACCCGATGAGAGCGACAAGAACGACCAGGATGATGGCTTCATAAAGGCTTTTCATGAACAGGTCGATATTTTCCCGGACCTGGAGGGGCTGGTCCGAGGTTTTGGCGATGATCAGGTCTTCCGGGAGGCGTTGTTTCATGTTCTCGAGGCTGGCATCCACGGCCTTTCCGAATGCGCCGATCTGCTCGCCCGGCCGCATCTGGACGGCCAGGGTGACCGCCCGGTTGCGCTGCCAGCGGCCTGACCCGTCCCGCCAGGTGTAAAAATTAAGAAACCGGGCCGGACTTTCGTATCCCCGGAAAATGTCCACGAGGTCCCGGAGATAGACGGGAACCCCCTGGGCCGTGGCGGCGATGATCACATCGCCTATTTCCTTCTCCGTCTTGAATTCGCCGGAAGGGTCTATGGTGAGATTTTTCCCGGTGACTTCTATGATCCCGCCGGGCAGGGTGATGTTTCGGGCATTCAGAATGTTTTTTATCCTCCCCGGCTGGAGGCCGTAGGCGGCGAGGCGCTCCTGGGAATATTCGAGATAGATCGCTTCCGGGAGAATCCCGTATCGGGAGATTTTGGAAACCTGGGGGACCGTGTGAAGGGTCTTCTGGATCAGATCGGTGAAATCGTCGAGTTCACGATAGGTATACTTCTCCCCGGCTGACTCCGCGAGGACGTCCCCGGTCTTTCCGGGATCGCGGATAAGGACGGGCCGCCATGAGTCGGGGTGGAACTCCGAGGCGTGAAGGCGTTCACGGATGAACCGCTCGCCGTACGCCCGGAGTTCATCATCGGTCGCATCGGTGAGGCCGTCTAACCCGATGAACCACCGCCCCTCCAGGATCCGGCCCTGCCTCATAAGATCGTCCCCCTCGACGGATCGGGCGAAGATTTCGAGGGCGGGACGGCCGATCTTCGGGCTGATGGAGGCGGGAAAGTTGTAAACGATGGTAACCGCCTGGGGATTGCCGGCTCGGCCGGAACGTTCCCGGACCGCCTCGATGGCCTGTCTGACCCGGGCGGATCTGAGCGCGATTTCCACTTCCCCCGCCCTGGGGCTGGCCACGGTGAGCATGAGGGCCGCCGTGTCCCCGAAGTCCTTGATGAAGGTGACGGGTCCGGCACCCTCGGGAAGGTCTCCGATGCCGTCGAGCTTCCCTTTGATATCGTCGAACTCCTTGCCTGTGTCCGTCACGTTTTCGTCCAGGGTGACGTACACGACGGACACGCTTCCCCGGGTGTTTGAGACGATTTTTTCGACCTGGGCGTTTTCGGCGATCTTCTCCTCGATTTTCCGGGTCACCAGCTGTTCCATCTTTTCGGCGCTGGCCCCGGGCCAGGGACAGATGGCCACGGCCACCCGGACGGGGATCTCGGGGTCCTTGCGCTTGGGCATCTCCAGGACGGCGAAGACGCCCCATAAAACCACCGCCACAAGCAGGACCCAGGATACATGGCGATTTTCCACGAAAAACCGGGCGCCGTTCCAGCCGCTGGAGTCGGGTCTTGAATCGTTCATTTTACGGAATGATGTTCACTTTTTCGCCATCGACGAGGAGGGGAGCGCCGGCAGTGACGATTTCCTCTCCTTCTTCCAATCCTTCCAGGATCGCCACCTGGTTGGCCAGGATGTTCCCCGGCCGGATGACGCGAAGCCGGGCAACGGCGGCATCCCCTTGTCTTTCAATGATAAAGACGGCATACCCCGACGGGGCGTTCCGGGGCCGGATAATGGCATTCAGCGGGACGGCGGGGCGGGCGGTCGATGCTTTCGCCATGTCCATTTCGAGGGAAGCGATCATCCCGGCCCGGAGGCGTTTCGTGTCGTTGGAGAGGGTGATTTCCACTTCGAAAACCCGGCTCATGGGATCCGCGGAAGGGGAGATGCTTGAGATCTTTCCTTCGAAGGACTCTCCGGGAAAAACTTCCGTCGTGATTATCTGAGGGCTGCCGACTTTCAGGTTTTCCATTACGACGTCAGGGACCCCGAAGACGGCCTTCACGGAAGAGATGTCGGCCAGTATGAAGGCGGGTGACCCCGGACCGGCGAGGCTCCCCACTTCGATCAGCCGTTTCAGGATCACGCCTTCCATGGGGGCTTTCAGGCGGCAGTCCCGGAGGGCCGTTTCCGCCTCTTCCAGAAAGGCCTTCGCTTTTCGAACCTGGGATCGGGCAACTTCGAAACGGGTCCGGATCCCGTCGTGGTCCGCCCGGGTCATGCTGCTCTCGCGAAAGAGGTTTTCCGCCCTTCCCAGGTCTTCCCGGGCCTTGGAAAGAGACGATGAGGCTTCCGAGACACCGGCCCGTGCCTGGCTTACCCTGGCGGCATATTCCGTTTCCCGGATACGGGCCAAGACGTCGCTGGAGAGAACGGCATCCCCTTCCTGGATGAGGCGGTCTCCGCTGCCCGGAGGGCCCTTCCGAATCTCTTCCACATAGCCGCCCACCCGGAAGGCAAGGGTCACCTGGCGATAGGGAATGATGCTTGCGGAATAGCGGGAGGTCTCGCCGCCGTCCCGGGCGGTGACGGCGGTGACTCGGACGGCCTTGAGGGGGCTTTCGTAGGCCTCTTTCCGGTCGCATCCTGAAATAGATAAACAGGCGGCGATTATGAACAGTGAAAGGATTCTTTTCCCGGTCATTCAGTCTTCTCCCATGGCTTTTTCCAGGTCCGCCCGGGCGGTCCAGAGGCCGAGCACCGCCTGGTCGAATTTTCGGGTTTCATCCCGGCAGGAGGCTTCATCCTCCAGGACGTCCTTCAGGAGGGCGGATTGGTCCCGATAGCGGTTCACGGTGATTCGACGCCGTTCCCGGGCCGCTTCCGCCATAAGCCGCGCCGTGTCGACGGCCCATCGCGCTTCCTCCATTTTTCGGAGCCGGAAGCGGACATCGGACAGAATCAGGGCTTCCGTTTCGCGGAGGCCGTTTTTCGCCTGGAGGATGGTCCGCTCCCGTTCCCCCAGCTCACGCTGTTTTCTTCCCCAGTCGAAGAACTCCCAGGTCAGGACCAGTCCCACCGAGGCTGTTTCTTCCGGCAGGACCTCCACATTATGAAGCCGTCCGTAATTCAGGGAGAGATCGAGATCGGGGATGTATTCCGCTTTTTTCAGTTTCTTGCCGCACTCGGCCTGTTCGATCCTGAGACGGGCCTCCTCGATCTCGGGACGTTTCTTCAGGGCCCTCATGACGGCCTGTTCCCCATCGATTTCAAAGGGGGCGGGCTCCGGGATGGAGACGATATCGAAGGTCCTTTCAATGTCCCGGCCCATGAGTCGGTTGAGATTTTCCTTCCGCGAACGGATGGCGTTTTCAAGGGTGCGTTTTTCATCCTCCGCCCTGGACAGATTGGCTTCCACCTCCATCCTGTCCACTTCGAGGGCCGTTCCCTGGCGGACAAAGTTTTCCACCACCCGCCGGAGTTCCCGGTAAAACGCAATGGTATCCCGGGCGGATTCAAGACTGCTCTGCAGGTCCAGGATCTCGAAACAGTTGTGTTTGATCTCGTTTGCCACCGTATGGCGGCTGATCCGCAGAGCCTCCCGGGCGAGGTCCTTCGAAACTTCGAGATATTCGATACCCAGTCCGATCCTGTACTGCTGGGAGAGAGGCTGGGTGATCCGGGCCAGGGCGTAAGTGGCAAAACGGGGTTCCGTATCGATGGTCGTGTCTTCCGCCGGAATGGGGCCGATGACGGGATTGTTCCCGAACACGCCCTTCTTGAATTCGAAGTCCATGGTCTTGAGAAGGCGGGACTCCATGACATAAAGCTCGAAGGCGGGCAAGCGCCTCGTCCGGGCGGCGGCAATCCTGTATTCCAGCTTTTCGACTTCCAGGGCGGCATTTTGCGCCTGCCGGTTTTTGTCCAGGCCGCAGCGGATGGCCTCCTCCAGGGTGAGCGTCTCGGAACGGGCCGGCGGAATACCTTCGAAAATAATGAAAATCAGCACAAAAAGAAAGATTCCCTTCCGACCGGCGCCATGATTCATGGAAAACACCTCTTATACGAGACTGACGATGACCGTCCCCCAGATGGTGAGGAGGACATTGGCAAAAGCATAAGGGGCCGCGTATCCGAGGACAGGAGTGGCACTTTCCGCATCTTCCTGGAGGGTGTTGAGGGCCGCCGTGAGGTTCCTGCCTCCCGCCAGGGCCCCCATGAGAAGGACGGGGTTCATTTTGAGGAAAAGCCTGGCGAAGAGAAGACCGGCGATGACGGGGAGAAGGGTGACGATCACGCCCGCAAAGAAGACGGAAAGTCCCATCGTTTCGAGGGCCTTGAGGGCCTGGGCTCCGGCGCCGAGGCCGATGCAGGCGACGAAGAGATTCAGTCCCAGGTCCTGGAGGATCCATCGCCCTCCCCCGGGGATCTGGCCGAAGGTGGGATGAACGGACCGGAGCCATCCGAAAACGAGTCCGGCGACGAGGACGCCTCCGCCGACGCCGAGGGTGATGGGAATGGCATCCACATGAACGGCCAGAAGCCCCAGGAGGGTCCCGCCGGCACACCCGGCTCCCACCATGATGAGGTCCGTAGCCTCGGTGGGACGCTCGGCATACCCGAGAAGCTTCACGGCCCGTTCCACGTCCTCCTTGGCGCCGATGATCTGGAGAAGGTCGCACTTTTCCACCACCGTCTCCAGGAGGATGGGGACCTCGTGACCCATCCGGGTGATCCGTTTCAGAAAAAGCCCGTGACTGTGGGGGTCTCCTGCCAGGTCCCGGAGGGTTTTGCCCGCATATTGTTCATTCAGGACGCAGATTTCCATGACTTCCCCGATGACATCGGCGATGTCCGAAATATCCACTTCCGGGCCGATGATTCCCGGCGCTTCGAGAAAACAGGTTCTCATGGCGCCGCCGACGAGAAGGATATCCCCGGCCCGGAGGACCGTCCCGGGAGCAGGAGAGAGAATGTCCTCTTTCCTTTTTATTTTTTCAACGGCCACCCGGTAGGGGAAGAGGGCCTCCATCTCCGCCACTTTCTTCCCCGCCGTTTCCGGGTTCTCGATCCGGTAGGCCCGGAGAGACAGTTGGCGGGTCCAGGAAAAGAGTTCCGGGCTTTTATCGGCCCCGGAAGCCCCGCCGGACATGGTTTCTTCCAGCTTGCCGGCTTCTTTTTTCAAGTCCAGTTTCATGAGGCGGGGGAGGATGCTGAAGGAAAGGATGCCGCCCACGGTGCCGAAAACATAGGTGATGGCGTAGGCCACGGCGATATTCGTGTCCAGGGCGGCCCGGGCCGCATCGGTCAGTCCCAGGTGGGCCACCGCCCCCTCGGCGGTGCCGATGGCGGCGGATGTGGTCATGGCCCCGGCAAAGAGTCCGGCGGTGGTTCCCTTGTCGAAGCCGAAGAGCTTTCCCAGGACGACGGCCGTGGCCAGGGAGGTGAAAGCGATGACCAGGGAAATCCAGACGTAGTTAAGCCCTTCCTTCCGAAGGGCCCCGAAGAACTGGGGACCCACCTTGTATCCGATGCAGAAGGTGAAAAGGGCGAAACTCACATTTTTCAGGAGCGCCGGGATCTGGAGGGGGACCTGGCCGAGGACGAGAGCTGCGAGAAGAACCGACGCGGTGGACCCCAGGCCGAAGCCCCGGACCTTGAAACGGCCGATCGTGTAACCGGCGGCCAGGGAGAGGAAAACAGGAATCTGGGGATAGGTTTGAAAGAGATCGACAATCGCCATGGTCATATGAACCCCTCCGGTCTCATTTCCCTGATTTCTTCCGGCCCTGCTCCCACAGGCGGTGGTATTCCTCTAAAATTTCATTGATGCCCCGGCCGATTTCCTCGTACATCCGGTTCGGGAGGTTGGCGAGAGATACCCGGATCGACATGTTGGGGGCATCAAATCCGCCGCCGTCGAGAAGAACCACCGATTTTTTCTCCGCGAGACGGACAATGAAGTCGATGGGCTCGAAATCCTTTCGGAGATACCTGGCAAAATCCCGGCTGTAGCGGCTTTCCGCCAGAGCGGGGACGTCAATGGTGGTGTAATAGCGGGTGCCGTGTACGTCTTCGGGCGGGGTAATCCCCATGGCCGCATACAGCGTGTTGTGGCGGTGGGTGACGATGTACTGGGCCGCTTTCTTGTAGTCTCCTCTCTTGTCGGTGAGGCAGTACAGACAGAAGAGCACCATAAGAATCTGTTGAGGAGTGGAAAGGCCCGCCGTGTGGTGAAGGGCCACGGAACGGCTGTCCGCCACCATGCGGTCAATGATCTTCATCTTCGCCGGGTTGAGAGTCACCGTGCTGTACCGCTGGTTCAGCTGCTTCCGGATCTTTTCGGGGAGAGACGCGACTTTCCCGTCGAAGACATTGTCCTGGTGGATGCCGATGACGCCGAGCCGCCAGCCCGTCGCCCCGAAGTACTTGGAGAAGGAGTAGACGAGAATGGTGTTTTTCGGGGCTACGGTGATGAGGGACTTGAAGCCGTTGACAAAGGTTCCGTAAACGTCATCGGTGATAATGATCAGGTCCTTCCGTTTTGTCCGGACAAGCTTCCCGATTTTGTTCAGCGTTTTCTGGCCCATGGAGACCGATGTGGGATTGGAAGGATGGACGACGAAGAAGGCCTTGACGGCGGGGTCGGCGAGTTTCTCGATTTCCGAATCCGGATATTGCCATCCCGAGTCTTCGTCCTGTTTCACTTCCAGTTCGACGAAACGGTAGTCGTTGAGTTTCGGAATTTCCAGGTAGGGGGTGAAGATAGGCGTTCCGAGGGCGATCCTGTCCCGCTTCTGGAGGAGTCTGTTTTCCATGAGGGTGGTAAAAATGTAATCCATGGCCGCCGTGCCCCCCTCGGTGGCGAAGAGATCGAATCTACCTTTGGGCGGTGAATTTCCGCACATTTCCTGATCGAGGTAACAGTGGACGATCTTTTCGCTCAGGGCAAGCATCCGCTCCGGGACGGGATAATTGTCTCCCAGTATCCCGTCCACCATCTCCCGGAGGAATTCCTCCGGGTCCAGCTTCAGATCGTTCCGCACATAGTCGAAAGCATTCCTGAGAAAGGGTATGCCCGGAAGTTTCTCGTTCTTTTTGAGAAAGGATTCAAATCTCTTGACGATCTCCGATTTGTCACAGGGGCCGCCGATGGCCGGAAGATCCCCCCCTCGCAGGGATTCTTCCAGGGCGAAAAGACCGAACTGGAAGAACCCGTGCCGGGGGGTGACGGCCACCCAGTTGGGGTTTCCCCGGCCGGCGTTGAGCATCATCCGGTCCTGATGGGTCCGGGCGATGCTGATGAGCTTGTTCTTAAGCTCGAAAGGGCTCAGCTTTTCATACTTCTTCTCCTCGGAACGCTTCATGGTGCCCCCCCTTGATATATGTGTAAATCGGATAAAGAACCTTTCGGCAAACTGTGGGAATTATACATGAATTTCGTTGATATGCAAAAGAATACTTGACGGTTTCGGAAAAAACGAGGGTTTTGGATCATTTTGCCTCACGGATGACCCCGGAAGATCGTGCCGTCGAGACCGTGCCCATGAGTACCCCGGCCGGATGAAGTGGTGCGAATTGCATTTATATGTGCTATTATTCCGGCGGTTCATATTCTGGGGACGTCCTTAAATAATTCAATATCTTTTTTCCGAGAAGATATTGAATTATTTAAGGACGTCCCCCTATAATAAAAAATGAAACAAGATCGCCTTCTCGAAGATTATTTGACCTGTCAGGACAGGCTTTTCACCGTGACCCTTTCAGAGGCCCGGGAAATCATCGGCCGTTTTCACGAGGAAATGCAACGCGGTCTGTCGGGGGGAAAGAGTTCGCTCAGAATGATACCCTCCTTTGTCTCCCGGCCCCGGGGAACGGAGCAGGGTCGCTTTCTGGCCCTCGATCTGGGAGGGACGAACATCCGCGTCCTGTCCGTAACACTGGACGGCAGAGGCACCGCCGAGGCCGAGGCCGTCAGCAGATTTGTCATTCCCGGGGGGGTGATGCGGGGGGATGGCGACGCGCTTTTCGATTTTATCGCCCGCTGCATCTCAGAATTTTTCGAAGAACACGACCTTGCCGGCGGCCGGTGCCATGATCTCGCCTTCACCTTTTCGTTTCCCGTGGCGCAGACTTCCGTGGCGGCCGGAACGCTCCTGACATGGACGAAAGGATTCACCGCCGCCGGCGTCGTGGGCAGGGATGTGGTGTCTCTTCTCTCCTCGGCGCTCCGGCGCAGGAAGATGAAATCCGTCGGTGTGGCGGCCCTGGCAAACGACACGGTGGGAACCCTGGTGGCCGGAAGCTATGCCGACCCCGCCTGCGACATGGGCGTGATCCTCGGGACGGGCACCAACGCCTGCTATCCGGAGAGGCTTGACCGGATCACGAAATGTCCGGAAACGGGTCCCGCCGGGGAAATGATCGTCAATATGGAATGGGGGAACTTTGACAAGTTGAGGATGAATGCCCATGACGAAACCCTGGACCGTACCACGTTGAATCCCGGGCGGCAGCGCCTGGAAAAAATGGTCTCGGGGATGTATCTGGGCGAACTGGCGAGGCGATTGGTCCTGGAATCGAGAACCCGCGGGCTTATTCTGGCGGGAATGGATATCTCCCCTTTGTCCCGGGAATATGCCCTGACCCCGGAGCATCTCGCGAGAACGGCGCAAGGCGGGGAGTTTTTCTCCGAATTCGGTCTCAACCAGGTGACGGACCGTGATCGACAGGCCGTGGCGCACCTATGCCGATTCGTTTCGAGGCGAGCGGCGCGGATTGCCGGGACGGCCATCGCCGCTGTCGTCACCTGGATGGATGCCGGTCTGGACGGGGAGCACGCCGTTGCCGTTGACGGGTCCCTCTTTGAAAAATATCCGGGGTTTCGGGAAAACATGATGGAAGTCATTAAAGAACTTTTCGGGGCACGGGCGGGAAGGATCAGACTCGTGCAGACCAGGGACGGATCGGGAATCGGTGCGGCGATCATTGCCGCCGTGGCCGTGAAGACACGGGAACGTCAGCCCGTGAAATCGTTATTATGAGGAATCTCTCTATGGGAAAATCATGAACGCGACATGGCTGATCCTGTTTTTTTCCGTTCTGACGTGGTCGGTTGTTCACCCGAAGGATTACCTGACCTGGATCCTCGAAGTCTCCCCCGCCCTGGTGGCTCTCGTCGTTCTTATGGCTACCAGGAAACGTTTTCCCCTGACCCGTCTATCCTATGTTCTGATCCTCATTCACGCCGTCATTCTGATGATCGGCGGCCACTACACCTATGCGGAAGTCCCGCTTTTCAACTGGCTGCGGGATGCCTTCGACCTTCAAAGAAACAATTATGACAAACTCGGTCATCTGGCCCAGGGTTTCATTCCGGCCATCATCGCCCGGGAGATCATCATCAGGAAAAACATCGTACGGGGCGACCGGTGGATCCGATTTTTCGTCATGGCCACCTGTCTGGCCATCAGCGCCTTTTATGAACTCATCGAATGGGGGGTTGCCCTCCTGGCGGGAGCGACATCGGAAGCGTTCCTGGGAACCCAGGGGGACGTCTGGGATACCCAGTCGGACATGGCCATGGCCCTGGCGGGCGCTTTCCTGGCGCTGCTCTTTCTCAGCAAGGCACAGGACAGGCAGATACGGGGATTGGCGGTACTTGAGGAAGAAAAAAAGTAAAGGGAAATAAGAAAAGGAAAAGCCCCTGCCGTCGCAGCAGGGGCTTGAGTTTCCTGGAGGCGGCAACCGGATTCGAACCGGTGAATAACGGTTTTGCAGACCGGGATATGTCCTTGTAACAATCCGTTATTTCTGAATATAAAGCACGTTATTTTCAGATGATGGGACTTTTGATGGGGCTCGATCCAGAGTCCGGATCGCGTTAAGTTTATGATCCGGGGCGGAGTGCTGGTATCGAATGACCATTCGGGTGGTTCGATGCCCGAGTATTTCCATGATTGATTTCAGGTCCACTCCTGCCATTACTTTCAACCCCCACGTGCGTGGGGAATGTAACCTGTGGACCTCATACCATTCCAGGTATCGGGGGACTTTCAACCCCCACGTGCGTGGGGAATGTAACAGTCTTGGTGTCACGGAGATTGCGGCCATTACAGCTTTCAACCCCCACGTGCGTGGGGAATGTAACACCCAGGGCTACGGCACCTTCTTTCTGTGCATCAGTCTTTCAACCCCCACGTGCGTGGGGAATGTAACGGTGTTGATATCGATAATTCGTAAGGGGGACGAGCTTTCAACCCCCACGTGCGTGGGGAATGTAACGAGACGAAAGGCCCTTTGGCAAAAGGGATAGCGGACTTTCAACCCCCACGTGCGTGGGGAATGTAACATTGCCGGCGGATCGATGACCACCTGATCTCGGGCTTTCAACCCCCACGTGCGTGGGGAATGTAACCTGGCTGGGAACTATCGAAAGCCTGACGGAATCGCTTTCAACCCCCACGTGCGTGGGGAATGTAACTTCGGGGAGACGGTAGCCCTCGGGGTTTTTCACTTCTTTCAACCCCCACGTGCGTGGGGAATGTAACATGGATATGCTTCTGATAGATCCCGATCCGCCTCTTTCAACCCCCACGTGCGTGGGGAATGTAACTCCCGAAATCGGCGAGATTGTGGTACTTTGATTCCTTTCAACCCCCACGTGCGTGGGGAATGTAACGGCGTGACCCAGGATTCCCGGCACGGGGAGAAGGTCTTTCAACCCCCACGTGCGTGGGGAATGTAACTGCTGGTTCCCGGCAACAATGACAAGCGGCTCATCTTTCAACCCCCACGTGCGTGGGGAATGTAACGTAAACTTTTGGCATGTACGTAGAATCACTCATTTCTTTCAACCCCCACGTGCGTGGGGAATGTAACAGTTTGTAGGTGACAAGGGGGGTCCCATCAGAAACTTTCAACCCCCACGTGCGTGGGGAATGTAACACGCTTGTGTCCTCCACCGGGACGCTGACTCTCGCTTTCAACCCCCACGTGCGTGGGGAATGTAACTCCCGAGTACCGCCATGATAAGGATGCAGAGCGGCTTTCAACCCCCACGTGCGTGGGGAATGTAACAAGAGCGGGTCTATTTTGGAGGCGGCATAACAGCTTTCAACCCCCACGTGCGTGGGGAATGTAACATCCACTCGATGAGCCCCCTCGACTTGATCGCCGCTTTCAACCCCCACGTGCGTGGGGAATGTAACAATGGATATGCTTCTGATATATCCCGATCCGCCTCTTTCAACCCCCACGTGCGTGGGGAATGTAACACCGGAAGGTGTTCTGATCGTAGATGAATTCGACGTCTTTCAACCCCCACGTGCGTGGGGAATGTAACCGGCGTGGCGCTTGAGTTGGCGCTGGAGGTTTGGCTTTCAACCCCCACGTGCGTGGGGAATGTAACAGGGCGTTCTCTGCCATAATGACCTCATCGCCGGCTTTCAACCCCCACGTGCGTGGGGAATGTAACCGTGGGTAACACCCCATTGCCCGCGTTTAGAGTTGCTTTCAACCCCCACGTGCGTGGGGAATGTAACGCGATTCACTGCAACGGTGTTCCCCGGACAGTATCACTTTCAACCCCCACGTGCGTGGGGAATGTAACCCGGGGGAGGTCGTCAAAGCGGCGGCCCTGGTCTCTTTCAACCCCCACGTGCGTGGGGAATGTAACCTTGCGAAGTAGGGAAAATCACGAATGAGTTGACCTTTCAACCCCCACGTGCGTGGGGAATGTAACGGGTACATGGGGCCGAAGGAGGCGGGTATTTGCGACTTTCAACCCCCACGTGCGTGGGGAATGTAACTCTTGAGTGCATGGGTGGATCATCGGCAATGGTGCTTTCAACCCCCACGTGCGTGGGGAATGTAACTAGTGAAGGTGATCTATGAAAACGACACGGGTATGCTTTCAACCCCCACGTGCGTGGGGAATGTAACATGAACGCCCACCATTTAAAAACATACAAAAGAACTTTCAACCCCCACGTGCGTGGGGAATGTAACCTCCACCTTCAGGATGTTTTGTCCCAATATGGCCTTTCAACCCCCACGTGCGTGGGGAATGTAACAGCTATCAATAAAAGATCCCCAAAATCAAAACATTAAAAGATATTCTCCGCGAACCTCCTTCCATTATGATCTCATTAATTGTAATTACATGGTTTCTAAAAAACATATGCTAGTTTATTAAATGCTTTACATTATTCGCAAACATATGGACTTTTGTGTGTTCACTACCGGTTCGCGGAGCCAGCTTAAGCAAAATCGAAGATGTTTAGAAAACCGAAACCCAAACCCTTGCCGTGACCAATTCCACTTTCCAATGATTTTCTAAACTGTACTGGATCGGATACGATCAGAATACCGTTTACGAGTACTGATGACAGTGAAATCGTATGATTTTCCTTTCTTGACCGCCTGATTCCTTCAATCTTGAAAGCAAAATCAGCTGTGAAACCGTGTTTTGAAAATATCTGATCGATCCATGATTTGATGTTTGGCTGCTCTAAGGCGACCCTATGGTTTTTACCATCAATGAATCTCGTAACCACGGGATTCATACGAATGACAAAGAGAAACTCGCTTCCGGTTTTTATTGTTTTCAAAATACTTAATATATCATTGCTTTCAGCAATAGGCTTTTTGCTTAAAACGACAAGCCGGTTTCCACGACGCTGGAAAAGAACTCTCTGGCCATCAAAAATTTCTGAGAGTTTAACGTGAACTTCGTAATCATCACCAACAAGTTCATCAAGCTCTGTCAGGTACATGGACCATTTCCCCCTCTACAACCGGTTGACAGCCATCAACAAGGTCCTCTGACCATTCTGCCGTACCTGCAATGTAGGCGAATCCTCCCTCCAAAAAGGTGGCCACCCCACCCGCTTTTCTAAAGCGTTGAAGCGCTTCATCTGACTCAATGGGAACATAAATTGTCCCGGTAAGGCTCCGTATTTTTTCAATTCCGGCATTAACAACAAGTGTATTCAGCTTACACCCTGACCCTTGGTGAATCGTGATCGAGGCTACATTGCCATCAGGCTCAAGGAAATTAGCAATTGTTGCTCTACCTTGTTTCTTGCACTCAGTGATTAGTTTTATCACTCGCTTGTCGTATTGACTATGACTGTTGAGATATTCAATTGCTTCTTGAGCACTAAAATCCAGCTGAGGATCCTTGCATCCGGAAATGTCTTGAAGAGTTTGAAGAAAAAGATTGTAAAGGCTCTCTCCAAGATAGCGACGGAGACGGGCATGGTATATAAGTCCACCTTTTACTTTAATGTCTTTACCGTTAAGGTGATAGAAAAGTGTCACAGTGTTCCATGAATCCTTGACAGCCTTCCTAACGGTTTTTGTTTCTCTTGTCGTTGTTTCATTAACACGCACCATTGCTTTGGAAGCCATGTCAAATATCGCTTCATCACGTTTCATACAGGATTCACGTAAGGTAGGAACCGGACGTTCACCAGCAAGAACATGCAGAAGGTTGGAAACATGGCGGCGATCAAGAGACCCTTCGGAAACATTGATACGGGGTGCCTTGTTTCGAGGTACCTTGTTTTTGCCGGAAATCATCTTGTCGGAAGAACGCCGGGGATCGAAAAATATCTGTGCATTTTTAAACCTTACTATCAGAGCTTTCCGTGCCACTTTTAGCCCCTCTCTTTCTTGCTTCTTTGGCTTCCTTTTTCTTCTTCCCCTGGTCGGACTGGTTCTTCTTTATGGTTTCGTATAGTGCGATGGCTTCCTTTTCATCCACGGGTTCATAGAACACTTCTATGTCCTCTGGTCGAATTTGCAGGTCCTGCGGTTTCCTGATTGTAAACCACCCGCCTTCATCTTCCATGTTGTCAAAGGGATCCGTCATGAGTTTAACTTCAAGGGATGAGATTTGGGCATAACCTTTCGAACGTTGTATCCGGAGTGACAGGATTCGTCTTACAATCTCCTGTATTATTTTAACAACCTGTTCCTTGGTCAGGAGAATCCCATCTTCAGGTGTCTTAATGACAGCGCTTTTCATCTGATAATATTTCATGTCACCAACTTCTGTACTTAAATGAGCCTTTAAATATTGGCGGTATTTTTCGCACTGGTCAGGGTGGACGGCCCGCCGGTCATACGTTTCCGACATGGAGATAAACTGAAGTTCTCTTATGTCAATGGCCCCTTCAAAGGTGTATTCAACATCTCCGATTTTTTCTTCGTAATGCATGCTTATATCGCTAGCTTCATCTACATCCTCTTTCTGGCGCTTCTGGCCGCTCATGGTATTAATTTCAAAGTGACTGACACCACCAGATACCTGCTCTGCCCCTGTGATCATTAAGGGCGATTTTCGCTTTAGTGCAGTCCTTCCTTCTTCAGCATAGAAATATCCGCGGGCAAGGGCTGGAACTGTTGCGATGACTTTCAAGAGAAGATCAGGGTGTTGCATTATCATTGTATTCTGGAAGGGAAAGTCGTCCCCGAAAATGGCCTGCCGGAGGCAATCAGCGGATATGTAGAGGCGCTTTTCCCAAACAGGGTTGTCATTTTTCTTACCCACTACATAGAAAGTATGCTTTGCTATCTTCACATTATCATGTCGCAAATAGTCCCTTTGTTCCGGAAATCTCTCGCGGAGCACCCATTTCTGATCTCTGGAGTCGTAGTTCACGATGCCTTTGCCCTTCAACCCCCCTCTGAAAAGCACGGTTCGAATCATGTTAAGACCTCCTTTCTTCGTATAGCCCAATTTCTGGGCTGTATTTCCTACTGAAATCAGGCAACGGGGTTTCCGCACTCCGCGCCAATTTAAACCAGCCGTTAGGATTATTCGGTGGACGTTCTCTCTTTATATACCTGCGGTATCGTTCAAACCCGGCCTCGTAAAGCCCCTTTATTCGATAAAGCATTTTCCCCGATTCATACAACTCACTGCCAAGTTGGCTTTTTTTCTCGTAGCGTTGCCGGAGATCAACATCGTCCATGACTTCATCAGGCCCCAACCATTGCCCGGTATCTTTCTGCACTGAAAAGAAATATGAGCCAAAAGGATTTCTTAAATTTCGACCTCCCCGTAATTGTTCATCTTTGTCAGATTTCATTATTAATTTTATCGGATAATATTCTCTCAAGTAGTCCAGGCCCTTTTTGTATTTTTCCTTGAGGAATGCCTTAACTTCATCATTGTAATTTTCGTAAAATATATTATAGATATCATAAAGATCATCAAGCCTTATTGTCTCTTTCCCGTCGATAGCCAATTTAAGGTGCTCAAGCCATAAGGTTCTCAATTTTACATCATATACTGTTCGTATGGCTCCTCTTTCATTGTCGTCTTCAATCAACATAACCACGATTTCGGGGGCCATATGCTGATAATTTCCCCAGCGATCGCAACGGCCAATCCTTTGTAACGTGAACTCAGGCGAGCAGAGACTCTCATAGAGGCATGCGAAAGAAACATCCATGGCAGCTTGAATTACAAGAGCTGAGACTACTTTTTCACCACTGGCAACACCATTGCCAGCTTTCCCGAACCCCTTGAAAACTGCATCGATGATCTTTTTTCGGTCAGAATCGGTGAAACGACTGTGAAGAACATAATTCATCGTTCTCGTTTTATAGATATCCTGGGCTCTGGCCACTGAATTAAAAATGGCCAGAGATCCTGGCCTGGGATTTTCAGGTATCTTGTTAACTATCCTGATGGCATAGATGCCTTGGTGAGCGGCACGATAGTGACTTCCAGAAGAGGGAAGCTGAACAGTTTCATTTCCGTCTGTATCCCAAAGCTGATGTATGGCCATCGGAGTTGCGCTCAAGAGAAGTGTTTTAACCCCGTTACAAAGCATATGCCGGGCACGCATCAGGGTAATAAAAGCTGCAAACAGCGGTTGATCAGAAGCGAATTCGTGAAATTCGTCAAGTATGACCGAAGAGGCAAGAATCCCGAAAAGCCTGTCAGCTATCCGGTTGTCAATCATCGGTCGAAGGATAGTATCAATGTTTGTGACAATTATATCAGAGCAGAATTCCTTCACTTCAGCATGGGTTGCATCCTGTCTTTCACCTGTGAGATGCAGTTCTGCGCTCACATCATATAATTTCAATGCCTGCAACTCTCGCACGATGTTTTTATACACCGCCTCTGCGACAACATTTCGTGGGCATACCCATAAAAAACGTTCATTTGATTTCAAGCCCCACAGAAGACCTATCATAGTCTTTCCAAAACCAGCAGGTGCACGAACAATAGCGGTTTTTTCATTGTATGCTGCCATACTGCATTCGGCTTGAATATCAAACCTCTTTCGATCATATTCCTGTGGAAATAAGGGGCTCGATGGAAGCCTTTTAAGCATCAAAGGTTTTACGATTTCCTCTGATGAGAGTTCACCTGTTACGGCTTTTTGAAAGTCATCGGCATTAAGGGCGGAGACGCACCGATCTGCCGCTATCAGGCATGTCCTTACTGCTAGTAGTTCAGCGTTTACTTTCCTTGTCGTGTCGCTCTCACGTTCAAATAGATAGGGAACATCTTCAGTTGCAGCTTCGAAGTTGGCCCTAAAGTTAAATCCTTTCGACCAATCAAACCGGTTGGCAACGTTATCAATAGCCTTCCGATCCTTTTCATTCAGCTTCTCCATGATAGAAATGCTGTCTTTATAAAAATCCCCCTTTTCACGAACCGGTCTTGAGTGGTGCCAGTAAACTGCATTCATGATCAGCTTATGCCTTCTGTCGCGATCATATTTTTCTGCCAAATATGCCCAAGATATTTCATGATGAAGGGGTTTTTCGGACGATTCATCATCATTATCATTTGTTTTTTTTATGTACTTTTGAAACCAGGTGACTGCTTTCCCTAAGTCATGAGCATACCCCGCGCACTCACACATATTCTGCAGGTAATCATCCATTCCCGCATGACGTGCCATTTCACGAGCCACAGCACCGACTAATTTAAGATGTCCTGCTAATTTCTGACCATTCCTGTTCGCTATCATAAAAAGCTCCCGACACTCTTATTGATAGATTAAAAATGAAGTTCGTTAGATTCAAACAGGTTATGTCAAGTTAGGAATCCTAAGCCATGCGCTTGGCCATGAGAGAGACACACACGGGGATCATATCCTGGCCCGAAAATAAAAAATCCTTTTAGAAAGCCTCACTATCCGTCCTCCGGGATTTTTCAAATCCGGACATTCGAAGTCAATGCACCAGCGTTCTCAACATCCATTCCAGGATTATTCTAATAAAACAATGGCTTGTCCGACAAAGAAGGCAATGATTTTGATGTTCAATTCTTTAACGAATTAGGAAGCTTTTTAAAACGTGGCATTGCCCCCCTCCATTGATTCATATTCGTAAATCTTTTCAGATAAATGTCAAGTTTTTTAAATTGCAACCAACGGAAGAAGCCCTTTTCGGCTTTCCAGGATGCCCCAGGTTGGACGATCAGATTCGGGGAAGGGGAAGACCAGGGCAAGAAGTCATTGACACCCGTCACCGGTTGTGAAAGCATGAATCATCGGGTTGGCTCTTTGGCTTGGCAAGACAAGACGAGACGAGACGAGACATGATTTCTTCGCCGTATCACCAGATGCAGAAAAATGTAAAAGGAGGAAATTGTGTCCTTAATCGAAAAAGAAGACAGAAAGATTAAATCTTCGGCTGATCAACTGGGAAAATATCGACTCATGGTAAAAAAAACCATCGAGGCATTCAAGAAAAAAGATAAGACAGCAAAGAGATAGTGTTCCAGGCACGCTGGTAGCCAACCCGAAAATCAAAAGGCCGTCCAATGGGCGGCCTTTTTAATGCGACGACATAAAACACTATTCTTCTTTTTTGGGTTTTTCTATCTTCGGTTGAAAATTCATTAAATTACACATAGTAGTTATCATTCCTTGCAAATTATGCTTAGGAATAAAAACTCTTACTTGTTCAACCAGACCATCAGGTGCTCCAGAGAGAAACCTTAGAAACATCACATCATCTGATCTATGACCAAATTGTAGGGCATCTGCAAAAATAGATGGTAAGCTGTTATTATATTTGATCTCTTTCCCCTTTTTTTCTTTCTTTTTTTCTGGCATAACCTTTTCCTCTTTCTCAGATCATGAAGGGTTTGCACAAATTTGGAGGGACCCGTATTTTTGATCAACATCAAAGTATTCCTTATCCGCTTCCGGCAGACTTGATTCTTTGTAAAATTCTCTCATTTTCATCAAAAGGGGTTGACGAAACGACTTTAATTGTATTGTTTCCGGCACAACCGGCACTTCTTTTTCCTTCTCTTGTATCTCAACTGAGTAAAGAGGAAATCTTCCGTCTCCTGTTTTCTCAAAATTGAAGACAGATTCTTTTAAATATGCATCATTTCCGGCAAATTTTGTTTTAAAAATAAATCCTCTCCTGATTCTTCTATGCTTATGCAGGGCCTGCCTGCTTATCCCGAGAAATTTTGCCGTTTCAGATGCAGACATAAAATCATCCAAGGGGTGTTTTTTTATTAACCTGTCTTCGATTTCATCTCTGACCCTCTCAATTGCCTTGAGGGTATCGATTGGATACATTATATCTTGGCATTTATTGCAGACATAGTAATCGACATCAGGAACCTTGTAGTTTCCTATGATTTCATCATTCAAATGAATGGAGCCGTGTTTCTTGCTGTATCGTCCATCGCAATTATGACAGATCATATTCTTACCTATAACTCTTTAAAGCTGGTTATCATTAGTTTGCCAGAATCATGAAAATAAAATTTTGTATAAATTTTTTCGCCTTCAAAGTCCCTAATTTTGTAAACATCCATTAATTTTCCATTGCTTTCATTTTCTATTGTTATATCAAAGCTGATTGTGCTCAATCTGAGGTATACTTTCTCTATATCTTCTACTTTCCAGCGAAAGTCTTTCCATGCCGATTTATGGACAGGCAAAGGAACATTATATTCCTTGCTCCTGATTTTTTCTTTAACGTCTTTTAACCGGTAGTACGGCTTTGGCTTTTCTTTTCTCATCTTGTAGCATCAGGGTTGACGGCTGTCAACCATAAACATAATTGAAAATCAAAATATTTTAATGGACGCCTTTCTCCTTTAATGACATCCCCCGGTTCTTGTGCACTGGCATTGATTGCCAGCCAATATCAAAGCATATCGTTTTGTTTCCTCAGAAAAAGGCGGCGGCGAATCTCCCATTAATCCAAATGAATGAGTAGTTACATGGCAACGAATGCATAATACTTCAGCATTAGCAATGGAATTGTCTCCGTCTCTTCGTTTGTGATGAACCTGAAGGTCTTTGGTTCTTGTGCAGCGTGCCATGCCCCCCCTCCATGTTTTTTCTATTCGTAAATCTTTTCAGATAAATGTCAAGAGTTTTCATAGAGGCCGAAGGAAGAACCACTCCCCGGCGCTCCAGGATGCCCCAGGCTTAACGACAGGGCTGGGACAAGGGGAAGGGTAGGGGGGATGATGGGACCATGATGGGACCGCCAGGGGGAGGATTAAGGTTTACTATACAAACGGATTCACTTTTTGCCGAAAAAAGTGATGGGATTTTTGATGGGAGTTGATAGGCAAAAAAGGTGATTTTGAGTACTTTTTGTGGCGTTATGTGACAAGGCTTAGAAAAGGAAAAGCCCCTGCCGTCGCAGCAGGGGCTTGAGTTTCCTGGAGGCGGCAACCGGATTCGAACCGGTGAATAACGGTTTTGCAGACCGCTGCCTTGGCCACTTGGCTATGCCGCCGTAATGGAGCGGGCGAACGGATTTGAACCGTCGACCTTCACCTTGGCAAGGTGACACTCTACCGCTGAGTTACGCCCGCGAATAAAAGAACGGTGTTCTTAATAATAAAATCGTCCGGTCTTGTCAACAGAAATCTTCGTATTGGTGAAGGTCAAACAGTCACGGTTCCTTCCGCGGTCGTATGTTGTGGTTGTAAAACTGGAGGAAATAATCCCCTCCCGACCAGAGGGTGAAAAGGACGGCCACGTAGAGGACGGCGATGCCCACCGCATGGGCGTTCAGCCCCAGAAAAGGGTAATGGATGATGAGGGCGGAGACGGCGATGACCTGGCAGAGGGTCTTCTGCTTGCCGAGACGGCTGGCGGGAATGATGAAGCCCTCCGACGAGGCGAAGCTCCGCAGCCCGTCCACGGCGAGGTCTCGCATGATGATCACCGCGGCGATCCAGGCGGGGATCCGGCCCGAAGGAATCATAAGAATCATGGCGGTGTTCACGATCAGTTTATCCGCCAGGGGATCGAGAAACTTGCCCATGAGGGTGACGATGCCATACTTCCGGGCGATGTAACCGTCGAGAAGATCCGTGAGGGCCGCCAGAATGAACAGAATGGCGATGACAAGGCTCCATACCGGGCCGGGGGCGGCAAGAAGGAGAAACAGGACGGGTATAATGCCGATCCTGAGCATTGTGATGGCGTTGGGAAGGTTCAGGATTTCCCGGGTCCGGCCGGAGAGAGGAAGCCGGTCGAACGACTCTTTGAGAAATTCAATCATATCGTATCATTTTTTCGGGACTTTTTCCCAGTCCGCGAGGAATTTTTTTACACCGATGTCCGTCAGGGGGTGCCGGATCAGTTGATCCAGGACCTTGAAGGGCATGGTGGCAATGTGGGCGCCCAGCATGGCCGCATCAACCACATGAAGAGGATTCCGGATACTGGCGACGATGACCTCACAGTTCATGTCGTATTTTTCGAAGATGGTCATGATCTGTTCCACCACATCCATCCCGAAATGGGAGACGTCGTCCAGCCGCCCCACGAAAGGACTCACATAGGAAGCGCCCGCCTTGGCGGCCAGGAGGGCTTGGGCGGGTGAAAAAATAAGGGTCTGGTTGACGGCGATCCCCTCGTCGGCGAGCGCCCGGGTGGCTTTCAAACCCTCGGCGATCATGGGGATTTTCACCACCACGTTGTTTCCCAGTGCGGCGAGCTTTTTACCCTCCTCGATCATTCCCGACGCATCGAGGCTCACGACTTCCAGACTCACGGGCCCGTCGACGATCCGGAGGATTTCCAGGACGACGGAATCGAAATCCCGGTTTTCCTTCGCCACAAGCGTCGGGTTCGTCGTAACGCCGTCCACCATTCCCAGGAGGATGCCCTCCCGGATTTCATCGATGTTCCCCGTATCCAGAAAGAATTTCATAAACGCTCCTTCATTGCTGAACTTTATTTTCTTCCCGATATTTATCCATGCATTCCCGGCTGCAGAAATAGAAACGCTTTCCGGCCACAGTCAGACCTTTGGCTTCGCTTAGGGGAACGTATACACCGCACCAGGGGTCCTTTACCATATCTTCACTTTTTTCGGGAGACCCGGAACGGGGGAAGGATGGCCGTTTCGTCCCCCCGGGAAGACGAAGAAAGACCCGGATGAGCCGGTAAAGGAGAAAAGCGATGACGGCGACGAGAATGATTCGTCCTAACAACACGAGCAACCTCTATTTTGCCGGGACAGCCTCCATTTGACGGATGCCAGCCGGTCAATGGCGATAGGGAACGGGCGCTTCCTGAAGTCTCTCCACGATTCCCTTTTCCCCTGATATCCGTTCCAGCAGACCCCGGATGGAAATCCCGTAAACGGGATGGAGGAAATAAGGGGCGATTTCCTCCATCGGCATAAGAACGAACCGTCTTTTGTGCAGTTCGGGATGGGGTACGGTCAATCCCGGCTCCGAAAGGATCGACTGCCCGTAGAAAAGGAGATCCAGGTCGATGATCCGGGGGCCCCATCGCTTTTCCCGCGTTCTCCCCATGGCCTCTTCGATATGAAGCAGGGCTTCCAGGAGTTGCCGGGGTGTCAGAAGCGTACGGATTTCCGCGGCGACATTGACGAACCAGTCCTGGTTTTCCAGGCCGACGGGTTCCGTACGATAAAAAGACGACACCCGGAGCACCCGGGTTTTCTCCACGCCGGTCAGGCGATAAATGGATTCCCGGCACCGGGAAGGGGGGTCTTCCAGGTTCGACCCGATGGATATATAGGCGATGATTCCTCCCCTTTCTTTGATCGGTCCTCCTTGGGCGGATCAAATCCGATGAACCCGTGAAAAAATCCGAACGTGCCCGTGGCGGGGCAAGTCGTCCTGCTTATCTCAGGCCGAGAACATCCTGCATGTCATAAAGCCCGGGTTTTCGGCCGGCAATCCACTTGGCCGCCCGGATGGCCCCCCGGGCGAAGTTGTCCCGGCTGTGGGCCCGATGGATGAATTCAAGCCTTTCCCCCATGCCTCCGAAGAGGACGTTGTGTTCTCCCACGATATCCCCGGCACGGAGGGTCTGGATGCCGATTTCTTTCGGGGGTCTCGCCCCGATCATTCCTTTTCTCTCGTAAACGGCCACCTCGGCGAGATCGCGATGAAGAGACTCGGCGATGATCTGGGCCATCCGGACCGCCGTGCCGCTGGGAGCGTCTTTCTTCTGGTTATGATGGGCTTCCACGATTTCCACATCGTAGTCGTCGCCAAGGATCCGGGACACGTCCGCCAGGACCTTGAAAAGGACGTTCACCCCGACGCTCATGTTGGGGGCGAGAAGGACGGGAACGTTCCGGGACAGATCCTTCACGGCGCCCCTTTCCTCGTCCGTCAGGCCCGTCGTTCCGATGACCGTCGCTTTTCCTGCTCCGGCGGTGATCTTCAGATGGGGAACGACGGCGTTATGGTGAGAAAAATCGATCACCACGTCCGCTTTTCCGACGATGAGGGCGAGATCACCGGAAATGAGGATGCCCGTCGTTCCCAGTCCAAGATGTCCGCCCGCGTCCTTCCCCGCCAGAGGGTGACCGGGGCTTTCCACGGCCCCCGCCAGTTCGATTCCCTCCGCAGCGGAGATGAGGGAAATAATCCGGCCGCCCATGCGGCCCCCTGCACCAATGACAATGGCTTTGACCATGATGAAACCCCCTTTACAGCGACACGTCAGTCTTGATGAATCCGTAACTACCCGAATTCGGGGAGCCGGCAGGGGAGGGGTCCCCTGAAACGGCGCCCCGGGAAATTCAGGCAGGGAGGAAGGCGCTATGCCTTGATCAGTCCGTAATCGACGAGGACTTTCCTCATCCGGGCATCGTTGGCCTCGGACATCCGGCAAAGGGGAAGCCTGACCTCGTACTGAATTTTTCCCATCATGGAAAGGGCCGCTTTCGACGGGATGGGATTCGTTTCGAAAAAGAGGGCTTCCATGAGGGGCCACATTTTGTAGTGGTATCCATTGGCCTTTTCGAGATCCTTCGCTTCGAAGGCGTCGATGAGGCCCGCCATGTCCGCCGGAGCGACATTGGAAACCACCGAGATAACTCCTTTTCCGCCTACGGCGAGAAGGGGAAGAACGGTGAAGTCGTCTCCGGAAAGAACAGAGAACTCCTTCTTCACGAGGCCGAGGATCTTGCTGACCTGCTTGAGATCCCCCGTCGCCTCCTTGACGCCCACGATGTTGCTGATTTTTGAGAGCCGGGCGATGGTTTCGGGCAGGATGTTCGTTCCCGTCCGCGACGGCACGTTGTAGGGGATGATGGGAATGGGGACCTGATCCGCCACGGTCTTGTAATGCTGGTAAAGACCTTCCTGGGTCGGACGGTTGTAATAGGGGGTGACCATGAGCGCTCCATCGGCCCCGACTTCATGGGCGTGTTTCGTCAGCCTCAGCGCTTCCTTCGTGCTGTTGGAACCCGTTCCGGCGATGACGGGGACCCGTTTCTTGACCTGATCCACGACGATTTCCACAACCCGGTCATGTTCCGCATGGGAGAGGGTTGCCGATTCCCCCGTAGTACCGCAGGGGACGATTCCGTCGGTTCCGCTTTCAATCTGGAACTCGACCAGTCCCCTTAAGGCCTCCTCATCCACCTCTCCGTTTCTGAAAGGTGTCACGATTGCGACGATCGCTCCTTTGAACATCTTTTCCTCCCTTACCTTGTTGTTTCTGGGTCATCCTCCGCCGTTCCGGGACGATGAACGGAACGGCCTGTCAAACCGCTTAGCCCGGCCGGTTTCCGGTCCGGGATCCTTCTCCTCAGAGCTTTTTCCCGGTCCCGTCAGCGAGGAAATCCGGGATGTGCTCTCCACGAACCAGATCCCGATACGCTTCCCGGTCTCGAATGACGAAATATCCGCCGTCCCGGACGAGGACTTCGGCAATACGGGGTCTCGAGTTGTAATTCGAGGCCATGGTGAAACCATAGGCCCCCGCGCTCATGACGGCCAGAAGGTCGCCGCGGCGGGCGTCGGGAAGGATCCTTTTCTTGGCCAGGAAATCTCCCGATTCACAGATGGGCCCGACAACGTCCGCCTGCACCTTCCCGTCGCCCCTCGGGGAGACCGGCTGGATGAAATGATAGGAGCCGTAGAGGCTCGGCCGGATGAGATCGTTCATTCCCGCATCGATGATGATGAAATTCTTGTCTTCATGGCTCTTGGTGTAAAGGACGCGGGTGACGAGAATGCCCGCGTTCCCCACGATGACCCGGCCCGGTTCCAGAATGAAGGTCACGCCCAGGTCGCCCGCCCGCTCGATGATGGCCCCCGCATAATCGGACGGGTGGGGCGGCGTTTCCAGGTTGTATGTGATGCCGAGTCCCCCGCCCAGGTCGAGGTAGTGGACGGGGATCCCCTCCTGTCGGAGGAGCGTTATCAGTTTCTTCAATCGTTCGAGGGCGTCCAGGAAGGGGGTGATGTCCGTGATCTGGGATCCGATGTGACAGTCCACGCCGATGATATCGATGTGCTTCAGGGACGATGCTTTCCTGTAGGTGTCCAGGGATTTCTCGATATTGATGCCGAACTTGTTTTCCTTGAGACCCGTGGAGATATGGGGGTGTGTCATGGGATCCACGTCGGGGTTCACCCGGATGGCGATGGGTGCCTTTTTCCCCATTCCGCCGGCGATCCGGTCGATCACCTCAAGCTCCTGGAAGGATTCGATGTTGAACATGAGGATACCGGCGTCGAGGGCGGAAACGATCTCCTCCTCCCTCTTGCCCACGCCGGAATAAACGATCTTCCGCGGGTCGGCACCGGCTTTCAGGGCCCGGAAGAGTTCCCCGCCGGAAACGATGTCGATGCCGCCGCCCTCGGAGATGAGCGTTCGGAGGATCGCCACGTTGGAATTGGCCTTGGCGGAAAAGCAGACGATGTGCGGGACCTGGCGGAAAGCTTCGTCAAACACCTGGTAGTGCCGCTTCAGGGTCCGGTAACTGTAAAGATAGAAGGGCGTCCCCACGTCTTCCGCGATCCTGCGGACCGGCACCTCTTCGCACCACATCTCGTTTTCGTGGACATGAAAAAAATTCATCCTCGGTCGCTCCTTTTTTCTTGTATCCGATTTCCTGCCGATTTTTCAAGACGCCAGGAACATTTTTTTACGAAACACCCTGCCCGCTCCGGCAATATCCGTAAGCCCGGAGACGAGGGGGGCCGGCGGAAAGGTGCCGGCTGTTTTCAGTAAAGGATCTCCGCGGGGGTCGAAGGTCCGCTGCACCATCCCCGGCGGCCGCAGTGAACCACCCGGTAAGTGTACAGGGTCCCCTCCTTCACCTCCCGGTCCCGCAGGACGGCCCTGCCCGTGTCCGAAAAAAATCCCCCGTCCCGCCGGTCCACCACCCGGAAGGGGATAAAATCCCGGGGGCAGCCGGGGCAGCCCGCTTCCCGGGAAAGGCTGCTTTTGTATACCCCGTAGGTTTCCACGCCTGACGCTCCGGCCGGGGCGGTCCATTGAAGAACAATGCCGTCGGCAACGCGGGAGACGGACAGATCCGCCACCGCCGCCGGCCGGTCCCCGGCGGGACAGACGGGGTCCCCTTTCTTTCCGCAGGCCGCCGGAACAAGACAGGCGACAACGAGGAGGAGGAGAAGAAGGGCCTCAGTCCCCCGACGGTTTCTCGAAAGAGGAAGGGTCGATTTCCTTGATTCTTGCAGAGACCGTTTCATGGGCCGTGCCACCGGCAACCTTTCTTGCGTTAACCGAGTACTCGGGCGTCACAAGGGTGAAGACCCCGTCGTCGAAGCCGGGGTAGAAAGCCTGAAATTCTTCGAGACTCAGAGTTTTCAGGTCCTTTCCCTTTTCCAGGGCGTACCGGACGATCCGGCCGACGATTCCGTGGGCTTCCCGGAAAGGGATGCCCCGGGTGACAAGATATTCCGCCAGGTCCGTGGCCGTGGAAAATCCGGAGGACACCCGCTCGTGCATCCGCTCCCGGTGAAAGGCGACATGGTCGAGCATTCCCGTGAATACCCGGACGGACGCCGTCACCGTTTCCACCGTGTCGAACAGCGGTTCCTTGTCTTCCTGAAGGTCCCGGTTGTAGGTCATGGGAAGACCTTTCAGGACCGTAAGAAGGGCGACCAGGTTCCCATAGACCCGCCCGGTCTTTCCGCGGATGAGTTCGGCCACGTCGGGGTTTTTCTTCTGGGGCATGATGCTGCTTCCCGTGGTGTAGGCGTCCGAGATGGTGACGAATCCGAATTCCTCGGTGGACCAGAGGATCAGGTCCTCGCAGAACCGGCTCAGGTGCATCATGAGAAGGGCGCCGTCAAAGAGGACCTCGGCGGCGAAATCCCGGTCGGAAACGGCATCCATGCTGTTTTTCGAGATTTCCGGAAACCCCAGCAGGTCTGCTACGAGGTTTCGGTCCAGGGGCAGCCCCGTCCCGGCCAGGGCCGCCGAGCCGAGGGGCAGGACGTTCACCCTTCCGAGGACCTCCTCGAAGCGTTCCCCATCCCGGGAAAACATCTCATGGAAGGCGAGGAGGTAGTGAGACAGAAGAACGGGCTGGGCCTGCTGGAGATGGGTGTATCCCGGCAGGATGACCCCCAGCTCCCGCCTGGCGAGGGACAGGAGGACCGATTTCAGGGCGTCGAGTTCCGTCAGGATCGTCTTCACGGCGTCCCGGAGGTAGAGCCGGACATCCAGGGCGACCTGGTCGTTCCGGCTTCTTCCCGTGTGGAGCTTTCCTCCCGCATCGCCGATCCGGGCGATGAGGGCCTTTTCGACGGCCATGTGGATGTCCTCCAGGTCCGCCGTGAGGGGAAACGTGCCCTGATCCATTTCCTTTCCAATGGCTTCAAGGCCCTCCAGGATCGCCTTTTCCTCGGAGGCGGTGAGAAGTCCCTGCCGGGCGAGCATCCGGCAATGGGCCGTGCTCCCCTCGATGTCGTACCGGGAAAGCTTCCGGTCGAAACCGAGGGAGGATGTGAATTCCTCGACAAGGCGGTCCGTTGCCTCGGTGAACCGTCCCGCCCAGGGTTTTTTCTCCTTTTTCGTCATGGGACCGCCGTCCGTCCTTTCCCTTACCGTTCAAGGAGGGCCCGGATCCGCATCCGGAGGGCATTGAGCCGGATGAAGCCCGTGGCATCCTTCTGGTCGTAAACCACATCCCGGTCGAAGGTGGCGAAATCTTCACTGTAAAGGGATTTGGGCGACTTTCTTCCCGCCACGATGCAGTTCCCTTTATAGAGTTTCATCCGGGCCGTCCCGGTCACGTCCTTCTGGGTTTCGTCGATGAACTTCTGCAGGGCTTCCCGCTCCGGGGCATACCAGAAGCCGTTGTACATGAGCTGGGAGATCTTGGGGGTGAGTCCGTCCCGGAGAAGCATGACCTCCCGGTCCATGGTGATGGACTCCACCGCCCGGTGGGCCGCCCAGAGAACGGTGCCGCCGGGGGTTTCATAGACGCCCCGGGATTTCATGCCCACGAAGCGGTTTTCCACCATGTCCACCCGGCCGATGCCGTTGGCGCCGGCGATGCCGTTGAGATGGTCCAGGAGCTTCGCCGGGGACATCCGTTTCCCGTCCACCGCCACGGGGTTGCCCTCCTCGAAGTCGATTTCCACATAGGTCGGCGTGTCCGGGGCCTTTTCCGGGGAGGCGGTGAGAACGAAGATGTTCTCCGGGGCTTCCGCCCAGGGGTCTTCGAGGATCCCGCCCTCATGGGAGATATGAAGGATGTTCCGGTCCTCGCTGTAGGGCTTTTTCTTCGTCATGGTGATGGGAATCCGGTACTTGGCCGCGTAGTCGATCATGTCGTCCCGGGATCGGAGGTCCCAGCGGTCGTCTTTCCAGGGGGAGATGATCCGGATGTTCGGTTCCAGGGCCATGTAGGTCATTTCGAAACGGACCTGGTCGTTTCCCTTGCCCGTGGCGCCGTGGCAGACGGCGTCGGCCTTTTCCATGCGGGCGATTTCCACCTGCCGCTTGGCGATGAGAGGGCGGGCGAGGGACGTCCCCAGGAGGTAGGTGCCTTCATAGATGGCATTCGCCCGGAGGGCGGGGAAAACGAAGTCCCGGACGAATTCTTCCGTCAGATCCTCGATGTATATCTTGCTGGCCCCCGTTTTAAGGGCCTTTTCCTCCAGTCCCGTCAATTCCTCTTTCTGTCCCACGTCGGCGGCGAAGCAGACGACTTCGCAACCGAAGGTTTCGATGAGCCATCGCACGATGACGGACGTGTCCAGTCCGCCCGAATAGGCGAGGATGACTTTTTTCACTTCACTCATGGGGTATTCCTCCTAACAGGATTTCCAGGATGGCTTTCTGGATGTGCAGGCGATTTTCCGCCTGGTCGAAAACGACGGACCGGGTCCCGTCCATCACCTCGTCGGTGATTTCGTCTCCCCGGTGGGCGGGGAGGCAATGCATGACCAGGACCTCGTTCTTGGCGTGCTTGAGGAGGGCATCGTTCACCTGGTATTCCCGGAAAACCGTTTTCCGGCAGGCCTCCTCCTCTTCCTGTCCCATGCTGGCCCAGACGTCGGTGTAGACCACGTCCGCATCCCGCACGGCCTCGGCGGGATCCCGGAAGAGGTCGATCCCTTCGGCGGAGGCCTTGCGGCCTCTTTCAAGGATCCGGGCATCGGGGTCATAGCCTTCGGGACAGGCCAGGGAAAGATGAAAGGGAAGGCGGGCCGCGGCGTTGATCCACGAGTTGGCGATGTTGTTCCCGTCTCCCACGTAGCTCACTTTGATCCCCTTGTACGTGCCTGATTTTTCCAGGACGGTCAGAAGATCCCCCAGGATCTGACAGGGATGGAGCAGGTCGGTCAGACCGTTGATGACGGGGATGGAGGCCTCCCGGGCGAATTCCTCCACGATTTCCTGGCCGAAGGTCCGGATGACCACGCCGTCTAAATACCGGGATATGACCCGGGCCGTGTCGGCGATGGTTTCCCCCCGTCCGAGCTGGATGTCTTTCCGGGAAAGAAAGGTGGTCATGCCCCCTAACTGATACATTCCGGCCTCGAAGGAAAGCCGGGTCCTCGTGGAAGACTTGTCGAAGACAAGGCCGAGCATCTTTCCCTCGAGAGGGCGGTGGGACAGTCCCTTCCCCTGGAGTGTCTTCAGCTTTTCCGCCCTTCGGAAAATCATTTCGAATTCGGCGGGCTCGAGATCGTAAAGGGTGAGAAGATCTTTATTCATTCTTCTTTCAAGACCTCGTCCAGAATGTTGACGGCCTCGTCCACATCGGCTTTCGTAATGATGAGGGGCGGGACGAACCGGAGCACGTTTCCGCCGGTGCAGTTGATGAGAAGGCCCCTTTTCATGGCCTTGAGGACCGTATTATCGCCGGCAACGGTGAGTTCCATGCCCACCATGAGGCCCCTTCCCCGGATCTGGCGGACCGTTTCATGATGTCCCTTCAGGTTTTCAAGCTGCGATCGAAAATACTCCCCCATGACCCGGCAATGCTCGAGGGTTCCCTTTTCGAGAAGGGTTTCCATGACGGCCATCCCCGCCGCCATGCCCAGGGGGTTTCCCCCGAAGGTGGAGGCATGGGTGCCGGGGACGAACACGGAGGCTATGTGTTCCCGGGCCAGGAGGGCGCCCAGAGGGTAACCGTTTCCCAGGGCCTTGGCCAAGGTCATGATGTCCGGTTCCACGTCCCATTCCTCATGGGCGAACAGATGCCCCGTCCGTCCCATTCCGGTCTGGACTTCATCGAAGATGAGAAGGAGTTCCCGGTCGTCGCAGAATTTCCTTAATTCTTCGAGGTACCCGGGGGAAGGGATCCGGATCCCCCCCTCGCCCTGGATGGGTTCCACGAGAATCCCGCAGGTCTTCTCGGAAACGGCGGCGGCCACGGCCGCCATGTCGTCGAAGGGAACGTAACGGAAACCTTCCGGGAGGGGTTCGAACCCCTCGTGGTATTTTTTCTGGGCCGTGGCGGTCACCGCCGCCAGGGTCCGCCCGTGGAAGGAGTTTTCCATGGTGATGATCTCGTAGCGGCTTCCCCCCGTCCGTTCATAAGCGAAGCGCCGGGCGAGCTTGATGGCCCCCTCGATGGCCTCGGCCCCGCTGTTGCAGAAGAAGACCCTGTCCGCAAAGGAGTGCTCCACGAGAAGCTTCGCCAGGCGGATCTGGGGTTCGATATAGTACAGGTTCGAAACATGGGTGAGGGTTTCCGCCTGCTCCCGGAGGGCCCGGACCACCCGGGGGTGGCTGTGGCCGAGGCTGCATACGGCGATCCCGGCCAGAAAGTCGAGATATTCCCTGCCGTCGGAATCCCAGACCCGGGCGCCCTGTCCCCGGACGAGGACGATGGGGAAGCGCCGGTAGGTTCCAAAGAGGTACCGGTTTCCCGCCTGGATCAGTTCTTCCGTCGTCATGTTTCCCATGATTTTCACTCCTCCGCGATGATTTCCGTTCCGATCCCCCCGTCGGTGAACACTTCCAGGAGGACGGCGTGCTTCTTCCGCCCGTCGATGATATGGGCCTTCCGGACCCCGTTTCTCAGGGCCTTCAGGCAGCATTTCACCTTGGGGTACATGCCCCCTTCGATCGTGCCCTCGTCGATGAGGCGGGCCGCCTTCCCGTCGTCCATGGTGTTGATGAGATTTTTGTCGCCGTCGAGAACGCCGGCCACGTCGGTGAGGAGGACAAGTTTCTCCGCCTGGAGCGCCGCGGCGACGGCGCCCGCCACGAGATCGGCGTTGATGTTGTAAGTTTCCCCTTCTTCACCCGTGCCGGTGGGAGCGATGACGGGAATGAAGCCGTCCCGGGTGAGGGCCTGGATGAGGCCGGCATTGACCGTTTTCACCCTGCCGACGAGCCCGAGGTCGATGATCTCCGGAGGGGTGTCCTTCGCTCTATCATCGCTCAGGTAATATTTTTCGGCCATGACGATGTCGCCGTCCTTCCCGCTCAGGCCGACGGCCTTTCCCCCGTGGTGATTGATGAAACCGACGATCTCCTTGTTCACCTTGCCCACGAGGACCATTTCGACGATGTCCATGGTTTCCCGGTCGGTGACCCGCATCCCCTGGACAAACCGGGACTCCTTTCCCAGTTTTTTCAAGAAACTTCCGATCTGGGGTCCGCCCCCATGGACGATCACGGGATTCATCCCGATGTATTTCATCATGACCACGTCGAGGGCGAAATTCTTCTTCAGTTCCTCGTCCACCATGGCATGTCCCCCGTACTTGATGACGATGGTCTTGTTGTAGAATCGCCGGATGTACGGCAGGGCTTCGAGAAGAATATCCGCCCGGTCCATGATTTTTCTGATGTCCTCCATGACCTGACCTCGCTGTCGGGATTACCGCGGAATGCCGCTTTCAAGACTTTTCAAGAGTTTGTCACCCATGGCTCTTCCGGTTCCGCCGAGTCCTGAATAACAGGGGGCTTCGACGCACTCTGGCGAAGCCCGCCGGATCGTATGGCGGGGCTGAAGCCCCGGCCTGCGGAATCCGGGGAACATTCACCCGGCTTCGCGGGCTGCCGCGGAGCGTCCATCCCGTCTACAGGACGTACCGGCTCAGATCTTCGTCCTCCATGATGAAATCAAGCTTCTCCCGGACATACTCGGCATCGATGGTGATCTCCTTTTCCGGAAGATCGGGGGCATCGAAGGAGATGTCCTCCACGAGGGTTTCCATGATCGTATAGAGTCTTCTTGCCCCGATGTTTTCCGTTCTTTCGTTCACCACCGCGGCCACATCGGCGATCTGTTCGATGGCGTCGTCGGTGAACTGGAGGTTGAGCCCCTCCGTGGCCAGCATTTCCAGATACTGGAGAATCAGGGCGTTGTCCGGTTCCGTGAGAATCCGGATGAAGTCCTCTTTTCCCAGGGAGTCGAGCTCCACCCGGATGGGGAAACGGCCCTGCAGTTCCGGGATGAGGTCCGAGGGCTTGGTGAAGCTGAAGGCGCCGGCGGCGATGAAAAGAATATGGTCCGTCTTCACCATGCCGTATTTCGTATTGACCGTAGAACCCTCAACGATGGGCAAGAGGTCCCGCTGGACGCCCTCCCGGGAAACGTCCGGACCGCTCGAGGTATCGCTTCCCACGATCTTGTCGATCTCGTCGAGGAATACGATTCCGGACTGTTCCACCCGCTCGACGGCCGTCCGTACGACCTTGTCCATGTCCACAAGCCGCTGGGCTTCCTCTTCCGCCAGGAGATTGATGGCCTCGGAGACCTTGACCTTCCTCCTCTTTTTTTTCTGGGGGAAGAGGTTCCCGAACATTTCCTTCATGTTGAGCCCAAGATCCTCGACGCCGGAAGACGAAAAGATCTCGATCATGGGACCGGTCCGGCCTTCGGCGACTTCAAGGTCGAGGGTCCGTTCGTCCAATTTGCCCTCCCGGAAGAGCTTCCTGATCTTCTCCCGCGTATTGTCCTGAGGGAGTTCTTCTCCCGGAGAGGGCTTGACGGGGCCCTCGTAATGGGGAAGGGCCTCGACAGGGGGAGGCGTATCGACCCGGCGCGGGGGGAGAAGAAGATCCAGGATCCGCTCTTCCGCCATCTCCATGGCTTTGGAACGAACCGTTTCCTGTTCCTCCATCTTGACCATGTTCACCGAAAGTTCCACCAGGTCCCGGACCAGGGATTCCACGTCCCGCCCCACATATCCCACCTCGGTGAATTTGGAGGCTTCCACCTTGATGAAGGGGGAATTGTCCAGCTTGGCAAGGCGGCGGGCTATTTCCGTCTTCCCCACACCGGTGGGCCCGATCATGATGATGTTTTTGGGGGCGATCTCCTCCCGCAGGTCTTCCGGAACATTCTGCCGCCTCCACCGGTTTCGGAGGGCGATGGCAACGGCCCTCTTGGCCTCATCCTGTCCGATGATGAATTTATCCAATTCCGAAACGATTTCTCGGGGCGTCAAATTTCTGGACGGCATGAGCCTGCTCCGTTTCCACTGGTGTTATGACCGGGACTCGAATAGTTCGAGAAAGCTTTAGACACTATCACTAATAATGCAGTTGTCAAGGGTTTAATCGCTTTTTCAGGCGATTTTTTTTAACCGGCGGGACTTCCTCTTCCTCCGTATCGATTTCCTCCAGAGTAATGTTCTTGTTCGTATAGATGCAGATATCGGCGGCAATATCCATGGCTTCCCGGACGATTTCCGGGGCCGCCAGATTGGACTGGCGGATCAGGGCCCGGGCGGCGGCCAGGGCATAGGGCCCCCCGGAGCCGATGGCCATGACCTCGTCATCCGATTCGACCACGTCCCCGGTTCCCGAAATGATGAGGGCGCTTTCCCGGCTTACGGCGATCATCAGGGCTTCGAGATGCCGCAGGACACGATCGGTCCGCCAGTCCTTGGCGAGTTCCACCGCCGAGCGGAGAAGATTCCCGCCATAGAGTTCCAGCTTCTGGTCGAACCGCTCGAAGAGGGTGAAGGCATCCGCCGTGGCACCGGCGAATCCTACGATCACCCGGTTGTGGTAAAGTCTCCGGACCTTTTTCGCCCCGTGCTTCAGGATCGTCATATCCAGGGTCACCTGGCCGTCTCCGGCGACGGCGATCTTGCCCTTGTGGCGGACGGCGAGGATGGTGGTTCCGCGAATCTTCATCGGGTGTTGTTTTCTCCTTTCGCTTTGGGGTGCGCTTTGTCGTAAACTTCCATGAGACGCATGACCGTCGTCGATGTATACTTCTGGGTGGTCGAAAGGCTTTTGTGACCCAGGAGTTCCTGGATGGTCCTCAGATCGGCCCCGGCGTCCATGAGATGGGTGGCGAAGCTGTGTCTCAGGGAATGGGGGCCGATTTTCCCGGGAATCCCCTTTCCCGCCGCTTTTTTATCGAGGATACGGGCCACGCTTCGAGTGCTGAGGCGGGTCCCGAACCGGTTCAGAAAGAGGGGGGACGCGCCGTCCCCCGCCGGGCCGTCTTTTCTTCTTCCTGAAAGATAGGCCCGAAGAGAGGCCCCGGCCGGAAAACCGAAGGGCACGATCCGTTCCTTTTTCCCTTTTCCCCGGACCCGGAGGAGACCGTTTTCCAGGTCCAGGTCCTGCATGTTCAGCCCCGTCAGTTCCCCCACCCGGATACCGGAAGAATACAGAGTTTCCAGAATGGCCCGGTTCCGCAATTCCGGCACCGTCTCCTCCGGCGTTCCTTCCAGGAGGGAGAACGCCTCGTCCACGGTCAGAAACCTGGGGAGATGCTTCTCCCCTCGGGGGGCGGAAACTTTTTCCATGGGATTGTCCCGCCTCCACCCCTTTCGGACGAGATACCGGAAGAAGGTTCGGAGGGTGGACACCTTCCTCGAGATGGAGGTTTTTTTCTCCCTCCTCCGGTAGAGGCGGGAAAGAAAGGATCGAATGTCCCGAACCGACAGGGACTCCAGGGATATCCCGGAATCGTCCCCTTTTCTTCCTTCCTGTTCCCTGAGGAAAAGAAAGAACTGACGGAGGTCGGAGAGGTAGTTCCGGACGGTGTGGGGGGACAGGTTCCTCTCCCGGCAAAGGTGCTCTTCGAAGGCCCCCAGGGCTTTTTCGACGGTCTGGCCTTCCAACATGATGTTTTATTTCCCGGAAAATCGACGGATTCCCGCATAATAACAGCAGCAGGAATTGTCGATGTTGTTGTCGAATATCCGGATGCGGCCGTCGCGAAAAACGATCCTCACGTAGGATATCCCCCCGAGGACGTTCGAATTCATTTCTTCGATCACCACGCCGAATCCCCATTCGGGGTACCTGAGGTGGGTCACCTGGTCGCCCGGCTTGAGATAGAGACGGCGCGTCTCCTCCATCATGGATGACGACATATCGTTACATCTTGTATTTTCCGAAAGCGTCCGGAGACAGATTTTCCAGGACTTCCTTCAGCTTCTCCCTTGAATATTTGCCCAGATCCTCCGACTGGGCGCTGATATCGATATGGGTCGATTTCTCAATGACTTTCTCGTCCACGAAAATCGGTGCTTCCGCCCGGAGGGCCAGCGCAATGGCATCGCTGGGACGGGAGTCGATGGTCTTCATTTTCCCCTCATGGAGACAGTGGATAAGGGCGAAAAAAGTGTTGTTTTTCAGGTCGTTGATGACTATTTTGACGACTTTTGCTTCCATCGACTTCAGGATCTCGTGAAGAAGGTCGTGGGTCATGGGCCTGGCAAAGCTGATCTTCTCCATCACGGAAGCGATGGCGCTCGCCTCGAAAAGACCGATCCAGATGGGGATGGCCTTCTTTTCGTCGAGATCTTTCAGGATCACGATGGGCGTGTTGGACAGGGGATCGATGGCAAGCCCGAAAACCTTCATTTCAACCAGCATGGGGGACCTCCTCTTCATCCGTACGCTCTGCCCGGAGAGAATGGGCGTGCGCCTCCGTAATCTTGACGGGCAGCATTTTTCCGATGAGGGCGGAACTTCCCGGGAAATTAACGATCCTGTTCGAACGGGTCCGGCCCGTCACATCCTTCCCGGAGTTCCTGCTGAATCCCTCCACGAGCACTTCCTCCGTCCTTCCCTCCAGCGACCGGTTCCAGTCCAGGGTGTGCCGTTCCTGGAGAGCCTGGAGTTCCATGAGCCGGATCCCCTTCACCCCCTCGTCCACATGGCCCTCGAAAGCCGCCGCCCTCGTTCCCTCCCGGATAGAGTACTTGAAAGAAAAAGCGCCGTCAAATTTTACCGCTTCCATGAGCTTCAGAGTGTCCCTGAAATCCTCCTCCTCTTCTCCGGGAAACCCGACGATAATGTCCGTCGTAATGGCGATGGAGGGACAGAATTTCCTGAGCTCCTCCACTTTTTCAATATATTCCGAAGCGTTATAACGGCGGTTCATTCTCTCCAGGATCCGGTTCGAACCCGACTGAACGGGCAGATGAATATGTTCGCAGAGTTTATTCAGAGAACCGAAGCACGCCATGAGTTCCGAAGAGAGGTCCTTGGGGTGGGACGTGGTGAAGCGGATTCTTTTCAGGGGTTCCACGGCGTCGATTTCCCGGAGAAGACGGGGGAAATTGTCGCCGTTTTTAAGCATGCCCCCGTAGGAGTTCACGTTCTGCCCGAGGAGGGTGATCTCTTTAATTCCCTGTTCCGCCAGGTACTCGACCTCTCTGACGATCTCTTTCATGGGCCGGCTCTCTTCCCGGCCCCGGAGATGGGGGACGACACAGAAGGCGCAGAAATTATTGCAGCCCTGCATGATGGTCACGAAGGCGGAGACGGCCCCCCGGCGCGGAGGGGCGATGATTCCGATGGAAGGCACGGATTCCCGGAAATCCGTTTCCGCCGGAGGCCTTTCCTCCCGGCGGACCCGCTCGATCATGCCGGGAATCCGGTCGATGTTGTGTGTTCCCACGACGATATCGACCTGGGGGAATTGTTCCTTCAGCTCATCCCCGTATTTCTGGGCCATGCAGCCGCATACGGCGATGAGGAGAGAGGGTTTCGTCTCCTTCAGGCTCCTGTAACGGCCCAGGAGGCTCATGACCTTCTGCTCCGCCTTCCGGCGGATACTGCAGGTGTTGACAATGAGGAGGTCGGCCTTTTTTTCCTGGGTCGTCTCTTCGTGCCCCGCCTGTTTCAGCAGTTCCGCCATCTGTTCCGAATCGTGAACGTTCATCTGGCATCCGAACGTTCGAATATGAAAAAAATCTTTCCTGTCCATTCCTTCCCGTTGAAAAGTCCTATTTCACATGACGGAGTGAAAGCTCCGTGTATCGGTGCTGCTTGAATTTGAATTTCTTTTCCTTGAAAAGCCTCAGGCAGGCATCCACCACGTCGGGATCGTAAAGAATCCCCCGGTTCCGTAAAATCTCCTCCAGGGCCGGTTTGAGACCCAGGGCGGAACGATAGGGGCGATGGGAAACCATGGCTTCAACGACGTCCGCCACGGCAAGGATCCGCGCCTCCAGGAGAATTTCATCCCCCATGAGACCTCTCGGGTATCCCGATCCGTTATACCGCTCGTGATGCTGGAAGACGATCTGGTCGACGGGCCAGGGGAAATCGATATTCTTGAGAATATCGTAGCCGACCTGGGGATGCACTTTCATCATGAGAAATTCGATATCCGTGAGCATGTCCGGTTTGCTCAGGATTTCCGCCGGTTCATAGATTTTCCCGATGTCGTGAAGGGTCGCCGCCACGGTGATGCCGTCGATTTTATCCTCCCGAAGTCCCATTTCCTCCGCGATCGCCCGGGCCAGCTGGGTGACCCGCTGCTGGTGTCCCGCCGTATAGGGGTCCCTCTTTTCCGTCATGGAGGACAGGGCGTTCACCGTTTCCTGAAGCCGCCTCTGAAGCCTCTCGAAGCTCTTGTCGAGTTCCTCCTGGGCCTGTTTGTGGGCCGTGATATCCCGGACATACCCCATGTCCGCCGGCTGCTGGTTGATGGAGATGATTCCGAAAGCGATCTCCACGTCCTTTTCCCTGCCGTCCCTGCAGAGAACCTTCGTTTCGTAGAGAGGCAGGACGGTGCCTCCGGCCATGCGCATCCTGTATCGTTTGGCCACGAGCTTCCGGTATTCGGGCGTGAAAATTTTCAGGAAGTGCATTCCCATGAGTTCCTCCACGGAATATCCCGTAATTTCCGCCATGGCCCGGTTGGCGAACTTGAAGACCTCGTCCTGGATAATCACCACCCCGTACATGGCCTGCTCCACGACGGAGGAATATTTTTCTTCACTTTCCCGGAGCTGCAGTTCTCTTTCCTTACGGGTGGTGATGTCTTCGTAGACGACGACGATCCGTTTTTCCCGAAGGACGCCGCCGACCCGGGCGGCACTGACGTTGCAGATAATGGGAACGCCTTCCCGCGTGGTGCAGGGAAATTCCTCGCTGTGGGTTTCATCGTGCTCCAGGACAGGGTAGAAATGCTTTCCGATTTTTTCGAAATCCTGGTCGGTCCGGTAGAAAATCCTTGTCTTCTTCCCGATGACCTCTTCCGGGTCCCATCCGAACACCGTTTTCACCGAGTCATTGGCAAAGATGATCTGCCGGTTTTCCAGGCCGATGACGGCATGGGGAATGGCATCCAGGATGGACGATTCCATTTCCTGGACTTCTTCCAGCCTGATCCGGGCTTCCCGTTCCCGGGTGACATCCATGGAGTTCCCCAGGATGGCCCGCCGGCCGAAATAATCGATGGCCGTCACGTTTTCGAGAATCCAGATGACTTTTCCTTCCTTGGTGACGGTTCGATGCTCGTATGGAAAATGCTTTTCCCCTTTGAGCATTTTGATGGCATTCTGTCGAACCACTTCCCGGTCGTCGGGATGGACCAGGTGCATGGAGTCCATGCCGATGAGTTCCTCCTTCGTGTACCCCGAGTGTTCCGACATGTAGGGGTTGACGAAAACGAATTTACTGTCCTGGATGACGTAGACCCCGGCCTGGGAACTGTGGGCGAGCTTGCTGTAAAGCTCCTCCGCCTGCGTCTGGTCGCTCCTGTCCCGGATGATTCCATGATAACCCGTGATCTTTCCGTTCTTCCTCCGGACGGCCATGTTCATCTGGCAATCGATAATCCGGCCCGTCTTGCCCTTGAGCTTGACGAGATAGTTCCGGAGGTATCCCGTTGTCTCGATTTCCTTCATGAAACGCCGCCGGTCACCCGGATCGGCATAGAGACTGCGGACATTCAGCGACTTGAGCTCTTCCGGGGAATAACCGAAGAGGTCCAGGGCCGCCTGATTGAAATTGACGAATCGCCCCAGACGGGTGGTGGTGATCATGGCGTCCCGGGATTCTTCGATGAGCGCCCGGCACTTGGCCTCGCTTTCCCGGAGGTACTTCAGCTCCTCGATAAGCTGTTTCTTGTTCTTGCTCTCGTCTTTCATGCTCTTCCTCAAAGGAGAATATCTTTCTCTTTCATAGATCGTCACGGTAGGTTCTGAAGCCGTCCCGGGTCTGCATCTTTACGGAATACATGGCTTTGTCGGCGTTTTTCATCAGCCTCTCCAGGTCCTCGCCGTGATCGGGATACAGGGCGACTCCCAGGCTCAAGGTCACGGAAAGGGTGTTTCCCTCGATCACGAAGGGCCTTCTGAAAGCGGTCACGATTTTCTCCGCCGCCCTCTCCGCGTCTTTTCGTTTCCGGATTTCCTGGATCAGGAGGATGAATTCGTCCCCTCCCATCCGGGCGACCAGGTCTTCCCGCCGGATCGACTCCTGGAGCCGCTTCCCCACGGCCTGGAGGAGGAGGTCCCCTGTCTTGTGTCCGAGAGTGTCGTTGATTTCCTTGAACTTGTCCAGGTCGAGAAGAAGGACGGCCATCTTTTCGCCGTAGCGGAAAGCCCGGGCCCTGGCGAGAGCGAACTGCTCGTTGAAGAGGAAACGGTTGGGCACTCCAGTGAGAGGGTCGTGGTAGGCGAGCTTTCGAATCTGTTCCTCCGCCTTGATCCTTTCCGTGATATCCCGGACAAACCCCATATCGGCGGGTCTCCCGCTGAAATGAATCAGGGTGAACGAAATTTCCACATGCCGGACGGATCCGTCCCTCCGCTGAATCTTCGTTTCATAAACGGGAGGGGGGGCCGTTCCCCCGGAAAGCCGCATTTCATATCGTTCGTTGATCAGGCTCCGCTGGTCCTCCGTAAACAGATCGAGAAAGGGCTTCCCCGTCAGGGCATCGACGGAATGTCCCGATATTTCAGCCATGGCGGGGTTGGCATATTTGAAGATATGGTCCTGGATGACGGCGATTCCGTCCCGGGCGCTTTCCACGACGGTGGCATACTTTTCCTCGCTTTCCCGGAGCTTTTCTTCCGCTTCCTTCCGCTCGATGATCCGTCCCAGGCGCTCGGCAACGGCCCGGATGAGTTTCTTCTCGCTTTCCTCGAACAGGGACGACGGGCTCCGGGGAGGTCCTTCCAAATAGTTGATTTCAACAAATCCGACGGAACGGTTCCAGGCGGAAATGGGACGAAGGAGTTTCCAGGGGGTTTCGCGGAAACGGTCCGTCCGGTATTCTTTCCCCGATACGGAAAGGCGGGCGGATACGATTTCTTTCAATTCCATGGCGCCGGGAAGAAGGGTCACCGTGCCTTCGAAAATATCTTCAAGGGTGTTCTTCTTTTCGATCAGGCCGGAAATGGAATACAGGCAGTCCAGTTCCCGGATGCGCTTTTCCAGTTCCCGGGTCTTTTCAAGAAGGGCGTCCTCGGCGTTCATGCATTGAAGCTCGAGGGTTTCCCACTGGGCCCTTCTCTGGCGCATCTTTTCCAGCGCCTCGAGGAGCTGTTCGCGGGTCATGTCTGTCGGTTTCAACACCACGTTCTTCCTTCTCCCGCCTGCCCTGTTTTCTTATAAAAATAACATCGACCGTTAAAAAAAGCGACCCTGAAGGACCGGCCTGTGGTTACAGGGTCTCCCGCGCCGCCCGGGATTTTTCCTGTCTTTTCATGCCTCGCCCCGCCCCCCGGGGGGCAGGGCGTTTATTATTGATAATAAAAGATCATTTTATATATACTATTCATCGGAACGAGTAAAGACGACGGCTCCGCAAAAAAAAGGGAAAAACCATGACAAGCCGAAAAGAAAGCCATGAACCGGCACGGCCGGTTTCCGCGGTCCCCCATGAGGAGGGCCACAGAAAACGCCTGAAAGGAAAATTCCGCCTTCATGGGCTGTCCTCTCTTCATGATTATGAGGCCCTTGAACTTCTTCTCTTTTATGCCGTCCCGCGAAAGGACGTGAAACCCCTCGCCAAGCAATTGATCACCGCCTTCGGAGGTCTCAAGGGGGTTCTGGACGCTTCCTTCGAGGAGCTGAAGAAGATTCCCGGCATGGGGGACGGTTCCTCGCTCCTCGTCCGACTCGTCAGGGAATTCGGCAGCGCCTACCTCAAGGAGAGGGTCCTGGAACGGGAGCAGATTTCGTGCACGGAAGATCTCGTGCGGTATTGCACGGCCGCCCTGGGGGGGCTGAAGGACGAGCGCTTCGCCGTGATCTACCTTAACACGCAAAACCGCATCATCCAGGTGGAGACCATCCAGGACGGCACGGTGAACCAGGCTGTCGTCCATCCCCGCAAAATCCTCGAAAAAGCCCTTCATTTCAAGTCATCGGCCATGATTCTCGTTCACAATCACCCCTCGGGAAACACCGCACCCTCGGAGGCCGATATACGGCTCACCCGGGTTGTCCTGGATGCAGCGAAAATATTTGACATCCAGGTCCACGATCACCTGATCATCGGCGGGAATCGACATTTCAGCTTTCGCAGCGAAGGGTTGCTTTCCTAAAACGGCACGGGCATGAAGGTGGCGACGAAGGTGACATAGGCGAGCCATCCCAGGACTTTCCGCTTGCCGTCGAGAGGAACGTCGGCATGGACCACCGGGGGATGGGGGAGCCCGATGATCAGAAGAAGGGCCGCCCAGAAAAGCCAGCCCGTCCAGCCGGGAATTCCGATCAGGACAAGAAGGGCCACCGTCCAGACGGCGAGGGTCTTCTGTCTTTCCCCGAACAGCGCATAGGCCACGTGGCCGCCGTCCAGCTGTCCTGCGGGCAGTAGATTGAGGGATGTCACCAGAAGGCCGATCCACCCTGAAAAGGCCATGGGATGGAGGACAAGACTGCCCTGGTCCGGGAGGGGGCCCACGGCGGCCCAGGCGAGAAAGGAAAAAAGAAGACAGTTCCCCAGAGGGATCCCGGCTTCCGCAGGGAGGGGGACGGTGCTGGAAAGGGTCAGGCCGGCGTAAAGGATCGGCACGGTCACGGCGAGACCGGCGAAGGGTCCGGCGATGCCGATATCCAGCAGGGCCCTTCTGTCAAGAAAGGGGGATCGCATTTTGATGACGGCCCCGAAAGTGCCGATGAACGACGGTGCGGGAATGAAGTACGGAAGGGAGACGGAAACCCCGTGTTTCCTGGACATGAAATAGTGTCCCAGTTCGTGGGTGCCGAGAATGAGAAGAAGGGAAAATGAAAAAGGAATCCCTTTCCAGAGGAGGTCAGGGGATTCGATGGGATTGACGCCCTGTTGAAGGGTTCCCGCGATGAGCGTTGTCAGCAGGGTGGATACGAAAAGAAGAAGGTGGACTAAGATGGGTTCCTGTCCTTCTTGCCTTTTCCCCGGTTGACCATTTCCTTGAGTTCTTTTCCCACTTTGAAGAAGGGAAGCTGTTTCGGGTCCACCTTGATCGTCCCCCCCGTCTTGGGGTTCCTTCCCATATAAGCCCCGTAGGCCCTGACGACGAAACTGCCGAATCCTCGAATCTCGATGCGGCCGTCTTCCTGGAGTTCGTCGGTGAAACTTTTGAAAATGAGATTGACCACGTCCGTCGCCTGCCGTTCCGTAAGATTTTCCTTCTTGCTCAGTGCCTCGATCAATTGTGATTTATTCATATAACCCCCTGATTAGGAACTCCCTCCGAAAGAACAAGAGTTTTGTCAAAATTTCAGTATCTTTTAATGGCATTACCTCTTATTGTCAAGAGATTTTTCATCTTTTGACGGGGGTGACGGAAGAAACGCCTCCACGTCCTTTTTCTGCAGGTACCGGTATTCCGAAGGCTTCATGCCTTCCAGGAGAATGCCGCCGACGGCCGTGCGGATCAGTCGCGTCGCGGGATGGCCGAAATGCTCGAAATACCGCCGTATGACGCGGTTTTTCCCCTCGTGGATGAGCACCCTGAACCAGGTGCTTCCAGGGTTTCGTTTTTCCAGGGATATTTCGAGGGGCCTGAAAAACCCGTCTTCGAGATCGGCGCCCTTCCGGAGGGACGAGGGAAGGGCTTCCGACACGGCGCCCTTCACTTTGACATAATATTCCTTGGGGATTTCATACCGGGGATGCTGGATCCGCTGGGCGAATTCCCCGTCATTGGTCATCAGAAGGAGTCCTTCGGAGTCATAATCCAGTCTCCCCGCCGGGAAGAGTCTCTCGGGAACGCTCTTCACGAGATCCGCGACCGTCGGTCTTCCCTGGGGATCGCTCATGGTCGTCACGTATCCCTGCGGCTTGTAAAGGACGATATACAGGGTGCGGGGCATCACCGCAAGAATGCGTTTCCCGTCCACGCGGATCGCATCCCTGTCGGGATCGGCCTTTTCGCCGAGACGGGTCACCGTCTGTCCGTTCACCGTGATCCTTCCCGCCAGGATCATGGTTTCCGCCTTGCGCCGGGAAGCGATACCCGCCCGGGATAGAATCTTCTGAATCCTTTCAATCATGACAATCAGGCCTCCAGGTCATTCCAGTCGCGGAGCGTCGGAAGTTCCGACAGGTCGCGGAGATGAAACAATTCCAGGAACTTTCGTGTTGTTCCATATATAATGGGTTTTCCCGGGATGTCCTTTCTTCCGGCCACGCGGACCAGGTTCTTTTCCAGGAGGTTCTTGAGCGTTCCCGAACTGTCCACTCCCCGGATCTTCTCGATTTCCGCCTTCATGACCGGTTGCCGGTAGGCGATGATGGCCAGGGTTTCCAGGGCGGCGCGACTGAGGGAGAAGGGCCGTTCCTTCCGGAATCTCCGGACCCAGTCGCGGAGCGTTTCCCGCGTCCGGATCTGATATCCCCCGGACACCTCGGCAATATACAGGCCGCTCTCCCTGGATCGATACTCTTCCACGAGAGACTTCAGGGCCTCCCGGATTTCCCCGCCGTTCCATTCAGCGAGGAGGTCCCTCAGCCGGTCGAAGGTGATGGGGGCATCGGAAATGAAGATCAGGGCTTCAAGAATGGGCTTGAGATCCTTCATGGCTCACCGCAAGACGGATACGGATGGTTTCGTAGGGTCCTGACTGGAAGGCCTTTACAATCCGCAGCTTGACCAGTTCGAGAAGAGCCAGGAAGGTATAGATGACGCGGACACGGTCCCGGACATTCTCCAGAAGTTCGTTGAAGGTAAGGGACCCTTTCAGGTTCAGCTGCTCCAGGATTTCCTGAATCCTCTCGGTGACGGAGAGCGTTTCCCGGTTCAGCTCCATCCCGTCCTCCTGTTTCCACCGGTCGAGAACGCTTCGGAAAGCCTCCACGAGTTCGAAAACGGAAATTTCCTTGACCGGGTCTCCGTCCGTCCCGGTATCGCCGCCGGCGGCCGCTCCCCGAAGGAAGACGTCCCGATCGAGGAGAGGCATGGTCTCCATAGCCAGGGCCGCCTTCTTGAATGTCTCGTATTCGAGGAGCTGCCTGGTCAGTTCCATCCGGGGATCTTCTTCGCCCTCGCCGTTTTCGGTGCTTTCGTGAACGGGCAGGAGCATCCTGGATTTGATGTGGAGAAGGATGGAGGCCATGACGAGATAATCGCTTGCGATGTCGAGGTTCAGGGTCGTCATCCTGTCAAGATGCCGGAAATACTGTTCCGTAATCACGGCGATGGGAATATCGTAAATGTCGACTTCGTTTTTCCGGATCAGGTAAAGGAGGAGATCGAGGGGGCCTTCGAAAATGTTCAGCCTGATTTCATAGCCCGTCATCGGATTTTAAGCGCGCTTCTGACCTCCGCCATGGTCGTGCCGGCGATTTTTCGGGCCCTGGCGATGCCTTCTTCGATGATGTCTTCCACTTCACCGCCGTGTGCCCTGTAATGTTCCTGCCGCTCGTGGATATCCCTCATGCTTTCCTCGATGCGCCCCGCCAGGCGTTTCTTGCAGGCCACGCAACCGATGGACGCCGAACGGCATGATTCCTCGATTTCCCCGACTTCTCCATGGGCCGTGTATATTTCATGGAGAGAAAAGACGTTGCAGATTTCCGGCCTTCCCGGATCGGTCTTCCGCATGCGCTGAGGATCGGTGAACATGGCGGCGACCTTCTCCCGGAGCACCTGTCCGGAGTCGGAGAGACAGATCGCGTTTTCGTAAGATTTGCTCATTTTCCTTCCGTCCGTGCCTAACATCTTGGGAACGGCGGCGAGGAGGGGCTCGGGAATGGGGAATATGGTTTCGTACAGAAAATTGAAACGCCGCGCGATCTCTCTCGTGAGTTCCAGATGGGGAAGCTGATCGACTCCCACGGGGACCCCGTAGGCCTTGTACATGAGGATATCCGCCGCCTGAAGAACAGGGTAGCCGAGAAACCCGAACGTGGACAGGTCCTTTTCGATAAGCTCGGCTTTCATTTCCTTGTAAGTGGGATTCCGCTCCAGCCAGGGGAGAGGGGTTATCATGGAAAGGAGAACGAAGAGCTCGGCGTGTTCCAGGATGCGCGACTGGATGAAAAGGGTGCTTTTCTCCGGATCGAGACCGACGCTGAGCCAGTCGATGATCATTTCGCGGGCGAATTCTTTAAGACCGCCCGTCGAAGCGTAGTCGCTTGTCAAGGCATGCCAGTCGGCCACAAAATAAAAGCATTCATAAGACCCCTCGTTCTGGAGATCCACCCAGTTCTTCAGTGCGCCGTGATAATGCCCGAGGTGAAGCTTTCCGGTGGGGCGCATCCCGCTCAGAATTCTCTTTTTCACAGATATGTCCTTACGATTCCATCTTTTTCGATGCCGTGTATAGCAGAACGGCGGATTCCTGTCAATTCGAAGAGGACCGCATAAACGGCCCTGAACAAGGAGAAGAGGCTTTTCGCGTAACGCCTTTTCCTGTCTCCGGAAACATCTCCCGGGTCCGTCGTCCGATGATCCGTCCGGCGGGCATTAAAAACCCCCGGTCACCTGTGAGCGCCGGGGGTTTCATCAGGAAGAGACTTCCTAAATTTTGGAGGCCAGATTCTTGCCGGGTTTGAACTTGATAGCCTTTTTGGCCTTGATCTTGATCTCCTGGCCTGTTCTCGGATTTCTCCCCGTCCTGGCTTTCCTCTTGACCACGGAGAACGTCCCGAAGCCGACAAGACCGATCTTGTTGTTCTTCTTGAGTTCGTCCGCCACGGTGCTCATGAAAACCTCGAGTGCTTTCCCCGCGACCGCCTTGGAAACCCCCGCCTCTTTTGCCATTGCAGCAACCAGTTCCGCTTTTGTCATGAAAAACCCCCCTTCTGAAAATTATGGATTTTAAATTCCTCTTCCCCCCCACACGGGAAAAAGAGGATTACACACCTCTCCGATCCAAACGGCTTCAGGATCGGCAGACCCTCCTCGCAACCACCCCGCCCGTGAAAAAACAGCTCCCGAAAAACAAGCAGCAGCGCAAATGTAGGCCGTAAAACACGTTGAATTTGTGATTACCACAAAGAAATTAAACAATCAAGAAAAAATCCACAGTTTTTTCAACTCATTTAAAAAGGTTTCTCCCTCCGTGAACCTGCCGGTTCATGACTTCCTCACGGTGAAATTTTCTTGACAGTCTTCCTTAATATATGTAGAAACCGCAGATTCATGGAGTCTTTTTTCTGATCCGGGATGCCCATGACCGGATGGGACGCCTCAAGGCACAGGACATGGATCGACGAAGGAGGGTCTCTGGAAGCCGTTTTTCACGGCACGGAAGCCCCGGATCGCCGGCATGCCGATAGGGGAAAAGCCGTCCCGGAAGCCCCGCGGCAGATCCGGGTTTTGCGGGCCGGCCTTCCAGAACCGCTTCCGGCGGGCCGACGGCATTTATAAAACATGGACGAGGTAGGACAAGGTGTCGAAAAAGCCTATAAAAAGGGTTCTGGTAGCCAATCGAGGGGAAATCGCTCTTCGAATCATCCGGACGGTCAAGGAATTAGGACTTGAGGCGGTAGCCGTTTACGAGAAGCCGGACAGCGAATCTCTTTTCATCCGCTTCGCCGATGACGCGATTCCGATCGGTGACGGACCCCGAAAAGATTATCTCAGTATCGACAGAATGATCTGGGCGGCCCGGAAAAGCGGTGCCGATGCCATACACCCCGGATACGGGTTTCTCGCCGAAAATGCCGATTTCTCGGAAGCATGCGAGAAAGAGGGAATCAACTTCATCGGCCCGCCGCCGAAAGTCATCCGGGATCTGGGAGACAAGGTCATGGCCCGGAAGATCATGGAACGGGCCTGTATCCCTTTCGTCCCGGGAACGGACAATCTTCCCCGGGGGGAGGAGGGGATGGAGAAAGCCATCCGGTTCGGCCGGCAACATGGATATCCCCTCATGCTCAAGGCTTCGTCGGGCGGGGGGGGGAGGGGAATCCGCAAGGTTCAGAATGACGCGGATCTGAGAATCCAGCTTCCCCTGGCAAGATCGGAGTCCCTGTCCGCGTTCAACGACGACAGTATCTACGTGGAAAAGTGCATCGAGGCGCCCCGGCACGTGGAAGTCCAGATCCTGGCGGACAAATACGGCGGGGTCATCCATCTGGGCACCCGGGACTGCTCCATTCAGCGAAGGCACCAGAAACTCCTGGAGATCGCTCCGGCGGACCTGCCCGAAGCGGTCCTGACGGCTGTTCATGAGACCGCCGTGAAGGCGGCCATGGAAGCCGGCTACGTCAACGCGGGAACAGTGGAATTCCTGGTGGATTCGAAGACGAACGATTTCTGGTTCATGGAGATGAACACCCGGCTCCAGGTGGAACACACGGTCACGGAGTTTCTTACAGGCATCGACATCGTGAGGGAGCAGATCCGGATCGCCGAGGGAGAACCTCTCGGCATCCCGCAGCAAAGAATTCATCTCATGGGGAAAGCCATCCAGGTCCGCATCAATGCGGAGGATCCCAAGAACAATTTCATGCCCGAAGGGGGAAAAAGAGTCGAGGTCTACCAGTCCCCGGGCGGGCCGGGGATTCGTCTGGACGGCATTGTTTACCAGGGGTATAAAATTCCCACGGACTATGATTCCCTGCTCGTCAAGATGACCGTCCGGGGGTATAACTGGGAACAGGCCGTCCAGCGTCTCAAGCGGGCGCTGAACGATTTCCTCATTGTCGGCCCCCAGACGACGATTCCTTTTTATCTGGCCATCTGCGATGAAACGGATTTTAAAAAAGGGGTTTTCGACACGTCATACCTGGAGACACACCCCAAGGTCTTCCAGTACCCCGCGCGGGAACGGGAAGTAGCGAAACTGGCGCGGCTCGTGGCCGAGATCCATGCCAAAAAGACCAATCCCTATGCCTTTTAGGATGAGGAGTGCCGATGTACAGCGCGGATGACAGAATCACACCACGGGAACTCCGGGAAAAGGGGGTTTCCTCCATTCTCGATAAAGTAAGGAAAGCCGAAGGCTTTTTTGTTACCAATACGGAGAGGGATCTTTCCCAGTCCGATTTCAAGAACCGCATCATGCCCCACACCCAGATGCTGGTGGCGGAGGAACGGAATGCCGCGGGATTTTTCTCCCTTGAAATCACGGGGGGAGCTTCGGTGCATGTGGACATCCTGCGGAAGCAGATCAACCCTCTTGAAAAACTCGACGTTCTGGCGGGCCTGATGCCGGACACGCTCTTTCAGACCCTCTGCCGGGGAATCAACCTTTTCGGGTATCGTCCCTACCCGGAAAACGTCATCCGCCTCACGGTGAGAAGTTTTGCCCGGTACGTTCATGTCTGGCGGGTATTCGATTTTCTTAATTTCATTCCCAATATGATCCCCGTTTTCGAAGAAGTGAAAAAGGCGGGATGCCTTCTCGAACCCTCCATATGTTTTTCCACGGGGCCGGAGCATACCGATGAATATTACGTGAAGAAAGTGGGGGAAATCCTGGATGTCACCGGTCCGGATATCCTTCTTTGCATCAAGAACCACGCCGGCCTGGGAACTTCCAGGCGCATCGGGGACCTCGTCAGGGCCATCCTGGACAGATATCCCGACCTCGTCATCCATTACCACGGTCATAATACGGACGGCGACGATGTCGGAAGGGTGGTTGCGGCGGTCCTGAACGGCGCGAAAATCGTGGATGCCGGCGATCACTCCTTCGTCGGGTTCTATGGTCCTCCGCCCCTTCTCACGGTCATTGACACCCTGGCGAGTTACGGCCGGGAAGCGCTGGGCATTGACCGGCAGAAGGTGATCGATGCGTCGAGCAGGCTGAGACCGGAACGGGAGCATTACCGGGACTTCGAGTCCCAGTTCCTGGGATTCGATCCCACCGTCCAGACCCACAAGCTCCCCGGGGGGGCCACCGGTTCGAGTTTCGAGCAGGCCGTCAAGGGCGGCTTCCTCCATCTCATGCCGGAAATCCTCCAGAAGGAGCTTCCCCGGGTCCAGGTTGAATTAGGAAACTGGTGGAGCGTCACCCCCGGTTCCCAGATCCTCTGGACGACGGCGGTGAACAATGTTCTCAAGAGAAGCCGCTATAAGGATGCCAATGACGATCTCAAGAATCTCATGCTCGGGCGGTATGGCGACCTGCCCTTCTACTGGCCCTCCGATGAAATTTACGAGACCGTATTCGGCCGGAACTGGAAAACCGTTGTGGAAAGCGAAAGAGGATACCAGAAGGTCGAGGACATCGATCTTTCCATCGAAAAACGCGTCCTGGAGCACCGCCTGGGGAGGGCGGCTTCGGAGGATGAACTGGTCCTCTATCTCCAGCATCCCAACGATGCCGTCAGCTTCTTCAAGTTCGAAGAGAAATTCGGCAAGACCTGGGTACTGCCGCCGAGTGTCTGGTTCAGGAAGGGCGGATTCAATCTCGGGGATCGGTTCGAGTTCGCCGACGCCTACGGGAAGCAGCACAGCCTCGAGGTCGGGCCCCAGCGGAGGACCAAGAGCGGAGATGCCGTGACCTACATGATCATCGACCATCACCCCGAGCCCATTCTTTCGGAACTGGATCAGGAACCCGGCAAGGAAAAGAGAAAGGCCACCCTGTCGGCAAAGGAAATCGAAGCCCTGGCGAAAGCGGGCGACATTCGTTCCCCTCTCAAGGGAACGGTGAACGAAGTACCCGTGGAGAAGGGGAACGACGTATCGGCGGGACAGGTGCTCATTGTTCTCGAAGCGATGAAGATGCTCAACAACATTGTTTCGGAACTGAGCGGCAGGATCTCGGACGTTCTCGTGTCACCGGGCGATGCCGTGGAGGTGGGGGATCCCCTGGTTGCGGTTCAGAAAGCGGAGTGAAAGAAGGGTTTCAGTGCCTGAACGGAAAAACCTTACTGCGGTCGGTACTTGACTTTTTATCCGATACTGTTTATTTATTGCAAATCGGGGGGGTTGAGATCTTCCTCGGGGCAGAATAAAACAGGAGAAAGGAACGGGAATGTCCGATAACCGGTATACGTTATTCGTAATCACCGGGAAGGGAAAGCGGATGCGGCAGCTTCACCTGACGAAAGCTTTCCTTCGAGTGTTCCTGGCCGTGTTTATGATTCTCGCGGCAGGGACGGTCTTCCTTTCCCTGGACTACTTCCGCGTCCGCGGCCAGTACGGTGAACTGAGCCAGCTCAGGGAACTGGCCCGGTCACAGAAGGAGCAGATCGATGACCTGGCCGCCAAGGTGAGCGAATTCGAAGAACGGATGATCAGTCTCAAGGAATTCGACCGCAAGATCCGGGCCATCACGAACATGGAGGGAGACCGGAAGGCCGGTCAGCTTCCCGGCATGGGAGGTTCCGTTCCGGAAGAGGACCTTTCGGATCCGGAAGGGAAAGCCGGGGCGGACGCTCTCTACGAAACGATCCAGAAAAACATGGACCAGCTTCTGGAAGAGGTGAGCTTCCAGGAGGACAGTTTCAGGGAGATTTTCAATCTTCTTCAGAGCAAGAAGAATCTTCTCGCTTCGACCCCTTCCATATGGCCCTGCCAGGGTTGGGTCACCTCGGAATTCGGGTATCGGACCTCCCCTTTTACGGGAAAAAGGGAACTGCACCGGGGAATGGATATTTCGACGAAATTGGGGGATGACGTCACCGCCCCTGCGGACGGTGTGGTCGTCAAGGTCGCCCGCGAGCCGGACATGGGAAATATGATTAAAATTGACCATGGAAGGGGAATCTGCACCTATTACGGGCATCTCGTTAAATACATGGTCCGCCAGGGTGAGAAAGTGAAGCGCGGTACCGTCATCGGGCTGGTGGGTAACTCCGGGAGAAGCACGGGACCTCACCTCCATTACAGCGTCACCCTGTCGGGTGTCTACGTGAATCCGAGAAAATACCTTTTCTAACCTCCCTTGTCATTTTTGAAACTCCTTATATCCATCCCACCGAACCTTAAAGCGAACCCCCGTAATTTCCTTGCGGGGGTTTTTATGGAGCAGCCATGTTAGCCTATCTTCTGAAAAAAATCATTGGAACGAAAAACGACAGGGAAATCAAGCGTTATTCGCAATCCGTGGAGGAGATCAACCGGCTGGAGCCGTCCGTCGCCGCCCTGACCGATGCCGAACTCCGGGAAAGGACGGACCTTTTCAGGAAGAGGCTTGCAGAGGGGGCCACGGTGGACGATCTCCTTGCCGAAGCTTTTGCCGTGGTCCGTGAAACGGCGAGGCGGAAGGTCGCGATGCGGCCTTTCGATGTTCAGCTCATGGGCGGCATGGTCCTCCACGAGGGAAAAATAGCGGAGATGAAAACCGGCGAAGGGAAAACCCTGGCGGCGACCCTTCCCATCTACCTGAACGCCCTCTCGGGAGAGGGGGTCCATGTCGTAACGGTGAACGACTATCTCGCCCGCCGGGATGCCCAGTGGATGGGACCGATCTACGAATCCCTGGGGCTTTCCGTGGGGGTGATCCTCCACGGTCTCTCCGATGAGGAGAGGAAGAAGGCCTATGGCTGCGACATCACCTACGGGACGAACAACGAATTCGGATTCGACTACCTCCGGGACAATATGAAGTTCCGGCTGGAAGAGTATGTGCAGCGGGAGTTCAACTACGCCATCGTGGATGAGGTGGACAGCATCCTCATCGACGAAGCCCGGACACCGCTCATCATTTCGGGACCTTCCGACGAATCGACGGACAAATACTCCCGGATCAACCAGATCATTCCCCGTCTCCGGAAGGAGGAGGACTTCACCATCGACGAAAAAAGCCGGACCGTGGTGCTGACCGAGGGGGGGATCGCCCGGGTGGAAGATCTCCTGAAAGTGGATAACCTTTATGATCCCCGGCACATGGGACTGCTTCATCACGTCAACCAGGCGCTTCGGGCCCATACGCTCTTCAAGCGGGATGTGGATTACATGGTGAAGGAAAACCAGGTGATCATCGTGGACGAATTCACCGGAAGACTCATGCCGGGCCGGCGCTACAGCGACGGTCTCCACCAGGCATTGGAAGCCAAGGAGCATGTTAAAATAGAGAGGGAAAATCAAACTCTTGCATCAATAACGTTCCAGAACTACTTCAGGATGTATAAGAAGCTGGCCGGGATGACGGGCACGGCCGATACGGAGGCGGCGGAGTTTAAAAAAATCTACAATCTCGACGTCGTGGTCGTTCCGACGAACATGCCCATGATCCGGGAAGATCATTCCGACGTGATCTACAAGACGGAAAATGAGAAGATCCAGGCCGTCATCGACGAAATCAGGGAACTCCACCAGGCGGGACGTCCCGTTCTCGTGGGGACCATATCCATCGAAAACTCGGAGCTTCTGAGCGGACATCTGACGCGCCGAGGTATCAAGCACAATGTGCTCAACGCGAAACACCACGAAAGAGAGGCGGAGATCGTGTCCCTGGCCGGCCAGCCCGGAGCGGTGACCATCTCGACGAATATGGCCGGGAGGGGAACGGATATCAAACTCGGTCCGGGTGTCGCCGACCTCGGAGGACTGCATATCCTCGGTACGGAGCGTCATGAAAGCCGGCGGATCGACAATCAGCTCCGGGGAAGATCGGGACGGCAGGGAGACCTCGGTTCCTCCCGGTTCTACCTCTCCCTGGAAGACGATCTTCTCAGGATCTTCGGTGCCGAAAGAATTTCCTCGGTCATGGACAGGATCGGGCTCGAGGAAGGCCAGCCCATAGAGCACCGCCTGATCAGCAAGGCCATCGAGAACGCGCAGAAACGGGTGGAGGCCCAGAACTTCGATATCCGCAAGCATCTTCTGGAATACGACGACGTGATGAACCAGCAGCGGGAGGTCATCTACCGTCAGAGGAAAGAAGTCCTCAAGGGGGACGCTCTTTCTTCAACCCTGGATGAATCACTCGAGGATGTGGTGGACTCTTTTCTCGAAGAATTCGCCGATGAAAACGTCCGTCCCGACGAATGGAATCTGAAGGGCCTCGACGAGCGCCTCTTTCAGCTCTTTTCCCTTAAAACGGATTTCCAGGGGATGGATGAAAAGGGACTCCCCGGCGTGGCGGCCCTCCGGGAGAAGATCCTCGGGGAAGTCCGGGCTCTCCTGCGGAACAAGGCCGAGGAACTGGGAGCGCCGCTGATGGACGAGATTACGAAAATCCTCATGCTCCAGTCCATCGACACCCACTGGAAAGATCATCTCCTCAGCATGGATCATCTCCGGGAGGGGATCGGCCTGCGGGGTTACGGCCAGAAGGATCCCAAGAGAGAGTACCAGAAGGAGGGGTTCGACATGTTCGCCGCCATGGTGGAGAGGATCAAGGAGGATGCCCTGTCCAAAATCTGCCGGGTTCAGATCCGCCGTGAGGAAACGGTCCAGGAGATGCAGAGGAAAAGGGAGCAGGAGTACGTCCTCAGCCGCGGCGAAGGGCCTGTGGCCCCGCAGACGGTGAAACGGAAGGACGTGAAAGTGGGCCGGAACGATCCCTGCCCCTGCGGGAGCGGAAAAAAATTCAAGAAATGCTGCGGCAAGTGAGGGTGTTATGAGTGGAACAGTATCTTTCACGGTCCCCGGTTTCCTGGGAAACGGCGTTTCGGCGGGCATCAAGGAAACGGGCAAAAAGGACCTTTCCCTGATCTATTCCGCCGTTCCGGCGAAGGCGGCCGGGGTTTTCACGACCAACGCCTTCAAGGCGGCCCCGGTCCTTCTGGATATGGACCGGATCCGGAGCGGTGAGGCCCGGGCCATCGTGACGAACAGCGGAAACGCCAATGCCGCGACGGGCCCGGAAGGCTATGAGAACGCCCGGAGGATGGGGGCGGAAGCCGCCCGGCACCTGGGTGTCAGGGAGGATCTCGTCCTGGTGGCATCCACGGGCGTGATCGGCCAGCCCCTGCCGGTCCAGGGAATCGTTTCCGCCATGGGCCGCCTCGTGTCCGGATTGAGGACCGACGGTCTGGTCGATGCCGAGGAGGCCATCATGACCACGGACCGGTACCCCAAGATGGCTGTCAGAAAATGTGTTGCCGGGGGCAGGGAAATCACCCTTTGCGGCCTGGCCAAAGGGGCGGGGATGATTGAACCCCGGATGGCCACTTTACTGTCCTATGTTCTGACCGATGCGGACCTGGATGCCGGCACGATGAACCGGGTATTCCGGGCGGCGGTGGACCGGAGTTTCAATGCCATCTCCGTGGATGGCTGCATGAGCACCAATGACACCGTCTTTTTCCTGGCAAACGGTGCGGCGGGGAACCGGCTCCTCAGGGGGACCTCTCCCGGGTTCGGCGTCTTCCGGGACGCCCTTTTCCAGGTCATGGAAGAACTGGCCCGGTTCATCGTCCGGGACGGGGAAGGGGCGACGAAGGTCCTGGACATCCAGGTGGAGGGGGCCCGATCGAAAAAGGAAGCCCGGGCCTTTGCCTATGCCGTCGCCCGGTCGAATCTCGTCAAAACGGCCTTTTTCGGCCAGGACGCCAACTGGGGGAGGATCGTCTCCGCCGTAGGGTCTCTCGGGATCCCCCTGGAACCCGATCATGTGGATGTTTTCATAGAGGAGATCCCCATTTTCACGGGCGGGGCCGGGGCGGGGGGAGACGAAAAAGCGCTCCGGGAGGCCATGGAGCTTCCGCAGATCAGGGTCCGAATCCGTCTCGACGCCGGAAAGGCCGCCTTCCGTATTTTCGCCTCCGATCTGACTTACGATTATGTGAGCATCAATGCCCATTATCGGACATGACCTTTTTTACCTTGATTAATAAGTGTGAACATGATAATTCTTCACGGATTTATTGAATTCTAAGGCATTGGATTTTTAAAGTTTTCGCAAAACCACACATTCCCGGATTGTCGCGGGGTTGCTTCCCATGAGGGAAGTTCCGGGACAAGCGGATGGGAATGGAGGAAATAAACAAAAGGAGTGCAGTATGCCCCAGGTCACCATGAAATCCCTTCTCGAGGCGGGCGTTCATTTCGGCCACCAGACAAACAAATGGAACCCGAAAATGAAACCCTACATCTTCGGAGCCCGAAACGGCATTTACATCGTCGATCTCCAGCAGACCGTGGAAATGTTCGAGACGGCCTATCAGTTTATCTCGGGTCTTGTCGCTTCCGGCGGGACCGTTCTTTTCGTGGGAACGAAAAAACAGGCCCAGGAAGGTATCCGGGCGGAGGCGGAGCGCGCCGAGATGCCGTATGTAAACCAGCGCTGGCTCGGCGGAATGCTGACCAATTTCACCACCATCAAGAAAAGCATCGACAAACTGAACCAGATCGAGCGGACCCTGGAAGACGACAATATCCACGCCTTTCCGAAAAAGGAGATTCTCCGGTTTCAGAGAGAACAGGAAAAACTCGTGAAAGTTCTCGGAGGGATCCGGTCCATGGGCCGTCTTCCCGGGGCCATTTTCGTCATCGACCCGAAGAAGGAAACCATCGCCGTGAAGGAGGCGAGGAAGCTTCAGATTCCCATCGTCGCCGTTGTCGACACGAACTGCGATCCCGACGATATCGATTATATCATTCCCGGAAACGATGACGCCATCCGGGCGATCAAACTCTTTTCGTCGAAAATCGCCGACGCCGTCATGGATGGAAAGAAGAAATTCGAGGAAATCATTCAGGCGGAAAGCGACAAGATGACCGTCGTCGAAGACGCGGGCGCCGGGGAAGAGGACGTTCCGGCGAGCGTGGAGACGAAGACCCCCCTGTCGGGAAATGAGACAGGGGATATGACCAAGGAATAGGAGGAACGAAATTGAGTATTCCAGCAGCTTTGGTAAAAAAACTCAGGGATAAGACGAACGCCGGAATGATGGACTGCAAGGAGGCCCTGGAGGCGTCCGGCGGTGATTTCGACAAGGCGGTGGAGTATCTTCGCAAGAAGGGGCTCTCCGCGGCGACGAAGCGCTCCTCGAAGGCGGCGAAGGATGGCATGATCGCCTCCTACATCCACATGCAGGGACGGATCGGCGTCCTCGTTGAAGTGAACTGCGAGACCGATTTTGTCGCCCGCACCGAGGCCTTCCAGACCATGGCCAAGGACATCGCCATGCATATCGCCGCGTCCAACCCCACCTACCTGAACGCTGAATCCGTGCCGGCGGACGTTCTGGAGAGGGAGAAGGAGATTTACCGCAGCCAGGCGAAGGCGGAAGGGAAGCCTGAAAAGATATTCGACCGGATCCTCGAGGGAAAACTGAAAAAGTATTATGAGGAAGTGTGCCTCATGGACCAGAAATTCATCAAGGATACGAACATCACCGTAACCACCCTGGTCCAGAACATGATCGCCAACACCGGTGAGAACATCATGGTCCGGCGGTTTGCCCGGTTCCAGCTCGGGGAAGAGCTGAAGTAGCGCACGGGACAACAATAAAAAAAAGGGGGGGGGGACCATTCCCCCTCCCTTTCGGGTCTCTTTTCCCATGGCGAAACCCATCTATCGAAGAATCCTCCTTAAATTGAGCGGCGAGGCCCTCCTGGGCGAGGAAGTGTCCGGGATCGACCGGGGCATGGCCCGGGCCGTCGGCGGAGAGATCGGGGAGGCCCTCCGGTTGGGAGTCCAGGTGGCCCTGGTGGTCGGCGGGGGCAATTTTCTCCGGGGCGAAGCCCTGAGTCAACGGGGGATCGGCCGTGTGACCGGAGACGCCATGGGGATGCTCGCCACGGTCATGAACGGACTGGCCCTCCGGGACCTGTTCCGGGGAGAAGGCCTGTCCGCCCGGGTACAGTCGGCGCTTTTCATGCCTCAGGTCGTCGAGCCGGTCAACCCGGAGGCGGCCCGGAAATATCTTGAAAACAACGAGGTCGTCATCTTTACGGGAGGCACGGGAAACCCTTTTTTTTCCACCGATACGGCGGCGGCTCTCCGGGCTCTCGAAATCGGGGCGGACGTTCTTCTGAAGGCCACCAAGGTGGACGGCGTGTTTGACCGCGACCCCATGAAGTTTACCGATGCCCGGCGGTTTGAAAAAATCACCTACGGGGACGTGCTTGAAAAAAATCTCCGGGTCATGGACCAGGCGGCGGTGGCCCTTTGCCGGGACAACCGTCTTCCCGTCGTCGTCTTCAACATGGAAAAAAAGGGGAATATCCGCCGGGTGGTCTGCGGTGAACCCACAGGAACGATCATTGGAGGGGAACCATGAAGGATGAACTGATCGGCGAATTGAAAGAAACGATGAAAAGGCAGATCCAGGCCCTGGAAAAGTCCTTCAGCAAGGTGCGGACGGGACGGGCTTCCGTTTCCCTTCTCGACGGGATTAAAGTGGAATACTACGGGACGCCCACGCCCCTCAACCAGGTGGCTTCCCTGTCCGTTCCCGAAAGCCAGCTGATCGTCATCGCCCCCTGGGACGTGACGGTTATCGGGGCCATCGAGAAGGCCATCCAGAAGTCCGAGCTGGGTCTGATGCCCTCCAATGACGGGAAAGTCATCCGGATCACCATTCCGCCCCTGACGGGGGAAAGGCGGAAGGAACTCGTCAAGGTGGTGAAGAAAATGGCCGAGGAATGCCGGGTCAAGGTCCGGAACGCCCGTCGGGACGTGAACAACGATCTGAAGGAACTCAAGAAGGAAGGGGATCTTTCGGAGGACGAACTCTTCCGCGCCCAGGACGAAGTCCAGAAAATCACCGACGATTACATTAAAAAAACGGACCAGGTGCTGGCGATCAAGGAAGAGGAGATCATGGAGATCTGAAAAAAGAATCGTTGTTGCCGGACGAAGGGAGGGAACGGGTTGGTTCCCTCTTTTTTTTGCCCGGAGAGGCATCTTGCTGCGATGGAAGCGCCCCCGAAAAACCCTGTCGGTCGCCGGGAGGAGCGCCGGGGCTCCCCGATGCATGGCGACGGGTGCCCTGGAGGGGGCCGGACGCTCAGGAAAGAACTTGACGGAAATATTGATATGTTCTATTAAACATACATTTTCGAGGGGACATCCCGGGCCGGGAAAAGGCTCCGGTCTGAACGGTGATTCCCCATTTCCGGAAGGAGGATGATATGCGAAAGGGAAGATTCATTGCAGGTGCTCTCGTTTCTTTTCTGGTCCTTTTTTCCCTGTCCCAGGCCTTCGGGGAAGTCGAATGTGCGGAGACCTACGGAAACGGTTCCCATCGCTTTTCCCTGGCCACGGGGAGCCCCGGCGAACTGGGCCTTCTGAAGGTCCTCGGCGAGGCTTTCTGCGGGAAAAACGACGCCACCCTCTGCTGGGTGAAGGCCGGCTCCGGAGCCTCCCTGAATCTGCTGAAGGATAAGAAGGTGGACATGATCATGGTTCATGCCCCGGCGGCGGAAAAAAAGGCCGTGGCGGAGGGATGGGCGACGAAGCGGCTTCTCATCGGCTCCAACGAGTTTTACATCGTCGGGCCTTCGAACGATCCCGCCGGCATCGCCAAGGCATCTTCCGCCGCGGATGCTTACGGGAAGATCGCCGGAAGGAAAGGGAAATTCTTTTCCCGGGGCGACAATTCGGGAACCCATAAAAAGGAAATGGCCGTATGGAAAAAGGCCGGCCTCGATCCGTCCGGCGACTGGTACGTCGTCACGAAGGATTTCATGACCGCCACCCTGAAGCGGGCCAACGACGAGGGGGGCTATTTCATGACCGACAGCAGCACCTGGATCGCCGAGAAAAAGAACGTCCCGAAGCTCGTGATCCTTTTCCAGGGGGACAAGTTCCTGATCAATACCTACCATACCCTCTGCCAGCCCGCGGGGGCCACGGCAGGGGCCGCCACGGCCCTGAGATTCATCGACTTCGCGTCCTCGGAAGAAGGCCAGAAAATCATCCGGGACTATGGCAAGGAGACCTGCGGCGAGGGTCTTTACAATGACGAGGCCTACGCGAAGAAATACGACGACTGACCGTCCGCCGTCCCGTCCCCGGCCTTTACGGGAAACATGAAAGAAAAGGGCGCCCTTCCGGGTGCCCGACCAATGAATAAGCTTGGAGGGGAATAATGAAAAAGAATTCGTTTATGATCCTGGGATTGTCCATTTTGTTGATCCTGGTCCTGTTTTCCGGCACTGTTCCGGCCGCCGGTCCGGTGCTCCGGATGGCCACGACGACGAGTACGGACAACACGGGCCTCCTGAACGACCTGGGGCCCCTGTTCAAGGCCGACACCGGTATAGAACTCCAATGGGTGGCCGTGGGTACGGGAAACGCCCTGGAATTGGGTAAGAACTGTGATGTGGACGTCCTGCTGGTCCACGCTCCGGCGGCGGAAATCAAGTACGTCGGCGACGGCTATGGCGTGGATCGCCGGGAAATCATGTTCAATGATTTCGTCTTCGTCGGTCCCAAGGGCGACCCCGCGGGCGTCAAGGGAAAATCGGTGAAAGAAGCCCTGAATATTTTCGCCTCGAAGAAAATTCCCTTTGCCAGCCGGGGGGACAACTCGGGAACCCACAAGATGGAAATCTCCCTCTGGAAGGCGGCCGGGATTCCCCTTCCCGACAAGGAAACCTGGTATATCCAGACGGGGCAGGGGATGATCAACACGATCAACATCGCCGCCGAACGGGATGCCTATACCATGACCGACCGGGGAACCTTCATCAAATACGAAGCGAACTGGAAGGGGAATCCCCCCCTCAACATTCTTGTCGAAGGGGACGCCGCCCTGAAAAACCAGTACAGCGTCATCGCCGTCAATCCGGCCCGGTGCAAGAACGTTAAATACGACCTGGCGACGAAATTTTCCCGGTGGATGGCCTCGCCTGAAATCCAGAAAGCCGTCGCCGACTTCAAACTCATGGGGAAACAGCTGTTCTTTCCCAACGCCGCCAAATAACAGGAATCGATGGATTATTTAGGAAGCGGATTTCTCCGGGCCCTCGTCCTCCTTTTCAGCGGGGACCCGGAGACCTATTCCGCCATCATCACCACCCTTCAGATCTCTTCCCTTTCCATCCTGGCGAGTCTTCTCATCGGCATCCCGGGAGGATTTCTCCTCGGGTATTTCGAGTTCCCCGGCAAAAAACAGCTCCGTGCCCTCTCGGACACGCTTCTCGCCCTGCCTACCGTGGTGGTCGGGCTCTTCGTTTACGCCTTTATTTCCCGGAGGGGACCCCTGGGCGGCCTGGGGCTTCTGTTCACCGTGCCCGGCATCGCCCTGGCCCAGACCATCCTCGTCCTTCCCATCGTCGTTTCGCTCACGGCGACGGCCGTGGAGAGCCTCGACCGGAGACTCCGGCTCACCTTGATCACCCTGGGGGCCAACGCCCGGCAGATCGCCCTGAGGACCATCCTGGAGGCCCGGTTCGCCGTCCTCACGGCGTCCGTCACGGCTTACGGCCGGGCCATCTCCGAGGTGGGGATCTCCATGATGATCGGGGGAAACATCAAGTGGCACACCCGGACCATCACCACCGCCGTGGCTCTCGAAACGGGTAAGGGGGAATTCGCCATGGGAATCGCCCTGGGGATCGTCCTTCTCGCCCTGGCCCTCGCGGTGAACGCCGTCCTCGTGACCCTGAGGAGGAAACGGTGATGGCGTCGAACCCCCTCTATCGTCTCTCGAATCTCCGGTTCCACTACGGGGATACCTTCACCCTCTCCATTCCCGAACTGGAAATCGAGGCAGGGGCGTCCATCGGCCTCGTGGGGCCCAATGGGGGAGGGAAGAGCACCCTTTTGAAAATTCTGGCCTTCCTGGAAACACCCCGGGAGGGGGAGATCGTCTTCCAGGGAAAGAAAGTTCAGGGGGCGGATTCTTCGGTGGCCCGAAACGTAACGATTCTCCTCCAGGAACCTTATCTTCTCCAGACCACCGTATTTGAAAATGTGGCTTATGGTCTCAGGGTCCGTGGCAAAAAGGAAGGGCTTCGGAACCGGGTGGAAGAAGTTCTCCACCGGGTCGGACTGCCGTATGAAGAATTCGCCCATAGAAAATGGCATCAGTTATCGGGTGGAGAAGCCCAGCGGGTCGCCCTGGCCTCCCGGCTGATCCTGAATCCCCAGGCGCTTCTCCTGGACGAACCGACGGCCAGCGTCGACCCATACAGTACCTACCTGATCCGCCAGGCCATCATCGATGTCTGGAAGACCTTCCGGACGACCCTGATTGTGGCCAGTCATGACCTGGAGTGGCTGAACGGCGCCGTGGACCGGATATATAAGGTTCATGACGGGAAAATCATCGGCTCGGGGGAAGAAAATCTCCTTCCGGGACCCTGGGAGCCCTGCTCGGCGTCGCTCTGGAAGAAAGTCCTGGAAGGGGGAAATGTCATCCTGGCGCCGCCGCCTCCCCACCGCGAATCGACGGCCCTCCTCCGGGGGACCGAAATCGAGCTTCATGTGGCGGAATGGAAGGAGACGGCCTCAGAAAATATCCTTCCCGGCGTTATTACGGGAATGTATGCCGAACAATTAAAGGGATACCTGAATATATACGTAGATATTGGCGGAATTACTCTTTTATCCGTAATGACACCGGAAAGGGCGGATCATCTCCGGGTGCTGCCGGGCAAGAAGATCTGGGTGTCTTTTCCCGCAACCGCCCTGCGGTGGCTGTAATTCGAAAAGAAGGATTTTTCATGAGACTTTACATCGGCGTGGACGATACGGACAACATCGATTCAGAAAGAGGGACGGGGAAGCTGGCCCGATGGTTCGAAGGGGAACTTCCCCCGGACTGCAGGGTCTGGGGAGTCGTCCGGCAGCAGCTCCTCGTTCATCCCGATGTTCCCTACACGTCTCACAACAGTTCGGCCTGTATCGTCGTCGACGGGCCCGATGAAACCGCCGTGGAAGAGCTTTCCCGCCGGGCCGTCGCCCATGTGGAACGGCACGCCGACGAGGGAAGCGATCCCGGGGTGGCCGTGGTGCCGGAGAATTACCGGGGGTTGCGGGAGATCGTCTCCTTCGGTTTCGATTGCACCCGGCGGGTGGTCAGCCGGAAGGAAGCCCTGAGGACGGCGGGTGAAGCCTTTCTCCGGGGACTCGGGGGAACGAATGACGGGATCATCGGGGCCCTGGCGGCGGTGGGGCTCACGGCCTCCGGATGGTCCGGCCGGTTCATCGAGTTCGGCCGGCTTCGCGATCTTCCCGATTCCGTCACCGTTGAAACCTTGGCAGGGGTGGATATCCACGTCGTTTCGATGGACCGGGATGCCCGGGTTCCCGGGAGAAGCGAGATCGTCCGGACAAACGGGTGGCTCCGGCCCCGCCTGTTTGGAAATCAGGCGATTCTTCCCGTCCTTCCCGGGGAAGACGGCCTGTGGCTCGCCTTGGGCGGAAAGAGAAACAGGGCCGTTTCCCCATAGATCCGCCGTTCAGCCCTTTTTCTCCTTTTCCCGCCGGATCCTCTCGTACTTCTTAACGAACCTCCCCAGCGCCCGGGCTTTCCCGTCCAGGTAATTCATCCAGAGGGAAAGCGTTTCCTCTCCATCGGGGTTGATGAAATAGACCCTCTTGGCGGGGCCCTGTCCCGCCGTCTCCCACTCCGACCGGACCAGCCCCTCCTCCTCCATCTGACGGAGATGACGGTAGATCATCCCCGGGGGGGCGGTTCCCTCGATGAATCCGAAAGTCTGCAGGGTCTGAATGATCTCGTACCCGTATGACGGGCCGGAAAAAAGGCTGAGCAGCACAGAGGGCTGGATATAACGGTCTTGCCTTCCGCGATCGGCCGGACTCCTCTTCTTAGTCATAAATCTCACCTTGACATATATCCTAAAAGGATATACATTTTATTTAAATACGATGAGGAGGATATTATCATGGAACCTGCGATTTTTGTCAGAGAAAGACGAAAAGTGGAAAAAGGGGAACGAAAACCCCGGTTCCGGATCTGCGGCGTGAGCGGTCTGAATCTGAAGGTATACGCCAGTCATATGCGAAAAATGGAACTGGACGAAATGGCCGGGTATCTGGGAGCCAAGGTGATCGTTCTCCATTCCGGCAAGGAAGAGAAAAAAGAAGAGTGATCCGGAGCGGGTGAAGCCGGGCTCATTCCCGGTAAATGATCGTGCCTACATGCTTCCCCTCGAGGGCATCGAGAATGTAATCGGGGTGACGAAGGGCGTCGATGATCTGCATCTCCCGGAGGATCTTCGCCCGCTGGAAGAGAAGGAGGACTTCCCGTTCGATGATGAGATCGTCCAGGTCCATCTCGATCAGTTCGTTCACGGAGATTCTGTCCAGGAACCTCAGGGTCTTTCGGTCTTTCGAAGGTGTCTTCTTCGGGTCCCGGTCGTAAAGGCCTCTTTCGTCCTTCAGGTAGATCAGAGATCGGGCGCCGATGTTTTCCGCCAGAAGAAAGGCGCCGCAGTCCGTCCGGTGGGGCGGGATGGATCCGTGAAGGGGCGGGTGTTCGAAAAAGCCGTAGGGAGGAACGCCATAGGTGATGGGGAGATAGCCGAGGCGGCAGAACATGGTGAGCTGTTCCAGGTTGTCGCCGTGGCCGATTTTCACGCCTCCGTACTTGGAGAGGAGAACGGAAATCATCTCCGCATTCTGCCAGGAGACCTTGTCGGCGAGCTTCGAAAGAACGCCCGCCGGCATTCCCAATTCCACCCCGATGCTGAGAACGTGGCGGGTTCTCGTTCCCCCTCCCGTCATCAGGATCATTTTATGGGTTTCCTTTGCCCGGACGAGAACGTCCAGAATGGGGAAAATGGCATCTTTCCCCCGGTCGATGATGCTTTGACCGCCGATCTTGAGGACATTGATGTCGGGATGCATCCGGAAGTACTCCCGGGCCTCCGTTTTTTGAAGGAATTCCTTGCTCACCAGAGACTCGCCCAGGAAAGGTGATTCAATATGAAGCCTTCCTTTGCTTCCCCGCTCTTTTCTCAGCTTTGCCATGATCAGGTGGTTTCCCCCTCGTTTTGCTCAGAATCCGATATGTCCTTCCCATCATAAAGATCTGACCGTGGGGTGTCAAGCCGGATATTTCAGGACTCACGAGTCTTTATGAAGCTCCCGATGGACGGCCAGGCCGATCTTTTCCATGGAATAAGGCTTCCTGATGTAGGTGCCGGCCCCTAATTTCACGCATTCCCTGACGCGGTCCGATTCGGAAAACCCGCTGGCTATGACGGCTTTCTGTCCCGGGGAGATTTCAAGAAGTTTTCTGTAGGTTTCCAGACCGTCCATTCCGGAGCCTAAGATCATATCGAGGATCACAAGGTCCGTGGGATGGGACCGGGTATGCTGCGCCGCTTCCATGCCGGACGAGACGGTAGAAACGGTATAGCCGAGCCCGGTGAGCATGGCCGCCGCAATTTCCCGCTGTTCCTCCACGTCGTCCACGATGAGGATATGCTCTCCCTGCCCGGGAGGAATGGAGGGATGGCCATGGACGGGAGACCTTGCGGCTTCGTGAGGAGCCACAGGGAAAAAAAGCGTGAAAACGGAACCCTTCCCCTCGGTGCTTGTCAGATCGATATACCCTTTGTGGTCTTTCAATGCCCCCCAGACGACGGCCATCCCGAGGCCGGAACCGCTTCTTCCCATGGATTTTTTCGTATAGAAAGGTTCGAAGATCCGCTCTCTGACTTCATGATTCATCCCGGTGCCCGTATCGGAAACGGAAAGGGTGACATAGTCTCCTTCCTGCACGAATTCATACCCTTTATACGGACCGTTCAGCCTTCTGTTCTCCGTTGAGATGGAAAGAACGCCGTTGCGGGACATGGCTTCGAAAGCGTTGAAGACAAGATTCATGACGACTTTGGTCAGGTGTACGGGACTTCCGAGGATGCCTTCCAGAGCCGGGTCCAGGGAGACCTCCAGGCGGATACCGGGGTGGAGATCCTCTAATTTTTCATGTTCCGGGGACCGGAGATAGTCCTGGACGACGGCATTCAAATCGACGATTTCCGAGGGAGCATGGGCGCGACGGGCCAGGGTGAGCATGTCCTGGACCGTCACGGCCGCTTTTTCCCCCGATCTCTGAATCGTCAGAAGAGGCTTCCGGAAGGGACTGTCCCCTGGAAGCTGCATCAGAATGAGTTCCGGATAACTTACGATACCGCTCAGGATGTTGTTGAGGTCATGGGCGATGCCGCCCGCAAGCGTTCCCAGGGCCTCCATTTTCTGCGCCCGCTGAAGACGCGTTTCAAGGTCCTTCCGGTCTTTTTCCATCTTCTTCAACAGGGTGATATCCCGATTGTAGATAATGGCGCCCAGAAATTTCCGGCCTTCATTATGGAGAAGGGTTCCCTTCCTCCAGACCTGACGGGTGGATCCATCGGGGCGGTCGATCTCGACCTCGCCCTCCCAGAAACCGGATTCCCTGAGGGAGAGAAAATCCCGCGGGAAGTTTTCCCGGCACGATTCGGACAGGAAATCGCTTGTGTGACGGCCCACAATGAAATCACGATCCCTCAGGAGCAGAGCCTCCTGAGACCGGTTCAGGTCGATGACATAGCCTCTCTTGTCCAGAACTTCCACGCCGTCCGGTGCCGCTTCGAAAAGTGCCCGGTAATTCTCGTGATTTTCAAGGACTTCATTGATTTCACGGATCATGTGATAAAGTTCAAAACTTTCGATGGCATTGGAACTGTTCAGCAGGATGATGGAAAGGAGGGATTTGTGGATATCGGGAAGAGGGGTCTCTTGATCCGAAAGGATTCCGACGAACATTCCCCGGACGCGGGAACAGGTGGCCATGGTGTGCAGGACCAGACGCCGTTCAGGGCGGGCCGACGGAAGAACAACGGGCCGCCGCTGGTTCAATACCCAGGGGAAGATTCCCTGTTCGATGAAGTTCTCTACGGCGCTTCGGATTTCCGGACGAAAACCCTCCGGGTTCAGATAATGAATCTCGAAATCATGGTTCTCTTCGTTGACGAGATAGAAGGCCATGCCGTCGAAGGGGATGATGCTCATGATCCGCCCTTCCGTTTCCTTCAGAATGAGCGAAGAGTCCTGCAGCTTGTTGATGCTTGTCTGAAAGTCTCCCAGGGTGGAGGCCGTCTCGAGGATCTCCAGGGTCTCCCTCTGGAGATCCTCCAGGTAGCTGACCCGTTCGTTCAGACGCTGTACCGTCTGTTCCATTTTTTCCCTTGATCTCATGGAAAGAAGAATTCAATGGTGTCATTCATCTGTGTCTTCGTCTGATTCAGAATCATCGGTATGGCGTGGATGGAAAGATCGAGGGTCTCCCAGGCCCGTTCATTCAGAGGAGGAATGAACGCTTCCCCGCTGCCCCCGAATCCGGCGGCGTTGACGATGATATCGGCAACATGGATGATGCCCGCCTCCAGGGGATTCCCGGCCTCTTCCGGCCGGTGGTGATGGGAGATCAGATCTTCCAGGGAGGCGGGAAATTTCCATTGCCTCGTCAAGTGCCCCCCGATTTCGCCATGATCCATTCCCAGCTGTTCCGATTCCTGCGTGAAAAGGAGAGACTGGGTCGAGCGGGCGCCGGCAAGAACGCGGCAATACGCTTCCGGCGCGGACATCAAGAGGGTGAGCTTCCCGATATCGTGAAGCAGTCCCGCGACGAAAAGCCTTTCACAGTTCCGGATTCCTTTCTGGCTTGCCATGAAGCGGGCGGCGAGCCCGCAGGCGATGCTGTGTTTCCAGAAGGACTTCATGTCCACGGCGGATGTTGAAACATGCCTGAATGTCCGGGTGATCTGTATGCCGTAGCAGAGGGTGCTGATCTGCTGAAAACCGATGATATCCACCGCTCTGGCCAGGGTTTCGATGGTGTTGGGGAATCCATAGAATGAACTGTTGGCGATTCTGAGAAGGCTCGCCGTCAGGCTCGTATCCCGGCCGATGAGATCCGCCAGGGAACCGACGGAGCTGCGGGGGTTCGAAACGGCCTCGTTTATTTTCAGAAACACCTCGGGCAGGGCGGGAAGCTTCATATTCCGGTGGCCCGATTGAAGGATTTTCTCCAGGACGGCACGAAGCTCGACGGGCATGAACGAAGGTTCTTTCACCGATTCGAGGGCTTCAACCCAATCACCGGAACACTTCGAAAAACCTCCGTTGCCGCCGTTTCCCGAAGTGAGGGATTCCATCAGGGTCCTGATGGCCGGGTGAGACCGGTCGGTGTGCATTAAACGCTTTTCCAGAGACCTCAAATGATCCTCGGGAAGGGGGCAAGGTCCTTTTTTCGACGAGCCGTCGCCGTTGCCTCTTTCTTTTTCCCCGCTGATTTCCACCTCCACCACCCCCCAGATCTTGAAGACCCGGATGCGTTCCGCCGTCAGGGCCGTTCCCCGGGATGCGATCAGCCGTCCATAACGGTTTCGGACATCCGCCGCGAGCATCATGCCGGGGCGTAAGTCCGTGAGACCAAGAAGGAACATGCGCTCACTCCAGAAAATCATCAGATTGGAACCGTTCTCTATATAAATCGACAAAATATGAAAATACTTTAGACTTGAGAAAGTCGAGATTCTGTGAAATGTTCCCCTTCATGTATTTTCCTTCGGTTTTTCCCGGCAGAGGGGTCTCTCCGGGACAGGCCGTGAATGCGAAAAGAGGGAAAGGGGGTTCAAAATGAAGGGTCACGATGTGGATTATGAAATCCTGGGTCATGACCTGCAGATGGTGGAAGTGGAACTCGATCCCGGTGAGACGGTGGTCGCCGAGGCGGGCGCCATGAACTATATGGAAGACGGGATGACTTTCGAGGCCCGGATGGGGGGCCGGATCCTCGCCCACGCCTCCTCCGGCGGGGGGAGCGGCAAAGAGGAAGGGTCTCTCCCCGGCCGTTTCGGCGGCATGCTGAGGGGAGATTGAGAATCTTCCGGAAAGTGAAGACCCATGCCTGAAAGCATCGCCGTTCTGCCGGCCATCGTACGGGTTCTCGCCGTTTTCGCCGTCGTTCTCTATGGGATGAGAAGAAAGCTTTCCCTGGGGAGCGCTTTCCTTCTCGGATCCGTTCTTCTCGGCCTTCTCTTCGGGTTGAAAATTTCACCCATGGCCCGATCCATGGTCCATTCGGTAATTTACCCGAAAACCCTTTCTCTCGCGGTGATCGTTTCCCTCATCCTGGTCCTGAGCAGCAGTATGGAGCGGATGGGGGCCATGAAACGCCTTCTCGACCGGTTTCAGGGACTGTCCTCGAACCCGAGGGTCAATCTCGTCGTCTTTCCGGCTCTCATCGGTCTTCTGCCCATGCCGGGAGGAGCCGTTTTTTCCGCCCCCATGGTGAAGCAGCTCGGGGAAAGAAGCGGCCTGACGGCGGATCAGCTCAGCTATGTCAATTACTGGTTCCGCCACATCTGGGAATACTGGTGGCCTCTCTACCCCGGGATTCTCCTCGCCACGACCCTGGCGGATCTGAACATCTGGTCCTTTGCCAGTCTCATGGGCCCCCTCACCCTGGTGGCTCTGGCGGTCGGCTATCTTCCCGTGAGGGGTCTGGCGCCGCCTGACAGGAAGGAGGGGAAACGGGCCCTTTCCCACCTGTTTGCGTTTCTGCGGGAACTCCTTCCCATCGGGATCGTCATTTTTTTAGGACTGGGGACGGGCCTGATCCTTTCCCATTTTTTCCCCCGATGGACCATCGCCCGGGAAGCGGGCCTGATCCTGGCCCTCATCCTGGCCATCGGCCAGGTCTGGTTTTCCTCCGGGGCGGGCAGGAAAGACATCGTCGAGGTCCTCCTGGATCGTCACATTCTCACCATGGTCTACATGGTCTTCGCCATCCTCGTTTTCAAGGGCATGATGGAAGATACCGACGCCGTTTCCGCCATCACGGCTGAACTGATATCCTTCCACGTTTCCCTGATATTCATCACCGTTCTCCTCCCTTTCCTCGTGGGAGGCGTGGTGGGCATCACCATTGCCTTTGTGGGCAGCACGTTTCCCATTCTCATTCCCCTGGTCCAGTCCTACGGGGAGGGCCCGTACCTCATGGCCTACCTCATGCTGGCCCTGACGAGCGGCTTCATCGGCGTCCTTCTTTCGCCCCTCCACCTGTGCCTCCTTCTTTCGAACCGCTACTTCGGAGCCGCCATGGGCGCCGTCTACGGGCACCTTCGCCTGCCGTCCCTTCTCCTGGCCCTGGCCGTGGGGGGATATTTCATTGTCATCCGGTGGGGGGGGCTGGGAAAACTTCTCTTTCAAGTGTGACGGTGTAACCAAACCTGTTTCGATACACCCCGATATGCCTGCGGCTGTCGAACCTGGTGAGAAATCATTTCATGTTATTGTAATTTAAAGGTTTACTGGGGATTTTTTTTCATCGTAAAGCCTTCTTTCGAGCACTGCGGCACAGGAGTCGACGGCCGTTCGGCTGAAACGGACCGTTCCGCCGGGGAGGCAGCCGGAATGACCTGCGGCGCCTCTGCCAGCCGTATCGCCCGCCTGGCCGCCGCCCGGCATAAGGCAAAACCCGCTGCAGGGGGAATGCACCCATGAAGCCCTACGAGCAAGGTGGTCTGGACGGCCTGTGCGCCATCTACAGCATCGTGAACGCCGCCCGGATTGTTTCATCCATCAGCGATGCCGAGGCAAAAGACCTGTTTCGACGGATTCTGGAACACCTCGAACAAACTCACGATCTGAGCCGCATATTGGCCGAAGGGATCGGACTGGTAACCATTGGCGGGATTTTTGGCAAGGCGGTGGGGGATCTGATCCCCTGCCGAAGCATGCCGTTCAAAAACAGGCCCAATACACCATTGGATGAATTCTGGGCTGAGATGACCCGCTTTCTCGAAGGGGACAGTCGGAGGGCCATACTCATTTGCCTGGGGGGTCCCCTGTGGGACCACTGGTCCATCATCCACGAGATTACGGCCCGACAGGTCCGCTTTTTCGACTCTCACAAACTGCGTCAGCTGAACCGCAGCCGCTGCACGACCACACGCAGTACGTCCCGGCGTCCTCATGTGCTCTGCCCGACCCACACCTACTTCCTGTCCCTGAGACCGGAATAGGAATCACCTGTCCCGGACGTCACTCCGGGACAGGCCGGCTTACAGGATCAAAGAAAGTCCAGTCTTTATTCAATATCCGGATACGGAGCCGTGACTCCCGGTGCCGCCCGGTATGGACAGGCCCCCCGGAAACGGTTGCGATCAATCTGTTCCCATCACCGGAAAAAGAGACGGCCCGCTGAAAAAGGTATCAACCCTTTCCTCACGGGAAGAAAAAGAAGAGGACCGGATCCCCGTTTCAAGGTTTTACAAGAGACTGTTCCGGCGGATTCCGGAAA
>Ga0209163_1000230_pt1 | contig 131758 bp, 108 predicted proteins | sample MTBAKSrepl2MetaG_FD_187457 | JGI IMG/M metagenome (GOLD analysis project Ga0209163, IMG submission 187457) | Enrichment culture microbial communities om Arthur Kill intertidal strait, New Jersey, USA, that are MTBE-degrading - MTBE-AKS2 (Arthur... | ecosystem: Environmental > Aquatic > Marine...
AGAATCAAGATAGGGGAACTGGAAACCGGCGCCACGAAAACCCGTGTCGTGACCCGTCCCACGGACGAACACAAACACTGGCTCGCCTTGATCGGAGCGCCCCCTATTCCATCGTCCCTGCCATGAAGGAAGGCTTGTAGTGTAAAAACCGGCCCACCGAAATACTTAACTACTTGATATTATTACGGCGCTATTGCTCAAACTGTCAAACTTCGGTGAACAGCCGTGAATCCCGCGGCAAGGGAGGGTTGCCGGCGTCGCGGCGTAGCAGGCTGTCGAAAAACGCGATCCGCCGTGTTGCGCTTCCTCCTTTCCGCCTGTGCGTCTCACGCAGACAGGCGTCATTGCGGCGTACTGCTCGCCTCATTCTTCAGAATTCGCGCGCCTTGCATCTCATCGTTTTTCAACAGCTTGCCACAATAACGTTTATCAACGGGCGGTGATGCATGCCCGGAGAAAATGTCGGGCAAATGAAATTGTTTCCATATTGACAGATGGTTTTTGCCGGACTATCCTGCAAACCATAGGTGAGCCGTTTTGGGCTTCGTGAACCGGGGAGGGTGCCTCGCTCGGATCTCGGTATCCTTTTGAATGCGCAGCGTGAACCACCGGCAAACCGAATCAAGGGTCTTCGCCGTTCGGTCACTTCCGTAGGTTTTTCGTTTCCTCGCAATCCATCTCCAAAGGCGCGTTTTACCGTACATCTTCTCTGCTGTTCGTACCGGTCAACCACCCTTCAACACATCAGACTAACCGCAAAATTAAAGGAGGTCGAAATGGAACTGGCCGTCAGAGATGCGTACAAGTCGTTATCGCGTTCAGAACTATTACAGAAGGTATACGACCTGGGGGTGGGATACGAGCGGAATTCATACAGTTGTTCTCAATGCACGGTGGCCGCCTTGTATACTGTGCTGGACTTTCCTTCAGCCCTTGTGAAGGCGGCCTGTTCCAACGCGGCGGGTACTGCCTGGCAACTTGTAGGCACCTGCGGGGGCCTGGTGGGCGGAATCATGGTTCTGGATTATTGCTTCGGACGTCCCATCGAGCATATGTCTCATGAGGAGGTGATTCAGGATCCCAATATAAACGATTTGTTCGTCGCTCAGCCTATAGCCAGGCTATTGTTCAATAAGTACGTTCAAGAATATGGGACGATAACCTGTGCAAACATTCAGCAGCAGCTCTTCGGCCGGTTGTTTTATCTCGAGGACATGCAGGAGTTTCAGAAGCTGGAGGAAGCCGGAGGGCATTCGGATCCCGACAAGGCCCCGCGAATCGTCGGTAATGCGGCCAAATGGGCACTGGAGGTATTGCTGGACAAGGGAGGAGTCAAGGCGGCCTGATCCGCGCCGCGGCGTACAAGAGTCGCCCACAGGGCGGTGAGATGTGAGCGAATCGGCTCAGCCGACGCTGAGGGAACGACCGCTTCCCAATGCTCGGAACATGCAGGCAAATGAAATGAGGGACCTTTGATTGGAAGGGTCCCTCACGTTCTTTGGACTCGGATCCTTATTCAGTATCCCCCCTTTTCGGCGGGGGAAGTTTCCACCAGGAAGGTCGAGGCGAACAGTTGCCGGGAAAGGGCCGTTACCGCCTCGGCAGTCACCATCTCCACCAACTCGGGATACTCCTGAGCATACCCGTACCCGAGCCCGTTCAACTCGTCGAGGGCCGCGGAATCCGCCCGAGCCGTGAGACTGTCCAGTGAAATCCGGTGATAGGTGATACATACGTCCTTGGCGGTTCGAAGTTCTTCCGGGGTGAAATCTCCATGCGCCAGCCGCGCCAGTTGTTCACGGATGATGGACTTCACCTGTTCCACATCTTCCGGGGCGCACTGAGCCACCACCTTGTAAAATCCGCCCTGATGGTAATATCGGGGAAATCCATGGACTACGTATACCAGGCTGCGATCCTTACCCCGAAGAGATTCGAACAGCCATCCACCGGGATATCCGACTCCGGAGATCAGGGCGTCGATGACATCCAGTAGCGGTTTCCGTGGGTCCCGCAGGTGGAGACCCTTATGCACCATCAGAATGCCAGCCGCGGATTTCTCGTTTTCCGCTTTGACGGAACGGTCCGATGCCAGGGAGAACTCCTCGGGATACGGTGGAAGCGTGGGAGGAGGACCCGGTTTCAGGTTTCCGAACAGGGTCTCCAAAAGCGGAATCAGGGCGCCGGCGTCCACGTCGCCAAACGCGGCCAGCACCATGTGGTTCGATCGGAGCAGCGAACCGTGGAATTCCCGGATCATGGAGCGCGTGATTCCGGAGACGGATTCCTCGGAACCCAGTAGGTCGTACCGGAACGGGTGTTGCTGGAACTGGGATTCCCTAAAGAGCCGGTTCAATTCAGATATCCAATGTTCGTCCCGTTTCTGGATGGCCAGGAGGGTGTCTTTGCGAACCTTCTCGATCTCCGAGTCGGGGAAGGTGGGGTTCAGGAGCACCTCCGCCATGAGTTCCAGCAGGCGTTCCAAGTCGGACGACAGACACTGGGCTTGAATGAAGTAGCTGTTGTGGCCGGAGCCGGACACCAGGGTGGCCCCCATATCCTCCACCATGCGCGCCAACTGGGCGGAATCGTAGGGCCCTGCCCCTTTGGTAAGAAGGCCGGCGGCGAATCGTCCCAACCCGGGTCGGCCGGGGGGATCGTGCTGGGCTCCGCCGACGCCGTACAGTCGCAAGGCCGTCATGGGGAGCGTTTTGTCCGATTGGACCAGGACACGGAGCCCGTTGCTCAGGGTGAACTTCTGAACGGGATGCGCCGTGGCGTCCGTCTTCGCCGTCGCCTCCGGGGAGGCCGCGCCGGTTCCCTGGGGTCTCAGTACGGCGACGGTGACGGCGGCCGGATCCAGATAGCGTTGGGCGGCGGCCAGGACCTCCTCGGCCGTGACGGACTGCATCCTATCCGTGTAGTGATCCTCGAAGTAGGCGTCTCCCGTGGCGTACAAATTCGATGAAATGCTACGGGCGAGACCCGCACTGGATTGTTGATCGTACACATGGTCCGCCTGGATCTTCTTTTTCGCCCGCGCCAGTTCCTCTTCCGTGGGACCTTCGCGTTGGAGCCGCCGGATCTCTTCCCACATGACGTCCAAAGCGGGAAGGATATGGGCCTCGGGCATGGACATGGACACGATCAGAAGCCCGCGGACAAAGGTGGGCGTCCAGTTGCCCGAAGATACGGAAAGCACCAGTTCCTTTTGTTCTTTCAGAGCTTGATATAGGCGGGAGCTTCGGCCCTGACCCAGAATCATGGCCAATACATCCAGGGCGTACAAGTCCGGATGATCCATGCGCACTCCCTGAAATCCCACCTGGGCCCGGGATACCCGGACGAGCGGAGACTCGATCTCGGCCCACCTCGCACTGAGTCGGCGGGGTTCGTCGGGGATGCATACAAGAGGAGACGTTGGACCGGGACGCCCTCCGGCGATGGCAAGAACCTGTTGGAGAATCCGGATGCCTTGGATGTTCCCCACCACGGTTACGATCATGTTCGAGGGTACGTACCGTTGGTGGTAGTAGTTCAGGAGATCTTCCCGTGTGACTTGAAGAAACCGGTCCAGGTATCCGATGACGGGATACCGGACGGGGTGCTGCTGGAAGGCCGTTTCGGAAAACAATCTCCAGACTTTTCGATCGGGATCGTTTTCGGTCATAAGGATCTCTCGTTCGATGACTTTCTTCTCCCGCTCCACCTCTTTGGGGTCCAGTTTGCTGTCCAGGGCGTAGGACAGGAGCAGTTCCATCGCGGTGGCGGCGTGTTCCGGAGCCGTGTCGATGTAGTACACCGTACGATCGTAGGAGGTGTAGGCGTTGGTTGCGCCCCCCAATTGTCGGAGCAACGCTTTGTTCTCCTCCTCCGTACGCCGTGTGGTTGCGCCTCCCGATACGATATGCTCGAGATAATGAGTGAGTCCGCCCGTAAGGTGGTCCGCCTCGAGGATGGAGCCCGCCTTGATGAATACCTGGCAGGACGCCACGGGTGCGAGGGGCATTTCCCGGATGAACACGGTCATACCGTTTTCGAGGGTGACCCACAGGTCCCGGGCTTCCGAAGGGAAGATCCGACGGATGAGTTGTCGCTCCTCGGGGGTGAGTTCCGAGAGCACAGGAACGCTGCGGGATGCCGGGGTCTCCGCCGATACGGCCTGGGTCGCCGTGAGTATCAGGAAGCAGGCCATTATTCGCCAAGCGGCCGGCGGAACGATACGTAGGCCAAACGTGTTCTTCATGAATACACATCCTTTGAAATGGTTGCACGTATTCCGGACTGTAATTCGGGGGTAGCGGGGTGTCAAGGGAAGCGGGCTCTGAGCCCCTGTTCTTCCACGCGCGTTCCGGGATGTCGCATTTTTCAGGACGAAACGTCCTGCGGTCACCACGGTTTCGTTCGTGGAATCCGAGAGCCCACCGGGGTCGAACCCCGGGAGGCGGTTATCAGCCCTTTGAAAAACAGCATTTCGGACAGGCTGTTCAAAAACGATGAGATGCAAGGCGCGCGAATCCTGAGGAATGAGGCGTACAACCCGTACGTTGCAATGACGAAGGATGAAGCGCAACGCAACAGATCGCGTTTTTCAACAGCCTGTTATCCGACCAAACAGTCCAACGCTTTCAGGAAGTGGCGTTCCTGAAGCACGCATTCTTCCGGATGGTCCTTGCTTTCCTGAATTTCTTCCCGGATCCACTCCATAAGGGCGCCGCGGCACAGGGCTTCAATGCGGGCTCCGCTCCACCCCTCCGTCCGCCGGACCAGCCGGTCCAGATCCACCTGCGCTCCCAACGTCTTCCCTTTCAAATGGATGCGGAAGATCTCCCTTCGTTCGTTTTCATCGGGAAGCCCGAGGATCACGTGGACCTCGAAACGACCGGGGCGCGTAAGAGAGGGATCCAGAAGCTCGGGTCGATTGGTGGCCCCCAGAATGACGACGCCTTTCAGGGATTCCACGCCGTCCATTTCCGCCAGGATCTGGCTGACCATACGGCTGGTCACCCGGGAGCTTCCTGCGTCCGTGCCGCGATGTCCGGCGATGGAATCGATTTCATCGAAGAAGAGAATACTCGGGGCCGCCATGCGGGCCTTGTGGAAGATCTCGCGTATGCGCTCCTCGCTTTCTCCCACGTACTTGCTCAGGAGTTCCGGTCCCTTGACGGAAATGAAGTTGAGACCGCTTTCCCGAGCCAGGGCCCGGGCCAACAGGGTCTTGCCCGTTCCGGGAGGACCCGTGATGAGCAATCCTTTGGGCGGTGTCACACAGGCCTTTTCGAACCATCCGGGAAACCGGAGGGGCCAGATCACCATCTCCTGAAGGGTGCGTTTGGCTTGCGAACATCCTCCCACATGATCCCATCCCACCTGGGGAAGCTCGACGTGCACCTCTCGGATGGCGGACGGCTCCACCTCCTTCAAGGCGTCTTCAAAGTCGTCCGGTTCCACGAACAGGGTGTCCAGCAGACCCGGTGGGACGCAGACGTCCTTCCATGCCGGTTCCGGAAGCGTCCTTCTCAACGCCTGGAATGCGGCCTCCTGGCACAAAGCCTTCAGATCGGCTCCCACGAAGCCGTGGGTTCGCCGCGCCCATTCCTCCAGGTCCACACGGGGTGAAAGGGGCATGTTCCGGCTGTGTATGCGGAGGATTTCGAGGCGTCCCGTTTCGTTGGGGACGCCAATGGCGATTTCACGGTCGAACCGTCCCGGTCTTCTAAGCGCCGGATCCAGCGCGTTGGGGATGTTGGTGGCCCCTATGACGACCACTTGGCCCCGGGACTTCAGTCCGTCCATGAGGGCCAGAAGTTGGGCCACCACGCGTTTCTCGACTTCTCCTTCGGTTTTTTCCCGGCGTGGGGCCACGGCGTCGATCTCGTCCAGGAACAGGATGGCAGGGGCGTTGTTCTGCGCTTTCTCGAAAAAGGACCTGAGGTTCTCTTCACTTTCGCCGTAGTGGCGCTGCATGATTTCAGGACCGTTCAGATGATGGAAAGCCGCCTGGGTTTCCTGGGCCACGGCCCGACCGATCAATGTCTTTCCCGAACCGGGGGGACCGTACAGAAGGATTCCCTTGGGAGGCTCCACACCCAACCGGGCGAAGATCTCCGGATATTTCAATGGAAGCTCCACGACCTCCCGGATTCGGTCGATCTCCCGGTGCAGGCCGCCGACATCCTGGTACGTGACGCCCTCCTGTTCTATTCCCGGCGCCCTCTCTTTGGGTTCGAAACGGACGTTTGTCCGCGGGGTGACCATGACCGGTCCGTCGGGCCGAGTGGATCGCACCAGGAACAACTCCCGCCGGTCCGGCCGCACGAGCAGGGGAATGCCGTTTCCCTCCAAAAGGACGAAACCCTGAAGAAGACGGGTCCATTGCTCCATGCGCTCCGCCTTAAGCAGTATGGGCCCGGCGGGTTCCAGGATGATCTCATCGGCGGGACGGGTTACGGGAATGCGAACGTTGACCTTGCGAAAAGTGGAAGTGCCGGCGTTTCGCATGGTTGCATCGTCCAGATGCAACACGCCTTCGGCTTCGCGCAGGGGAAGGACCGGTCCCACGGGAACCAGCGCACGGCGGGTCCCTTCCACCAGGATGAAATCCCCTTCCCGTACTCCGAGAAATTCCAGGTTCGAGGGAGCCGTGCGGGCCATGAAAGCGTCACCGTCCTCGATCAGGGCTTTAGCCACGTACAGGGCCAGGTGCTCATGGTCGCACTTCTGTTCTTTGCAATCCTTGCAGGCATGATGGTACGGATCGTGTGCGTGCGGTTCGTGCGGGCATTTGTGGTCCATGGAGACCTCCTTCCTGAAGCTGCGGGCGCCGGATGGAATGGGTCGAACGGGACGATGACGGGTGTGTGAACCACGCGACTCCTGTACCATCAGTGTATCAGAGCCGCAAGGGACTCTCAATGGGCATTCCCCATGCCGGGTCCGATGCCGGACGCCGCGCCGCGGCTGACGTTTCGTATCCGGAACAGGGTGGATGCCGCGCGGAGGATTCCATCGCCGATGGAAGTGCGTCCCCCAACGCCGGTTGTCTTCCGGGGGGAATGCGTGTTACATGAAAAGAGGTTGCGCGGGGATGGAGTACCATCGGCGGAGTGAAGACGTCGGACGGCGATTGGAGGCACGGGGCGCTTTGGTCCGGATCGCGGTTGAGGGGGGAAGATGAAACGAATCTTGACAGGAGACATTGGGGGCACGAACAGCCGATTCGGCTGGTTTGCGGAGGAGGAAGGACGGCTGGTTCTGATAAAATCTCTCTGGCTCAAGACCAGAGAATATCCGTCGTTCGAAGCTCTTATGGAAGCCCTGACGAGTTCGGCGGAGGCGTCCGGGGATGTGGATGCGGACCTGATGGTTTTGGCCGCTGCGGGCCCCGTGGAACAGGGGGTGCGGTGTTTTCCTCCCAATGCGCCGTGGTCCATCGATCTTACCCATGCCCGACAGGATTTCGGCCTGCCCGACGTGCTCCTGATCAATGACTTTGTCGCCCAGGCATACGCATGCACGTCGCCGGTGGCGGAGACGGCCCTGAGCATCCTGCCCGGCGTCTCCGATCCGGATTCGGTCCTGGCGGTGATGGGAGCCGGTACCGGTCTGGGTATGGCCGCTCTGCTCCCCGTGGCGCCCTCGGAATATGCGGTGGTGTCTTCCGAAGGCGGGCATGCGGGCTTTCCGTTCGAACGAGAAGAGGAATTCCGATTCGAGCGGTTCTATCGGCCTCGTTCCGGCGCTCCTTATCTGACGGGGGACCTGGTGCTTTCCGGGCGGGGTCTGACGGCGATCCATCACTTTCATACGGGAGAAGAACTGCCTCCCGAAGAAGTGGCGGACCGGCTGACGGCGGATTCCGAGACGCTGGTTTGGGCGGCGAGGTTCTTCGGCAGAGCGTGCAGGAACTATGCACTGCAGGTGTTGGCCCGACAGGGCTTGTACATCGCGGGGGGACTTGCCGCCAAGAATCCCTTGCTGGTGCGGCACCGGGCATTTCAGGAAGAGTTCCTTCGTTCCCAAACCATGCATCGGGTGCTGGCGCGGATCCCCGTATTTCTGATCCGCGATGAGGAGAGCGGACTGTGGGGGGCCGCTGTGTTCGGCCGGCGGATCTTGCGTAAGGGGTTCCGAAAAGGGGCGAACCCGTGATCCGGAGGAACCGTACCCTGTCCGGCATCGTGGGCGCTCCCGGTGGCGTCGTCGTCCTTGCACCGGGCTGGTCAAACGGTTTCGCGTCTTCGAATACGGCGGCTTTTAAGCGTTTCCGGGCGGTTTGGCGATGTCTGCGGAGGGCCTGGGACAATGGATCCCGATGGGGGCTCCGGGAGGCGAGGGACCCCGCGGGTGGAATTCAGCGTTTTGTGTTTTTCCAAGGGCCGCAGAACGGATAGGCGGTCCGGACATAGGAACCCTCAGAAACAAGGAGTGAAGAGATGAAAGTCATTGCCGTTATGGGAAGTGCTCGGAAGGATGCCAACAGTTCCACGTTGGCGCAGACCATACTGGACGCCGCTGAAGGGTTGGGCGCCCGGACGGAGAGCTTCGTGTTGAACGACCTGGATTACAAGGGATGCATCGCCTGCAATTCCTGCAAGACCAAAGCGGACCATTGCGTCCTGGAGGACGATCTTACCCGGGTTCTGGATGCCATCAAGGACGCGGATGCGGTGGTGTTCGCCTCGCCCGTCTACTTCAGCGAAGTGTCCGGACAATTCAAATCCGCCTTCGACCGCACATATTCTTTCCTCAACCCGGATTTCAGCAGCCGGCTGCAACCCGGGAAGAAGGCGGCGTTCGTGCTGTCCCAGGGCCAGGCCAGTGAAAAGCTCTATGCGGATGTGATCCCGCGGTATGAATATTGGCTGAAAACGTATGGGTTTTCAGGCGTCGAGCACATCCGGGCCACCGGGGTCCTTCCGCCCGGAGCCGTGAAGGAGAAGCCGGAATTGTTGGAACGCGCCCGAGAGACGGCTCGAAATTGGATGGCATCGCAATAGACCCTGAGCCGCCACTCCGTGTTCGGACCGGGTCTGTACTGATATTCCGGGGAATTCGGATGCACCCGTCCACGCCCCGTCTTTTTATGGGGGTGTGGAGGATGCGGGCGGTTTCCCAATGCCCCCGTCAACCCAGGAAAACGGCTAACGGGCCGCGTCGAGGGGCCGCTGATTGAAATAGCCGATGGACACTTCCGGGAAGGACCGGCGCACGTGCTCGTAGGCCGTCCGGATACCCAGCAGTGGACTGCGGGGGCCGGGCATCGACTGGAGATACAGGGAGGGGTCGATGCACAAATTCTTGAAATGGATGAAACGCACTCCGGTGGCCTCAATCAGGCGAAACAAGGCGTGAATCTCGTCTTCCCGGTCCGTGACGCCTGGAAAGATCAAGTAGTTGATCATGGTGAAGCAGTTCCGCGCGGTGCAGCGTGCAAGGGATTCCCGGACCTGCTCGAAATCGTATCCCCGTGGACGGTAGTATGCATGATACGCATCCGGCCGTGCGCTGTTCAAACTAATCCGGACACTGTCTAAACCGGCGTCCACAATGGATGTCAGCGGGTCCGGAAGACTTCCGTTGGTGTTCAAATTAATCGTTCCCCGCTGGGTTTCCTTCCTCATATCTCGGACGGCGGCTTGGATGAGGGGGGCCTCCATGAGGGGCTCTCCCTCACAGCCCTGCCCGAAACTGACGATGGAGCCCTCGGCGTGCATCAGGTGGGGAACGGCCACATCGACGACCTGCTCCACGGTGGGTCGAAAAGAGATCCTCCGGTGGGATGCGGCGCAGGAGTCTTTGGGTTGAAGAGACAAACATCCCAGGCACCGGGCGTTGCACGTCCGGCTCACGGGGAGGGGGGCTTCCCACCGCTGTAAGAACAGGTTCTTCGCGGCGAAGCAATGATTTTCCACCGCGCATTTCCGCAGATGCCGAACCAGAGGATTGCGGCCTCTCAAGCGCATCATGCGGGATACCGCGGGCGCCAGGTCCCGATCGTCGTAGTTCCGGGGATCCCAGGTGGGGTTGTCCTCGACGCGGAAGGCCGCCATACGGTTTCCCGATTCGGTGAATCCTACGGCGGTGTAAGCCCAAAGGGGCAGGACGGCCGTTTTATGGCTGTAATCCGCCGAGGGCGACAGGGTGCGGGCGAATCCGGGTTCGGGAAAGGCAGCCACCGCGTGACACCGATGGGACCGGCTTCCTATGCGGATTTCCCTCACAAGACGGAGCTGTCGGCGGCGCCGGTCGTATCCCAGGGGAGGGCAGCCGGGCAGATAGAAGAGCTTGCTGAATTCAGGCAGAGGCAGGGTGTCGCGAAGGTGGGGGCGTATGTGTTGCGCCCCGTCGAAACCGACCATCTCGAGATGGGGATGGTCGTAAATGCGACCCCCGTCGTCCGCGAAAAGCATTGTGGGCGGTAGTTCGTCCAATGTGGTCCCTTCCCTCTGGGCGCTTGTGAGACGGATTTCAGTCTATACGAAGTGGAAACACATCTCAAGGAGGACTCGGGCCCACGGAACGCGGGGGCGGAATTTATCGCCGGCGTGAATTCGAGCGCTCCGGGCAATGCCGCGGGTGAATGGGGTTTCCGGACGGCGGAAGGCTCAGGACAACCCAAGGAGTTCCCGGTATACCTGCATCGTCCGGGTTCGGGTCTCTTCCAGGGAACCGTCGTTTCGGATTACATAGTGCGAGCGGGCCACCTTGTTCTGAATGGGCATCTGTGCGGCCAACCGGCGCCGAGCCTCTTCCAGGGGCATACCGTCCCGAAGGCGGACGCGTTCCAGTTGAACTTCCGGTGAAGCATACACGAGCACGATGCAGTCCACCTTGGATTCCCAACCCGCTTCGAACAGGAGCGGGATGTCCACCAGGACCATGGCGTGTTTTCCCTCCTGTTCCAGCGCGGCGATACGCCGGTTCATTTCCCGTTCGATGAGCGGATGCAGGATGCCTTCGAGGCGGGTCCTGAGTGCGGGGGCTGCAAATATTTTTTTGCCCAATGCCTCCCGATCCAATGTTCCGTCGGACCGCAGAACCTCTGTACCGAATGCTTCGGCCACGCGTGTCAGTCCCCGGGACCCCGGCTCCACCACGACCCGGGCGAGAGCGTCCACATCGATGACCGGGACTCCGAAATCGGCGAATATCCGGGCCACCGTACTCTTGCCGGCGCCTATGCCTCCTGTAAGGCCGATTCTTTTCATGCGTCCACCTCCTCGGTCGTCCCGGCGTTTCTCCACGGAGTTGAATCTCAACGGCGGGCGCCGGCGCTTCCCGGTATGCAGGATTCCGCGGGGGAACGCACCGGAACAGCGAAGTTCCCCCTCGTCCTGCACGGCGGGGTCCTTCATCGCGGAAACGCTGTGTCTCGGTATGCCTTTTGCGGCATCCTCCTTGTAGAGGTTTCTCGGTCCCGGTTCAACCGGAAATCCGGTTCCGCCGTCCGGCAATGAGATGCGCTGCGGAATTCCTTGCTGAATGCCGCGGCTCGTGTCATGGTTGTACCGGGGAGCGTTAAACGGTAGGCTCCGCTGCCGTTTGCGGCTTCCAAGTCCCTGCTGGAAAGGCTCGAAGGCCGTGAGGAAAAGGATACCCTGGATCCTGTTGCTGCTTATGAGCTTGCCGGTGGTCTTCTGGTGGGTCTCTCACAAAGAACGCCATCGGGAATGGATGGAGATTCAACGGACCTACGATCCATCCGTGAAGCCCCGGGTCCTGGAAGTGCGCCTCCCGCAATGGAGGGTGGTGGATCGATGCCCCACATGCCACCTGGGTCTCGAGGAGATCAGCGTCGCCCATCCGGTGGATGCCTTCGGATGCACCGTCTGTCACGGGGGCAACGGTCGTGCCCTGGACAAACGTGTGGCTCACGAAGGCCTGCTGGGAGGATCGAACCCCTCCAAACTGGACGTGGTGTCCCGCACCTGCGGGCGGACCGCGCCCGACGGGACCGCCTGCCACGGTCTGGAGGAGGATCCGGAGCGGAATCAAGCGAATCGGGCGCCCAAGGCTCTCATGGCCACCATGACGGGCGTGATCACGACGCTGAGGATCCTCTGGAACGCCCAGGATACGTGGGCTCCCCGGTATGCATCCCAAACGGTGACTTCGGACGACGGGACCGTTCTTTTGGAGCCTGTACCCTACCATTCCCGAGCCCAATGGCCGGAAGGTCCCGATGTTCCCATGGCTCCCCAGGATCGAACCGGCCGGCCGATTTCCGTTTCCGGGGAATGGGCGGACGATCACTGGCGCAAGTTCTGTTCCCGATGCCATCTGTGGAACGTCCGGGAGACGGGTCCCAGCGTTCATGGAGAAGGATGTTCCGGGTGCCACGTGGAATACGCCGAGGACGGCCGATATCATGGGGGCGACGTGACTCTGAAGGATGCGGGCGCAGGGTATGGAAAGGAGCACCGGATGACGGTTTCCATGACGGTGCTCCAGTGCAGGAGATGTCATAATCGGAGTGCGCGTGTGGCCTTGAATTACGAAGGCCTCATGGAATCCGACGGATACGGTACGCCGTACCACGGCGGAGATATGAATTCCAACCGGCTGAGCGGGGGGAGGACCACCTATCATCTGGCTCCGGACGCGCACTTCGAACAAGGGCTGCACTGCGTGGACTGCCATACGGCCAACGACACCATGGGAGACGGGCGTGTGTACGGTCGTATGAGGGACCAGGTGGAGATCTCCTGCACGGATTGCCACGGGGCCTTCGATGAATCGCCCCGATTCAGGGTAATCCAAGACGGAGAAGCCTACGAGGTCTGGGCCTCACGATATCTCAAGATGCCGGATAACCGGCCGGGCGATCGAGTGGCATTGACCCGGAGGGACGGCGTACTCATCAACGTAAAGCAGGAAGGCTCCGAGGTCGTTCTCTATTCCAAGGTGACGGGCAAGCGGCATCGGGTGCCGGTCATCACGCAACAGTCCGCCGTGCACGGCATTTCGGGGCACGAGCCTTCCCGCATGGAATGCTACTCCTGCCATACCCGATGGGCGCCGCAATGCTATGGATGCCATGACTACCGGAGGGAGGGCGGACTCCATTACGATGCTCAGGCCCGCCACGCGGCTCCCGGAGTCTGGAGCGAAACCCGCAGTCACTACCGCTTCGATCGTCCGGCTTTGGGTCGCAACAGTCGGGACCGGGTGGCGCCGTTCATCCCGGGGTGCCAGGTTCTGTTCACGGCGCGGGATTCGGAGGGAAAAGCGATTCCTCCTTTTGAACGTCACGTGTTCCGGGGAGAGCTCTATGGTACCGGTATGGTGAGTACTCCGACGTTTCCGCACACCGTGCGCAGGGAAACACCGGCATGCCGGGACTGCCACGATGACCCCCGGCGTCTGGGACTGGGTGAAGGCGTGGGTCGATGGGAGCGGGGCGCGTTCGAGGTTCTTTCCATGCCCCATGAAGAGGGCGCCCCTGTGACACATGCCCTGGAGAGCCTGGTGGATCCGGAGGGACGGGTTTTGCAGGGGAGTTCCCACGAGGGGGCCGGACCCTTCACCCGGGCGGAACTCGAACGGATCCGGCGGGTGAATGCGTGCCTCGTGTGCCATGAAAACAGCCTGGATCCCATCTATCGCGATTTTCAGGAAAGCCTGCGCCGGGCCGCGCTCCCGGAACACCGGAAGCTGGAAGAAGGGTATTTCGAGGGGCGCGTCGAGATGAAACACGCCCCCCCGCGGTTCCCAGGCGTCCCATGAAAGAAGAACTTCCTTGAAAACGCAACGTCGCCGGGGGGCGAGCACCGTTCCCAACCCTGGAGGAGACGCCGGAAACCGTGCGGGACGGCTCCGGCTCCACCGGTTTTGGGGGGAAGGGTTATGCCGGGTACGGCCATGATGTGGAACGGGCCATCGGTCTCGGAGGTGCGCGAACGGACCGAACGGAGACTTGGGGGATTTCTCTGCTGGGGCGTTCTGGCCCTGATACTGATATCGGTGTCGCCCGCGAGGGCCGAAGATCGCTGCCGGGAGTGCCACCAAGGCATCGAGACCATGAGCGCTTCCCATGTCTTTTCGTGCGGCCGCTGTCACGCAGGCAACGCTTCCGGCGAAACCCGTTCCGAAGCCCACGAGGGTCTCGTGGCAAATCCGGCTTCCCTAGATCATGCCCGGGAAACGTGCGGTTCGTGCCACCCCGACCAGGTGACGTGGGTGGAACGATCTCTCATGTCCACTGCGGCAGGCATCATCAATCAAACCCGGGTGCTGTTCGGCGCTCAGGAACCAGGGACCGTCCGATATGCTACCGCCGCCGTGGCGGCTTTGGAGATCCTTCCCGAACCCCTGCCGGACGGTAACCTGGTGGACGATCTTCTCCGGAAAAAGTGTCTCCGGTGCCATTTGAGGACCCCGGGTGCGCAACGCGCCGGGGAAGCCCGTTCCCTGGGATGCGCCGCGTGCCACATACTCTATTCGGATGACGGCCAAACGCTTACGGGAGACCAGGCCGTGCGTGCGGCCATACGGGAAGGCTCGACACCCGACAGAACATACCCCGTGCGCCACGAACTGACCCTAAGGATCCCCAGCAGTCAATGCCTGCGGTGCCATAACGGAAACCGGGTGGGGGCCGATTACGTGGGTCTGTTCGAGCGGGACTATGCGGAAAGCTACCGCTTTTTGTCTCCGGACGGGTCGAGCTTTTTCCCGCGGTACGGGCTAGATCACCACCGACTGCTGCCGGATGTGCATTTCGAGAGGGGCCTGCATTGTATCGACTGCCATGTGCAGGCGGAACTCATGGGAAACGGCGAAGTGGTTGGGTTTGCGTTTCAGGCGTTAAAAGTGGGTTGCGAGGATTGCCACGGGCGACCGGGACGCATGCCTGAAACACGGTCCGCGAGCGCGACGGCTACGCCGGGGCGCACAGGGTCTTATCTCCGCGATTCCGATGCCGAGCCTCAATCGGGAGAGCGGATCGTGATTTCCGAACGCGGTGAGCCGCTCCGGAATGTGAAGGTAAAGGGGAACCGCCTGGTACTCACTTCCCGGGTGACGGGGGCCTCTCACGAGATTCCGGGCATATGGGACCTTGACCCCCAACCGTTGGACCATCGGATCCCGGAACACATGGAAAAAATGATGTGCCACAGCTGCCATGCGGCTTGGTCTTTTCAGGATTACGGGATGCACCTGTTCCGGGAGGATGGGCCGGATTACGAAAAATGGCGCCCGCTCTGGGCCCAGAACGATCCGGAGATCCAAAGGCTGCTTCGGATCAACCTGGCGCTCCCTCCGGAGGAGCGCCGGATTCCTGAAACCCGGGACTGGATCAACGGCGGACTGCGGCTTGGGGCGTGGTATTCCGGGTGGAGCTACCGGAGATGGTCGGAGCCCGTATTCGGTCGCGGCGCCGACGGCCGGGTCCGAGTGCTCCGGCCCTTGTACCAGTTCCTGATCACCTGGGTGGACCGGGAAGGAGAAGTCCGCCTGGATAGTTGGATTCCCCGCACCCGGGATGGAAGGCCGGGCTTTGCCATGAACCCGTATGCACCCCACACGGTTCGGAAAGGGGTGCACCGCTGCGAAACGTGTCACCTGAACCCGGTCTCGGCCGGCTTGGGGCCGTTGGATTTGAAGGAAACGGATAAGGGGCGGGAAGCGGTTCCTTTGACCATGCCGTGGAAAGACGGTTTGGACATGTCGTTTCAATGGAGCCAGGTGGTCACTCCGGGCGGAGAGGCCGTGCAGACCGCCACGCAGCCGGGAGCCCGGTTCTTCGACGCCCGGGAACTGCAAGGACTGCTCCATGCGTCCAGGACCTATCGGTGGTATCGATTACAGGATCTCGGATATTACAGGTAGGCCCAGAGGGTGACCGCTACCGAGAGGACTAGGGAACTCAAGAAGATCAGGGTTCCCCGCCGACCTGTCCAGGCCTTTCGTCGGGCGGTTTCCTCCGGCCCGCCGTCCAGCCGGGGGAGAAGGGCCCAAAGAGCCAATAGTGCGGCGGGAAATGCCAGCCCGGCGGCCCACACGGGGAGATGCCCGAGCAGCATCTGGATCCCGATGAAAATCCAGGGTGCTTCCTGGCGACCGGCGGCATCGGAGGCGGTTTCCAAAGGGGCGTCCGCCGATGCGGCCACAAGGATAAATGCCGTAACCAGCACGAGCAGACAGATCAGTTCCTTGCCCAGCAGGTCTTCCGCCGAAACGGAACGCTTTGAAGAGGATTCGGAAGGCGCTTTATTCATGGGGACCCGTCGTTGGGTCGGAACCGTTTGACGCCCGGATTCCGGAGGATCGTTCGTCGGGAACTCCTGTCCGGACTTGCGCCGGTTGGTCACGGTTCCGGTAAAGGGCTTCCCGAAACCGTTCGGGGACCGGAAATTCGTTGTCCTCGACGATGGCGCGGTAGCCGGCGGGATCCGTATCCGCTTCCGTGTTGATGCACAACACGTTGGTCCGCCGGTCTATATCCAGTCGTTCTCGCAGGTCCTGGAATGGATCGAGCCGAAGCAGGGCCATAAGTCCGGCCAGAGAAGCGGCGCCGGATTCGCCGGCCGTCAACGCCGCATCCCCTCCTTCGGGCGCAGCCAAGAGGCGCATTGCCTCGGCGGCCAGGAAATCCGGGATGGACAGGAATGCATGGACCTGTTCCCGGAGGATCTCCCAGGCCAGCGGGCTCGGTTCCCCGCAGGCCAGGCCCGCCATGATGGTGTGGAGATTTCCCCGGACCCCGGTGGGCTGTCTCTCGCAGCTGCGGGCGGATTCCAGGAGACACGCCGCGGTTTCGGGTTCCACGACCACGAAACGGATGTCCCGCCCCGGGTACCGGTGCAGAAAATACATCACGCCCGCCGCGGCCAATGCTCCCACGCCGCCCTGGAGGAGCACCATGTCGGGACCGGTCGCCGATTGTCGGGTCCATTCCTCGGCGATTTCATCGAACAGGGTGAGGTATCCTTGCATAACCCAGGCCGGAATGTCCCGATATCCCTCCCAGGAAGTATCCGAAACCAGGACCCGGTTCTGTTTCCCGGCTTCCCCAGCCGCCTGACGTACGGCGTCGTCGTACGCGCCGGGCACGATGACTACTCGGGCGCCTAAATTCTCGATGGCCTCGATTCGGGCCAAGGAAGCGGTTTCGGGCATGAAGATCACCGCGTGATGTCCCAGTTGCGACGCCACCCAGGCCAGTCCTTTGCCGTGATTTCCGTCCGTGGCCGTGGTGAGCGTCAAACGCCCCAGGCGCCGACGGGCTTCGGGATTTCTGAGTTCCTTGAAGGTAGGGATGTTTTCGGCGGAGCGTCCCAGACGTTCTCCTAGAAGTCTGGCCACAGCCCAGGAAGCTCCCAGGGCCTTGAAGGATTTGAGCCCGAATCGGGTTCCCTCATCCTTGATCCACAAGTCCCCGATCCCCAAACTTTTGGATCGGGCGGGGAGTCGAAGCAGGGGAGTCACCCGGTATTCGCGGATGCCCGCGTGGAATCGCCGAACCAGGGGGGTTTGCCGCACGAATTCAAGAATCGGCGCCGGCAGGGTGGAGGCTGAACGAGCTGTTCCCTGGACCCATTCCATGGGGCGCTATCTCCGGAGCTCCTGGAAACGTTCCGAGTTCGCCGCGGCATGAGGACAAGACATCCGATGAAGAGAGCCCAGAGTGAACGTCCGGGACTTACACATCCACCACTTCCTTTCGAGTGGGTTCCACTTCCACGGTCATGTCGATTTCCACGGGAACTCCCTTGGGAAGCGAGACCACTCCCACGGCGGTGCGGACGTGTTTTCCGCGGTCACCGAATATTTCCACCAGAAGGTCCGATGCCCCGTTCACGACTTGAGGTTGCTCCGTAAAATCGGGGGTGCAGCGGACATATCCCGTGACACGCAGGACACGCCGGATGCGGTCCAGGTTTCCCAGGAATGAACGGAGCGTGCTCAGAAGGGTCAATACCGTGGCCCGGGCCGCGCGATAGCCTTGGTCCACGGTGAGGTCCTTGCCCAGGATCCCTTGCCAGATGGGGGGGTCTCCCGGGATATTCAAGCCGGCGGGGATGTGGCCCGAGGTATGCACTTGGAGGCCGGATTGGACCACCGTTATATAGTTGGCTACGGGAACCGCGGGTTCCGGCAGGGAAATCGCCAGCCGGGTAAACTTATCTTCTATATTCATGACGCGCCTCTCGGGTATGTTGGGTGTGCGGGTAATCCGTGAATCCGCCCATTTCGGTTTCATGTGTACCATGGGCTGCATCGAGGGACAAGTCCCATGAGTCGGGATCCGCACTTCGGGGTTGCCCGGAACTTCGAACGCGGTATACTTACCTCCGGTGTATAAGGCGATGAAACTCGGCATTGGATCCCTGCTTTCCCGGTTATTCCACCGGCCGGATCTGTCCCGGCGGACCATGATCTCGGCTTGTTGGATCGGAGCCTTGGCTTCGGCGGTTCTGATGTTCCGAGGCATCGCGGCGTTTCTGGGCTACTCAGGGGAGCGGCTCCGGACCCGATTCAGGCTGGAGCCGCCTGCCGCGTTTCCGTTTCAGGGGCCCGAATTCTGGCTGGATCGAGATGAAAGGGGTCTGTTCGCGTTTTCGGATCGGTGCCCGCATCTGGGCTGCCGTCCCCTGTACCGAAAAGAGACGGAGGAATACGTCTGTCCATGCCATGGAAGCCGTTTTCGGCGGGGCGGAGAATATCTGTCGGGACCCGCCGGCAAGAGCATGCAGCGGATTTTTGTAGTGCGGCAGGAGGATGGGAGTTTGTCGGTGGATGTGGAACGGGAGGTGGGGGAGGAGTTCCGAGTGTAAAAGGGACGGGTGGAGACGGGATTCCGAGGACGAATGTGTGAATTATATCACAAAATACGGAGGGCCGTTTCCCGGAGCGGAAAGGATCCGGGGGATGCGAACCGCGGAAGAGCGTCTTATCCAGCCGTTACCGCCGGATGAGGGCGTGGGGGACTTCTCGATCAGCGGTCCCGTGGGGACGGAACCTTATGTGACTCAGAGTACAAGCCCGGCCGCAAACCCGTTTTTGTCTTGACAATACAGGTGCGTGACGTTAAACGGTTCCTCGGGCCGTTTTTGCGTGGGGAGGCATCCATATCGGCCTCTTCCGGCTTGTCCGGACCGTTCTGTCGGGACGCCTTCATCTCATTTCAGGGAGACTGGGTCGCCCGAACAGGTCCGATCCCAAGTGTTGTCCGGTGTCTCGGAATCAAGGCCGGACAGCGACGGCGCGTGTTTTCAGACTGCGGCGCCGGGACTGCCGAGTCATGGGAGATCCGGGCTTTGTGCTTTTTGGAATTTGCCAAGACAACGGAATGCTCCGGGGGCCTTCGGGGTGGTCTCCATGACCGTTGAAACCGGGTCCCGGAACAGCCATTGGGAGATTTTTGAACCGCGTGCCGCCGCGATCATGACGAACTATTGGTGGACCTCCCGTCCGAGGAGCGGTTCCACGAACGAGGCGGGTTATGATCCCAGCGGACGGAAGATGCGAGTCCAGGAAGGGTTGGAGACACGCATAGCCCGCTTTATCCGCCACCAGTAATTCGAGGGGTTGTTTCTATGAAGCTGGACCGAAGAGGGTTTATCAAATTCATGGCCGGAGGGGCATTGGGCACCTTCCTGTCACCCATTCCGTGGAAACTCATCGATGATGTGGCTATATGGACCCAGAACTGGCCTTGGGTCCCGAACCCTCCCCGAGGTGAAACGCTGTACCGGAACACGATTACCCCGTTCGCGTATAACGGCAGTGGCGTCACCGTGCGCATGGTGGACGGGGCCGAGGGGCGGCGGGCCATCCGGCTCTGTGGGACGCCGGACAATCCGCTGAACCATGGAACGCTTGGCCCCATGGACACTTCGGGGCTTCAGTACCGATATAACCAGGCCATCCGGGTCCCGTCTCCCATGAAATTCGACGGCAAAACGTACCGTCCCATTTCCTGGGAAGACGCACTGGGATTGTTGGTCGAAAAGCTGCAAACGTTACGCAGTGAGGGCCGCCCGGAAAGCGTGGCCGTGATCGCCGGCCCCGGGCGGAATACGATCAATGAAATGCTCGAACGCTTTCTCCGGGCCTACGGATCTCCCAATTACCTGACGATGCCCGGAGCCGTCCAGACAGACGCCCAAGTGCTCAAGTTGATGTTCGGGGCCCGGGGAACTATGGGATACGACCTGGAGCACGCGGATTACCTGGTCAGTTTCGGATGCGGATTTCTGGAAGGGTGGGGGTCTCAACAAGCGCTGTCTGCGTTCAGACGCCTTCGGGAATCGAATCCCGACGGTTTGTCCAAAGTGATTCAGGTCGCCACGAACTGTTCGATCACCTCCACTCAGGCCGACGAGTGGCTCGCTGTGGCTCCGGGTACGGAAGGCGCTCTGGCTCTGGGCATGGCTCATGTGATTCTCAAGGACGACTTGGCGAACCGAAGTTTCCTGGAAGGGAACGCTTTCGGCCTGTCAGGCGGTATGGATTCCATGGGGACGCCTTTTGCCGGATTTCGAAAATGGGTATTGAATGAGTATGGACCGGATCGGGTTTCCGAAATCACCGGCGTGCCGGCGGATCGGATTGTCCAGGCGGCGTGGGGGCTCGCCAGATCCAAACGGGGACTTGCCCTGCCGGGACGGGGAAAAGGGACCATGCCCGGGAGTCTGTACGAATTCATGGCCGTTCACAGTCTGAATGCCTTGGTGGGAGCGGTGAACCGAACAGGAGGCGTGGGGCCCGTGTCCGAGCCGCCCTGGACTCCCTGGCCCCGACTGGATTTAGACGGAGTTGCGGAGCGCGGTCTGGGTCGCGCTCGAGTCGATCAGGCCGGCGCCTTCTATCCCTTTGCGGAGAGTCTCCTCAACGCTTATGCCCAAGCCGTCCTGGATCAAAAAGAATCTCCGGTGGAACTGCTGCTGCTTCACGGGTGCAACCCTTCACACAACGCTCCCAATGCCAAGGAATTCAACCGAGCCCTGGACAAGGCGCCCTTCGTGGTCTGTTTTTCCCCGTATTGGAGTGAAACGGCCCTGAGGGCGGATTTGATCCTCCCGGACCACGCGTTCCTGGAACGGTTTGAAGACGGAATCCCCTGCGGGGGTGTTCCGTACCCGGCCTACGTGGTGGGCGCTCCCCTGTTTCCGCCCATGCTGGACACGCGTGCTTCGGGTGATGTGGTCCTGCGGACGGCCAAGGCCTTGGGCGGTTCCCTGGGCGCTGCTTTCCCATGGAGCACCTACGAAGAAGTGATTCGATACCGGGCCGAAGGCATTTATCGCAGCCAGAAGGGGCTGATCTCGGAACCGGGAACCTTGGGAAATCCCGAAACCAAGGGATTCGCCGGATTCGCCGAATTCTGGAAGAATCTGACCGCCCATGGGTGCTGGTACGATCCGGACCAGCGCATCGGGAAGACCTCCATGGCATTCGACACTCCCAGCGGGAAATTCGAGTTCTACTCCAACCGAATTCGGGGACGGGTGAGGGATCGCGGTGAAGACGCGTTTCGGAAAGACCTGAAGGTCTCCGCGGCGGGCGAGATGGTGTGTATGGCCCATTATGAGGAGGTGTCGCCCGTGGGAGACCCCAGGGCGTTCCCTCTTTTGATGATGCCCGAAGAACCCGCATACACCCATGAGAGCGAGGTGCCTTCCTCTCCGTACATGACCAAGATATGGCCCGATACGTTGCTTAAGGGCAAGCATCTGGTGGTTCATTTGAATCCCGAGACGGCGTCTGAATACCGTCTGAAGGAAGGGGATCTTGCCGTGATGGAGTCCCTTTCCGGAAGCGCCGAGGTCCGGGTGCACTTGTTTCACGGGGTTCGGCCGGGTGTGGTGGTCATGGCCGAGGGATTCGGGCACACGGCCTTCGACGAATACATCAAGGGCAAGGGCTCCAACACCCGGGAGATGACCACGGTATGCACGGATCCTCTGAGTGGAATGCCGTTGTGGTGGGGCACGCGGGTCAAAATCTGGAAAGCGTGAAGCGAACGAGGGTGAGGTAGATCATGAAACCACAGCTCGGTTTCGGTGAAGGTATCAAATACGGCATGATCATCGACCTCGATAAGTGCATCGGGTGTGGAGCGTGTGTCACCGCCTGTGTGGCGGAGAACAATACGAGCATATTGCCGGATGAAAGCAACAAAGTGCGAAGCATTACGTGGATGCGACTCTACCGTTTCGACAACGGCAAACCCTATCCGGACACGGAGGTGTGCTACCTGCCGAGACCCTGCATGCAGTGCGACCACCACACGCCCTGCGTTTCCGTTTGTCCGGCTACGGCCACGGATTACGATCCCGACGGCGGTATTGTGAGCCAGATCTACACGCGGTGTATCGGATGCCGGTATTGCGTGGCCGCCTGCCCTTACCATGTACGGTATTTCAACTGGTTTGACGCCGTGTGGCCCAAGGGGACGGAAGCCGTCCTGAACCACGAAGTATCTCCGCGCATGCGCGGGGCGGTGGAAAAATGCTCGTTTTGCCATCATCGTCTTATGGCGGCCAAAGCGAAGGCCAATCTGGAGGGCCGCCGTCACGTCCTGGAAGAGGAGTATAAACCGGCCTGTGTGGAGATCTGCCCGACCGGAGCATTGACCTTCGGGGATCTGAACAACCCGGAGCACCGAGTGTATCGCATGTCCAGGGATCCCCATGCGTTTCGTCTTCTGGAGCGCCTGGGCACGCAGCCGAAAGTATTCTATACGACCCGGCGCCGATGGATCCGGTGGATGTCGGACAACTGGCTGGAAGGCGAAGACAAGGGTCTTACGGCGGCATCCGGCCATTAAATCCTTGAGTGGAGCCGCATGGATCGGTGACCACACCGCACAAGAAGGGGAATAATCTATGCAGATTGACGCGCCTCTCTTTCCCGAAGGAACCCAGCGTTGCGATCTGAAGTGGTTTACGTTCTGGACGGGCCTGTGGGGCTTGTTGACCCTGTGGGGGCTCTTTGGGGCTTACCTCTGCTTTCGGTACGGGCTGAACCAGACCAACATGAACGATTACTTCGCCTTCGGCCTGTGGATCGTTATCGACCTGGCCGTCATCGCCCTCGGCGCCGGCGCCTTCTTCACGGGATTCCTTACGTACATCATCGGTAAGAAGGAACTGAAGGCCATCATCAACGCCGCGGTGATCATCGGATTCATTTGTTACAGCGGCGCTATGGCCATGCTCACCGTGGATATCGGTCAACCCATCCGCGGCTGGTTCGGCTTCTGGCACGCCAACGTACACTCCATGCTCACGGAAGTGATGTTCTGCATCTCCACCTATCTGACCGTGCTCATTGTGGAGTATGCCCCTCTGATCATGGAGAATCGCCAGTTGAGCAAGGACAAGTTCCTGCATCACCTGAGCCATAATCTCCACCACATCATGTTCATCTTTGCCGGCACCGGTACGTTCCTGTCCTTCTTCCATCAAGGAAGCCTGGGGGGCATGTTTGGAGTGTTGTACGCCCGCCCCTTCGCTTTCCGAACCGGCATTCTCATCTGGCCCTGGACCTTTTTCCTGTTCATTCTGTCCGCCATTGCCACGGGCCCCTGTTTCACCATGCTCATCGTGTGGATCACTCAGAAAGTATCCGGAAAACAACTGGTCAAGCGGAGTGTGTTCACACTGCTCGCCAAGATTTCCGCGGGCTTGCTCTCCGTCTACCTGATTCTGAAGATCGCGGATACGCTGTATTGGGCTAAAGTCACCGCACCGAGCCTCGGATTCGTGCTCACGGATTTTTATCGGGAGGGGCCTTACGGGATATGGTTGCTGTTCGCCGAATTGGGTCTGTGCGGTCTTGTGCCGGCCCTGATTTTGCTTACGCGAAAAGGGCGGGAGAGCAATTTCTGGCTCATAACCGCCTGTATCCTGGCGTGTACGGGAGTCACCCTGAACCGGTTCGTGTTTGTGATTCAGACGCTGGCCATTCCCGTGCTTCCTTTCGAACCCTTTGTCGCCTACCTGCCCACCTGGCAGGAATGGGCCGTGGGCTTGGCCATCGTGGGCTACGGCGGTCTGATATACAGTCTGTCGTACCGGTATCTTCCCGTGTTTCCGCAGGAGAGGGAGTTGAACTACGGAGCATCCAAGGCCTGATCCGTCACCTTGGATAGCGGGAACATCGAAATGTGGAATGCGGGGGAGCCTGTGAAAGGCTCCCCCGACTTTTTGGGTGGGGGGCCGGGGATCGGCCGGTATCCAATGAGAAGATGTGGAAGTCCGGAGGGATGAGGTGGGGCGCACCGCAGATGCTGAATCCGGATCTCAAGGGGATGAAACCGAGGAGGAAGATCCCGATGAAGCATAAAAAGCCCGGAACGCCTATGCGCTCCGGGCTTGGGTGATTCCGGTCGGTGGGGAAAGGCGGGAGCCGTTTCGGCTCAGTGCTCCTCTTCTTCCTTCTTGAGATCGAGCAGGGTGCGGGTGATGGCGAAGGAAACGCCCGTACTCACCACACCCATGGCGAGGTAAAACAGACCCATAAAGATGAGCCGTCCCAGTTCCCATTGCCATTCGAAACAGAAAGGAAACATCGTAACCTCCCCTGACGTTGTGTTACGTAGGAATTTTTTCACAGCGGAGGGTTTCTGTCAAGGGAAATCGAGGGAAAACCGCCGGATTGCACGGGTTTCGAGCGATGCGCGGAGCGGTCTCTCGAAGTGGGAGTTTACGCCGGGCGTGTTTTGTGGTTAAATACCGCGAATATACCGGCGGCAATGCCGCCGCCCGCATATTGGATCCGGTGTGGGTCGGATTGGGGGAAAGCCCGCCCGGTTTCCAGGAAAACGCGTGGGGAGTAGAACCGAGTTGGAGTTCGGGAGGCGTTATGATTCAAAGGATACTTCGATGGAGTTGGGTGACCGCCGGAATCGTCGTTGTGTGCTGTTTCCTGGGAGGAGGGTCTCGCGCCGAGGCCGCTCCGCGGATCCATGTGGAGCAGGAAACCATGGATTTCGGGGAGATCTGGGAAGGGACCAAGATTTCGCATACGTTCACCCTCACCAATCAGGGAGATGAAGATCTTCTCGTGGACAAGGTGGGCGCCTCCTGAGGGTGCACCGCGGTCAAGTTTGATCGCAAGATCGCACCCGGGGCCACGGGACAGGTGACGCTTTCGGTGAACACGAACACGCTCAGCGGAAGATTCAGAGAAACGGGCGTCGTCTATTCCAACGATCCGATTCAAAAGCGTTTCAATCTGGTCCTTACGGGGAATGTGCGAAGATTCGTGGACATCAAGCCGAGCGGCTATGTCCGACTGCTCTCCATGGAAGGCGCTACGGCGACGCGAATGGTGGAATTCACCGCCGGGGAACCGGGCGAGTTGTTGTTTACCAAGGTGGAGGTAAGCCCTACCGTTAAGGACAAAATCACCACCAACCTGGTGCGGGGCGCGGACAACCGTACCTACAGGATGGAGGTTGCCAGTACGGTGACGGAGATCGGCAGTCACCAGGGCGATATCATCATCCACACGAACAGCGAACAGAAACCGCAGGTCACCCTCAAGGTTTTGGTGGAGGTTCGCGGACCCATCCAGGTGACTCCCAACCGGGTCCATTTTGGCAGGCTGAAGGCACTGAATGAAGAACCTCATAAACTCAGGCGCACCATTTGGGTAAGGAAACTGGCCGGGGAGGATTTCCGCATCACGGGGTTGGAATACGACACGGCGGTGTTTCGCTCGGAGATTCAGACGCGGAAGGAGGGAGAGGATTACCTGGTGTTCCTGTTTTTGCTTCCGGAAGTTTTAGGGTCCGGGTTGTTGGACAAGGAGGTCATGATTCGTACGGACCATTCTGAGATGAAGGTCCTTCACGTGCCCGTGCTGGCGGAGATTGAATAATTCCGTCCTGCGGAGCAGGAAGCCCTTGAAATACGAGAAACGGTTTCCTATAATACAACCTTTACCAAGGGGGATGTAGCTCAGTTGGGAGAGCGGTACGTTCGCAACGTACAGGTCGTGGGTTCGAATCCCATCATCTCCACCATTCGGGAAAGCACAAGGCGTAATCCGTTGCGATTACGCCTTTTTTGCCGGGACGCCTTGCCTGCGGCCGCAGCCTGCCGGACCCTACCGCACTCACCCTGTTTTCGTAACAGCCCGTGGACAAACCGTATTGGGGCAGGCCGGTGAAAAACGATGACATGCGAGGCGCGCCAATCCTGAGGAATGAGGCGTACCTACAAGTATGCCCCAATGACGCCTGCCTGCGTGAGACGCACAGGCGGAAAGGATGAAGCGCAACACAGCAGACCGCGTTCTTCAACGGCCGGTTACGGAGCCGAGTCCAGAGACTCCGCTCTGGTGATCTCCAGGACGTTCTTGATGCCGTTGTATGCGGACCCGGCCCCGTAGCCTTTGGGGCCGCTGCAAACGGCGTCGACATATTTTCCCGCGATGTTGGCCAGGATGGCCACTCCTGTGGGCGTGGCCAGTTCTCGTTCGATAGGGCCTTTTCTAAAGGGAATTCGGAACCGCTCCAGTATCTCTTGGGTAGCGGGGGCCGGTACGTCCAGCGTCCCATGGGAAAAGGCGACTTTGCCCCCTCCCACGGAGACCGGCGTGCATGTTATTTCGCTTTCTCCGAGCAACTCGATGGCCTTCAAGCTCCCGACAATATCGAAAACCAGGTCTGCGCATCCGATTTCGTGGAAATGGATGTGTTTCGTTTGGTGATATTCCTGTTCGGCCTGGATCAGAGTGTCCAGAATTCGGATAGCCTGCTCTCTGCCCTCAAGACCGGAGGATTGCAGTGCATTACGAATGTCTTTTATAGGAAAAGATGTGTCGTCACAAAGAACATCGATATGCATAGCGGTAATTTGTCCTCTATGGACTGTGGTTAGTACGGCCTTGGTATCCGTTAAACGTGACGCCGCACGTTCGGCAACCCGTATGACTTCGTTTGCGTCACTTCCCAAGTCGATCAAAGCAGCTACAATCATGTTTCCGGAAATACCGTTTGTTGCATCAATATGTAGCGCCATTATATACGGTTCCCTTCGTTAATATAAATATGGATAGATGGTAGGGTTCGAGAAGTTGTACCTATACGCCGATTTCAAATCCTCCGGTTACAAATATAAGACTGCCGGTAATATAGTCGGCTTCCTCCGAAGCCAGGAAAAGCGCCGCATTAGCCACATCCAAGGGCATGCCTAATCTGCCCAGAGGGATCTTTTTCAGCGCTTCTTCTCGGACAACGGGTTCTTCAAGATCTTCTTTGGTCATTTCCGTCAGGATAATCCCCGGTGCGATGGCGTTCACGCGAATTCCATGGGGCGCGAGTTCCAGAGCCAGGCCTTTGGTCATCATGCGGACGCCGCCTTTGGAGGTGACGTAATGGCTTTGAAACTCGATGGCCAGTTCCGAAGCGATGGATCCCAGGTTGATGATGGATCCCTTGATGCCCAGCCGGATCATTTCCTTGGCGACCAACTGAGCGCAAAAGAACGATCCCTTCAGATTCACGTTGATGAGCCGATCCCAATTCTTTTCCAGGATACTCAAGAACGGTCTGTACTCCAAAATACCGGCGTTGTTTACCAGAATGTCGATTCGACCGAAGCGATCTATGGCGTTAGCCACGGCCTGTTCGATGGAAGGCACCGAGCTGACGTCCACCTGGATGAAGACGGCGTCGCCGCCCTGCTCTTGGATCCTGTTCACCGTATCGAGACCGCGTTCCTCCACGATCTCCGCAACGGCCACCCGGGCGCCGTGCGCCGCGAAATGAAGGGCGATGGCTTGTCCGATGCCGGCGCCCGCCCCGGTGATGAAAACCACTTTGTCTTTCAATCGCATGACCTGTCTCCTCGTGATCGGGACCCTGACGCAAGGGCTCCGTGAATGGCGGAGTCCCTGAAATCGGGGATCATTCCGGGTTTCAAGCACTCCTGGTGCGTTCCCGCGGAGTTTGCCTTATACGAAATCAAACCGGCGTGGGATATCGACGGCGGGATTGCAGCCCGCAGTGATCGATTCCGCAGAGACACGTGGGAAGCGAGCCCGGAAGAGGCCTATCCGGCGGTACCTCTAACAGCCGTTGATACACGGTTTTTCGGGCAGGCTGTTCAAAAACGATGAGATGCAAGGCGCGCGAATCCTGAGGAATGAGGCGTACAACCAGTACGCCGCAGTGACGAAGGATGAAGCGCAACGAGGCGGATCGCGTTTTTGAACAGCCTGCTAAGGACCTCTTTCTCCGGCTCCCCCTGCGGGAAGCCGGGAAAAAGGTTGTGCGGATCAACGTCTAGGCGCCCGCTGCCAGTGCCTGGAGTTCTTCCTGATCCTTTGCGGCGATCTTTTCGATCCAGGGCGGAATGTTGGTGAAAATGTTGGCGAAGGACGGACAGCCCGGAATGACCAGGGCTCCTCGGTCTTTCAAGTTCTGGGGGGTGAGGGAACCTTCTTCTTCAAGATTCAGCCAGTTCGACCAGAGGCAATCTCCCAAGAGACAGGTCCGTTCCGGCTTGAGGTCGTGCGGGATGAACGTGTTGTTGCCGACGACGAAGTTGATGGGTTCTTTCAGCTTCTTCAGGATCCCGGCTTCGTCCGGGAAGTTCAGCGTCATGCGAAGCAGAGGCTGACATCCGGTTACGCAGCCTCCGTGTGTGTACACGTCCACATTGTCGTAGTACCCTTGCACTTCATAGAGTTTGGGAGGCACGAACTTGACCATGACCTTCTGGAGATCGGCGCCTTTGATCTGGATCTCTTCCGGCTTGGCATGGCCGAAGCCCTGCCGCCAGGCGAGCCTGGTAGTCGGGACCCAGTCCCACGCATACCCGGAGGCCTGCGCGCATACGGAATCCGCCGCCACGATGTCGTCGCTCACGACGATCATATTCATGTCGCGAATCACTTCCCAGTCCCGGGCGACGCCCGGACCGTCTCCCTGAATGGCCCACAGACCGTCGATGATGGTCAGTTGGGGATAGATCACCTTGAGGGTATCCGTGAACTTGAGATGGATATCGTTGGCATGCCTTCGTTCCTTGTCGTTCCGGTGATCCGTCATGCCGTCCTGTTTCAGGATACGGGTGTAGTACCCTTGGGCGTTCTTGACCCCAAGTGTCATGTGTCCCTCGATGTGGTTTTTCCACTTGGGAACGGTGATGATCACATCGGCGTCCAGCAGGGTTTTCGGGCACTCGAAGTACGGAAAGGTCCTTGCGTCCGGGATGGTGGTTCTCACGTGAGCGTCGTATTCCAGACAGACCACCTCGGCGCCCGCCTTTCGGGCGGCATCCGCGATACCGTTGGTCACCATGACATCCACGGTGTCCACATCCGGAATCTGTTTTACCGCGGCGGAGTCATCGGCCACGATGATCTTTCCCACGTCGGGAACTTCGTCCTTGATGAGTCCCACCAAGGCTTCCACCAGCCTGGGGTCCACGTTCCACGCCGCTTCGGGCGGCACCGCGTATACGGAGTTCACCTTCAAGACCACATTGTTATAGGGCTTGACGAACCGCTTCATACCTCCCAAGTAGTCCACAGCCTCCTTGAGCATCCCCTTGACCTGATCCACGGCTTCCTGCGTGTACTTGCCGGGACTTCCGCTGAGCGTTTCCCGCTTGATCAAGGCGACTGTCGACTTTTCCCCGAACCTTTCCTTAATGTGCGCGTTCCTCATGGAGTTCTCTCCTCTAGATGCTTAACCGGTTAACCTTCAGGTTACCATTATGTTTTGCCATGCATCTTTCGATTACGCGACTATCCCGGAACCGAACTGGGCGGCGCATCCGCCGGTTATCGGGCTGTTGAAAAACGCGATCCGCCGTGTTGCGCTTCATCCTTCGTCATTGCGACGTACGGGTTGTACGCCTCATTCCTCAGGATTCGCGCGCCTTGCATCTCATCGTTTTTGAACAGCCTGTCCTAAATGCTGTTTTTCAACGGGTTGCTATGCAGGTATCCTGCGTGGCGTGTCTCGCGTTTCAACCACAAGCCGGGTACTCGACAAAGCATGTAGGTAGGCTCGCGGCCGTCGGGAAAGGGGATCCCAGGCGTTCAATGAGTCCCGGATCGTCCGGTACATTCGGACGCCTCGTGCTTCCCGACGCGCGCACCTCGAATCGAGTCGCCTTTCATAGGCCTGCGGGCATGCCCGCAGTTCGAAAGGCTCTTCATGGTGTTGGAACGGGATCCTACGTGCCCCCCGTCACCGTTCGGAAGATTCCGAGAACGGCGCCGGCATCGAAATAGGCATCCGCTTCCACCAGGATCTTCTGCAGTACCCCCTGTACACTGGCCTTAAGTTGGATTTCCTTGCCGTCCGCTTGGACAACGGCCATGACTTCGTGCTTTCTGACCCAGTCTCCCACCTCCTTTACCCATTGGACAAGCAACCCCTTCTCCGCGCCGAGTTCTTGAGCGGACAAGGAGAGTTTGAGGTCAGGCATCGACGTATCACCTCCTTTCTTGCAGGTTGAGGACCTGAACATTCAGCACGCAGGTCCCAGGATCGGATCGTCCGACAGGCATTGCAACCGCTTCCGACAGGCCATCGAAGAACGCGATCTGCTTTTACGCCAACGGGGTGCGCGTCATCCTGTCCGCCTGTGCGTCCTACGCAGTCAGGCGTCGCTGCGGCGTACTATATAGGTGCGCCCCATTCCTCAGGATTCGCCACGCCGAGGCGTGCCTTGCATCTCATCGTTTTGCGGCGGCCTGCCCGCAATACGGTTCATCAACGAACTGGCAAGGTCTCTCGTATGTCGCACGCTGATGTTGCGGCATCCGCACCTTCCCGGAGCGCCGGGTCTTTGTACTTTCTATGGAGAGCTTGCCCCTTCCGGAACGCGGGGGCAGAGGCGTTTTCTGAACTACTGGAGGGAGGAGAGTTCCAGGATGAGGGAAGGATTTCTCCCGCGAAACGAACCCGTCAACGGCTGCCTCGCGGACGCCAAAACCCTGGGTATGTACGGAGAGTTTCAAAAGCGGAAATACCCCTGCATGGTTGCTCGTTTCGACGAGAATGCGTCCGCCTCCATGGCGGCTTTGACGCAGGGAAGGCAGGCATGGAGGGATAATTTCTCCGGGTCTCCGGAACGCGCCGCAACCGGCTCTTCCTGTTGACCTTGGGACCCGAAGCCCATCACCCCGCTTACAGCCTGGGAACATTCAAGAATCATCGATCGGTGACGTCCAGAACCAACCGAACAAGTTTAAATTAGCACGAGCTTGCCGGTTTTGTCTATCGGGGCAAATCCTCATTTCGAAACCGGGAGTTCGTCCCTGCCAACGGGAGATATTCCCGGAGCGGGCGCTTTCATCCCTTTGAGGATCTCAATGGTCCTGGTGTTGACCGTTATCTTGGCAGGCCGTTGAAAAACGCGATCTGCGGCGTTGCGCTTCATCCTTCGTCCGTGCGGCGTACTGGTTGTACACCTCATTTCTCAGGATTCGCGCGCCTTGCATCTCATCGTTTTTCACCCGCCTGCCCACAATGCTGTGTATGAACGGGCTGGTAGAACTCTCTTCCCCTCCGTTCATAGAACCGTCCCGTGTTCATTGCATATCCAGAAAACCCACTGGACCCCGGGCCGGGAATTGGGTAAGAAACAAAGCCGATACCCGGGACCGTGAAGCGCATCGGGGGGTGATTCCCCCGGCCCTTGCAAGGAACGGGTTTGCCGGTGGGTTGCGGGAACCGTGCGGTATCGCGGTCTCGATCCGCCGGTATGTGGTCCGTCAGAACCCGGATGAAAACAAACCAAGGAGAGCGCATGGAGCAGCAGCGGATCCGAAGAACCGTGGAGGGAGTGGTGCGAACGGCGGGCCCTCATGAGGCCGCCATCGAGGTTATGGTAAGCGATCACGGAGACTGGATCTCCGCCGTTTCCACCATCGCGTTTCCGGAACGGCGCATGGTAACGACGTACGCGGAGACGGTGCGCCGGGGGGACCGGGGATCTCCGAAACCCGAGATCCACCCGCTGGAGTCGCTTGAAGGGATTTCCGTGGGACCCGGGTTTGTCCGGGCCGTGAACGCCGCCCTCGCCGACAAGGAGGAGACCGTCCGGGGCGGGCTGGTGGACGCCCTGGTGGAGACAGCGCGGCTGGCGGGGCAGGTGGGTTTCCTGCCCTGGGAGGAAGTGTGCGACCTGGATATTACGGATCCCCGGGTGCTGCGCCGCCTGGATTTGACCCATTGGCCGGAATTGAACAACGGCTGCATGCCCTATTCCGAGGGCATCGAATCCCAATTCGGCAGTCTGGGAATCCGCAGCGCCAGCCGGGCGGACCTGTACGGCCCCATGCCGGGACAGCAGGTCCGTTTCCGCCGCAGCAAGGTCCTGCGCCGGGACGCCCTGGGCGGCGCTCCCAGGCTCATGGGCGTACTCAGCGACGACATTCATGAACTGGAGGTCGAACTGGTCCTGAAGCCGGGAACCGCGACGGTGGAAGCGGTGCAGGTCCGATCCGTGCGTTCGCCGTATCCCGGCATCTGCAATCTGCCGTTTCCCAGGGCTTCCCGGCTGGCGGGCTCCGCCCTGGATAGGGATTTCAAGGCGCGGGTCGTGGAGGCCGTGGGAGGGCCTCACGGATGCGTCCACCTGCAGGACGTGATTCTGGATCTCGTGCGGTTCGGTGCGGCCCGGATGTAGCCGATCGCGTTTTTCACCGCCCTGCTAGGAACAGGGGACTTCGGCCAGACCTCTATCGGCGCTGCTGAAGATTTCGAAACCCGTTTCCGTGACGGCCAGCGTGTCTTCCAGCATGACGGCTCCCTCGCCGGGGATGATGAACTTACATTCCACGGCCAGCACCATACCGGGTACCAACGGGGTGTCCGTTACGGGATCCAGTACGGGAGGTTCGTCGATTTCCAGACCGATGCCGTGTCCGACATATTTACCCTGGGAGTCGCCGTAGCCCTGGAAGTAGTCGCCGTAGCCCATGTGGGAGGCGCGATGGGCGGCGAAGTCGTACGCCTCCCGGGCCGTGACCCCGGGGCGTATCCGTTCCAGAACGGCGTCCTGGAGCGCCCGGACGCTGTCGTAGAGTTCCTTCTGTCTTGGTGTGGCCCGGCCCAGGACGTATGTGCGGGTGTTGTCCGAATGATATCCCTGGTAGTTGCAGGGGTTGTCCACGACCACCAGGTCCCCTTCCTGCAGGACGCGTTCCGAAGGCCCCCACGGGAGGGCCGGACCCAAACCCACGCCCGTGACGGTGTGTGCGTGGCCGGAAATACGGGTCAGGTTTTCTCCGCCGGCGATGGTTCCGAAGGGAACGAGCCAGTCGTCCCACCTTCGGATGAAAATCATCTGTTCGGACCGGCTTCGGATATAGGTATCGGCCATACAGGCGGAAAGGTCCACTTCACGCATGCCCGGGCGGAGAGACTTCAGGATGGTTTCGTGGGACTGGTCGAACCGCCGCGTGGCTTCCCGGATGAGTTCCCGTTCTTCGGCGTCCTTGACCATGCGCTGCGCCAGCAGGAGGGGGGAAACGTCCACGCAGGCGAAAGCGTCCAGGGCCGAGATCATGCGGTTCATAAGGCCGTAGGGCACGGTGTCGAATTCCAGCCCCAGCGCGCCCCGGGTGACGCCCATACGCTTGAGATGCTGCAAAACATGCCTGGGACCACCGCCCCGTTCGTAGGCAAGCCAGGTTTCGCGCGCCACAAAGGATTCGCCCCTGCGCACCAGCAGCACCGGGTCTCCCTGGCGGGGAATGATGAGATTGCAGGGTTGAGCGGTGCCGCTGTAGTAGTAAAGGTCTCTCGGCTGCATCAGCACGGCGGCGTCCATTTCGCGCCGCGCCATTTCCTGCTGCAGGCGGCGGATGCGTTGGGTTTTCATAAGAAAGGCTCCTTCCGGAAGATGAAATGGGAACACGTATACCGGGCCGTCGAAAACCGGACGGCCTGCGGGCGGATGAAACGCCGCGGAATCCGGGGCGCGGATCGGGTTTTTCACCCGCCCGCTCATTAGTGAGATAAGATTTCCCGAAAATCAAGGGAGTTTCGATGCTCCCGTATCTTCAAAACCCCTGAAGGAGGGATTTTAGAAAACCGTGCGCCCGGCTGTTCCCGTTTGACGGCCGGGTATCGTTGTACGGCGGGCGGGATTCTGGTATTCTTGAATCTTCCGATGGGAAAGAGAGACATCTTTACGAGCCCGCGGATGAACGGTATTCCCGGGGCGCGGGCAACACGACGAGATGCGGGAGGCGTGAATCCGAAGGAGTGAGTTTCACGAGAGGTGCGCCGCAGGGAGGTCTGCCCGCGTCTGCGTGCCCGTGTCCGCACGCGGGAAGGTGGGACGCACAAGGGGACGGGATGAAGCGTGACGCCGCCGGGCGTGACCGTGGAATCCGTTTTGCGACGGCCTGCCGGCCGTCCTTGCCGAGGGAGGTTACCATGGAAGACCGGGTGGATCGACTGGCTCGTTGGATTGTGGAGGCAAAGAGCGTGGCCGTATTTACCGGCGCGGGGGTGAGCACCGAATCGGGCATTTCGGATTTTCGCAGTCCGGGTGGAATCTGGTCCCGGTATGATCCCGAGGATTTCACCATTCAGCGGTTCATTTCCGATAAGGAGGCCCGCAAGCGGAACTGGCAGTTACGGCGTGAACTGGTGACGGCGGGCTATCAGCCGAACCCCGCCCACCATGCCATTGCGGCGCTGGAACGGATGGGGAAGCTTTCCTGCGTCATTACGCAAAACATCGACGGACTGCATCATGCCGCGGGGAATTCCGAGGATAAGATCATCGAGTTACACGGCGCCATCAAGTTCACCAAGTGTTTGGAGTGTGACGATCGACTGCCCATGGTCGAAGTCCTCAAGCGGATCGACGACGGTGAGGAAGACCCGCATTGCCGGAAGTGCGGCGGGTTGATCAAAGCCGCCACGGTGTCTTTCGGGGAAGCCATGCCGGTACGCGAAATGCAGCGGGCGGATGAATGTTCCCGATCCTGTGATCTGTTCATCGTTATCGGGTCTTCGCTGGTGGTGTATCCGGCGGCGGGATTTCCCATGGTGGCCAAGCGGGCCGGAGCCAGGATGGCCATTATCAACTATACCGCCACGGACATGGATTCCGAAGCGGATCTGGTGATCCATGCCAAGGCGGGGGATACCATGGACCAGGTGATTCGGAGAGTTCAGGAGGCCTCGAACTGAGACGTTTCGGGTGTGCGTGTCGGTCCGGGGCTACGGGTATCGGTTCGATTCCGCCGGATACCCGGAGAGTCTTGGTTTTCGGGTCCGTTTCGGGTACAGCGTTTCCTGTGCGGGTGTAAGGAGGGTGTTCCAGAAACGTTTTGATCCATTGATCCGATTCTGGTAAGAAGGGATTATGTCTAGAAGCATGGGTGTATGGGTTTTAACCGCAGCGGAGACGCACGGCCGTCGTCCCGCGCTCAACAGGCCGTTGGAAAACGCGATCTGCGGTCACGCCTTCGGCGTGAGGCTTCATCCTCCGTCATTGCGGCGTACTATAGGTACGCCTCATTCCTCAGGATTTGCGCGCCTTGCATCTCATCGTTTTGCACCGGCCTGCCGCAATACGGTTTATCAACGGGCTGTCAAGAGAGATTCAGCCGTCAGGAAGGTGGAATCATGATCGAAAAGTTCGAGGAAGCGAATTGTCCCATGACTCTAAAGAATCCGGTGGTGAACGGGCTCAAGGCAGCCGGAAAGCGGGTGTTCGGGTACACCTGCACCAATTTCCCTGAGGAGATCGCGTATGCGGCGGGCATCGTGCCCGTGCGAGCCATCGGGGCGCCCGGGCTGGTGGGGGAATCGGGACCCCTTCAGCCGGCGGCGCAATGCTTTATCGCGCGCGCCAACATGGAAATGGCCCTGGGTGAAGGGTTCTCCAACCTGGACGGCTTCGTGATTACGAACACCTGCGATATGGCACAGAACTTCTACAGTGCGCTGGAGTATTACAAGCCGTTTCCCTTCTACTATTTCATCTCCCGGCCCAATATCGCCCACACGGAACCCGCCTTGAAGTTTTTCCGGTTTGAGCTGGAGGAATTCAAGAAAGCCGTGGAAGGATATACGGGCAAGCCCATTACGGAGGACGATCTCTCCGCGGCGGTTTCCGTATACAACGAAAACCGGCGGCTCCTTGCGGAACTGTACGATCTGCGGGGAAAGGAAGAGAAGCCGCGGATCAGTGGAACGGACTTCACCAAGGTGATCATGGCGTCGTTTTACATGGATAAAGCGGAGCACAACCGTTTGCTCAAGGATGCCATAGCTCGGATAAAACAGGGTCCGGCGGTTGAAAACGTTCAGGTCCGCGTGCACCTGTCGGGTTCCACGTACCCCGATACGGAAATCTTTCAGTTGATCGAGGATGCGGGCGGGATGGTGGTATCGGATGATCTCTGCATCGGTACGCGGTATTTCGTGAATCCCGTAAAGGAGGACCAGGCCCCCATGGACGCCCTGGCGGATCGGTATCTGAACAAACTGGCCTGCCCGTGTATGCACCAGGGGAGCAAGTTGGACGAGCGGTACAATTTCATCAAGGCTCAGCTTCGCGCGAATCGCGGACAGGGGGTGGTTTTCGGCCTGCAACGATTCTGCGATACGCATCTCGTGGATTATCAGGCGCTTCGATACCGTCTGGAACAGGACAAGATCCCTTTCTTATACCACGAGGTGGAGTCCACCGTGGGCGCCGGCCAACTCAAAACGAAACTGGAAACTTTCTTTGACATCATCAAGGGGGCGTAAGCCATGAGTAATCCGGAAGCCAGTAAAACCACTTCCAAGTCCATCAAATCCCTCAAGACGTCCAACGAGGTATTTCCCAGTGTCCTCGAGTATTACAAAAGGGGGCATTTCGCCAAGATGACGGGCGCCCGGAAGATCGTGTATCACACCGGTTGGGATCCCGTGGAGATCGATTACGCCATGGATTGCATCCCCATGTTCCCCGAGAACTTCTCGGCGGCTTGCGGGGCCGTCCAACTGGCTCCTCCGTTGATCGAGGTGAGCGAAGGTCTGAACGCTCCCGAAGACCTGTGTTCGTACTTCAAGAATCACTACGGGTTCATGAAGGGTTCGTTCTCGGGAGACGTGAACAAGATGCTGGATCGGATCCGCATCCCGGATCCGGACATGGTGGTGTCCTGCAAGAACCTGTGCCGCCTTCATCCCTTGTGGATGAAAATCGCCGCCGAGCATTACGACGTTCCCTACTTCTCCATCGATGCTCCGGTAATGCCGCCGCGATATGACAAGAACCCCGTGATGTTCGAAAAACAGTGGGGCGGTCATGTGAGGCGCAAGCCGGGGGATGAAGCCGTCGAGTACGGTGTCGCCCAACTGAAGCAGTACATCGCGTTTCTGGAGGAACACACCGGGCGCAAGATGGACTACGACAAGCTCCGGGAATGTGTGGCGCATTCGGCTCGGATGGGCGAGATCTACAACCAGATCTTCGAACTCCGGAAGAACGTTCCCTGTCCCGCCGGTGGAGAGGATCTGAACACACTGGTGTTCTTCGCGGTCACCATGGCCGGAACCCAGGAGGCGGCGGATTTTTACCAGCGCGTTTTGGAAGAGATGCAGGATCGCGTGGCCCAGGGCAAGGGGGTCCTCGAGAACGAGCGGTTCCGCCTGATCTTTGACGGTATCCCGCCGTGGTTCAACATGGGATTGTTCAACTACTTCCATAAGTTCGGGGCTATCTCGGTGGAAGAACTGTACCCCCGCATCTGGTGCGGGAAATTGGATCCCGATAAGCCCCTGGAGAGCATCGCCATCAAGTACCTGTTGAGCGCCGGGCACACGGCGACCTTCAACCAGTTCCTCGAGTACAACCGGGATCGGGTCCGGGAGTACAAGGTGGACGGATCCATCATGTGGAACCTGCCCACGTGCAGGCTTATGGCCGTGATTCTGAATCCCCGGGACAAAACCACCTTCGAGACGGAGCTGGGCGTCCCGGCGTTGCTTCTGGATGCGGACCAAGTGGATCCGAGACGCTACGCGCACGCTCAGATCATCACGCGCATCGACGCGTTCATGGAGATGCTGGAACAAAGAAAGTACGGATAAGCGGCCGTCGACATATGCGATCCGCGGTCACGCCGACGGCGTGACCGCTTCATCCCGTCCGTCCCTGCGCTCCGCCTGTTCGCCTTCGGACACATTTGGGCAGGCGGCGCCCGACGTACCGTATGGATGCCTCGCCGCCGGAGATCCGCGCGTCTTCCATTCCCTTGTTGTTCGAGGCCCGACCTCCATTTCCTTTGTGCCGGGGGGAAATCCGAGGTCGCCTTGCCGGCAGGCGGATAGGGGGCTCGCTGCAGCTTGCCGGTGCTCAGGGATGCCGGTGGGGAGTAGGAGGGCTGAAGGGGATTGGAAAAGAATGCGGGGGGAAACGCATTCCAACGTCTTCCCCCCGTCCTCTATTCCAGGCAGGTTGCCGAGGTTATTCGGATTCTTCTATGGCGTAAGGTTTGGATCCCAGCACTTCCCCGAACTTCTCAAACGTTTTGATCTTGAACGACAGTTTCAAACGTGTCCGGAAGAGTACCCGTCCTCCATCCTCGATCCTCATATCCATGCGGGTGACCTCGGCCACCCTCATATCCTCAAGCGTTCTACTCGCCGTTTCCACCGCCTGCTTCGCGGCATCGTCCCAGGATACATAGCTGGAACCCACCACCTCGATGACCTTGTACGTGCTCATGCCGTTCTCCTCCTGTCGCTAACAGAGTCACCAGTAAACGTGCCCAGGGAAGACGATCCTTCCCTGTAAAACACTCCCTAGACTTTAGGACACACTTTGAGGAAACATGGTTCAAACAGGGTGAACTTGGTGAAAAACGCCTATTGACATTTATCATAATCCAGAGGAATTTGCGTGGTCAACCCTCAGGATCCCGCCCCGTCGGTTCCCGAAGGGTTAACCCATTGGAAGCGTTGGAGAAGATCGGGTTTATGGCATGTCGACCTATGCCGGGACACGAGGCCCCCCCAAGATCCGCGGTGTGTTCTCGGGGCCTGCATCCGACGGTATGGGTGGGGGAGCGTATTTGAACCGGATGATTTCGGACGTTCCGGGGCCGGAACGCGAATGCCGTGTCTTGGTTGCGGAAGAGAGTCCCGGGGGCCGGGCAGGTTCGCCGGGCGCGGAAGCAGGGTATGGAAACCATAATACTAGTCGTTTTTGGATTGGTGTACGCAGGCATGATCCTGGGTAAGTTCCCGGGTCTCGTGCTGGACCGCACGGGAATCGCCCTGTTGGGGGCCATTCTGCTGCTCGCTTCCGGAAGCGTGGACTCCAGGGAAGCCTGGGATTCGGTGGACGTTCCCACCATTGCATTGCTCCTGGGACTCATGGTGGTGTCCGCTCAATTCCGTCTGGGAGGGTTCTATGCCTTTGTGACCCGACGCATCGCGGCCTTGGATGTGTCTCCTCCGGTGTTTCTGGGGATACTCATCGCCGCCGTCGGAGCTTTGGCGGCGCTGCTGGCCAACGATATCGTGTGCCTTGCGGTGACTCCCGTGCTGGTGGAAGGGTGCGCGCAACGCCGGCTGGATCCGAAGCCTTTCCTTCTGGCGTTGGTTTGCGCGGCGAATGTGGGTTCCGCGGCCACTCTGATCGGAAATCCTCAGAATATGCTCATCGGACAAGCCTTGAATCTGTCCTTCGCGGGATATCTCCTGGATGCACTGTACCGTCCGTCGTCGGTCTAGGGATCACCTGGTGGGTGATTCTCCGGCGGGTCCGAGGCCGCTGGCACCGGAGCGTCGCCGTTCCCGTCGTGGAGGCTCCTCCCTTCAACGCCTACCAGACGGGGAAGGGGATTGTGGTATTGAGTGTTCTTATGGTGTGTTTTCTGGTTGCGCCCTGGCCGAGGGACGTAGTGGCCCTGGCCGCGGCCGGTGTCCTTCTTACGAGCAGGCGCATGGCGTCACGAAGCATTTTGGGGCTGGTGGACTGGCAACTTCTCGTGCTGTTTTCGGGGCTGTTCGTGGTGAACCATGCTCTCCAGATTTCGGGAACGCTCGAAGTGATGCTCGAATCGTTGCGCTCGATTGGCGTGAGTCTGCGGGAACCGGGCTGGCTGTTTGCGTCGGTCGTGGTTCTTTCCAATCTCGTATCGAACGTCCCCGCGACTATGTTGCTGCTGCCCGTGGCTTCCCATCCTCTGGCGGGACCCATACTCGCCCTGGCGAGCACCTTCGCCGGCAATTTGCTCGTGGTGGGCAGTATTGCCAACATCATCGTGGTGGATCAGGCGGAACGTTTGAATATCCGGATCACATGGAGCGAACACGCGCGTGTGGGGGTTCCGGTCACGCTGCTATCCTTGATGGCGGCGGCCGCGAGGCTCCGGCTCATGTTCTAGGAGGCCGTTGAAAAATCCAATTCGGGGTTACGCCTTCGGCGAAAGGCTTCATCCTGTCTGCCTGTGCGTCCCACCTGTCTGAGTGCGGACACGCACAGGCCGGCGCAGACAGGCGTCATTGCAACGTACCGTATGAACGCCTCGTTCCTCAGGATTCGCTCGCGTTGCATCTCATGGTTCTGCACCGGTTAGCCCGCCTTGGTGCTTGTCGGCGGGCTGCCGGAACCGGGTCGGTGCAAGTCCGACCCGGCGCACCCGGCGTTTCTCGTTGCCGCGGCGCGTATCTCGTTCCCGCCACGCGGCGCCGGGAGGCCTCATCTCGGACGGAGTTTCCCGCCCGGGGATTGCCCGAGTGAGGAGCGATGCGGCGGATCCGAAACCATTCGGCGATCCGGGACAAGCCCTTGGCCGTGGAGCGGCGGCGCTTTCCCATGGGGAAGAGGGAACGAATCCGTATTGACAATCTTTCCGCAACCACCTACAGTCTCACGTTCATCCCTAAAGGAAGGGAAAAGAAACCATCGAAGGCCCGGTTCGCGCTTTTCCGCGGTGCTTGATCGTCTGCGGCTGAAACGCCGGATAAGGCGGGGTTCTACCCTGAAGCACGGTGTTGGAGTTCCGAAGAGGGTGGCGGGAGTGCGGATCCCCGCCGATGCGGCGCGTGTGTCGAGGAGGAGGAAACCAATGACTCATCGCATCCACAATTTCAATCCGGGACCGGCCGCATTGCCGTTGTCCGTGCTGGAAGAGATCCAGGAGGAATTTCTCGATTTCAGAAGCGGCGGTATGTCGATCCTGGAGATCAGTCACCGGTCGAAGGATTTCGATGCGGTGATCGAAGACGCCGAGGCCCGCATCCGGCGCCTTCTCCGTCTGCCGGCCGATTTTCATGTGTTGTTCATCCAGGGTGGGGCCAGCATGCAGTTCGCCATGGTTCCCATGAATCTCGCCGCGGAGAACCCCGGAGTGGATTATGTGGATACCGGCACCTGGTCGAGCAAGGCGATCAAGGAGGCCCAGATCCTGGGACGACAGGTGAATATCGCCGCATCCAGCAAGGATCGGGATTACGCCTACATTCCCGATGCCCTGAAGCTGGATCCCGGGTCCGCGTATGTCCATATCACGAGTAATAATACCATCAAGGGCACCCAGTGGCGGGTGTTTCCTGATACGGGCGCGGTTCCCCTGGTGGCCGACATGTCCTCGGATATCCTGTCCAGACCGTTCGACGCGGCTCCCTTCGGGGTGATTTACGCCGGGGCTCAGAAAAACGTGGGTCCGGCGGGTGTTGCTTTGGTGCTGATTCGTGAGGACATGCTCGGCCGTTCCCCCCGGAATGTCCCGGCCATGCTCCGATACGGCACCTATGCGGAAAGCAGGTCCCTGTACAATACACCCCCTGTTTTCAGCATCTATGTGGTTCAGCTCGTCATGAAATGGCTTGAGGAAACCATGGGCGGACTCGAGAGGATGGACGCCGTCAATCGAGAAAAAGCCGCGCTGCTGTATGGGGTCATTGACGAGTCGGGCTATTATAGGGGCACGGCGGATGTGAATGCCCGGTCTCTTATGAACGTCACGTTTCGACTTCCCTCGGAGGAACTGGAGAAGAAATTTCTGGCCGAGGCCGGGGAGAACGGGATGGGAGGGTTGAAAGGGCACCGCAGCGTGGGAGGATGCAGAGCATCCCTATACAATGCCGTGGAGTTGCGTTCGGTGCAGGCTCTCGCTGAGTTCATGAAGGATTTCGCCCGCAGAAACGGTTGATTTCAGCCGGTCGGATACCAGCGGCGCCACGGCTCCCGTGGCGCCGGAGCGCGGGTGTCCCGCTGGTCCCCGAACGCCTCCAGGCTCTTTTCGTTCTCTGTCCTATTGCCCGCAGACACCCTGCCCGCGTCTTCCGCCGACCCCCGGATCAGGAATTTGTCCGAGGTTCGGGTGCTCCATTTTCGGGGATGGGACGCGCCGCTTCTTTCGAACCGAGTACCTGATGGAGAAGGATCGTGTTCCGGAATGCGGGACAGGGGCGGGTGTTGGGGTTACCGGGTAGCAAGCCGGGAGTGGGAGGCTTTCCCGGAAGGATGAACACGCGGGCGGACTTCACGGCGACGTGTCCGGGTGTTTGGGGCAAGGGGTGGCGGAGGCGGTGTCATGGGACATCGGATGTGATCCGGCTGTTCCCATGTCGAAGAGAGTGTCTGTGGGGAATAGTTCTTGACAAGAACCCGACGTCGATACTACTAGAATCTTTTACCTTGTTTGAGAACACACAAATGAAAGTGTCCACCAGAAACTTTCCCGTTCAAGGTCGCGAGATACGGTTCTTGGGTCACCCGGGGGATCCGTCCCAGTCCCACGTGCACGGCCCCGTTTCAGGCCGGATCCGTGTGGACCGCTCTGGGGAGTACTTCCTGGTTCGGGGTGAAGTGAAAACCACCCTGCTTCTTCAATGCGGCAGGTGCCTGGAGGACTATCAGAGCGCTCTCGATCTGGATGTGCAGGCCACCTTGGTGGCCGCGGATACTTTGAACGTCGTGGTCAAGGACAATCTGGAACTCACTTCCGAAGATCTGGACATCACCACGTTCGAGGGGGAAGAGTTCGACTTGATCCCCATCATCGAGGATCATATTCTCCTGGCCGTTCCCCTGAAGACCTTGTGCCGTGAAACCTGTGCGGGGATATGCCCCCATTGCGGTGCGAATCGGAATATCGCTCCCTGCCGGTGCGGGGAAGAGCGGCTTGACAGTCCGTTCGCCGTGTTGAAGACGTTTACTCCCGTATCCAGCAACTGAATGCCGAACCAAGTTGGAGAACATCCATGGCGTTGCCGAAAAGAAGAAAATCCCATTCCAGGCGAAATATGCGGAGGGCGCATGATGCGCTCAGGCCGCCTTCGCTTTCCCAGTGCCCCCAGTGCGGTGAATCCAGGCTGCCTCACAGAGCGTGTCCCAGTTGCGGGAACTATCGGGGTAGGACGCTGTTCGAGACCGAATGAGCCGTCTTTCCAGGCCCCGACTCATAACGTGTTGTGACGGATACCCAGCCTGATGGAAAAGCCATCCATTCGAATTGCCGTGGACGCCATGGGAGGCGATTTTGCGCCGGCGGCTCCGGTGGAGGGGTCCGTATGGGCCGCCCGTGAGTATGGACAGCCCGTGGTGCTGGTTGGCGTGCAGCGGGAGATCGAGGAAGAACTCGGTCGTCTCTCGGGGGTTCCCCGTTCGCTGATCGAAATTCAGGATGCGCCCGAAGTGGTGGGCATGGATGAGCCGGCGGCCGCGGCCTTCAAAAAGAAGAAACGGGCCTCCATTCGGGTGTGTTTTGAACTGGTTAAGGCCGGATTCGCCGATGGGGTGGTCAGTGCGGGGAATTCCGGAGCCACCATGACCGGCGCGGCTCTGGTCCTGGGTCGCACCGTGGGTGTGGATCGTCCCGCCATTGCAGGTATTTTCCCTACGTTGAAGGGCTCCACGGTGGTCATTGACGTGGGCGCCAATGTGAACTGCAAGCCGCAGAACCTGTTCCAGTTCGGGATCATGGGGGATATCTACGCCCGGGACGTCTTGAAGATTGCCGAACCGCGCGTCGGACTGCTGAATGTGGGAGAGGAGCGCATCAAAGGGAACGAACTGGTCAAGCAGGTCCACGAGTTGTTGAGCCGGACGGACTTGAACTTCATCGGAAACGTGGAAGGTCGGGACATTTTTACGGGAAGCACCCAAGTGATCATCTGTGACGGATTCGTGGGAAACGTCTGTCTCAAGCTCACGGAAAGCCTCGGTTCCGTGTTTTCGACCATGTTGTTGACCGAGATGCGGAAAAATTGGACCGGTTGTGTGGGTCTGGTTTTGGCCAAGAAGGCGATTGCCCGTTTCTATCGGAAGCTGGATTACACCGAACACGGGGGGGGGCCTCTATTGGGCGTCAACGGGGCGGGTGTGGTGTGTCATGGGGCGTCACCGCCCAAGGCCCTGAAGAATGCCATACGGGTCGCGATCGAATTGGTTCGCATGAAAGTGAATCAGAGTCTGGCGGAAGGATTGGAGGCCTTCAGTCTGAAGCATTCCTGAGGGGCCGGGTATGTAAGGGGATCGAGAACCTTCAAGGAGCGATGCATGGATTATTTCTTGTCTGAAGAACAGGTGATGATTCGGGATCTGGCCAGACAGATCGCGGAGACAAAGATCGAGCCCGTTCGAGCGGAATTGGATGAAAACGAGACCTTTCCCCATGAAATCATGAAGAGTCTGGCCCAATCGGACTTGTTCGGGATCGTCATACCGGAGTCCTATGGTGGGCTGGGCCTGGGTTGCCTGGAAAACTGCCTGGCTGTGGAGGAATTGAGCCGCGGCTGCTGCGGCGTCGCCACCACATTCGCCGCCAGTGGGCTGGGAGCGTACCCCATTCTCCTCTACGGAAACGAGATGCTCAAGCAGAAGTATCTTCCCCGTATCGCCTCCGGCGAATCGCTGGCCGCGTTTGCACTGACCGAATCCACGGCGGGAAGTGATGCGGGCGGCATTCAGACCTCCGCGGCGGTGGAGGGTGACCACTACGTGCTGAACGGCGCCAAGCAGTGGATCACCAATGGGGGAGAAGCGGACATTTACAGCGTGATCGTTATCACGGATGCGGCCAAGGGGGGCCGGGGGGCAAGCGCCCTGGTGGTGGAAAAGGGGGATCCCGGCTTCAGTTTCGGCAAGAAAGAGAGGAAGATGGGCATCCGCGCTTCCGTCACGAGGGAGCTCGTTTTCGACGGATGCCGCGTACCCCGGGATCGGCTTATCGGAAAGCAGGGGACGGGTTTCCTGGCCACCATGAGGACTTTTGACTCTTCGCGTCCCGGTGTGGGAGCCCAAGCCGTGGGTCTGGCTCAGGGTGCATTGGATGTGGCGGTCAAATACGCCAAGACGCGGATTCAATTCCAGGCCCCCATCATCAGTTTTCAGGCGGTGCAGCATATGCTGGCGGACATGGCCGTTTCCATCGAGGCGGGGCGCGCTCTGGTGTATTCGGTGGCCCGATTCATTGACGGCCATCCCAAGGGGGATGTCTCCAAGGCCAGCGCCATAGCCAAGGTGTTTCCCACGGACATGGCCATGAAGGTGACTACGGATGCGGTCCAGATTCTCGGGGGATGCGGATACATGCGTGAATACCCTGTGGAAAAGATGATGCGGGACGCCAAGATTCTTCAGATTTACGAGGGGACCAATCAAATTCAGCGGAATATCATCGGACAGGCTTTGAACAAAGAATACACCCGCCGGAAATAGGTGACGGATGATGCACGTGGTGGTTTGCCTGAAACAGGTCCCGGATACCCGAAACGTCCGTATCGATCCCATTACGAACACGTTGCAGCGAGAGGGAGTGGAAAGCATCGTCAATCCCTTTGATCTGTACGCTCTGGAAACGGGACTTGGAATGAGGGACCGGACCCGAGGTCGGGTGACCGTTCTTTCCATGGGACCTCCCCAGGCCGAGCAGGCGCTGCGCGAGGCGTTGTCCTACGGTGCGGACGAGGCTGTGTTGCTTACGGATCGCTCGTTTGCGGGCGCGGATACCCTCGCCACGGCTCGTACCCTGGCCGCAGGGATTCGTCGGCTGGGCGACTTCGATCTGATCGTGTGCGGTAAGCAGGCCATCGATGGAGACACGGCCCAAGTAGGTCCCGGACTGGCCGAGAAGTTGGGCGTTCCTCACGTGGCATTCGTGAAGACCATCGAGTGCCTGGAGGAAGGAAGCCTGATCGTACATCGTATGATGGACGACGGGTACGATCGGGTCCGCATTTCACTCCCCGCCCTCATCACCGTGGTCAAGGAGATCGGGGAACCCCGGGTGCCTTCCTTCAAGGCCAAGGTGCGGGCACGGAAACATCCGGTTCAGATGTGGCGCTTGCAGGATCTGGGACTGTCCTCCAACGAGGTGGGGCTTACGGGCTCCGCCACTTGGGTGGAGCGTATTTTTGCCCCAGAGCCCAGAGGAGGGCGGGAACTCCTGGAAGGCGACTCTGCTCAACAGGCGACCGCATTGCTTCAGCGACTGAAACAGCGCCGGGTCGTCAAGCTCTCCTGAGGCATTCCGGAGGGTTCGCGCCTTGAATACCACCCCCCGGTCATCGCCATATGGGTTGACACCGCCTTTGGCGGCATGTAAAAGTCCGTCCGAAATCTCCACCCGGAAGGAATTCTTTCCAAGCAAACAGGCATCCTATGAGTATCTCTGTTGACAAAGAGAAATGCACGGCCTGTGGGGAGTGCGTCGAGAGTTGCCCCTTCGGAGTCATTGAGATCCAGGGGAACACCGCGGTCATCGGGGACGGGTGTACGCTTTGCGGCGCCTGCGAGGAAGTCTGTGCTTTTGAAGCCATCACCGTCGTCCATCGGGAAAAGGCGATTGGAGTGGATGCCGGATATCGAGGTGTCTGGGTATTCGGTGAGCAGCGGTGCGGGCGTGTGGCGGATATTTCGTTGGAACTGCTGGGAGAGGGCGGGAAGCTTTCGAACCTTCTCGATGAGCCTCTTTGCGTGGTGATGCTGGGCCACGATATTTCCGACGCGGCGCGGGAACTGACTCGGTATGGAGCGGATCGGGTGTATTGTGTGGATCATCCGGACCTGACCCACTACGAAGAAGACAGTTATGCGGATGTTTTGGCCCGCCTGATTCATGAACATAAGCCGTCGGTCCTGGTGATGGGAGCTACTTCCATCGGCCGATCGTTGGCTCCGCGACTGGCGTCCAGGCTGGACACCGGTTTGACCGCGGACTGCACCGGGTTGAGCATCCGTGAATCCGATCGTGTGTTGCTGCAGACCAGACCCGCTTTCGGCGGAAACATCATGGCCACCATTGTATGCGCGGACAGACGACCTCAAATAGCCACCGTTCGTCCCAAAGTGATGAAGCGCGCCGTGAGACGGGAAGACCGTACAGGCGAAATCGTTCCGGTACCCATGAATGGATTTGAGAACCGGGGACGGGTGCGCATTCTCGATATTGTGAGGGAAGTGGACGAACGGGTAAACCTGGCGGAAGCGGATGTCATTGTGGCCGGAGGCAGGGGGTTGAAGGAAGAAAAGAATTTTTCCTTGCTTCGTGAGTTGGCCGATCTTTTGAATGGAGCCGTGGGAGCCAGCCGTGGCGCAGTGGACGCCGGATGGATCGGCTACGCTCACCAGGTGGGTCAGACGGGCCGCACCGTAAGTCCCAAGTTGTACATTGCCTGCGGGATTTCCGGCGCCGTGCAACATCTCGTGGGCATCCAGTCTTCCGACGTTATTGTGGCCATCAACCGGGACCCCAATGCTTCCATCTTCGACGTGGCGGACTACGGGATTGTAGGGGATCTGTTTGACGTGGTGCCTGAGTTGATCGCGGAAATCAAACGGGAGTTGGGCCGCTGAAGAGCACCCCGCCGGGACGCGGCGCGCGTTGGGTCCCGTGCGGTGGCGGGAGGGACCGACGAAGCCCAATGGGAGACGGAACATGGTGGAAGCGAAACGCCGAGTGGTGCTGGTGACCGGAGGATCCAGAGGTATCGGAAAGGCCGTCGTACTCGGATTTGCGGGTCCGGAAACGATCCTGTTGATCAACCATTACGACAGGGAACCGGACGCGGCGGCGGCCACGGCTGCGGAAGCGGAGGAATTGGGAGCCACGGTTCGGGTATCGTATTTCAACGTGGCCGATACGGCGGAAGTCGCCGATCATGTGGGCGCCATGATCGATGAGTTCGGCCGGATCGACGTGCTCATTAACAATGCGGGTATCACCATGGATTCACTGTTTCCTCGTATGAAAGAAGAGCAATGGGATCGCGTCTTGAATGTGAATCTGAAGGGGGTATTCAATTGTTCTCAAGCCGTGGTCCGAACCATGATGAAGCAACGTTCCGGCAGTATCGTAAGCATCGCATCGGTGGTTGGCGCCACAGGGAATGCCGGACAGGCGAACTACGCCGCTTCCAAAGCCGGGATCATGGGATTTACCAAGTCACTGGCCAAGGAGCTGGCGCCCCGGAATATCCGGGTGAATGCGGTGGCGCCCGGGTTTATTGATACGGAGATGACCCGGGATCTGCCGGAGAAAATCAAGGAAGGCTTTATGCAGGCCATTCCCATGGGTCGAATGGGAGTTCCCGAGGAAGTGGCGGATGTGGTGCAATTCCTTTGTTCAGACCAGTCTCGGTATATCACCGGCCAGATCATCCACGTCAACGGCGGTTTATACTGATCGTGGATCGGCCCGCGTGAAACGCAATCTGCCGTGATGTTAGGTAGAAAGTCCCATTGTTGATCATTCAAAAGGGGGAAACAGGATGTCGTCTGCAGCGGATAAGGTCAAAGAAATCGTGTGTGAACAGCTGGGCGTTGATGCGGCCGATGTGGTGGACGATGCATCGTTCGTGGATGACCTGGGAGCGGATTCACTGGATCTTGTCGAGTTGATCATGGCCATGGAAGAGGCGTTCAACATCGAGATCGCCGATGAAGACGCCGAAAAGATTCGAACCGTAAAGGATGCCATCGAGTATATCCAGGCCCACCAGAAATGATTTGGGCGACTATGAGGATTGTCTCGTGACAAAACGAGTGGTTGTAACAGGTTATGGCTTGATCACACCGTTGGGTGTGGGAGTGGAGGAAACGTGGGAGAGTCTCTGCGCCGGCAAGAGCGGGGTCACTCCCATCACCCTGTTCGACGCGTCGGGGCTCAGATCACAGATAGCCGCCGAGGTGAAAAATTTCGATCCCGAAGACTTCCTGGACAAGAAAAGCGTACGCCGCTTGGACCGGTTTATACATTTTGCCATTGCGGCCGCCCGGATGGCCGTGGAAAGCGCGCGATTGGAAATTCCCGGAAACACTCCGGAGCGTGTGGGCGCCTATATAGGGACCGGGCTGGGAGGATTGCAGTCCATCGAGTACTATCACGAGATTCTTCTGAGCAAGGGGCCGAGTAAGGTAAGCCCCTTTTTCATCCCTATGCTGATAGGCAATATGGCTCCCGGGCAGATTTCCATCCTTTTCGGCGCCAAGGGGCCCAATCTGAGTATATCCACGGCCTGCGCCGCCGGATCTCATGCCATCGGAGAGTCCTACAAGCTTTTGCAGTCGGGTATGGCGGATGTGATGATCTGCGGGGGCAGCGAGGCGGTGATCACCCCCCTGGCGATTTCCGGATTCAACGCCATGAGGGCGCTTTCGGAGCGGAACGACGATCCTCCAAGGGCGTCCCGTCCCTTCGAAAAGAATCGGGACGGCTTCGTAGTGGGCGAGGGAAGCGGAATCATGGTTTTGGAGACTCTGGAACATGCGCTGGCCCGCAATGCCCACATCCGCGCCGAGCTTATCGGCTACGGCCTGTCCAGCGACGCCTACCACATGACGGCGCCGGCGCCCGAAGGGGAGGGTGCGGCCCGGTGCATGAAGTGCGCTATCGATTCCGCGGGAATACAACCCGATCAAGTGGATTACATCAACGCCCACGGCACTTCCACGGACTTGAACGACAAATCGGAGTTTCAGGCGATCCGGAACGTCTTCGGAGACCATGTCGCGCGAATGCCCGTAAGTTCCACCAAGTCCATGACGGGGCATCTCTTGGGCGCCGCGGGCGGGATCGAAGCGATTTTTTGTGTGCTTACCATCGAGCGGGACATAATCCCACCCACCATCAATTACATGGAGCCCGATCCGGAAATTCTTCTGGATGTCGTTCCTCATCAGGCCCGGGCGGCGCGCATCGAAGTGGCCATGAGCAATTCGTTCGGATTCGGCGGCACCAACGGGTGTCTCGTGTTCAAACGCTGGTGCCGATAGGTGGGGCAGGGGTTCTTTCCCCGTTCTGAACGGCGTCTTGGTTCGGGGCTGCCGAAGGGTGTTCGGCGGAGCGCCGACGCGATGACGTTCCAGTCTCCCATCGGTTCGCTGTGGCGATGTGAATCCTTACAGGGGAAATCAATGGTGTCGAAACCGTCCCAAGGAACTGTGCGAGGGCGGATGAGCGTTACATTTTCATGGGGATAGCCTGGGGAATATGGAACATCTGAAACATTCGGATCCGGAAGTGGCCCGCGCGGTGGAACAGGAGATGGAACGTCAGCGGAAAAAGCTGGTTCTTATCGCCTCGGAAAACTACGCCAGCAAGGCCGTGCTCGAGGCTCAGGGCACGGTCCTGACGAACAAGTACGCCGAAGGATATCCCGGCCGCCGTTATTACGGCGGATGTGAATTCGTGGACCGGGTGGAGACGTTGGCGATCGAACGGGCCAAGCACCTGTTCGGCGCGGATCATGCCAACGTTCAACCTCATGCTGGCTCCCAGGCGAACATGGGGGTTTACTTCTCCGTGCTCCAGCCCGGCGACACCATCATGGGCATGGATTTGAGCCACGGAGGACATTTGACCCACGGCAGCCCGGCCAGTTTCTCGGGTCGGTTGTTCAAAGTGGTTTCGTACCAGGTGGATCCGGAGAGCTATCGTATCGACATGGCCCACGTTGAGCGCCTTGCCGCAATCCATCGCCCCCGACTGATCATTGCGGGAGGGAGTTCCTATCCCCGGTTTATCGATTTTGCGGGCTTTGAGCGTATCGCGCGCAATGTGAATGCATTGCTGATGGTGGATATGGCGCATTTTGCGGGACTGGTGGCCGGCGGAGTGTACCCTTCCCCCGTGCCCTATGCGGATCTGGTGACCTCGACGACGCACAAGACGCTGCGGGGGCCGAGAGGGGGATTTGTGCTGGCTCGCGACCCATACGGCCGGCTGGTGGATCGGCACATGTTTCCCGGCATGCAGGGTGGTCCCCTCATGCACGTGATTGCGGCCAAAGCGGTGGCCTTTCGCGAGGCCATGCAGCCGGAATTCAGGGAATACACGGCCCAGGTTGTCGAAAACGCCCAAGTCCTGGCGGAGGTGCTGGCCCGAAATGGGTTGCATGTGGTTACCGGTGGAACGGACAGTCATTTAATTCTCGTGAATCTCTCGCCTACGGGTCTCACCGGAGCCTTTGCGGAGGACGTACTGGATCGGGCCGGCATGACTCTCAACAAGAACGTCATCCCTTTCGAACAAAAGGGCCCCAACAAGACCAGCGGTATTCGGATCGGAACCGCCGCAGTGACCACCCGTTTTATGAAGCAGGCGGAGATGCAATGGATAGCCCTGCGTATCATAGAAGTGTTATCCAATCCCGAAGATGAAGCCCTGATCAAGCGGGTCCGTGAGGAGGTCGAAGCATTGTGTGATCGATTTCCCGTTCCTTGAAGAACCGAGTTTAGCGCCCACCCTCCCGTGATGCCTCTTTCGGCCGGGGTTTGTTTCGACGGCCGGCCGATCTTGTGAGAGCCCTTCCATGTGGAGTGATTGTCGTGAAATGTCCCTATTGCGGCCATGTCGACAACAAAGTTATCGATTCGAGATTGAGCAAAGATAGTTTGGCCATTCGCAGGCGCCGCGGTTGCAGCCGATGTGGAAGGCGGTTTACGACGTATGAACGCGTGGAAGAAATCCTGCCCATGGTGGTCAAGAAAGACCATCGAAGGGAGCCGTTCAGCCGTCAGAAGATCTATGAGGGAATCAAGAAGGCTTTGGAGAAACGACCCGTCAGTGTGGATGTGATCGAATCTTTTCTGGACGAACTGGAACGGGGGCTTCACGAGAGTCAGCAAAAAGAAATTCCCACCCGGGAAATCGGGGAGCGGGTTATGGCCAGGCTCAGGGAACTGGACGATGTGGCCTATGTCCGGTTCGCCTCGGTGTATCGCCGGTTTGCGGACATCAACGAGTTCATGTCGGAATTGGAGAAGCTGGTGCGGGAACGTAATCGAAAGGGGGAGAATGCCGGACCCGACAGCGGATAGGGAATTCATGACCCTGGCTTTACGACGGGCCTGCAGGGGATGGGGGCGAACATCGCCGAACCCCATGGTGGGCGCCTTGGTAGTGCGCGGTGACCGGGTGGTGGGCAGGGGCTTCCACGCCTATGCCGGAGGACCCCATGCCGAACGGATTGCTCTGGAAGAAGCCGGTGATGCGGCTCGCGGGGCTACATTGTATGTGACTCTGGAGCCGTGCAATCATTTTGGGAAGACACCCCCCTGCACGGAGGCGGTCCTAAAGAGTGGAATTCGACGGGTGGTAATCGGTCAGAAGGACCCGAATTCTCGTGTGCAGGGAGGTGGCGCGAAACGTCTCATGGATGCCGGAATTCAAGTGGACTGCGGTATCCTGGATTCCGAGTGCGCCCATCTGAATGAAGCGTTCACCGTATTCGTCACCCGGAACCGACCCTTTGTGGCTCTGAAGACGGCGGCCACCCTGGATGGGAAAACCGCGACGGCGACTGGTGATTCCCAGTGGATTACCAACGAGCGCTCCCGCCGGTTCGTTCACAGACTCCGGGCCGCTTCGGATGCCATCCTGGTGGGGATGGGAACCATAAGAGCGGATGATCCCCGTCTGACGTGCCGGTATTCCCCAGGCCGGGACCCTCTGCGGGTTATTCTGGACAGTCGACTGACGTTGTCACCCGACCGGCGGGTTTTTAACAAGGAGTCTCGCGCCGGATTGCTGATTTGTACCTGCCGAGGAGCGGATTCCGAGCGGAAACGCCTGATGGAGAGAATCGGCGCCGAAGTGCTCGAGGTGGAAGAGCGAAACGGACGAGTGTCGTTGAGCGCCGTAATGCGGGAACTCGCCGCGCGGGACATCACATCCGTGCTTATCGAGGGAGGCGCCGAGGTGAGTGCTTCCGCGATAGGCGAAGGAGTGGTGGACAAAGTGTATTTTTTTTATGCTCCGAAGATTCTGGGAGGTCCGGATGCTCCGGGAATGGTGGGGGACCTTGGGATCCGCAGGATCGACGGCTGCCTGAACGTGCGTGGTTTAAGAGTCCGGCGGTTTGGGGAGGATGTTCTTCTGGAAGGGTATCTCAGAGCGCCGTGACCATCGAGAAAGGCGGGGCAAGGATTCCGTGTTCACCGGACTGGTTCAGGGAGTAGGTCGCGTAATCCGCATCGTGCGGAATGGACGGGAAGGGATTCTCGATGTGGATGCGCCCTTTCTCAGGGACCCGGAGTTGGGGGAAAGCATCGCCCTCAATGGCGTCTGCCTGACGGTGTCGGCATTCCGGGGCGCCGGAGTGGAGTTTTTCGTGTCGGACGAAACCCTGGCGCGGACGGCCTTGGGATTTTTGGCTCAGGGAGACCCAGTCAATCTGGAGAGAGCTCTGAGGCTCTCGGATCGTCTGGGCGGGCACCTCGTGAGCGGGCATGTTGACTCCATCGGCACGATCCTGATAAGAACGTCCAGTTCTAGTTCGATCCGGCTCAGGGTGCAGATTCCGAAAGAACTGACCAAGTTCTTGGTCGTCAAGGGCTCCGTGGCCTTGGATGGGGTGAGCCTGACCGTGAACGAGTGCGGGCCGACCTATTTCGAAGCGAACTTGGTCCCTCACACGGTGAATCGTACTACGCTGCAATTTTGCAGGGAGGGAGATCGGGTGAATATTGAAACGGACCTGATCGGAAAATACGTGGAACGCCTGCTCCGACACGGCGGAGGGGCTGACGTCAAACCTCATCCGGGCGGGCTTTCTCTGGAAAGCTTGGCGAAATACGGATTCGTTTCACCGTGACGATCTCCATCTGCGGAAGTCCGGGGCCGGGGAGCCCAGAGGCAGGAGCCGACGGGGTATCGGCGTGTTGACAGGAATCCAGGACTTTCCGTCGCGCGGGTTTCCGGGCGACGGAACGCGGTAGATCCTTTCAGCGTCAACAACCGGATCCGAATTGAACGCGAGGCTTAGTGTCATGCCGGTATGCAGCATAGAAGAAGCCATTCATGAGATACGCCAGGGCCGGATGGTCATTTTGGTGGATGACGAGGATCGTGAGAACGAAGGGGACCTGACACTGGCCGCGGACAAGGTGACCCCGGAAACCGTGAACTTCATGGCCAAGTATGGCCGGGGGCTCATCTGTCTTTCTATGGCGCCGGAAATGCTGGACCGGTTCAATTTGCCGCTGATGGTCCGAGACAACCGCTCTCCTTTTCAAACCGCGTTTACGGTTTCTATAGATGCCCGAAACAATCCCCACAACAGCCAGTCCGCGGCCGGACGCGCGTACACCATTCGAAAGGCCGTTTCGGAAGATCTCAGGGAAGGGGATTTGAAGGTTCCGGGGCACGTGTTTCCCCTGCGAGCCCGCAAGGGCGGTGTACTCGTTCGCACGGGCCAGACGGAGGGATCCGTGGATCTGGCGCGGTTGGCAGGGTTGCAGCCTGCGGGAGTGATCTGTGAGATCATGAACGAAGACGGTACCATGAGCCGGATGCCGGATCTGGAAAAATTGGCTCAACGATTCGAGCTCAAGATCTGCACGGTGGCTGATCTCATTGCATACCGCATGCGAAACGAACGACTGGTTCGCCGTGTGGCCACGGCGATTCTTCCCACGCCTGCCGGGCGATTCAAATGCGTGGTGTACGAAAACGACGTGGACGATCACCAGCATTTAGCTCTCGTCAAGGGAGAAATTCTGCCCGGAGACGAAGTGCTGGTTCGGGTTCATTCCGAATGTCTCACGGGAGACGTATTTCACTCGTTGCGGTGCGATTGCGGGGAGCAGTTGGCCGAGGCCCTGAACAAGGTTCAGGCGGCGGAAAAGGGCGTAGTGCTGTATATGCACCAGGAGGGGCGGGGTATCGGCTTGATCAACAAGCTTAAAGCCTACGCCCTTCAGGACGAAGGCAAGGACACGGTGGAGGCGAACCTGGAGTTGGGATTCCAGCCGGATTTGCGGGACTACGGTATCGGGGCGCAGATTTTGGCCGACCTGGGTGTGCAGAAGATGCGGCTCCTTACCAACAATCCCAAGAAGATTATCGGGTTGGAGGGATATGGTCTGACGGTGGTGGAGCGGGTCCCACTCACGGTATGCCCGAATCCGGTGAACCTGAGATATCTCAAAACCAAGTGCGCCAAACTTGGCCACTTGCTGGATGTCTAATTGTCTAATGGACGAGGTGGTTATGCCCAGAGTATTGGAGGGGCACCTGCAGGCCCAGAACCTGCGTTTCGGAATCGTGGTCAGCCGGTTCAATGATTTCATCACGGCGCGTTTGTTGGAAGGAGCCATGGATTCTCTCCTGCGGCACGGAGCGGACGAAGGGTCCATCGATCTGGTCCGGGTGCCGGGGTCCTTCGAGATTCCGCTGGTGAGTCGCAAGTTGGCCGAGAGCGGCCGATACGATGCGGTGATCTGCCTGGGAGCAGTCATACGGGGCGCCACTCCCCATTTCGAGTATGTGGCTGCAGAGGTCTCCAAGGGGGTGGCCGCGGTAACCCTGGATACGGGCGTTCCCGTCATATTCGGCGTTCTCACCACGGATACCATTGAGCAGGCGGTGGAACGGGCGGGAACCAAGTCCGGAAACAAAGGCTGGGGAGCCGCGCTTTCCGCCATCGAAATGGCCAACCTGATGAAACAGCTGTGATGCTTCATGTCAAGCCGAAGAAAGGCTCGCGAACAGGCCATTCAAATCCTGTTTCAAATGGACGCCTGCAAACTACGGGCTGTGGAGGCGTTGAAATTGTTCGAGGTCTCTTTCAACGCCGGCAAGCCCCTTACCACTCTGGTTCATTCCCTCGTTATGGGGGTTTCGGAACGCCGGGAGGAATTGGACCGGAAGCTTGAGAGCCACTCGGAGAACTGGCGTCTGGACCGCATGTCCCTTGTGGATCGGAATGTCTTGAGAATGGCATTGTACGAACTTCTCCATATGGAAGAGATTCCCCCCAAAGTGTCTCTGAATGAGGCGGTGGACTTAGGTAAAAAGTTCGGTGGAGAGGAATCGGGATCGTTTATAAATGGTATTCTGGACAGTATCTACCGTTCTCTTAGAATGGACTCCTCGTGGACCAAGAATCCGGATGAACCCATGAAACGGAAATGAGACCGATGGAACGAATCTATAACCCGCAGGAAATTGAGAAGAAATGGCAGAAGCACTGGGAGGATGGGGGGTACGACCGTGTCTCGGAAGATCCGTCCATGCCCAAGTTCTACCTGCTGGAAATGTTCCCGTACCCTTCGGGAAAGATTCATATGGGTCATGTACGTAACTATACCATTGGAGACGTGGTGGCCAGATACAAACGCATGAACGGGTTCAACGTACTGCACCCCATGGGATGGGACGCCTTTGGCATGCCGGCGGAAAACGCCGCCATCGAGAACAAGATCCATCCCGCCGTCTGGACCCGGAACAACATACGGACCATGAAGCATCAGCTCAAACGGATGGGGTTTAGTTATGACTGGAGTCGGGAGTTCGCCACCTGTGACCCGGATTACTATCGATGGGAGCAGCTTATCTTTTCGCGCATGTATGAACGGGGGCTGGCCTACAAGAAACGATCCCTGGTGAACTGGTGTCCCAAATGCCAGACCGTCCTGGCCAACGAACAGGTAGAGAACGGCTTTTGTTGGCGCCACACGGATCAGGAAGTGATCCAGAAGGAAATGGACGGCTGGTTCTTCAAAATCACGGAGTATGCGGAAGAGCTTCTGGAATGCATGGATCGGATGGGGGGCTGGCCTGAACGGGTCCTTACCATGCAGAGAAATTGGATCGGGAAGAGCCATGGCGCCGTGGTGCGTTTTCCCAGGGAGGATGGGAGGGATCCTATTCAGGTATTCACTACCCGCCAGGACACATTGTACGGCGCCACGTTCATGTGTCTTGCACCGGAGCTGGAACTGTCCCGAGAAATCGCCCGGGGAACCGGCCGCGAAGCCGAGGTGGACGCGTTCATTGACCGCACTCTCCGGGTGGAATCCTACCTGAGGACTTCCGACCAGATGGAAAAGGAGGGGGTGTTCACGGGGAAGCACTGCCTAAACCCGCTCACAGGGCTTCGAATGCCCATATATGTCGCCAACTTCGTCCTGGCCCACTACGGGACCGGGGCTGTCATGGCTGTTCCCACCCATGACCAGAGGGATTTTGAATTCGCCCGCAAATACGGCCTGCCTCTGGTGGTGGTAATTCAACCCGAAGACCGGGTGCTGAGTCCGGACACCATGAACGAGGCCTACGAAGACGAGGGATATTTGGTGAACTCGGGGCTGTTTGACGGATTGCATAACGTGGAAGCCCTGGACCGCATCGCCGAGTATTTGGAGGAGAAGGATCTGGGGTTCAAGACGGTGAACTACCGGCTGAGAGACTGGGGCATCTCCCGGCAGCGCTTCTGGGGAGCCCCTATTCCCGTCGTATATTGCCAAGTCTGTGGCATTGTTCCCGTTCCGGATCGGGATCTTCCCGTGGTGCTTCCCGAGGACGCCGAGATGGGAGAAGATGGACGATCCCCGCTGCCGTTGCTTGATTCCTTCGTTCGGACGACCTGTCCCAACTGTGGCGCCGAGGCCCGGAGAGAGACGGATACCATGGATACTTTTGTGGAATCGTCCTGGTATTTCGCCCGATTCGCCTCCGCGGATTACGACCGGGGTCCACTGGATAGAAGCCGCGTGGATTACTGGATGCCGGTGAATCACTACATCGGCGGTATCGAGCACGCTATACTCCACCTGCTCTATTCGAGGTTCTACACCAAAGTAATGCGGGACCTGGGATTGTTGGCTGCGGACGAACCGTTCACCAATTTGCTGACGCAGGGGATGGTGTGCCATGAAACCTATCAATGTCCGGTCCACGGATATCTTTTCCCCATCGAGGTGAACGATCAGAAATGTCCCAAATGCGGCCGCCCCGTGATTCTGGGTCCCAAGGTCAAAATGTCGAAGTCCAAGAGAAACGTGGTGGATCCGGAAACATTGATCGGACACTACGGAGCGGACACGGTGCGGCTGTTTTGTCTATTTGCGTCGCCGCCCGAAAGGGACCTGGAGTGGAGCGAGCAGGGAGTCGAAGGCGCTTATCGGTTTCTGAATCGAGTGTGGCGCCTGGTGGTGGATCGGGTGGAGGAATTGAAGTCCGTGTCCCCGTATGCACGGGATGTGACCCTTGATGAGCCTCTCAAGACGTTGCACCGCAAGAGCCATCAAACCATCAAGAAGGTGACGGACGACATAGAAGACCGGTTTCACTTCAATACGGCCATCGCGGCAGTCATGGAATTAACCAACCAGATCAACAAAACTCTGGAAGAAGCAGACTCATCGAGTGTCCTGGTCCGGAAGGTGACGGTAGAAGCCGTGGAGGCGCTCCTGGTGCTTTTGTTTCCGTTTGTGCCTCACTTTGCGGAGGAACTCTGGAGTATTTTGGATCGACCCGGAGAGCTGAGCCGCCGACCTTGGCCGCGATATAATCCCGATGCCGTGCTGGCCGATGAGATCGAAGTCGCCATCCAGGTAAACGGCAAGCTGAGAAGTCGAATTCTGGTGGCCCCGGACGCGGATCAGGACCTGATCCGTCGCAAAGCCATCGAGGACGAGCGGGTGGAGAAATGGATCCATGAGAAAACCATCCGAAAAGTCGTGGTGGTGCCCGGGAGGCTGGTGAACATTGTGGTTTCCTAGCATGTCCTTCTGCTGTCGCGCCGCTTTGGTATCAGGGATCCTAATGCTTTGCGCCTGCGGATACCGACTCCAGGGAGGGCCCGGAGCCATTCCCCCGGATCTTCGGAGGATCGCGGTGCCGGTAATGGACAACCGAACCAACGAGCCTGGTTTGGAAGCCGTCGCTACGAAGATTTTCATCGAAGAGCTGAATCGACGGGGAACCTTTGATGTGGCGCCTACGGAGAAGGCGGATGCCGTGCTTCAAGGGAGTATCCGCCGCATACAGACGTCCGCTCTTTCGCACGGCCCGGACCGTCATGCCGTGGAACGTCGCGTCGTGCTTACTCTTTCGCTGGAACTGACCCGCACGGCGTCCGGGCAGACTCTCTGGAAGGTGGAGGAGATGGCGTTTCAGGAAGGGTATCCGGTGTCCACGTCGGATCCTGTGACCACGGAGTTCAATCGGCAGGCGGCGCTTCGAAAGATCCTGCGGAATCTGGCGGAGAAGATGGAAGAGCGAATGTTCGTCGGATTCTAATTCGTCTTTCGTCTTTGCACACCTTCCTCGCAGTTTCCACAAAGAACCCCCTCCTACGTCCCGTCCAGAAACGTGGTTCCCTGTTGGTTTCTCCGTTTCTCCGACCAAGGCGGCTTTTTTTCGTGGTTTCGGGTCGTCACAGGCGTCCCACCGCAGGAGTTGGGCGCCTGCCGTATTCGTGCACCGTCCGCACCATGGCTGCCATATTCTCCGGCCTCATATCGGGCCACAGGTCCGAACCCGGCCACACGGCGTCCACTCCAGCGTCGATGATCCCCCGTATGGCGGACTCCGCTTGTTCCACCGTTGTCTCCGGCTTGCACGGGAGGTCGTAGACGTCGAAATTTCCGAAAAGCAACCGGTCCGAGCCGATCTTAACGCGGGTTTCACTCAGATTGTTTTTCTTGTCCACCGCGAGAGCATCCGCACCACAATCCACCATCATTTCCACTAAGGCGTCCGTCTTTCCCGCGATATGAAGAACTTTGGGGGAAGGCCATGCATCGAGAATCCGTGTAAGCCTGGGCTGGATCAGGCTCTTGAAGAGGCGGGGAGGCAAAACATCCCCGGATGCGCTTGGTTCACTCAGAGTGATATAGTCCGCTCCCGCTTCCAGCCAGAAACGCCCTACCGCGATGACCATTTCCGTGAGCTTGTCCAGGGCGATCTCCACCTTGGACTTGGTCTTGAAGGTCGCCTTCAGGACTTCCTCCAACTCGAGCAGTTGCCCCAGCTGTGTGAAAGGACCCCTTTGCCAGACTCCCACCGGATATTGGGGCGCCTCCGCGCGGATTATTTCCACAGCCTTCCTCACCAGGGGGATACGGCCTCTTTCAAGTACATTCTCCGGTACACGCACCTCGTCCAGGTCTTTCCAGATTTTCTGGGGCACCGTGGGGAATACCACTTCGGCGGTGTCTTCGTAAAAGTTTACATGGTTCCCCAAGGCCTCGGAGAGGATGGCGATATCGTAGGGAACGACGATGCCGTCGAACTCCATCCTGCGGGTGGATGACAAGGCGGCTCGGGCCATGAGTCCGGCGTCTTGGTGTATCCGGGAAAACAGGAGCCCTGCCTCTTGCAGTGCGGGAAGCACCAGCATGGAGAGTCCGCTGAACAGGGGCATGGTATCAATGGGATCCCTCCGGAAAAGTGCGAGGACGCGTTTCTTGGAGTTCATCGCGGTCATGGCGGCCTCCTCTGAGCGTGCGCGAATCCGCAGGTAAGCGCATCGTGATTGGAGCGTTGACCTCGAAGCGTCGTTTTGAAAACCCGTGCCGCGGCGAAGACGCACCAAGACTTTCCGTGATTCACACACCTTTGCAGGGTGAGTACGTCACTCTCTTATCTGCCGGGCTGAACACGAGTTTCCACAGATTTTGGAAGGAATCAAGAAAAAAGAAAAGAATGCGCTCCTTGCCCCGTATACGCCGCAGTCGCTTCCGGAAGGGGAGGGCTGTTTCTAACGGCGCCGACCCTCGGAATTCCCAAACAACCCCGGCGCCCGGAAAGGGGGCTGTGCCGGATTCCTTTTGGGAGCCGTTTCGGCGGCGTTCCGAGGGTTGGATTTCAGGAAACCCGCTGTGACAGAGCGCTCACCTTGCGGCTGAGCCGGGATATATACCGGTCCGCTGTCCTGCGGTGCAGGACCCGCTTGGCGGATGCTTTGTGAATGCCCGCTACGGTTTGCCGGAGAGCGGATTCGGCCTCGGGTATGGATCGATCCTCTACGGCCTTGTTTACCTTCTTCATCAAATTACGCACCCGGGTCTTGATCGACTGGTTGCGTTTTCGCCGTTGCTCGTTTTGACGGGCTCGTTTCAGCGCCGATGGGTGGTTTGCCAAAATCGCTCCTCCACTTTGAGAAATTGAACTGTTATTGATAGAGCAATTGCGGAAGCGTGTCAATGAAAAACGTGCGCGACTTCTGAGATCAGCGGAGTTCAGCGTGCTGCGCGGAAAGAGCCGGGAACGTTCCGGGGAGGGCGAAAAGCATCCCGAATCAGTTCCGGCTTCTTGCCTCTATCCGGGAGGATAGGGCGTCATGACGCATCAAACCACGATCCGGTCCGTATTCCGAAATTCGGTGTAGGAGTGGAGAATGTACTCCATTTCACGCCAGTTGAGTTTCTTGAGAATGTCGTACGTCAGGTGATGTACCACGGATTCTTCTCTTTCTCTTTCTTCGTCGGAACATTCATAGCGTTTGTAATATTTGGAGAATCGCACCACGTGAACCAGTTCGTGGGTCAAAATGTAGAGACAGATTCCCAGGAGAGTGAGGCGGGGTTCACGGGCAAGCGCTTCCAGTATGATATGATCCTGAAGGCAGATCAGGTAGAAATCCAGGACCCGATGAGGCAGGGGGGGGATATGTGGGTCCCGAGAGTATTTGAAGAGTTGAGCAAATGCCTGGTGAGTAATCTCATCTTCGTTAAGATGCGCCAATGTCTTGATATCATAACGTATTCTGTTCCATTCGCTGGAAGAGAACCGGAAGTGGTCGGCCGTGGCGTCTTCGGCGATATCCACGGCAGTATGGACGATGCCCAGTTCTTGTTCGTTGAACGTTTTCAATTCCATGGCACGAAGTGCGGTCGAGTCAACGCCTGCCCTTCTTCAAGTCCCGAGCTTCCCTTCGAGATCGTTTGTCCGTGGCTCCACCACCTTTGCTCTTCAGGGACGTCCGGCTTGCTCCGGGCTTGGGACGAGAGGGCAGATCCCGGTCTGGATTCAGGAAGAACGAACCAGGAAGATCCCGTAAGACGGCGGAATTCTTCTTGGGTTGCTCCGAACCGGTTGTCTGTCTCAGTTCCTGGGGTTCAACGGGAGGGCCGTTCAAAAAGTTGCAGGGGACATAAGGAGCGACCACGAGATGACGGCCGGCCGCGAAAAACGAGACCCCCTGGGACTGCGCCCGCTCCGCATGGACTTCCACCAGGATCGGCTCGGGATCTTTTCTTCTGCCGATTCGCAGGGCCAGTTCCTTGTCGCGGGATAGAACCACCCATGCTCCGGTGAAGGGTCTAAGGCCTTGTTCCGTCACGTGGGGCCATGAACGGGGTCTCAAGGCGATGTACAATAACTTCGGGGCCGCTACGATTTCATAAGAACCCGCCGAGGCTTCACGAGTCGTCGCGCGCATCCGCCCGTCTCGGATTTCAAATTCTCCCCGCAGGTCGTGGATCCGTATCTCCTGGAGGTGTGAAAGGCGGATGTGGGGCCAATCCGGTTCCTCGGAAAGAGCTTTCACCAGATCCTTTAACGATACGTACCCTTCCGGGTCGGGCAATAGGCCGAATTCATCCGGAGCCCGACTCAATGCGTAGAGTACCACCTTCTGTAATCCTTCCAGTTTCTGGCGGAATTTTCTATCCAAGGATGATTGATACCTCCCGCTCGAGGAAAGTTCGGGATCCGCAGGGCTCCATCATGTGGTTTTCTTGTATCTACGCACAGGGATCGGCGGAATTCAAGCGGGAAACCCATGTTAAGGGTTCAAAAATGCTTTTGCTTTCTCCGATGGATTTGCTATATAGGTACTCGAACAGCAACGAGAAAGCCGGTTGGTGGGTTTCCGGCCGCCCAATAAAAGCAGTTCCGGGACAATGGTATTTCAAGAAAAGAACCCTTGGAACGCACGCAATCTCAGGCATGCCTCATGTAGACGTTGACGCTCGTTTCTTTTTACGCCCTGCTCGCACTCCGCCGAGCACATCTCGTCGTATCCCTTTTTTCAGCACCGTTTCCGGTTTAGTGCAGTCCACAAACCAAGTTCATAAACATGTTGGGAGCCTTGAATATGCACGGATGCTTCAAGCCTTCACCGGAGCCTGCCAAGTCAAAGCTGATTTTGGGCTTTGTGTTGTATGTGGTATTAAGCCTGCTGATCTGCTCGGATTCCTGGACTCTCTCTTCGCCTCGTAACAGCGGGGTCCCCCGCAGTTCCGTATCCGAAGAACGGGTCGAGCTGCAACACCGGGCCTGGTGGGGCTCACTGTCCGTAGCCTCGACGGAACTTCCGGCTCGGCGTTTCGGTTCCCGGTTTTACTCACGCGAGTCGGGAGGACTTTCCACCGGGTACCCCCCGGACAGCACGGTCATGCCTCCGGCCCCGGCGTCCATGAGAGTGTCGGAATCAATCGCATCGAAGTCCGCCGCCGAGTTTCACGTCGACTCTCTGGAGTTCCAGCGCGGTGATACCTTTTTCAATGCCGCCGTGCGATTAGGGCTGCCTGGAAACGTGGCCGCCGAGGCCGTTCGGGAAGCCCGTGGCGAGCTGGATATGCGGCGCATCGCCGTGGGAGATGTTCTCACCTTGAAGCGAAAGAACTTCGAAGATGATTGGTTCCGGTTGGAGTACGAGAAGAAGAATGAATACCAAGTGCTTATAGAACCTTCGGATGATGGATTCGCCGTTCAAAAACGTCTGGTCGCCCTGACCCCTCGGATTCATACGGTGGAGGGGGTCGTGGAGACCAGCCTTTACGAAAGTGCGATGAAGGCCGGGCTTTCTCCCGCGCTTGTGGACCGACTGGTGAACATCTTCTGCTGGGACGTGGACTTTCTGGTGGATGTGCGTAAAGGAGACCGATTCAAGATCGTATACGAGAAATGGTACCGGAAGGATTCCGCCGTGCGGGACGGGACCATTCTGGCCGCCCGGTTTACCAATGAAGGGCGGGATCTGGAAGCCTTCCTGTTCCTGGAGGAAAATGGGGAAGAAACGTATTATGATCGCCAAGGGGCAAATCTGAGGAAGCAATTCCTTAAATCGCCTCTTCAGTACACACGGATCAGTTCTCATTTTTCGCATTCGCGATTGCACCCCATCCTCAAGATCTACCGGCCGCATTTGGGAGTGGATTATGCCGCTCCGCAGGGAACACCGGTTCAATCCATCGGAGACGGAAAGGTGGAGTTTGCCGGCTGGAGGGGTGGATTCGGCAACTTCGTGAAAGTCCGCCACGCTTCGGGTTTAGTGTCCTGTTATGGTCACCTGCGGGGGTTTGCGGGGGGTGTACGGGCGGGCAGACGAGTGAAACAGGGCCAGCTCATTGGATGGGTGGGCATGACGGGATTGGCCACGGGTCCCCACTTGGACTTCCGCATCATTCAGGATGGAAAGTACGTGGATCCGGTGAGGGTCCTCAAAAAGACCCCTGCGCTCCATGCCGTCGGTGAACGAAATCGCGAAGCCTTTAACAGGGTGTTGGCTCGTTATGCTCCGCTGCTGGATGATCGGAAGCCGGTGTTTACCGCCATGGGAATAATGACGCCTCCGGTCAGAATATGGATTCTGCCGTAACGGCGGATGCAAATGCGTCGAACCATTCGGGACCCAGGATGTGCCGCCAGTTCTCGTAGACCGGGTTCATTTTGTCCCGAAACTGTCTCCGGTCCGAGAAGCTTAGATACACCACGTTCAGTCCTTTGGACAGGCACTCCCGGAGCGCATGAATTTCCTGTTGAGTCTGGTATCCGCGGTTGATGATCTCGAAATCATAGGCGGCCTCACGTAAAATGGAGCGGAACTTGGGCGCCAGCTCCTTCCAGAAAGAGTTATTGATCACCAAGACCCCCAGGTGAAGAGTCTGAAAAGACACCGTCACGAATCGGTTGGTGTCTTTGAGGCTTGTGTCCGGAATCTGATCCAGTGGGATGAGCAGGGCGTTCACGTCGCGTTTTTCCAAGGCCTGTGCCAGTTCGTTGCCCCGCAGACTGCCGGGGACGGCCTGCAGAGCGCTCATGGTGTCGTAAAAGAGGGGAGATTCGGGACCATTGATGCGCAGACCCCGAAAATCTTCGGGGCGGTACAGAGGCCTGCGGGCGTTTACCACGGCGGCGCCTCCGAAATCCACCCATGCCAAAGCCGGCAAACCGGCCCCCCGGTACAAATCGAACAGCACTTCTCTATACTCCCCATCCAGCATTCTGTAGGCCGTGTGACGATGATGAAACTGAAAGGGCAGTTCCAGAACGGCTGCCTGGGGTACTAAATGCAGCGTCAAATACAACGGGATCACCGCCATCTGGATATTCCCCATGAGCACCTGCTCCAGCAGGGATCTTCCCTCGCCCCACGCGCCCTCGGGGATGATTTCAAGGCTCATGGTGCGATTGGTTCGGGTTTCCACCGCCTGCTTGAACTGGAGAAGTCCGATGTTTACTCCATGGGTGAGGGAGCGGTCGTGACCTATGCGGATCCGAATGGCGCCGGCAAAAGACGGAGGGACAACCAGCAGTCCGGTGAGGAATACGGCCATCAGCAACATGCTCAGGTTTCTATTGGGGATCATGTCGGTTCCTGATCGTTTCGAAAGAGTTGGTATTGGAACGGGCTCGACGGATTGTCGAACAGGGCGGCCGCGGTCTGCACGATGAATTCCTCATTTCACGGGATTCCACCGCATCGCGTGTCCGGATCATGACCATCCTGTCTGCCGTAAACCGGTGTAATACGGATTGTCCAGAGCATTAAGAATGATCATCGTTTTGTCAAGCGGGTACGCATTTGGAAGGCCTACAGGCGGATAAGAAGGATTCCATGGTGGTGGACGTGGCCTTGCCTGTGGCTGTGGCCGGTGCGTACACCTATCTGGTTCCGGATCATCTGGAAACCCGGGTGGAGATGGGTCACCGAGTGCTGGTCCCATTCGGTCGCCGTATGCTCAATGGATACATCCTCGACATACGGCGCGAAGAGCCCCAAAGAGAACTCAAGTCCATTGTCGAGATATTGGATCCGTTTCCCTGGTTTCCGAGAGACCTCATCCCTTTTCTATCCTGGATCTCCAAGTATTACATGTATCCCATCGGCCTGGTTATCCGTACTGCGCTTCCCACCGGGCTGGGAGTGGGAACCCGGAAATCCTACCGCCTGACTCCGGCGGGACGGGAAGCCATGACGGAAGGCGCCGCCGACCTTAGGGAGTCCGCTGTGCTCTCCCTGCTCAAACGAGAAGGAGGGTGTACCGCGCGCGCTTTGGCCGGTAAAATCTCGGAGGAGGATTTTCATTCCGTTCTTCGGAGGCTTTCGACCAAAGGATGGATCGCGTGTACCGGACGATTGAGCCGGGATGCGGTTCGTCCTTTACGGATCAAAATGCTTCGGGCCGAGCCCTATCCCGGGGACATGACTTCCCGGCAGGAGGAAATATGGAAATACGTGGCCCAGAAGCCGGAGCGACCCCGCTCGGAAGTGGCCGAGCGATTTCCCGGATGTGCTTCAACGCTCCGAACCATGGAACGAAAAGGGATTCTCCGGACTCTGCTCCAGGACGTGTATCGCAATCCTTTTGGTGAGGACGTGGCTGTGCACTACGAAATCCCGGAACTTACGGCGGACCAGGATCGGGTTCGAAGCGTTCTGAGTGATGCGCTGTCCGCCGAAGGATTCCATTCCCTTCTCTTACACGGGGTTACCGGGAGCGGGAAGACCGAACTCTACCTGAGGGCGGTGCGGGAAACTTTGGAGAGGGGTCGCACGGCCCTGGTAATGGCGCCGGAGATCACTCTGGCCGCGCAGATGGAAGCGGTGTTCCGGTCCCGTTTTGGGGATCGCCTGGCCTTATTGCACAGCGGGTTGTCCAGCGGACAACGTTTCGACCAGTGGCTCAGGATTCTCAAAGGCGAGGCGTCTGTGGTACTGGGAGTGCGTTCGGCCGTGTTCGCTCCTCTTTCAAGGTTGGGTTTGATCGTGGTGGATGAGGAGCACGATCAGGCCTACAAACAGGAGGATCGCCTGAGATACCAGGCCAGGGACCTGGCTCTGGTCCGCGGCAAGATGGTCGGTGCATTGGTTGTCCTGGGAAGCGCTACCCCTTCACTCCAAAGCTACCATCATGCTGTTCGCGGGAAGTATGCATTTGCATCTTTGCCCCGTCGCATTGGAGAAGGTCAATTACCTGAGGTACAACTAGTTGATATGGCTCAAGAAAAGCGGGGCGCTAAGCTTTCCCGCATTTTGGCGGAGAGCTTGGAGGGAACTCTCGACCGGAGAGAACAAGTCATTTTGCTGTTGAATCGGAGGGGATATGCTCCGTTGCTTCTGTGTCCAAACTGCCGAACGACGGTGCAATGCGCCAACTGCCAGGTAGCCTTGACCTTACATCGGGACTCCGGGAGTTCCGGAGACTACCTACTGTGTCACCATTGCGGATACACACATCCCTTCGAGGATCTGTGTCCCGTATGCGGATTTCATCGCCTGATTCCTCTGGGCATGGGTACGGAGAAGCTGGAGGAAACGCTGGCGGAACGGTTTCCATCAGCCCGTATCGGACGTCTGGATCGGGACACCGTTGCCGATCGGAGCCGACTGTTCCAGGTGCTGAGAGCGTTTCACAGCGGTGAGATGGACATACTGGTGGGTACTCAAATGATTGCCAAGGGCCTCGATTTTCCGGGCGTGACTCTGGTGGGCGTCTTATCCGCCGACCATTCGCTGCATTTCCCGGACTTTGCCTCCACGGAACGCACCTATCAGATTCTCAGCCAGGTTTCCGGACGAGCCGGCCGACGCGAGAGTCCCGGGAAGGTGATTATCCAGACTTTCCATCCGGATCACTACTGTCTCCGACATGCCCGACATCATGCGTATCATGGTTTTTACCTGGATGAGCTGGTTTATCGTAACGAGCTGTTATATCCTCCGTTTTCCAGGCTGGCGGCCCTTCGGATCAGCTCGGAAGACCCGACCCGGTGTCGTGATACGGCCGGGGTGGTAGGCGATACGATCAAAGAACAGGCTGCCGGGGATCCCCGTGTGCGGGTGCTCGGACCGGCCCCGGCTCCCTTAGGGAAGCTCAGGGGTCGCTATCGATGGCACCTGTTGATCAAAGGGGCGGGAGCCGTGCCGTTGAACAGGTTCCTGCGGAGGGCATGGCCCCTTTGCCGGGAACTGGGGCGCCGCACGTCCACGTCCGTTTCGCTGGACGTGGATCCGGCGAGCATGCTCTGAGTTTACGCTCAGAATGGCGCATGGTTTTTCCGGCCGCCCCTTCGGTAGAAAGCCCCAATGGGTTTGTGAGGTGGGTTCACCCGATGAATCCGCCGGATTTCTGCATTTCCGCAAGGTTTCCGGCCGAAGGCGGTTTTTTTCGGAGGGCGGCTTGTGCACCCGATGATGATGCGATACTTTTTAAACAGTTGAAGCACAGCGCCGGATGAGTCGGAGGTCCGAAAACGGAAGCGGGGAGATCGAAGGGTTGGACTTTGTCCCGACTCATTCAGAGGGAGAAGACCATATATGGCTGTTCGTACTATCATTACCTATCCGGACCAAAGGCTGATCGTGAAAAGTGCGCCCGTGGAAGACTGGGGCGAAGAAATTCAGACTCTGGTCGATGATATGGCCGAAACCATGTACACGGCGCCCGGCATAGGGCTTGCGGCTCCCCAGGTAGGGATTAACCGTAGAGTCATCGTGTTCGACGTGGATCAGAGAGAAGGTCGGCCCGACTTGGTGGCTCTCGTGAATCCCGAGATCGTGGAGTGCGAAGGTGAAATCCTCTTCGAGGAAGGATGTTTGAGTGTGCCGGAATACAACGCCGAGGTGAAGCGGAGTTCGCGGGTCTGTGTGCGCGGGATGGATCGGACGGGTCGGCCGGTGGAACTCGAGGCCAGGGATTTAGCCGCCATCGTGCTCCAGCACGAAATCGACCACCTGGACGGTATTCTGTTTATAGACCGAATCAGCCGGTTGAAACGAAGTTTGTATCTTAGGCGCCTTAAGAAGGCGCAACAGGTGGGTGAATGAGTTTTCGCGTCGGCTTCTTCGGAACGCCTGAGTTCGGGGCCGTTCATCTGGAGCGGCTGATTCGGGAGGGCGAAGAGGTGGCTTTTGTGGTTACCCAACCGGATCGCGCCAGGGGACGGGGGCGTCTGCTCCGGCCTCCGCCCGTTAAGGAGACGGCCCTGAAGTACGGCCTGCAGGTACTTCAGCCTCGATCCCTGAAACATCCCGAGACCGTTGAAGCGATTGCTCGTTACGGTTGTGACGTGTATGTGGTGGTGGCTTACGGGTTGTTGCTTCCCACTGAGTTGCTCAAGGCGCCGGAACGGGGCGCCGTGAACGTCCATGCTTCGTTGCTGCCGCGGCTTAGGGGCCCGGCGCCCATTCAGTGGGCCATTATTTTAGGCTATCCGGTGACCGGTGTGACCACGATGCTCATGAATCAGGGCATGGATACCGGGGACATCCTTCTCCAAAGTTCCGTACCTATCCGCCCTCAGGATACTGCGGGAACCCTGCACGACCGGCTGGCGGAGGCGGGATGCGAGCTTCTGACAAAGACCCTCAAGGGTTTGAAACGCCGAATTCTGATTCCCAGCCCTCAGGACTCTTTGAAGGCGACGTATGCTCCCCTGTTGGAGAAGGCGGATGGTTTGATCCAATGGGACGAATCCGCAAACCGGATCGCCCACAGAATTCGAGGACTGGATCCATGGCCGGGAGCATTCAGCTTCCTCCAAGGCAGGCGTGTCCTGATGTACGGCGGGTCTCACGAAGCCGTATGCGGTCATGAACGTCCGGGGACCGTGGTGGGTCTCCTGGAGGGAGGGCTCCGCATAGCGGCGGGAGAAGGTTGCGTGTTGGTGCATGAACTCCAGTTGGAGGGGCGAAAACGCCTGCCGGTGAATGAATTCTTGCGCGGGTTTCCCCTGGCTCCGGGGACGGTTTTTGGGGCTCCATGAGCTGGGCCAGAAACACGGCGTGGAAGGTACTGATCACAGGGGAGCACACTCCCAAGGATCCCCGCGAACTACTCGATACCGCTTTCAACGCTTCTTCGGGCATCCGGGACGAAGAACGTGCTCTCGCCTCTAATCTCGTCTTCAGTGTCCTGCGATGGCGATCCGGATTGGATTGGGTATTGAACCGTGTCTCCAGGATTCCATTGAGCCAATGTTCGGCGGAGGTGCGGACCGCCCTTCGCTTGGGTGCGGTTCAGATCCTGGTATTGGACAGAATTCCCGCGCATGCGGCCGTGAACGAAACGGTGGGGCTGGTCAAGTCGTCGCAGCCGAAATGGGTCACGGGTTTTGTGAACGGGGTGCTGCGGACGGTAGCGAGGGAAGGTCGGTCCTTGTGGTCCTTTCCGGGTGATGAAAGCGATTCCCCAATGTCATTGGCGGTCGCCCACAGCCACCCGGAATGGTTGGTGCGAAGGTGGATGGGGCGTTGGAGCCGCGCTCGCGTACTGGCTGTCATGGATGCCGACAATAGAGAGCCTCCACGCACGGTGAGAGTCAACAGGCTGCGGCTGGATCGGGTCCGAATGGGTGCGCTCTTGAACCGCCGGGGAGTCGAGGTTCGAGAGACCGCATTTTCACCCGACGGCCTCATGTTGGACATGGCGGGCCCCATAGACCGACTGGAAGCTTGGGCTGCGGGCGAGATCGACATTCAGGACGAGGGGGCCCAGCTCTTCGGATACCTGGCTTGCCCCAGCCCCGGTATGCGTGTTCTCGAACTGTGCGCGGGTCGGGGAGGCAAAACGGGTCATCTGGCCCAGTTGATGATGGACCGGGGTGAAATTACGGCCGTGGACGTGGAAGCTCGGAAAGTTCGGGGGCTCTGGGATAATATGATCCGCCAACGAATCCGGTCCGTGGCGCCTGTGAGGGCCGACGCCGCGGCGCTCACACGGGAAAAACTGGGAGGAGCGTTTCCCTTGGTGGTCCTGGATGCACCGTGCACGTCCCTCGGGGTGATTCGCCGGAGGCCCGACATACGCTGGAACAAATCGGAACGCGACATTGCCCGCATGGCCATGCTCCAGCGTACCCTGTTGACGGCCGCCGCTCGACTGGTTGAGGTTGGAGGGACTCTGGTATACGGCACATGCAGCACCGAGCCCGAAGAGAATGAGGAAAACGTGGCTTGGTTTCTCCAGAGGGAACGGGAATTCAGGATACATCCCGCCTGGGAGGTGTTTCCAGCATCGGCCCGATCCCTCTGCGATGCCGGGGGATACCTCCGATGTTCGCCCGATCTGCATAATACGGATGGCTTCTTCGGTGTGCGCCTGCGCAGGGAGGGCTGATCCTGCGCCGGAGCCCGATCTGTTTCCGCCCGACGGCGCCCGCAATCGGCGGTACCGATGCCGAAGTCGTTTTCTCCATCCCTCGCGGACCGGATTTATGCCACCCGCTTCGATAGACGCTTCTGAATGACGATCTTATTTTCCAGGTTTTCGAACACCGCCACGCCGTCCGCAACGATGCTGTTGTGTATCCGAACCCCGGCGGGGACGCGCACCTCTTCCCAGACTATGGAGTTGGAAACCTTGCTTCCCGATCCCAACGTAGTTCCGGAACCGATGCAGACCAAACCCTCCAAGTGACTGGCCCCGTATCGGACGGTTTTGCCGGCGGCGACGAGAATTCCTTGATCGCAGTTCGGGTACATTGCAGTGTTTTGCGAGATGTGCTCCATCCATTCCCCCTGGGCCGATGTGTAATCGCGCAGCGTTCCCAAGTCCCTCCAGAAATGGCCCTGAGCGATATGCCCTCTTACCAAGGCTTTCTGATAGATCAGTCGTCCCTGGAGTTCGCGTACGATATCTGTATTCCCTTCAGGCAATCCCTCGATCAATTCAGACTCTATGATCTGGATCCCGGTGAAGGCCATCATGCGGCAGGATGCGGCGTCGGCGGTTCCGTAACGGGCAAATCCGGTTATGTAGCCCCCGTCCACGGCCACCTGATTATACCTCGGGTGATCGTGCAACGCCATGGTGACCAGAACGCGGCTCTGTCGGTGGGCGGCCGTCAGAGCGGCCAGGTCCAGATCCGTAAGGGTGTCTCCGTTGACCACCAACAGGGGGCCTTGCAGGCCTATACTCAGCGCGCAGTTCCGAATACCTCCTCCCGTGCCCAGGATGGCGGGTTCGTGCACCAGATGGATATCCAGATTGTTCACGGGCCACCGGTCCAGAATTCGGTGAAACTCGTCGGGAAGATGATGAACGTTTACGGCCACACGGCGGACTCCATGCCGGTACAGGTGTTCCAGGGTCCACACGATCAGTGGTTTGTTCAGTACCGGGACCAGAGGTTTGGGTCGGACGAAGGTCAGCGGTCTCAAACGTTCTCCGAAGCCGGCCGCCAGAACCACGGCTTCCCGTATGGGTTCCTCGCGGGGGGACAACGAAGGATGGCCTTCGGGTCTTTCTGTGGATTCAACCTTGTTCCGGGCGGCGGACATGAGCTTCAACTATCGCGAGGTATTCAGGAACCGCTTCTCGAACGCTTGAACGGCTTTGGGAATCTGCTTTCGAATAAAGGTTTCCCGCTCCCCGGGATGGAGTCGTCGATATTCCTCAAAGTCGGGATGAGCCTCGGTGACCTGGGGAATGCGGGGTCTGAATGTGTATCTGATTTCGTCGTGTCGCAGCACGAGTTCAACGATTGAAAACTGTTGGCATGGGAGCTGATCCACCCAACCCATGCGGCGCATGCACTCGAATCGGGCTTGATCCAGGAGAAAAAGGGAGATTTCCAGCGCGTTCATCCTGGCCATACCGTCCAGGTTAAAGAACGGATGCTTGGCGTCCGGATACAATACAGCCGAAATGAATTCGTAGAAGACGTTCTCGACATCTATAACAGGGTTGAGAAGTGCAGACAAGGTCGCATCGCTCACTTCGGTGAGTCGGGTGTCCTCGGTGAATTCGTCGCGAAATCGTTCCCTCCAGCGTGCGAAACCGCGATCCGCGCATCGCTTCCACCGATATCGTTCGATTTGAATCACATCAGCCATAGTTTTCTTTGCCGGAGGCGCCTCTCCGGGAACAAGAATCGGAGTTCGGTTTCTTCTTCCCGCCCGAGGTTCCGCCTTCAGTCCGAGGCTTCCACAAGGGCGACGAGTTCCTCGGGAGCGTCTTCGAGGAATTTCATTCCGACACGGAACATGCCCCCCTCTACCGCAGTACAGTATCTGACTTCGCAGGCGGTCTGCAGGATGTGTTCCCCTAAAGCGATTTCCATGGTGATTTGGGCGCCGGGGGGCATTTGCTGAGACATTTCCACCGCGACACCCCCTCGAGACACGTCCAGGGTGCGACCCACATTGAAACCGCCGTCCGGCTCCAAAAACCGGGGATCCGTAGCTGTTAAGTGCATCGCCTGGATGCGCGTGTGTTTTCTGCGTTCATCCATGATCGTCCTTTCGGGTGGAAGGGTCATGGGCGGAATGCCCGGTGAGCCTCGATAACAGGCTGTCGCAGGGACCGAATCCATCGCGGATCCGCTTCCTCCCCTCGGCCCCAGGGCTTTGGCCGTCTTTCGCAATGGAGACATGCGATACGGGGAAACGCCGAGCATGTCGGATATCAACTTACTTTATCATATAAAGGGTTCGTCTCGAAAGCAAAACACGGTGATCCCGGCCGTCCGGTGTTTGGCTTCGAGGGTGTCTTTTCAGGGAGCGGGGCGTCCTTCGGTGTTGTCCGGCGGAACGGGACAAGAACATTATCAAAACAGATAAGTCCATTCGTGTCGTCGGCGCGTGAGGTCTTCGAACAACAGCCACTGTCGATAAGCGCGGGCGAGGTTGTGATCCGCCCGGGTCGCATATCGCTCGGGATCCCATGAAAAAAACCGTTCCTCGAAGTAGTCGATGAGATAACGCATACCCAACTGAAGGAACATAAGGGGCAAAGCGAGAGTTAGAGCCTCTCGTTCCATGGGTTCCCAAGCGGGGGCGGTGTGCAGGTATCCGTTCCAGCCCGCGGAAAGGAGGTCCGTGCGAAAATGGGGGCCCAAGGGTCCGGTCTTTCTCCCGCACCAGGAACGAAACGCATCGGCCATCTCCATGGGATAGGCGCCCGTCGCGAAGGTGTCGAAGTCCACCAGGGCCGCTACGCCGCCATGTTCGTTCCACAAGAAGTTCGCCGCCTTGAGATCTCCGTGGATGCGTCGCCGTGGCAACTCCGTAGGGAGGAGATATTCCGGGAGAGCGCGGCGGAAGCGTTCCCGGAGGTCTTTGACGCGGCCGGCTTTATCGGGCCGCATTGCCGCCGTACACTCCAGTTTTTCGAGCCAGGCCGGGGGATTATTGAAATCGTCCAGTCGGAACAGGGGTTCGTACTCGAAGGATTGCAGGAGCCCATGCAGCCGCCCCACGGTGCGTCCCGCGGTTTCGGCCGTTTCAGGGGTGTCCATTTCGGGTTTCATGGTTCCGGGCATATACCGCATGACACGATATACTCCGGTATGATCCCGGTAGTAGGGTTCGCCGGTATCCGTAAGCAAGATAGGAGGGACCGGGAAGCCTTGCCGGATCAGATATTGCGTAAGTGCGTGGGAATCCAGCACGGTACGGTGATCGAAAGGGGGGGCGAGTTTCTGGACCACGACGGGTCCTTCGGCGCACTGGACGAACAGAGTCGTATGTATTTTTCCGCCGGGCATGGGACGCACCTGAGCAGGTTTTCCAAGCCTGAAACGGCGGAGCAGGGTTTCAAGGACGTCTCGCTTCACGTGAGTCGGATCCTTCGCGAATTTCCCGATGGATGGAATCCTGGGAACAGGGTTGTCTTATCGCCGGAAGACGGCATATAATACTACCCTGGACGGCGGAAGTCACAACCGTTCTTGGGGTTCACCCACTAATCCGGATGTCTTGGGGAGACTATGCATGGTCCCTCGGTGCGAAATCGTCACCATAGGAAGCGAGCTGCTGTTCGGTCAGATTGTGGATACCAACGCGGCCTGGCTGGCGGAAACCCTGAACCGTTCCGGCGTGTCCGTGCGGTATCATTCCACGGTTGGGGACGTGCTGGAAGACATCATACAGGTGCTTCGATTAGCCCTTTCTCGGGCCGATGTGGTCGTTTGCAGCGGGGGAATCGGGCCCACCCGTGACGATCTCACCCGGGAGGCCGCGGCATCCGCGGCGGGAGTACCGCTCCGGTTCCATCCGGAACTTATGGAAGAAATCGAGTCGTTCTTCCATCGCATGGGCTATCGCATGCCCGAAAACAACCGCCGGCAAGCATACATCCCCGAGGGAGGCAGTCCCATATCCAACCCCATTGGAACGGCTCCCGCATTCTGGATGCTGTACGATGGACGCATGCTTGTTGCGTTGCCCGGGGTTCCCAGGGAACTGAAGTTGCTAACGGAGACGAAGGTTGTTCCCCTGATCCGAAAGCGACTGGGATTGGAAGGAAAGACGATCCGGTACCGGGTACTGAAGCTCACGGGGCTGGGCGAAAGCGCCGTGGATCGCCAGATTGGGGATTTGATGCACGAGGGGGCGAATCCTTCCGTGGGGCTTTTGGCCGCCCCCGGTAATATCCGCATACGCATTTCGGCGGAAGCGGACAGCGAGGAAGCCGCCCAGGCTCTGATTCTTCCCGTCGAACGGGAAATCCGGAACCGCCTGGGTAAATTAATTTATGGTTCGGGGGACGATACGTTGGAAGGGGTTGTGGATGCCCTTCTGGTGGAGCGGAATCGTACCCTTTCCGTCCTGGATACCGTGAGCGGCGGAGTTGGGGCCGGCCTCATGCGGGTTCCTTCCAAGCAACTTCGGCAGGCATGGGACGTGCCGTCCCCGGAAGCGATGCGGGAATTCCTGGGGAATGCGGCGTGGAGTCCCCCCCGGGGAAGGGAGGAATCGGAGAGCCAGGCTTTGGAACTGGCCCGGCGCGTGACGGAGAAAGGTCGTTCGAGCACGGGGCTTGTGCTGATGGGGTTCCCGAAAGATTGCGGTGACGGCCTCCGTATTGAACTCACCCTGTCCGTCTGGGATGCCGAAACCTCGAGGACGACCGGTTACGCCTTCGAAGGGGATCGTGAAACCCTGTATGATCGGTGTACGGTGCTTGCTTTGGATATGCTGCGCAAGACGTTGCTGGAGCTTTGACAGGCCGTTGAAAAAGACGATCCGCCGGTGCGCTCTTGGCGTGATGCTTCATCCTTTGTCGTTGCGGCGTACTGTATGTGCGCCTCATTTCTCAGGATTTGCGCGCCTTGCATCTCATTGTTTTTCACCGGCCTGCCCGCAATACGGTTTATCAACGGGCTGTTGAACATGCGGGTTTACGGACGGACACCGGCGCGTTCGGGCTGTATGTAATGCTTCTCACGAGAGCGGCATTGTGTGCGGTGACCCGGCGCCGTTCCATTTGGAATCTCAAATTCGATGTCCTGAAAAAAAGGCGCTTTGATCAGCGAGCCTCGGAGCTCCTCGGGAGTCTGTTCATGAATTCGCATCGAATCGTAGACGATCGTTTGACGCTTCTGGAACTTCCCCAGACGTTGGAGGGGTATAACCGTTTCCTGGGAAGCTGGGTGTATTCCGGAGACGTGGTCTTTGTAGTGGATGTAGGACCGGCGTGTTCGGCGAACCACCTGATCCAATACCTGGAGCAAAGGAATCTGAAACGGCTGGATGCTATCCTGTTGACGCACATCCACATCGATCACGCCGGTGGTTTGTCCCAGATAATGGATGCCTTTCCGGAGACCCCGGTGATTTGCCATGACAAGGCGATCAAGAATCTGGCCCAGCCGTATCGGCTGTGGGAAGCCAGTAAGGAGGCTTTAGGGCCTGTGGCGGTTGCGTACGGTGAGATGAAGCCCGTGGAAGAATCGCGCCTGTTTCCCCATTCATCGCCGAGGGTTCCCGGATTGACCGGGTTGGCCACCCCGGGCCACGCGCCGCATCACGTGTGTTTCTGCTACGATACATACCTGTTTGCCGGGGAGGCGGGAGGCGTTCACTTGCCGGAGGATGATCCGGGCTACCTTCGGCCGTCCACGCCCCCTCGTTTCATCCTGGAGAAGGCGTTGGACAGCATCGATGCGCTGTGTCGCCTGGAGGACCGGCTCATGTGTTACGGGCATTTCGGATGGGCCGAATCGTCCCACGAAATGCTGAAACAGCATCGAGCGCAATTGTTGTTCTGGCGGGACCTGGTCAAGGAAGAGCGGCGCGGCGCCAAAGAGACGGACGCGTTGGAGAGTTGTCTGGAACGGCTGGAACGGGAAGATCCGTGGTTGAAAGGCATGAAGGCCATGTCGCCAGGGGATCGGGAGCGTGAGCGGTTCTTTCTTCGCAACTCACTCAGGGGATATTTGGGGTACCTGGAGTCCGTGGAGACCCAGGAAAGCGTTTCGAGGTGATTTCCAGGTGTTTGTGGTCCCTGTTCCAGAAAGATGTTGACAAAAAGGGAAAAATTCCTAGATTGCACCCTCAAGGCGGTGTAGCTCAGTCGGTCAGAGCATGCGGCTCATATCCGCAGTGTCCGGGGTTCAAGTCCCTGCACCGCCACCATATTGTTTCGCAGGGTTCAAAAGGGAAGGGCAGACCGATGGGAAACTGCCCTTTTTTTGTGGTTCCGGCGGGGAATTCATGGGAACGCCCCGGAGTGGGCGTCCGCGGCGGCGCCCGATCCACGGAAGGGGCTGCACGGTCCCGCGCCACAAGTAGGGAAAGCAATTTCCATTCCGACGGCGTAGGCGTTCACGCGGGGGTACCGGCTTATGAAAGCAAGATTTCTGGAACGGGCCAGGGCGAGAATCGATGAGGCATCGGAGTGCTTGGAAGGGTGCCGGGGGGCCTATCTCGAAGACGTCGTTCGTGCGGTGGAAATCATGGTGGAGTGCCTCCAGTCGGGTAGTGCGGTATATTTCTGCGGAAACGGCGGATCCGCGGCGGACGCACAACATTGGGCCGCAGAGTTGACGGGGCGTTTTCTCCGGGAACGGAGGGGATTCAAAGCGTTCGCTCTCACCGTCAATCCATCCGTCCTTACGGCCGTGGCCAACGATTACGGTTTTGAGCACGTATTCGTACGGCAGGTGGAGGCCTGTTTCCGTGAAGGGGATGTGCTGGTGGCCATCAGCACATCCGGATGCTCCTCCAACGTGGTTCGGGCGGCCCGGTTTGCCCGGGAGCGGGGTCATCGCGTCATCGGAGTGACCGGGAAGGAAGGCGGGGATCTCGCCGGGACCTGCGACGTTCTCCTGTGCGCTCCTTCCGTATCCACTCCCAGGATTCAGGAAGTCCACCTGCTTACGGGGCATCTCCTGTGCGAACTGGTGGAAGAGACGCTGGCCGGCTCAACCTCTGCCCGGCAAGCCGGTGAAGACGCCGTCTGACGCCGCGCCTGCGCCGCAGCACATCCGGATGACCGGAGTTCCGGCCGCCCCGATGAGGGGTTAGGCCCGGGGTCCGGAGTTTTCCGTAAGCCTCAAAGTCCTCAGTTCCATTTTTACCCGGATACCATCCTCGATATGAGCGCCGGGGTGGGTGACAACGATTTCATCGGCCCGGACGCCGCTTCGAACCGCCCGCAGGGTCCCCAGCATGGACGCCATTGCGGCGATGAGCACCGCCGGTGCGATGAGTCGGGGCTGAAGGCGGAAACTTAACTCGGGGAAGCGGAAATATTGGGCGTACAGCGATGAAAGGCCGGCGGCCGCCCACGCGCCCAGGGCGATTCCGAGGACGGTTCCGATCACCACGATGACGCCGGTGAACATCGTGTAATGGGTTCCAATGTCCCAATCGCCGTAGCCAAGGGCCTTGAGGATCGCCACTTGCCGGCGCTGGGTCCGAACGATCCGACCCATCAACACGTGGAGCAGAAAAGCCGCTACACCCAGGAACACCGCCGGTAATGCGACGGCCATGACCTTCATACGACCCAGGTTTTCGTCGATGAAGAAATGGGAAATCTGATCCTCGCGGCCGTACGCGCCCACGCCGCCGTACTTTCCGAGCACGTCGTCCAGAGCATCGATCACCGCTCTCTCGTCGGCGCCGGCCTGCAGCGTAACGACCACACTGTTGAAGGCGCCGTCCATATCGTAGGCCTGCCCCAGAGCCCGCCGGTTCATCCACAGCACTCCATAGCGCTGGAAATCGGGCAGAAGGTCCGCCGGTCCCACCTGATAGATAAACTCCGGGGAGAGCACCACGCCTGTGATCACCAATGTCTCCAGACGGCCCTTGATGATGGCTTTCAGGCGATGGCCCGGGTGCAGGCCGTGAGCCTGAGCAAAGGGCTCGCTCACCGCCCCGTGATTCGCCTGGCCCGACTCCGGCAGACCCCCCTCCCGGATGTACAGGCGATTCACTCGGGGCTGCCGGCCGTCCGGGATCGACAGCAGCAATCCCCGAACCGGATCGTCAAAACCGGGTACTTCCAGCCGAACGGGAGCCCTCACCCTCGTGTCCAGTTGGCCGACCCCCGGGATGTTCTCCAGACGTTCAGCGAGGCTGTCGGGTGCGCGCGTGAGATCCGCGAAAACATGGGCGAAGTGATGGCTCTGGTAGAAGCGTTCCCGGGAGAGGCTCACGGCGTCCAGAGTCGTTACGGCGATAATGAGAACCATGATCCCGGAGGCGATGACCACGGCGATGGCCGCCACCTGCCCCTTGAGCTGGAGCAGATCGCGAAGCAATTTGCGGTGTAGCGTCCTCACCATTCCAATTCCGCCGGCGGAATGCGCCGTTCGTTTACAAGTACGTCGGAAACCCGCCCGTCGCTGAGCCGGATCACCCGTTGGGCCATTCGGCTGATCACCGAATTGTGGGTGATCACCACGATGGTGGTGTCCAGTTCCTGATTGATCTGGTCGATGACCTCCAGCACCTGGATACCGGTCTTCGAATCCAGTGCGCCCGTGGGTTCATCGCACATCAAGACCGCGGGGCGTTTGGCGATGGCCCTGGCGATGGCCACCCGTTGTTGTTTGCCGCCGGACAACTGGGAGGGGAAATGATCCATCCGTTCCGAGAGGCCCACCAGTTCCAGGGCTTCTTCCGGCCTCATGGGGTTGCGACAGATTTCCGTGACGATGGCCACATTTTCCCGGGAGGTGAGACTGGGGATGAGGTTGTAGAACTGAAACACGAACCCCACGTGATGGCGGCGGAAATCGGTCAACACCCGATCGGAGGCTCCGGTGAGCATCCGGTCCCGATAGCGCACCTCGCCGCCGCCGGCCGAATCCAACCCGCCGAGGATGTTGAGCAGGGTGGACTTGCCGGATCCGGAGGCGCCCAGCAGGACCACCAGCTCACCGGCGTACAGGTCCATGTCCACGCCCCGGAGGGCGTGTATCGTGACTTCGCCCATGACGTAGGTCTTGGTCAAGCCACGGCATGTAAAGACAATTTCGGAGTTGTGGACGTTGGGAGGTGTCATGATGATCCCCGCATCCTTTTTGTGGAACGGTGGCGCGCCGCGGCGCCGAAGGATGAGACCTGCGCGGACCGCGTTTTTCAACGAACCGACAGGAGATCTTTATAGAGGATAGACGGATTGGGATCAATGAAGTAACGCGGTGTCCGGTTCGGCATGGCTTTTTGAACGACGGGAAGCCGGCAGCGAGACTGTAATGGGAATCGCATGGATTCGACGGTTTGGGTGTCATCCGGATTTCGGAGAGCGAGAGACTCATGCCTCTCGCAGGCGCCCCAATTTCAAACAGGCTTGTTTCAATAGTGAATTCCGACCATAATGAGGGAGAAAAGGAGAGAAGAAGAACAGGCAATGGAGGACAACAATAGCATTTCGTCGGGAGATGATAATGCCCGTTCCCCTCGCTGATCCAGTCGTTCAATGCATCCACCAGGCAGGCGAATTATACCACCGCCTCGTCATGGTGGTCGCCCCGGCCGGTTCGGGCAAGACCGCCGCGCTGCAGGATGTTCATGAGCGCACGGCGGCTCCGCTGGTCAACGTCAATCTCGAACTTTCCCGGCGCATGCTCGACCTCACCGAGCGCCGGCGGGCGCTGCAGTTGCCTCGCATTCTCTCGGAGATTGTAGGATCAGCCGCAACCGAGGTGGTGTTGCTGGACAACATCGAGGTCCTCTTTGATGTCTCGCTCAAGCAGGACCCGCTGCGGCTCCTGCAGGGACTCTCCCGGAACAGAACGGTGGTCGCGGCCTGGAGCGGCTCCATCGACGGAGAGCACATGGTCTATGCGACGCCGGACCACCCCGAGTACAAACGATATCCCGTAAGAGATTTCCTGGTAGTGAACCCGGAGGCCGTTTCATGAAGACGAAGAACGGAAACGGAGGAGGGCGGTCGCGATGACAAATTTGCAGGACAGCAGATTTGGACGCGCCAAAGGCGCGCCCGAAGGGGGCGGGCCACGGAAGGCGAGCATCAAATATGGAGACCTGATCCAATTCGAGCCTATCGAGTCCGTGGTCCAACTACGAGACGCCGACGAGGCCGCCGCCGCCCGACAGCTTGTCCAGACCTATGTCGTCTCCGGGGAGATGGCCGAGAAGCTGATCAATCTGGTCATTCCTCAGCTTCAGTTCGATCAGCCCATGGACAACAAGGGGCTGCTGGTCGTCGGCAACTACGGAACCGGTAAGTCTCACCTCATGTCCGTGATCTCCGCCCTGGCTGAAAACGGCGATCTCGCAACGCATCTGAACGACAAGAGCGTGGCGGCTGCTGCGGGCAAGATCAGCGGCCGCTTCAAGGTGGTCCGGACTGAGATCGGCGCGACCACCATGTCTCTAAGAGACATCCTCGTGGCCGAACTGGAGGAGCACCTGGCCGCAATAGGTGTGTCTTATTCCTTTCCGGGCGCGGACAAGGTGTCCAATAACAAACGTTCTTTCGAAGAGATGATGACCGCCTTCCACGAAGAATATCCCGACCACGGTCTGCTGCTGGTGGTGGACGAACTGCTCGACTACCTGCGCACCCGCAAGGATCAGGAACTCATCCTCGACCTCAACTTCCTGCGCGAGATCGGTGAAGTGTGTAAGGACCTCCGGTTCCGCTTCATCGCCGGCGTCCAGGAAGCCATTTTCGACAGCCCACGTTTTTCTTTTGTGGCCGACAGCATCCGCCGGGTGAAGGACCGCTTCGATCAAATCCTCATCGCCCGCAAGGACGTCAAGTTCGTGGTGGCCGAGCGTCTGCTCAAGAAGACCGCCGAGCAACAGGTGAAAATCCGGGAGTACCTGACTCCCTTCGCCAAGTTCTACGGCCGCATGAACGAGCGCATGGACGAGTTTGTGCGCCTCTTCCCCGTGCATCCCGATTACATCGACACCTTCGAGCGGGTCACCGCCGTGGAAAAGCGCGAGGTGCTCAAGACCCTGTCTCTGGCCATGAAGAAGCTCCTCAACCAGAACGTGCCCGACGACCGGCCCGGGGTCATCGCCTATGACGGCTACTGGACGACCTTGCGCGAGAACCCGTCGTTCCGCGCCGTTCCGGACATCAAGGCGGTCATCGATTGCAGCATGGTGCTGGAGTCGCGCATCCAGCAGGCCTTCACACGCCCGGCCTACAAACCCATGGCGACCCAGCTTATCCACGCTCTGTCCGTCCACCGGCTCACGACGGGCGACATCCACGCCCCCCTGGGCGCGACGGCGGAGGAACTGCGCGACGGGTTGTGCCTCTTCCAGCCGGGCATCGAGGAACTGGGCGGCGATCCGGCCGACGACCTGCTCTCCCAGGTGGAGACCGTCCTGCGGGAAATCCACAAGACGGTCAGCGGCCAGTTCATTTCGTCCAATCCGGACAACCGCCAGTATTACCTGGACCTCAAGAAGACCGACGATTTCGACGCCTTGATCGAGAAGCGGGCCGAGAGCCTCGATTCCTCGCAGCTCGACCGCTATTACTACGAGGCGCTCCGGCGGGTCATGGAATGCACGGACCAGACTTACGTCACGGGCTACAAGATCTGGCAGCACGAGCTCGAATGGCTGGAACGCAAGGCCGCGCGACTGGGATACCTTTTCTTCGGCGCGCCCAACGAACGCTCCACAGCGGCGCCGCCGCGAGACTTCTACCTCTATTTCATCCAGCCCTTTGACGCGCCGCATTTCAAGGACGAGAAGAAACCCGAGGAGCTGTTCCTGCGCCTGACGAACACGGACGAGGAATTCCGCACCGCGCTTCGAAGCTACGCCGCAGCCCTGGACCTTGCATCCACCGCTTCGGGCCACGCCAAGTCCACCTACGAATCCAAGGCATCGAACTTCCTCCGCGACCTCGTGCAGTGGCTCCAGAAGAACATGACCACGGCCTTCGAGGTCACCTACCAGGGGCGCGCCAAGTCCCTGACCGAATGGGCCAAGGGTAAGTCCATCCGGGAGCTTTCCGGCATCGGCTCTCACGAGCGCATCAACTTCCGCGACCTGGTGAACACCACGGCGGGCATCTGTCTCGGGACGAAGTTCCAGGACCAGGCTCCCGAATACCCGTTCTTCTCGGTGCTCATCACGGGAGCGAACCGGGCCCAGGCCGCGCAGGACGCCCTGCGCGCCATCGCCGGACAGAACCGCACCAAGCAGGCCACCGCGGTGCTGGATGCGCTGGAGCTTCTTGACGGTGAACGGCTCGATCCCTACCGCTCCCAATACGCCAAACACATCCTCGGCGTCGCCAAGAAGAAGGGCCACGGGCAGGTGGTCAACCGCTCCGAGTTGATTCAGGACGTCCTCGGCGTGGAATACCTCGCGCCGCAATCGCTCCGCCTCGAACCCGAATGGGCCGTGGTGGTGCTGGCCGCGCTGGTCTATGCCGGCGAAGTGGTTCTCTCCATCCCGGGCAAGAAGTTCGACGCCACGGGTCTGGCGCAACTGGCCGGGACCGGCATCGACGAGCTGGCCCAGTTCAAGCACATCGAGCGGCCCAAGGACTGGAACCTCCCGGCGCTCAAGGCGCTTTTCGAACTGCTCGGACTCACGCCGGGCATGGCGCAACTGGTCACCCAGGGCAAGGACGAGCCGGTTCAGGAGCTGCAAGCCAAAGTCGCCAGGTATGCCGAGGACATTGTTCGAAGGCGGCAAGCTTTGAAGGACGGCCTGCATTTCTGGGGTCAGCGGCTTTATTCAGACTCGGAACTCGTAACTCGGAACTCGCAACTGGAAACGACGAAGTCGTTTCTGGAATCCCTGCAAGCCTACACCACGACGGGCAAGCTCAAGAACTTCCGCTATGACGCCTCGGAAGTGACCGCCCATCGGGACGGGCTCAATTCCCTGGCCGAGATCAAATCGCTTGAGGAACTGGTGGTGGACCTCGGGTCCACGGCATCGTACCTATCCACCGCCGAGGCGGTCCTCCCCACCGGCCACGAGTGGATCGACAAGATGAATGCCGTTCGGGCTGAAGTCCTCACGGCGGTCATGAGTCACGGGTCTCGGGTCTCGGGCCAAAAAGACTCGGGACACGCGACTCGCGACCCGCGACCCGAATTGCAGCGCAAGCTCGGCGACCTCAAGAAGGCTTACCTGCCGGCCTACCTTTCCATGCACGCGAAAGCGCGCCTGGGTGTGAACGAGGACAAGCGCAAAGCCCAGCTCATGGGCGACGAGCGGCTCAAGGACCTGCAGAAGCTCTCCACCATCGACCTGATGCCGCGGCAACACCTGTCGGATTTCCAGAACCGGCTCGCCGGATTGAAGAGTTGCTTTGCGCTCACCGAGCAGGAACTGGAGGCATCGCCGGTCTGCCCGCACTGCGGCTTTCGGCCTGCGGCCGAAGCGGTCGCGGGTTACGGGTCTGGTGTCTCGGGTCAAGACTCGCGACCCGCGACTCGCGACTCGGGACTGATCAACGCCGCCGCGGTGCTTCAACAGCTCGACGAACAATTGGATAAAATACTGGCCGAGTGGACCGCGGCGTTGATCTCCAACCTCGAAGACCCGACCACCAAGGGGAACCTGAGCCTGCTCAAGCCCGAGCCGCGCAAGCTGGTGGACGGCTTCATCAAGAAGCGCACCCTGCCCGACGATCTCGACCAGGACTTCATCCACGCCTTGCAGGAGGTGTTCTCCGGGCTCACCAAGGTTTCGGTCAAGATCGCGGACCTGCGCGACGCCCTGCTCTCGGGCGGCTCACCGGCTACCCCGGCGGAGATGCGGAAGCGGTTCGAGGATTACCTGGACGGGGTGACCAAGGGCAAGGAACCCGGCAAGGTGAGGATCGTACTTGAATAGTCACGGGTCGCGGGTCGGCGAGTCACGAGTCAAAGGAATGAAGATGGCAAAGATCGAGAAGTTCGAAGACATCGAAGCCTGGAAAAAGGCGCGGGAAGTGGCCAAGGAAATCTATGCCATTTCCAATGAGGGGCTGTTCGCGCGTGACTTCGGACTTCGCGACCAGATACGCCGCGCCGCTGTCTCCGTGATGTCCAACATCGCGGAAGGCTTCGAGCGCGGAGGCGATGTTGAGTTTCGACGCTTCCTGGCCATTGCCAAAGGATCGGCTGGCGAAGTGAAGGCACAAACTGTATGTGGCGCTCGATGCCGGCATGATCGACCAAGCCACATTCGATTCCCTTTACAAGAAGGCAGCCGAAACAGGAAACCTCGTCGGGGGCTTCATGAGATATCTGACCAAGGGGCGTAACGGATGAGTAAGCAGGATCAGCCACAGTTTCAGCAGACGATATTCGATACGGACCGACTCGCGACCCGCGACTCGGGACCCGTGACCTGCTTGGGCATGACCTTCCCGAACGACGAGGAGCGGCGCAAGCATTTCCTCGGCCTCCTGCGCGAGAAGCTGAAGGACCCTGAGTTTCGGAAGATCGAGGGGTTCCCTATCGGCTCAGATGAAGACATCCTGGCGCTCTCCGACCCGCCGTACTACACCGCCTGCCCGAACCCGTTCATCGCCGACTTCATCAAGCATTACGGCAACCCTTACGACCCGAGCAAGCCGTACAGCCGCGAACCGTTCGCTGCGGATGTGAGCGAGGGACGCAGCGGGACAGTATACGATGCCCACACGTATCACACAAAAGTCCCTCATAAGGCCATCATGCGATACATCCTGCACTACACATGCCCGGGTGATGTCGTGTTGGATGGATTTGCCGGCACAGGCATGACCGCAACCGCCGCCGCATTATGCGCGAACCCCCAAAAAGAGCTCGAGGGTGCATTCGAGGGCGAACCAGGAGAACGACGCTCCATCATCGCTGATATTTGCCCGGCCGCGGCTTTTATAGCGGCAGGCTACGCAAGCAATCTAACTTCGAACCGTTTCAAGCTGGCAGCCACCGGGGTGCTTGATAAAGCTGAAAAGGAAATTGGCTGGGCCTATAAGACTCAAGACGAGAAGGGCAACACAGAGGAGATAATCTATACCATCTGGTCAGACGTCTTCTTATGCCCGGAATGCACTCATGACGTGGTCTTTTGGGATGTAGCTTATGACATCCAAAACGTGGGACTTAGAGACTCATTCCACTGTAACAAGTGCGGAGCTGAGCTATCAAAGCGGTCACTCGAAAGAAAGACAGAATCTGTTTTTGACCCAGCCATAGGGAAAGTCCTTCAGACTGCGAAGCAGGTTCCTGTTTTAGCCAGTGTTACCGGAAAGAAAGGAAGACACGAACGTCCCCCGAATCACAATGACCTTCGGCTCTTAAAGCAAATCGATGAGTTCTCATGGAACTATTTCCACCCCACTAATCGCATGATGAATGCCGTCGGTAACGAACTGTGTTGGGGAGATAAGTGGCGTGCAGGAACTTCGAGCTTCCAGTATGTTCATGAATTATACACAAAACGCAATTTATTGGTTTTGGCAGCGCTACATGCACACGCGCGGGCACTTGCCAATGCTGATGAAAGACTTGCAGTCCTTTTCCTGATCTCGTCTTACAATCTGGCTCACAGCAACAAAATGGCCCGAGTGATATTTAAGAAAGGTGCCAAAAAGCCAGTCCTAACTGGCTACCAGAGCGGAACTCTTTATGTCAGTTCCCTTTCTGTGGAAAAGAACATTTTCCACGGGATTCGAAACACGAAACTATCTGCTATAGGCAATCTGCTTCAGTTAAATACCAGGAGCGGTGTCATTTCGACACAGTCTGCAACCCAACTCGGATTCATCCCCCCAAACTCCGTAGATTACATTTTTACCGATCCGCCATTCGGGGACAACCTTGCCTATGCCGAGCTCAACTTTCTCAGTGAGGCATGGCTCAGAATATTTACAGCTACCCAGGCCGAAGCGATTGTAAGCAAATGTCAAAGGAAAGACCTGGACACTTATGGAAGCCTGATGAATAGGGCGTTCAGTGAGTATTACCGCGCCTTAAAGCCTGGCAGATGGATGACCGTTGAGTTTCACAATTCCAGGAACTCCGTATGGAACACGATCCAAGAAGGCCTTCTCAAGGCCGGGTTCGTTGTTGCAGATGTGAGGACACTTGATAAACAGCAGTCAGGCTTCAATGCGATCAATGCAGCAGGTGCGGTCAAACAAGATCTTGTTATCTCTGCCTACAAACCCAACGGTGGACTCGAAGAACGCTTTAAGCTTGAAGCAGGAACTGAAGACGGCGTTTGGGACTTCGTTCGCACCCACTTGAAGCAGCTCCCAGTCTTCGTCTCCAAGGACGGCCAGGCCGAAGTCATCGCCGAGCGTCAGAATTACCTGCTTTTCGACAGAATGGTGGCATTCCATGTCCAGCGCGGCGTGACCGTTCCTCTCTCTGCGGCTGATTTTTACGCCGGGCTTGTCCAGAGGTTCTCTGAGCGGGATGGGATGTATTTCCTCCCCGAGCAGGTAGCCGAGTACGACAAGAAACGCTTGACTGTCCGTGAGGTGCTACAGCTCCAACTTTTCGTCACCGACGAATCCTCGGCCATCCAATGGCTGAAACAACAACTCGTTAAAAAGCCCCAGACCTTCCAGGAACTCCATCCACAGTTTCTCAAAGAGATCGGCGGCTGGCAAAAACACGAGAAACCGCTGGAGCTGTCGGAGCTATTGGAGCAGAGCTTCCTGCGCTATGACGGCAAGGGATCAATTCCCGCTCAAATCGTTTCCTGGATGAAACAAAGTTCGAATCTGCGGGAATTGATCAGTCACGAGTCAAGTGTCGCGGGTCGCGGGTCTGAAGACTCGGGACTCGAGACCCGGGACCCGGAACTCCTTCGCGCAGCGAAGGACCGCTGGTACGTGCCCGATCCGAACAAGGCGGGGGACCTGGAGAAGCTGCGCGAGAGGTCGTTGCTCAAGGAATTCGAGGATTACCGAGCCTCCGCACAGAAGCGCCTGAAGGTGTTCCGCCTCGAGGCGGTCCGCGCCGGTTTCAAGAAGGCGTGGCAGGAGCGCGACTACGCCACCATCATCACCGTGGCCCGCAAGGTTCCCGAAAACGTCCTCCAGGAAGACCCGAAACTCCTGATGTGGTACGACCAGGCGCTCACCCGCTCAGGGGAGGAGTGATCCATGCCCAAAGCCAAGAGAGATGTCTCAGAGCTAAAGGGACGGGCCATCAACTCCTTGGTGCTTGGCATCGAGCTGTTCAACCGGCCCCACGACCAGGGGCGTTCCGAGAGCGTCCTGATTCTTTTGCATCACGCCTTCGAGATGCTGCTGAAGGCGATTGTCAAAGACAGGACCGGGACCGTTCATGCAAAAGGAGAGAAGTACTCCTTCGGCTTCGACAAGTGCTTGGAGGTGGCCCAGAACGAAATCAAGGTGATCTCGGTTGATGAGCGTGCCACCTTGTCCATCTTGGATGCCCACCGGGACACCGCCGTTCATTATTACCAGGACGTCTCAGAGGACCTTCTTTACCTTCAAGCCCAAGCCGCGGTCACGCTGTTTGACGACCTGCTCAGCCGGGTCTTCAAAGAGAGGCTTGCTGACTGCATACCGGAGCGGGTCTTGCCGGTTTCAACGCGCCCACCCAAGGACCTGAAGGTGCTGATTGACAGCGAGCTGAGCCAGGTCGACGAACTCCTGCAAGCGGGAAGCCGCAAAGGGATTCAGGCAGCGGCCAGATTGCGGCCGATTCTGGCCCTGGCCACGGCGACTCGCGATGACGCCGAGCGAGTGACCGAAGGCGAACTGCGAAAGGCCATCAACAGAAGGCGGCGAGGAGATGACTGGAGCGTCATTCTTCCGGAGGTCGCTCAGCTCAAACTTGAAACCCAAGGCGATGGTATTCCGATCTTCCTCCGTATCAAGAAGGACGCCGACATTGCGGTTCGCGTTGCCAAGGACGGTGAGCCGGTCACAGGGACCTTGATCAAGCAGGAGGTCAACATCTGGGACAAGTACAACCTTGGCAGGGATGATCTCGCCAAGAAGCTCGGCATATCTGGACCAAAGACCAGCGCTCTGATCCTTGAGCTGAAGATTCAGGATGATCAGGACTGCTTCAAGGTTTTGCGAAGGAAGTCCACGACCTTCAAGGGTTACAGCAAGACGGCATTGGATCGGCTTCAGTCCGCCATAACCGACGGGATCGATGTAGATACCACGTGGGAAAAGCACAGGAATAAGTTTGGAGCCAAGAAACGGAAATGATGGGCAGCTTCACACAAGGTGAGTGGTATTACAGCCCGGACCACGGGCAGCTTTGTCAGGTCATCGAAGCCCAGATGCTCTGGGATGAAACGACCTGCCGCGTCTGGCTGCCCGGCCGCGACTCCGTGGTCCGCATCCCGGCTTCCAGGCTCAAGTCCCTGGAGAGCGCGGGCACCGGTTCACCGGACAACATCGCCTACATCGCCTCCGCCGCGCGCGTAGCCGATGCCCTGGCCCAGGACGTCCTGCTCGCGCCCATCGAGTCCTCCGTCATTCCGCTGCCGCATCAGATTCGTGCTCTGTCCCGCGCCATCGCTAACGACCGGGTGCGCTATCTCCTGGCGGACGAGGTCGGCTTGGGCAAGACCATCGAGGCCGGTCTCATCATGCGGGAGCTCAAACTTCGCGGGCTGGTCAAGCGAACGCTGGTCATCGCCCCGAAGGGACTGGTGAGCCAGTGGGTGGCCGAAATGCGGGCCCACTTCAACGAGCATTTTCAACTCATTCTGCCTGACGATATCAAAACGCTTAGCCGCATTTCGGCGGTCACGAGTCACGAGTCCCGAGTCTCGGGTCAAAAAGACTCACAACTCGTGACCCGCAACCCGTGGACTATGTTTCCCCAGGTGGTCGTGCCCATGGATTCGGTCAAGCCCCTGGACAAGCGGCGCGGCTGGAGCGCGGCCCAGGTGAGCGAGCACAACCGGGAGCGGTTCGAGGACCTGATCTCCGCCGGCTGGGACCTGGTCATCGTGGACGAAGCACACCGTCTCGGTGGCAGCACCGATCAAGTAGCCCGATTCAAGTTGGGCCAGGGCCTGGCCGAGGCTGCGCCATATTTCCTGATGCTTTCGGCCACCCCGCATCAGGGAAAGACAGACGCCTTTCATCGGCTGGTTTCCCTGATCGACACCCAGGAGTTCCCGGACATCGGCAGCGTCACCCGCGAACGGGTCCAGCCGCATGTCATCCGCACCGAGAAGCGCCGCGCTATCGATGCCGATGGAAAGCCCCTGTTCAAACCGAGGCGCACGCAGCTTGGCCCGGTCTCATGGGGAGAGCAGCACCGCAGTCAGCAACTCCTTTACGAGGCGGTCACCGAATACGTCCGCGAAGGCTACAACCAGGCCATGCGGGAGAAGCGGAGCTACATCGGCTTTCTGATGATCCTGATGCAGCGCCTGGTGGTCTCCAGCACAAGCGCCATCCGCACCACACTCGAAAGGCGACTTGAAGCGCTCGCCGCACCCCAGGAACAACTGACATTATTCCCACTCACCACTGAAGAGGAATGGGCGGACCTGGACGGCCAGGAGCAAATCGACGTGTTGCTCCGCACCCGCCTCAAGGCGCTCAAGAACGAGCGCGCCGAGGTCAAGCTGTTGCTGGAAGCCGCGGCCCGCTGCGAGCAGATCGGACCGGACGCCAAGGCCGAGGCGTTGCTCGATTGGCTCTACCGCCTTCAGTCCGAGGAGAGCGATCCGGAGCTCAAGGCGCTCGTGTTCACCGAGTTCGTTCCCACCCAGGAGATGTTGCGTCGGTTCCTGGCCGAGCGCGGGTTCTCGGTCGTCTGTCTGAACGGCTCCATGGACATGGAAGAACGTAAGCGAGTCCAGGAGGCATTCGCCAAGGATGTCCGTATTCTCATCTCCACCGACGCCGGCGGGGAAGGTTTGAACCTCCAGTTCTGCCACGTGGTGATCAACTACGACATCCCCTGGAACCCGATGCGCCTCGAACAGCGGATCGGCCGGGTGGATCGTATCGGCCAGGCCCACGCGGTTCGCGCGGTCAACTTCGTCTTCGAAGGCTCGGTCGAGCATCGGGTCCGTGAGGTACTGGAGCAGAAGCTCGCCGTCATTTTCGAGGAGTTCGGCATCGACAAGACCGGTGACGTCCTCGACTCGGCCCAGGCGGGCCACATGTTCGACGAGATGTATGTCGAGGCGATCCTCAATCCAGAAAAGGTGGAGGAATCCGTGGAGAGCGTGGTCGCCCGCTTGCAGGAGCAGGCCCGCGATGCGCGCACGACCGCATCCGTACTTGGCGCAACTGAGGACCTGGAGCCTGGCGAAGCCCAGCGGCTGCTGACCCACCCCTTGCCCCATTGGGTCGAGCGCATGACCGTGAGCTACCTGAAGGCGCATGGCGGCCAGGCCGAGAAGAGAAGCCAGAGCTGGAAGCTCACCTGGCCCGACGGCGAGACCTACGAGAATGTGGTCTTTACCGGTAAGGAAGCCGAGAGGCTTCCGGCCGCCCGTCACCTTACCCTTGAAGAGCCGAAGGTCCGTGGACTGGCCATGCGGCTCCCGCGTTTTGCGCCGGGCCAGCCGGTCCCCATCGTGTCGATCCCAGGTCTCTCTGATGAAGTTCAGGGCGTCTGGTCCTTGTGGCGGATCGCGATTGCCACCATGGAGTGGAACCGTCGAAGGATCATGCCTCTCTTCCTGGCCGACAACGGCATGGTCTATATGCCGACGGCCAGACACGTGTGGGATCAGCTCCTCGCGGCAAGCCCAAAGGTCCGGTCCGTCCTTGACGCCGAGGTCGCCCAAGCCGCTTTCGCAAAGCTGCAAAGCGCTGCGGAAGAACACGGGAAGCCCATCTACGAAACGCTCCTGCAGGAGCACCGGGGGCGCATCGCACGCGAGCGCGAGAAGGCCGACTACGCCTTTGCCGCCCGCCGCAAGACCGTCGAGCGGATCGGCCTGCCCCAGGTCCGTAACTATCGCCTGAACCTCCTGGCCCAAGAGGAGCGAGGCTTCCAGGAACAGCTCGATCAGAAAGCCCATGCCTATCCCGAAATGGCGCCGCTGCTTGTGATTAGAGTCGAAGGAAACCGCGAATGAACGCGAATAGACGCGAATTAATAGAAAAAGATCTGACGTTCAGAGTGGTTGGATGCGCTATGGCGGTAATGAACGGCCTTGGCCATGGTCTTCGGGAAAAAACATACGAACGGGCATTATGTGTTGAATTTCAGCACCAAGGTATTCACTTTCAACAACAGCGCATTTACCCGGTTTATTATCGGGGTGAACATATAGACGATTATATCCCGGATCTGGAGGTTGAAGGGCGTTTGATCGTTGAAATCAAGACAGTTGACAAGATTATTCCAGAACATCTTGGGCAGGTTTTGAACTACCTGCGAGTCACGTGTCTTGAAGCAGGTGTCATTTTGAACTTCAAGCACCCAAAACTGGAGTGGAAAAAGGTGGTCTTACAAGAGGGGCAGCTTCAATGATTTTTTCTTTCCCTATTAGCGTTCATTAGCGTCCATTCGCGGTTGGATTGATTTATGAGTAGCTGGCGCGATCAAATCCTGAAGGAGTTCACCCCGAAAGTCGCCCGACTCACCCTGGTGGCCGATCCGGACGGACTTCTCCTTGAAGAAGGAATTCTCGAAGGCGTCCGCGAGCGCGGCTTCGAGTTGATCCCGTTTGAAGACCACATCGCGTTCCGTTATGCCTACGAGTCGAAGTTCCGCTCCCGGTGGGACCGCGGCGAGCACACGGACCTCGTCGTGGTATTGCGCTCGCAAGCAAGCGACCTCAGTGGGTTGCCCTATGATCTCCTCCAGGCCGGTCGCAGACTCTCCTTCAACCTCGGCGACATCTTCCCGAACCTCAGTTACCCGGTGGTGACCGCCCTGGATCGCGGGGACCTCGACGCCTTGTATGAGGCGCAAAAAAGGCATGCGCCCGGCCCGTTGGGCGACAACGCCACCAAGGAGTTCGTCCTCCGGCACGTCTTTGAAATCGCGCCCGAGCTGGTCAAACAGCCATCGGACCTCTTGCGGGTGCTGCTGCGCCGTCACTACCGCGGCCAGAGAATCCCGGCTGACCTCGACGGACGGTTCATCCAGCTTCTGCGCCAGAGTAACGTCTTCGACGACTGGCCGCTTGAGACGCTGGTGGCGGACAGGGAAGCCTTCTTCGCATTCCTCCAGGAGCGCTGGCCGATCTTCCTTGACCGTGAGGCAGCCAAGAGGGCATCCGGCGTTCGTGAGGACGAGAAGCGCTACGGTCTGTCCATTAAGGGACCTGTCGAACTTCCTTTCGACCACCATGACATCCGGGTCTACATCGACAACCTGTTCGTCGAGGGGTTGCTGCATTCAGTTCCACACGAGCATGCGGACACCTTGTCCAAAACATGGGTAGGCATCGGCGTTCGAACCGCTCCCATCGAAGACAGGTCCCGTCGCCTGGGTAAGCTCATCGACAGCCTGGAGGCATCCATTCCGGGCGAGGACGCGAAGTATACGGACTGGTTCCACTTTGCCCGCGGATGGGCGGAACTGAAAGTAATGAGCAATGAGGACTGTGGACTGAGTGAAGAGCAAAAAGAACAGCTCGCTGAACTTACGCAAAAATTAGATGCGCGGTTTTGGACTTGGATTCAAAGGCGTTATGCGGGGCTTATCCAATTACCGCCGAAGCCCCCGGCTATGCTTCACCATATTCCTCGATTTTTGGCCAACTCATTACTCAGTCCTCATCACTCATCACCACGGCCAAAGCTCGCTTTGGTCGTGGTGGACGGCCTTGCCTTGGACCAATGGCTGGTGGTCCGCGAAGCGCTTGCCACAAAACAGCCGGGGCTGCGATTCCGGGAGCAGGCGGTCTTTGCCTGGATTCCTTCGCTCACCTCCGTCTCGCGCCAGGCGACCTTCGCCGGCAAGGCTCCCATCTTTTTCCCGAACAGCATTCAGACCACGGACAAGGAACCTGCGTTATGGGCGCAGTTCTGGGCGGATCAGGGCCTTACGCCGAAGGAGGTCGTCTATCTCAAGGGCCTGGGCGACGGCGGCGTGGAGACCGTTTCCGAAGCGCTTTCTCATCCCAAGGCAAGGGTCGCCGGGCTGGTCGTGGACAAGGTCGACAAGATCATGCACGGGATGGAAATGGGCGCCGCCGGGATGCACAATCAGGTGCGCCAGTGGGCCAAGCAGCCGTATCTGAACACACTTCTCGATCTGCTCTTGGATCGGGGCTTCCGTGTCTACCTGACCTCTGATCATGGCAACGTCGAGGCGGAAGGTTGCGGTCGTCCGTCCGAAGGGGCCGTGGCGGACCTGCGCGGCGAACGAGTCCGCGTTTATCCCGACGCCGCTCTTCGCGGCAAAGTGAAAGAATGCTTTCCCGCTGCGATGGAATGGGGAACCGTTGGTCTCCCGGAGGATTACCTCGCCCTTCTGGCCCCTGCTCGGCAGGCGTTTGTCCAAGAGAAGCGGCACACCGTCTGTCACGGCGGTGTCTCGGTCGAGGAACTCATCGTCCCTCTGATCCAAATCGAGAGGAGGGGCGAATGACCAGGAACAGATTAACGCAGATCGGTCTTGATCGCCTTGTACGGCTCGCTTGGTTGGAAAAGGTATCGTCCTTTATTCTTACTGGAAACGACACCGCACGTATCAAGAGCATTCTCCATGGCGATCTGCAGGGCGCCTTCCGTTCGACCAACACCGATGTCCGCGGTTCGATAGACAAGACGATAACCATTCTTCTAAAAGTCTGGCTAACGGTTCCGGGCGAACTTGAGTCGTTACGCATCGAAGGCCTGGAACTCCTGAAGCGTGTTCCGCCACGCGACCATCTGGTAGTACATTGGGGCATGGTCATGGCTGCGTATCCGTTCTGGTCTAACGTAGCGATGCAAGTCGGTCGTCTGCTGAGACTTCAGGGCTCAGTGGCAGCAGTCCATGTTCAACGTCGGATTCGTGAACAATATGGTGAACGGGAGACGGTTTCGCGCCGGACTCGCTATGCGCTTCGTTCATATCTGGACTGGGGCGTGCTTCAGGAGACCGGCGCAAAGGGAATGTACGCAGGCGTGCCGTTACTGGCTGTTACTGATCCCCAACTGATCGCCTGGTTGGCCGAAGCATCCCTCCACGCCCGCGCCAACGGCTCGGCTCCTCTGAAAGATCTGATCGACAGCCCGAGCTTCTTCCCTTTTCGGATCAAGCCGATTCACCCGGAAAACATCCAAACCGCCTCTAATAGACTCGAGGTTCTTCGCCATGGGTTGGATGAAAACCTGGTTATGCTGAGGAAATGAACAGCTCCGGTTGAATTACGACCCGGATATAACCGTCTTCCCCATGTGCGCATCTGGGGTTGCCATGGCCGGGCCTTTCTTCCATACCCGGAATGACCCCCGCCCTATCCCCCCATTCCCTCGAGAAGCGCCAAAACGTTTCTTCCCAGCACCCGGTGATTGTATCCTCCTTCCAACACGCCGAACAGCCGCGCTCCCAACCGGTTCGCAGCCCGCCGGGCCAGGCGTCCCATTTCCCGATAGTCTTCCGTGGCGAGCAATCCGCCCCAGTCCTCCCGGTGGTGATCGAAACCCGCGGACAGGGCGATGACATCGGCCTGAACCCGTTCGAGGACGATGGCCACTTCTTCCAGGTACGCTTCCCGGCTAAACGCCTCGGGATTCAAAATGGACACATAGTCCGCGTTTCGAAAGCAGTTCACGGTGCCGTCGCCGTAATGCAGATCGAAATCCAGTACGAAAGCGGATTCCATACTTCCGTTCCGCTTGAGGCGGTTCAGCGCTACCGCCAGGTTGTTGAAGAAACAGAACCCCCAGAAACTGTCCGGTGACGCATGGTGGCCCGGGGGACGAACGGCGGCGAACACGGGGCCGGACGCGGCATGTTCCGCCGCGAGGACGGCGCCTCCCGCCGCCAGGGATGCGATGCCGTATAGCCCCATCTGTTCCACCCGCTCGATGACCCGCGGGGAATGCACCGCTGCAATGTCTTCCGGTGAGGCGGGGATCGCCTCCAGGAATTCGTATCGATTCCCGAGTTCCTGGATGATGCATTCCATGCGACCCCGATGGGCGGCGGGGTCCCAGGTGTAGTTCGGATAGAAGTCCGGATGAAAGACCACCCGGACCGGGGCGTCGCGTTTCATGGCAGCCTCTCTACTTCTTCGGAGTTGCCGGCGGAAAAGGTCTCTCCCTGAACCATAAAATAAATATGCTCGCAGATGTTCGTGGTGTGATCTCCGGCGCGTTCCATGCACTTGGCCACCAGGATCATGGGGGCGAACACTTTGACGTGTTGGGGATCGCCGGCGATGTACGTATTCAGTTGCGCCAGCAGTTCTATGTACAGGGCGTCGATTTCCGAGTCCCGTTCCCGAACCTCTATGGCGCCAACGGCGTCTCCACGGTCGTAAGCCTCCAAGGCCCCGGCGAGCATGCTCTCCGCCACCCCGGCCATCTTCTGGACGAAGGGAATGAGCATGTCCAACTGAACGCTGTTCAGGCGGGATATGTGCTTGCTCACGTTGGCCGCGTAATCCCCTATCCGTTCCAGGTCTGTGGAGATCTTGAGGGCTGCGATGATGCTTCTCAGGTCGATGGCCATGGGTTGCCTCAGGGCAAACAGGCGGACGGCGAGGCGATGGATTTCCTTCTCCATGGCGTTTACTCCGGCATCGGATTCGATGACCCGGGCCGCCAGGTCTCGGTCTCTCCGCACCAATGCTTCGATGGAGGCGGCGATCTGACGCTTGACTCTTTCCCCCATATCCAGGACGTTTCGTTTCAAGCGACGCAGTTCTTCGTCGAAGGAGCGTACCGCATGTTCGTGTGGCATGGAAAACCCTTTCCATCGGGAGGAACGCTTTGACGGTCCGGTTATGGCAGCCGTCGCAGTCGGACCGGTGAACGACGTGGAGATGCGGCGCGCCGCGGATCGCGTGTTCCGGCGGCCTGTTATCCGAATCTTCCGGTGATGTAGTCCTGGGTCTTTTCCACCTTGGGGTTGGCGAAAATGGCGCCCGTTTCTCCATACTCGATGAGTCGTCCCAGGTACATGAACGCTGTGTTGTCGGAGACCCGGGCGGCTTGCTGCATGTTGTGCGTCACGATGATGATCGTGTATTGACCCCGCAGCTGGTCCACCAGGTCCTCGATTTTCGATGTGGCCAGCGGATCCAGAGCGGAACAGGGTTCGTCCATGAGAAGGACGTCCGGATCGGCCGCGATGGCCCGGGCGATGCACAGCCGCTGTTGCTGTCCCCCCGAAAGGCCCAGGGCGTTTTCCTTGAGCCGATCCTTGACCTCGTCCCACAGGGCCGCACTCTTGAGGGCCCGCTCCGTGGTCTCCGCCAGCAGATTCCGGTCCCGAATTCCGTCCACCTTCAGAGGATAGGTCACGTTTTCCGCGATACTCATGGGGAAAGGGTTGGGTTTCTGAAACACCATGCCCATTCGCTTCCGGAGTCCGATGACGTCGATGTTCGGATTGTAAATGTTGGCGCCGTCGAAGTGGATTTCCCCCGAAACGGTGAGCCCGTCGATGAGGTCGTTCATGCGGTTGAGCGCCCGGAGGAGGGTGGATTTCCCGCAGCCCGACGGTCCGATGAGGGCGGTGACGAGGCCGTGCTGGACGTCCATGTTGATCCGAAATAGGGCTTGGGCCGCGGAATACCACAGGGAGAAGTCTTTCACCGTCAACGCGGCCCCTTTGGACCCCTGCTTGGTATGAACCACGGGTTGGCCGTTTTCGGCGGTTTGGTCCGTCGCCAGTGCGGACATAGGAAGTCTCCTGTCAGGCCGCCGAAAAACGCGATCTGCTGTGTTGTGCTTCATCCTTCGTCGTTGCGGCGTACTGGTTGTACGCCTCATTCCTCAGGATTCGCGCGCCTTGCATCTCATCGTTTTTCACCAGCCTGTTCGCATAATTGTTTCTCAACGGGCTGCTAGAAGTGTCCCATAAGGAATTTTCGCTTAAGGCGATTACGCACATAGATGGCCACGGCGTTCATGACGGCCACCAGCGTGATAAGCAGCAACGTGGTCATGAACACCATGGGCTTGGCGGCCTCCGAGTTCCTGGACTGGAATCCCAGGTCATAAATATGAAATCCCAGGTGCATGAAGCTGCGTTCCAGGTGGAAATAAGGGAAAAAGGAATCCAGCGGGAGTTCGGGCGCCATCTTTACCACACCCACCAACATTAAGGGCGCCACCTCTCCGGCGCCGCGCGCCATGGCCAGAATAAGACCCGTCATGATTCCCGGCATGGCCCGGGGGATGACGATGTACTTGATGGTTTGCCACTTGGATGCGCCGCACGCGAGAGATCCTTCCCGCATGGACTGGGGCACCGCCGCCAAGGCTTCCTCCGTGGCCACGATGACCACCGGAACCGTCAGCAGGGCCAGGGTCAGGGACGCCCACAAGACGCCTCCGGTTCCGAAGGTGGGATTGGGAAGCCGCTCCGGGAAGAAGAGGGAATCGATGGTTCCCCCCACCAGGTAGGCGAAAAAACCCAGACCGAATACGCCGTATACGATGGAGGGTACTCCGGCCAGATTGTTGACGCAGATGCGGACCACGGAGACCATCTTCCCCTGCCGCGCGTATTCGCGCAGGTACAACGCGGTCATCACCCCGAAAGGGGCTACGGCCAGGGCCATGAGCACGGTCATGACAAACGTCCCGAATATGGCGGGCATGACGCCGCCTTCGGCGTTGGCTTCCCGGGGCTCTTCCGTTAGAAACTCGGCCCATCGGGAGAGATACACCCCCAGCTTTTGGAGGATGCTCAAGTCGTTGGAGGGCACCATCCGGACGATTTCGGACACACGGAGGGTCTTTTTTCGCCCTTTCACGTCGGCCAAGGTGATCGTGAAGGCCGCGTCCTCCTGCTTGACGGCCCACGCACGGGCCTCCAACTCCGCGTATTGATCCCGCAGAGCCGCGGTGCGGGTCTCGTAGGTTTTGCGTGCTTCCAGGACGGCGGGGCTTTCCTCGCCGTGTTTGAGTTCCAGGCGCCGCAGCTTCAGACGTTCACGATTCAGGTAATGATTCACTCTGCCGATGTCTTTGCGCTCGATTTTCCGGATGCGCCGGCGTCGGTCCTCACCGGCCTTCCGGATCTCCCGGAGTTCCCTGAAGGTGATCGTTTCTCCGGGAACGACGGTTCCCGACAGGTTCACGGAATCCACTGTTCCAATGAAGGGGCCCCATTCCATGCGTTCCACAAAGAATAGGCGATCCGGTCTCGATACCTCCTGTATCTCGAAGTCCGATACCCAGCGGAAGTCTTCATAATAGAAGTCGTAGTTTCCGGTACGAACCAACGTTCTCTGAGCGTACCCATGATTTTCGAGAATGGACTTCTGGATGGCGGGGTCCAGGGATTCAAGCCGTTGGGGACCCGGGCGGTATATCTCCCGGCGGGTGGGTTCCCCGGCAATACGGTCCCCGCTTTTCAGCAGGATGGATTCGATGGGTTTGGGGTAGAAGGTGGCGATGCCGTTCCAGTAGATGAGGACCAGGAAGCCCAGAATCATGGCGATTCCCAGGGCCAGCGCGCCTCCGAAGCCCCACAGAAAGGGTTCACCCCGGGCGGAAAGATCCGACGCCGAAGCCGGCCGCGCGGTGCGACCCTGACGCGGGGGCGTCGTCCCGACGAGATTGGGATGTTCATGTCTTGAGGATTCGGACTCGACGATACTCATGGGTTCAGGCCTCACTAAAGCCGGCTGGCTCGTTTGCGGAATCGCATGCGTACGGCTTCCGCCACCGTGTTGATGATGAATGTCATGGCGAAGAGTACGAGTCCCGCCAGGAACAGAATGCGATACAGGGTCCCGTTTTTGACCGCCTCGGGAAGCTCGACGGCGATGGTGGCGGAAAGAGCCCGTAACCCGTTGAACACGTTCCAATCCATAAGCGGCGTGTTTCCCGTGGCCATGACCACGATCATGGTTTCTCCCACGGCTCGGCCCATGCCGATCATAATGGCGGAAAACACACCGCTTACCGCCGTGGGAATAACCACATAGACGGCGGTTTGCCAGGGTGTGGCCCCGCATCCCAGGCTGGCGGCGCGCAGGTGTTCCGGAACCGCGTTGAGGGCGTCTTCGGCGAGGGTATAGATGAGAGGGATCACGGCAAATCCCATGGCAAATCCAACCACCAGGGTGTTGCGCTGAACATAGGTGTCCACGAAACTTCCCCTGGCGTCCAGCCCCAGGCCGGACAGCAGCCGCGCCAGTACGTATGACAGGAGGACCGAACTCACGAGCAAGGCCAGCCAGCGGGCGGCGTCCAGCAGGGCTGCCCGGGAACGGCGGATCCGCAACATATATCGGGACACCCGCAGACCCAACGTCCGGGATGCGGCCAGACATACGACGGCAAAGCAGGCAGGCCAGAGGATCAGGAAGAGAAAAGGCGCCGCGTCGCCGAAGCTGCCGTTGACCCACCCTTTGAAATCCCCCTGGAAAAAGAGGGTCTCGAACAGGGAGCCTCCCTGGAGGGACAGGAACAGGGACAGGAGCACGACGGCCGAAATGAGGGCGAACTTGGGTATCCCCTCGAGTCGAATGCTGATCCGGAAAGGGATCATCTGCCACAGGTAGGCGGCGGCCATGAGACCCAAGGGGACCACCGCGAACGCCAGAATCACCGCGGCGATCCAGGTTTCCACTATGGGAGCGAGAATCAGGGCCGCTACGAAACCCAAAACCACGGAAGGCAGAGACGCCATCATTTCCATGGCGGGTTTGACCACGCCCCGGACGCTGAAGTGTACGAACTCACTGGTGTATATGGCGGCCAATAAGGCGATGGGAATGGCGAACAGCAGCGAGTAGAAGGTGGCCTTTATGGTTCCGAAGATCAGGGGGATCAGGGAGAATTTGGGTTCGTAATCCTCGGTGGCGGCCGACGACTGCCAGGTGTAGGAAGGTTCGCTGTATCCCTCGTACCACACCTTCCCGAACAAGCCGGCCAATGTGGTTTCCGGGTGAGATACCGAGAACTCGAAGAACCGGGTCGTACCGTCCTGATCGAGGACCAGCAGGCCGTCCACCCGTGGGGCCAGCACAAGACCCCGGTGGGGCTGAACGGGTTCCCTGGGTTCTATCGAAAACAGCTTTTTTTGGCTGGTGCCGTTAATGACCCGAATCCTTCCGGTATCATCCGCCACTGCGAAGTTCTTTCCACGAAGGCTCGGTTCGAACCAGCGGACGGCCGCCCGGGAAGGGGCAAAACGGCGGGTGGGGGCCAATACCTGTCCATCCAGCGTTCCCGCCTGTTCCGATTGGACGAGGAAATGGATGGTCACGGACCCGTCCGAACCTCCCACGAGCAGGGAACGACCTCCCAACAGAAATTCCAGAGCGGTCAACTGGATTCCTTCGGGAAGCACCCGAACGGTTTCCGCCAGGTAGGGATCCGCAAAGTCGGTGGTATTGTAACGGTATATGAATCCATGGATATCGCCGACGAGTACGCTGTCCGCTCCCTGGGTCAACAGCACAAAATCCGTCCGGGCGTTCACGGGCACGGAAGGCAAAACGGTTTGCCGGACACGGACCCTGCGCTCGCCGGTCAGCAGGTTCACCTGGGTGGTGGCCAGATTCAGGTAAATTTCGCCGGACTGATCAACGGCCACGATGGCCTTGGACTGCCGTTCCGCTTCTCCGCTCAGTCGATAATCCATGGCTACGATGGGAGTCCCCGAACCCAAGCGATGTTCCGTCTCCTCCAGCGTGCACTCGATACGGATTCGGCGAACCTGGTCTCCCGGAATGCGCGAGAAAACTTGGATCCCGTCAGTGCTGTCCCGTTCGTTCAGGCGAGTGAGGCCGGCGGGGACTTCCTCCGCCCGAAGGATATCCGAGACGAAGTTGACGGAGGCGAAGCGGATGGTCCCGTCTTCAAAGCCGAACGCCAAATTCCGGCGATCCGGAGTATGGGCGGTCGTGCGAAGGGTATTGGCTTCAAAGTCCAGAACAGGGGATTCGAGTCGAGTTCCGGTTTTCAGGTGAAACAACGCGGTAGTCCCGTCTTCCAGGAGCATGTAAGCCAGTGTCTGATGTTCGTCCATGCTCTTGGCCAACACTTTTCCAGAAGGAAGCTCCAGCCGGTACGTGTGCTGATCCGTAAGCCTCCCCTCCTTGAAGAGAGGGATTACCGCCTGAACCAGAAACACCATGATTCCCAGAACGGCGATGATGACCAGAATACCGCCGACGGTGATGACCCGATCGGCGATGCGGTCGGCGACCAGTACGGATCGCTTGGCCTTCTTGGCGCGCCGTCCCGCCGGGGCCCCGGAATTCGCGGCGGCGGGTTCCGCGCCCGCCGCCGATTCCAAGCGTACATGTTGCTTCATCGATTTCATAAGGAAAAGGGGCCTTCGAAAGGTATGTCCGTATGCAAAAGCCGGCTGAGGAAAGGCGGTTCCGCCCCTCGCCAACCGGACGGTTATACAATGTATGGTCGTGACGTTACGGGGGCAGGGTTACCGGATGCCCAAAGCGCTCAGATCCTGTTGGACGATCAACTGGGATACGGGATAGAATCCGTCCTTGATGACCACCTGTTGGCCCTGCCTGGAAAACACGTATCGAATGAATTCCCGACGCAGCGGATCCATGGCCTGGTTGGGGTTCTTGTTCAGGTAAACATAGAGAAAACGAGCCAGAGGATAATCCCCGGTGTAGGCGTGTTCGGCTACGGCGTCAAAACACGCGGCCCCCGATTCCGTGCTCAGCGGTACGGTGCGTACATCCGCCGTCTTGTAACCGACGCCGGAATATCCGATGGCGTACCGATCCGAGGCGATCCCCTGGACCACGGCCGAGGATCCCGGTTGTTCCTTCACCAGATCCTTGTAATCTCCTTTGAACAAGGCAACGTCCTTGAAATAGCCGTAGGTGCCGGATGCCGCATTTCGTCCGTACAGCGATATGGGTTTATCCGCCCACTCTCCCGTGAGACCCAGATCGCCCCAGGTACGGATGTCCTGGGGATAACCCCCTTTCCGGTTCTTGGAGAATATGGCGTCTACTTGTTGGAGCGTAAGACACTGAATGGGGTTGTCCTTGTGTACGAAGACAGCCAACGCATCCACGGCCACCCGAATGTGGGCCGGAGGATATCCGTACCGCTTGTCGAAGGAGTCCACCTCGTTGGACTTCATTTCACGGGACATGGGGCCGAACTGAGCCGTTCCCTCGATAAGGGCTACGGGAGCGGTGCCGGAACCCTTACCTTCAATCTCTATTTTAACACCGGGATAGTGAGAACGGAATCCTTCCGTCCATAGGGTCATAAGGTTGTTTAAGGTGTCCGATCCGATGGATTTTAGATTTCCCGATACGCCGCTCACGGCTTTGTAATCGGAAAGCTTGGGATCCAGATCCACGGCCCGGGCGCCGGGGACCAGAAGGGTGCTCAGGATGAAAAGACCCGACAGGACCCAGGCGGCTAACCTTACTGCATGCATTACCTGCTTCATGTGTTTTGCCTCCCTTAAAGGATATGGCCCGCTTCCGCGGGACGTTGCATTGCGCCGCGAATTCAGTTTCACGGTATTCCCAGTTTGGCGGATAAATGTTACGAAAGCGTGGCGAAAAGGTAAAGAGTTTGGGCGCGCCCGGGCTTCGGGACGGAATCGATTCGCAGGTATCGGTACTCCTTCGGCGCTGTCCGATGAAGTGCGGTTTCTCCTTCAGGAAACCAGCGGGACGGCAGGGTCTCGATGCGGCTGGAAGCGAATGATGTTCAGTTCCGTTGCGGCGGGCGGGATTCCTCAGTTCCGGGTACCCCCGACGCGAGGGTTTCTTCGAGTGATCAGGTCCGCGATCAATCCGATGGAAATCACCTGAATGGCCGAGATGAACAGGATGAGACTCGCCAGTAGGAATTCGGATCGAAAAAGCAATCGGAGGAGAAGCAGGACAAGGCCGCCTGAAAGGAGTAACAATCCCAGGGGGATGAATACCTTGAGGGGATTGAAGTACACCGCGGTGCGGAGAATCAGCTGCAAAAAGTTCAGCGTGTCCCTGATGGGGCGGATCTTCGATTTACCAATGCGTTTGAAGTAGTTGACGGGGATATATTTTACGGTATGTCCATTGGTCAGCATGGCCAGGGTGATGGTCGTGGTAAGGGAATACCCGTCGGGCAGAATGGGCAGATAGGCTTCCACGGGTTCTCTGCGGAAGGCCCGCAACCCGGAGTTCATATCCGGTATTCTCCTGCCGGCGACGAATTCTCCAAGCCGGCGGACGGCCCACTTGGCCGGTCTGCGGATGAACGGTATGGCCACGTGTTCGCCCGTGCGGGCTCCGACAACCATGTCGCATCCATCCATCTCCGCAACGAGTCTGGGGATGCATTCGTTGGGATACGTCCGGTCCGCGTCCGTGATTACCAGAATGTCGAACCTGGAGGCCAGAATGCCCGTCTTGACGGCGGCTCCGTAGCCCAGGTTCTCGGGATGGAATCGTTTGACCAGGTTCGGGATTTCCAGGCGCCGGACGGCGGCGCTCGTGCCGTCCGTTGAGCCGTCGTCCACCACGACCATCTCATAGGTGGAACCGGAATCGGCCAGGATCTTATCCAACTGCCGGAGCGTGGATTCGATGGCGTCGATTTCGTTATACGCCGGAATGAGCACCGAGAATCGAGACATGGAGGGTTCCTGGGAACGGGTAGGGCTCGGACCGATCACGCTTGGATCCGAGACCGTTTCTTATCGCCCGGCATCCTGCTCTCGAAAAGGGGAAACAATCCCGGGGATGAGAGGGAGTCCGGCAAGAGCGCTCCGAAATACCTGAAAGGTCCCGCCGGAATCGCATTTGCGCCGCAAAACGGAGAATGCACTATCCTTATAAGACACGCGGCCCACTTGTCCTTCCACTTCCCGCACGCGCGGGGATCGGTTCCGCCCCGCCAATGCCGGAACCATGAGCGGGCCGGATGGAGGTCTCAGTCTCTCTTGACGAAAACCCGTGTTCCCACGGGAAGAGCGTTCCAGTTGGTAATCTCATTGGCGGCAAGCAGCTGTTTGTCGGGATACAGGTATAGCGTTTCCGGATTCATATAGCGGGATCCGATCAAACGCTTCGGATGATCTCCTTTTTTCAATACATACGGGCCACTGTACCCCAATATCATACGAGTCCGTAAGGGAAGATTGTCCCAGTCCGACACCCGGTTTCCCTGGAGTACGCGTCCGTCGGGAAAAAAGTAAAACGTGGTGGCTCTCCGATAGTTGGTTCCGGCGAGGCTCCATGCGGTTTTCCCCTGCTCCAGAACCATGAAGGGGCCCGCTTCGATGCGTTGCTCCGTCTCCACGTTGAGCATGACTCGCGTGCCGGCGGGGATGCGCCTCCAGCCCAGCTTCTGTTCCACCTCGTCTCCGAACATGGATTTTCCGTCGGGGAACACATACAACGTCGTTGCTGCGTTATAATCCTCCCCGGCGATGTTCCACGCCGTGTTGGACAGCGTTATGGCGTTGGATTGCACCGCCTCTATGCGGGGAGGCTGGGGTGCGTAGAAGATTTGAGCGAGTTGCGGGTCCGGCTGGAGACGCCCCGCGCGCACATCGGGATCATGATCCCAATGATCCTTGAGCCCGGCCTTGGCGCGGTCGAAGTTCTTGGCGCAGCGCTTACGTCCCCTGTGATCCCCGTGAAACCATCGGTTTGGCTTGGCATAGGCCACCTGGGCGTGGGTCAATACGTTTTTGTCGGGAATTCGGTAGGTCTGCTGCATGACCTGAAGCAGCCAGTGAAGAGACCGGTATTGAGCGTCCGTGATCTCCCCGTAATGATAACCCACCAGTTCGATGCCTATGGACACGGAGCTGAGATCCGTCCGGCCGTTCCACATGCTCATTCCGGCATGATCCGCTCGGTATCGGTGGTGAAGGATCCGGTAAATGTCTCCGTTGCGGGCGATGGCGTAGTTGGCGTGACCGCCGTAACTGCTGCGTCTGTTCCCCCTGAACTTCCCATGGCTCAGGGTGCGGAGCGTGCTGGAGAGTCCGCCTTCGGAAGTATGCACGATGACATACTGAGTTCGCGCCCGGGTCCTTTTGGTGAAGCAGTCGGGAAGATGTTCCTGGTAATCGATGACCGTGGGTTTTGTGGCGATGCTTTCACGCGGCTGTTTGCTTCGGGCATCCGAGGGGTGGGGAAGGAGAATGAACAGAAATCCCACCACAACCATCAACCAACATCGGAAGCGTTGCTCACACATCCACATAAGCGACACCTTTTCCCGTTGAATCTTAAGAATTAGGGGGCCCACTCGAACTGAACGGAGCCGGCCGCGTACCGGGTTTTCCGTAATGCGTTCTCGGCTACCGCTTCGTTTTGAGAACCCAAGCCGCAGGAAGGCGTGACGAATCCCCGCTCCCGCAGTGAGGAAGGGGAACGGATTCCTAATCGGTTTTCGAGTTCGATCACCTGAGATGCCAGACGACTTACCAAGGCCTCCCCGCTTTGGTTCAACACCTCATCGCCGCTCGGGATTATCCCCCAAGCCATCATACCTCCACGATCCAGAAAATGCTTCAAAGGTCCTTCGTACAGAACCAGGTTGTCAAAGTGTTCATGGGCGTCGAAACTCAGAATGTCGAGTCCGGTATCCAGCACCAGGGACCAGTCCGTATTGCCGCAGCAGTGAATTCCCGCCAGGCCGCCTCCCTGATGAATCTGTCCGATGACGCGGGTCAGGCTCTCCACGACTTTAGAGCGGTCCACATTGATCAGGGCCGAGCCGAAAGACACCAGATACGGCTCGTCGACGAAAACAATCACCCGAGGGGTAAACTTCCCGAGTTGTTCCGCCTGCCAGCGGGCATTGAGGCTCAACCCTGTGGTTACGGCCTCAAACAGCTCATCATGATAGATCACGGCCTTGCGATGTTCGTCGGCTACGCCGAGACCAAAACTGAACGGGCCGGTGACGTGCCCTTTGAGGGCTATCATGCCCGGAGGGACGCCCTTATGCTCCAATGTCCGGAGCAACCGGTAGAACCCGGCGGCATAGGTTTCATCCAAGCGGAAGCGCTCAAGGTCGTTCGCCAGGGCCCCCTCGTAGAATTCCTCAAGGACGGCGGGAGCGGCGGATCGGGAGTCCAAGTGGATATGCCGGTTAAATTCGTCCAGATACACCGCCGGCAGGAAGGACGTGAACTGCACATACATGTTTTCCCGGAAACGGCTTTGAGGGAGCTGCGGCCACAGAGGAATTTCCGGAAAATACTCCAGCACCAAATCTACGGCGCGTTCCGGATCACTATGTGGAAAACTGCCGATTCCCAGAGGGAAAATTCCGTGTAAGGGTTCCATCCGGAAAGTCTCCAGTTACGAGACAAAAAGGTAAGCAGAGTACAACGCCCGCCGAATTCAGCGTACATTCAGAAGAGAATGACTTCAATATTTTGTTTAACTATGTAGCAAAATTATATGTAAATAGCAATGATTTTTTATAAGTTTCTTTCAGATGGTTTCTTGACAGACCCGGTTCCCCTGCCGTATAGTTTTTCGTGAACTTGTTCGCACCGCGTGCGCTATATGCCGGATTGCCGAGCTTTCCTCTCCGTTCCCGATGATCGTGCTGAATATCGGTTCCGGTGGCCGTGTTTCGTTTCCGTTTTCCGCATTGTTCCCAAAAGGTGGGGATCATGTCCAAGCCTTTGCCGATTCCGTATCCATTCGCCGAGAAACCTGGGATGCGCATTCCAGATGTCGAACTCTGCCTGCGACTGATGGAAGAGACCCGCATGTGGCCCAATATCTACCGTCACAGCCGCGTGGTGACCGACGTGGCCCGACTCCTGGCCGGGGAGTTGAACCGGATAGGGGAGCGCTTGAATATGGCCTTGGTGCTAGCCGGCGCCTTGCTGCATGACATCACCAAGACGCGCTCCATCGTCACCCACGAGCACCATGCGCGCACCGGAGAGGAGATGATTCGGGATCTAGGGTATCCAGAAGTGGCCTACGTGGTCGGCCAGCATGTACATATGGACCCCGAGCATCTCAAGCAACCCTTCGTTTCGGAGGCGGAACTCGTCTTTTATGCGGACAAGCGTGTCCGGCACGAAACGGTGGTCAGTCTCATGGATCGGTATTCGGATCTCGAGCACCGCTATGCAAAGACTTCGGAACACCGGAATCGAATACGGGAGAACCTGCAATTCGCGCAGGATCTGGAAGCCAAGATCTTTCTCAGTCTGCCGTTCACCCCACACGAAATGGAGACCAAGCTGCGTGCGACGTATTAGACTGGCGCTTTTGTACGGAGGAGATTCGAGCGAACGGGACGTTTCCATTGCGAGTTGGCGCGTGGTTCAGGAGCAGTTCGACCCCGGGAGTTTCGACCTCGCGCACTTCGACTTGAAATACGACCTGGCCCGGCTTATAGAGGCCGTACCTCGCCTGGATGCCGCTTTCATTTGCATGCACGGCCGTGGCGGTGAAGATGGCGCCCTCCAGGGGTTTCTGGAGCAGCTCGGCCTGCCTTATCAGGGATCCGGAGTCCTGGCTAGTGCGTTGGCCATGAACAAGAAGCTTTCCAAGGTCTTGTTCCGTTCGGCGGGTCTCAACGTTCCACCCGGCGAGGTGATCCACCGACAGGAGCGATCCCGGGTCTCCGAGTCGGCGGATCGCATCGGCTTTCCCCTGATGGTCAAACCCTCCTGCGAGGGATCGAGCATCGGAATGAGCCTGGTCCGGGAAGCCGAAGCCCTGGAGCCCGCCGTGGAAAGGGCGTTTCAATACGATTCGGAGATCCTTCTCGAACAATACATCCGCGGCGTGGAAGTTACGTGCGGAATTCTGGGGAACGCAGCCCCGCGCGCCCTCCCCTTGGTCGAAATCGTCCCTTCCGCAGGACATGAGTTCTTCGATCTGGATGCCAAGTATGCGCCGGGAGCCACGGAAGAAATCTGCCCCGCCCGACTGAATGCGTCCCTCACCGAGGTATGCAAGCAAGCGGCGCTTACCGCGCATCGGCTCTTGGGATGTCAGGGCTACAGTCGAGTGGACATGATCGTTTCCGCGGATCGGGCGTACGTCCTCGAGGTGAATACCATTCCGGGTATGACCCGGACCAGTCTTTACCCCCAGGCGGCCCGAGCGGCGGGCATAGAGTTTCCCATTCTGCTGGAAATCCTGGTTGATCTGGCCTTGGGCAAGGAATACCCGGCGGATGGTTCCCTTCCGTAGGAATCGGTCGTTCCTTTATTCCCCGGTGCATAAATCTCGGTACGAAGCGGAGGGAAAAACCGTATCCTGGTGACCGTGCAGCAGGCGGAAAAGGAGAACGGTGATTCCATCGGGAGGGTCCATGTCATGAAGGAACGGAGATTCAAATACCAGAGGGAAGATTTCGGCGAATTGCCTGTGACGCTCCATCACCTCACCATCCACGTGAGTTTCTTTGAAAACCGCGTGGACGTGTCAAACTGCCTCGACATGACGGCGCGGGTCCCTCTGGAACAGATCCGTCTGGATGCGCGGGAACTGGAGATTCTCCGGGTGGAATCGGTGAAGGATGCCGGGGATGTCCAGGGAACCCCCCTGTCGTATGAGTTCCTGCCCGATGAGGCCAAGCTGATCGTGGCCTGTCCCGGCGTGGTTCCACCGGGCGGGCGTTTGCTTGTGCGCACGTTGTCTCGTTGTTTTCCGTCCGATACGATTCTCGAGGGCATTTACAGGGACAAGACGCCCCCCGGAGCCCCGCAGCAGTATATGTCTCAATGCCAGCAGTGGGGATTTCAGAGGATCATGCCCATTTTCGACGACTGCCGGGCCAAATGCACCATGACCACCACGCTGGAGGGGGATGCCGCCTACACGCACCTGATCAGCAACGGCAACGTATGCCGTCGGACCAATCCCACGGGAAAGCCGGCTTACAAGGCGGGTGAACCGGACCGAAAGGTAATCACCTTCGATAATCCGGTTCCCATGGCCCCGTACTTGTTCCTGGCCGTCGCCGGTACCTGGGAAGAGCTTTCGGACGAGGTGGCGTATCCTTCGGGTCGCAGAGTCCGGCTCGAATACCTGGTTCCCCGCGGGCGGATTCCCGATGCACGGATTCCCATGCAGATCCTCAAAGATGCCGTACTGTGGGTTCACCGCGCCCAGAGTTATGAATATCCGGGGGAGACCTATCGAACCATCTGCATGGACAGGTCCAATTTCGGGGGCATGGAGAATGTCGGGAATACCACCATCGTTACGGATGCGGCCCTGGTGGATTCTCATACGTTGGATGCGTCGTTGTTGTACGCCCACGCCGTCATCGTGCATGAATTCGAACACAATCAATGCGGCAGTGAAACCACTATGGAGACTCCCTTCGACGTGTGGCTGAACGAAGCGTATACCGTGGATGTGGAGCGCAGGTATCTTGCGGAGCGGTTTGATGCCGCTTTCACTCGTCTCCGCCAGGTGGATGCTGTCCGGGACCCGCTGGTGGGCCCTCTGGCCATTGAGGACGGGGGCGTTTCGGGGCGCATCGTGCGGGAAGGGTTCAACGATCCCAACGAACTCATTGACGGAGTGACCTACGTCAAGGCCGCCGAAGTGGTTCGATCCCTGCGCCTCATTCTGGGCCATGAACGGTTCCGGGCGGGAGAACAACTCTACTTCAGCAGGTATCGGAATGCCAATGCGGACACGGACTCCTTCTTCCGTTGTTTCGAGGAAGTCTCCGGAATGTCGCTGGAGAGATTCAAACAACGGTGGTTGTACGTGATCGGATATCCCCGGGTGCAGGCTGAGACCCATTACGACGAGGCGGCGCGAACCTTTCGTGTAGTCTTCCGCCAAGATACCCCGGAGGGGGTAGGTTTCTTTCATATTCCCATCCAATGCGCCCTGGTGGACGACCAGGGAAGAGATCTTCCCGGTACGGGGCGTGTATTCGAACTCGACAGGGACCAAGCCGAACTGGTGTTTTCGAACCTGGAAGTCCCTCCGGCCTTCGCCTCGCTCAATCGGGATTATTCCTTCTACGGCGCCTTCCGTCATGTGAACGCATCCGAGAAAGAACTCCGCCGGCAGGCCCTGAAGGATCCCAACACATTCAATCGGGTGGAAGCCTTCCGCACACTCACGGACGGACAGCGCGTACGTCTGCTTCACAATCCGCAGGCCGAGGTGGATGCGGAATGGATCGACGTGTACGGAGAACTCCTGCGGGAGAAACAGGTGGGGTCGTCCCTCAGGGCATATCTTCTCAGGATCGAGGAACAGCCCCTGGATCGGCGGTACGCCACGTGGTACCCGGAACTCGTGGCGGCCCGGGATCGTCTGCTTTCGGCTGTGAACCGGGCATACCGGCCTGAACTCGTGAGCCGGTTCCGGTCTCTGGATACCTACGCCCGGGCCTCCTCGCTTTCGGGGGGGATCGAAGATCGTTTTCTCAAATCGGTCCTGCTGGAACTCATAGTCATCGACGATACGCCCGAAAGCCACCGTTTGATCCTGGAGCATTTTCATGCGGCCGGCGCGGCGAACGATCGGGTTTCCGCCCTCACGATGCTCAACCGCAGTTCATCGCCGGAACGACTCGATGTGCTCCACCGGGTGTACCGGGAATGGCACACGCATTTGAGCGGATATGCCAACTATCTCCGAGTGGTGGCCGGGGGGACGTGCGCGGATGTGTTCGACCAAATCGAACGGGAGAGGAATCGTTCCACGTTCGATATCACTCAGCCGACGTGGCTCCGGGCCCTTTTCCTTTCCATGGCGGCGAACACGCGCATGATTTGGACCGAGCGCGGAGTATCCTGGCTGGGGGATCGGATCATCGAGTCGGCGTCTCTCAACACCACCACCGCGGCCCGTATGTTGAACGCGTTTCAACAGGTGCGACGGTTACGGTCCCCTCTCAAAGGATGGGTCGTCCCGGTGCTGGAACACATTGTCCGGGAGGTTTCGGATTCCGGGAATCCCGTCATTCACCGGCAGGCGCGATCCTATCTGGAGTCCCTGTGAAGGACGGGGCCCGCCGGGGGCATCCCGCGGTCCGGGGCGGGGCGCCTTTGGAAGCCCGCCGGGTCGGAGCATTGGACCTCGTGCTTCGCAAAAAGGCCGTCTAACTCACCGTTCCAGGATGGTTTCCTGGATCTTGTGTCCGAAGTGGCGGCCGGCTTGCTCCACACGGCCCAGTACCTTGTCACCGGCTTTCAACCCCACCACGGACAGGGGTTCTCCCCCTTCTCCCACCAGACGCACGGTTTCTGCGTTCTGAAGAATGACCCCCGCAGGACCTGCCGGTCCGGAAGCCTCCACCAGGAGCAGGGGTCTTCGCTCGATTTTCACCCGGCCCACGAGCAGAGGCGACGCATTGCCCGAGGCGTTGATTCCGAGCACTTCGTCTCCGGTGCCCAGTTCCGAGAGATACCGGGTCCTGGCGCCGGGGACGAGGATGTAGGCGTGTACGGGGCCGGCGTTGATTCGAAACGGCCGGGGGGCTACATAGGGGTTCTCGATGCTTTCCGAGTGAATCAGAAACATGGCCTGACTGCTGTTTCCCACGAGGCATCCTTCGCCCCGATGCAGGAGGGTACAGGTGTCCACGCAGACGCGATCCCCCATCCCGAGGGGACGGACGCGGTCCACCGTGAACACATCCAGTTCTATATGGAGTTTGGACCCCTTGATTTCTCGAATCATGCTCCGGAGCCGCATGGGGTCCCGCTGGTGGACGATGAGACCGTCCACCCCTTTTTCCAGGATCCCCGAAAAGGTTTTGGCCTCTTCCATGTCCGATACTTCCACGAAAAGATTCCGAGTCCTGGCCACCAGATTCTCCAAAGGAATGATGGTCCAATCCGTGGTCCGCACCACCACGATCTTGTCTTCGGTGCTCAACTGCACAATGCGGTCCTCGTCCTGCGCGGAATACACCTCAACCATCACCACGTCCCGGTCCCACTGGAGATCTCCACGCTCCCCCACGATGGGAATGCGCCCCAGTTCCCTCACTGAATCCACGTTCTCGGCAGGTACGATGACCGCGTCCGCGCCCTCTTCGAGGGCTGCGGTCACAAGCTCCTGATTCCAGGGATCCGCATGCACCCAAACTTGTATGGCCATATCTCGGTTCCTTTCAGAAAAACGCCTCGTTAGACCTCCGCCACGGCCGTGAAACCGCAACGGGAACCGCCTCCTTCACAGGTACCGGCGATGTGGAAAGTTTTCCCCGCGCCGGACGAAAGCCGGAAATCCCTCAAACCAACGTCACCTTTCGTTCAAGACGGCTTCGGCTTCGGCCACCGAAGCATTCTCATGTACGATCATGGAAAGCGCCCGCACGATGCGTGTCGGATTCGGGTGCTGGAACACGTTTCGCCCGATGGAGGTTCCCGCGGCGCCGGCTTCCATGGCCCCTTTGACCATTTCGAGCACGGACCGATCCGATTCCATTTTGGGACCTCCCGCGATGATCACCGGAATGTGGCATCCCTCTACCACCTGGGAAAAGGATTCGGGGCTTCCCGTATAGGAAACCTTAACCACATCCGCCCCCAGTTCGGCTCCGAGGCGCGCCGCGTGGCGGATTACCTCCACGTCGTACTCGTTCTTGACCTTTGCGCCGCGCGGGTAGATCATGGCCAAAAGGGGCATTCCCCATTCCGAAGCCACTTGGGCCACGTAGCCCAGGTCGGAAAGCATCTGCTTTTCCTGCCCGTCCCCGATGTTCACGTGAACGGATACGCCGTCCGCTCCCAGCTTGATGGCTTCTCCCACAGTACATACCAGCGTCTTGGCGTTGGGCTCAAGCGAAAGAGCCGTGCTTGCAGACAGATGGACAATCAATCCCATGTCGCGTCCCTGTTTGCGGTGCCCCTGCGCCACCACGCCCTTATGAACCACCACGGCGTCCGCTCCTCCTTCCGCCACACGGCTCATGGCGTCCTTCATCTTGGTGATCCCCGGGATAGGGCCTACGCTTACACCGTGATCCATGGGCACGATTACGCTTCTTCCCGTGTCTCGGTTGATGATACGCTCCAGCCGGATTTCTTTCCCAATCATGACGTCACCTTTCCTAAAAAAATCGTTAGTGTTGTGTCTTGGCTCCACAAAAAAGGCCGTGGAGTAATCATCCTCTCCACGGCCTTAAACTGGTATATATTTCTTAGATTATGGTTCAGCACATGGGTGAGGCTGCTCCCTTGTATGCATCATAAGCATAATAATAAAAGTCGTTTGCAATGAAGCTAAGGATAAACATGCGCTGCCTGGTTTGTTCTTTCCTGTGGTCTCGAACTAAAACCGATGCAAAGACACCGGAGTCATCAAACAAAAACGCCGTGGACCGGTTCAGTCCACGGCGTACCTACAAGACCAATATTCGATCAGACCGCGGACCGCTCTATTCTCCGGACGTAATAATAAAAGACATATTTCCGAAATTCACTGAACATTGCGGCTGATCCACTGTATTGGGTGAAATGCATGCTATTTTAATAATTCTTTTAGCAGAGTACGTAAAATCCTGTCAAGATAAAAATGTCCCACAGACCGCCGGCAACGGCGGCTGCAGTGGACGGCGCAGGTGGACCCCAGCCCGGAAGGGGGGTTATCGCGCCAGGTCCCGGTGCACTCTCCGGATTCCGTCCATCACAAGGCCATCGAACCCCACCATGCGTTCCCGCATCCACATGACGGCTCCCCGACCGTCGCTTCGGACATGGATCCAGCCGGCCCGATGCCCGTCCGGATTCACAAAGGCGGCCGGGATGCCTTCCCGCAGGTCATAGATGTTTACCTGGTGGGGGGCGGAAACAAATGTGGAGACGATGTTTTCCGCTTCGTCATAGACGAGCAGGGTAAGGCCGAATGTTTCGTCCCGCCTGTCGGTCCAGAGAATGAGGGAGGCCTCGGAACCCTCCGTGCTCGGGATGAAGTAACGGGCGAAGAAATCCAGGCCGTTGAAGCCGGTCTGAGGCACAGCCCCCAGAACCACGGCGTCTTGCAGGTCCCGCAACGCATCGGCGGTGAACACCTCGTAGCCGTCTTCATCCGTCAGTCGGTTTCCCTTATCCGTTTCACTGAACAGTTCCGACACCACGCCCTGTTGCACGTGCAGCGCGTTGAAGGTTGCCAGGGATCCGGTGGGGACGTCTATCCAGTACACGTACCCCAGGAGCACATTGCCGTAAATCTGTTCCAGAAGGGTCGGGGGATCGCCCTCCGAGGCGATGACCATTACATCCAGGGTGATTTCACCGCGATAGTATTCCCGGCCCCCTTCCTCCATAAGGATCTTTTGGCGCGAGACCCCCGGCATGTTGCCGATAAGCGTCCTCATGCTGAATCCTTCCACGTCCCCGGGGGTGAACTTCATGTAGAAATTGTACGCGTATTCCGTGTTCCTGTCGTAGACGATGACGTGAACGTTGATGTCCTGAGAAAACGTATTCACCGCGGTGACTAGAAAATCCTCGGCGCCGTTCACCTCCAGGTTGAAGAACGGGACAATAACTCTCCGGGCCGGAACGTCGTCCGGGTAACCGAGAATTCCGCCGAAAGCGGCAGGTCCCCCGAAGACCATCAAGATTCCCAGGAGGGGGAGAAACACGCGGAACTTCATACCGTGCTCCTTATGATAGAGAGTGCGTGTCGGTGGAAAGATACGACAGCAAACGCAACGGATTCTCCGGTGGGTTCCCGGACACCTCGGGTCCGGGAACCCACTGAATGGTGCGAGACCGTTTCGCGTCGTCCATCCATGCCCCACGGGAAGCGGAGCCCCGTGCTATTTCTTGTACGAGTACCAGCCTTCTCCGGTTTTTCGGCCGAGTTTTCCGGACCGGATCATGTTTTTCATGAGGGTCGGCGCCACCCACTTCCCTTCCTTGTTGAGTTCCTTATAAAAATATTCCGTCACGGAATGGCAGATGTCAATGCCGGTGAGGTCCATGAGTTCGAAAGGTCCCATGGGATAGTTCAATCCCGCCTTGACCGCCTTGTCCACATCCTCGACGGTGGCGACGCCTTCCTCCACGATACGCATGGCCTCGATCATGTGCGGCATCATGATGCGATTCACAATGAATCCGGGGGTGTCCTTTTTCACTTCAACGGTTACTTTCCCCATATCCTGGGCCAGTTTGGCGGTCACCCGAACCGCTTCGTCGCTGGTGGCCATTCCCCGGATCACCTCCACCAACTTCATGATGGGAGCCGGGTTGAAGAAGTGCATGCCGACCACTTTATCCGGGCGTTTCGTGGCCGCGCCTATTTCCGTAAGCGACATGGATGAGGTATTGGATGCGAGGATGACCTCGGGACGGCAAAGGGCGTCCAGTTCCCTGAACACGCTTTTCTTCACGTCCATATCCTCGAGGACCGCCTCGACGACAAAGTCCACATCCGCCAGATCGGACATACGGGTGGTGCCGGTAATGCGATCCAACACGGCCGCTTTTGCTTCCCCGGTGATTTTTCCTTTTTCCACGCTCTTGGACAGGAAGCCGTCGATCATTTTCAGGCCGCCTTGTACGAAACGTTCTTCCACATCCCGCAACACCACGCGGCAACCCGTCTGAGCGGCGACCAGGGCGATTCCATGACCCATGGCGCCGGCGCCCAACACGCCGAGTTTCTTGATTTCCATCATGCTTCTCCTGCTTGGTAAGGTGACTGGCAGGCTGTCAAAAAACGCGATCTGCTGTGCTGTGTTGCGCTTCATCCTTCGTCATGGCGGCGTACGGGTTGTACGCCTCATTCCTCAGGATTCGCGCGCCTTGCATCTCATCGTTTTTCACCAACCTGCCCGAAATACCGTTTATCAGCGGCTGCTAAACGGAAGAGAGTGAAGATTGCCGTTCGAAGGAACGGCGGAGGAACACCGGACTTCCGCCGCCGGCAACGAATGGGGTTCAGGACAGGCCAGGCGGTGGCGGGGTCTCAAACCGGGTATACTTGTTTATAAAGGTCAGCTTCACGGTGCCCAACGGGCCGTTGCGCTGCTTGCCCAAAATGATTTCCGCGGTGCCTTTGTTGGGATTGTCTTCGCTCTTGTTGTACACTTCATCCCGGTAGATAAAGGCGATGACGTCGGCGTCCTGTTCGATGGCCCCGGATTCGCGCAGGTCCGAGAGCAGCGGCCGCCGGTCGCTGCGGCTCTCCACCTGGCGGTTGAGCTGGGACAGGGCGACGACCGGGATGTTGAGTTCTTTGGCCAGGGCCTTGAGACCCTGGGAAATCTCGGAGATCTCCTGTTCCCGGCTTTCCGTACGATGGCGACCCCGCATGAGCTGAAGATAGTCCACCACCAGGAGACCGATCCCCTTGTCCATCATGAGCCGCCGTGCCTTGGCCCTGACCTCGAGCACGGAGAGCGTCTGGGAATCGTCCACATATACCGGGGCCTCGCTCAATACGCTGGCCGCCTCGATGAGGCGCGCAAAGTCCCCCTCCTGCAGGAATCCGGTCCGGGCGTTGCTGCTGTCCACTTTGGCCTGGGAGCAAAGCATGCGCATGCCCAGTTGCTCCTTGGACATTTCCAGGGAGAAGATGACCACGGGTGTCCCGGTCTTCAGCGCCGCGTTACGGCACACGTCCAACGCGAAAGCGGTCTTGCCCATGCTGGGCCGACCGGCGACGATGATCAGGTCGCTGGGCTGGAATCCCGAAGTCAGGCGATCCAACTCCTTGAATCCCGACGGGATGCCGGTAATCACTTCTTTCCGTTGATAGGCCGCCTCCAGGGTTTTGAAGTTCTTCTTGATGATGGTCTGGAGGTCGAAGAACGCGGGTTTGATCCGCGTTTGGGACAATTCGAAGATAGAGCGCTCCACGTCGTCCAGCAGGCGTTCCACGTCTTCAGAGGCGTCGTATCCGCGGGCGGCGATTTCCGCGCCCTTGGTGATGACGGCTCGGAGCAGGGCCTTTTCATGGACGATGCGGGCATAACTCGCGATGTTGGCCGCCGTCATCACGGCCTCCGCCAAAGCGGACAGGTACGTCGCCCCGCCGGCCTGCTCCAATCGATTCTTCTTGCGGAGTTGATGGGTCAGTGTAATGAGATCCACCGGCTCCCCGCTTTCGAAAAGATCGAGCATGGCCTCGAAGATGAGCCCGTGGGCGTCCCTGTAAAAGTGGGCCGGTATCAGGAGTTCGGCCACCAGGTGCAGGGCGCCGGGATCGATGAGGATTCCCCCCAGGACGTACTGCTCGGCTTCCAGATCCTGTGGAGGCACTTTCAGGGACGCGGTTTCGCGTGATCCATCCGAGACGGCGCGGCGGGCCATGGGTTACTCCCGGACCACTTCAACTTTCACGTGAGCCGCCACCTTGGGGTACAGCCGTATGGCGACTTCATACTCGCCCAATTGTTTGATGGGTTCTTCCAATACGATTTTCTTCCGATCGATTTCTATGCCTTTGGCCGCCAGTGCTTGTGCGATGTCCATATTGGTCACCGAACCGTACAACTTATCCCCTTCTCCCGCTTTGGCCGAAACGGTGCAGACGACCCCCTCGATGCTTCTAGCGGCTTCTTCCGCGGCGGTGCGTTCCCGCAGCAGGGAGGTTTCGATGATCCGCCGTTCATGTTGGAGTCGATTCAGGTTGCTTTCCGTGGCCGGTTCCGCCAAACCTTTCGGAATCAGGTAATTCCTTCCATAACCGGTTTTGACTTCGACTATCTGTCCCCTGAGTCCCAGGGCATCGATGGTTTGTTTGAGAATGACCTTCACGGTGTTCCCTCCGTTTGCGATGAATCGATTTGGCAGGCTGTTGAAAAACGCGATCTGCTGCGTTCCGCTTCATCCTACGTCATTGCGGCGTACTGGTTGTACGCCTCATTCCTCAGGATTTGCGCCCCTTGCATCTCATCGTCCTGCATCGGCCTGCCCGCAATACTGTTTATCAACGGGCTGATTAGGAAGTACGCACCCGTCATCTCCGCAATGATCGCCGGCCTGAACGCACATCTGTTGTTCGTTGGATCGTTGCATTTACTCGGCATCGGCTGCCGCCTTCCCGGGCTTCCGGAAATTCAACCAAATCTCCATGAGCCCCAAACCCGCGACCAACACCGTGGCCATTTGGTGAAGCCCGATGAATGCGTACAAGAAGCCCCGCAGCACAACAGGGACCCGCTTGCGGTGGAAAACGAAGGCCACCACGGCCAATCCCTGGAAAAAATAGACCAGCAGCACCGGGAGAAGTACATTCAGCCCGATTCTCTTGAGACCCGGTATCGGGACCAGGAGCGCAAAACCGGAAACGATGAGAATATACACCATGGGATCCGGTGCGCGCCATTCTCTCAGAGCCTGCCATGGTCCTGAAAACAGGTCCTTCAGAAAGCCGATTTTTCGGGCCGCCAGCAGCGTAAACCACGAACTCAGGGCGATTCCCATGGTTACCAGCGCGGGAAATACGTAGAACAGACGACGCGCGAAGGTTTCCAGGGACTCCTTGAATTCCGGGAGTTCTTCCTGCGAAATACCCCCCAGTTGGTGGTAAGCATTGGTCGTAACTTCCAGGTTCGCCAGCACCTGGCTTCGGAACGCCTCCCACAGAGAAGATCCTTCCGGACCGGGCCAAAGAAGGCAGGGAATCAACAGCACGCAGAGGGAGGCCCCCGAAGAAACGGCGATACTGGCCCCGATGAAACAGCCGGCCAGGACACACTCCGCGAGAAAGAATCCCACGAGCATCAATGCGCCGATGTGCAGCAACACGGCCGGCGATACCTTGCCTCCGTGCAAAAGACCGTAGAGCGACAGGATACCGGCCGCAACAGCCAAACACAGCCGCCGTCCCCCTGTTACCCGAAGGGTAAAGACCGGAAGCGGCGTCAGGAGAGTGGAAACAACACCGGCCAGGAGATGCAGCGAAGAACCCAGTACCAGAGTGGCGAGCGCCAAGACCGACAGCCCCAGTTCTCTGGAGGCGAGGATTCCCCCTAATTTCATGAATTCACCCGTGAATGCGCGCCGACGCCCCCGGAAACAGGCCTATCAAACTGTTGGAAGACGCGATCCGCGGTGCTGCGCTTCATTTCTCCCGAGCGTGAGGTGGAGTCAGGAAAGCTTTGCCGCCGTATATCCTCATTCCTCTGGATTCGCGCGCCTTACATCTCATCGTTTCGCAGCGGCCCTCCCGCAATACGGTCTATCAACGGGCCGCCGGAGCGAGACTCTGGGGTCTACTGAGCCATCGATGAGCTGAACGGGAGCAGGGCAATGGCCCTGGCCCGCTTGATGGCTCGCGTCAACTGGCGTTGATGCCGGGCGCAATTGCCTGAAATCCGTCTCGGAATAATTTTTCCGCGTTCGGTGGTAAAGTACTTGAGTGTCCTGGGATCCTTGTAATCGATGGGGAGATTGTCCGTGCAAAACCGGCAGACCTTTCTCCGGGGAAACATGCGTCGTTTCCTCTTGCCGTATGGTCGCGCCGGTCTTCCCTCGTGTCTGGACGTCGTGCGTTCTTCTGCCATGACTATGCTTCCTCTGCCTGGTCTTCATCCATTTCCGGTTCTTCGGAGTCGTCCCCCTGGGACTCTTCGCCGTCTTCGGAACGCGCCGGTGACCTCTTGGAGGGAGCCGGGGTCGCGCCTTCTTCCGACTCATCCGGACGGAAGGATTTCGGTTGTTCCTTCTCCAATGCTTCCAGGTCCACTTCGGATGTTTTGAGCACGCTCACGAAACGAAGAACGCTTTCAATCATTCGATAGGTTCGTTCGAGTTCGTCCACAACACCGGGTTTGCCCACGAAGTCCAGAAGCACGTAATACCCCTTCCGATACTTCTTGACCTCATAGGCCATGGTATGCGCACCCCACCGGTCTTCCAGAACCACCTTCCCGCCCTGGTTTTCAATGGTCTTGACGAATCGCTGGCAGAGAGCTTCCAGTTCCTCTTCGGGTAAGTCCGGTTTCACTACATAGATGGATTCATAGCGCTTCATGTGTAGCCGTTTCCTCCTTGTGGATGATAGAGCCCCTCAATGGACAGGAGCAAGGAGTGGGATCCGCCCGTGCGGAGCCTCGTTGTATACCGGGAATGGAAAAAAAAGACCGCGCGTTCCATGCCCACGCGGAGATTCCCGGCTCTCTTTGGGGTCCGAAGACACCAGAAAGAGAGGTCTTTCGTGTACCACCCTCTCCGGCGCGGAGTCAAGTGTTAAGTGAACGTAGGGAGCCGGCCACGAATCATCGTGGCCGGCTGGACGGATGTCTATTCCGGAACGCGGTCAGGGGGCCGGATACGGGGCCTTGAACCAGCGGCTCAGGGTAAGATTCTGCGGGTCCTGGCCCGCGTACGTCAATTGGGCGGAACCGGAATCCTGGGTGGGAAAGGAACAGGCCAGGCTCGCGGCGCCGCTCAAGGACGGCACTTCGCCGGTATGGTTCTTGTCCGGATTCAAGAACACCAGAAAGGAACGGGCATCCGGACTGGCGATCATCATGCTCGATGTGTCATAGGTTTGCCTGTAGAAGCTGAAGGTCGAGGGGCTTCCCTGCTCGGCGTCTTTCCAGAGGCCGTTGCCATCCTCCGATGAAGATGCGGCATACCACGAATGCAGCGTGTAGGAGACGGGATTCTGGCCCGCTAGGGTCAACTCCGCCGATGCGATGCCTTGTCCGGTGAAATTCATTTTCAGACGATGGCCCTGGTTGCCTTGATCGGGGGCGTCTACACCGTTGTTGAAATCATCATCCAGGAACGCGTAGCACGTGTCTCCGTCGGGAGAGGCGATGACGAGAACGGAGCTGGTGCTATAGGTCTGGATGTAAAAGTTCATGTTCACGGAAGGCGCTCCCACCGGAGCGTCTTTCCAGATGCCGTCCGGTACGTTCACGGACAACGCTCCATAGATCACTACTTGGTCTTTATCCGCGTAGTCCCACCCGGCCTCGAGGATATCGACATCCGTATATCCTTCCGGAAGGGGTTCCACTCGAATGAACGTGACCGTGCGCGAGGAGGACCCGGCATTGTGATCCCAGTCGTAGTCATAGGGCCATATCACGCTTTGATTGGCCGCCCTCGAGGATTGGTCCGGAGGGGAAGGAGTCTTTTGAGGAGGCGCCACTCGGAAGGGACCTTCACCGTCCAACTTATTGTCCACGTTCAACACACCAGGATTCAGGTAGGCGCCGTCCCGCTGATACGCCAGGATCATCTTCAGCCCGTCGGGATTCCAGATCGGATCCAGATGGTTGCGGCCGGTTACCGAAGGGGCGCTGTAGTCGCACCAGCCATCGACAGGATTTAGAAGGACGTCGGCCTCCTCATGATAATAAAAGACGGCGGATGGATATTCGCCGCGCACATGGTAGAGCGAAGGATCATCGCTTTCGTCCAGCGGGTGGTAGTTGGACCAGCCGTCCGGTGCAAACACGGTGACGCCCGTGGCCGAATCCAGCATACCTGCGTCGTTCAGAAGATTCTCCAACACGACGCCCGTGTATTCGGCGTAAAAGTCTCCCGAACGGGCCGTATTCAGGAGCAGGAACTGCGTATGGGCGTCCATGGCCTCCAACTGATCCCTTGAATAGACTTTATAGGGGGCCACGATCTTGGTCGGATCGTCATTGGCGTCTCCCGGATACCTCCCGGCCTCGATCTCCACTTCATTGGAAAAACCGTCTCCGTCCGAATCGAGGGGGTTGATGGTTCGAACGGCCTGTGCGTTCCTTCCGTGGATCAAATAGTCCAGGCCGTAAGGGTTCAGTGTTTCGATGATGTTTCCGCTGCCGTCGTACCCGTATACTTGATGACACCATTGACAGCTTCCCAGCGACACCAACTCGCCGGGTTTTTGTTCGTATTCTCCACCGGTGTGGCAGAGTACGCAGTGGTCCAGTTTCGTGTTCGCTTTGTGAGGATACACCTCCAGAAATTGGGCCGAGTCTTTTTCTCCCTCATGGTGGTACGCGGCGTAGCCGATGGAAATCAGGGCCATCAGCCCCAAGGAGATGAATAGAAATAAACGCGGTTTCATGCGGCTCCTCCCTTTCGGTCTGAACTGTTCTTGGCAGGCTGTTGAAAAACCCGATCTGCTGGGTTGCGCCTCTTCCTTCGTCATTGCGGCGTACTGGTTGTACGCCTCATTCCTCAGGACTCGCGCGCCTTGCATCTCATCGTTTTTGATCAGCCTGCCCGATCATGGTGTTTATCAAAGGGTTGTTAATACGCTTGGTTATGGCGAATCGTGGAATCGTGTCCCCGATTCACGGTTCTTGCCGGGCCGCCGTCAGCCCGTTGGCAACCAGCCTGCTAGAATTGGAATTGAAAACGAGCGGTGAACACATCTTCGCGGTCGCTGAATATGGCCGAGCCTGTAAGCGGGTCCCGGGAAACCAGCAGAGGCTTGTCGAAATCGGTGCGCGTGGCGTCCAGAATCAAACGGGAGTGGGAGTCCAGGTACCAATTCAAAGCCACGGTATACGCGGAGGCTTCCCGGACGGAGTATCCTTCTTGAATGAGACTGTCGTATACTCCGGAATCCGCGCTGCACGTATCGTATCGAAGCCCCAGGCTCCAGCCCCCCCAGCCGCCGTCCCACACGCTCCGCAAGGGCCTGACGGGTTGAAAGACACCCCGCTCATAACCCGGTTCTTCTCCGGTGATGAACCAGACCAGCGCCAGGTAGGCGTCATTCACCCGGAAGTCGAATTGGGTGGAACTGGTCTGGATATCTTCAAACCGGATGCGCGTATACTCCGAGAAGAGCAGCAGCGGGCCGTAAGCCCAGGCCAGCTCGGCGCCCGTTCGGATCCTTCGTCCGGCGTCCCGGATGACATTGAACTTGGCGGAACTGGCTACATCGAAGAAGGTGGTCAGCCCCGCGGTTTTTATCTGAAGGTTCACGTTGGTTCGGTCGATGCGGGCGTAAGAAAGGGATCCTCCCAGATGAAGTCCTCGAAGCCACTTCGTCGAAGCCTTTTTAAAAGGAGACCCCGTAAGTCTTCCCGTCCACTCGGGATCGCTCACGTACCCGGAGGCGGCATCGTCCATGCCGTCTCCCGTGAACAGTCCCGCAGCGTACGTCATGTGGTCGTCCCAGAGGGAAGCATGGGCCATGAAACCGACGTCTCGGCGAGGGGTAAGATAGTAGCCCATGGAGCGCTCCGCGAAGAAAATGTGAGCGTCTTCGCCGGACTGCTCCAGTCCGAAGGGTTCTTTGAATTGCCCGGCGCGCAGAATCACGTAGGGGAGGGCGGCCATATCCACATAGGCGTCCAGCAATCTCCGGGCATCAGCCCCCTGGAACTCCAGTGCGAGCCTGTAGGAAAGGCGATGGAAGGCATTTCCATGCGCCAGGAGTCGAGACCGCCGCACATCGAATTTGGTTCTTCGGGATTCCAGGCTGTGGGTGTCGTAAAAGCGCGCATCCGTTTGAAGCAAGCCTCCCAGATACAAGGAAAACGAATCTGTGCTCGATGCGAACAGGCCCAGGCCTTTTTCATATCCGCCGCGCCGGACCGGAGCTTCCGGACTCCCCGGAGGGATTTCCTGTTTCTCCGTTGCCCACGGCGACAAGGCGTGGTCCGTGATCGGCGTAGGCGTGACCTCAGGGCTCTCCTGAGTCTTCGTGGCCCGGATTCGGGCATCGAGGTCCATTTCCCGCTCCCGGAGTTCCTGCTCCAAAACCTGCAATTCGTGGGCTCGTACTTCCAGGTTCCGGGTTCGTTCCGTCAATTCCCGGGCTTCGTTTTCCATGATTCTTGAAATGCGGGAGTACTCGAGGTCGGTGAGAACCCCTTTGGCCCGGAGGAGGTCCATGAGTTCGACCAAGGCATGACCGCCGCTGGAAGACGCCAAGGCCGCCGTGACCAGACACGCGTAAACGGGCAGGGTAAGGGCGAGGCGGCACAACGGTCTCATGGAAAACTCCGGGCGCGTTTTTGGATCAGATGGGGCAAAACGGTAGTGGAAATGGAACTATATGTCAAGAAAGATATATGTCAGATTTGATATAATTACTATGATGAGAAATTCTTTTCACTGCTTTACCTGTCTTCAAGCAGGGGGGTGAAAAACGCGATCCGCGTCGTTCGGTTTCCTCATTTCCGCCTGTGCGTTCCACCTGTCTGCGTGCGGACGCGCACAGGCAGGCGCAGACAAGCGTCATTGCGGCGTACTGGTTGTACGCCTCATTCCTCAGGATTCGCCCGCCTTGCATCGCATCGTTTTGCATCGGCCCGCCCGCAATACGTTTTGGCAACGGGCTTCAACGGGCAGGTTCTTCCCGCCTGCGGCCTGAAGGGGCGCATGCTCGGGAATCCGCAAACGCCAAGAATCTTCAGGCTTCCGCCGATCCGCTCTTTCCACGGCGAGGGATTTGGGGTAAGAAGAAAAAAAGCATTCCACACCCTGCCACGGGGCAGACCGGAAGGAGATGATCATGGCCGACACATTCGCCGGTGAACGGAACCTCCAATTCCTGTTGTATGAAGTGCACGACGCCGAAGCCCTCACCCGATACCCGTATTTTTCGGAACACAACCGAGAAGGTTTCGAGATGGTCGTCCAGACCGCCCTGAGGCTCAGCAAGGAGAAGCTCAGGCCCTATCTGGCCGAAATGGACCGAAATCCCCCCCGGTTGGTGGCGGGAGAGATCCGGGTTCATCCCATGGTGCGCGCCTGGATGCGCCAGTGCGGCGAAGGCGGGTGGATCGCGGCCAACGCGCCCTTCGAACTGGGAGGTCTGCAGTTGCCGTTGATGGTTACCGGGGCGTGTCGATTTCTCTTTTGCGCGGCCAATTACTCGGCCAGCGTCTATCCGCTTCTGAGCACCGGGGCCGCGCATTTGATCGAGTCCTTCGGTTCCCAAGAACTCATCGACACGTACGTCCCGAAGATGTTCGAAGGGGAGTGGCAGGGAACCATGGCGCTGACGGAGCCGCAGGCCGGCAGCAGCCTTTCGGACGTCGCCACCCAGGCCGAACCCACGGAGCAGGGCTATTACATGATCCGCGGTCAGAAAATCTTCATATCCGCGGCGGACCACGACGGCGTGGAAAACGTCGTGCACCTCATGCTGGCTCGAATTCAGGGGGCTCCGCCCGGCGTCAAAGGGATATCCCTTTTCGTGGTGCCCAAGAAGCGGCCGGATGAACACGGAACCCTGGTTTCCAACGATGTGCAGGCCGCGGGGACCTACCATAAACTGGGCTACCGGGGCTCTCCCATCGTTCAGTTGAGCCTGGGGGAGCAGGACGATTGCCGGGGCTATCTGGTGGGGGAACCCCACAAAGGGTTGAGCTACATGTTCCAGATGATGAACGAGACGCGCATCGACGTGGGATTGAGTGCGGCGGCCATTGCTTCCGCGGCGTATTATGCGTCCCTGGAGTACGCTCGGGAGCGCCCCCAGGGAAGAAAGATTTCGGCCAAGGATCCCACGCAGCCTCCCGTACCCATCATTGAACACGCGGACATCAAGCGCATGTTGTTGTTTCAGCGTTCCATCGTGGAAGGATCCCTTTCCTTGATTCTCCAATGCGCCCGGTACGCGGATCTCCTGCGGGTCACCGATGGTCGGGAGCGCGAACGGTATGCCCTCCTGCTGGATTTCCTCACGCCCATCGCCAAGACCTACCCCTCCGAAATGGGCGTCCTCTCCGTGAGCCAAGGCTTGCAGTGCCTGGGCGGATACGGGTATTGCGACGAGTTCCCGCTGGAACAGCTCTATCGGGACGCGCGCATCCACCCCATACACGAAGGCACCACGGGAATTCACGGATTGGACCTTCTGGGGCGCAAGGTAACCATGCATCAGGGCAGGGCCTTCCGTCACTTCCTGGAGGCGGTGCAGGAAACCCTTGCGGCGGCTTCCGAAACAATGGGACTCAAGGAATACGCCGTACGGCTGGGGGAAGCCGTTCGGCGGCTGAGGAAAGTCACGGAAAAGCTCCTGGAGGCGGCCGCGGCGGGAGACACGGAGCGGTTCCTGGCGGACGCCACGCTGTACCTCGAACTGTGCGGCATCGTGGCCGTGGCCTGGCAGTGGCTGCTGCAGGGTCTGGCCGTGGAGAAAGCCATACAGGCGGGTCCGTCCGGCGCCGAGGCCCGGTTTTACCAGGGGAAACGTTCCACTATGCGGTATTTCTTTCATTACGAGTTGCCCAAGATAGAGGGGTTGGCCGCGCGATTGACGGACCCCGAAGCGGTTACCGTGGACATGCGGACGGAGTGGTTCGAGGATTGACGGGAGGCAATGCGCCCGGCGCTGGGGTTCCATGGAATCCCAACCGGCGCGGATTACAACGCGAAATGGATCCCGCTTTTCGAGGCCGGGATGGAAATCCGGTTCACGAGGGATTCAGCGGAGGATGCCGGTCTCTCCTCTGCACGGAAATCCTGGGTTTCTCCTGATCCTCATACAGCTCGGCCACGAGCCGAAGTTCTCTCCGGACGGCGTCGATCAAGGCTTCCGGCGCCAGAACCCGGGCCTCTTTGCCTAAACTCAGCACCCATCGCTTGATTTCATCCAGTCCGGCTACGTGGACGGTGAGTACCAGGCTTCCGTCCCGCCGGGGCTCCATGCGCTGGCTCTCGTGCCAGATCTTTTCCCCGATATACCGCGCCCAGCCGGGTGAAATGCGGATGACCACGGTGTGGGTCTCATCCCGCATGACCTTGAAGCTGTGCTTCATGTACGTGTCCAGATCGAAGTCCTCGGGGATCAGGAACCGATCGTCCGTGACGGTGAGCATCTTGATACGGTCCACGACGAACATGCGCATTTCGTTCCGCAATCGGCAGAACCCGATGAGGTAAATGGTTCCTTCGTAGAACCAGATCTTGTAGGGCTCCACCCGCCGGTGGGTTTCTTCCGGACTTCGGAGGCTCCTGTAGACGATGTCCACACAGCGTTTGTCCATGGCCGCCTGGTGAATTCGGCTGATGAATTCCCGGAACCGGCCGTATTCCGAATAGGGCTTGACGCCCACGTGGAACAGGGATTGCAAGCGGCCCAGGTAATCCAGGGTCTGGGGCGGCAGCGTGGCGCGGACCTTGCGAAACAGCGAGTCCAGGGAATCGTAGAAGGGGGTTCCCTTGAACACCCGGGCCAGGTCCGCGTACATGTGCAGGGCCATCAATTCCGTCTGGGTGAAGGGCTGGGGCAGCCTGAACCGGAAGGAGTCCACGAAGGCCCAGCGGTTTGCGCCCTCGACCTTTTCGCAGTACAGGGGAAAGCCCGCGGCCTGTAATGCTTCCAGATCCCGGTATAGCGTTCGGATGTTGATATCTTCCAGATCCGCGATTTCGGCGATGGTCATTCCTGTGGTGCTTGCTTCGATGATCCTGAGAATGCGCCATTGCCGGGATAGTTGCTCGCCTCGCATGGGGACGCTCCTGAAACGGGCCATGGAGTTCGTTGAAAACCACTAAGAAAGGGACCCTGTCCGCCAAGTTCTTCGGCTCCGGGAATGGCCGGCCCGTAAAACGGGCGCGTGTTCCCAGGGATGTCGCCCATAGGTACTTGACATATCAGGGGCATAATATACGCTTCAGCATAGCAAATCAGGGGCCTCATGCCAACGGGAAACGAGACTGGTTCCGGACTATATCCGGGTAGCGGAGGGGGGAGGGAGGCAAGGAAAGGGCGCGGGAGCGCCCCGGGTTTTGGGCGTTACACCGCAGGAGCGGAGTAACGAGGGGAATTTGGGTTCTTTGTGATCGCCTTCCCAAGGGGTTCTTTATAGCCGTTGAGGTTTCTTCCGGAAGCCCTTTTGGAACGACTCTGTACCCTGTTTCACATATCCACCGCATGGGCCGGGCCCGGCCGGCTTGTGTGATGCGCCGTGGGGGTTCGGCGGCGCTTCTTCCGGCGGTTGGCCCGTCCCGCCCTGGATCCCTCTGTGTTCAGTCTCCGTAGGCCGGAAGCCTACCCTGCTATGCGTGGTTCGCGCCCGTTTCGCTTGGGGTCGGGACCTCGATGTTTCCTGTTTCAATCTCCTCGGAATTATATTGCATAAAGTTTCACAAAAGCGTAACAATACAATGAAGGGATCTCCTTAATCCGAGGGAAGCGACGAGTCCCGGGACGGGATAAGCCCGGCGTCTGAACTGGAACCATCTTTCGTCTTGTGGGGAGCCCTGCTCTCCGGCCGCATGTCCTGGGAATGGAGGACATGCGGAGGCATCTTGAAACCCTGACCCGAGAAGGAGCCGAATATGAGAAAATCCATAGGGTGTGCCTTGTGGGCGTGCGTGCTCCTGGGTCTGGCGTGGACATGGGGCGGAGGTTCACGGGTCTATGCCCAGGAACCCGCGGCCGTGGACGCTTTGATCCAGAAGCTGGAAGACCTTCAATCCACCATTCACCGGCAACAAGCCGAAATCGAAGATCTGAAGTCCGCTTTGAAAGAGCTGCAGCACTCTCAGGAACGGGTGGAGGAAGCGCAGAAGGCGGAAATTCAGAAGGTGGTGCTCGAAGAAGTGGGAAAGAAGACCAAGGGTCTCGAATGGACGGAACGACTCCGCCTCTCCGGCGACATCAGGCTTCGCTACGAAGGGTTGTACAAGCGGGAGCAGAACGGGGTGGACGAACAGGACCGGCACCGGTTTCGAGTCCGGCTCCGGGGATACGCGGATGCGAACATCACGGACGAAGTCTCCATGTACGCTATGCTGACCACCAGCGACAGCCAGGAGGGAAGAACCAGCAACCAGTCCCTCAAGGATGAATTCGACAACAAGCCTATCTACATCGGGCGCGCCTATGCGACGTATCGTCCCAAGTGGCTGCCCGGAGGCGAAGTGGGTTTCGGAAAGTTCAAGAATCCCTTCCTGCACAGCGATATCAGCTGGGATCCCGACGTCAACCAGGAGGGTTTCTACGAGCTGTACCAGTACAAGGGATGGGATTGCATGCAGCCTTTCATCCGGTTCGGGCAGATGCTGGTCAGCGAGAACAACTTCAGCAAAGATGCGGCGTTGTTTCTGTGGCAGGGAGGCGTTCAGTGGAACCTATGGGACACCCGCTTCACTTTGGCGGGAAGCTACTATGACTACATCAACCTGGAACGCACCCGGCTGGGCGAGGGTTCCCGTCCCTCGGGGAACACCACGGTGCTGGACCCGGATCTGAACCGCCAGGTCCTGGCTTACGACTTCAAGATCGCGGAACTGATCGCCAGTGTCGATTTCGATCTTTTGGGCTATCCCATACGCCTGTGGAGCGACTATTTAAGGAACACGGCTTCCAGAGTCCCCAGCGATCAGACCACCGCCTGGGGCGCGGGTTTCGACATCGGAAAGGCCCGTGCGCCGGGTGAATGGAAGCTCGAGTATCGTTACAAAGAAATCGAAGCGGATGCCGTACTGGGCTATTTCGCCGACGGGGACTTCTTCGGGACGAACCGGGAAGGACACAAGGTGCGTTTTACGTACCGGCTTACCAAACCGATTTCATTGAGCGCTTCCTTCTTTGAAACGGACTCCATCCAGGGAGACAACCACGAAAACCGGTTGCAGTTGGATACCATCCTGACTTTTTGATCCATGCCGTGCATGCCGCATCGCGGACCGCGGTGCGGTATGCACCGACTATGCCTCTCATGGCGATCCGGGACATCAGGATGTGGAAGGTCGGTCCCGGATCCGCCATGTCTATCAGCCCGTTGACCAACAGCACTTCGAGGGGGCTCGTCAAAAACGATGAGATGCAAGGCGCGCCTTCGGCGTCACGCCAATGGCGTGACAGCAGATGGCGTTTTTCATCAGCCTGATAGAGAAGGAAAGAACATCCGGCTCCGCCGGTCCAGAAACGCGGCCAACCCCTCCGAATCCCCGGGAGACCATCCCAACGAACGCCGCCAGACCAGATCGCTTTCCATGCACAGGTAGATACAGGCATTCGGGTCCGCCTTCCGAATCCGCTCCGCCATCCAGCCGTACATCTCCTCCCGCACCGGCCTGAAGTACCGCATCTTTCCGTCCAGGCCCCGGACGAATTCTCCCGAGAAGAGCGTGGATCGCGGGTGGCGGATGCGGGCCAGGGATTTCAACGGAGGCATGAAACGGAGGCATCCCAGGCTGATCCAGATGATGCGTCCCGGGTCGATGCGGTCGAACAAGACATCCAGCGTTTCGCCGTAACCCTGGCGCCAATTCGGGCGCCATACCAGGGGGTCGAAGTGGAATCCCAGTTTGAATCCCTTTTCAAGGCATCGTTCTGCAGCCCGTATGCGGCGGGCCGGCGAGGGGGCGCTCCGTTCCTCCCGCCGCCAAACGG